>CERE01016754.1_pt1 | contig 262702 bp, 232 predicted proteins | sample 530911 | NCBI WGS metagenome assembly CERE01 (sample SAMEA2621092, study PRJEB7988) | marine metagenome | biome: marine biome (ENVO:00000447); feature: mesopelagic zone (ENVO:00000213); material: "saline water (ENVO:00002010), including plankton (ENVO:xxxxxxxx)" | depth 800 m
GATGGGGTGAAGGTGCCCCATCAACCATTAAATCCGTATACCCCGATAAATAAGGTTGTTTTATTGATAAGACTCGTTGATTTCAAGCACGGCACTATCAATCGCTCTTTGCCAGGCTTTCTCCGTATTGCCTCTATAGTCACGCACAACACGCAGAACGGTGTTTTGCGTTTTTACATCACGGACTTCTATATAAAGTGTCTGAATCAACACACTCATACGAAATACCCATGGCACCACCACGTATCTGGCATCGACTTTTTCAGCAAGATCAAACTCGCAACCATTACACCTTTCAAGGTTAAACTTCTGCCTTGCTTCAGCCAGTAATGCCTGTGATTCTGGCGTATCAATAACCTCAAACGAAGTGTCATTATTCAGAGTTTCTTGTAAATACTGATTAGATGTTTCTATTACCTCGGCATCATGTTCTTGTAATGACTGAACCGTATCATCACCACGTAACTCGAAGCCAAGCAGGAGCACATCAGATTTTTCGTCTTTCTGTGCATGAGCGGTGTTGAAGCCAAAAAGCAGACATAAACACACGACAAACGATAACTTTTCAATTCTCATACTCTCTCCTCTTTTAACTTTAGCCAACGCTGACTGGAGAAAGTTTCAACTCAGAAAAGATCAACTGATCGCGAATAAACTGACTGATTCAGAATGAAACAGTCGATAGCCTAACTGTCTCATTCTGTTATCCATGTCAGCTACTTAGTCAATGTACTTCCAACCTGATTTTTGATAGCGTTCGAAAGTATTGTCATCAGACCAGTGCACAAGAAACAACCAGCCATTGTCGACAAGGTCGCGTACGGTTTGATGCTTGGCAATCACATTTTCAATCGCTTGTTTTGGCGCAGCAATATACACACTAATTCTCAATGGATGATGACGCCAGTTCTCACCGTCATGGATGGATTGCATCGCAAGACCAATTCGCAGGTCCCCCCCATTCCCTTCAAACACACCGATATGCTGGCCGACGGCATTGTGTAGCAGCTTATTGCCACTACCAAAAAATGTATTATCTGTGACCGATAAGTTGTACTGCATATTGATCCACTGAGTCACAATCATCGGTGCCGTCATAATTTGCTCCAGTAATGCAAACTCGGCATCGCTGTGCCAGTCATAGTCATGCAAAAAGGAACGGCCCTGTAAATCCAGTCCACGCGTACGCTCACGCGGTGCTACAATAAATGAGGCATTATTCGCTAAGCCCCATTCAGGACGAACTTCTGACCAATCTTTACCTCTGTCTTTTAGCGACTTTTCTAATGCAACATCATCCAGGTCCTTTAAGCCTGCATCCATTAACTGAATGCGTTCGCGACGGGTTTGTTTAGAAGCCTGTTCTAACCAAGTATCAATGTCAGCATTATTTAATGCATCAAAACATACGATTTCATCCGTTGTGGTGTTATGTAATCCAGATATAAAGCGTGTGTTTTCAGGAATGTGGATGTCCGCTTTGTGCAGCTCTGTTCTGACAGCGGGATCATTTAACAGGCTGGTTAAAACACGGACATTCACTTCCCCACTTTGACCACAGCAAGCACCACAATCCAGACCTGATGCATGCAAGTTATTGCGATTTTCACTACCGTGACCTAGCAGTAAAATGGTTGATGCAAAGGTGTTGGTCAGGCCCATGCCTTTGAGTACACCCGTAACCATATTGACTTTCTCAGACAAGCTTAGCTCAGCATGGTTATGGCTTATGTGCCATTGATGATGGTGAGTAAACTCATCAATTAGTTTTTCTTTTTTCTTGCTAAAGAAATTATCTTTTATCAGTTTATAAGCGTAGGTCCAGCCCATGGTCTCAACCATGGTGAATGAAGATACCGGTGAACTGGCCCAGTTTTTCCAGGTACTTGCATTACTGACTTTGGTCAATTTTTTATGGTTCGGTGTTTGCTCACTCACTTTCACTGACGGTGCAATCAATCCTGGCAGTTGTGGACGCTTAACCTGCGTGTTGGCGGGTTGATAGGTGATGGGTAAACCAAAGAAACCGGCAAAGCCAATGGTTTGAATAGCATCATTCTGTAATTCAAGATTGCGTCTAATACGTTCAGAGCGTACATCAATACAAAATGCGGCTTGTAAGACCGGTCTTGAATCAAGCGGCATGGGTGTTTGGGTTAGCGTTTTCTGTAGCTGTTGCTGGTAAGTCAGTTCTGCAGCATAAGCCCAAACCCAATAATGACAGGCATATTCATGATGGGCGGCTATACGCGCCATCAGGGATTCTTTTTGATGCTCCCACTGTTGTTTTAATGCCTTAAATTCAACTTGCCCAGGCTTGCTTTTTAACTGACGCCAGATAATTAAATCCCAAGCGATTCTGATGGCAAGCAGCGCTTCTACACAGGCGGTCTGTTGATTATTGAGACGGTTTTCCCAACGTTGCCAGGCAAAGTAACTGGCCCAACCATTAATACACATCAGTAACTTATGTGCATATAACTCGAGCTGCTGTGGCGTCAATTCCAACTCAGCAACCGCTTGGGCAAACAAACTTTCCAGGTCATCAGGCAGCTGAGTGAAAGCGTGGCGCAGTTTTTTCTCACCCATCAGTAGTGACATGCCGTAATCATGGCGAGTGAAATCCAACCAGGCAGAATATAGATGATCGAAAGTCTCTGGTTCTTGATTCACAAACTCGCCACAAAACTGACTGACCTGATGAACAATTTCATCCTGCCAACGCATTTTGTGATGATCACGGCTTAAATCCGCAATTTCGGCGATGCTCAATGCTGCGTCTGGCTGTGGCTGTTCAAGTGAGGCCTTCAACTCATCAACTGTCGCCGTGTTGGCACCATATGTCTTAGCCGATTCAAGTAATGCCGACTCACTGATTTGGCCTTGTTGAAACAAGCCGTGGTAATAGTCAGCTGACATCGTTGTGTTCAGACCTTGTAATGCCCCTATTCTGGCTGAAGCCGACTCGATCGTTTGCTCACGAAATTCCCATAAAGCATTGACCGCAATGAACCGATCCAATGGCCAGTTTGGAGCAATATATGAACTCGCTTGATGGATGGCAGCGGTATGTTCGACGCTGAGTCCAGACAATGACAGATTCACAGTATTCATGAAGTCTCCTTGCTAAGTGGCTGATTGTTAGATTCCACTCTGGTTTCTGGTCTTAATGTGATTGGCCACAGAAATAGAGTCAGTCGGGTCATCAATTCATCTAAGTACAAACCTGAAAACAGCCAACGATATAAGGTTCTGGTGGCTTTAGCCTGAGGAAACACACGCATCTGCACAGCCAGTAAAAATAATGCGATAAAGAGTGCAGACAACCAGATGTCCATGGCATCAAACATCGTACTTGCATACACAGGCGGCATGACCCAAGTAAACATCGCTTTGCCACCCATGTAAAAGCCAACCAGTAACGCCACAGTCAGACAAGAAGTGAGGAACTGCAATAGAGTGCCGTTTCTTACTGCAGACACCAGATATAAGGCTAATGCAGTATTCACTAATAACCAGACACTCAACGGCCCTGAATAGGAAGTGAAATAGACAATCCCATAAGTGCTGATGATGACCAGTAATAGACTCGACATAGCAGAGAGAAAAGTGACGTTTTTCTGCGGTGCTAATTGCTTAAGGCTGTATTCCTGCAACACATCACCTGCACTGAGGAACATATAAGCTTTATAGAGTGAATGAGAGATTAAGTGAAGTAATGCCAGCTCATATAACCCTAAAGCACATTCAATTAACATTAATCCCATTTGGGCACAGGTTGACCAGGCAAGTTTTACCTTAATACTGATACGCGTCATCATGACTAAGGCACTGATGAGCGTACTCAAACCAGCAATAATAAGCAGTACCCATTGTGCATCAACACTAAACGCAATCAATGGTGCAAAGCTCAGTAATAAAAAACCACCCAGATTGATAATACCGGCATGCAACAATGCACTAATCGGCGTGGGAGCCTCAACCACTTGAATTAACCAGCCATGTAGCGGTAACTGAGCGCATTTAATTAAGGCAGTAATGGCCAGTAGGATAGCCGCTACAGTCTCTGCGACACTCAACTCAGCAGCCGATGCCGATGTCAGGTAGTAATGGCTTATTTCACTGAGGTAAAACGTACCGTGTTGGGTATATAAAAGAACAAAGGCTGAGAGTAAGCTGAGCTCAGACACTCTCGCCAAGATGAATTTTTTATGGGCGGCCAGTACAGCGCGAGGTCTGTCTGGATAAAATAATAATAAACGATGGAAACATAAACTGATGGACACCCAGCCCAGCCAGAAAATCAACAGATGATTACTGACAATCACTATGGATACAGAGGTAAGGCTTAAAAATAACCAACGCCAGTAACGATGTGTTTTTGTCTCACCGGATAAATAACGCTGAGAGAACTTCACCAGCACAATAGTCATAAAACACACTAGCAACAGCACAATCAGATTGACATTGTTCATGGCCAGTAAGGCGTGTGGGTCTTCTGATTTTTCTATATGACAAACAGTGATTAATATGGCGGAGATGACAACAGCCACCGAGATAGATTTGAGAATGCCTTGACGGGTGTTGTCACTGAGTCGACTTGCCCCGGATAAAAGACTAGCAATGGCTAAGGTTAATGGGATAAGCGCTGGGAAAACGGCTGTCAGTTCAAAATTCACACACATACCTCCTTAAGATGGTGAAAGTATGGCAAATGCTTTAACATAAATAAAATAGATATTTATTAACAAATAAATAAGTTTTAATTAAGTATGGCAAAAATAAACTACCATCATCTTTATTATTTCTGGCGCGTTGCCCTGTCTGGCAGTATCACCAAGACAGCTGAAGAATGTCATGTTTCACAATCGGCATTATCACAGCAAATCAAACAACTCGAAACCACGATGAACCTCAAATTATTCGAGCGTGCAGGCAGACAACTTTTATTAACGGATATGGGCAAAAAAATTCTGACCTATGCGGATGAAATTTTTACGACAGGTGAAGAGTTACAATCCTTTATCAGCAAAGGCGGTACAGCGACACAAAAACACATCAAAATCGGTGTACTGACCACCCTTTCCAGAAACTTCACAGAGAGCTTTATTAGTCCTTTACTTCAAGAGCCCAATGTCAGCTTTACACTCACCACGCGAGGCATGACCAATCTACTCAATGGCCTCAGTAGTCATGAACTGGATCTGGTGCTGACCAACCGCTCTGTAAGCCAACAAAATGATGATGCAATCTGGCAAAGTCAGTTGGTCTCCAGGCAATCGGTATCTATTATTGGTCCAGCAAAACACAACCCCAAAAAAACCTTTCCACACGGTTATGAAAAACTGAAATGGGTGCTGCCTACCAAAATCACTGAAATTCGTTCGGCTTTTGATGCCTACTGTGCCACGCTCGGGTATGAGCCCGATATTATTGCTGAAGCTGATGATATGGCGATGTTACGACTATTAGTACGTGATACCGGCGCCATTACTGCCCTGCCACCGGTTGTCGTCAAAGATGAAATATCCAGTGGCAATTTGTCTGAGTACCAAGTGTTACCCAATGTCTATGAACACTTTTACGCCATCACCATTAAACGGACATTCGTACCTGAAATTGTGACCGACCTGCTACAAAAGAATATTGTGGATTAAGGTTTCACTCACTTAACCAAGACTTAACCTCCTGATTGTTACAACTCATCATGACATCACGGTCTTCTATGCTGTTAATAGATAGCCGCGGTGTCTAGCTTCTTTTTTCACTTTTTACTTAAGTGAATACCAAACATCAGGAGGTAGATATGAAGCGATTAATACCTTTACTACTGTCATCAACACTGATTTCTGGTGCAGCCATGGCAGATAACAATACGATTAACGCCGCTTTGGGCGGAGGTATTGGGGGTGCAGTCGGTGCTGCAGTAGGACACGAAATGGGAGGTCAAAACGGCGCTATCTTGGGTGCTGCCATTGGTGGCGCTGTCGGGTCAGTTGCCACCAGCAAGGTCTCATCAAACCGGTATCGTGATGATCATCACCACCGTTATCACAATGATCACTACGATAAAAAATACTGGAAACACAAACAAAAAATGGCACGTTTAGAGTCCAAATACCGTCAAGACAGGGCTCGAGAATATCGCAAGTATCGAAAAGCGGTTGAACATCAACATAGAAAATACCAACATGATCGGTACTATCATCACAGTCGTTACTGAGAATGCGATAAAAACAAAAAAGCCCCGACATTCGGGGCTTTTCTTATTAAATGATGACGCTTAAACAAGCTGAGACAGAATGGTATTCAATGTGGCACTTGGACGCATAATAGAATTCATCATCTCATCATCAGGCAGGTAGTAACCGCCCATATCAACCGCTCTACCCTGCACCTCATTCAATTCGTTCACAATGGCAGCTTCATTTTCAGCCATGGCTTGAGCGACAGGTGTGAACACCGCTTTTAACTCGGCATTGTCTGTTTGCTCTGCCAGTGCTTCAGCCCAGTACATGGCTAAATAGAAATGACTACCCCGGTTATCTAACTCACCCGTTTTTTCTTTGGGCGATTTGTTTTCTTGCAGTAATTTGCCCGTTGCGGCATCCAAGGTGTCAGCTAACACTTTTGCTTTTGGATTATCCTGGGTATTAGATAGATGCTCCAACGAAGCCGCCAAAGCCATCAATTCGCCCAAAGAATCCCAGCTCAAATGATTTTCATCAATCAGTTGATCCAGTAATTTTGGCGCTGTGCCACCTGCACCGGTTTCAAATAAACCACCACCTTGCATGAGTGGCACTACAGATAACATCTTCGCCGATGTTCCTAACTCCAGAATCGGGAATAAATCGGTGTTGTAATCACGTAATACGTTACCGGTCACCGAAATCGTGTCTTTACCGGCTCGAATTCTATCTAAAGAGAGTTGTGTGGCCACGACCGGATTTAGAATGCGAATATCCAATCCAGCTGTATCATGCTCAGGTAAATAGTCATTCACCTTTTTAATCAATTCAGCATCATGTGCCCGGTTTTCATCCAACCAGAAAATCGCCGGTGTATCGGATAAACGAGCACGACTCACGGCTAATTTCACCCAGTCACGAATCGGCTCATCTTTGGTCTGACACATACGGAAGATATCCCCTGCTTCCACATCAAACTCAAATACCGTTTCAGACTGTTGGTTAGTGACAATAATTTTGCCATCGCCTTTAGCCTGGAAGGTTTTATCATGCGAGCCATATTCTTCGGCTTTTTGAGCCATCAAGCCCACATTCGGTACGGTACCCATGGTGACCGGATCCAAAGCCCCTTTTTGTTTACAGTCATCCACCACTGTTTTATACACACCGGCATAGCAGCGATCCGGAATCATCGCCAGCGTATCTTGTTGCTCGCCTTTTTTATTCCACATTTTGCCACCGGCACGAATCATCGCCGGAATAGAAGCATCAACAATCACATCTGAAGGAACATGGAAATTGGTAATACCTTTGTTTGAATCGACCATCGCCACATCAGGCTGGCTGGCATAGACTGCCTCAATATCCGCTTCGACTTCTTTTCTGGTCGCTTCATCAACATTGGCGAGACGGCTGTATAAATCACCTAAACCGTTATTGAAATCCACACCCAGTTCATCAAATAAATTGCTGTGTTTTTCAATTAAATCTTTGAAAAACACTCTGACAGCAAAACCAAACATCAAAGGATCAGATACCTTCATCATGGTGGCTTTTAAATGCAGAGATAACAGCACATTGTCTTGTTTTGCTCTCGCAATGGCATCGGCATAAAACGCCTGCAGGCTGCTTGCACGCATACGCGTCGCATCTACTACTTCACCCGCTAATACCGGAATCGACTTTTTCAGTACCGTTTCATTGCCTGCTGTATCGACAAACGTCACTTTAAAGTCATCGGCCTGAGCAGAGGTAATGGATAATTCGCTGCCATAGAAGTCATTCGCATCCATATGCGCGATGTCAGTGGCTGAATCAGCTTTCCATTCGCCCATACTATGCGGATTTTTACGTGCATAGTTTTTCACCGCTGCGGGTGCTCGACGATCAGAGTTACCCTCACGTAACACGGGGTTCACAGCAGAACCTAATACTTTGGCATAACGATCTTTAATCGCTTGTTCAGCAGGGTTTTTAGGTGATTCAGGATAATCAGGCAGGTCATAACCTTTTGATTTTAATTCTGCAATCGCGTTTTTTAACTGTGGGATGGAAGCAGAAATATTCGGTAGCTTGATAATGTTGGTAGCCGGGTCCTGAGTTAAGGCACCGAGTTGTGACAGGTGATCAGGAATTTTTTGTTCGTCGCTTAGATTATCGGGAAAGTTAGCAATGATACGTCCTGCAAGTGAAATGTCCCGGCTTTCGATATCAATATTCGCATTGGCTGTAAAAGCACGAATAACGGGCAACAAAGAGTACGTTGCTGATGCAGGTGATTCATCTACTTTGGTATAAATAATTTTCGACATTCTAAACCCTTAAAAATACGTGATTTTGAATCGCAAGTTCATGCACTGATGACCTCGCATACCCGCGTAAGGCTGGCGACAATAGCTCGTTTGAAATATGAGAGACATTTCGACTACTGCCTTAATCACCCCTCCCTCAATGGCAAGGTTGATTAAGAGACTGTGTAACGCTGGGTTTCCATAATTTTGGCTGACACACTTTATCATATCTTGATTGGCGCTATACATCACTATAGCCATGATAAAAGCTGACGAATAAGTTTAGTCTGTTAAACGAAAGTTAACAGGCACCACCACACTAAAGGATTTTCTCGATAAATCACCGCGAACGGGTAAGGCTTTCACCGCTTTTTCGACCATCTCATGCGCGGCTCTATCTAAAACACTATGTCCACTACCCTGACCAACAACGGACATGCTCACCATCCTGCCTTGCTCAAAACGGACACTCACCATCACTGTGCCTTCAAGGTGACGGCGAATCGCTAATTGTGGATAGGTTTTATTCTTAGACACCATGGCATAAAGCAACTGTCCATAACCTTTCCAGGCGGTATTTCGATCCACTTCCCCAGTACCACCTGGGTTACTACCATTACCATTACCATTAGCTGCATTGCCCGTGCCAGTGGCGTCAGCTTGAGATGAGGTCGAGCTACCGGATGCCGTCGTTGAGGATGCTGCTGGTGTATCAGTCACCACACCCTTAACCACTTCGCTTGGCGTCTCGACTTGCTCAATCTTTTCTACAACCTCAGGTTCAGCCATCGGTTTTTGCTGCTCCTGCTTCACCGTTTCAATCGGTTTCTCAGGTTTGGGCTGAGGCTTTTCAATTTTTTTCTGCTCAGGTTTTGGTTTAGGTTTTTCAACCTTTTTAGGTTCAGGCTTTGGCTTAGGTTTCTCTGCCTTTTTAGGTTCTGGCTTAGGTTCAACTTTTTTCGGTTCAGGCTTGGGTGGTTCGGATTTTATCTCTTCTACCGGCTCACTTTCAGGTGGCTGCTCTATCACCACCATTTCCTCTGGCTCTGGAGGGGTATCATCTTTAGCAACGAGCAGTTTTTTGTTTGTTTCTGGTTTTTTTATCGGAGCGACAGGTTCTGGGATTGGTTCAGGTTCAACCACCTCTTCAACGATGGGTTCAAGCTGGCTTACCTGCACCGTGATTCTTGTTGGTGCAGCCGGTGCTGCTGGCTCCAGTGTGGGCATAAATAATAAAATCAATAACAGATGAATCAGCACTGCCCATAAAAAACCAGGTAGAAAGCGTTCTGATCCAACCGAACGATTTGAAGAGAAATCAGCGACCAAAGCCGTCATATTAACGCGTCACAAAGCCAATCAATAAACAGCATTACTGACCAGACTCAGGTTGTATCACAAAGGTAAACTTACTGATGCCAGCACGTTGAATGGCCGCCATGACTTTAGCCACTGTGCCGTACTCCGCTTTTTCATCAGCAAAAATCTCAACACTAGTGTCCACGTTTTGTGCCGCCTCCATCAGCGCCATATCCAGTTGTTCAGCATTCACCGTTTCATCACTGAAGTACATGGTGCCGTCAGCTGTCACACTGATGTTGATAGATTCGGGTTGAGTGAGTGTTAAGTCTGAGCTGGCTTTAGGTAAATTGACTGGTACCGAATTCATCAATAACGGGGCTGTCACGATAAAAACGGTCAGCAGCACCAACATCACATCCACTAAGGGCGTCACATTGATTTCACTCATCATATTGTCATCACCGCCAGTATTCATCGCCATAACAAATTTCCTTTATGCATTATCGAGCAACAGGTTGATGCCTTCAGCAGGCATTACTCCTGTTGAGCCGCCTAATCGTGTTTGATACGAGATTTGAGAACTAACAGATGAAATGCTGACGCAAAATTATCCATGGTGGCCGCAGACAACCTGACTTTACGTAAAAAGTAGTTGTACGCCAGAACGGCAGGTACAGCGGTAGCAATACCAATGGCTGTTGCAATCAACGCTTCCCCTATCGGTCCCGCCACCACATCCAGACTCGCTGAACCCGATGCCGTAATACTTTTGAGTGCATTCATAATCCCCCAGACCGTACCGAATAAACCGATAAAGGGGGCAGTTGACCCCACACTGGCCAGAATAGACAAGCCATTTTCCATGCGGGTTTGCTCAGCATGCGCTTGTTGTTTCAGCGAGTGCATCAACATTTCACGTTTATCATCTGGCGCAACAGAGTTAGCCAGATATTGCCATGAAACCAGCTCATCCAATCCTGCCTGACAAACACGAGCAAGACGGCCTTTTGTTGAAGACATCACCGCCAACAAATCCTGAATATCACGAGCTTTGGAGAAAACCGCCAGAAATTCTCTATCAAAACGGCTATTACGATAAAAGGCCAGGTATTTACTAATCCCTACTGACCAGATAAGTACCGATAAAATAACAAGAAAGATAAGTACCGCATCAACAATATCTGGAACTGCATCCATAAAAAACCACTTTCCCTAGAATCAAGATAACAAGCAATGACGAACTAAAAAGTTAAACCAACCATTGACCAAAGAGCACTTCTTTCTTGTGCTCTTACTCTATATGCCAATCGAAAATGAAAAAGTGACATTTTTTTTACATTTTTTTAAAAGGCATATATTTCTAAGTCTTTTTTCTCAGCGCTAAGCTTGTGTTCTTAACGTCCTTGGAAACGTGATGAGACATCCTCAAGATCATCAAACACCAATGTCCCTGCTGCTTTTTTGAAATTCAGGTAGCTTTGTAAATAGTTATAACGGGCTAGCAATAAATCGGCTTTGGCTTCAAATAACTGACTCTCGGCATTAAGCACATCGACATTGGTACGGGTGCCGCCTTTGATGCTTTTTTTGGTAGCATGAACCAGTAACTCTGCCGAGTTAACGGCGGTTCTGTAGGCTTTTAGTTTTCGTTTGGCATTAGAAACCAGATTAAACTGCTGCTGTAATTCTAGTGTGACTTTGTTTGCGGTCTCATCAAACTGCTCTTTAGCCCTGTATAAATTGGCTTGTGATTGACGCACACGAGCAGAGGTCGCGCCACCTGAGAAAATCGGCACCGTCACTTGTAAACCAACAGAACGAATAGTGGCTTCTTGATTGTAGGTATTGGTGGTATCCGAGGTATTGTTATTCCAACTGGCAACAGCATCAAGCGTGGGTAAATGTCCCGCCTGGCTGCGTTTTAGCTCTTGCTGGGCCACCTCAACGGCATAGCGTTGAATGTTGAGTTCGACATTATTCTGTAACGCCACCGCTTCCCATTCGGATAAATCCTCGGTATTCAACGGCAGCAACGTAAAGTTATCGATCAAGGGATCAATATCCCGTGTAGTTCTGCCCAAAATTTGATCCAAGGCTGCCTGAGCATCGCTGACATTATCTCTGGCTTCTACAATATCCGCGTCAGCCAAATCATATCTCGCTTGTGATTCCAGGATATCGGTTTTGGTGCCTTCGCCATGTTTATACATCACCAAATTGGCCTGCATCTGTTCTTCATAAGCGGCTTTTTTACGTTCAGCCAGTGACAACATATCTTTCGCATACAAAACGGCTGCATAGCGATTAAATACCCGTAAGATCAGTTCCTGATCACGTATGGCAAACTCTTGTTCACTCATTGAGGTCTGTGCCAGTCCTTGTTTGTAACGTGCATACGCATCAAAGTTAATCAATGGCTGCCGTAACTGAACGGAGGCGGTTTCACTGTTATATTCACGCTCTTCAGTTCGGCTGAATAGACTGTTTTGATACTCGATATCCGCATCATTTCGAAACCGGGAATAACTGGCTGTTACCATCGGTAATAAATTGGCTCGTCCCAAGGTTTTGTATTCTTTACCAGCCTGATAGGCGTGATACGCCGCCTTAAAGGTGGGGTCATTCGCTCGCGCCAGCGTATAGGCCTCGACTAAATCTAGCGCCTGAGTCTGAAACGTCGATAACAATCCGAGTGCGACACCACATAGCGATTTCATCCATAACTTCATACTCAGTTACTCTTCAGTCATGGACAGTTTGAGGCGGTCAATAAACGGTTTGAGCAAATAATTCATCATGGTTCGCTCACCGGTTTTAACAAACATTTCCACCGGCATACCCGGTTTCACAGTGAGATCCGGCATCATCTCTATACCTTCCGGCGAGACCTTGGCGATCAACTGGTAATATGGCTCACCGGTTATCTCATCAATCAAACGATCTGCCGATATCTGAGTGACCTCTCCCGGTACATGTGGCGTCAGGTTTCGATTAAACGCGGTAAACATCAGCTCTACGGGTAAACCAGCACGCACTTTATCAATCAAATGCACCGGTAATTGCCCTTCAACCACCAGCGAATCTTCGCTAGGCACAATGTCCATCATATTAAAACCAGGCGCGACCACCGCACCTTCAGTAAAGACTTTTAAGCCTACGACAATGCCGGATGCCGGTGCCCTGACCAGTACTTTTTCAAGGTCATAATCCAGACCAGTTAACTGGCTTGCCAAGGCATCCACTTGTTTTTGTACCTCAGAAAGCTGCTCTCTGACTTGCTCTTTATATTCCTGTTGGCGTCGTAAGCGACTTAGCTTTAGTTCACTCACTTGACTTTGAGCACGGGCGATATTGCCAATATCTTCTGAAATGGTGGCATTGATTTGTGCCGCCGTTTGCTCCAGTTCCAGTAGACGGTTACGGGCCACATACCCTTCTTTTTCTAACTCACGAATCCCTTCCAGTTGTTCATTGATATAGGTCAGTTGTTCTTCTTTATTTTTACGCGAGGCTTGTAAACCCTTGGTTTGTGAGATCAGTCCATTAATATTTTCACTAATGGCAGATAACTCACTATGTAAGGTATTTCGTCGTGATAAAAACACCTCTTTCTGTGTTTCCAGATAACTCATGACCCGCGGGTTATCTGACATATCCGATAACATGGCTGGAAACGCAATCTGATCTTGATCGTCTCGTTCTGCAATCAGTCGTGCTTCTGTGGCTTTAGCAATGTAATACTGTACCCGGTTGGTTTCTGCATCAGCTTTAGCCTGAACATTGTTCATTCTGACCAAGACATCACCTGCTTTAACTTTCGATCCTTCTTTTACCAGGATGGCATCGACTGTGCCCCCATTTTGATATTGCACCGCCTTTTTATTGGTGGCGACAGAGACTTTGCCATTTAATGGCACCCCTTTATCCAAAGGGGCCAATAAAGCCCAGATGAGAAATCCACCAAACCCGGCCAGTACGATTAACCACCCCATGCGGGTATATTTTTTAATGTCCGTACTGATGGTTTTACTAACAGCATCGGGTTGGTCAGATTGGGATTCAGGCTGTGTTGTGCTCATGGTTTCACTCATTGTTAGGCCGCCGATGTTGCTTTGACAGTGGAGGTTTTGCCATTCTGTTTATTAGCCAGTGCCGTCATGACCTCCTTGGTGGGGCCAAATAGCTGTGCAGTGCCCTCAACTAACAGTAATAATTTATTTGTCGCGGCTAAAGCATTAGAACGATGGGTGATCATCACAATGGTTTTGCCACGTTGTTGCAGACGTTTTACCGCGGCAACCAGTGCTTTCTCCCCCGTTTCATCAAGATTAGAATTCGGCTCATCCAATACCAACAAGGCAGGGTCGTCATAAATTGCTCGCGCTAAACCCAGACGTTGTTTCTGACCGCCAGAAAGTCCTGAACCATCATCACCTAACCGCGTGTCATAACCTTCAGGTAATCGTAAAATCATGTCGTGCACGCCTGCCTGCTGTGCGGCTGCAATCACCTTATTAGGGTTCACTTCACCAAAGCGGGCAATATTCTCACTGACGGTGCCAGCAAACAGTTCAATGGTTTGCGGTAAATAACCAATATGAGGACCAAGCTCATGTTTATTCCATTGGAAAATATCAGCCGAATCCAGACGCACATGACCAGCAGCTGTCGGTGCAATGCCGACAAGCGCGCGAGCCAGTGTCGATTTACCTGCACCGCTGGGCCCGATAATGCCAAGCACATCACCTGGTGCAATCGAAAAACTGACATTTCTGATGGTAGGCACTGTGCCACCTGCCGGTATCACGGTAATGGCTTCTACTGTCACCAGCCCCTGAGGTTTGGGTAAAGGCATATTCACATCACGTGCCGGATTCGCTGTCAGTAGTTCATTAATACGGCCATAGGCACTTTTTGCCCCACTCCATGTTTTCCAGACACTCATTAATTGTTCTACTGGGCTGAGTGCACGGCCCATTAAAATAGAGGCGACAATCATCATGCCGGGAGTGATTTTATCTTCCAGCACTAATAAACCACCCAGTCCCAGAATTAATGACTGTAATGACAACCTGACAAACCTACTGATAGCGGATACCACGCCTGACTTTTCACTGGCATCACCTTGTAATAACAGGAATCGACACTGCAATTTGTACCAGCGTGACATCAGATTCGGCAGCATGCCCATCGCTTCAATCACTTCAGCATTACGTAGATTATTGGTGGCCAGATTATTTGCGGCGATAGAGGCTTCGTTAGCTTCTGATAATGGCTTTTTAGATAACCGTTCATTGGCAATCGCCAACGCAATCAGCGTCAACGAACCAAATAAAGCAAACAATCCCAGTGATGTATCAAATAAAAAAATGATGAAGATGTATATCGGAAACCACGGTGCATCAAAAAAGGCGAATAAGGCATTACCACTCATAAATTGCCGAATACTGGTCAGGTCTTGCAGAAACTGACCGGCATTCACACCGGCTCTTTTTAGACTTTGCTCAAACGCCGCGGTGTAGACGCGTTTATTGAGCATCATATCCAGCTTGGCTGATACGCGAATTAACACAAAACTACGAACAAACTCCAGACCACCTAACACCAGGTAGGCGCCAACCACCATCACAGTTAACATTAATAGAGTCGATTCATTACGACTGGTCAGCACCCGGTCATAGACCTGCAACATATACAACGAGGGTGTCAGCATCAGAATATTCAAAATAGCACTGAACACACCGACCGTAATAAAGACAGATTTAAAGGCGAGCAATGACTCGGCGATTTCATTCCTGGTAGTTTTTAACGGCTTTTTCACCTTATTCACCTTCATTTTTCTTGCGTATAACTAGAGAAGTTCTCTTTATGAGCGATAGTCTTCTACGTAAACAAAAAACCACTCCGCGTAATAATCCTTATCCTCAAACTCCTGGTAGATAGGCCTGAAGTTCTTCTGTTTGAATGGTTTTTCACCCGACAGACTATTAATCCCCATCACTCCTCCACTGGGGGCGACGACAATGCCCCAGCCTTCACGTTGCGTCATAGGGTCGATATACAGTTTTCTGAGATAGCGTTGTGGCGTCGGAAACCGGTCGTCATACAACAGAGCTTCCAAATTGGGCGGGTACTGTTTCACGACACCGGGTGTGGCGTTGTAATAACGGCCAATGGCTTTGCGAATAGTGTCACCCACTTTTAATAACTCCTGTTCTCGCTGTCGCTGAATCACATCACTCCAACGTGCACTTGCCTGTGTTAATGCATAACCAGCTATCACCAGCAAACACAGCATGCCAAGCAAGATAAATCCTTGTTGCTTACCACTCGGCATACGGGGTGCCTTCCGAGGAGATCAACTCCGAACCGCTATAGACATTGGCAATCTCGCCTTCGTAATAACTGTCTTTAGGTGGGGTAAATACCCAGGTATCACGACGATCCGTGATGGGGTCCACCGGGACTTCTCGTAAATAGCGTCCTTCAACTAATTGTTCCAATGTATCTGGATAGGCATTTCTGTCAGCGACATACTGATCAATGGCACTACGCATGACGATCAAATCATGACGCAGCACTTTTTCTTTTGAGCGGTCAATGGAAGCAAAATATCGGGGTGCCACCAGACTCAATAGAATCGCGATAATAGTAAGCACCACTAAGATTTCAATTAAGGTAAAGCCTTTACTCGTCTTCATTACCATTCCTTGTAAGGCTGTTGATTAATACCCATTCCATTGGATAGTGAATACACGTCGTACACATCCTCGCCGGCAGAGTTGTCATCAAACGAACTTTCATAACTGCGTAATCCCCAGGTTTCGGCATTACTTAAACTTGGGTCACTGGCAAACGGATCACGTGGTATTCGTCTGAGAAAATAGATTTTTTTATGTTCTGGATCTTGGGCATCTTCCACACCGTCAACCAATATCTGCAGGCTTTGCGGATAACCGGATACATCATCAGAAAGCTCGATTCGACCATCATCAACAGCCTGTTTGTAGGCATCAATCGCATCGCGGATTTGCCATAATGCCCGCTTCAATTCCTGCTCTTTATTTCGCTGTGCACTGAGCTGTACTAAAGGCGCTGCCGAGCTGACTATCAGAGCCAATAATGTGAGCGATACCAACAGTTCAATCAGTGTGAAACCTTGCTGTGTACTACGCTTAGGCATGATGCTTACATGCCTCCGTAACTATCTGTTTGCAGGATTTGATCAGCAAATTCCTGTGCCGTCTTGGCATTGTCACGTTGTTTTTCGTCATCCGTTGGCACCACAGGTGGTGGTGCTGATGAATACGATGGTTGATAGGCTGGCTGAGACTGAGCTTGTGGCATTGCGTACTGCCCCTGCCTGTTTTTCGCCGAATGGTTAATACCAGATGGGAAAGCGGTATAGACTGAATTGGCCGGTACGATGTTGTGCAGAATGCGTGGCGTAATCAGTAAGACAATCTCATTTTTCTGTCTGTCTTTATTCTTGTCAGTAAAGAATCGACCGATAAAGGGTAAGCCCGACAAGCCCGGTACTTTGTAGTCAGTATTGGTCTCATCATCTTTGAATAGACCCGCCAGGATCTGCGTTTCCCCATCCTTTAACGACAAAGTGGTATCAGCATTACGGCTGCCGATGGAATACGCCACCACACCACTGCTGGAGGTGATTTGGTCAATGATATTACTGACTTCAAGTTTGACCTTAATGGAGACCTGATTCTGAATCTGAATGATCGGTTCCACTTCCAGTTTGATACCGACTTCAATGTAACTGACCGACTGCGAAACAAAGCCAGTTGAGTTCGACACACTGGTTAAGACCGGCACTTTATCGCCAACATGGATCTTGGCTTTATCCCGGTTTTTCACTCGTATTTTCGGATTCGCTAATAGATTGGTATCGGTGTCCTTCTGCATCAAATTCAATGCCAGCACAGGATCGGTCACCGTAAACACCCCCATTCCAGAATTGAATTCTTTCAGCTCGGCTAAGGTCAGGCGCCCATCGACATCATCTTCACCACGCACACCGAGCGCGACATTGGTTGGATATCGAATACCTATCTCTTCCAGGTTTCGGCGATTAACTTCCATCACCTCCACTTCCAGCATCACTTCCGGTTCAACCAAATCCTGTGATGCAATCAGTTTTTCAGCAGTTTTTATTGACGCCAGACTGTCTCGCATCACCAGCGTATTCAGCTTTTCATCAACGTAGACATCTTCCACTTTCAATACAGTTTGCAGCAGTGCCAGGGCTTGTTTGGCATCCATATTGTTCAGATAAAAACTGCGTACATATAACTCCTCATACTCCTGACTGCGGCTTAAGGGATAAATCAGAATGGTGTTTTCATTGAGGATTTTTTTACCTAATTGATTGGTGGTCAGGATGGTGTCAATCGCTTCTTTAATAGGCGTATCACGCAACATAATGCTGGTTTGCATGGCATCACTGAGTTCACGATCGAAGGTGAAATTTAAATCCCCTGCCTTGCCGATATACTCAAACACCGACTTGATAGGTGCATTGTTAAATTCCAGACTGACCGACTTTTTAAATGCCGACTTGATGTGTGGCACCGTAGTGACTTTCTCAATAGCCTGCTCATCGAGCTTTTCAAATAATTTCCTGGCGGCTTCATTGGTCGAGTCTTCTGCCAGCATCAGACGAACCAGGTTACGCGCCGTATCAAAGTCGTCTTTATTAAAAGCCTGTTCAGCACTTTGCATAATGCTTTCATGCTTTTGTGCAATCGCCACTTTTTTCAGGCCGTTTAAAGCCCGTTGATTTTCCGGTGCCAATGCCAGTACTTGATTAAATATGGCTTCAGCCTCTAATGGTTGCTGATTATCCAGCGCCGCATGAGCGGATTGAAGTAAACCGGCTATTTTCATCTCCTGTTGGAGTTTTAAGGTATTACGATATTCCGGATTAAGCGGATATTGCGTGGTTAACTGCTTTAATTTGTTGATACCTTCATCCACCTGACCATAGGCAATCAGACGTTTTGCGTCTATAAAATCAGCATTCGTTTGTTGCTGTTGTTGCGTTACCTGCATGCTGCTGCAGCTTTGTAAACATGCCAAAGCCACTAACAAGACCGAACGTCTTATGACTCGTGAACCCCGTTTATCCTTAACTACTCTCAAAGTACTGCTCCAATTGCCACACGAATCTGTGTCTGTGTTGGTAAGTTGAGTAAAATCATTTCTGTTGAATGAATTGCTTTTACCTGCCACACCTCTTCCAATGTATCGCCTGCCCGCACAACGTAGTTGTCACGTCCATTGGTCAGAAATACACGCATTTCTCCATCTTCAATCAGCTTGCCGACATAGGTGTATGGGTTAACAGGCGTTGCCGGTGCTCTGGGAGCTACGGCGACAGGCTGGATTTCCTGTTTTGGTTTAGGTAATGCGAAGACATTGACGGGGACATCAATGATTTTTTTTCTTAACGCAAATTCTGTGCTGTTATCAGTCTTGGCAATAGCTAAGCTTTTTTGTGGCTGAATAGTTTGTGACTGGATTGTTTGCGTTTGAGTAGCTTGTGTCTGAACAGACTGTGTCTGCACATGATCGGGGGCCACTACAAAAACATCTGTCTCGCTGTTATCCGGCCCATCCTGCATTTCCACAAACACCACCAAAAGCAATGTCAATGCTAAGCCGACCCATACCAGATTGTCTTTTAGCTTGTGCATCAGTGGTGACCTTCCGCTTTTGTGTAGAGCACCAATTCGATATTGGCTTTCACCTGCTCGCTACGCATATTGTCGCGCTTAAAATTAATATGATTTAAGGCCATACTTTGCTGACGGTTCATAATCGCCGTCACCACATTGCGAATGGCAGGATACGAGCCTTCCAACGGAAATTTGATGTGATATAGCACCATGCTTGATTGTGGTACTTCGCGTGTAGAGTAATCAGAACGATCGAGTCTTAAGCCATGCTGTTCAATCACGTTTAATACATCAGCAATTTTCTGATTAGCGTCTTTTTGAGCTGGCAAGGCTTGATAAAAGCGTTGTGTAATCTGAGTAGAGCGTGGTTCGGGTTGAATATCGACGGGGGTATGTTGCGCCAGATCATCAATTGTTAAGCGCAGTTTTTCTGCCTGCTGATCATTGGCCTCAATCATCAACACCATCACCAGACTCGCCAGTAGTAAAGCGACCACCAGATGACCTTGCCAGCCCCACTGCCGAAGCTGGTAGAGCAGCCATTGTCCATAATGTTGCATCATGACTTTTTGCATCAGCGTCCTACCATGTCACTAATAATTCAAACTGTGTGGCTTCTTGGCCATTCAGCCTTACCGATTCGGTGGATACCAAACTCACTGACTTCACAATGGCCTGTTGTTTAAGGTTGCTGATATAAGCCAGAATCTCATCCACCGGTGAGGTAATAGCAATAATCTGCACAGTCTTATTTTTTACATTCGGCTCAATCGCCACCAGTTGGATGCTGTCGAGCCGGGATTCTTCCAGTGCAAAAAACAACTGTGGCCACGGACGGATAATCTCGTTAATGGCGACATTCACGGCATCCAGTTCAGCCTGTTCACGTTCTGTTAATGGCTCTGTTGCAGCCGTCGATTGTGTGGTTTTGGTGTAAGCCGCTTTTTCTTGATGTAATTCAGCCAGCCGTGCATTACTCTGCTGTAAAAAGAACAAACTCAGCATTACCAGCAGAACAGCAACAAATAATAAAAATGACGCTACCGGTTTTTGTACAGATGGCTGCAAACTGTGATTTAGCTGTATCGTTTTCATGAGGCAATTAACCTCGTGACCTGAGTGTCAGGCTGTTCATTAGCAAACAGTTTTGACGATGGCAGACGAATAACGCGATATGTCGCTATTTTTATTGCATTAGATGATGAGATATCCGGCCAGTGTAATAACATGGGTTGCTCATAACGCTGTTGTAGCGCTTTATCAAACTCGCTATTCACCAAACGCTCACGCTCTATCAGCAGTTCAATCTGGCCAATCACATCACTTTCCTGCTGCACATTTTTAAGCCACAGCCACTGACCTTCTTCCATCAAGCCCAGACATAAACGGCCATCACTGACCACGGTCAGCCAGCACAAAGTCTGTAACTGCTGCTCCTTAATGACGCTGATAGCCTCATTCATCACCGACATCAGATACGGCTGAACAGAAACAAGTTTGATGGCTAATGTGGCAAACACTTCATCTATGGTTTGAATAATCGGTGTGGGTATTGCACTGGTAACAGCAGACTGTCCAAAGCCAGCCGGGCTGAGGGTTTTATTCCATGTTTTCACGACATCGCCATACATGCTGACAAACAGATGTTGTAGATACGCCAGCTTTTCTTCCTTGGTCTTAATCGCTGGATTCCATGGCAGCACGGCGTAACGCACAAAGCTATTGGCTAAGACAATACGCGCTGTTTTTGCCTGCCAGCGATCCAGACTAAGTGTGGTCTGTAAAACCTTGGCAAGATAAGCCACGTCCACATCCCTGTGGTCGACAGCCTTTTTGAACATGATTTTCTGTTGATCAACACAGCGTGTTTTACCAGCCACACCTTGAAAGCGTCTGATAACAAGACTATTAGGCCGAATACACACATTCAGCTCGTCAGTCATGATGCTAAGCCAATGTGGTAACACGATTAATCTCCTCTAGAGTCGTTTCACCATTTTTCACCAGTAATAATGCCGCTTCACGCATGGTTCTGGTGCCATTGGCATAAGCTGCTTCTTTGATTTTGCGTACCGGCTCTCGGGTCACAATCATTTCGCGAATTTCATCGTTAAAGCACAATAATTCGGCAATCGCTTTACGGCCTTTGAAACCCAAATCATGGCACTGGCCACAGCCCTGGCCTTTTTTAAACTGAAAGTCTTTTATTTGTTCAGGCGTTAAACCAGACTTTTCTACCAGTGTGACATCGGGTTTATCTTCTGTCAGGCAATGTGGGCAATTCACCCGTACCAGTCGCTGAGCCAGAATGCCATTCATCGCTGACACAAAGTTATAGGGGTCAACCCCCATATTGGTAAAACGGCCAATCACATCAAACACATTGTTGGCATGCACGGTGGTGAGTACCAAGTGACCTGTCAATGCGGATTGCACGGCAATTTGGGCGGTTTCACCATCACGAATCTCACCGACCATGATTTTGTCGGGATCGTGTCGTAGGATAGAACGTAACCCTTTAGCAAAGGTCAGCCCTTTTTTCTCATTCACTGGGATCTGTAATACACCCGGTAATTGGTATTCGACCGGATCTTCAATGGTGATAATTTTGTCCGTGCCGTGATTAATTTCAGAAATAATGCCGTACAGCGTGGTGGTTTTACCGCTACCGGTTGGACCTGTTACCAGCAACATGCCATAAGGTTCTTCGGCTAATAATCGAAACCGCGCCATAATATCGGGAGCAAAACCCAATATATCTAAACTCAAACCTTGTGCTTCTTCACTTAACGCCTGTCTGTCTAATACCCGTAAAACAGCATCTTCACCCAACACACTCGGCATAATCGACACACGTAAATCAATTTCCCGCCCCAGCGCCATGACTTTAAAGCGGCCATCCTGGGGAATGCGACGCTCAGCGATATCCAGATCAGACATGACTTTGACACGGGAAATAACTTGCTCTGCCTGAGCCAGTCCCTGAATGCCTCCAACATGACTTAATACACCATCAATACGGTATTTCACTTTAAGCCCGTTTTGGTCGGTTTCCAGGTGCACATCACTGGCGCCAGCTTTTAACGCATCATATAAAGTCGAGCGTACAAACTTCACAATCGGGCTGGTATCTTCGCTAATTGAGCGTAAGGAAATATCTTCTATACCCTGCTCATCATCTTTTCGTTCATGGTGTTGTGTGGTGACTTCATCTCCCAATGCACGCATATTGGCTTCATGATGAGAGAGATACACATTTAAATCTTCTGTATGCGCCAGTGTCCAAGTCGCTGATTCATTCACTAACAGATCTAATTTGGAATAAAGATGAGTTTGAAACGGATTGGCATGAACCAGGAATAAGGCACCCTGTTTGTCACGCAACGCTACGCAACCGACTTTCTCTGCCTGGGTAAACGACACCACATCAAAATCCGGCTGTAACTGATAAAGCTGTGAAATTGTCAACACCGGATAATGCACTAATAACCCCAGTGCTTGCACAAACACATCCGGGCTTAAATCACTGACTTCTTCCAGTACCTTAAGCAAAGGCTGTTTGCTTTGCTGTGCCAGTTGCTTGGCCTGATTCAGCTGCTCAACAGTTAAGGCTTCTACAACTGGCTCTGTTTGTTCTGGGGTAATGTCGTGATAGGCCGTATTCATTGAATACTCCCCGCCAATTCAAAAATTGGCATATACATCAACACCACCACTAAACCGACCACCAGACCAATAATGATCATCAGTGTCGGTTCAAGTAATTTGGTAAACCATTCCACGGCACGGGCAATTTCATCATCGTAGAACACGCCAATACGTTCCATCATGTCGCCCATCTGGCCGGTGCGTTCACCCACGCGTAACATACGAACCGAAATCGATGTGGTCATGCCGTGTTGTTCCATGGCACTGGATAGTGTTTTACCCTCTTTCACATCAGTAGCCACTAAAGCTAATTTGCTACGTAATAATGGCTGCAATAACGATGACACCATCTGCATGGCCGTTGTGAGCGGAATCCCACCACGCAATAACATGCTTAATGTTCGGTAAAAACGGGCAAGCTGGTAAATTCTCAGTGTTTCGCCCAGTTTAGGAATTTGCCAGACTTTCGCCATAATAAAACGGCGTACAAATGCCCGGCTAAAGACATAGCTCAACACGGCAACACTGGCAATAAACACCATAAACGCCTCACGTCCATGACTGTGTAATAACTGCCCCCAGCTCAGTAATAGTTGAGATAACCAGGGAAGATCGGCATTGGTGCTTTCATAAATCACACTGAATTTAGGTACGACATAGCCCAATAAAAACAACACGACCAAGCCGCCCACCACCAGTAATAACACCGGATAAATAGCTGCTGATACGATTTTCTTTTTCATCGCATCAATCTGTGACTGATAGGTCACATGACGGCCTAAAGCTGTTGCCATATCACCCGTGCGTTCACTGGAACGAATCAGGGCTATATATAAAGGTGTAAATACGTTTGGCACACTTTCCAGTGCCGAAGATAAAGGTTGGCCATCGAATAAAGCAGCTTTAATTTGATTCAATACTGCTTTAGATTCGGCCTGAGTTTCTTTTTCGGCCAGGGCTTCTATCGCCTCAACCAGACTGAGTCCAGACTCAATCAAGGCGAGTAATTCCTGGCTGAACAGCATCACATTGAATTTGGCTTTTTTTAACTGTGGTAAGCCAAAATTGAATGATCCACTTTTATGTGAGTTGATTGAAAGGACATGATGGCCTTGCATCTCTGCTAGAGAACGCGCCTGATTTTCGTTACCGGCTTCTATCTCTATCAGTCTGACAGCACTATCATGAATAACTTTCATGGTAAAAATCATATAGACAGCAACCTAACGCCAGCTCACAATATCAGCTGCGGTATCATTGCCACCGCTGGCACCATCACTGCCTAAAGACCATAAGTCATAATCGGAATATTGACTTTGTGTGCCAGGCATCTGGTAAAAATACGGGTTATCCCACGGATCCCTTGGAACTTCTTTTTTAAGGTAAGGCCCCTGCCACTTACGTTCATTGTTCGGCGGGGTATTTAACGCCGCTAAGCCTTGTTCTGTGGTTGGATAATGGCCAACATCCAAACGATACTGATCCAAGGCTTTACCCAGCGCTTCAATCTGAGCACGTGCTGTTTTGACTTCTGATTTACCAATTTGGGCAAAATATTTCGGCCCGACATAACCGGCTAATAAACCAACAATAACCATCACCACCAATAATTCAAGTAAGGTAAACCCTGCTTGGCGGTGTTTTTCTGTTAAACGAATAACCACTTCTGACATAACAATAATCTCAACGACTGACCGGTAAGAAAAAAGGGTGTACCCAATGGGCACACCCTCCATTCGTTTTATGCAAACACGTCAATGTCAGATGCACTTAATGAAGTGACACCTGTCAAAGTCGCAAATTGCACAGCAGCGCCAGCGCCACTACCATCAGCGTCATAGCTCAATGCACCCGTCGATGTATCGAATAACAAGAAGTCATTAGCATCACCAGCAGCTGCACCTACGCTACAAACCAGATTATCAGCAGTAAAACTACCTGCTGTCAGAGAAGTAAACTGATCAACGTTCAGGGCAATCGTATCCAGCCCACTCACAAAGTCAGTAATGGTATCGATACCAGTTAAATCAAATGCAGTGTCTACATACGTTTGCACTTCATCATCATCGCCTGTCACCACTTGCTCATGAACCTGACCAAACACGAACGTATCCGCACCGTTACCACCAGTCAGCGTATCGTTACCGCCGTTACCTACAAACACATCATCCTGAGTTGTGCCGATAAAGGTATTGTCATTACCATTACCTTCAAAACGCAGTCCATTTGCAGTAACACCAGAAGCATCCACAACGACATTATCAATAGTACCGCCATTGTTACCCAGGCTATTGCTTAGGTCATCGACAGTACCATTGGCAGCGAAATAGTAGTGATCATTCAACATTTGCAATGCATCATTTTCCACATTCAGTCGATCAACTGTGCCACCCACCTGAACGACTTCCATGCCTTGGAAATTAGCGTCGTTTAATACAACAGTGCCGTTGGTTTTTGTATCTGCACCGACACCAGTGGTAATCCGTAATGTATCAACACCGTCACCACCCACGATCAGATCGTGTTCAGCGCCAGTTGCAATCCATTCCTGATTACCATCATCAGCCGCAGAGGTTGTGCCTGAGTTACCAGAACCGAAACCACCGATAAGGAAAGTATCATCACCCTCTTCACCGTATAGGCTATCGGCACCGCTACCACCAACCAGTACATCGTTGCCATCACCACCGTAGTAAGTATCATTACCACCGTTCATCACACCGTAATCGACGCCATCACTGCCATATACAGTTTCAGTCGCCCCTGCTGATTCATTGCCACCGTAAACATGAGTAAAGCTACCTTCTTCACCTTCACTGGCATCGTAGATCATGTCAACGTTGTGGAATAAATTCGCTACTGCAAATTCCTCAACAGAGAACTCAGCATAGTCATATTCCTCTTCCTCAGCACCTACGATATCTTCTTCAGGTTCAAACTCAGCTTCTTCGAACTCCATTTCAACCGTGACTGACTCGCTATCACCTCCTGCTACGCCATGAATTTGCAGTCCTGGATTTAAGAAGCCAGTGCTTAATGACTCAGCATTGTCTTCCAACTGTTCAGAAGATAAGGTGATATTAACGCCGCTATCCAGTTCAAGACGCTCAATTCCAGAGAATGATAAAGACTCATCAAAGTCACCACTTTCTGTAAACTGCAAAGTATCAACAGCGTTATAACCGGCAAAGGAAGAGGCCGCTGTATTAATTTCAGTCGAACCAGGACGAGTAACCAGATTCAAGCGAACATCCGTTTCAGCTAGTTCTGACATTTCCTGATCTTCAATTTCAACAAACTCATTGTTAACCGTGTCGAAACCGAATAAAGGCCCTTCTTCTTCCTCGCCTTCTTCTTCCTCTTCTTCGCCTTCTTCACCTTCAGATTCGTTCAAATCAACGTATCTTGCTGCATCGCCTGAAAGGTCTTGAGCTGAAACACCACCTTGGATGATGGTCAGTTCTTCAAACTCATCACCCACTGCATAAGTGTCATTTCCTTTGCCACCAATGAGGACATCTTGCGAAGTAACGTGAAAGAGATTGCCAGTAACGGTTTCATCGCCTGCACTACTTCCCTGACCATCTATGTAATCTGATCCAGCACCACCAGATAAGATATCGTCACCATCACCAGAAAAGATGACATCATCACCCTCTCCCCCGGAAATAATATCGTTTCCACTACCAGTGATAATGTTATCAATACCCTTACCACCGGAAATAATATTATCCCCACCTTCAGAGTAGATAAGATCATCTCCATCACCACCGGCAATGATGTCATTGCCAGTTCCGGTAAAGATAATATCGTCACCGGCACCACCATGAATAATGTTGTTACCATTACCACCATCTATAGTGTTACCGAGATCATTCCCCAGCACTAGGTCATTGGCTGAGCTACCTGTGTAACTCGTTTCAGTTGAGTTAAAAATTTTAATAGCCATATCCGTTCCTTAAATATAAGTAAAAGCTTGTCAAAAGTAGATTTTTGTCCAGGAGCAGATGGCAAAACACCTCACCACCTGCTCTGAACATATCAATCAAACAATCCTTAGTTTGGAATCACACCTTCTACTTCTACTTCAATAAATGGATTATCAGTTGAACCATCTGCACTTAGCTCTTGGAAAGTTTGACGCAGACGAATTGCATCCGCAGCAGTTGTAAATGTGCCACTTGTACAGCTCGATCTGACATAACTCATTCCTGATAAAGGATTAGTACTACCGTCATCATCGAGATAATTGGCATCGGTAGTAAAATCTACCCAGTCTGTATCAATATCGGCTTTTTGCTCTGCTGCAGTTGGACGACCTGCTGGCGTAGGCCATACATTTACACCATTAATAGCAGGACTTGAACCTAGACCAGTGATGGGTTGATCAACAAAACCAGGACGATGTTGAACTGAAGTAAAGGTTCGTCCTATACGGTAGATTGGTGAAGCAGTAGTAGGCACCGTAGAATATGCAACATCAATGGTTTTACCACTCCAACCTTTTCGAGCTATGTCATTCACTTCAAAAGTTTGTTTACCAGGCTCAGTTAAGTTGTAGTCTGTGTTTGTTAAAGATACTCGCATACCATAAATACACATATTAGTACTGGAATTACGCCAGACATATTCCTTCACATTACCAATCACAACATTAGTATTATTGGTGTAACTATTATTCATTGTGATTGTACGAGTTCCATTAACAACTGGAATTCGGCTAGCCCCGGTAAAACTGGAATCTGGCGGTAATGCCTCATTTATTGGCATAACTGCACACTCATCGGCTGTAGATGATGGCTGTACTGGCGCATCTGCCCCAGAACCAGAACCAAAATCACCGGTTGGATTACATAAAATATATGCACTGGTATCACTACCTACAGATACACCTGCTGCAGGTAAGTTTTCCCAAGCTGCCATTGCTTGAGTCGATGCTAAACAACTTAAACTACTTAACAACGCTAATTTTAATTTGAAGTTTTTCATCATTTTTCTCCATCCATGTACAATAGACGGGCATTTGTGGCTGCCCGAAGCACCCATTCACCATAATCTCTAGTTCGTGCCTTAATACTTACCAAGATTGTGGTTGAATTCCTTTTGAGGCAGTCGCAATTGCACTACCTATTTCCATATCTCAAACAATTAAAACTGCCATCTCAAACTCAGCCATGCACCTCTTGGTGCACCTGGTGCAACAAAGTTTGTACTATCCCATTCAAGTGAATTATGGTTGTACCCATCCGCCCCTCTAGCACCATAGGTACCGGGTGAAAAAGGATTCCGCCCTAAGGTGCCTGCAGTAAAATATTCTTTATCAAAAATATTATTCACTAATAAGTTGATGCTTAAATTCTCATCAAATCGATAGGTACTTTGAAAATTGAAGGTCATATACCCCGGTACTTTGCCTGGATTACTAGTGGGTTTTCGAGTAACCACTACTTGCTTACCTGAAATTTCCCTGGTCTCAGTCAAAACAACACCTTTTCGATGTTTGTTATTTTCATTACCACGAACAAAACTTTCTGAGTGAGCAATGGCTGTGAGACCGATATTCCATTTAGGGGTAACGTCATAAGTTACCGTTGCATTGAGGTTATGTAGCGATACACCAGGCATACGATCACCTGGCTCGACATCAATCATGCGGCTGTAATTATAGTTACCGCTAAATAGTTCGTATGAGCTGCTATTGTCATTACCGGCAATGGTAAAGTTATCTTCAAAGGTGGCATCTGTGAGAGCGTAATTAACTGTGAAACCCCAGCGCTCTTTTTGCCCTGAAACACCAAACTCGATCCCTTGCCGACGCGTTTTGCCAATAGTGTCAAAAAAGTTACGGTTGCCGGGAAAAGTCACCATATACAAATCATCTTTTAAATTGGTTTGATAGGCCGCGATATTCCACTGGACGTTATCGCCCAACAGACCACGCATCCCAATTTCCCATGTTTCGGCTTTAATTTGAGGTAAATACGGGTCACCTGATAAAGTTGATGGCAATGAACAAGAGCGATTTTCTTTCAGACTTTTATAAATACCACCAAGAAGTGTTTTATCCAGAGCACAGCCTAACTCTATTACTGAGGGTACACGGACACCTTGAGCAAAATTCGCATAGACATTCAAGGTTTCTTTGGCTTGCCAGGCCACACCAAAAGACGGATTCAATGAGTAATAGCTAAAATCTTCTTTTTCCTCTTCATTAATAAGTTTCGACGTATCGGGGATAACATAACCTGTAGGGCAATCTTCACCTGGACGACACACATTGAAACTATCAGGCCAAGCTTCTAACTCGGCTAGATTTGGGACATAACCAATACCATATTCCCTTGATTTCATTCTATTCTGAATCTGTGTATCGTTATATCGAGCAGACACATTAAAATGCCATGTTTCAACAGGACTCCAAGTTTCACTAAAATAGAGACTTTTGGTTGTTTGCTCGCCTTCAAAGTCATTATTTTTAATAGGCACATCTGCAGCAATATACTGATCGCGGATTTGTTCTGGTGATAAAAAGAATTCACGATCTGCATCAAATAAACCTAACTGTTGTGAGTTAGTATATTCAGCTGTCGGACGATCAACAGAAGCTCCGATCATGACTTTATGTTTATCTAGGTTCCAGTTGAGTTGAATTGAAAAACCATCTGTTATTTGATCGATGGTATTCTTCGTCAATACCCCTGTTGGTGTGCCCTCAGCAACACCAGGATTAGTTTGACTATAAGCCGCACCATCAACACTCTGACTACCGCCATCGGGGCCAGTCACCTCAAGGTTGTCAGACCCAGCGATACATTGATCACCATTGATTGCTGGTTTTATAATCAAATAATACTGTGTGCCGTTATCTATAAAATTGAAAGCCCCTGTACTGGAAATTGCATAATCTAGTGGATCAGTTATACCTATTAAGCCCTTTTCTAAATTCGAATAAGCCTGATAGGTCATAGAACCATCATTGGGGTCTTGCGGTTCAGGGATACCGAGCTGCTGATACCGCGCTGATGTATTAAGATTTTTAAAATGATTGATATTATCTTGTGCAAATTGCACATAATCAGCTGGTAAATCAGCTAGAAAGGTTTCTGGTGGCAGAGAGTCAAAAGCTTGCTCTAATGTTCCACCACTTAAAGCAAAGGCAAAAAACTGATCATCATCGACGACATAATAATCTGGTAAGTTATATTTATTAGTCGTCTCATAGAGGCAAGTGTACTGTTCACCTTCGGCAAGGTCACGCCTTACTGCTTGATTCTCAAACTCTGTGTAAACATCTGCTCCCAGTGAATCTCGCTGACTATTACGACGATAAACTTGGCCTGTTACACTAAATGCATCGTTAACTTGATAAGCACCAGATAACTGAAATTGTTGTAATTTATTTTCTGTCGTATCCGGTGAAGTAAATACACCGTTTCTATCTTGGCGATATTCTTCTGTCGGAATTAAGCCATTACCAACGAGGTCTGTTTTTACAATCAGCGTACTTAAATGCAAGTCAAGCTTTTCACCACGATAGCTGGCTTTACCAAATAATTGGTTGACCTTGCTGGGTGAGTTTTCACGCCAGCCATCTTCCATAAAAAAGCTGCCTGCCCCAAAGAAAGCAATGGTGCCATTATTCCAGCCACTTTCAGCCAATAATTGCTCACGACCAAAAGAACCTTTCATCACATCAAAAACGGTTTCCGTAAAGTTAAAACCATCCTTGGTTTTCATTGTAAAAGCTCCACCTAGTGTATTCAGCCCAAATATCGGATTAGAACCAGGGAATACATCGACAGCTGCTATCGCATTCATCGGAATCATGTCCCAGTTGACCACATCACCAAACGGTTCATTAACACGGATACCATCCAGAAAGACACTTAACCCCTGAGGACTACCGATTTGTGGTCCCGCTGTGAAACCACGATATTGAATATCCATCTGAAATGGATTGCCTTGATAATCATTAACCGTGACACCTTGAAGCTTGGAGTTAAATAAATCTGTCATGCTCAATGAACGAGCATCTCTGATTTCTTCAGCACTAATACTTTGCACGTTACCTGGAATTTCTTCTTTGGTTAGACCAAGCCCTGGAAGTGGCCCGACTTCATAAAAGCGTTGTGCTCTGACTTGGACGGTGTCCAGAATTAAGCGATCATCACCGAGTGCAGGTAATTCTTCTTGTCCTGGCACCAGAAAATAGCCACCATCAGTATCATCAATGGCTTCCAGGCCACTGTCGTTTAATAATTGCTGGAAGCCTTCTTCGACCGAATATTCACCATGAAGACCTTGGGTTTCTTTTCCTTCTGCGAGGGCTGGGTCAAAGGTTAATCTAACGCCATTTTCAGCTGCGTAATTTGAGATAGCTTTGCCCAAAGGGCCAGCAGGAATGTCATAACGTTTCACTTGTTCAGCTGCGTTATCTTCTGCCAGGGCAAGATGATTGATTGACATGGCAGCGACCATGCTCATCGTGGCGATAGATAGACAGCGACAGAGTTTTTTCTTAAGGCGAACTCGGCCCTTTGCTTGCAGTTCCAATATTTCTCTCCGACTAATAGTTATTATTTTTTTGTTGTTCTATTAGGTATGCCAATCGAGAATCGGAAAGTGACAATTATTTTTTAGACTTTTTTAAATTTATTTGTAAAACATAGATTTACCAGTCTGAATACGGGGTGCCTTTTGATGACATAAGTCGAGAACCACTTCGGACATCAGAAATAACTTCGTCAGTTTCTGCGTGTCTTATTAACTCCCAGGTTTCATGACTATTGGTGATGGGATCGACAGGAATGTGTCGTAAATAGCCAGTATCAACAAGCTGCTCTAGTGAGTGTGGATAGGTGTTCATGACACTGTGGTATTGGGTGATTGCACTACGCATCACGATGAGTTCATGACGGAGCACATTCTCTTGTGCCGTGAGTTTGGTATCCGTCGTATCGTAATTATTAATGAATGCTATAAAAATGATGCTAAGCATGACGAAGATAACGAGAAGTTGATATATCGAAATCCCGAACTGCCTTTGCCTCTGCTTGTTTTTAATCCCATTCACTACTTTTGATGTCCTTTTCATTTTTATCAGTCACATTCATTAACTATGTTCATAGCCATCCTTAATCATATTAGCCAATGATCTTGGGCCACGTAGCCATCTTCCCCACAATGTCTTGAGTAAAGAGTTGGACTAGTCCAGGTCACAATGGACTAGTCACCTATAAGAAATAGACGGGCATTTGTGGCTGCCCGAAGCACCTATTCACTTCAATCTTGGTGAGAGCCTTAAACTTCCGTTGATTGAAGATGAATTCCTTGTGAGGCGGTCACACTTGCCTCAACTTATTCCTTTAATTTCTCTAATCAAATAACCACCTCACACTGACCCATGCACCTCTTGGTGCACCTGGTGCCACAAAGTTTGTGCTGTTCCATTCAAGTGAGTTGTGGTTATAACCATCGGGACCAATAGCCCCATAGGTACTGGGCGAAAATGGATTGCGTCCAAGTGTACCTGCACTAAAATATTCTTTATCGAAAATATTATTTACCAAAAGGTTAACGCTAAAGTTTTTGGTGAGCTGATAATTACTTTGAAAATTAAACACCATATAACCTGGTACTTTTCCCGGGTTGTTAGTTGCCTTTCGAGCAACCTTAACTGGCACTCCATTCACTCTTCTATCAGTCGTGTCATACAAAACAACACCCGGGCGATGTTTGTTATTTTCATTGCCTCTGACGTAACTAGATGAGTGAGCAACGGCAGTTAGACCAAGAGTCCATTTTGGCGTAACTTGGTAATTAACAGTTGCATTGAGGTTATGTAAAGAGACACCTGGCATACGAGAACCAGGTTCTACATCAATCAATCTACTATAGTTGTAATTACCTATATAGTCTTCATAGGAACTACTGTTATCATTGCCAGCAATGGTAAATTTATCTTGAAAAGTCGCATCAGTTAAAGAATAGTTAACACTAAAACTCCATTTCCCTTTTTGCCCAGACAAACCAGCTTCAATCCCCTGACGTCGGGTAGCGCCAATACTATCGAAAAAGTTTCTGTTGTCTGGGTAAGACACTAAATACAAATCATCCTTAATGTTGGTCTGATAGGCAGATAAGTTCCACTGGATATCATTATCAATAATACCTCTGACACCGACCTCAACGGTTTGAGCTTTAATTTGAGGTAAGTAGGGATCACCTGACAATGTTGAAGGTAAAGAGCAACTACGATTTTCTTTTAAACTTTTATATATGTATTTTTTTTCACCATTTGCATCCGTACCTATTGATACAGGGGTTTTATCTAATGCACAGCCCAACTCGATAACTGATGGTACACGCACGCCTTGTGAGAAATTAGCGTAAAGATTTAGCTCTGGGGTTGCCTGCCATGCTGCACCAACCGATGGATTTAGTGAGTAATAACTAAAAGACTCTGTTTCTTCTGGGTTAAGAAGATCTATCCCATCTGGAATATAGTAACCCGTTGGACATTCTTCCCCAGGTCGGCAAACATTATAGTCGTCAGGAAGAGCTTCCAATCTAGCCAAGGTTGGAAGATACCCATCTGAATAGGTTCTTGAACGAATTCTATTCTCTCCCTGCGTATCGTTATATCGTGCAGATAGATTAAAGTGCCATGTTTCAACCGGACTCCAGGTTTCACTGAAATATAAGCTTTTAGTGAGTTGCTCACCTTCAAAGTTATTGTTGGCAATAGGTACGTCTGAAGCAAGATACTGATCGCGAATTTCATCGGGCGCATAATAAAATTCGCGATTAGCAGTTAATAAACCCAGCTGTTGCGTTGACTCATATGTGGCTGTAGGACGATCAACCGATGCGCCGACCATAAATTTATGTTTATCTGTATTCCAGTTCAGTTGAAGCGATACACCATCCACAACCTGGTCGATAGTGTTATCTGTCAAGACTGCTGTGGGAGTACCATCAACAACACCTGGATTTGTTTCACTATAATCTGCCCCATCAACAGTTTGCGGAAGGCCTTCATCCGTAAGAACAACTGTTGGATCAACTCCTGTATCACCTACACATTTATCGCCATTCAATGCTGGCGCAATGAACATGTAATTGGTATCACCAGCCGAATCAACATAGTAATAATTTAAATAGTTTTGTAATGCATAAGTAGCAGGATCTGAGGCTGATGCTTTAGCTGTTTGGGTCATTTCGGTGATTGTAGGATAGTAACCATCACTGGGGTCGAAGTCAGGTTGTTGTGGCCCTGGCCCTGTCCCTGGCTTAACGATAACATCACGATCTAAACTTATATTTGCTAAAAAGTTTGCTATCGCATAATTTGCGTAGTCATCGGGTAATGTATCGTTGAATTTACCGCCATATTCAGTTGGAATGGCTGCTACCAATTCGTCAACACTAGTAAACTCATTACCAGGCTCTCCACCAAAAGCACGATTAAGGAGATTGAAGGTATCTGCTTCGCTTAAAATATAATAATCAGGTAGCCCATACTCATTCGTTGTTTCAAATAAGCATGTAAATTCTTCACCCTCATTCAAGTTACGCCTAGCTACCTGACCGTCAAATTCAGTGAAAACATCTGCTCCTTGTGAATCACGACGACTGGTACGTCGGTAAACCTGACCCGTAATACTAAACGTATCGTTTACCTGATAAGCACCAGCTAACTGAAACTGCTGTAATCTATTTTCCGTAGTATCCGGTGCGGTAAAGACCCCTTCCCTGTCTTGTCGATATTCTTCACTTGGAATAAGCCCATTACCTACCAAGTTGGTATCAACTATTAAGGTGCTGAAATGTAAATCAAGTTTTTCACCTCGATAACTAGCTTTACCGAATAACTGATTCACTTCACTCGGAGAACTATCACGCCAACCATTTTCATCAAATAAACTAGCCGCACCAAAAAAGGCAATGGTGCCATTGTTCCAGCCATTTTCCATTTGTAGCTGTTTACGACCAAATGAGCCGGCAAGCACCTCAGCATCTGCAGAGGTATTGTTAAAACCATCTTTGGTTTTTAAGGCAAATGAACCGCCTAAGGTGTTTAAACCAAAGATAGGATTTGAGCCAGGAAATAGATCCACACCTGCTATCGCATTCATGGGGATCAAGTCCCAGTTGACAACATCACCAAACGGTTCATTAACCCGGATACCGTCTATAAATACACTCAGTCCTTGTGGCGTACCAATTTGTGGTCCCGCCGTGAAACCTCGATATTGGATATCCATCTGGAACGGATTACCTTGGTAATCATTCACCGTGACGCCTTGTAGTTTCGTATTAAACAAATCCGTCATGCTTAATGATCGTGCATTTTTTATCTCTTTGGCTGAGATACTTTGCACGTTAGCAGGAATTTCTTCTTTGGTGAGACCAAGCCCTGGAAGTGGCCCCACTTCATAAAAACGCTGTGCTCTGACTTGGACGGTATCCAAAATTAAGCGGTCATCACCGAGGGCAGGTAATTCTTCTTGGCCTGGTGCCAGAAGGTAGCCGCCATCTGTATCAGGTATAACTATCAGGCCCGAGCCTTTTAATAATTGTTCAAAGCCTTCTTCTAGACTGTAGCTACCTTGTAACCCTTGTGTGGTTTTGCCCTCGGTAAGGCTAGGATCAAACGAGAATGTAAAGCCGTTTATACCAGTATAATTCGATAACGCTTTGGAGAGTGGGCCAGCAGGAATATTATATTGGCGGTTAGCTTTTTCTGTTTCATTGCCTTTTTCATTGTCAGCGAGTTGCACTGTTTCGGCAAAAAGTGGCGGTAGATAGAAAAAAGCTAATAACGCAATGATGATGGTGAATTTAATAAAGCTGTTGTCTCTGGAGATTGTTCGTTTCGACATGGTTAACCTTGGGTAATTAAGTGATTCTTAATTACTAGGTCAGTTAAGAATTAAAAAAGGGACAGGATTTTTTAAATTAAGCTTGTTTTTTGCTGATTTTTGCCCAGAAACGAGTTCTCCATTCAATGTTTATTGGTCTAGTTTTTTCTAATACGTGCAGGATGTGGTCAGGATCATTAATTTGAAATGAGCCTGAGACATAAATGTCATGACATGATTCATCACAGGTGATGACACCTGTTCGATAACGTTTTAAATAACTAATAAACTCGCTGAGCGGCATATTGTCGGCGTAGATAACGCCGTTTATCCAGGCATTGGCATTATCTTCTAATGGGGATGGTGCTTCTATACCAGTTGAATCAAACCGCGTTTGTTGACCTTTTTCAATGATCTGATTTTGCTTTGGGTCATCTTTGGGTAAAACATCAACCGCATTCTCAATAACACCTAAATAGCTATAGTCTGTGTGCTGACGAACTACAAACTCAGTGCCCAAAGCATGGAGTCGCCCCTGTGCGGTTTGTACCAAGAAAGGTCTTTGAGCTGAATCTTTAGCCGTCTTGATATAAATTTCACCTCGGTATAATTTCAGCAAACGTTGAGTATTATTAAATGCTATATCGACAGCAGTATCCGTGTTAAGCATGAGTTGGCTACCGTCGGCTAATTGAATTGTTGTTTGCTCACCGGTAGCAGTTTTAATGTCAGCCAAGACGGCTTGCCATGGAGCATATTTATATGTGATGCCACCAATAGGAACGAGCGTCAGCAACAGAGCAAGATGTTTGGAAAATTCACGCCTATCCATTGTTGCTGAGCGGCCAAGTACCTGTTTGCCCAAATCAGGTGGTATTTTCTGAAAAGTCATGCCGAGATTTTCAGCACGCTGCCAAGCAAGTTCGTGCAGATGATTTTCATTTCGCCACGCAAGTAATGTTTGTTGTTCTTGCGAAGTAAGATCGTCATCTTGTACTTTGACTAGCCACATGACGACTTCTTTAATGACATGCTCTGGAATATTGACTGAATTTGAGGACATCGTTAAACAGCGAAAGTGAGACAGTGGGTGAAGGCAAGTGCCATATAGCGTTTAACGGTACGCTCTGTAACATTTAACTTGGCAGCAATGTCTTTATAACGCATGCCGTCAAGTTGTGACAGTAGAAAAGTCTCTCTGACATGATCTGGCAATGTAGTGAGCATTTCGTCAATTTCTTGCAAGGTTTCCAACAAGAGTAGTCGTTCTTCGCTACTTGGCGTAATAGCCTCGGGCAGTTGGCTGATGGCTTCTATATAGGCCTGTTCTAAGGATTTTCGACGGTAAAAATTCACCATCAAGTCATGAGCAATTTTGGTTAAGTAGGCTCGCGGTTCGATAATGTCTTCTGGCATGTCCCTTTGCAATACTTTGACGAACGTATCTTGCGTTAGATCAGCGGCATCATCACGCGAGGCCAATTTTTTACATAGCCAGTTATATATCCAACTATGGTGGTTTTCATAAGTTTGGCTAAACGGTTCAATAGTTGAGATAGTCATAACTAATTTGCATCATTCCATATCAAAGCAGGGCTTAAGGTGTGTGCGGTTTCAGAAAGTGTATTTACTTGCCTCTTAAGACTATTTTCATTTGTTGTATTCAAGTCTCTCTCCACCTTATTTTTATGTTTCAGGCCGGTTTAATCATCACAAAATAGCGGGTATAGCGTTCTATTCGTATTGCTAAGACTTCACTGGTGCTGGTTAAGGCGGCATTGACATCATTGACTGGGAACGCACCTGAGATAGTTAAATCAGCAACAGCAGGATCACAACGTAAGATGCCTGAGTGGTAACGTGATAGATGATCAACAAAGTCAGCCAATGGCATTTTATCGGCGATAATAAATCCATTTACCCATGCCATTGATGCCCTATCTATGAGCTGCTTCTGCTGAGAAAAGGCCGTATTAAATGTGACTAATTCACCCGCATTGACCACAACATTGTTGTCTGTCTCATCACAAGGTCTGACCTCTACCGCATCCTGATACACACTGACACAGCTGTGTTTAGACTTAACTTGAGTGCTAAATTTAGTGCCTAAAGCTGTGACCGTACCGTGATCAGTAACTACACTAAAAGGACGATAATTCCGGTCTTGCTCCTGTGCCGTTTCAATGTAGATTTCACCTTGCAGTAACCTGATTGTTCTAGCTTGGTTACTAAAATCAATAGCTACCTTGGTATCAGTATTTAAAACAAGCAGACTGCCATCGTCTAAGGTGAGGCGTTTAATTTCACCAACTGCCGTTGAATAATCTGCCATTAATAAATACCAAGGCTTTTGTTTATAGCCATACCACCCTGCCGTTCCAGCAGCCAGCATAAGACTGAGGGTTTTAATGACTTGGCGACGTTCTTGTGATTTGATGTCTTTGGTATCAATCGGACGATTTAATACGGCGATACTGGTTTTTGAATCCAGCCCCATAAACCGGTTGGTGATAGCTTCAACTTGTTGCCATGCCTGTCTGTTTTCTGGTGAAGCATTTAGCCATCTTTGCCATTCTTTGCGATCTGTGTCTGTCGCTTCGCCTGAAGTCAGTTCAACAAACCAGTTGGTTGCTTCGTGGATAACATCGTTACTGTAACGGGCCATAAAAAATAATTAGTTACCCATGTTTAAACAATGCAGCAGTGCTTTAGCGATGTACTGTCTAACCGAGCTGACTGAAACCGAGAGTCGTGAAGCAATTTCTGCGTGTGACAGTCCTTCGAGCTGACACCATAGAAAGGCACTGCGAACTCGTTCAGGTAAGCCATCCAACATTTCATCTATTTTAGCTAAGGTCTCTACCATAATATTGAGAGACTCAGGTGAGGGAACATCAACTTCGGGCATATTTTCCAATGCATCGAGATAAGCTCTTTCAATATCCTTGCGTCGAACATGGTTGACCATGAGGCCATGGGCAACTGTAGTCAGGTAGGCTCGAGGTTCTTTGATGCTGCCCAGATCCTCTTTTTGCAAAATTTTGGAAAAGGTATCTTGCATTAAATCAGCGGCATCAAAACTACAGCCGATTTTCTTGCGGAGCCAGCCCATTAACCAGCTGTTGTGTGTACGATAAAGGTCGGTGACGATGGAGTCACGTGTTGCTTCAAAATTACCCAGAATACTTACGTCTGATTCATGGTGTAAGGCTATGTCACTCAATTGCCTGCTCCCCTTGTTAGATAAGCTGCCAGATTAACTACACCTTATGTTTTGTGATGGTTTGCAGTAAGATTGCTTGTCACAAGTTCTGGGTAAACTCTGCGAGCATGTTCACAAAAATTCACATAAGGTTACGCAAATTTACTACGCATCGCACAGAGTAAATATAGGAAATATTCCTAAAATTACAGAGATTAAACCAGTTATAAAAAATGAATCGGTGCTTAGGCGCTTCGGGAGGTTTTTACCCTGACTTTTTAAAAATTAACTATTTTTCACTTTTTCAATCTGAAGATATGCACTCTAATAGAAACAATAAATGATGCTAATAAATTTGCGGCTGAAGTCAGCCATGATGAAGCAGACAAGTTCTTGTACAATAGCGTGCTTTCGTTCTTCAGACATTCAAGCAATCTAGCGAGCCTACTATGAAAATTCAAAGCCACTTTGTCGATCTTGATACCCCTACTGGCGTGATGCGTACTTATATTCACCGCCCGGTAGGTGAAGGTAGTTACCCAGTCATTTTGTTCTACTCTGAAATTTTTCAACAAACCGGCCCCATTGAACGTGCCGCAAGATTGATGGCCAGCCACGGTTATGCCGTGTTAGTACCAGAAGTCTTTCATGAGCTGAATCCTATCGGCACTGTATTGGGCTATGATGATGCTGGTCGTGACAAAGGCAATGCAGATAAAGAAGCGAAAGATGTTCAGGGTTATGACTCTGATAACGTCGCCATGATTGAGTATGTGAAAACGCAACCATGGTGTAACGGTCACATTGGTGCCATGGGCTATTGCATTGGTGGTCATCTGGCTTTCCGTGCCGCTTTACAACCTGAAGTTAAAGGCACCGCGTGTTTCTACGCCACAGATTTACATATTCAGAAAATCCCCAACAAACCTGGCCAGCACAGCATGGAACGCTTGGATGACATCAAAGGTGAGTTATTAATGATTTGGGGTAAACAGGATAACCATGTGCCTGCTGATGGTTTGTTAAAAATCTACCAGGAATTAAAAGCAACGGATATCACCTTTACCTGGCATGAGTTTAATGCCGAACATGCGTTTATGCGTGATGAAGGTGATGGTGGTCGTTATGATGCACAAACGGCACAAATCGGTTATCAACTGGCGTTAAATCTGTTCAGTAGAACACTTCGCTAAATAGCCGTAGTTATTTAGTTTTAAAGGGAGTCAATGGCATCATTGGCTCCCTTTTTTATTGTCTCAAGAGATAAAACTTTTTGAGCTCTAGTCTGGCTCTACCACTCCCCTGTTATGCTAAGCTCACTTTTTCAATTGCTTGGGAATATCCGTGTTATGTCCAATTCATCAGGTTTAGCTTTTGCACATTTACTGGATGGTCAAGGTGGAAGCAGCGAACTGAATGAGACGGATCTGCCGGCATGGCAAGCTGATCATGGTGTGCTCTGGTTGCATTTTGACTATACCCATCCTGATGCAGAACGCTGGTTACTTGAGCAGTCTGGGCTGGACAGCGTTATTGCCAATGCCTTATTGGAAGATGAAACACGCCCACGCACGACGTCAATAAATAATGGTTTGCTGATGTCCTTACGTGGCATCAATCATAATCAGCACGCTCATTGTGACGATATGATTTCTATTCGTGTCTGGATTGACCCACATATTATTGTGACAACACGTCGTGAAATGTCGTCTTCTGCTGCTGAGCTGGATAAATTACTTAATCAAGGTATCGGCCCGAAAGACAGTGCTGAATTTTTAATTAAGCTGATTGATCTGACCGTCGATGGCATGTCAGATACGATTGCCAGTTTCGAAGATATGATTGCAGACTACGAAGACGCTGTCTTGGCAGGCAATACAGAAAACTTACACGATAATATTGCTCAGTTGCGTCGACAAGTGATTAGCATGCACCGATATCTGGCACCAGAGCGGGATGCCCTGGCTCGCCTGACATTGGAGAAGATATCCTGGTTATCTGATTATGATCGGATTCAGATTCATGAAATCAGTGACACGCTGATTCGTTACATCGAAAATCTGGACGCTGTGCGTGAACGGGCTGTATTGGTTCAGGAAGAGCTGCATAGTAAAACCGCTGAACAACTCAATGCACGTATGTATGTGCTGTCTGTGATTGCGGCTGTGTTTTTACCTCTAAGCTTTGTGACAGGCTTATTGGGGATTAATGTGGGTGGCATTCCAGGCGCGAATGATAGTCATGCTTTTACTGATGTCATCATCATGCTGACTGTTGTAGCTCTGATATTATTAATTTTATTCCGTTGGAAGAAATGGTTTTAATCAGGCTTTAAACGGTGAATCAATCACTTAGTTAATCTGCTTAAAAATAATCCCTAACAAAGATAAAAATTTCTTCATTTTTTTCGAGCAAACTTCAAAAAGATGTTGTAGAATGCCTCGCTTTCTTGGGGTGCTTAGCTCAGCTGGGAGAGCATCGCCCTTACAAGGCGAGGGTCGGGGGTTCGATCCCCTCAGCACCCACCAAGAAAATCTCCTCTTCTATTCCAGCCCGCTTGTCTATCCCTCCTTTTTTGTGCATTGTATGACCTTGGAACATTAACCCCAAGGTGCTGAAATGGACTTCACTCCGATATTCGCTTCATTATTGTCTCTCTGGTATTTCATTCCGTTATTTATCTGTCTGGCCGTTATTCGCTCAGCCTGGTTCAAAGGCATGTTGGGTGAGTTTATGGTCAACGTAATTGCCCGATGGCAATTGGATAAACAGCATTATCATTTAATCAAAAACGTGACTCTACCGACAGAAGATGGCACGACTCAGATTGATCACATTATTGTGTCTGTTTATGGCGTTTTTGTCGTAGAAACCAAAAATATTCGAGGCTGGATATTTGGCAGTGCTTCTCAGAAGAATTGGACTCAGCAACTTTATAAGCATAAATACCGTTTTCAAAATCCACTTCATCAAAATCATAAACACCTCAAAACACTTCAAAGCTTGCTTGACTTAAGCGACGAACACGTTTTTTCCGTCATTGTTTTTATTGGTGACAGCCACTTTAAAACACCGATGCCAGATAATGTGACTTATGGCTTGGGCTATGCTCGCTATATCAAATCAAAAACAAATCCTGTGCTGACGCCGGCAGAAAAGGACGCCATCATTGCTCAAATTGAATCTGGTCGCCTTTCACGCAGTTTGAAAACAAACAGAGAACATGTGGCACATGTAAAGCAATTAGTTGAGCGTCATCAAACGGACGAACCACTATGTGCTCGCTGTGGCCATAAAATGGTTAAACGCCAAAGCAAAAAAGGTGACAATGCAGGTCAGTTTTTCTGGGGCTGTAGTCAGTATCCGAAATGCCGTAATATCAGACCTGTTTAGTATCTCCCATTTACTAAAGGACACACAATGAAATGGCGTGGTAGACAAAAAAGCAGCAATATTGAAGATCGTCGTAGTCAACGCGTTTCAGGTGTTCGTGGTGGCTCTGGCGGTATTATCCGTTTGCTACCAGCTATCTTTCGATTACTGGGTTTTAAAGGCACAGCCATTCTACTGATAGGTGTTGTGTTGTTGGCGACATTCACAGGTAACTTACCGGCATTATTATCTTTGTTCGGCATCCCCTCTTCCGCCCCTACCGTCACATCCTCTGAGCCCCTGCAGGAAACTGCCGAAGAAAAAGAACGTGTCGACTTTGTCTCCGTCATTCTTGCTGATACTGAAGAAACCTGGTCAACCATCTTTAGGGAAAATGGCCATCGTTATAGTCCGCCCAAACTAGTTTTATTTCGTGGTGTGGTGAATTCAGCGTGTGGTACAGCTCAATCGGCCATGGGCCCCTTTTATTGTCCAGGTGATCAGCGTGTTTATATCGATCTCAGTTTTTATGATCAGTTACAGAATCAATTAAATGCGCCGGGTGACTTCGCTCAGGCTTATGTCATCGCTCACGAAGTGGGGCATCATATTCAGACTTTATTGGGCATATCACAACAAGTGAATGCGGCCCGAAATAGCGTAAGCCAGGTTGAATGGAATAAGTTATCTGTTAAGCAAGAATTACAGGCAGATTGTTTTGCTGGTATCTGGGCACATCATGCGAATAAAACAAGACAATTATTAGAAGTGGGCGATCTGGAAGAAGGATTAACAGCAGCCAGTGCCATTGGTGATGATACATTACAAAAAAATGCCACGGGCGTCGTGAGACCCGACTCATTCACTCATGGTAGTTCGGCTCAACGTGTGACATGGTTTAAAACCGGTTATAAGAACGGTCATGTTGAGACATGTGATACATTTAAGTAAAGATAAAGCAGATTAAGTTTTCTTGCTTAAGTAATGATTTTTATAAATTTATGAGAAATTAAACAGCTTTTTTATTGTGTTTATGTTTCAATTGAAAAAAACTTTTATAAAAGCTTTAGGGAGAAAGAGATTGAAACAACGAATGCTGTTATGGATAGTAGCAACACGTAATAGTTTTGTTTCATTACTTCCCCTGACATTTCTACGTGTCACATTGGATCTATTGGTTTATTTCCCAAACACGTTTTATCAAAACTTCATGACTGACTGGCTGGGTGATAACTGGAAATTACCTCTAGCCCAGATAAGTGAAGCCACATTTAGTTTTTTTGCGCTGGCTTTAACTGCGATTATTTCTGTGCAGTTGGTCTACCGACTAAATAGCAGTAACGCTGCTGAAGGTGACATGCCGACCCCATTGATGGTGGCCATCAGTGCGGCTATCAACTTTATTATATTCATCTCATTACTTGGTTATTCACCCATTGACTTCAGTATGGAAGCGATGGCACTGGCTATTATTTTAGGTGTAGCAACGGCAGAGTTAGTCTCCTGGTTAACGCACAAACGATTGCTGGACTTATTACATCTCTCTGTTGAATCGGATACGGCATTTTATAATGCCATGCGTTTAACCCCCACTATTGTTTTGGTCGGGGTTTTCTTTTTTCTGCTAGCCGCATTTATTGCTGTGCTGCCTGATTTCCCAGATGCGTACAACACCATTACACAAGCGGCACAGGAAACGGGGTTCGGTGCATGGATACTCAGCACTCTCACCGTACTGGTGAACCAGGGCTTATGGTTTGTTGGTATTCATGGTGGAATTACTATTGAGTCATACCAGCAAGGGGCATTTTTTATTAATGATGTTGTTGCCATCAGTACTGATTGGGTAACACGGTCTGTTTACGAAAGCTTCGTTTTAATAGGTGGCTCAGGCGCAACCATGGGATTGGTTATCGCCATATTAGTGGCCACACGCACAGGTGTTCAAAATAAGGTCGCCAAAATTTCAATTATCCCGAGTCTGTTTAATATTAACGATATCTTGATCTATGGCCTCCCTATTGTTCTCAACCCTCTCTATTTAATCCCCTTTTTCGCTGTGCCATTGTTATTGATGGCGATGTCATTGCTGGCCTTTCAATCCGGTTGGGTTGATGTGGTAAATCAATCCAAAGTGACATGGACAACACCGCCTGTGTTATCGGCCTGGCTACTGACTGAATCGTGGCGCGGCGTCGCGTTGCAATTGCTGAGCATTATCATCAGCACGCTGCTCTATCTCCCTTTTGTTCGTAAAGCTGAAATATACAGGCATCAACAAGAGCAACTGGCTTTTGAAGAAGCCACTAATACAATTATTCATAACGGTCAGACCAAGCTACAAATTATTAGCCGCCAAGACAAAGTCGGCATGATTGCCAGAGATCTGGTGTATGACCTGCGTCAGGCTATTTACCGCAATGAATTAACGGTTGTTTACCAACCTAAGCATCATCGTGCTGGTCACATTGTGGGCGTTGAAGCACTGGTGCGTTGGACACATCCACGCTACGGCTTTGTATCCCCTGCCATGCTCGTCATGCTGGCAGAAGACAGTGGTGATATCAATAAACTAGGTAACTGGGTATTTGAGCAATGCTGTATCACTAAAGCCAAGTGGAATAAAGAAGGCCACTATGACCTGACGATGGCAATAAATATTTCACCGCTCCAACTCAGTGATAATACCTTGCCTGCATTTCTCACACGCTGTATTCAACAATACGGACTCAGTCCGGATGAAATTGAATTAGAAATCACAGAGTCATCGGAAATTTCTGACTCGAAACAGGTAGAGAAGATCTTGCAGGAAATCAGTGATCTCGGTATTCACCTGGCTATGGATGATTTTGGTATGGGCTACTCATCGCTTTTACATATGCGTCGCTTTACAGTAAATGCGATTAAAATTGATGGGTCGATTACCCGAGATGTACTAACAAACTCAACCAATGCCGATATTATTCGAACTATCAGTGCATTGGGTAAATCCCAAAACGTCTCCGTTGTAGCTGAATATGTGGAAACATTAGAACAAAGAGAAGCCTTACTGGAAATGGGCTGTGATATATTCCAAGGCTATTATCATAGTCCCCCGTTGAAACCTGAAGATTGCCCGATGTATTTTTTATCTCACCGTCTTGAAGGTGCTCAGTAAATGACAAGCGCTGCCAATACAGTCATGACCTTATATAACTGGAATATACTCATTCTTCCCAGTGGTGAGGAAATCTTTGTGGGTTTACGTCAACGGCCAGAAACCGTGCCGCCATTCAAGCCAGTGGATGAGGAAGATGAGTTACTGCCTTTTACATTACGCAATAGCAGTCCTATTAAAGAGTTTAATCAAGCCCAAGGCATAGGCTATACCGAGTCAGGTAAACGTTATGTTGTGATAGGCCAAGCCAGCGATCCTACCGGCATGATTCGACTGAGCGTGAATCAGATGATGCCTGCTGAACAGATCAACTGGAAATTTCCATTTAACGACTGACTTCCCTGTCAGTCATTAATTACGTCATTAAATTTGTTTTTCTATTGTATAAACTTGTTTTTTATTATCTGTTACTTCTGCTTTCAGCACACCATGCCCTTCTTTGCCCGCCGGTAACACAAAACGCATGCTGGGATCTTCGCTAATAGAAATGCCTGTATCGATGGTCATTAACACTTCATCATCCAGTGTTATCAGCATTTTCTCGACATAATGAGCGGGTATGTAACCACGGGTTTTTAAATCCATCTGTAAACCACTGTTGTTAGGGTGGCTGATCACAACCTGAACCGGTTTGGCTTGCTCCGTATCCCCATCACGATAGCGAATCTGCATTTTGCCAAGTCTGGCCAATGCTGCTACCTGGTCTTTCGCTGCAGGAGCACTGCAACCACCAGACGCCTTAACAAAACGTTTCACCATATGCAGGCTGCCGTCATTCATCTCAGCGATAGCACGAATATAGGTATATTGGTCGACACGCATGCGTGTGGAGATATCCACCGTTTCTAATGCCGGTGATAAATGGAAGTTAGCCGAATATGGCATCGGATTATTATCAATAAATACATGCAGATTTTTGATATACGAACTGGCCGTCTGTGGTTTCTTGGAAAGAAGATGAATGGGCACAATCGCTGCGTCTTCTGCTCTTTTCGGTGCCTCGATAATTAACCAGTCATCCGCATCTTCAAGAATAGTTTTATCTTCAAAGTAGATTTCTTTCAGGGTTTGCCATTGTTCTTCAGGTTCATAATCAGCCATGCTCAACCATGGCACTAAGACTAAGCTCAATAAAGCAGCAAAGCCGAAATGTTTTAATAATATTTTCATTGTTCTATTCCCATTCCAGTTCGGTAAAAGCAGCGGTGATATTGCGTTTATGATAATCATCAAATAACAACCACTTGCCCTTCTCACTCAGACCGACAGATTCGGTTGCTTCGTTGATAGTGCCCATATCATAAATAATGGCTCTGATTTGCTCTCGAATCGTACTGAAATAATGCGCTTCATCATCAAAGGCTTGTTGCCACTCTTCATGTTGAGCAGGTCCATGGCCGGGAATCACCGTATTTAATTTCATGGATTTAAGTGCTTCAATTGTGCTTAGCCAGCCATTAATACTGCCATCCAGTGCTGGGATCCGTTTTACAAAGAGTAAGTCGCCGGTCCATAAGGTCTTGGTTTTTTTATCCAGCACCGTCAGATCATTATCTGTGTGTGAGGTGGGATAGCTGGTCAGAACCAGTTCACGCTCACCCAAGTCAATGGTGATGGGGTTATCCACACTCACTAATTGGGTGGGCTCAATAAACTCTGTGCCTTTAAAGTGAGACCCCAGAATGTCACTGAAACGGGTTTCATAAAACGATTTTCGGGCTTCGATTGCAGCTGGCATTTTATCGTTGCCAATAAAGGTTGCTTCAGTCTCTTTGAATGCTGCATTGCCTAAAAAATGATCCGGATGAGCATGTGTATTGATGACATAACAAATCGGTAAATCACTTTTGTCGCGTATTGCTGCCAAAAGCGATTTCCCTTCAAGATAACTGCCACCGGTATCAACAACGGCGATACACTTTTCTCCGATGATAAAACCAGTATTGGCTATTTCACCTTTATTGTCCCGATTGGCATCTTCCTGAACACCCTGGTGATAATAAATACCCTCACTTACTTGTTTTACTGGGTATTCTTCCGCATTGGCTTTCAGCATCAACAAGGTGCTGATGGCTATAGTCACGGTGCTTAACGTGACTTTTGTTTTATTTTTCATCTCTCTCCCCTTTTCTATGTAGGGTGTGTTTTCTCTCAGTATTTATTTTGGTTTAATCATATTTTTGACTTCTGAGATAGCGTTGGCAGGAAAACCACCTTGCTCTGCATGACGTAAGATTAAATCCTTACTTTCAGCTTTGTATACACAATAGATTTTATTATCTGTCACATAACTTTCTACCCACTCAATTTCTGGTCCCATCTCTCTTAAAATTGAACAGGATTTGTCCGTTATCTGGTCCAGATCATTATTGGTCAAATCACCTGCACCTGCAATTTCTCGCTCGATAATATATTTATTCATCTTGTCACCTCACTAAAAATGACCGGTCGTCTTTACAACCAGCTAAAAAAAATCAACGTCATTTAACGTTGAAGAAAATAGTCGTCCAGTAATTGCGATAAACACCGTGATAACGGGGCTGTCGATTTTTCCACTTTCATATGCAGTAACGCACCCTGCCATTGATCGAACAGCAGCATTGCCATGTTATCTGCAGACATATCATCACGAACAATACCTAATGCCTGACCATCACTGAGCCCCTGACTTATGCGCTGACAATAATCCGTGATCGCCACGAGTAATGTCTGTCGACATAACTCACTTGAGGTACTGATCTCTCCCATCATATCGCCCAGTAAACAACCACCGCTAAAATCCGATTGTTCCAGGTCAGTTATCAAAGAGTCGAAATAGGCTTTTATAGCCTGATGGCCATTTAAGTCGGGATTATCCAAAAAGCCTTGTAATCTGGAAATAAAAGGCGCGATGTAATGCGCTATCGCCTCAGATGTGAAATTTTCTTTACTATCGAAATAGCTATAGAACGATCCTTTTGGCACCTTAACAGTATCGAGTATCAGTTTGATACCTGTGCCGTGATAACCATGTTTCATCAGTAACTGAATGCCATGGTTAAGAATTTGTTCTTTTTTGATGTGTTTTTGTAATGTCATGGAGCAATAATATGACCGGTCGTCTTTAAGTGTCAAACTTTATATTGTTATTCCTATGCTTTATCACGACACTCCCTTGCTTGCAGGCGTGCATAGGCTTCAGCTTCATGATGAATATCACTGATCAGGCCTCGATGAAGTGCCACTGAGATGGCATCCTGATTATGAAAGCGCGCCCCTTGTTTGAAGAGTAAATCTAACAATTCACGCGCAGGCATATCGAGATATTTAGATAACTCCTGAGCTTCTTTTGATAGTTTGTCCAGTACTTCAGGGTGTTGCTGCTGCACATTTAGGGTGGCGAGATTATCGATGATGGCCAGTTCTCGAATGGTTTCTTCACTTAAACCATTATCTTGAACAAACCTGAGACTGGTTAGGCCTGTTAGTTGATGAAATGTGTTTTGAACAAGATTTAAATCTGCATTCCTACCCGCTAAGGCGACTTTTAACCATTTCAGACGATGCCGTGCGAGAACAATCATACTTTTTTCAGTTTCTCTGCTCATGCTATTCGCTCCGCGTTAAAACACAGTACTGTGTTATCACAAAACAGTCATTTATGACAAATTGCTTACACATTGCCATAAGCCATATTGTTTATTTTGAGATGCAATCACGAACAGACTCACAAAGAGCACACTAGATGAATATTGTGGCTAAAAAAAACAGAGATAAGGAGATTGCTTCTACCCTATTCTTTCACCAGCACTGTCGATCAAAACGATTTTATGAGGGCAGCAGCCCTATCTATAAATTTAGCGAGGGTGTGTACGCGTTGACCAATACACCATTTTTTCCAGCAACAAGTCGAGTTTAATAGGCTTAGCCATATAGTCACTCATTCCCGCTAATAAGCATTTTTCTTCATCACCTTTCATGGCATTCGCTGTTAAGGCGATGATGGGAATATCCTGATATTGTTCACCCAACTTACCATCTCGGATATGTTGAGTGGTGGTGTAGCCATCCATGACGGGCATCTGGCAATCCATCAGAATCATTTTTATTGGCTCATAACTATCGAGCTCCGTTAACAGTTGACTGGCCTGCACGCCATTCTCAGCAGTCGTGAAATGGACATTTAAATGTGTCAGGAAAAACTCTAAAACTGAGCGGTTAGTGAGGTCATCATCCACAATTAAGACATGTATGTCAGACAGACTGGGTTGGTAGGTTGGTTGTTTATTTGCATCGGTGTGAGTTTGTTTATACTCTGATTTGCTGATGCGTTTAAGCTTTATAGTGAAACTAAAGCAAGAACCTTTACCGACCTCACTTTCAACGGTAATACTTCCACCCATTAATTCGCATAGTTTTTTTGAAATCACTAAACCTAAACCGGTGCCACCGAAGCTTTTTGATGAGCTGTTATCTAACTGCTCAAAAGGTTCAAATAAACGGGACTGTTGTGTAGAACTTATGCCGATACCACTATCGATAACATGACATGACAAGGTGATATCGTCATCAGACTGCTCAATAAGACTGGCTTTTAGTTGAATATGCCCATGCTGGGTGAATTTATCAGCATTGCTAAGCAAGTTTAATAAGATTTGCTCTAGTCGTGTGGCATCACCATCGACGAATAAATCATCATTCCAGTCGAGAGATAGATGGTAACTTTTATCGGTTTTCTTGCCCCGTAGTCGAACACTTTCAAATACGTCTTCGAATAGTTTGGTCAGGTTAAAGGCATCATGACGGATATGAACTTTATTGGCTTCCAGTTTAGAAAAGTCGAGAATATCATTGATAATATTGAGTAGCAGTCTGGCACTTTTGCTGGCTAAATCCATATGACGCTGTTGTTCAGTCGTTAACTCACTCCCTTGCAGAATATCCAGCATACCGATCACGCCCGCGATTGGACTACGCAGTTCATGAGTCATATTTGCCATAAATGCTGATTTTGCCTGGTTAGCCTGCTGCAGACGTTGGCCTGTTAAACGCATCTCAATTAATGATTCCACCTGATGAGCGAATAGCTGAAGTTGTTGTTTTTGCTGTTCGCTCAGTGTTCGTGGCTGACGGTCAATAATGCATAGCGTGCCTAATAGATGATGATGTTGATTATGTTTATATCGGAGCGGAATGCCTGCGTAAAAGACAATATGCGGTGGTCCTGTCACGAGAGGATTATCCTTAAAGCGGTCATCCTCATGTGCGTTTTCTACAATAAACGCTTGTTGATGAAAGATCGCATGACCACAAAAAGAAATATCTCTGCCGGTTTCACACACTTCCAGCCCCTGAATTGACTTGAACCATTGTCGTGATTCATCAATCAAGGAAATAGCCACAATAGGCACAGAAAAAATATCTGCGACCAGCTCTGTCAAATTATCAAAAACAGCCTCGGGCTCAGAGTCTAGAATTTCCAGATTGTACAAAGCATTGAGGCGTTCTTGCTCATCTTTCGGTATTGCAGGTGCTTCCATTTTTGACCACCCATCCATGTCAATGTGTCAGATATTTACTATAACAAAATCAAATAAATAGAAAAAACTCATTGCATGGTTACACACATGACACCGACTAAAACACTATAGATATGGCTCAGCCGTGATGATGCGAGAGCCATATCACGCTTACATCGTTTTATCTGCAAGAGTTCGTTACTATGGGTGCTTATCAATCAGGTTGTGAATATGGATATCGTCTATATATTTTTGTTAGTTTTGCTGCACGCTGGACCCGCCGCCTATAGTGTTTTCCACATCTTACTTTACAAACGTGATAGCCGAGCAGCACTCGGCTGGATCATGTCCTGTCTGTTTATTCCCTATGGTGGCCCTATCGCGTACTTTTTCTTTGGTGTGAACCGGGTAAGAAGTCGCGCTACCAGTATTAAACGACGTTTATTCAAAATTCCCTTTGAATCCGGTTATGCCAAACGTTCAATACAGCACATCAATAGTTATGGCCTAGATAGTATTGGTGAACGGATTACAGGAACTAAACTCACTCCCGGTAATGACGTCAGTATTTTTCATAATGGTGATGAAGCTTACCCAGCCATGCTTGAGGCAATCAAATCAGCTAAAAAGCGCATTCTATTAATCACCTATATTCTTAAAACAGACAATACGGGTAATGAATTTATTGATGCACTGAGTGAAGCCGTCAAACGGGGCATTGAAGTAAAAGTTATCATTGATGGCATTGGTGAATGGTACTCCTGGAAGAAACCGTCTAAACGTCTGAGAGCACTCGGTATAGAAGTGGCTAAATTTACGCCGCCCAGGATTCTGCCACCTAATATCTATATCAATATGCGTAATCACCGTAAATTGATGATCATCGATAACACCACAGCCTTTGCCGGAGGCATGAATATTAGTGATGACCACCGACAAATGCCTATGCAGCCGCGCCGTATTACAGATATTCACTTCAGCTTCAACGGTCCGATAGTAAAAGATTTAATCGGTATTTTTTATGATGACTGGCTCATCGCCAGTCAAAGCAAAATGGACTGCCCATTTCCAGCTGCCGAACCTCAACCGGACGGCTACCACTGCCGGGTTATTCCAGAAGATCCAGATGAAGCAATGGACGCTTTATCGTTAACATTGCAAAGCGTGATTTCTGCAGCGAAAAACACCGTAGATATCATGACGCCCTACTTTATCCCGAGTCGGGAAATGATTGCCTCACTGCAGTCAGCATCTATGCGTGGAGTGCGCGTGCGGATTGTTTTACCCGCTAAAAATAATCTTGTTTATATCCATTGGGCCAACCGAAACATGTTGACCGAGCTACTTTTATGGAATGTGGAAATATTTTATCAACCAGCCCCTTTTTGCCATAGCAAATTACTGTGTATTGATGATCATTACGCATTGGTTGGCTCTGCCAATATTGACCCACGAAGCCTCAGACTGAATTATGAGTTAGGGGTTGAGATATTCTCGCATACGGTTAATAAAGAACTCACACAGCACTTTGATGAGATTATTGCTAAAAGTGAAGCCATCAGTGATAAGGATCTGGCAAACCGCAGTGTGCCTGTTAGACTACGTGACTCATTTATGAGCTTGTTATCCCCTTATTTATAAAAAATAGCCTCGTGCAACTGTCCGGAGAACCAAATGATTACCTCATTTATTTTGATTCAAACTGAACGTACAAAAATCACTGACGTGGCTGAAACCTTAGCCGATGTTGACGGTATCAGTGAAGTGTATTCTGTGAGCGGCAATTATGATCTCGTTGCGATTGCCCGCGTCAAAGACAATGATGAACTGGCTACTCTGGTAACCAGTAAAATTGTGGATATCGAAGCGATTACAAAAACAGAAACCATGCTGGCATTTCGTGTTTATAGCAAACATGATCTCGATTCGATGTTTTCTATCGGTCTCTGAGTCAACTCGCCGACATAGAGCCTGTGGCGACAGGCTCTTTTTTAGCATTATTTTTTTTCACAATCACCGTGCAAGTCATGCCGGCAGCCAGCAGCGTCTGTTCGGGAACCTCATCTAAAGCAATTCGCACCGGTATACGCTGCTCCAGACGAACCCAGTTAAAAGTCGGGTTTACATCCGCCACTAAATCACGACTCTCCGGGTTATCGCTGTCATAGATGCCTCTGGCAATACTCTCAACATGCCCCGTCAGTATTTGACCATTCATCAATTCAATATCGACAGGATCGTTTACTTTTAGCAAAGTCAGCTTTGTCTCTTCAAAGTAGCCATATACCCAGAAAGAATGTTTGTCGATCAAGGCCATCATCGCCTGTCCAGTATGCGCATAATCACCTACATAGACATTTAAGTTTGTTATATAACCATCTGTTTTCGCATATACTTTCGTTCTTTCCAAATCCAGTTTGGCAGCATTTAACTTAGCCAGAGCCGAATGATAATCCGCCAGTGCTGCAGCGGATTGATGATCCGCATCAATCTTACTTTCCCTGGAGACAGTACGTTTATCCATAGCTTGTCGGCGTTTGGCCTGTGCTTGATACATTTCCAGAAGTGTCTTTTTGTTGGCCACCACAGCTTCTGCATGTTTGACCGCTAAGGCATAACGCTCCGCATCGACTGCCATCAGCAAATCCCCTTTTTTCACTTGCTGATTATCTTTGACAGCGACTTCAGTAACGATACCTGATACGTCTGGTGCAACATTAATAATCTCGGCTCGTACGCGGCCGTCCCGTGTCCAGGGTGAATGCATATATTTCTGCCATAAGGTATATGCGAGCAAACCGGCAGCCAGAAAAAAACACAAGGTGATGAGGTAACTTATAAACTTCTTCATGCTATTGATAGACCATAAAAGCAGTGAAACAAAATAAACAGACAAACACACTCAATTTAAACAATGCCGGGTGCCAAACATAACGGTACACACCGAGTCGTCCAAACAATATATCCAGTAACCACATCACGATTAAACATAAAACAAACAGACCAGTTATGGCAGGAAAGGTGACACCAGATACTGTCCACTCACGCATCACATCCATCATGACTTCACTCCAGCAACCAATGGCTCGGCAAACAGTTTTTTATCCAGCAAGACATTTCGAATAAAGTGTAGATAACTCAATATCTGCTTAGGAATGGATTCATCAAAATGCACGATGTCTGAGGTATAAGGCTGTAACCACCCTATCATTTTATCCAGCTGCCCTAATGCACTCACTCTATGTTGGGCAGTCGGTGTCTCAAACACGCTAATCAATGCCTTATTCAAATTTTGTTTGTACCATTTCCAATCATCATTGAGACCAGCTGCTGCTGAAAGTCGCTGTTCAACATCATCAATCTCCATCAATGCATGTCCGACAATCTGAACTGAGAAGCAGGTTTTTAATAGTTTTTTATATTGCTGGGGTGAATCACCAGCAAAACCATAGGACTGACTTAATAAGTCCCGGGTCTGACTCTCAAACTGATGACGGCGCTGAGAATGCTGACGACTGAATAAAGTACTTATCTGATGACGCATTTCCGTATTAAGACGTTGCCAGACAAAACGATTATCAGCAGGAATAATCACGGTCAAAATAACGACCACCATACTCTGTGCCAATATCAAGGCGATATAGTTATTTAATGTCGCTGCCGAATTGTAAACCGCTTGATTTAATGGAATAGCGCCCAAGCAAAAGAAGATAAGCAAGCCCATACCATAACCTGCGTATTTGGGCTTTGTGGAAAGATAGAGCCCTACAGTTAGAGGGAGAGCCAGGGCAAAACATAATAAGGCAAAGCCATCCAAATGTGGCAGAAGCAAAAGATTAACAACAAAGCCAGCCAAGGCAGCTGCGACAGTTCCAACGGTAATTTGTTTTGCTGATCTGGCCGGATTCGGTGTTGTTGTCACAATCGCAGAAATCGCAATAGCGACCATGGCAAAGGTATTGCCACTAGGCCAGGCCGTTTCGATCCAAAATGTACCAAATAACAGTACGATAAGACTGGTTCTTAATCCGGTTATCAACGCCCCAATCGGATTCATTTTAGTGCTGAATGTAATACGTTGTCGTTCATAATGGTGTTGTTCAGCAGCCAGAGTTGACTGTGTTTCACAATACACACGCATTTCATCAAACAGACGAAAAATCAACTCACAAGCAGTATCAAAATCAAGCTTAGTAGCTTCGCTGATATGGCCGGGTAGAAACTCACGCTCCTCACGAATCTTCTGTCTTAATTGTGTTTGTGCGTAGTCAATCTGCTTTGCTAGATCTAAAGCCTGTTGTGAAGTCAGTGTTGCCTGACGCACAGGTGCCAATGTCTGTTTAACAGTCTTTAAACAGCGTTCAATCGCCACCATGACAGAAGTCGGTGCATCCTGTCTGACACGACCTAATAACGTATGTAAACCAGCATAACGTGTCGTTAGCTGCATAAACTCCTGGTTTAACCGTGCCAGCCTTTGTTTACGTATTTTAGTAGAATAATCTTCTATACCACTGACATAACTAAGGTTTTCCAGATAAACAGACTGGGTGGCAAACGTCATCATTTTCGTTTCATAGTGTGTTTGCTGATCGGGGTTATCCAGACTGTTAATGATGAAATCAGCAAAATCACCAAAGCGTTGACTGACCGCTTTTTGAATCGCCTGACCCGATGTTTGTGGAAATAAGGTGGCACTGATCACCGTCGCAATGAAGATACCAAGACTAATTTCCAGTACTCGCCATACCGCTAACATAAATGCCATATCGGGATTTTGTATAGCAGGTATGCCTATCAATGTGGCTGTATATCCCGCAAGGACAAAAGCATAGGAACGATAATCCCGAAATGCCATCGCCCCAGCAGCACAAAGACCAATCCAAACAGCTGCTGCTAACAGAAACAACACACGTTCCTGAGCAACTAATGCGACCAAAATAAGCATCACCACACAGCCAATCAAGGTGCCGAGAAAGCGGAATAAACCTTTGACCAACACCTGCCCACTCTGTGGCTGCATGACAATAATCACCGTGATAGAGGCTACGGCCGGTTGGGGCAATTCCAGGCGCATGGCAAGCCATAAAGTCAGAAACACAGCGACCAGACCTTGAATAATAAAATTCCAGGTCAGGCCATCCGCATTCAGCCATTGCTTTGCAGCCTGCTTTAGACTCAGCGTTAGGTTGGAAGCCATTTACCGTGGCACCTGGTACTGAAGTGCAGCCTGCTGTGGGCTATCATTAGCTACTGTCAGACCACCACCCAATGCAATGATGAGATCAGCTCGGTATTGCAGCGCCTGAGCATTAATCTGTTGTGAGAAAAACTGTTGTTGTAACCAGGCCAATCTGGCATCCAATACAGGTAAATAATCAGTCAGCCCAACGTTATAGGCATCATTCGCGTGGATATAGGCTTGATGTGATGCCTTGATAGCAGACGCCAGAGTCGTTGATTGCGATATCGCACTTTTAAGTGAAACGGCACTGTCTGAAATTTGCTGCATCGCATCACTTAAGGTTTTTCTGTATAAAGCCACTGCCATATCATAATTGGCTGTCGCCGCCGATAACTGACCACGAATTCTGCCTGCGTCAAAAATCGGTAGTGATATCGCTGGACCTGCTTCATAGGTCAGTTTGTCATGACTAAAGACACTGAACATGCCACCGTTAACGGCCATAAAACCAATAGCAGCGGACAGGTTAATATTCGGGTAAAAAGCCGTATGAGCGATATCAATGTGTTTATTGGCACTGAATACTAACCAACGGCTCGCTACCACATCTGGGCGATGCCCAAGTAATTCAGCTGGAATATGACTAGGTAATGACACCTCATCTATTAGCTGTAAGTGTGGTGTGTTAATGCTGTCAGCGAAAGCCGGATCTTTACCTAATAAGGCTGCAATAGTATGTCTCGCTGTTACGATATGATCCTTAACAGCTTCGAATTTAGCTTCAGCATCGGCAAGCTGAGTTTCAGCCTGATATACAGCCACTTCTGTATTCAGGCCCATGGTTAATTGGGTTTTAATTACATCAAGTTTCTCTTGATAGCTGTTTACAGCCTGTTTCGCCAGCTCCAGCTCGGCGTTATTCAGAGACAGTTGAATATACGCTGAGATGAGTGCCGATTCGATATTCAGTTTTGCTATCTGACTTTTTGCTGTTTGTTTTTTAATCTCACTTAATGCCACTTCACTCTGCATGGCGTTTTTATGCCAGATATCCGGATCATAGTGCAGGCTGAGCAAGCCCGTATTATTCCAACTGCTTGTACCGCCTAATTCACCTGGCCCATAGAAATAATCTGTCGGCCAGCGTTTACGATTAATTTGCCCCTCAGCATCGATTGTTGGCGATAAAGCAGCATCGGTCTGTGCCGCTAATGATGTAGCCAGCCTAATCCTTGACTGTGCTTCCTGTACCGATGGGCTCTGGCTGACAGCAAGCTGCATTAATTGATTCAGTTGTTCATCCTGAAAACACTGCCACCACTGATCTGTTGGCCACGCCGCATCTTCTTGTATGTCTTGCACATGTTCACTTAATTGATACGAGCTATCTGCAGGCACATCACTCTGCGGCACTATGCCTTCAGAGCTGATGCATGCTGACAATAGCAACAATGCTAGATAAGGAAAGAGGAGTAATAACGTTTTCACAGTCTGTTCAAAACAGTCTTTATAAGTTAAATGGCAGGCTATTTTATTTGCGTTCAATCTATCAATAAACAGCAATTAATGTTAATAATTGTTACAAAACTCGTAACAATAGGTGACAGATGGATACGATTGACTCAATGAAAACCTTTTTACAGGTCATTGAAAGTGGCAGCTTTACTAAAGCAGCAGAAAGATTAGAAACCAGTTCAGCCAATGTGTCACGTGCAATATCAGCATTAGAACAACACCTTAGCACCCGTTTATTACACAGAACCACACGCCGGATAGCATTAACTGAAGCGGGTCAACGCTACCTGCTGCGTTGTGAACAGATATTAGCGAATGTGGAAGAAGCGGAAGCGGAAGCACGTGATGCTCAGATGAATCCGGTAGGTCGGCTCAGACTTCACACGATGCCAGCATTGGCAAACAAATATATTGTTAAAGCCGTCACCGCCTACAGAGAGCTTTACCCAGCAGTTTCGTTTGATATCACACTGGCAAACCGTATTCCTGATTTGATTGAGGAAGGTATTGATGTCTCGATCATCATGGCACCACAACTGTCTGACTCCAGTCTGATATCAAAGATCATAGGTCAGACCTATAGTATTTTATGTGTATCGCCCGATTACCTGGCGGAATATGGTATGCCAACAACCCCCACAGAGGTCGAAGCACACCAATGTATAAAGATGGCATCTACCGTACTGCCATTAGATCACTGGGAGATGACCTCAGACCATGGGGATGCCATTATTGAGATCAAAAACTCACCGTTTCAGGTCAATGTCAGCAGTACCGTGAAAGAAGCCATCCTGCATGGGATGGGAATAGGTATGGTGCCTATATTCAATGTAACGAATGAACTTGCATCAGGCTCATTGATACGAGTATTACCTGATTACCGTGGCACGCTCTTTAATGTTTATGCCCTTTATCCATCACGCGCTTATCTTGATGCAAAAACCAGTAGCTGGGTCGACTTTTTACGTGACAATTTGCCTGATGCCCTCGCCAGGGATGTGAACTGAAGGCAAATTAAATGACGGCTCTTATCCAGAGCCGTCCTGAAACAAGTTTATGCTGCTTTTAACAAGCTCGATTTGAGTTGTTCGCACCATTGTTCAAGTCTACCTTCGGTCAACTCAGGTTGGCAGTCTTCATCCAGAGCCAAACCGACAAAAAACTGCTTATCTGCGGTTAAGGCTTTTGAGGCATCAAACTCATACCCCTCAACTGGCCAATGCCCGATAACTTTGGCGCCTTTGGCCACCACTTTGTCATGCAACATGCCCATGGCATCCTGAAACCATTCGGCATAGGCAAATTGATCGCCCATCCCCAAAAACGCCACTGTTTTACTGGAAAAGTCAGTATCATCAATTTCATCCCAGACATCCTGCCAATCTGCCTGAACCTCACCGTAATCCCAGGTTGGAATGGCAAAAATGATATGGTCAAAAAACTCCAGCGCCGCCAGCCCGACGTCTTTCACATCAAAGAGTTCAACCTGATCTTCACCTAGAATTTTCGCTATTTTCACGGCCGCATCTGAGGTATTACCTGTGGTTGAACCATAAATAACTGCAATCATTACTCACCTACTTGCATTGAATTAGCACATGCAAATGATATTCATTATTATTTAATAATTCAATAGGCAATCGTCCTGGGAATAAATCAGCGAGTATTGCCCTACTACAATTGCGGGCTTCTTGTACCTGCTTGTCGCGCTTCAATGGCTTCTTGTTTTAGCTCACCGACCCATTCCATAGCTGCTTCATAAGCATTGACCCAAGTGGGTACATCCACCATGGTGGCCGTCATATGGCTAGCGGGCTGTTCATCCATGCTGCCAAACTGAAAGCTCATCCAATTCGCACACTCATCCAGACTTTTTACTTCCGGGTTACGGAAATCATTCACTTGATAACGACTTCCCTCTTTGTTGAATACCAGCCCCATGATGGTATCTGCATTTAATGTGCGGGGTGGCGTAATTTGTGTACTGGACGCCCCTAAACAATTGATTTTGCCATGTGGGAAAATCCAGTCCAGAGGTCCGGCATTATCAAAGGGTTGACCATATTGGTTTATCAAAGACTGGCGATAGTCAGCCACGCTAAGCGGATCAACATCGTTTTGTCTGACGCGATAAATGGCGACTAAGCGGCCTGCTTTGGGTAATGGCGTGAATATCAGTTTAAAACTATCTGCCTTGCTCTGACCTTGCTCGGTTTCTTCAATATGGGCTGAAAGGCTATGAATAAAACTTGGCGTTTTATATGTTTTTGCGCCATCACTGTAGGTGTAATATTGCTTTTCTTCCTCAATCACACTGGCATTAACACCGTAATCCAGTAAAGCACCTTTAGCTTCGTCAATGCTCATGCCAAGCTGCAGGCCGGCCATATCCACATCATCTGCCAATGCAGAACAGCTAAACAATATAGCTGCAAAATAGGGGATAAACGTTTTCATATTCTGTTCCTCAATGGGATGGATAAATCTGGGCTGACGATATAAAACAATTTATCGACAATGACAATATCCCTTTTATCATAATCCTCATTGAGGTATAAAACGTTACGCGGATAAGGCAGATTGTTGTGCCTGATAGAGTCCTTCAAATTCATTCATCGTAAATACAGCCAGGATATTTTGCTCATCATCGAGGATTTCATACATCGGTCCTTCTGTGCCACGAATACTGAATAAAACCACCGTATCTTCATCGCCACCACATTCTCTGTGTGGCTCAGTATCAGGTTGGCTTATGGTATATGAGCCGGTTGGACGTTTTTCTTTTAACTTACCATTGGCATCATACAAACAGTGCTCACCTTGAATAACAAAGGTGTGGTTAACAGCACAGTGGCGATGTAACACGATAGGATCATTGGCTGCGAATTTAAATAGCACTTCCACCACTTTGTTGTCCCGGTCAACATCCAACACCGAATATTGAAAATTGTCGAACACCTCAAGTCGTTGCCAGTGGATGTTTTGATCATTAAATTGGTGTAGCTGCATTTCTCTCTCCTTTTCTAATTATATGTCAGTGACATACATCAACTCTAAAGATGAGAATACATGCTACGCCAGCGATATTTGCCTGCGTAAAAGCAGGACTTTTACCCATAATACAATCAGGGCTAACCATTCAGCCCTGATTGTATTTTTATCTAACGGTTACGATGATGTACTAAGTGGTATAAAGCCGGTAGCACGATAAGGGTAAGTAAGGTGGATGACACAATACCGCCGATAACCACCGTCGCTAAGGGCCGTTGTATTTCTGCGCCGGTACCCGTATTGAGTGCCATAGGAACAAAACCAAGGCTGGCCACTAAAGCGGTCATCATTACCGGACGTAATCGTAATATCGCCCCATCCAAAATTGCTTTATAGAGATCGCCATTTTGCTGCCAATGATCACGAATAAATGACAACATCACCAAACCATTCAATACAGCAATACCAGACAGTGCAATAAAACCAACAGCCGCTGAAATCGACAGCGGCATATCCCTGAGTAGTAAAGCCATCATGCCACCCGTTAATGCCAATGGCACACCGGTAAAGATAATCGCTGCATCCTTCAGAGAACCCAGCATGGTGACCAGTAATAACAAAATACCAAATAACGTTACCGGGACTACAATCGCTAACCGCTGACTGGCTGAGGCTAACTGTTCAAAGGTCCCCCCGAACTCCAGCCAGTAACCCTCAGGTAATGTCAGCTGTTGATCGAGCTTCTGCTGAGCTTCCTGCACAAAGGATCCCAAATCACGATCTCTGACATTGGCTGTGACGACAACACGGCGTTTCGCGTTTTCGCGCGAGATCTGGCTCGGCACATCAACCAGTTTAATCGTTGCCACCTCGGATAAAGGCACATAACTACCGGATGGTAATGCAATCGGTAGCTCACCTAATGACGCGATATTCTGACGCTGTTCATCATCAAGTCTTATTACTAGTTTAAAACGTCGATCACCTTCATAAATTAACCCTGCCTCCTGGCCACCAATAGCTGTCGATAACATCGTCTGCAAGCTATCCACACTGAGGCCATAACGGGATAGTGCCAAACGTTTGGGTTCCACTGATACCATCGGTAAACCACTGACTTGTTCCAGTCTGGCATCCGCTTGGCCGGGTATATCTCTGATAATAGTTAAAATGGATTGAGCTGATGTTTTGAGTTTCTCCAGATCATCACCAAAGACTTTAATGGCCACATCCGCCCTGACTCCTGAGATAAGCTCATTAAAGCGCATCTCGATCGGCTGGGTGAATTCATAGTTATTGCCAGGTAAGGCCTTTGCAGCTGCCTCGATTTGTTTGATGAGTTCAGACTTTGGCAATGCCGGGTTGGGCCAGTCTTTTCTTGGCTTTAATATCAGAAATGTATCAGCCACATTCGGCGGCATCGGATCGGTCGCCACTTCTGGCGTGCCGATTTTGGCAAAGACGCTGTCTACCTGTGGAAACTGTTTCAGCCGTTGTTCGAGCACTTCCTGCATCTCTATCGATTGCTGCAGACTGGTCCCCGTAGTGCGTAAGGCATGTAAGGCAATATCCCCTTCATTGAGCTGAGGAATAAACTCTGTGCCCATTTTCGATGCTAGTGTCAGTGAAAAGACCACCAAAACGAGCGCAGCAAACACCACCAACCAACGTAACTTCAGACTCCATATCAATACTGGTCTATAAATCGACTTAGTGGCTGAAATAATCAGACTTTCGCTCTCTTTGACTTTGCCTTTCATCAACACAGCCACGGCTGCAGGTACGATAGTCAGTGACATTACCATTGCTGCCAGTAAGGCCAGCACCACTGTTGATGCCATCGGTTCAAACATCTTGCCCTCCACCCCAGTCAAGGTGAATAAGGGGATGTACACCAAGGTAATAATCAATACCCCAAACAGGCTGGGCCGAATCACCTCATTGGTGGCATCAAATACCACAGCTAGCCGTTCATTCAATGGTAATGCTGTAGCGCGTCCAGACTGAGCCAGTGATAAACGCCGTACACTGTTTTCCACGATGATCACGGCACCATCGACAATCAGACCAAAATCCAATGCGCCAAGACTCATCAGGTTTGCTGAAATTCCGGCCTGAACCATGCCGGTGATGGTTGCCAACATGGCAAGTGGTATCACAGCTGCAGTGATTAATGCAGCGCGAATATTACCCAGTAATAAAAACAACACTACAACGACTAATAATGCGCCTTCCAGCAAGTTTTTCTGCACAGTAGCAATGGCTTTATCCACCAAGGTGGTTCTGTCATAGACCGCTTCAGCAATAACGCCGTCAGGTAAGGTCGCCTGAATCTTACTTAACTCCGCAGCAACCCGTTTGGCAACCTCACGTGAGTTCTCCCCTATCAACATCATTGCCGTGCCCATGACCGTTTCCTGACCATTCTGGGTGGCGGCACCGGTTCTCAGGGTTTTACCAATGGCAACATCAGCGATATCCATGATCTTGATGGGTGTGCCTGTCATCTGCTTCACCACGACCTGTTGAATATCGTCGATGGTTTTTAACTGGCCAGGAGAACGCACCAGCAATTGCTGCCCGTAACGCTCGATATAACCAGCACCACGATTACTATTATTTGCCTTTAATGCCTGCTGGATGTCGCCAAAACTAATACCAAACTCCAGCATTTTTTGTGGTTCAGGCTGGATGTGATACTGCTTGGCATAGCCGCCTACCGTATTGACCTCGGTAATCCCAGGCACACGTGTTAGACGGGGTTGGATTATCCAGTCCTGTATTTCACGTAATGCGGTCAAATCATACGGCTGTCCATTTTCCTGTCGGGCTTCTGGATCGGCCGAAACGGTATAAACAAAAATCTCACCGAGTCCGGAAGCAATCGGCCCCATTTCTGGTTCCAGCTCATCAGGTAGTTCATTTTTGATGCTAGCTAGGCGGTTGTTCAGCAGATTACGGGCAAAATATAAATCCGTGCCTTCTTTGAATACGACGGTGACCTGAGATAAACCATAACGAGAAATCGATCGTGTGTACGACAATTGAGGAATACCTGCCAAAGCACGTTCAACCGGATAGGTAATACGCTGCTCAGTTTCTAGCGGCGAATATCCCTCAGCTTTGGTATTAATCTGTACCTGTACATTAGTGATATCCGGTACCGCATCAATCGGTAAATGCTGATAGCTCCAGGCACCGGCGGCTATCAGTAAGATAATGAATGACAAGATAAGACCACGTCGCTCAATGGAGAAACGTAATAGTGAAGTAATCATAACGTCTCCTTGAGTTTAGTGGCTGTGCTCAGCGCCGTCTTTTTCAAGATCGGCTTTTATCAGATAACTGTTTTCAGTCACTATTTGCTGACCGGCATTGAGGCCTGACAGCACTTCTGCGTACTGTGCGTCCTGAATACCCAGCGCAACTGGCTGTGGTGTATAAGCGTCACTCTCCTTGATGAAAACGACTGTTTTGTTTTCATATTGCTGCAAGGCAGATAATGGGACACGGACTTTAACTTCGCGTTTATCAATAAGGACCTGCCCACCCACCAGCAAACCAGGAAACCAGTCATCATCAGGATTTTTGAATTTCACTCTGGCGATTCTAAATGGCTCACCATCAGTATTTGGCAGAAGCTGGGAAATAACAGAATGGGTTTGCATATCATCACTCTGTAAAACCACTATTTGCTTTGCTTTAACCTGACTCGCCTGGGAAGGAAACATCTTGAGTTCGGCCCATAAGGTCGATGTATCCGTAATCGTAAACAACGTCTGCTCAGAGACGACTTCACCGGCATTGGCATGTTTGGCTATCACGCTGCCTGATAATGGCGCGGTGACATTGTAGGTCTGCAAGCTGCTATTCGATTCGACGGTGGCTAATACCTGCCCTTTTTTCACCGTATCGCCATACTCAACATACACACGCGTTATTCGTCCGGCGAATCGGGCCGTCACATGGCTGGTATGCTCAGGAGACAGGGTCACGATACCGTATAGGGTGAGTGTTTTACTAATATCACCACCACTGACAATGGCTGTCGAGATGGCATTTAATGAAGCCATGTCCTCGTCAATATGACTGACTTCTTCATCATGATGACCAGCGTGTTCATGTTCATGCTTATCTTCATCGGCAAAAGCGGTCTTTACAGATAACAACGCCCACATAAAAAACACGATTAACATTAAAAAGTAAGGAAGGGTTTGATATCGCTTAATCATTACTTATACCCACATTATTTTGTTCGATTAATAACGGTTCTGCTGTCAGCTGTTCAATTTCTGCCGCCAGCAGTAAGGCATCAGCTGACGCCTCTATCAGAGCACGCTTGGCATTAAGCAGCTCTTGTCTTGCTGTCAGGAAATCAAGGTAGCTATATAGGCCACGCTGATAAGCTGTTTTGGTTTGAGTTAAGGCGTCGGTCAACTGTGGGATGATGGATTGCCGCAAGGTTGTGGCCGAGGTAACTGCCTGCTCTCGTGCTGTGTATGCCTGATACAGTTGTGTATGTATACGCAGCAGAAAGTCTTGTTGGCGAAACGTTATTTCATTTCTTGCTGCCAATGCTGATTTCACCGCTGACTCAGCACGTTTTTCTGCAAATAACGGCACAGAAAACCCTGCTACCAAGGCAGATTCATCAATATCAGCACTGCGCCGAATACCCACAGACCAATCGATATCGGCCTGCTGTTGGGTTTTTGCCAGACGAATTTCAGATTCTTTTAAACGTGTTTCAGCAGCAAAAAATGCCAGCGACGGATTATTTTTGACCCGTTCGAACAGTGACTCAAACGATCTACTACTCCCGTAATCAAACAGTGATCCAGCTACGTTATTGAATTGTGGCTGCATCTCACCCCATAGATTAGCCAGAGCCATTTTATGGGCATGCATTCGCTGTTCGACACGTGAGACATTTAATCTGGCCTGCTCAACGGCGGCCACTGCACGGGCATAATCAGCTTTAGGCGCAATCGCAGCCCTGACACGTTTATTGACTTCATCAGCCGTGGCTTGAGCAAGAGAGACTTCTTCCTTAGCAAGCTGTATTCGCTGTTTATCAATCAATAACTGAATATAGTTTTTGGTGACCGTACTGAGTAAATCAAGCGAAGTAATCTGTTTTTTTATTTGCGTCAATGCCAGCTTTTGATCAACCACATCAACCCTGGCTTGTTTTTTCCCACCTAGCTCCAGCACAGAAGATAAAGACACCGTGAGTTCAGCTGATTTCGTGCCACTTAGCTGACCTGTACCAGCCACGTTCTCCAGTTCAGCCCCTACGCGATAGGCTGGTGATAGCTGAGCAGTTTCACGTTCAGCCTGCAGGCCTTGTTCACGGAGAGGAAAGACGTTGAGTGATGGATTTTGATTTAACGTTTTTTTAATAGCTTCAGCTAATGTCAATGTAATGTTTGTAGAGGCATAGGCCTGAAAAGACACAGTAAACAGACTGAAAGCACAATAAAGGCAGACACGCAGTAATAGCGTTTGCCCATCTAAACAAATGAGTTTCATGATAGAAGTCCTGAAATAAATACTCTTTCATCACGAATACGTGACGAGCGAAGGTGTTAAATCAGAATCAGGCTTTCGGTGGGCGGTACATCGAGCTGACAGAACCCGACGCAGGTGTGTATTGGTATGGACTGAAAAAAAGTGTCTTTAAATAAAGACAGCGGTAAGCTCACCACATGCGGTACAGCAACAAAATGAACACAATGACTGTGGCCACATTGATGTTGATCGGTATCCATATGGATGGAGTCTGGACTATCATCAGCGATAGGATCGATGAGACTGTGATTATCTTGCTCATCAAAAATAATATGATGTACATCAGCCGCGACAATGCCAGTTTGCAGCACCATCATCAGAATCAAGCTGTATAGAAAACATTTGATGTTCATCATGACTGATAGGATAACGTAAACTCACGTTCAGATGAAATAGCTTAGCTGACACCTAACCAAAGGATGAGATGATGACATTCAAGATAGTCCTGACTGTTTGCCTATTTTTGATGATTAAACCGGTGCTGGCTGCTGAAGACAATATCAAGATGATACGTGATCTGGCCTATGGTAGTTCGCCCTTACAGACCATGGATGTCTATCTACCCGCAAATGCGAAAGATGCCCCTATTCTGTTATTAATCCACGGTGGTGCCTGGCAATTTGGTGATAAACGCAGCACAGGCTTAATCAAAAACAAAGTGAATCGCTGGGTAAAGAAAGGATTTATTCTTGTTTCGGCTAATTACCGTTTGGTTCCGGAAGTGGATCCCATCACACAGGCTAAAGATATTGCCGCTGCCATTTACACCATACAAACCCAGGCCGAGCAGTGGCAAGGTGATGCTGACAAAATGATGATACTGGGTCACTCCGCAGGTGCGCATTTGCTCGCTTTATTAACCAGTCATCAAACACTGATGCAAGAGGTCAATATAAGGCCTTGGTTAGCCAGTTTTATTATTGATAGCCAGGCTTTGGATTTAGTCACTCTAATGCAGCAAAAACATGTGGAATTCTATGATAAGGCCTTTGGTAAACAAGAACATTACTGGCAGCAGGCATCCCCGATTAATTATGTGAATGGTAATGAAATCCCGATGTTTGTTGTCTGTTCTCTTCAACGTGAATACGCCTGTGACAGTTCTGCGCGTTTTGTAAACACACTTCATCAGGTCGGTAGTCAAGCTGAACTACTGCAATTAGATCTGACACATGATGAGACACTTGAAGATATAGGTTTAAATAATACCTACACTCAAACGATAGAGAACTATATGTCAGCTCTCCACCCTGAGATCAAAAATAGATTGATTCACTCAGATAAGAAAAACCCACCAACACCGTAGCCCTATTCACTGCGTTGTTGGTGGAGAAAGCTTATTTACCTTTAATTTTCAGCTTGAGTTGCTCTTCAAGCTCATCGCTATCTTTAGCAAACGCGGCAAGCTTTTGGATATCGATTAAAGTCATAGGCTGTTTAGGCGTCATGTCTATCTTGAACTTATGAGGGTCTTCCACAAAGTCCTCCATAGCCTCATAAAACATTTGCTCTGCAGGTTGACGAGAGGTCTCAGCTCTTTTCTTAAGCTGCTCCGTCAGCTGGGCTTGATACGCCTTTTCAGTGACATTCATCTGCTTGGCGGTGTTTTTCATCATCAGATCAAAGGTATTGTCTTGTTCTTTAATTTCAAGCTGGAAATGATGAATAAGTGCTCTTTGCATACCACCCAACATCAATACCACGGGATCCAGTGGCATATTCTCTATTTCCGCTTTGACTTCCAGCTTTGCCACTTTATTCAGTTCCGATTTCAGCGTGATATCGATAAATGAAAGCGTATTCTCTTTGGCTGGTTCATAATCATATTCCAGGTAAAAATCGGTGGTGGGTTTACCTTCAGTAACCTGATCCACCACTTGATAAAATGCTTTTTCAACGGGTTTGTAACTTTGCTGACCTAGCAGTTTAAAATCAACTTCTGTGGCTATGCGGTGTAAGGTAACTTCAAGATGAGGAGGTAACTGAGAATTGTTCAGCGAGCTTAACCCTGCTTTGCTATCCACCGTCACCGACTCAATACTGATCATTTTAGGTGTGGGTGTTTGAGTCATACCTGAAAGACCCGATGTATCGATACTGACATTCTTTAATGTTACCGCATTAGAAAAAAGTGATGTGTCCAGCGTGCCGTATTTAATGGTGCTTGTGCCATCAAACTGCATCAGTTCCATATCAATGCGTTCTTTGATTACTTCATGTTTTTTATAATCCGCAAAAAAATAACCTGACACAACAGCCAGCCCGACCAGGCTGCCAAGGATAAGATGTTTTTGTTTCATTAAAGTCCTTAAGATGAAATGTGAATGGTGATGATGCCAGTCAAGGCACCGTTAGAAATGGTATTGCGGCCTTGTGTCGTCTAGAACTTTGTCTAGACTGAAGTCGAAGTACTGCGCTTGAGACACCATATAGTGTGTGTAACCTAATGTGATCAAATTACTGCATTCGTAGAGGTACCATCTGCATAGTAACAATACTGATTGCGTCCAGCCGCTTTAGCCGCATACATAGCCTTATCTGCTTTTTTGAGTAAGTCTGATGCTGTCGAAGCATCAGAAGGATACTGCACAATGCCTATACTGGCAGACAATCGGCAATCCATACCATTAATAGGATAAGGCACATTGAGTTTACTGATTAATCTGTCAACAAAGCGTTTCAAATCATTTTTGGGAAACTCACCAGACAGCAGAATAATAAACTCATCGCCTGCATAGCGAGCAATGAGATCCGCATTACGACATGTTTTTGTCAGTACATCCGCAGCATGGCGCAATACTTCGTCACCAAAGTCATGGCCATAATTATCATTGAAGTCTTTGAAATTATCCAAGTCGAGGAATAACAACACTAGGTTGTCACGTGAGATGGAGTCTTGAACCATTTCCATTTCATGTGTGAGTGATTTTAAAAATAAATCTCTGTTGGCCAGCCCTGTGAGATTATCGTAATTGGCTTGTTTCCAGATAAGCTGCTGTGCTGCCATATCATGTGTGATATTTCTGGCAATAATGGAACCGCCGATGAGCTTGCCATTCTGATCTTGCAAGGGTGAAACGGTTTCCGACGTATTCATCACGAAGCCATCTTTATTTTTTCTAGTCGTTTTGTAGTGCTCCAGACTTTCACCGTTATTAATGGCTTTGAGAATATCATCAGATTGCGGATTCTCTTCATCATAGAGTGCTGAAACTGGTTGTCCAAGAATTTCACCTGTACTAAAACCGAAAATATGCTCAGCACCGGCATTCCAGCTTGTTACTGTACCATCCAGTGACAAGCTGAATATGGCATCTTCAGATGACTCAATAATCGCCTGGTATTCTTGACTTAAACGGATAGCCTTAACTTGCTCTGTAATATCGCGGGCAATTTTTGATGCTGCAACAATATGACCATCGGCATCATAAACAGGTGAGATAGTCACTGATACATCTATCAGGCGACCAGATTTATGCTTACGAACCGTCTGAAAATGGTTAACCACTTCGCCTCGACGTATTTTTTCCAGAATATCCGCCTCTTCTTGTTTTTTATTATCTGGAAAAATTTTGAGCATACTTTCACCGATCATTTCATCAGCGCTGTAACCGAAAATCTTTTCCGCTGCCGGATTCCAATTCAACACAATGCCATCTAGGGTTTTACAAACAATGGCATCAAAACTTGAATTAACAATGGATTGATAAATACTTTCTTTAAATAAACCGATATTGAGATCTTGACGTTTTTGTGTCACAGGCGTAAATCCATGGTTGTCTGTTCTCTATTCTATGACTTATACGTACGCGATATCTACGCTTATTCGAATTTTTCTTGAATAAGCCAATCAAAGAATGTTCACTTTATCCATTTTTTCACTTAACGAATTCAGAGGATCACGTCATGGCATTATCATCAAACGTTCTAAAACAGTGTGCCTTGTTATCCAGTTTGGCTTTGTTTTCTTTGTCCTCAGCGATGGCTGACAGCGAATCTAACAAGCCTGTCGTTGAACAGTTGGTCGATACCTTAAGCAGCATTGCGGGACCACACCCAGGTATTCGAAAAAATCATGCGAAAGGCATTGTTGTCTCAGGTGAATTCACCCCTGGTTCTGATGCTGCAACGGTGTCTAAGGCAGTCCATTTTGAAGCTTCTGCCACACCTGTGACAGTTCGTTTTTCAAATACCACCGGCATTCCCGATATTGCTGATAATAATCCCGGCTCATTTCCAAAAGGGATTGCCATACGCTTTCATCTTCCGGATGACACGTATACCGACATCGTCAGTATCTCCGTTAATCGCTTCCCCGCTGCCACCCCCGAAGACTTTTTAGGTCTATTAAATGCAGTAGCTACTTCTGGACCTGATGCCTCCTCACCTAAACCCATCACGCAATTTCTAGCCAGCCACCCTGACGCTAAAACATTTGTTGAAACACCAAAACCCGCCCCAGTGAGTTTTGCAACGCAACCATTTTATGGCGTGAACGCGTTTAAATTTACTAATAAAGAAGGTGATGTTAGATATGGTCGTTATCAAATTATTCCTGTGAATGGTCCAGAGTATCTCACTGATGAACAACGCGCTGCGGCTGGCAAAGATTATCTGTTTGAAGAATTACCCAAACGTCTGCAACAAAGTCAGGTAGAATTCACACTAGGACTACAGATAGCGGATAAAGGCGATGTCTTGAATGATCCGACTATAGTTTGGCCGGAAACTCGCCAAATCATTAAATTAGGAACGATAAGCCTGGATATTGTTGATCCTAATGGTGAGCAGTTCGCTAAACAAACCATGTTTAATCCTCTCGCTCTGACCGAGGGTATTGAAGCCAGTGATGACCCTATTTTGCTTGCCCGGCCGTCAGCCTATGCGATTAGCTTTGGTCGTCGAATTTCTGGTCAATAAAAAGGAACGGTGATGAAAACAAAAAAGCCAGACATAACTCTGGCTTTCTTATTATGGACTCGGGTGCTTACCACTGAGACTCACCCGTTTCTGGGTCATACATTTCATGATGAATGCTGTTGCGGTTAGCAATCAGTTCATCAATTGTCGGTGAACCTGACATCGCACGTTTAATCGCTAACTTCATCGCTTCATAGTTGGTGCGGTATAAATCTTTACGATCTACATCTGGATTGGCTGCAGCATCAGGTGCAATCCAGATCATGGCGACAATACATAACTCTTCTGCATGCTCTTTAGGAATCACACCTTCAATCACGCTATCTAACACCGCATCGGCTACCGCTGATTGAACCGGGCCACCAAACAGCTCAACATATGCACTGGATTTGATAGTGACTTTCGGCACAATCATGGTCGCTGGTTTAACTTGTTGATTGGTCGCACGAATCGCAAACATGCGCGTGTGCCCTTCTGTTTGCCCCATTAAATTAGCAAAGGCATGACCTGCTGGTCCTTTGACGCTACCAATCAAAATTTCAGGCATCGCATCGGTACCTTGATCTTCACTAGCGAAAACGGTGGCTTCTGCGGTTTTAAACCATACTGGTTCTGACATGTTGTTAACTCCGTTGATGATAATTTGTGCGCCATTTTAGGCTGATGCCAGAACAAGCCACAAGCGTTTTTTACGGCTTGAGTTACTTAATAAAATAAGCCTGTTCAAAAACATGCTGAACAGGCTTGTTGCAACAGCGATGAATCATGCGACTGAGTTAATATTCCAATACAATCCGATAACGCACATCGCCTTTCCGAAGCTTGTCGATGGCTTCATTGATTTGTTCAAACGGATAACGCTCAATGACCGGTTTCACACCATGTCGTTGGGCAAATTCCAGCATCATATTGCTGGTTTGCATACTGCCAGTATCCGAGCCTGAAACACTACGCTGCGCTTCAGTGAGATTAAACACTCTCAAATCCAATGGTTCGAGTGTGGCACCCACAAAATGTAGCCGACCTTTGGGTTTTAATTTACTGAGATATAAATTCCAGTCTAATTTCACATTCACTGTCGATAAAATCATATCGAATTTTCTGGGTAGTAAAGCCATTGCTGTGTCATCACGTGAATCCACACTGAAATGTGCGCCCATATCCAGTGCTTCCTGCAATTTATTCTTGCTGGTGAACGCGGTAACTTCACAACCCCAGGCATTGAGAAACTGCAAGGCAATATGACCCAGCCCGCCGATCCCTATAACAGCCACTTTATCTGTCGGTTTGATATCAAATTGAACCAGTGGATTAAAGACGGTAACACCACCACACAATAATGGTCCGACTGATTCCAGATCTATGTTTTCAGGTAATGCAATGACACTATTCGCATTAGCTCTGACTTTATCTGCAAAGCCACCATGATGGCTGACAATGGTGCCAGTGAGGTCAGAACACAGGTTTTCATCGCCGTTATGACACTGCTCACAAGACTCACAGTAATCCGCATACCAACCTAAGCCCACGACTTGACCAACGTGAAACTGGGTAACCTCTTTACCGATTTGATTAATAACCCCCACCACTTCATGTCCAGCTACTAATGGATAGGAAGACATACCCCAATCATTATCAATCATGCTGATATCGCTGTGACAAATACCACAATACTTCACCGTAATTTCAACTTCGTTCTCGCCTAATGCACCTGGCTCGAAGGTATATGGAGTGAGCTTCTCACCGGGGTTCATTGCAGCATAAGCATTAATCATCAATGGATCCTTTACTAAAAACGTCATAAAAAACAGCTTTATATTCTAAAAATATATGGGGAAGAACTTATCTCAGAATGGCAATATTTTATGGGCTATCAAGTTTTCTTTAACTTAGATTAAACCTACACAAAACTGAGCCGATAGTCTTTATAGCTCGGACAGAAATTAGGTAAAAAAACAATGAATATAAACCTGCAAAGCATCAGAACAAAAAGCTCTATACCCGTGGTGGTTATGGGACTCACGATTATTGTCGTGATTGCCCTATTTTTATGGATGATGGCGAAACAAAACCACGCCATTGAACTACAAACTGAATTATTCATGCCTGCCAATGAAAAGATATTAAATGCAGATAGAGACTTACATCAGGCTAAAATCGCTGCGATAAATGTGATGGCCAATCGTGGTAATCGTGATGAAGAGGTCGCGGTATGGCAGGAAAATGCCAAACAGGCGTATGAACGCTACGAACAGTTTCTGAGCTATGTGCAAATTTATCCCGATGTGGCGGCAGGTAGAGACGCATTTGAAGCAGCCTACAATCAATGGATGATAGCGGCTGAAAAAATGGTGAATGACACCAATTCATCTAACGAACGTCAGCTCGCTCAGCAAGAAGAAGAAACATTCCAAAGCCTACGCTCTATTTTAGATAATAAGGGTGAGGTCTTACTCAATAAATTTGACGCTTTAGATGCTCAGCTGAAAAGCGAGTTAAAACGCAGTATGAGCATAACCATCATCGTTGTGTTAGCGATTATTATTGTCGCGCTCTACTTCAGTTACACCGTGCCGAAAAAACTCACTTCGGATATCAACGATCTTATCAAACGCATTGATATGATTGCCTCTGGTGATGGCGACCTTACAGCCAGACTTGATGTCAATTCAAAAGATGAGTTTGGTGAGCTGGCCCAATCCTTCAACCGATTTGTTGAGAAGTTACAGGACTTAATTAAATCAACCTTAGATAATGTTAAAGGGCTCAGCTCTCTGACAGTGCAATTAGCTGATTCGTCAAATAAAACAAAAAGTATCAATGAAACCTTAAATTTATCAACTGAGTCGATTGTCAGTGCCGTACATGAAATGACATTGGCGAATAAAGAAATGTCGAATGTGGCCACCAACTCAGCCTCAGAAGCTGATCAAACTTCACAACTCGCCGCAAAAGGCATACATGTTGTTGAAGAATCCAATAAATGTATCTCAGAACTGATTAAAGATATGGATACCGTTCTCAACTGTTCAGAGCAGTTGGAGCAAAACTCCACCAGTATTCTCTCGGTGCTGGAAGTCATCAGTTCAGTGGCAGAACAGACCAATCTATTGGCACTGAATGCTGCTATTGAAGCCGCCCGTGCAGGAGATCATGGTCGCGGTTTTGCCGTCGTTGCTGATGAAGTTCGTTCATTAGCTACCAGAACGCAGCAGAGCACAGATGATATCAGCCAGATTATCAGTCAACTACAAAGCTCTGTCAGTCAATCTTCAACGGCGATTACTCAGGGTAAAACCGACGTCGATAAAACAGCCAATACGTTCCAGGAAGCCTCTTCCGTGTTTGATGAAATCAGAGCATCATCACGACGAGTAAACGATATGGCGATTCAAACAGCTGCTGCTACAGAAGAGCAAACGGCTGTAGCTGAAGATATCAGTAAAAACCTGCATGGTTTGAACCAGCAGACTGAATCAGCTCAACAAGTGTCTAAAACAGGTGATGAGATTTCGAAAAAAATCACCAATTTCTCAGAAAACATGATGAACTTGATGGGCCGTTTCAAAGTGTAAGACCACACAAAAAAGAACCAGATCATCATGATCTGGTTCTTTTTTAATGCAGAAATAAGACAATTTCCAGTGCAATCAGGATAATGATAATCCATTCCAGCGTAGAAGAATGTTTGTGGTTCTGTTCATTAGCCAGCATATCCAAAAGCTCATGAATACTTTCCAGCTTCTTATTCAACACATTAATCCGTGCCACCACATCCAGATAGCGTGAAACGATGGTATACAAAGGTTCAAGCTCAGGATAATCCCAAAAAAACTCAGGCGTATCCAGCAGACTATAGTTCAGCAAAATATCACCACGTGCACCAAACAACACGCCCCGCGATTTCGCTATAGCTTTTCTGCTCATGGCCACTTTTCCTGTTTTGGCTAATGAGACAGGAATATGAGCATGAGCCTGAATCACTTCCTGTGCCAGTCGTTCAAATTCGGCCAGCTTCACGGATTGTGCTAAGGCATGAGACACCGCTAACCTCTCCATGCTGTCCTGATTGGCAAAGCTGATTTTATCAGCATGCATTTTGATGGTATCGGTATGGCTATCAAACGCATACTGTTCAAAGTCTGGCACTGTTTTGCTATCTAAAACAAATGTTTGAATTTTAGTCAGCAAGGATTGTTTGGTATTTTCAGTCACACCCCAGAAAACGACAACGCCATAATCGAACAGAAAGGCCTCACCGGAGTCGAGTTCCAGTTGCATGGCATCGTGCATGCGTATGAAGCGATAATTCTCTTTGAGAAAATGCTCTAAATCGGGCAATACAAATGAGCGTCCAATCGCTAGCGATTCAATCGATGCTGTGGCAAATTGTGTCATGTTGTACCCCTCAAAAAGTGTTGGCGTACTCTACGCCGAAACGATTGATTTGGGTAGTAAAAACTGTGTTCAAAGACATAAAAATTTACATAGTGATAGCGACCTTCAACACCCCATCACGTTGATGTGAAAATAAATCATAAGCTTCAACGATATCGTCCAATTTATAACGATGTGTCACCATGTCCTGCAGATTGACTCGACTGGACTCAATGACACTCATTAAGCGACGCATACGTTCTTTGCCCCCCGGACATAAACTGGTGATAATTTTGTGATCCCCAAGACCGGCACTAAAGGCATCAAGTGGAATAGTTAAGTCGCTTGAATACACACCTAAGCTAGATAATGTGCCACCAGGTTTTAAAACCCGTAACGCCGACTCAAAGGTTTGCTGTGTTCCCAATGCTTCAATCACCGCATCCACACCACGACCACCCGTGATTTTCATGATTTCCTGGATAACATCCACTTGACGGTAATCGAGTGTGATATCTGCACCTAACTGTCTAGCATAGGCCAGACGTTCATCAATGCCATCAATGGCAATAATCAGACTGGCCCCTTTTAATCTGGCGCCAGCTGTCGCACATAAGCCAATCGGCCCTTGAGCAAATATGGCCACAATATCACCAATCTTAATATTGGCTGATTCAGCCCCAGCAAAACCGGTAGACATAATGTCGGGGCACATTAATACTTGTTCGTCACTCAAGCCATTTGGTACTGGAGCCAGATTGGCTTGAGCATCCGGTACGACTAAAAACTCAGCCTGTGCACCATCTATCGTATTGCCAAACCGCCAACCGCCCATGGGCTTATAACCATGATGAGAACATCCACCATCCTGTGCTGGCAGGCCATCCTGGCAGGCATAAGAATAAAAGCTTGGACATATTGCCCCTGCAATTACGCGCTGCCCTTCTTCATAACCTTGTACATTTTTGCCCAGCTTTTCGATTGTGCCGACCGGTTCATGGCCAATCGTTAAGCCTTGTTCAACTGGATATTCACCTTTAAGAATATGGACGTCCGTACCACAAATTGTGGTGGTGGTTATACGTATCAAAGCATCGTTATCACCAATATCTGGTATCGGCTTTTCAACGATTTCAATTCGTCCTTTTTCAATAAAGGCGGCTGCTTTCATGTTGCCAGACATATCGACGCTCCTCACATAAGTTGTTCTAAGCTTAGCTATGAGTTATGACAGTATCACTATCATCAACAACGTGTTATGACCTGGATCAAGCGAATGAATGTTCGCGTAAACCGTCTCAATAAAGCACCTGACTGACCTACATCAATGTGAATCTCTATCCTGTTTTAGAATAGGTCTACATAGAAAAGCCTCAATAGTGACGCTAAGCAATAATTACGTTACGGCATCTAAGGTTATGAATAAAAAGGACTTAATAACATAAACACGTGACAGATCATTGGCTTTGTCTTCTTTAGTATTGTGCTTAATCAGCCAGCGCTAGCACAAAATAACTTATCCAAAAAACCAGTTCTTCCTGACTCGATTGTCGGTAAGTACATGCTCTATAAAAGTGGCTCTGTTACCTCTGTTGCACAGAAGAAAACATGGTTAATCACCTATGCAGATGAGTTTTATGTGTATAGCCGGAAAGGGACTTCAGGTACCAGTGCCAGAGCGAGCTACAATGGTCGTGGTATGTTGACCATGAGCGACAAACTGTCAGACGAGATGATAAGCCAGTAGCATGAGATATTTATTTGTCTCATTCGCACGTGAGTGCACAGTATGCGTCGATTTTTCTCTCGCTGAAAATTAGCGTTTTTTTAGCCTGTCTTATTTATGCATCAACACCGTGACCACTTAATGTATGCAGTTTCGACACGGCCAGTGACGCTGCAGCGGTTCGGGTTTCAACACCGAGCTTCACAAACACATGTTCCATATGTTTATTCACTGTACGAGGGCTGGTACCCAAGATTTCACCAATACTTTTATCGGTTTTACCCAATATGACCCAATGCAACACTTCTGCTTCACGTTTGGTCAGATTAAACACCGCTTTTAGAGCTTCAACCTGCGCCGCTTCAGACTCTTCACGTAACAAAATAAGCCATTGTTCCTCATTACGGATATCTGCCGGCGTAAAAATTAAGCGTCCGGTAGGATGATTAATCATCAGTGGTCTTAAACGCTTTTTGCCCCCCTCACTTAGTTGCTGAATCCATTGTTGAAGTTGTTCAGCATGTTTACCTTCATCACTTTTATCATTGAGGTATTTATCGACCAAATCACGAGCGAGTGGGGTTTGCCAGATGATTTTATCGGTGCCGGGCAGTACCGCAATTGCCGCTTGGCCAAAAGCATCCAGCGCACCTTGGGTATGACTCATCATTCTTGAATTTTTGAGATGGGTATTTAAGCGGACAATGACTTCTATCGGGCTTAATGGTTTGGTGACGTAATCAATACCGCCGGCAGAAAATCCGGCAACCACATCTTCCGACTCTGTTAATCCAGTCATAAAGATTACTGGTATATGACGTGTATTAATATCCTGTTTCAAGCGACGACACACATCAAATCCACCCAGCTCAGGCATCACCGCATCTAGTAACACAATATCCGGATAGGCTTCATTACAAATACGAATCGCATCATTGCCATTATTTGCCACCAGTACGGTGTAACCCGACTCGACAAGAGAAGCATGTAAAAGTGCTAATGTTTCAGGCGCATCATCGACCACTAGCACCACAGCATTTTGATTCGCTTCAGTCATTTTGCAGTTTCTCTTTAATAAATTGTTTCATATTCTCCAATTGAAATGATTCTGCCATTTGACGCATTTCATTAATAAACGTTTGACTCGCCATCCCTTGTGATTCGAGCTCATCAATGATTTCTCTCACCCCCATAATGTAGCCCAAATCCAGCATTTCAAGCAGTGATTCTAATACATGTGTTTCAGGGATTATCTGCTCACTATCAATAGATTCATCTGTTTCAGGCACTGTTTCGTCGGCCTGAATCCATTCTAAATGGAGCCTCTCACCAATCCAATTAATCAGCTCCATCAAATTGACAGGTTTAAGGACAAAATCACTCGGTAAGATACCCGATGAATTTTCCAGGTTCCGGTCAAACGCATTGGCAGAAATAATACAGATATGTACATCAGACTGATGTACATTTCGAATCAGATGACAGGTTTCCCAACCATCCATTTCAGGCATGGCCAGATCCATGAAAATGATATCGGGTTTAAAATCAGGGTAGATACGTAAACACTCGGGGCCTGACGCGGCCTCTTTGACTTCAAAGCCTAATGGCGTCAATACATTCATCAACAACTCTCTGTCGATGGGTTCATTATCAACAACCAGTAATTTACGACGTGGCCCTTTGTAACCAACAGGCATACGCATTGCCAGCGAAGGTAATGCTTCATCAAGACGCACAGTAGGTAAAAATAAGCGAATGTAAAAGGTGGTCCCCTCACCCACTTTGCTTTCCAAATCCAATACACCGCCCATCAATTGGGTCAGTAATTTACAAATGGTCAGGCCCAGACCAGTGCCACCAACCCCCGTTGCGGTATTGCCTCTGACAAAGGGCTGAAAAATATTTTCAATGTCTTTTTCATCAATCCCGGGCCCTGTATCTGCCACCTCAATGGATAAGAATTCACGAGCATAACTGAAGTGAATATCGATACCGCCTTCGCGAGTATATTTGACGGCATTACCAATGATATTAATCAGAATCTGGCTGAGGCGTTTATGGTCGGCTCGCACAACCGGAGGTAAGTCATCAGGTATGCTGTAATGAAATCGTAAGCCTTTATTCTTAGCCTGAATTTCAAACATACTGACGATTTGCTGAATATATTCGGGAAAGCGTAAGGATTTAATATCAAACTGCAACTTACCACTTTCAATTCGGGCAATATCCAAGGTGCCCTCAATTAATGACAATAAGTGTTCACCACTGCGTAAAATCACTTTAGTGGCATGTTTATTATTGCCAACGATATCGTCATTATTATCCAGTAACTGAGCATAACCAAGAATGCTATTGAGTGGTGTGCGTAACTCATGACTAATGCCGGTAATATAACGGCTCTTCGCCTGATTCGCCTGCTCTGCTACCACTCGCGCTTGTTGTAATTCAGCATCTGTCTGTTTATGCAGAATGATTTCACGCTGCAGTAAATTATTTTGATTGTTCGATTCCTGTTGAGCGACATTTCGACTTTGTGAGGTCAATACCAGCCACCAAACAATAATGCCACTTACCAGGACGAGTGCTGAAAAGGCTTTGATAAAGCCAAGTTGTATGGCCGGCATGATATGTGCTGAATACTCGGTCACTGTCAAAGAAATATGCACATAGATAAGGCCGAAAATAGATGCCAAAATCAACACTGTCAGAGACATCAGCAATAGATAATGTCCAACACCACTATGAATATTGCCTGATAAGGCTTGTGGTAACACTTTGCTGATGATGTTTTCCCACTGTGAGGTCAACCGCCCGTGTGGTTTACAAGCATCATTACATCGGGCATCCAAACAGCAGCATAAAGAACAGATTGGCCCCTGATAGGCTGGGCAATAGGCCACATCTTGTATTTCATAGTCACGCCCACAAATACTGCATGTTTCCTTGGTTTTACTCGGGTGAAAGGTAAAAGGTTGGCGGGCAAGATAGTATTTACCCTTGGTATACCAAGCAATTAAAGGTGATGCGACTAAAGCCGTGAACATAGCAATAAAGGATGAAAATGCCTGCGCCTCTAAACCAAACACACCCAAAAAGGCAGTGACGGAGATCAGTGATGCTATACCCATCGCCCCTACACCAACAGGATTAATGTCGTATAAATAGGCTCGACGGAATTCAACGCCCTTGGGACTCAATCCTAAAGGTTTATTAATCACCAGATCGGCTACCACTGCTGTAATCCACGAAATTGCTATATTGGAATACAACCCCAGAATTTGCTCGAGCGCCTGAAACACATCAAGCAACATGAGCATAGTAGCTATCAGTACATTGAATAATAGCCAGACAACCCGACCGGGGTGACTATGTGTCAGGCGGGCAAAGAAATTTGACCAAGCCAAAGAGCCGGCATAGGCATTGGTAATATTAATTTTAATTTGTGACAGCACCACAAAAAAGACGGTGACCGCCAATAACACATCGGTATTAGCAAACACATAGCTAAACCCCACGTAGTACATATGGGTGGGATTAATGGCTTCTTCGATACTCATCCCTGCCATGAGGGCGAGATAGGCCAATAAGGCGCCAATAAACATTTTGGCCATGCCCATTGAAATCCAGCCTGGGCCTGCCATTAACACACCCAGATGCCATTGGAAGGAATTTTTTTTTGTCCGTTCCGGCATAAACCGCAAGAAGTCGACCTGCTCCCCGACTTGTGGAATTAATGCCATACCAATAGCGACAGCGGTACCAAACATGTAAATATTAAAGTCACTGTCATAGCCGGATTCACCGGCAAAGTTCATCAAACCAGAAAAGGCGTCAGGTTGCTTTATAAAGATAAATACCAACGGCAAAATCATCATAAACAGCCATAAAGGCTGAGTGAGCATTTGGATACGACTGATTAAAGTGACGCCATGTGTGACAAGGGGGATCACGACCACAGCACAGATGAGATAACTGACATAGAGTGGGATGGTGAAATACAAACTCAAGGCATAGGCCATGATCACCGCTTCGAGTGCAAATAAGATGAAGGTGAAGGTGGCATAGACAAAAGATGAAATCGTCGAACCGATATACCCAAAACCAGCGCCGCGCGTCAGCAAGTCCATATCCAGACCATATTTAGCGGCGTAATGACTGATCGGCAAGCTGGTTAAGAAAATAATTAAACTAACGGTTAAGATTGCCCAAAAGGCATTGGTAAAGCCATAGTTGACGGCAATAGTACCGCCGATAGCTTCTAGAACCAGAAACGATATCGCACCCAACGCGGTATTTGAGACACGAAAAATGGGCCATTTTCGGAACGAATTTGGCGTAAACCTTAAGGCATAATCTTCCAGAGTCTCGTTAGCTACCCAGGTATTGTAATCACGTCGTATTTTAACAATACGTTGTGGTGCTTCATTCTCAGCAGAAGGAGTGATGGCATCATTCGGTGTCAAATTCATATCCTGACGTTGGGAAGATGCTTTTGCCTGTCCGTTAAACAAACAGCAACTTGGTACAACAAACGATTCAACATCTTAACTGATGCTCATAGTCATTTTATCTACGTAATTCTACGTAGGTAAAAAAACGTCCTGACAATGTCAGGACATTTTTATGGTCAATATCAACAGGCGTGTTTTAAGCTATTAGGAAAAAGGCGCCTGCCACGGCTAATACAGATATTAGCAGGCTTTGTAGATACTGGCCTATACGATCTTTCTGACGGCCCAACAAGAACCCCACAGCCAGCAAACCGGCTGTTGTCAGTGTTAATCCCAGAATCGCCATAAAGCCATGTTCGGCCAGAATTAATTCTTGACCATGTACAAAACCATGCATCAGACCAAACATGCTTGTCAGCATCAGTTGCCATAACGCACTGATTCTGGCACTCAAGAAGAGAATGAGCCCCATTGCCAGCACACTCACAGCTATACCTAGCTCAACCATACTAGACGCAGTCATGAAGGCCCCCATAGTCAGGCCGATCAATAAAAAGATGATAAATAAGGTCGGTATTTGAAAGCGATTTTCAGTGGGTGCACGTGCTGCCCAGAACCCGATTGCCAACATCACTAATAAATGATCCAAACCGGTTAACGGATGCAAAAACCCACTCATAAACCCGACTGCGTCATGGCCTGGGTGTGCCATCGCCGTCAACGGAAATCCGACTAATGCCATTAAAATTAAAAGGCTTTTTTTCATTATCAATTCCTCATCTAAAAATTAGTGCAGCATTAAGCCTTGTTTTTCAATAAACAGGATAATGTCATCCAGACCTTGCTCATCTTTCAGGTTGGTAAAAAAGAACGGACGTTCCCCACGCATACGTTTGGCATCTTCATCCATCACGTCTAAGGAAGCACCTACCAGTGGCGCCAAGTCTGTTTTATTAATAATCAGCAAATCAGATTTGGTAATACCTGGGCCACCTTTACGCGGTATTTTTTCACCGGCTGATACGTCAATGACATATAAGGTCAAGTCGGAAAGCTCTGGACTAAATGTGGCGGCTAAATTATCACCACCGCTTTCAATAAAGACGATATCTAATGGCTCGAAACGTTTACTCAACTGTGCCACGGCTTCCAGATTCATCGACGCATCTTCACGGATCGCTGTATGCGGACAACCACCGGTTTCCACACCAATAATCCGGTCTGCTGACAGGGCTTCATTTCGGGTTAGGAACTGTGCATCTTCTTTGGTATAAATATCATTAGTGACAACGGCAATATTATAGGTATCACGCAGACGTTTACATAAAGCTAATGTTAATGCCGTTTTACCTGAGCCGACTGGCCCGCCGATCCCCACCCGTAATGGTTCTTTCATTTATACCTCACTTTAAGAACGGAATAATCTCGAATATTGTGTTTCATGCCGACAGCTGGCTATGCTCAATGCAGGACAGAAATTACTCATTTCATCATCAGCACATTGCATAGCCTGTTCAATGACGGCCGTAATATTTTCACTAACGGCAACCAAAATTTGTTGACCTGCCACTTGTCCTAATGGAATCGTTTTCATTGCCGCACTGACCTGATTTTCAATCCATGACCAGGCATAAACATGCAACGTTTCCGCCAATGATATTTGCCAGTTCACCGCCGTGCCCGCATACACAGTAGGAAAACTGGGCTCATCAATGACAGTGATCACCTCTAATTTTGCTTGCGGCCAGGCATCTAAATCCTGTTGCAGACGTAATAAGGAATAGCCCATTTGTCTGGATTCAAGCCAGGTTTCAGCACTGTCTCGACCCGCCTTATAGAAGCTATCCCAATGTTGAATGGCTGATTCATCCATGTTTTGCCATGCCTCAAACAAACGTTTCATCACTGGCAATTCAAATTGCGCATAATAGGTCAGCAATACATCAGATATCCAACGCTGTGCGGTTGGTTTATCCGTCACATCGCCCGATTCAATGGCCCATTCAAAGCCTTGAGAATAACTGTAGGCACCAATAGGTAAAGCTGGGCTGGCCAGTTGTAATAAGCGTGAAAATGCGGCTGTGGTTTTCATGGTTAATGATGGTGATGATGTGAATGATGATCATGGTCGTGATCATCGTCATGATGATGGTGATGTCCACCGCCATAAGCGCCGGCCTCGGGTTCAAACGGCGCGTCAGTCTCTTCCACAGTCACATGTAAACCTAACAACATGTCTTTTAACACATAATCACTTTCCAGCTTCAGCCAGCCATCACCAATTTCTAATGGCACATGGCGATTACCTAAATGATAGGCTGCCCGCATCAAATCATGTGCAGAATGGGTGGTGACAATCATGACTTTTTGATCAGCCGCTTGTACCTGAATAATAGAGCCATCATCCGCCTGCAAAATATCACCGCCGCGTAAGATTTCTCCACGTGGCATAAATATCGCCGCCTCACGACCTGAAGCCAGATTGACCCGGATACGACTTTTTTGACGTAAATCAAAACTCATCGATACCATGTCATCAAACTCGCTGATGCCGTTATTGCTTAATTTTGTGTGTATTTCAAGCATAGTCTTACTCTAAAAAAGGAAATAGCGTTGTGCCATAGGGAGTTCCGTAGCCGGATCACAAATCAGTAATTCACCATCAGCCAGCACTTGATACGTTTCAGGATCGACACTGATTTCCGGTGTGGCATCGTTTAGCACCATATCTTTTTTGGTCACTTGACGGCAGTTCTTCACGGCAACAAGTGGTTTGGATAAATTCAGTTTTTTCACCTCAGGATTATCCATCGCGGCCTGAGAGACAAAGGTCAATGAGCTTTTCAGGCCTTTACCAAAACTGGCAAACATGGGGCGATAATGAACAGGTTGCGGTGTCGGAATAGAGGCATTGGGATCGCCCATAACGGCTGAGGCAATACTGCCACCTTTTAAGATCAAAGTCGGTTTTACCCCAAAAAAAGCAGGTCGCCATAAAACGAGATCAGCAAACTTGCCCGGTTCTATTGAGCCAACAATATGGGAAATACCGTGAGTAATGGCCGGATTGATGGTGTACTTAGCGATATAACGTTTGACGCGAAAGTTATCAGTATTCTCAGCGCCATCTTTGGTATCTTCAGGCAAGCTGCCACGCTGGACTTTCATTTTATGGGCTGTTTGCCAGGTACGCATGATCACTTCACCAACCCGCCCCATCGCCTGTGAATCAGATGACATCATCGCAAAGGCGCCGGTGTCATGGAGAATATCTTCAGCAGCAATAGTTTCACGGCGAATTCTCGACTCAGCAAACGCCACATCTTCAGCAATCGCAGGGTCAAGATGATGACATACCATCAACATATCCAAATGCTCATCCAACGTATTCACCGTGAAAGGTCGGGTGGGATTTGTGGATGACGGTAAGACATTTTGTGAACTGATGGCTTTAATGATATCCGGTGCATGACCACCACCGGCACCCTCAGTATGAAACGTATGGATAGTGCGATCTTTAAATGCCGCTAACGTCGTTTCAACAAAACCTGACTCGTTCAAGGTGTCACTATGAATCGCTACCTGGACATCCATTTCTTCTGCCACACTTAAACAGTTATCAATGGCGGCTGGCGTCGTACCCCAGTCCTCATGCAACTTCAGACCAATCACGCCAGCTTCGACTTGTTCACGCGCTGGTTCAGGTAAAGAGACATTACCTTTACCGAAAAAGCCCATATTCATTGGAAACGCTTCGGCCGCTTCCAGCATTCGATGAATATGCCAAGGTCCTGGCGTGCAGGTTGTGGCAAACGTGCCTGTGGCTGGTCCGGTGCCGCCACCTAACATCGTGGTGACACCTGAGGTGAGTGCTTCTTCAATTTGTTGTGGACAGATCCAATGAATATGACTGTCAATGCCACCTGCCGTGAGAATCATACCTTCACCGGCAATAACCTCAGTACCGGCACCAATAGGAATAGTCACGTTCGGTTGAATATCTGGATTACCCGCTTTACCAATTTGCCAGATATGGCCATCTTTTAACCCTACATCTGCTTTGATAATGCCAGTTACAGCATCGATAATCAGTGCATTAGTAATGACCGTGTCAGCCACTTCGGCTGCAGACAGTTGTGATTGCCCCATGCCATCACGAATCACTTTACCACCACCGAATTTCACTTCTTCGCCGTAGGTAGTGAGATCTTTTTCAACCTCGATCCACAGCTCGGTATCGGCAAGACGAATTTTGTCACCCACCGTTGGACCGAACATTTCAGCATAGGCCTGACGAGAAATTTTAACGCTCATGACAAGGCTCCCATGACTTTACCCGCAAACCCGTATACTGTTTGGGCACCTGCCAGTTTAACCAGCTCAACACTACGCATTTGGCCTGGTTCAAACCGAACAGCCGTGCCAGCTGTTATATTCAGACGAAAGCCATAGGCCTGATCGCGGTCAAACAACAAGGCATCATTGACTTCATAAAAATGATAGTGCGAACCGACCTGGACTGGACGATCACCTGAATTGGAAACATCAATGAGTTTGGTCTCACGCTGAACATTCAGCTCAATATCACCATTTGCAAAACGCATTTCACCTGGAATCATCTTTGTCACCTCACACTATGGGGTCGTGTACAGTAATTAACTTAGTGCCATCAGGGAACGTGGCTTCCACTTGTATTTCGGTGACCATTTCCGCAATGCCATCCATTACATCTTCACGTGTCAGTAAAGTCGTACCATAACTCATCAGGTCACTGACACTTCGTCCGTCCCTGGCCCCTTCCATAATCGCTGCGGTGATATAAGCCACCGCTTCCGGATAATTTAATTTCACACCACGGTCTTTACGACGTTCTGCTAATAATGCAGCTGTAAAAATCAGTAACTTATCTTTTTCTCTTGGCGTTAAATCCATTGTCACATCCTATAATTAATCAGGTTGCCCAAATACGTGGGCGTACAGCGTGTGAGTTTGCATACCATGGCCGCAGATAAGACCATAATTGTTCAAAATACTGTCGTGCTTCTTGTGCACAATTGCCGATATAGCGTGCTGTAAAGACTTCAGGGAGTGCGGAAACCCCATACTGCGCTACAGAGTTGAGTGTGACGTGTCGGCATTGCTCCATCACACTATCCGGGACATGACCGGCGGTAACCACAAAACTACCAAACACGGGAAAACCGCGTAATCCAGCTAGCGATGTCAGCATAAGATTGTCCGGCTTAAATACCGCGTTCTCTTGCCATATCAAGCGATCGTCACGCTTTATCTGCAACACTTGTTGATAACGCCCTTGTTGCCACTGTTCGCCACTAGCCTGCCGTCCAAGACAACTGATATCCCATCCCGCAAAATGCGCATTTTGGCTCAATTCGACCTGTGTTTTCAGCGTGACATCAGCACCATCAAACACAATATTTTCCTGAGGAAACCACTCGAGAAGACTGTCATCGTGCTGCTCAATAGTCACGGTTTGACTGGCTTGTCGGCCAGCCGACTTATACCACTTGGTCGCACCAGGCGTCGTGATCAAACTCTTTGCAGAAGTTGCCAGCTCAAACAGAAGCTGTAGACGGTCACCACCCGCAACACCACCTGGAGGATGAATAACTAATGCATGTGCCGGATTAGGACCTTCGGGATAGAGACATTTTTGAATAGTTAAAGGACCAGAGTGGGCCTTTTTTGCCAGAATCGTCTTACCATTTCGTTCGATAAAACTTAATTGAAGACGAGCATCCCAGCCTGTCATTGCAGTATTTACTTGGGTTCTGTCTATCAATTGCGTCACGCATTCTGTCCTGGTTTCATGCGATAAAAGATAACATGACACCCCCACTCCCTATGCAAAAAACATTTGGGAATGGGGGCTGCCGGTTACACTGTCAGGTATTGTTTAATCTTAGCTGCATCCACATTTTCACGCAGATCTTCATGAATTAAATTACCTTTTTCGATCACCATGATGCGATCAGCGATATCCATAGTAAAGCTTAAAACCTGCTCAGATACCACAATAGTGATCTCACGCATTTGACGAATTTCATTTAAAACGCGGGCGATATCCTTAATGATAGACGGCTGAATACCTTCCGTCGGTTCATCCAATAACAATACTTTAGGATTAGTCACCAACGCACGCGCTATCGCTAATTGCTGCTGCTGACCACCCGATAGATTACCGCCTTTACGATGACGCATTTCATGCAGCACAGGAAACAATGAAAAAATATCTTCCGGTATCGACTTCTGCTTTGATACCTGTAGACCTGTTTCAATATTTTCCTGAACGGTCAGATTAGGGAAAATCATTCGACCTTGGGGCACATAGGCAAGACCATTCGCCACACGTTTGTAACTTTCCATACCACTGAGATCTTGCCCTTCCAGATTCACTTTTGTCGACTGACTAGGCAAAATCCCCATCAAGGATTTGAATAAGGTCGTTTTACCCATGCCATTTCGGCCCATAATCGCCAAGGTTTCATTCTTTTCAGCCTTGAAACTGATTTCATGAATGACTTCACTCTGGCCATAACTGACTTGCAGGTTTTCAACTTCGAACATGTTTTTATCTCCTCAATACCTGATTAGTGGCCCAGATAGACTTCAATGACTTTTTCATCATTTTGTACATTGTCCATCGCGCCTTCAGCCAGAATTTTCCCTTGATGTAATACCGTAACTTTTCGTGCGATTTTTTTCACAAATTCCATATCATGCTCAATCACGATGACTGACCGATTTTGACAAATTCGGTTAAGCAACTCAGCTGTTTCGTCACGCTCCTTCGCACTCATACCCGCCACAGGCTCATCCAGCATAAGTAGCTCTGGATCCTGCATAAGTAACATACCGATTTCTAACCACTGCTTTTGTCCATGACTCAACACAGCGGCTTCCGTATCCAATTCACCTAACAATTGAATTTCTTCTGCTATTTGTAAAACGGTATCGCGTACTTTATCGGTTGATTGAAAGAACAAACTCCCAAAGACGCCTCTGCCTTCTGGATAAGATACTTCCAGGTTTTGATAGACAGTCAGGTTTTCGTAAATGGAAGGCGTTTGGAATTTACGCCCAACTCCCGTTCTGACGATTTCATGCTCTGCCTGTTTGGTCAGTTCATGATTTTTGAATTTAATCGATCCTGAACTCGCTTTTGTCTTACCACAAATCAAATCAAGCAAGGTGGTTTTACCGGCCCCATTCGGGCCGATAATCACACGCAGTTCATTCTTATCGATATACATATTTAATGTATCGACTGCTTTGAAGCCATCAAATGAGACGGTCAAATCTTCAATCGCTAACAGAAAATCAGTAGAGGTACTCATTATTTAGCTCCTTCCAATTCAGCTTTTTGTTCAAGCGCCGTTTTTCCTGCCGCTTTGTCACCATTACTTTGCAAGCGTTTGAGGAAACCAATTTTGCTCGCATATTTTTCATAGATGCCAGCTAAACCATTCGGGAAGAACATCACCACAGCGATAAACAATCCGCCCATCAGGAATAACCAAAGCTCAGGGAAGGTTTCTGAAAATGTGGTTTTACCCACATTCACTAACAAGGTGCCGTAAACCACACCAATCAATGACATACGACCACCCACTGCGGCGAAGATGACCATCTCGATTGAAGGCACGATACCCACAAAGGATGGTGACATAAAGCCAACTTGCAGGGTGAACATTGCGCCACCGATAGCGGCAATCACAGCAGATACACAGAAAATAAAGATTTTGAAGTTTGATACGTCGTAACCTGAAAAACGTACACGGTCTTCTTTATCTTTCATGGCCAATAACAGGCGACCAAATTTACTGGTCAAAATAAAGCGGCTTATGCAAATGACCGCCAGTAATAAAAAGGCATTAATGAAGTAAAGAATATACTTAGATGAATCTAAACGGATATCCCAGCCATTCAATGTTTTCAGGTCAGTAATACCATTGATACCGCCGGTATAACCTTGTTGTCCTACAATCAGTACCGTCAATATAACCGCAATAACCTGTGTGATGATAGCGAAGTAAACACCACCCACACGGCGCTTAAACATGGAGTAACCAATGATGAAAGCAAATACCGATGGCACGATGATAATAGCCAGTAAAGCGACCCAGAAATGCTCAAATGGCACCCAGAACCATGGCAGTTCCGTTAACTGATTCCAGTCCATAAAGTCCGGAATACCTGGTGTTGATTGGATAGCCGTACTTTCAGGGTCTGAAGCCTCAAGTTTAAGGAACATGGCCATGGCATAACCGCCCAGTCCAAAAAACACCCCCTGACCTAGACTTAAAATACCACCATATCCCCACAGCAATACCAGACTAACAGCGGCAAACGCATACGTCAGATATTTACCTACCAGATTCAAGCGGAATAAATCCAATGATAAAGGCAGGATAATCAGAATTAAGGTAGCAAGGATGGCTAAGCCAATAGCCCCATTCTTACCACCCAGAAAACGTTCTACAAAGAAATTCATTATGACCCCCTCGCCTTATTTACGAACTTTACTAGAGAACAAACCTTCTGGACGCATCATCAGAATGATGACCAGTGTCAGCAAGGTCAGTACTTTTGCCATGGAACCGCTGATAAAGAACTCAAGAATAGATTGAGCCTGAGCGATACTGAAGGCGGAAGCGATCGTGCCGAATAAGCTGGCAGCACCACCAAAGACAACGACCATGAAGGTATCTACGATGTACAAAGAACCTGAGGTTGGGCCTGTTGAGGCGATGGTTGTAAAAGCCGCGCCTGCCACACCGGCAATACCGCAACCTAAAGCAAAGGTCATGCGATCAACGCGTGTTGTATTAATACCGACGGCACCACTCATCACGCGGTTTTGTGTGGTTGCACGCACATTTAATCCCCAAGAAGAACGATACATCAGGATAAACACACCAATGGTAACCAGGGTGGTTAATCCCAAAACGAACATACCGTTAATGGGTATAAAAATCGTATCTGTCGGCATATAAGAGCCCATTAACCAATCTGGTAATGTCGGACTAACTTCACGTGCGCCAAACAGAGAACGGAAAATCTGTTGCATGATCAAACTCAATCCCCACGTCGCTAACAGTGTATCCAGAGGACGTTTATAGAGATGCCTGATCAGCAGCCATTCAATAAAATAGCCCACCACACCTGCAACGATGAATGAGGCAATGATGGCAAAGAAAAAGTAATAACTCAGAAACTCAGGAAAATAAGTTTCTGTCATGACTGACAACATATAGGTGGTATACGCACCGATTGCCATAAACTCGCCATGGGCCATGTTAATGACGCCCATCTGTCCGAAAATAATTGCAAGGCCCAGTGCCATTAACAGCAGCACACTGAATAAACTCAAACCTGCAAACCCTTGCATGGCCAGAATTGATGTCAATTCTTGTATTGAATAATCGCCCATAACGCTACTCCGAAGGTGATCTAAAAAGAGTGATTGAAACGTGGTTGAAAGAGGGCAAGCTGCTTATGCAGCCTGCCCATCTTGATACTGCGGTCTATTGATAACCTTCTGGGAATGGATTTGGTTCGATCAATTCAGGTGATTGATAAATCACTTTCGCTTGACCGTCTTTTTGCCATTCAGCTACGCGAGTGTAGCTCCACAGATGGTGGTTAGGATGAAGCTTCACATAACCTTCAGGTGCAGTTGTTAACTCAATGTCACCTTCTTCTGAAGCGGCAACCACTTTATCAACATCAAAGCTGCCTGCTTTTTCGACGGCGGCTTTCCATAACCAAGGGCCAAGGTAAGCGGCTTGAGTTACGTCACCAATAACACTGTCATCACCATGCATTTCTTTAAATGCTTTGACGAATTCTTTGTTATTGTCATTATCCAGACTTTGGAAATACTTCATCACTGAGTAGAAACCGACCAGGTTTTCACCACCAATACCCAAGACTTCGTCTTCAGTAACCGAGATAGTGACCAATGTTTGTTTCGCACCAGTAATACCAGCCGCATTTAACTGCTTGAACCAGGCAACGTTAGAACCACCTACAACAGCGGCGAAAATAACGTCAGGTTTTTTCAGACGGATTTTGTTGATGACTGAACCAAACTGAGTGTCACCTAATGGTTTGTATTCTTCACCTACGACTTTGCCTCCTAAAACATTTTCGATATGTTTACGGGCAATTTTCATTGATGTACGTGGCCAGATATAGTCAGAGCCAATCAAATAATACGTTTTTGCACCTTTTTCTTTCGCAACCCAATCCAGACCAGCCAGGATTTGTTGAGTCGCTTCTTGACCGGTGTAAATCACATTATGTGATTGTTCCAAACCTTCATAGAACGTTGGGTAGTAAAGCAAACCATTTTGCTGTTCGAATACAGGCAGCGCCGCTTTACGTGATGCAGAAGTCCAGCAACCGAAAACAGCAGCTACATTATCGTTCACCAATAATTTACGTGACTTTTCAGCAAAGGTTGGCCAGTCACTCGCGCCATCTTCCTGAATTATTTCGATTTGACGACCTAAGATACCGCCAGACTCATTGATTTGTTTGATAGCCAGTTTTTCTGCTTCCTGAGCACCGGTCTCACTGATGGCCATGGTGCCAGTCAATGAATGCAGGATACCCACTTTCACGGTGTCATCCGTTACAGCCAAACCTGTAGTATTCACTTCAGCTGTTGGGTAGTCTTCTGCCATTGCTGATGTACTAATGAAGCCAGCGGCTATCATTGCGCCAAGCAAAGCGCCTGTTTTACCTAAGAATTTTCTTCGACTAAAATGTTTCATTGATTAATCTCCAGTTTTAAAACAATGTTTGGTTACTCAGTGACCGAGCATCCAAGGTCTTGCAGTTTTCTTCGTTTGCATCAATAGGCCGTTTCCTTGTTTATTTTCGTTAGAAGATGACGTGTCTTTGTTTGATGTCGAGCAAGTGTGCGTGCCAGAACAACCACAGCTGGAACGTCGAGCCTGTCTGGGGTCGTGTGCCGATTTTTCGTTACGCTCAAACGCTTTCTTTCTGCCACCATCCATCAGGGCCAGATTTGGGGCCGTGATGATACGTGGCGCTAACTCACCACAGTTTTCACAAGTGCAGGGCAAGCTGGATTCGCTCATTTTGCGTAGTGCTGAAAATTCGCCACATTGCGCACATCGGTAGTCATAAACAGGCATCGCACTCTTCCTCTAGTCAATTAAGATGTTTTTGCAGTATCAATGCCTGGGGTCACCAGCTCTAACGGGCCGTCTGGATTAGGCATGATGTCGAAGTCAAATATCTCGGTGGGTAACCACAAGGTCGCACAAGCATTTGGTACATCAACAATACCGCTGATATGACCTTCAACCGGTGCTGTACCAAGAATGGAGACGGCCTGCTGACCGCTGTAACCAAACTTCTTCATGTACTCAATGGCGTTCAAACAAGCTTGTTTGTAGGCCACATTAACGTCCAGGTAATGTTGTTTACCTTGTTCATCAACTGAGATACCTTCGAAAATCAGGTAATCACGGTACTTAGGCTCAACCACACTTGGTTTGAACAGTGGGTTTTTGATGCCGTATTTCTTAACGCCGCCTTTGATTAAGTTGACACGGATATCTAAGTAACCCGCCATCTCAATCGCACCACAGAAAGTGATTTCACCATCACCTTGAGAGAAGTGAAGGTCACCCATTGAAAGACCACCGTCTTTCACATACACAGGGAAATAAATACGTGAACCTTTAGTCAGGTTTTTGATATCACAGTTACCACCGTGCTCACGTGGTGGCACCGTACGTGCACCTGTTTTAGCCGCAGCCGCCGCTTCATCACCTTTTAATCGCCCCATTACCGCTGATTTTTCTTCAGGAGGACATGCAAGCATAGGTACACGGTCAGGATCAGTCGCAATTAAGTCAGCTTCACGCTGATTCCATTCTTCCAGCATTTCTTTTGATGGTAAGCAACCAATTAAACCAGGATGCATAATGCCGGCAAACTGCACGTTTGGAATGTGACGTGATGTCGTGTAAATACCGTGGAAGTCCCAGATAGACTTACTGGCATCAGGGAAGTGGTCAGTTAAAAAACCACCACCGTTTTCTTTAGCGAATAAACCATTAAAACCCCATTGCTGATCTTCAAAGGTGCCGACATCCAAAATGTCTACCACCATCAAATCGCCAGGTTCGGCACCTTCAACACCAATCGGGCCACTTAAATAGTGAACCTGTGTTAAATCGACATCACGGATGTCATCCGCACTGTCATTATTGCCAATCTGACCGCCAGTCCAATCCATACATTCAACACGGAATTCATCACCGGGCTTGACCATGGCGATCATCGGTATATCTGGATGCCAACGGTTATGGATTTGACCGTCCTGCTCCCATGGTTTTTTATCTAAATCGAGTTTTACTATCGTTTTCATTTAGTTCCTCCTTCTACTAGAACTGAAGTTGGGTACTGATGACAAAAGCGTCATCATCAGATTGATTCGTGACTTCAAGATTTCTGTAAATGGCTGTGATTTGAGCGTTGTAACCGTCTATGATGTAGTTCACGCCAAAGTCTGTACGTTCTGTTTCAATGCCGTTGTCAGCATCAAAATTTTGATAATGAACGATTGGCATAAACTGCCCCCAACCGACTTTTTCGTTGAAGATAAATCCAGCACCAAGCGCGTATGCTTCGCCCTGCTCAGACTCAAAAACATCGTCAGTGTCATAGTCGTAATAAGCTGCTTCGAATGAGATGGCACCCGCACCGAGTTTTTTCTCAATTAATAAGTCAGCACCATATTGGCTATAGTCGCCGACATCCGTTGTTGAAGCAGCACCATCTTCTTTTGAGCGGCCAAATACACCAATGGTGAAAATATCTTTAGCGCCCAAGTAGTTGCCTGTTCCGTAATAGCCCGGCTCTTTGTCCCAGAAGCTATATTGCAAACGTCCGGCATACATCAATTCATCGCTTTGATTAGGGTTTGAGGTAGATTCGTTAGCTAAACCACTGTAGAAAAAAATCTTATCCGCTTCGAAAGCACCAAATGAATAAGCAAGACGTTGGTCTAACGTTGTACCCACTACTGCTACACCTTCATCACGACCAATCGTGCCGCCATTCCAGCCATAACGTGCTGCAATGTTTTGCCAGTAACCATCACCTGAGGTGTAGTAAGGACCCGCCATATTGGCACGGCTACTTGGTGATAAGAACCGACCTGTCCAGATGGCGAAATCAGGAGTCAATTGGAAAATACCGGCAGCATCAATGACTTTCATTGACTCATCGCTGTTCATTTCAGTGTTAAACATACCCTTGATGTATTTATTTAACGCACCTGAGAAATAGAGTCTGGCACTGTCTAAGTTGAAGTCATTTGAGCGACCACCGTCATTTGCACCGTCTTCAGCATTGGTATAGCTACCACGCATACCAAAACCGACGCTGACATATTGATCTTCACCAAACGTGATGGTGCCAGCTGCCTGTGACACGCTTGGTGCCATCAATGCAGAACTGGCAAGCGCCACTGCGTAGGTGAGAGAGTTGAGTTTCATTTTCATTCTAATTGCCCCTGTTAGCCATCCGAGAAAAGAAAAAGTCGCAAACGTGATGTTCGCGTCAGGAGCAATACTAGTGAGCTGGGTCAGAAGCTTGAATACGTGAAATTGCGTAGAAACAGATCCCACTTGTTCAGGTAACCTGTAGCCATGTTCAAGAGTCATCAAGGGAAGACGGATGTTTCAAAAACGAAAATTTAATAAGGCGCTAGCCGTCACATCACTCGGCATAATGAGTCTGACTCTCACTGCCTGTGGTGAATTCAGTTATAAACGCGGCGCATCCGCTCGTGATTTCCAACAGGAAAAAGATGTGTGTGCTGCCAGCACCAATACAGAGGCGCAGACTAAAAAGTGCTTAAAAGAACATGGCTGGATAGTGCTGGATCTCGACAACAAGGCCAATGAAGCAGCAGCCAAAACCGGCAGTCCCGCTAATAAAGCGGTGATTCATGGAAGTTATACAAAGAGTTCGCCCGATCAATTTATCGCTGAGAAAACGACTGAAACTGACATTGAACCCGCACCACTTCCAGCCGATCCACTACAGCCTGTTGGTGTTAGCTCCTGGTGGAAAGCGGGTGCAGGCCCCGATCAATTACTTAATGATGGTCAAGCCTGTCAAGATGGCTTGAGTAAAGAGCACCCAATCAACGGTAATTTTAGCCAAGTTACCGTTGGCTTTATTGAGTGTATGGCAGAGAAAGGCTGGAAAGTCTGGCTTAAATAACTCTCTCGTCCTCGGTACCGCCAGTACCCCTTCTAGTACTGGCGGTTTTTTTTATTCTGATATCGGGGCTAACCAGTTTGTACCACCTAATTTACGTTGTTGGGCTAAGTTCCAACGGGCTCTATCAATGAGATGTTGTGCAGGTCTTGCCGGATCATATTTCAACGGACTTGGTAAGGTAGAGGCTAATAAAGCCGCCTGCATATCCGTCAGTTGCGAGGCGCGTTTGCCAAAGTGATGCTGACTGGCGGCCTCAATACCAAAGACGCCGGGTCCCCACTCTGCAATATTCATATACACTTCAAGAATGCGTTGTTTGCCCCAGGTTACTTCGATCAATGAAGTAAACCAGACCTCAAGGCCTTTCCTCAGCCAACTTCTGCCCGTCCATAAGAACATATTTTTAGCGACTTGCTGGCTAATGGTACTGGCTCCACGTAAGCGGCCACCCTCTTCAGCTTCATTCAAAGCTTTCATAATGGCATCGACGTCAAAGCCTTGATGTATCGGGAAACGCTGATCCTCAGAGGTAATAACTGCTAAAGCAGCTTTTTTGGGCATCTCATCCCAGCTTAACCAGGTTTGTTGAATACTGTAATCATCATGCGTCAGCCAACGTTCCAGCATCACCATACTGACGGGTGGGTTCAACCAGCGAAACGGCAGGACAATAAGCAGGCTCAACAGTAACCATCCCAGCATGGCATAAAGAAGCCATTTGATAAAAATGCGTTTGATTTTATTCAGCATATCTGCCTTTTTATTGTTTCTGACCCATAGTGATTAGGCGCCTAACGATCATCTTGATATCATTTAGTATTGCAACAAAAACTCATCTATCTGATGCTTACTACACTTTCAATTTTGTTACCGATTTTCGGGTTGATTGCGGCCGGTTTTATCGCTAGAAAAACCGGCGTGCTCGGACCCACAGCGGCTAGCGAATTAAACCGTTACGTCGTCTGGCTAGCCCTGCCTGCCTTATTGTTCGACATTATGGCACATAGCCATTGGCAAGCTTTATTTAAGCCTGCTTTTATTTATGTTTATCTGCTTGGTACTGGGGTTATTTTTGTTTTTATTCTATTGTGGCGGTTAAATCAGGGTAGTCATTTAGCTGACGCCAGTGTTGATGGTGTGGCAGCGGCTTACTCCAATACAGGTTACGTCGGTTTTCCATTGTTATTTTTAGTATTTGGTTCATCCAGTCAAGTGCCCACGACTATCGCATCCATTATTGTGGTGTGTATCTTATTTTCCATTGCCATCATGTTAATAGAAACGGGGTTGCAAGCTGAAAAAGCGCTCCACCATAGAATGAAACATGTTTTTTCTGCGGTCTTCCGTAATCCATTAGTTGTCTCTCCGATTGCCGGCGTGTTGGTCGCGGCTTCTGGGTTGACGCTGCCCAACAGCATTGAAACATTTCTTCATCTGCTCTCAGACTCCGCCAGCCCATGTGCATTAGTGAGTTTAGGGTTATTTTTAGCCAGTAATGTAAACCAAGCTGATAGTGTGGATATGCGAGCAAAACAGATTGCTTGGGTATTAACGTTTACCAAGCTTATCGCTCAACCACTGCTTGTCGCTGTGTTGGCTTTATGGGTGTTTGATATGAATAATACCTTAGCCATGATGGCAATATTATTGGCTGCGTTACCGACAGGTACCGGGCCTTTTATGCTGGCCGAATATTACCAGCGTGATGCATTTATTACGGCTCAGACTATTATGCTCTCTACGCTTATTTCATTAGTCACATTGACGATCTTATTAAACTTGATGTGAAAGGTAGGCGTTCAAACCGGTTTTTTGTACTATTAATGAGCTTATTCACTTTTTACTGGGACCACTTATGAAAAAAATTATCATCGCTACACTTGTTGCCACATTGCTTGGCTGCACGTCAGCATCGCCTAAACAATACTACCGTCCAGCTGGCGCAGAGCAGCAAGTTGAAGTGTATGGTCGCTTTGATCAAATCAGCTTTGAACACCAAGTGTTAATCAATGGCAGTGTGGTGGTAAATGGACAGTTATCGTATAACTACGATGAGGGTCATTTCAGTGGTGAGTATGACGGTATGACCGTCACTTCAGACTGTAAATGGAAGATGAAAAAAGATTTGATTTGCCTGGTTAAAATTAATAACGAAATGGCCGCTACGCTGACATTTTAAATCCAGTTAGTCGTTATAACCTGAGCGTGTTTTCTCAAGTTATAACGGCTTTTTATCATCAGATAGTGCTTTCATTACTTTTTCAAATTCTGCTTTGTTGCGCCTGACAGCAGCCACACACTCAGCATCCAGTTTATTCGCCTGTTGCATTTTTTCCAGTTCAGCAATGGCATCATCTAAAGGCCACGGCTTTTTGTAGGGGCGTTGGCAGGTCAACGCATCAAAAATATCAGCTACAGTTGCAATTCTGGCCTCAAGTGGAATCTGCTCCCCTTTTAAACCTTTGGGGTAACCTGAGCCGTCAATGTATTCATGATGACAGGCTACGATATTTCGCATCATATCTGTATCCCGCATATCTACCAGGTTATAGTCATTCAGCACTTGCTCGAGCATCACAATCCCCTTTTCCACATGGGTTTTCATAATGCTGCGCTCTGCATCATCCAATCGACCTGGTTTATTGAGTATGGTGTCAGAAATACCGATCTTGCCAATATCATGCAGTCGAGCAAATATGTACACATGTTCTATAAACTCATCACTCAAGCGATGTTTTTTTGCCAAATCAGTAGCAATAATTCTGGCGTAACATGCCATACGATCAAGATGTAATCCGGTTTCAAAATCTCTGAAATCAGTGAAATCTCTAGCTGCTCTGACTGTCGCTAACAAGGTATTAACCAGTGATAATTCTTCATTAATCATCATGGATATGAATTGAGCATACAAACTTAACGTAATTTTTTCTGCGTCGCTCAAAGGTTGGGGTAGATGTTCAATCTCAAAACAAACAAACCCAATAAAGCGTTGTGCTTGTTTAATGGGAATAATAAACGCGGCTAAACTTTGTGAATCTTGTTGAAAATGTTGCCAGATGGGATCATCCGTGGCGAATGAGACAAGCTTACCTTCTTCTTGTTGGCATAAGGTAAACAAGGCTTGGTTAGATTTGAGGTAGAGACTTTCATCCTTGCCGTGGCTAGCGAAATGATGACTACTCAGAAATTTCTTCAGTGAATCTGTTTTCTCATCATAAAGCATGCAGGATGACTGCGTTATTTGAGGCAAACTCTGTCGCAAACACTCATGCAACACTTCTAATCGCCCATTCAGCGTATCTGGCTTATTCGCTAGGAGTGATATCACTTTTGCATCCATTTCACGCCTCCTGAACACCGCTCTTTTCATTAAGAACAGTTGTATCAATCTATTAATGAGTGCGACAAGAATCCTTCTTGTTAGTTGCTTTCTGTTATTATTCGCCTGCCATCATGGCAATAACGGCTTACTCAATTGTGAGATTGAGCTATCTACATTGATATTTTAGAGATCACTATGCCTGAAATTATAATTGAAAAAAACCCAAGTGAAGCACGTTTGCAAGAGTTAGGTGTTGCGGGTTGGGAAATCTGGGACTGTCCTGTGACTGAATTCAGATTGGACTTCGACGAAACTGAAAAAGCCTATATCTTAGAAGGCGAAATCGTTGTGACACCAGATGGTGAAGCACCTGTTACCGTTGTTGCTGGTGATTATGTTGAATTTCCAGCGGGATTAAAAAGCTTCTGGAAAGTCACAAAAACATTACGTAAACACTATAGTTACGACTAGTTTTTCTGAAAAAGGCATCCACCGGGTGCCTTTTTATTTGTTTAGATTTAGCTGTATGGCAATATTCCGTGCGATCTGTTTTTCTTCATCCGTTTTTATCACCAAGATAGGTACATCACTCCTCAGATGATGAACGGCTGATACTGTCTCTTTTAACTTCTGATTGTTTTCAGCATTGATAACAACGCCATATCGGCCTAATTCATCACAGGCCAAAGCACGAATCATGGCTGCATTTTCACCAATGCCGCCAGTAAATATGATGGCGTCGACTCGTCCCAGACTAATCATGTAGGCGCCAATATAACGTCGAAGCTGGTGCACATACATTTGAATCGCTAAGCTCGCTTCTTTATCACCCTGCTCAGCTCGATGCTGAATCTCAGCCATATTATGTGTGCCGGTAATCGCCACCAAACCGGATTCAAAATTAAGCTGATGCTCCAGCTGTTCTGCTGAAATACCTGTCTGCTCCTGAATGTATAGAGGTACAGCCGCATCCAAGTCGCCACTGCGATTTCCCATCATAAGGCCCTGTAATGGCGTAAAGCCCATCGAAGTATCAAAACTCTGGCCGTTTTTAATCGCACAAGCGCTTGCACCATTACCCAGGTGCAAGGTAATTAAATTGAGTTCATTCAGAGGTTTTTCCAGATAAACAGCGGCCTGCTGGGCTACATATTGATGAGATAAGCCATGAAACCCATAGCGGCGGACATCATGGTTTTGATACCAGTCATCAGGCACTGCATACCGATAGACATGCTCCGGAATGGTCTGGTGAAAATCGGTATCAAAAACGGCAAATTGTCTGACCTGAGAAAATAATTCCTGGCAGGTTTTTATGCCTGCAATATTACCTGGTAAATGCTGTGGTGCCAGATGCTGGTATGACTCAATAGTCGTGAGGACATCTTTGTTCAACTCAACGGGAGCAAAGAATCGAGCACCACCATGAACAACCCTATGGCCTATCACATCTAACTGTATCCCCGATGCCCCGTTAAAGAAACACTGCATATCATCTGCAATCACGTGAAAAGCAGCCTGATGATTTTTTATTGCAACAGTAGACTCTGACTGTTTGACGATGTCTGAAAAACGTTTATCCACACAAACATGATGTTTTGCGGATGACTCACCAATCCCCTGGATACTGCCTTCTAATAAAACAGCCTCATCCTTGAGCTGAAGTAATTTATATTTAACAGACGAACTACCACTGTTAAGTACTAATATGACAGATTGCGTTGTCATGAGATTACTCTTTTATGGTTGAGATATCGCCCCACTTCCAATCACCAAACTCAGGCTTATCGATACCGTATTCATAGGCATATAAACTACAGCTTATTTGATGATCACGTAATTGTTGTTTTGCATGAGCACCAATACCTTGTAAACGATCTACGCGATCAATAATGTCCATAGCGATAGTAAATCGATCAATCTGATTACGGATCGCTAACTCCAGTGGCGTATTGATATTGCCCTTTTCGTTATAACCATGAACATGAAAATTGGTATGATTGGTCCGACGGTAAATCAAGCGATGAATTAACCATGGATAACCATGGAAATTAAAGATCACCGGTTTATCTTTTGTAAACAGGCTGTCAAAGTCTTTATCACTCAAACCATGAGGATGTTCACTGTCCGAGATGAGTTTGAATAAGTCGACAACATTAATAAAACGAATCTTCAAATCATCAAAATACTGATGAATAAGATCGATGGCGGCCAGTGCTTCCTGGGTGGGAATATCACCACACCCCACCACCACAGCATCTGGTTCAACACCTTCATCTGAACTTGCCCACTCCCATATTCCCACGCCTTTTGTGCAATGTTTAACAGCTTCATCCGCATCAAGATATTGGAAATGTTTTTGTTTGTCGGCCACGATCACATTCACATAATTTTTGGCCTTCAAACAATGGTCGGCAACAGATAACAAAGTATTCACATCTGGTGGCAGGTAAATACGGCAGACTTTTGGACTCTTATTGAGGACTAAATCTAAAAAGCCCGGATCTTGGTGGGTAAAACCATTATGATCTTGACGCCAGACAGTGGATGTAATCAGTAAGTTAAGCGAAGATATCGGTGCACGCCACGCGATGTTATTACAGATATCCAACCATTTAGCATGTTGATTAAACATGGAATCAATCACATGAATGAAGGCTTCATAACTGGCAAAAAAACCGTGTCGACCCGTTAATAAATACCCTTCAAGCCAACCTTCCAGCGTATGTTCGGATAACATTTCCATAACGCGACCATCTCGTGCCAGTTCGCCACCATCCTGATCTTCGGGTAATAACTCACCCATCCATGTTTTTTTACTGACTTCATAAATATTATCGAGCTTATTAGAGCTGTTTTCATCGGGACCAAAGACTCTGAAGTTGCTGTTATTTTTCTTCATGATGTCACGCAGAAACTGACCTAATGGTCGGGTGTTTTCTACCAGACTCTGCCCCGGCTTATCGATAGATACCGCATAATCACGAAAATCAGGCATTTTCAGTGATTTTCTAAGCAATCCACCATTGGCATGTAGGCTGGCACTCATTCTTTTGTTACCTTTTGGCGCCAGTGCTTTTAGCTCTGGCAGAAGCTGACCATCTTCATTAAATAGTTGCTCTGGTCGGTAACTTTTGAGCCAGTTTTCTAATTGAGCAAGGTGTTCCGGATTGTCTTTGACACCACCTAATGGCACTTGATGCGCGCGCCAGAAACCTTCGACCCTATGACCATCCACTTCTTTTGGCCCTGTCCAGCCTTTGGGGGTACGTAGAATGATCATCGGCCAACGCGGTCTTTCATCGCTGCCAGACTCTCTGATACGTTGCTGTGTTTCACGAATGTCGACAATGCACTCTTCCATCACTTTTGCCATGGTTTGATGCATAAGTTCAGGATCATCACCTTCGACAAAATGTGGCGTCCAGCCATAGCCACGAAATAACTGCTCAATTTCTTCATGTGAAATACGAGACAAAATGGTCGGATTATTTATTTTGTAGCCGTTTAAATTCAGGATAGGTAAAACAGCGCCATCCGTCTTAGGATTAAGAAATTTATTTGAGTGCCATGACGTCGCAAGCGGGCCTGTTTCAGACTCACCGTCCCCGACCATGACTGCCACAACTAAATCCGGATTATCATAAGCCGCACCAAACGCATGAGAAACGCTATACCCCAGCTCTCCGCCTTCGTGGATCGAGCCCGGTGTTTCCGGTGTGCAGTGGCTACCTATTCCACCAGGAAAAGAGAATGATTTAAAAAAGTGTTTCAGACCGTCAATGTCTTCACTTTTATTCGGATAAATCTCTGAGTAAGTGCCTTCCAAATACACGGGCGCTAATACACCAGGTGCCCCATGACCAGGGCCTGCTAGAAAAATCGCATCCAGATCGTATTTATTAATCAATCTGTTCAAATGGATATAAGAAAAGCTCAAAGCCGGACTGGCACCCCAGTGTCCCAATAGTCGATTCTTAATATGTTCAGCTTTAAGTGGTTCACGCAGTAGAGGGTTGTCTTGCAGATAAATCATGCCTGCGGCAAGGTAGTTACAGGCTCGCCAGTAAGCATCAATGTTTGTCAGATCGTTGGCATCAAGAGGTGTAGCAGACAAAGTGCTGTTCATAGAGTACTCCTTGCTTTATGTATCAGTGCAGACTAGCTAAGTAAGATGACAATGGTTTGACTTACTCAAGCTGACATTTGATAAAAATGATAGTTTCAATCAGCCTACTCTTATTGCTGACTACCATAAAGAGGAATAACGAATAAATTGATGAAGATCAGGAAAGCGTGATTAAGATGAGCGCCTGTTATTCTGCAGGCGCTCAGGTTAGATTCAATTAATAAAAATCAACTGTGGCACTGATTGAAACGGTTCTTGGTGCGCCGAGTACAAGATATCCATTACCTGGATAGCCGCCAACTGAAGCCCAATAGTCTCTATCAAATAGATTATCAACACGTGCTCTCAGAGTCAGATCTTGATTATCCAGTTGAATTAGATATTTCGCCCCAATATCGATTGTTGTCCAGCCATCAACTTTGAGTGTATTAGCATCATCTGCATAACGAGAACCTGTGTAGTTAACTCGTCCATCTAATGCCAGCCCATTCACTGACGGAACCTCCCACTCAGCCCCAACAGTCGCCTGCCACTTGGCAACTCCAATTACTCGGTTGTCATCAATGCTACTATCACCTGTATCTTTTTGCTTCGCATCCAGCCATGTCACCCCACCAAGTAACTTCAAGTCATCAGTCGCTTTACCATATAAGGTTAGCTCAACACCCTGATGCTCATCTTCACCTGATTGTCTAAAAACGGGCCTATCAGGATTACTTTTATCCATAAAAGAACGAGGTTTTGATGTTGTGAAATATGCTAGCCCAGCTCCAAAGCTATTTGTTTCATATTTCAGGCCAATTTCTTTTTGCTCTGAAACGTAAGGGGCAAAAGATTCTCCTGCATTCACTACAGTAACATTCGAACCAGAATTAGTTTGCGTTGTACTGTCAGCCGTATCCCCTTTAGTCAAGCTTTCAATATAATTGGCATATATAGCGAATTCTTCAGTTAGCTTATATACGGCGCCTATTGCAGGTGTAATTTCACTATCATCATACTTTCCAATCAGTCCAGTCTGGCCGTTATAATCATAATCTTCTGTTTTTAATGTTTGATGACGAGCACCTAAAGTGAGCAGTAACCTATCATCCATAAAAGATAATGTGTCCCCAAGTGCAAAGCTGTTCAGCCTCACTCGACTACCTAATCTCGGACTGTATAAATCAGCTAACGCAGGCTTAGTATAATAAGTTGGATTGTATAAATTGCTGCCACCAGGAATAGACACAAACCGGAATGCATTCTTTTTCTCTGACTCAAAGTATGAGTATGCTGCAACCAATTCATGTTTGATAACCCCAGTATTGAACTTGCCTTTAATACCGACTTCGCCCGTTTGAATACGATCTATGCGGCCATTATCAAATCTGCTCAATGTGCCATTTCCGGTAATACCGTTTGTAATATTTAGATTACTGAGAGAATTTTCTTCTTCCCCATGTCTCATCCCATAAGCAGCCCAAGCAGTTATATTTTCAGTAAAATCATATTCACCTCTGAATGTACCAAAGTAATCTTTTTCATTTGAGTAAGACCATGGTTGAGCCCAATTCTCACTTGCATTGGGCGTCGATGGAACGTTACTAACTGCGTTCATCAAACGTAAATTTGTTCTTGTTTGTGCCAACTGATGATTTTGATACCCCATATCAGCAGAGAGTCTTAATCGCTCACCTTGGTAATCCAAACCGATATTAAATAAGTTCAGTTCAGCTTGTTCGTCATCAATAGATGTACCGCCATTATGATGTGCTGCATTGACCCTGATCCCAAACTCATCATATTCACCAAAACGACGAGCAATATCAGCTGCTCCATTACGCTCATCATTTACTGATGCGCCCAGCGTGATTCGATTTAAGTCATAGTTTGGAGCTCGTTTAGGCAAAAGGTTAATCGCTCCCCCTATGCCACCTCCGTTTGGATTAGCGCCAGTTAGGAAAGCTGTTGCGCCACGAAGAACTTCTACGCGCTCAAATAGCTCTGTAGCAATATACTGACGTGGTAATAATGAATATAAACCGTTATATGCCACATCATCGGAGTTTAAAATGAATCCGCGTATGAAATAAGATTCCTGAAAGTTTCCGAACCCTCTTGCAACTCTGACCGTCGGATCATTTCGTAATACATCCCCAACACTCTGCGCTTGCCTGTCCTGTATAAACTCATTGGTGTAACTGGTAATACTGAATGGGGTATCTAAGTTATCTTTTGTACCCAAAATGCCGGCTCGGCCTCCTTCAGCCACCTGGCCTCCAGCAAACGCAGGTGAGAGTCCCTCAGCTGAAGCATCAGCACTCGCAGTTACAGATAAGGTGTCCAATTCTAGAGCAGTGTTAGCTGACGTTTGCACTTCATCTGCTAATGCATTCTGAATCCCCCCCATGGCCAATGCCAACATCATACAAGTTGATTTTATTCTCATTTTTTATCCTATTTAGCTTGAATTAATTGTAAATTAAAGTAAACGAAGTGTAAATGAGACTGATTTTTATTTATTAACAATATTTAACTATGCGTTGAATGCTAACTTGATGTAATCTTTAGTTATTACACAAGGATCGAATGTGAAAAATAAACAATCTGAGCATCCATATATCTGTCCTGATTTATTGGAACAGTGGCAAACTATCATGGATATCTTATCCGTCATCATGGACGTCCCCATCGCTTTGATTATGCGCTACGAAACGACTCACTTTAGCGTATATGTCAAAAATGACGCTCAAGGTAATCCATTCCATATCGGTGAAATGGTTGAAAACGGTGCCGGTAGCTATTGTGAGTCGGTTATAAAAGATGATAATCCCATACTGATCCCAAACGCATTGTTAGATGAAAAATGGGCAAACGCACCTGAGATTGAAATGGGTTTGATTAATTATCTTGGCTTCCCTGTTCGCTGGCCTAATGGGGATGCGTTTGGCACTATTTGTATTCTGAACACAAAAGCCGTTTCTTATTCAGAGAAACAGCAACAGCTCATGTTGCAAATCAAAAATATTGTAGAGTCAAATTTAGAATTACTTGAAAAAAATCAGCAGCTAGAAGTTCTATCAAATAATTTGCAATATCTTGCTAATACTGATGATTTGACAGGTATATGGAATAGAAGAGCCTTCATCAATGAGAGTAATAAAGAACTGAAACGCAGTCACAGAAGCGGTCACATTGTTTGTCTGCTTATGATGGACATTGATGATTTTAAAGACATCAATGATGCTTTCGGTCATGAAGTGGGCGATGAGGTACTCAAACTATTCAGCCATTGCATTCAGGCAACGAAACGCCCCTATGACATTTTTGGTCGTATTGGTGGAGAAGAATTTGCCATATTGCTTCCTGAAACGGGCTTAAAACAGGCGACTCATCTAGCAGAACGCATTCGCAAAAAAGTGTCAGAGATTTTTTATTTCACCCAAGGCCAGTCCATAAAGATCACTGTCAGTATTGGTGTTCATCAAGTTGATGATAAAGAAACAAATATTCTGGTGGCATTGAATCAAGCGGATAAACTACTCTACGCCGCTAAACATTCAGGAAAAAATACTGTGATGGCAACGTCACTTTGACTCAACCCCAGGTCGCATTCCACATTGCTCTAACAAACGTTGCCAAGACTGAGTGTGACGCTCTAGGGCTTGATGTAACTGCTGCCAGATGCCGGTAGTTGTGTCAGGATCTAAATTTTCCTGCCGGTAGGCATTAAAATCATCCGACACTGTGTTGTGCCCTTTTACCTGTGCAAGTCTGTTCAATAGCGGAAAAATCTCATCGCTCTGCTGAGTGACTGCCGCCAAATAAGGTTGCACTTTCCCAATATAAATATTGAAGAAAAAGTGACGTACGATTTCAGCTTGAGGTGTCACGCGCTGTTGATAGCACAGCGCTTTCCCGGCAAGTCTTGCTTCTATGATCTGAGTTGCATCATTTAATCTCGCTGTTAACAACTGAGCACTTTTTAACAATTTGCCAGCATGATGGCTGTATAGCCATTGTTGCTGTATTTTGCCTAATTGTTGTAAATCTGTATCGAGATGCTGATTATCTATCTGTTGTTTTATCTTCAGAAGTTTTTGTAACCCTGTTGTCGTTGAGTGGTTTGAGCTAGTGTCAGTCGGTAAATATCCTTTTGAATATGTCATCAATTCCGTTATTTCTTCTGTCGACCAAACTGCGTTCCAAAAAACCAGAGGAAGCGTTACACTTTTCTGTGCTATGGCCTGTTTGAGAATATCTCGAGTTTGCTCATCATCAAGTGTATTTAAACAAAGCTTGGCCGAATGAATAAACTTCATTTCATAGCGAAGTCGATTTATGGGCAGCATGACACGCCCCAAAATAGAATTTCGCTCAGCAACCACAACCTGTAATTCACAACCATATAAAGATAAAAACTCCAGCATATTCACGTCTATCTGGGGCACGTCGAGCATTCGTTGCTTTTTATCAGGCAGTTTTGTTAAGGCAGGTAACTTAGAAGTTGAGACAGGTTGATCTAACACTCTGGCCAGACGGACTAAGTATTCATCCATCATAGAATCTGGCTCGTTGAACTTATCACATGCCGTCATCAACAAAACCAGGCTAAGAAGAGAAATGACCTTTTTATTCAATAGGTTCACTATGACAAAGTTGGGCTTAAGCAGGTTAGATATAGCTTGTAATGAACTAAAATCATGTTATCGGACAGGTCAGGAAATTTGCTGATGTATGCCAAACATCAGCAATGGCTGCCCTGCTTGGGTGTGGGTGATGATCCGACCTTTAGTCAGCACATGTACTACTTTTCCGTTTCGATGCAACATCCTTATCGTACATTCAAAAAAGTCTGTCTCACCTTTCAAATGCCTTTCTAATTGTTTTTCGACGTTGAGTACATCATCAGGGTGACAATGCTCCTTCCAGGTGTCCATTGTCATCGGCAATAGCTCAGTTAAATCATAGCCTATCATTTCTGCCCAATTCTGGTTATAGACGGCCTCTCCCGTTTCGATATTCCACTGCCAGCTCCCCAATTTCGCACTCGATAGCACTGTTTCCAATCGTTTGGCTTCTTGACGTAACTGTGTATGTGCCTCTTGTCCAACGGTCTTATCGACTATAAAACCAATGATTTTTGAAGGATTATCAATCGCGTCACGCTCCACAAAAAAATTGCCATGCAGATAACGTATGTCATATTGGGTAGGAATGCGAAATGTCAGCTCAAAATGCTCCTCAAATTGGGATGCTTGTTCTAATTCCATAGATATGCGGTCGCGATCCAATTCATGAACCATTTGCATCCATTGCTTGTATGAGCCCTCAAATGTGTTGTTTTCGATTTCATAAATAGAGAGTAGCTGCTCGTCCATATAAACTTTGTCTGAATAAAGGTCCCACTCCATGACGCCTATCTTGGCGATATGAGTCACCATAAGCAGTCGCTGTTCAGACAAATTACGGCTGGCATGAGCTTCTGAGGCTTGTTTTGTCGCCCCAGCCCCTTGCCTTGCCAAAAATGAAATGAAACTAAATATAGCTACACCAACAAGCGTACAGATAATCGCTATCAATATAGGTTGATAGCGTTCTGATAAGGTCATGAGCTCATCATGACTATAAACGAACAAGCGCCAGTTTCTCTCTCCAACATTCAGCTCAAACATGTGTGAGAACGCTTTTTCATTTTCTTTTTCATGATAAAAAGCGTGTTCAGTGTCAGCATTTTTGTATAACAACGTGTATGCGTCATCACTGAAATCATAAATCTCAAAATTTAACGTTTGTTGTCCTCGGCCTAAAATACCCTGCATGAAATCCTTCATCCTGAACGCGGCATAAACAAAGCCCTGGATTGCATCTCTACGTTCAACAACAGAACCGGTGGCCTTATTATGTTGATACACAGGCACATACATTAAGAACCCATGCTGCTTTTCTTCATTTGTCTCCTGTTCAAGGATAACCGGGCCAGTCGCTACTGCTTGTTTAGTATCTCTGGCTAAAATCATCGCCTGCCTTCGAACAGGCTCTGAAAACATATCAAACCCAAAAGCACGTTGGTTACGCCAATCAAAAGGTTCTATGAACACAATCGAACTATACTGTTCGCGTTTACCTGTGGGCTCGAGAGTGTAATCAGGAAACCCTTCTTCCCGGATGGATTGGATATGTTGAGTAAGGGATTGAGAAGGAATCATCTCGGCGTAACCAATCGCCTGTATGCCAGGAAAGTCTCTCTGCAATTGAATCGTATCGACAAAATGACGCCAATCTGTGCGGGTCACTTGAGTACTGGCATCAAATAATCCTTTGCCACTACGAAGTGCCAACTCATAATCACGCATCCGCTCCGATATGGCCTGAGCAACGTAACTAGCTTCATAATTAAACCGCTGATTCACCTTGTTATGAACAGTAGTGAATAACAGATAACACAGCCATGTACTGATCAACAGCCATAGTGATAGTGCCAGCCATGCTGATGGTGGATGCTTTTTGATGTGCCTGGAAAAAAACGTTTCCATTACTTTTAAGTTACCACCCAATAAAGAGATAAGTCATATCTACAAATAGCCGTGTTACTCAGTATGACGATGAGTTGATGATGAAGCTAGCTACCCAAACTAAGAGCACTTTTTTTACAGAAAAATCCTTCTGCAAAAATGACATCGATCATTTCATCATTTTGTCACAATAAAACGGCATAAACTATCAGTGACCAGCAGGGATTCGTGTTTTCTGAGATAGGTCGAGATCAGTTGTTGAGGCTTCTTATCTTGACAGGCAAAAATATTTTTGACACGGCTCTGTATTGTCTATACATTGAACATAGCTTGAAAGTTGATCTGAATATTTATTTTTCATTTCGAAGCATTACCATCAGTAGCTCGTCCTGTTTGTTAATAAGTACTCTGCACACTTCCAGCTATACCAAAAAGTCTCAATTTGGGACTTCAATTATTTATTAAGAAATTAGGATTATTTATGTCTACAACTACTGGTACTGTTAAATGGTTTAACGAAGCTAAAGGTTTTGGTTTTATTGAACAAGAGTCTGGCCCAGACGTTTTTGCTCACTTCAGCCAAATCAAAGGTGACGGTTTCAGAACCCTGAATGAAGGTCAACGTGTTGAGTTCACAGTAACTCAAGGTGCTAAAGGCCCTCAAGCAGAAAACATTACTGCTCTGTAAGACATTATTTTTACAGAAAAGAAAAAAAGCCCCGTTATTCGGGGCTTTTTTTTTGCCTGCTGTTCTATTCCACAACCTGTTTGGCAAAATGTTTATATTCACGACCAATCTGTTGGGCTCGGCTATCAGGAAATACATGGGGCTCGCCCAGCTCTAATGCCTTAATAATCGCCTGTGCGACAACACTGGGGGGGGCTGCGTCACTCACCCCTATCGATTTCGCCATATCCGTATCGACAGGTCCCGGATGAACACTCAAAACAACCGTTCCTTGCTGACCCAGCTCGTGCCTAATGGCTTGAGTTAGAGAGTATGCGGCGGCTTTAGATGCCGCGTATGTCGCAAAAGCTGGCACACTTCTTAGTGATGCAATTGAGTTGAGTTGAACAAATGCACCACCACCGTTGTTCTTTAATAACGGAGCAAATGCTTGTGCCATTCTCAACAAGCCAAATACATTGATATCAAATTCATTCTGTAAGGACTCAATGGCGGCCGGGTCTAAAATAGCGGCTTTATTTAGAATACCTGCATTGTTGATAACAACATCCACATCCTGTGCGTTTGCCGCTGCAGCATAAATGGAATTAGGTTGATTAAGATCGAGAAATATAGGTGTGACGCGATCAGCATAACGCATTTCAAAATCATCTACCGAACTCAAATCTCTTACCGCAAGGTAAACTTTTTCAACTCCATAATCGAGTAGTGTCTCTGCGATAACTCTACCTATCCCCCTATTAGCGCCAGTGATAAACACAACCCGATGTTTTAAACCAAATCCTGCATTCATATTTTATCCCTGTTGATGGTTTCCACTTGCTGACTGACGGAATCTAATAAAGTTCAGGGTCTAAATAGTTGCCATATGAAAATCAGTCAAATACATTGTGTCCGAGATAAACTGAAAGGCACCCCATGGATATCGAACACTATCAGAGTCTGATCGAACAATTTCTGAGTCAATTAATGCATTGGTTGAGTAGTCCAAAATTTTATTCACAAATTGGATTAATCATACTGGCACTGCTCATTGGCTTGTCAGTGAATCGATTTCTTCGCAATCTCTCCCCTCTTCTCAGAGAGAAGCCAACGGAAGGTCCTATTCTTCAAATCCGTCAAGGTATATTCAGGCTGAGAGAACTCATTCTGCCGCTGATGCTGGTGTTATCTATGTCTGTAGCAGTCGACATCAGCCAAGCTGTGATTGGTCAAGCCTGGCTTGTTAAACTCAGCTTAAGCCTTGCGGTTATATTCATGCTCTACACGATTATCACCCGTTTCGTTGAAAAACAACTTTTTAGAAAACTCGCTTTATGGTTCATTTTGCCTATTGCTGTTTTGCACGTGTTTGGCTGGCTAGATGAAGTAGTCGCTTACCTAGAAACAATCTCTCTGCAGATCGGCAACTTTAAAATCTCTGCTTATGGCGTTGCCAGAGTCCTCATTTTCGGTTCAGTTTTATTTTGGTTAGGTCGACTTTCCAATAGTGCCGGTCAGCAAATCATTCGTAATCAGCATGATCTGGATATCGGCACAAGAGAAGTGTTTGCGAAGTTATTTCAAGTAGGGCTCTTCTTTGTCGTCTTTCTACTTTTGCTGCAAATCATGGGCATTAATTTGACGGCGTTGGCTGTGTTTGGTGGTGCGCTTGGTGTTGGTCTGGGCTTTGGTCTTCAGGCCATTGCATCCAATTTTATCTCCGGCATTATTCTTCTATTAGACCGTTCTCTTAGTGTGGGTGACTTTGTTGAGATGGAAGATGGTCGTTGTGGCACCATTCGCGAACTCAATATGCGTTCAACGACATTAGAAACTTATGATGGTAAAGACATCATGGTGCCTAACGAACAGTTTATTACGACCAGCTTTACCAATTGGACGCACAAAAATACTAAACAGCGCTACTCATTAGAGTTTCAGGTTGCCTATAAAACTGATTTACACCAGCTATTTGAACTAGTAAGAGAGACTGTAGCAAGTCATCCACAAGTGATTAGTGGCGATGATATACCTCTTGAAGAGAGACCTGATGCTGAAATAAAAGGCTTTGCTGACTCTGGTATAGATATTCTGGTCGAATTCTGGATGCAAGGAATTGATGATGGCCCCAACAGGGTGGGCGCGGATCTGTTGTTGATGATTTGGGATACTTTGAAACAAAACGATATCGACATTCCCTTCCCACAACGAGAAGTTAAAATTATTAATCAATAACTGCCAGGATATCCTTAACATTAAATGCTTGCGCACAAGCATTTAATGTTATTATTTAGTCACTTGGTTAATACCAGTCTCACTTTATTATTGGGAGTTTTTTATGAAATATACACCGTTCATTGCTCCCATTCTTGTCACCGCCGTTATCGCTCTAAATCAGACTTTCGCTTGTGAAACCCAGCCATCCTGTAAAAGTAATACAAAAACATCGTCCCCTGCTCAAAGACTGGCAGAAAGTTGCTATCAACAATGGTTAACTCTCGACTGGACACTGGCAAATGCAGAAATGCTAGCAAGAGACAATCTCGCTTTTAATGAGGGTGTGAGAAATATCTGTCAGGCTAGGGCTGAACTCTTCTTTGAGGGGTATGAAATAAAGCCCTTTATCGCAGCTGATTCACAGCAAGAAGTCTTTCCACTGGTTTTTCGTCCAAATGTCGATGCAATAAAATCACAAATTCGTCTCAATTTACCGAAACTCAGACTGATATAATGAGTCTGAGATATGGTATATCTTTTTTTATCCAGAAAATTGTCATTTCATATAAACAACTGAGAATAAATCCGATTTGCGTTGCTTTGATTACTCTCTATAATGAGCAATCTTGAGTTGTTATAGACTTAAGCGAATCAATCAACGGCGACTAAGCCTTATTGCATCGTGGCAATGTTAATAAGCAAATTTTTTAAGGAATCAACGCATGTCAAACTTTGATAACTTGAGACTCGATAATCAACTGTGCTTTGCTTTATATAGTGCTACGAACAGCATCACACGATTTTATCGCAGTCTGTTAAATGAATATGATCTCACCTACCCCCAATATCTGGTTTTAGTTGTTTTGTGGGAAAAAGATGGTGTCGCCATTAAAGATGTGATGAAACAACTGAAGTTAGACTCAGGTACATTATCTCCCATCATTAAACGGCTTCAGGCTGCTGAGCTGGTTGAGAAAGTTCGCACAGATGAAGATGAAAGGGTTGTTCGCCTTTTCCTAACGAACAAAGCGAGACAATTGGAACCTCATATCGCTGAAGTTCAAAATAAAGTGGCATGTAAAACTAATTTGTCATCAACAGAGTTTTTTGACTTATTAAGCACCCTGAATCAACTCACCAATGATCTCAATCAACGTGAAGAAACTACTGAGAAAATGACCTAAAGCTTTATTTGATACACATGGACAGTAAATTTGAATAAAAGCCACAGCGTTAATAAAGGAATAAATAACATTAATAAAACAAACTCAGCAAGCAGATAGACAGCTGCTTTAACTGCACGATCTGCCTGCTCTCTGACTTGCTGAAGTTTTGCTTCTATATCTAACTGCCCTTTCAGACTGTTAAACCAGCCTTTTGATTTTTCTTGTTGTTGCTCACTCAATGTTTCCACTTCATTCTGGGTCTGTTCCAAGACAATAACAGCTTCTTCCCTCTGAGATGCCAATAGCTCATGCACCGTTGCACTAGCCATCACTGATATAGGTATCAATAACCTGAGAATAGATAAAAACAATACTGTTTTAAGAAAAACAGGTGTGAGTTGCTGTGATGTTTTAGCTAAAAAATAACTCGCCGCCGCTATCAGTGCTAATACTGCAATCGCTATTCTCAAAAATGCTTGATCAGATAAAAATAAGATAATTTGCTGAATGCCGAGTGAAGCTGAGGCAGCTAATAACACACTTGAGAATTGTTCTATTAGGTCATTTAAAGGATCGAGTATTTGTCCCGGTGCTAATGTCAGCCCGACGCCCATGGGTTCTATAGAAACTTCAGTTCCCTGAGCAACAGAGATGACACCATTTAAGCCTCTTGCCAAAGCATAGACTGACAAGGTGACCGTCATCATTTTTTTAAGCTGATGATCAGTCGACGTTGCAACAGGAAAGCAAGCCAAAATTAAACAAACACAAAGCAGTGATAATGACAATCGATGTTTGTTTAACATATTCAACTCATCTCTCAGCGAACACAATTTCGACCATTATTTTTCGCTTGGTAAAGTGAAACATCTGCCCGGGCAATTAACTGACTCATTGTTTCCTGCTGTTGATACTCTGCTACCCCAGCACTCACTGTAATTTGACGTTTTTTACCATTGTATTCAAATACATGCTGGGCAATCGCTTCGCGAATGTTGTTTGCGAGTTTAATGGCTTGATTTTGATTACAATCTTGCAACATTAAAACGAATTCTTCGCCACCCCAACGACATACCACATCTTCTTCACGAACCTGTTGGCGCATAATGCCAGCCACTGCGGTAAGTACATAGTCACCATACTGGTGACCATGATTGTCATTAACTTGTTTGAAGTGGTCAATGTCAATCAGTACGAGTGATAAAGCTTCCTGGTGTCTTTTACCCCTGGCAACAGCCTGTGTAAAGAATGAATCAAATACTTGCCTATTGATTGCACCTGTAAGCTTATCCTTGGTGGCCATGGTTTCAAGACGACCCTGATATCCTCTTGACGCTAAATGCAAAATAAAAAGCACAATAAGACTTATGGCAAATGACACCATAAGGTTTAGAATCAACGCGTTTTCGACTTTTTCTGTACTCGGGTCGTTAACCTGCTCGACAATCAGATACCAGTCAAATTCGGGCACTAAACGGCTATTGAGATAAATGGTACTGCCATTCACCGTGTTAAAAGAAAATGATGAACTGGGCGTCGTGAGAATACGTGTAAATACCTTATCCAGACCTTCTTTATTCTGAATATGAAGTTCCTTACTGTACTTGCTGCTTTGCAGCATAACTTGACCTTGTCGGTCTATAAAATAGATTTCTCGACCGTAACGCTGTTGATAATTTTCAATAAGCTCTTCCACAACCAGTAAAGATAATCCAACACCTATCACCCCAATAAACTTTCCTTTCTTATCAAGAACGCGATAATTGACAAAGATACTCAGACGATTTGGCTCAGCCGTATCTCGGTCAATATTGATGAGATAAGGTTGATTGGCGTTTTTTGCTTTGTAATACCAGGCATCAGCCTCAACGTCTTCAGATACTTTCTTCAAGATGCCAGTTGGATGGTAATAATTCTGCGTTTTACTGGAAACAAAAAATGCCGTAATAGTGTTGTATTTCTCTTGAATCTGGCTAAGGTAACTTTGCATTTTTTCTGGTTCAAGCTCACCTTCATTGACCCAATCGAATACAAAAACATCATTGGCCATCAAAGAAGAAATCACCAGTGGATGAAGCAGATCTCGCTGAATTTCTGAATAGATATTATCACTGGTCAGCGGAAGCATCTCTTGTTGCAGGCGTTGTGAGATCGAACTTCTGGCAACAAAGTAACCAATTAAACTTGTTGCTAAAAAGCCCATTAAAACGATGATGCTAATAATGAGTGTGTAAAGACGCTTACGATTTTTCAAAGAGAAGACACCAAAAATAAATGGTCAATAGTATTCAAGCTTTCACATTATTTCCAATTTTTTAGTCTAGGTCGAAAGGATAATCATGTTCATCCTTGTCATTCACAGTCCTCATTTTTCTATGATGTCTCACGCCCAGAGCAAAACTGATTAGCAAAAGAATATAAAAGACGTCTAGGTCATCTTGTTTGAATAAACTGATGATGGCCCAGAAAACAGGAATATAAAAAACAACGCTGGAGAGAACAGCAGCCCACATAGGTAAATCCCTACGTGCAGCAAGGTATACATAACGGCTGAAAAGCCCGGATAAAAAACCGCCAAAAATTGCCAAGCAAAGATAAAGCACCATACCAATAGTATTTACATGCGACATACACTACCTGCTGACTATTGAAACGACAAAGGAACAGAGTACACCACTCCCTATGACTCTCTCACTATATACGCATTAGTAGTGCATTTACACTGCCGTTGGCAATGATAGGCTTTGTTGGAGTTTATGTTTATTTTTTACCACATCGGCCAGTGTATACTCATCCAAGACTGCAAAAAATGCTTTTTGCGCTTTTCTTAGCGCACTAAAAAGTACACAAACCGACTCAATTGGACACTGACAGTTGGTACCAAAGCATTCCAATAATTCCGGATTTTCAATCTTTCGCAGAAGCAATCCAATATTTATTTCTTCTGCTGGCAAAGCTAATTTCAGACCACCGCCCCTGCCACGCTGGCTGATAATAAGTTTTTCTTGCACCAATCGTTGCGCCACTTTTGCCAGATGATTTGTTGAAATACCATACCGTTCAGATGCATCTTTGACCGTAGCCGGTTTTTCCTGACTGTGAATCGCTAAATACATCAGAAGTCTCAGCGCATAATCTGAATGAGAAGTTAGCTGCACAGCACTGTACCTTGAGTTATTTTATGTGTCATTCCGTTCTTCCTTCTGTAGAAGTCATCAGTAAATCACAGACATAAGCAATTTTTCAGCCATCGGTGTGTTAATCATAAAACATTGCAAGTTATCTTCTCATGTTACTCCATTATACCGAGCTTAGCAGGCTAACTAGTCAGTGTTTGTGCCAGCATCTGTTTGCCATTCACCAAACTTTTGGTTCACAAATGCGCACTTAAAAAGTGCATTTGAATCAAATACGTGCTTCACGGCAAATTCACGATACACAATCAATGATGTTCGCTAAAAAAGGTGAAGATATGCGTCTAAGTATTACAGGAATTATTGTCATGATGATGTTATTGAGCGGTTGCCAAAAAAGTCATCCACCTATCGAACCCGTCTCTTATGTCGACATAGACCGGTTTATGGGTGATTGGTACGTAATCGCCAATATCCCCACCTTTATTGAAAAAGGGGCACATAATGCCATCGAATCTTATGAGTTGAATGATGACGGCACAATTCAGACCACATTCACGTTTTACGAGGACAGTTTTGATGGTGAATTAAAAACCTATCACCCCAAAGGGTTCGTCACGGATGAACAAACTAACGCTATCTGGGGAATGCAGTTTATCTGGCCAATAAAAGCAGATTACCGAATCATGTACCTGACTGAAGATTACTCTCAGACTATCGTCGCACGCAATAAGCGGGATTATGTCTGGATTATGGCCAGAACGCCGACCATCCCAGAGGCGGATTATCAGCACATGCTAAAACTGATCGAGAACGCCGGTTACGATATTAGTCAAATCCAACGCGTTCCACAGCAGTGGCCAGAGAAACAGGCTGACAAGTAAACCCTAGTCGGGCCGAGCTTCAATGGCCAAATCGTCAACCGTATCGACAATTGCTGCGTACAAGTCACGAGTAGCTGCAATGGTGACTTCTTGGACCTGCTCAGCAGAGAGCTGCTTCCCGTTATTCAAACACAGAGGTCGCGTGGCTGTGGCATCTGCCACAATCGTCACATTGTAACCACGATTAAAACCGCCATGAGCAGTCGAGTTCACACACATATGTGTCATGAAGCCAGCAAGGATAATATTTTCTATGCTTCGTTTTCTGAGTGCTTCATCCAATGATGTCTGAATAAATGCATTGGGAAAACTTTTTTCAATGACATATTCGCCATCAATCGGCGCCACTTCATCGGCAATAGCACCCAAGCGGCTATTCAAATCATACGGTGAACCTTTTCCACCATCATGCTGGATATGAAAAACAGGAACACCATGTTCACGTGCAAGCTCGAGTAATTTTTTTACTTGCTGAAGCGCTGGTTCAACATTATCCAACTTCAATACCCCTTCCCTGTAGGTATTCTGACAATCAATCAGTATGAGCGCAGACTCACTTAATGCTGAAGGTTCATGGCTTATCCCAATGATATCTCGTAAAGTCTTCATATGCATTCTCCATGGATAGCGTCAACTGAACATAGCATATCTACCGCACACATAACATGCTAACTTGCATAAATTTTTCCAATCGCTATTATTCCGCAGCTAGCCAAGATTTATATTTAAACAGGAGTAAAAATGGCCTCAGCCCTTACCCAAAGAACCCATCGTTTTGCGGCTATTTTTCTTAACATAAAACAGAACAAGATCTTTGAAACGATTGTTGTTGCTGTCATTCTTTTTTCAGCATTAATGATAGGGGCAAAAACTTACAATATCCCCAGTCAACTGCTCACCGTCATTGTCTGGCTGGATTATGGCATTACCATCTTCTTTCTTATCGAAATCAGCATTCGCTTTTTTGCTGAAACCAACAAGCTGAATTTTTTCAAAAGTGGTTGGAATATATTCGACACCATTATTGTTGTGATCAGCTTGATTCCCATAGAGGATAGTGAACTGGCTCTGGTAGGCCGTTTGGTAAGGATCTTTCGTGTTTTGAGGATGGTATCGGTCATTCCAGAGTTGCGAACACTCTTAAACTCATTGCTAAGGGCCTTGCCACAACTTGGTTATGTGGCGCTGCTGATGTTTATTATCGTATATATCTACGCTGCAGTTGGCACTACTTTCTTTGCTAGTGTGAATGAAACTTTATGGGGTGATATCGCAGTTTCGATGCTGACATTATTTCGAGTGATGACCTTTGAAGACTGGACAGATGTCATGTATGAAACAATGGAGTTCTATCCATTTAGCTGGGCCTTCTACATCAGCTTTATCTTTTTAAATGCTTTTGCTTTTTTGAACATGTTAATTGGCATTGTTGTGAATGTGATGGAGAAAGAAAATGCTGAACAATGGCAACAAGAGCATGCTGGTGAACCCACTATTCAGGATTTATCCAGACAGTTAGATGAGTTGAAACAACTCATCAAAAGTAAGCAATAAAAAAGGGAGCCTAGGCTCCCTTTTCTTCATCTTGAGGCTATTTATTGACCTAACGCACGTAACATCCAAGCCGTTTTTTCATGGACTCGCATGCGATCAGAGACTAATGCTGCAGAGGACTCGTCATCCGCTTCTTGTGCAAGTTTAAGTGCTTTACGACAAGTTTTAACCACTTGTTCATGACCATGGGTCAGTAAATTAACCATTTCTTTTGCTTCTGGTACACCTTCAACTTCTTTGATCGAGCTTAGCTCAGCAAATGATTTGTATGTACCAGGCGCTGCCACATCTAATGTGCGAATGCGTTCAGCAATGTCATCCACCGCGGCCGCCAGTTCGATGTAGTGTTCTTCAAACATCAAATGTAATTCCCGGAATTGAGGACCGGTGACATTCCAATGAAAGTTGTGGGTTTGTAAATAAAGAGTGTAAGAGTCTGCCAATAAGCTTTTTAAGCCATCCGCAATATCTTGTCTATCCTGCTTATTGATACCGATATCAATTTTACTCATTAATGAGCCTCCTTATTATTAAATGGACATATATAGTCACTACGAACGCTGATTCGTTCATATGAATTACATATTACTACATCATAATGACTGTACAGGAAATGTGAAACAGTTTATTTCCATATAAATAATCGGAAATACCGATTAGTTAATCATCGATTTTATCTATTCACTTGATTGATTTAAATCATTGTACATTCGCCAAAACGTAAATAATAATTATTCTCAACAAAGGGGAATAGTGATGAAAAAAACAATGAGTTTTGCTGTTGTACATTTCACTGTGGCATTTACTGTTGGCTACGTCATGACAGGTAGTGTCTTGGTCGGAGGCACGATGGCCTTAATTGAACCGGCTATCAATACGTTTGCCTTCTACGCCCATGAGAAAGTATGGACTAAAATGACACGCTCACACTCTGATAACAAATCATCAGCGGATTTTAGTACAAAAAATTTGGTAAAGTCTGGCCCAATGGAAGTATGAGATAACACTAGTGCAGCTAGCCAACCAGTTAACTATTTTTAAGGCTTTTTTTATATTGGGTTTGACTGCATTTGGCGGTCCTGTTGCTCATATTGCCTATTTCAGAACACAGTTTGTCGAGAAAAGACAGTAGTTATCTGACCCAGAGTTCTCACAGTTGCTCGCCATAAGCCAGGCTTTGCCTGGCCCGGCAAGTAGCCAGCTGGGATTTGCTATTGGTTTATATCGTGGTGGTATGTTGGGCGCGGTGATTGCATTTATTGCTTTCACTTTGCCATCAGCCCTGCTTCTGGTGCTGTTTGCTTTGTCGATATCATCAGCATCATTTCCGTATAGAGAAGCGGCACTACATGGCTTGCAGCTCGTTGCATTGCCGGTTGTGGCTGATGCGGTATGGAAAATGACTCGCCAGCTCTGCCCTGACCTTAACACCAAACTCATCGCCCTACTCAGTCTGATATTTTTATTGACCCTACCCTCTAGCTACAGTCAGTTTTTTGTGATGCTAATTGGTGGTATAGCTGGTATTTTTCTCCTTTCTTCGACTGAAAATAAGCAGACATTTTCATTCAATTTGTCTTATGGCAAAAAAACGTCTGTCGTACTGTTAGTCGTTTTTGCTCTACTCTTTTTAGCGCCCGTTCTTGCTATCGATAATCCCTTGTTTCATGTCATGACGATTTTTTACCAGACGGGTGCCACTGTTTTTGGTGGAGGGCATGTTGTGCTTCCGCTACTGGAAAACAGAATTGTCGATACAAACTTAATAACTTCTGAACAATTTTTATCTGGATATGGTGCTGCTCAGGCTATACCGGGCCCATTATTCACACTTTCCGCTTACTTAGGGGCACTGTTACCAGGTGGAAATGGTGGTGTACTTGGCGCGCTACTCTCTTTATGTGCCTTATTTCTGCCAGGCTTTTTATTACTGTTAGCACTTCTCCCCTTATGGCAGTCATTGCAAAATAATAGCGTGATACAAAAAGCACTGTCTGGGATAAACGCGGCGATGGTCGGGTTATTAGCGGCTGCGCTCTATCAGCCAATCTGGCAACATCTTGTTCTATCGTTTGCAGACATCATGATTGCGACAACTGGCTTTATCTTGTTACATATTTATCGTTTATCGCCTGTTGTTATTGTTGTATGGTGTCTCGCTGGCAGCATTCTCACGAGTTTTTTATGAATTCCGCATGTATCAGGCAAGCACAACAAGCAGACATCATTAGCATCACCGATTTATTAAATCGCTGTGCTGAACATATGCATCAACAGGGTATGGCACACTGGCTTGGTGTCTACGATGCAGATTCAGTCAAAGAGAATATGATGACCAAGCAGGTCTATGTATTGGAAAAAGATGAACAGATTCTTGGTTGTATCGCGATGGGCACAGAAAAAGCCAGTTACTATCATGAGTGTTGGCCTGAAGCGCCTTTGGCAGATATTTATATCACACAATTAGCTGTTTCTCCTTTGGTTCAAGGCTCTGGATATGGCAAACAACTCATGCAATTTTGTCTCGATAAAGCCGGTGATACATCGGTGCAATTAGATGCCGTCGATCATTACCCAGCTTTACTTAAGTTTTATAAGGATCTGGGGTTTCGTATTATCGCAACAGGAATAGGTTTAGGTGATAAACGTCACTTGTTTGCCTACCCCAATTAACGCATTTCCTGATTAGGAACTCCCAGTCGAAATCTCAGTCATTCATTTAAATGATGATGGAGATAAATATGGTTTACGCGTTACAAGAACACACTGTGTCATGCCCTTACTGTGGTGAAATGATTTCAGTCATCATCGATGGCTCTGTCGACTCACAGGAATATATCGAAGACTGTGAGGTATGTTGTCGCCCTATCACTTTTAGCGTGGAAGTTGATCATGAAGGCATTCATGTCCAGACATCACATGAAAATGACTAAGATGTGACTTTAGCCCACAATAGACAATAATAAATCCTATTTGATATTCAATATCAATTACACTAACATGCTGATTCGCTCTTGATGGCAATCACGCATCCATTCTTTTTATACCTAGCCGATAACAAACCAAAGACCTCAACCTCTCCATGCGAAAATTCTGGATCGAGTTTCACCGAATCAGTGGTTTAATTCTTATTATTCCACTTTTACTACAGAGTATTAGTGGGTCTATCATTGTTTTCGATCATGCTATTGATGAATGGTTAAATCCGCAACTCGTCCTTTCCGGCCAGCTCAATGCTCCTCCTGCACCACTCTCAGACATTTTGTATGCAGCCCTCCATGCCGTGCCCGATATCGCGCATATCAACTCACTGCGAGCACCACGTAACGATAAGGCCATGTATACCGCCTTTGTGGAAATGAAATCGCAGTCACCACTGCATGGCAAAACTATCGAAGTGATGATTCATCCCTACACAGCAGATGTGGTATCAGTGCGTGAATGGGGCAGTTATTTCACATCAATGATTTACCTTTTCCACTTCACCTTTTTATTGGGTGAATCGATGGAGCTGGTGCTGGGCTTTTTAGCCATATTGATGTTAATCAACGTCATTGTTGGTGTTTATTATGGCTGGCCTCGTAGTAAAAAAGCCTGGAACTGGTTGCTGGCACGCACCCAAAAGGCCACCTCAACTGTTGGCCGCTTTCGACGAACTCATATTGCGCTAGGGCTAATGTCTCTACCGATTTTTATTACCCTCATCGTGAGCGGTATCAGCCTGATATTTCCTGATCAAACAAAGTGGCTTTTAAACCGTCCTGACAAAGCATCACCAAATGTAGCCTGGCTCGCAGATGAACCTGTCCAAGCTGAAAAGTGGCTGATCAGTGCAAAACAACACTGGCCTGATAAACAATGGCAACGGATTATTCCGCCAACGGAGCAGAATCCAAGCGTTGAAATCCGCTTAAACGCAGAGAATGACCCTCGCCAAACATCTGGTAGTTTTGTGTTATGGCTGAATCCACAAACCAATGAAGTGTTAGCAGAACAAAACTATAATGACATGACGGTCAGACAGAAAAGCGCTTTTTGGTTATTCCCTTTACACAGTGGTGAGGCCTTCGGGCTCACTGGACGAATTTTGGTGTTTGCTAGTGGTTTATTTACGGCTATTTTGAGTATTGCAGGAGGGTGGTTATGGTACCGACGCAAATTCAAGCGCCAGCACCAAAAACGAACTACTTAATCCACACTTGTTTGGCATTCACAAACTCTTTTATGCCATGCGGTCCTAACTCGCGGCCATAACCTGACTTTTTAATACCACCACTAGGTAAGCGAGGATCTGTCTTCACAATCCCATTGATGGCCACTTGACCGGCATTAATTTTCATCGCAAAGTCCTTCGCCATTTCAGCATTATTGGTCCAGACACCCGCCCCCAATCCAAACTCAGTATCATTTGCTAATACAAGCACTTGTTCAGCTGATTCAGCCTTAATGGCACACATCACGGGGCCAAATGTCTCCTCCTTAAATGCGGTCATATCTGCCGTGACATCAGCTAAAAAAGTCACCGGATATGCGAAACCTTTGCCTTCGGGCAGCTCACCACCTAATAGACATCGCGCCCCCGCCTGAATAGTCTCAGTGACCTGGCGATGCAGGTTATCCCTTAAATCAGCACGTGCTATCGGCCCAATATCGGTAGTTTCTTCCAATGGGTCGCCCATGCTTAATTTTTCCAGACGTGTTTTTAATTTATCAATAAAGTCGTCGTAAACAGGGGCTTCAATAATAATGCGCTTTGCTGCAATACATGACTGCCCAGCGTTAATAATACGAGAAAGCGTTGCCACGTCGGCAGCCTCATCCAGGTTCGCATCCGCCAGCACGATCAGAGGATCGCTCCCCCCCAACTCGAGCACTGAAGGTTTAATTTCTGATGCTGCCATGGAGGCGACCTTGGCACCAGCTCCAGCTGATCCGGTAAACGAAACCGCCGCAATATCTGGGTGACGAATCGCTTTTTCGACCAATGCTGTCTCCACCGGTAAGTTGACCATAATCCCTACAGGCGCACCGGCTTCTTTAAATACCTGCTCGATCGCCTGAGCACAGCCAGGTACATTCGGGTCATGTTTCATGACACAGGTATTACCCGCCATTAAAGCCGGGGCGAGATAACGAAAGGCCAACCAAAGTGGTGCGTTCCACGGCAGGATACCCAGCAAGGTACCTAGCGGCTGGTAACAGACATAACTCTCAGTCGCATCAGAGGGTAACACTTCATCACTCAGGTAGGCTTCTGCATGCTCTGCATAAAATTCTGCACACCATGCGGCTTTTTCTACTTCAGGCCCACCTTCTTTGACAGGCTTACCCATTTCTTCCGCCATGAGTTTACTGAGTAATGGCTTATTTTGTCTCAGTGATGCGGCGACCGATCTCAATACTTCTGCTCGTTGTTTGATAGGCATGGTTCGCCACGAATCAAATGCATTGACGGCTTTAGCAATGGTGATATTGACGCCTTCTTCATTCAGCGAATCGTAGTTATGAATGTCTTGTCCAGTGTATGGATTCGTTGCTGTTAACATCTCCACCTCATTTCGATTGTTTAGCTTTCGGTTTTGACTTGTCATCAGACTCAGTCTGACGGGCCTCATTGATATCCACTAACTTTTTATCTGCTTGATCAGGCTTTACCGTGAAATCACGATCCATGGTAAAAAAGGATTTACAGCCATCTTCAGTCACATAAATGGTGTCTGAAATACCGCAGGTTTTATCGCCATCGACACCCCACATCCAGGGGATGATATGGAAAGTCATTCCTTCTTCCAAAATGGCTGACTCACCTTGTTTCAGACTACAGATATAGCCTTCATCCCAGCTAGGAGGAAAAGCAATACCAATCGAATAACCTGAACGTGTCACTAGACGAGCACCAATATCATTATCAGAAATAATATTACGGACCATATTGTCGACATCCGACACGGTCATCCCCGGCTGAACCGTTTCATGTACTGCACTCAAGGCTTTTTTCATGGTTTCCTGAGCTTTGTACATAGAGTCAGATAACTCGCCCAATACCGCGGTGCGCATCATGGCCGTATGATAACGACGGTAACAGCCGCCGACTTCCAGAAACACATGCTCTCCAGGTTTGACTGTTCTCCCCTCCCAGGTTGCATGGCCTATCATGGTCCTAGGCCCCGATGTGACATAGGGCATGACTGCAGGCGGTTCTCCACCTGCTTTGAACATGGCAGAACTAATGGCAGCGCCAATGTCATTTTCAGTGACACCAGCCCGGGCAGCTTCAAGGCCAGCTTTCATACCTGCTTCTGTCGCTTTGGCGGCACGATGCATCAATTCAATTTCAGCGGCTGATTTTCGAATGCGACCTTGCTCCACAATGCCAAAACAATCCAGTAGTTTGCCTTCGGTCAGCGTGGTGTGAATAAAGTCTTGTTGATAAGCGGGGAAAAAGTAACTATTACGCTCATATCCAATGCGTTTATCTGATAACCCAAATTCGCGTAAGGCATCCACCAGCATCTGAATGGCATCACCCGTATCAGGGTAAGGTCGTGTTCGTTCCACCCAGGTTCTGGCAATAATATTTGACTCCTCCATCGCCCGGGTGATCATGAAGGGCTCCTGCTCTAAAGGTACGACCAGAGCTTGAAAGAAAGAGTACCCTGTGGTCTGATAATCCGTCATATACATGATATTTTCCGGATCGGTAATCACCACTGCATCTAAATGACGTTGAGCAATTCTGACCCGTAACTCACTCAGACGGCGTTCATATTCCTCAAAGGGAAAGGTCATATCATCGCGTTGTCTCATGCTGCCTCCTCCATGACTTTTTGTGTGGTATTCACCAGCACTTCTAATCCGGCTTGAAGATCATCTTCAGGAATCGTCAAGGGTGGAATCAGCTTAACCACACGTCCACCTGTACCACAACTGGCAATCAGCAAACCAGCTTTAAAGCATTCATCTACAATCGCTTTTGCACGCTCACCAGTTGTCACATCTAAACCGATAATCATGCCTTTACCGCGAACCTGTATCTGTTCAAACCTCTCTTCTAACGGTGCCAGTGTCTGATACATTGTTTCGGCTTTTTGCCTGACTTGCTGCATCAGATCATCGTTATCAAAATAGGTCAGAGCTTCTTTACCGGCTACAAAAGACAAACTCTGTCCACGGAATGTCCCAGTATGTTCACCCGGCGCCCAGTACTCATCGACTTCTGGCTTAATCAGGTTCATTGCCATCGGTGTTCCCATCCCACCGAGCCCTTTCGCCATACAGATAATATCGGGGTCAATATCGATACCATCAAAACTGAAAAAGGAGCCAGTTCGGCCCATACCTACCTGTATGTCATCAATAATGAGTAACGATCCGACTTCTCGCGCCAGTTTAGCTAATGCCAGTAGCCACTCTTCCGAGGCCACATTAACACCACCTTCAGCCTGAATCGTTTCAAGTAAAAATGCTGCCGGTGGCGTCACACCACTCGAAGTATCGAGATACAGCGAACGTAAATGATCCAAGACCGACATACCGCAACCTGACTCACAACCCTGACATGTTTTTTCACAGCCAAATGGATAGTGGGAAACGTGATTTAAGGGCACACCCGCAGCGCCGCGAAAATAACGGTTCGCGGTAGCCGCTAAAGAACCGAGAGTCATACCATGAAATCCACGGGTGAAGGCCACTATTTCCTGTCTTGAGGTCACGCGTCTAGCGAGCTTCATAGCCGCTTCAACCGCATTTGTTCCCGTGGGACCCACAAACTGCATTTTGTGCGTCATGCCTCTCGGTTTGAGAATCGTGTCTTCAAACTTTTCCATGAACTCTCGCTTCGCGGTGGTCTGCATATCTAGTGCGTGAGTCACACCACCAGACTGAATATAGTCCACCACGGCAGAGGTCATACGCTCATTGTTATGGCCAAAATTCAGTACACCGGCACCAGCAAAAAAATCAATGTATTCCTTACCCTCTTCATCGATTTGCCTTGCATTACTGGCTTTATCAAAAACAACAGGATAGACACGACAATATGCACGGATATTGGACTCACGTTGTTCAAATATACTCATTTACTACCTCCTGGTTTGTGATATCCACTGATAATCAGCGAACGATGTAGTCAGTTATTCTGGCAAGGGCGCACCGACCAAACGCGCATAGAGACGAGTGACCAAAGGAATGAGCTGGTCATTGAAATCATAAAAAGGGCTATGACAGACTGATTGATGTGCTGGACCATCATCCGCCCCCACAAGAGCAAAGGCACCGGGGATTTCGTTTAAGTAATAACTGAAGTCTTCAGACGCCATGATGGGCACAAGTGTCTCCGTTTCCATTCCGGCCTGGCCGTATTCAGCCAACCAGTGCTCTCGCACATTCTGAGCTTGCAAGCCATGATTGATAGTCGCTTCATAACGGGGATAAATATTCACCTCACAACTCACACCATAACTGGCAGCAGTTTGTTGACTTATCTCGACAATTAAACGATTGATGACATCGCGAGTTTTTTGATCAGGTACACGGATACTTCCACCTAATACAGCTTTGTCGGGTATCACCGTTGCTGCACTGGGTGCTTCTATAGAGGAAACGTTCACCACAGCAGCTTGTTGTGGAGATAAATGACGGCTAACAATTTGTTGTAACGCCATGGTAACGGCACTGGCAGCCAGCACCGGATCACAACATAATTCTGGCTGACTCGCATGTCCTCCCTGACCAGTCAGAGTAATGTCAAACGTGCCATTACCACACATCACGATACCGTCTGGACAAATGAGCTTACCAAAAGGCATTGCTGGCCAATTATGCCAGCCATATATTTCATCTATGTCATTCAAGGCGCCATCTTCAATCATCTTCTTGGCACCATGACCACCCTCTTCCGCAGGTTGAAACAAAAGGGTGACTGGAGCTGGAAGTTGATCTTCAACTGACTTTAACCAAGCCGCACTCGCCAATAGCGTCGCAGTATGACCATCATGCCCACATGCATGCATACAACCTTCATGTTGGGAAACCCAGGCATGTTGCGTTCTCTCAACAATGGGAAGTGCATCCATGTCCGCGCGAAGAGCGATATGTGGTTTATTTTTGCTATGTGGGTTCAGTCTGGCCAAGGTGCCAAATTCTGCACAAGGTTCCCAGGGTATACGAAGCAAATCCAGCTGCTCCCTAATTAAGCGTGCTGTTTCTACCTCATGCCAACCTAGCTCAGGTTGGCTGTGTATTTGTCGGCGCAATTGCTGCGCATGATTGATCGCTTGTTGCCAGATGGACACCATCTTGCTCCTTTGCGTTTTGTTGACTCAAAACAGTGCATGTTTTGATGAAACGAGAGTGGTTAAGCACCTGATTAGGTAATTTACGTGTTAAACATGACCACTTTCAACTCTGACAAAGCTAAAGCAAGGCTTGTTCCATTATTTGTTTTCCAAACTATATAGCAGACAAAACAAAAACTAGACGACTGGTCTAATCTATGAAATCATAACCATATGACACAGACAAACAAATCACGCTCAACGGATACCAGACATCAGATCCTCAGTACTGCTCAGCAAATCATTCTTGGTAAAGGCTTTACTGCTGTAGGCTTGAATGAAATATTAAAAGCGGCCAATGTGCCCAAGGGGTCTTTTTATCACTACTTTGAGTCAAAGGAACACTTTGGAACGGCCTTACTTGAGCATTATTTTGAACAATACATCGCTGGACTGGATAGCCAATTAAAGGCTGATAAACGCCCTGCTGTTGAACGTCTCATTGCCTACTTCGAGCAGTGGAAATCCAATCAGTGTAATGACACCAGCATGGACAGATGTCTGGTAGTGAAATTAAGTGGAGAGGTAACTGACTTATCTGAGAGTATGCGACTCACATTAAAAAAAGGTACTCAACAAGTCATTGAGCACCTTGCCATGTGTGTGCAAGCAGCCAAAGATAATGATGAAATTAAATTAACTGCAGATGCTCAAACAGTCACAGAAGAGCTCTATTATTTATGGATAGGTGCCACCCTGATGACAAAAGTTAATCACACCCCGTCTGCGCTTGAGTTAGCAATGAGTGCCACACTAAGTAAGCTCGGGCTCAGAAATCATAACTGATCATCATAATTATATTTACCCAAATCATAGACGACTGGTCTATTAAAGACACTCAGAGGTATGACAGATGAATAATTTCAACTTTTATAATCCAACACGCATTGTTTTCGGACAGGGCCAGATCGCTGAACTGGCCAATCTAGTCCCCGAAGATGCAAGAGTTTTAGTTTTATTTGGCGGGCAAAGTGCACGTAAAAATGGCACATTAGATGAGGTTCTAATGGCACTGAATGGACGCCATGTGGAGGAGTTTGGCGGCATTGAAGCCAATCCCAGTTACAGCACACTCATGCGTGCAGTTGAGCAAATTCGTCAGCATGAATTGAACTATTTATTAGCTGTGGGTGGTGGCTCAGTCATAGATGGAACCAAGTTTGTCGCTGCTGCTGTTCAGTGTGAGGGCGATGCATGGCAGGAAATTCTGGTGAATCATGCCACAAATATTGATAAAGCCTTACCATTTGGCTCCGTACTGACCTTACCTGCTACGGGTTCAGAAATGAATGCCAACTCTGTGATTACACGTTATGAAACTCACGAGAAACTGGCCTTTAGCAGCCCGCTGGTGTATCCGACATTTTCAATATTGGATCCTACTAAGGCCTATACCCTCCCCCCTAGACAACTCGCCAATGGTGTCGTCGATGCCTTTACGCACATCATGGAGCAATATCTGACGTATCCGGTAAATGCGGCCGTACAGGATCGTTTCGCTGAAGGTTTATTGCAAACACTGATTGAGATTGGACCTAGTTTGCTTGAAACACCCGATGACTATGACCTTCAAGCTAATTTTATGTGGACGGCTACCTTAGCTTTAAACGGCTTGATTGGAGCTGGTGTGCCGCAGGATTGGGCAACGCATATGATCGGTCATGAAATTACCGCTCTGCATGGCTTGGACCATGCTCAGACATTGGCGATTTTATTACCTAGTGTGCTTCACGAACAGCGTGCAAAAAAATCCGACAAATTACTGCAATATGCACAGCGGGTATGGGGCTTGGAAGATGGTAGCGATGATGACCGAATTAATCTTGCCATCACAAAAACCCGCGATTTTTTTGAACGAATGGGGGTAAAAACGCATCTGACTGATTATCAGATCAGTGCCGATGCAATTCCAGCGATGGTCCAACAGCTCGAGCAGCATGGTCTTACACAGCTTGGTGAACACAACGATATCGATCTGGAAAAAAGCCAACACATTCTACAAGCAAGCCTATAAATATAAGGAGCGCCTTATGACAAAAACTATTCAATTTTCTGAGGCCGGTGAGCCATCTGTTTTATCTATTATTGATGAATCTGTGCCTGCTCCCGCGGCAGACGAAGTGCAGATTAAAGTCCATGCTATTGGTCTTAACCGTGCTGAAGCTATGTTCCGCCGTGGCCAATATCTCGAAGCACCGACATTCCCTGCACGCATAGGCTATGAATGTGCTGGCACAGTCAAAGCGGTTGGCGAAAATATTAAACACATCAAAGTGGGCGATGCGGTCAGTACTATTCCCAATTTCTCTATGAATCAATATGGAAGCTATGCAGAGCTGACAAATATGCCGATCACGGCTGTCACCCCACATCCTGAAAATTTAAGTTGGGAACAAGCGACATCAGTATGGATGCAGTATCTAACAGCATATGGTGCCCTGATTGATATTGCCAAAATGAAAGCCGATGATTTTGTCTTAATCCCTGCTGCATCCAGCAGTGTCGGACTCGCAGCGATACAGTTATGTAACTTGATGGGTGCTACGCCAATCGCCATGACTCGAACGGCTGATAAAGTCGAACAACTTCACCAGCTTGGTGCCGAGCACGTGATTATCAGTGAACAGGATGATGTGGTTGATGCCGTCATGGCCATCACTGAAGGTCGTGGTGTGAATATCGTATTCGATCCGGTAGCTGGCCCTATGCTAAGTACGTTAGCTGAAGCTTGCGCCCCACTAGCCATGATTTTTCAATATGGTGCACTGAGCGCAGACCCCACGCCTTATCCATTATTCACGGCATTACAGAAAGGCCTCACGATTCGTGGCTACACCTTATTTGAGTTTACCAGTGCACCAGAGCGTTTAGCTAAAGCCAAAGAAAAAATCTTTGACTGGTTAAAACATTCCCAGCTGAGCCCAGTCATAGCAAAGACATTTGATTTTGACGATATCGTGGCAGCACACAGCTATCTGGAAGCCAATAATCAATTAGGCAAAATTGTTATTACACTCTAACTCTAAGGATTCACTATGACATCAATGAATCAGCAAACAGAATCACTTTTATCGCCTATCGAACTGGGCTCTATCAGTTTGAAAAATCGCGTCATCATGGCGCCTTTAACTCGTAATCGGGCTGGTGAAGGCTTGGCTCCGACGGAAATGAATGTGGAGTATTACCGTCAACGTGCATCAGCCGGCCTCATTATTAGCGAAGCAACATTGATTTCAGCAAAAGGGATTGGCTATCCGAACACGCCCGGAATCTACAGCGAGGCTCAGATAGAAGGCTGGAAAAAAGTGACTGAAGCTGTCCACGCTGAAGGTGGAAAAATTGTATTGCAAATATGGCACTGTGGCCGGGTCTCACACTCTTCCATGTTACCCGACGGTATGAAACCACTCGCCCCTTCAGCCATCAAACCTGCCGGTGAGGTATATACCTATGAGGGAATGAAGCCCTATGAAACACCCGAGGCAATGACTGCAGATGATATCAAACAGACAATTGATGACTTCCGAACAGCCGCTTACAACGCCCTCACAGCAGGTTTTGATGGTGTAGAAGTACATTCTGCCAATGGTTATCTGCTTGACCAATTTTTGCGTGATGGCAGCAATCAGCGTACAGATGGCTATGGCGGCAGCATTGAGAACCGTGCCAGACTGACATTGGAAGTCGTTGATGAAGTTTGCAAAATCTGGGGTTCGGACCGAGTTGGGGTTCGTCTGTCACCTCTTCAGCCCTTCAATGATATGAAAGATAGTCAGCCTCAGCAGACTTTTGAGTACGTTATTAAAGCGTTAAACGCTTTCAATTTAGCGTATTTACATATCACAGAAATGGGATCAGAAAATCCGGGCATGGCAGGTCCGGCATTTGATCTGAGTTTATGTCGTGAATGGTACCAAGGTCATTACATGACCAACAGTGAATATACGTTTGATACCGCCAATGTTGCTATCAAGAGTGGTGACGCTGACTGTATTTCATTTGGCAAACTATTTATAGCGAACCCGGATTTAGTGGAAAGATTTGCCACGCAATCGCCGCTCAATACTCCGGACAGTGACTCATTCTATGGTGGTGATGCCCATGGTTACATCGACTACCCTTTTCTTACTGAACAATAACTGTCGGTAAAAAGTAATCCATTTTTAGACAATAAGTACTCCAGGTATCAGAAAAAAGCACCCTGATACCCGCATAAAAACAGTGCAGTGATGATAACAATACAGGTGTCGCTGTTCTGATCATTAAGAAATACAGACTAAAGGAGGATGTATGACATTAAAGACTATCTCTAAGCTAGTATTAGCCAGCACAGTAGGACTAATGAGTCAGGCTGTATTGGCAGATCGGGCAGATGCAGAAGCAAATCTGCACAAACTCAACTTGCCAGAAGGATTCCATATTGATGTATATGCTGAAGTCGAGGGTGCTCGTCAAATGGCATTGGGTCAATCAACAGGAACAGTCTTTGTCGGCACACGCGGTAATAATGTTTTTGCTGTTGTTGATAAAAACAAAGATCGCAAAGCGGAAAAAGTCGTCAATATTCTTGATGATTTAAAAGTAGGTAATGGCGTCGCCATGCACCAGGGTAATCTCTACGTCGCTGAGCAAAACCGTATTGCACGCTACGCTGCACCAGGTTTTGACCTGACGCTCCCATTCAAACAAATGCGTGAAGTCATTTATGACAAACTCCCGGATAAAGCCCATCATGGCTGGCGTTATATTGCTTTTGGCCCCGATAACAAACTGTATGTGACGGTCGGTGCCCCTTGTAATATCTGTAACCCTGAAGGTATCGAGGCCAGCATTATTCGCATGAATGCTGATGGCAGTGAGGCTGAGATTTATGCCAAAGGGATCAGGAATTCAGTCGGTATGGATTTCCAGCCCGACACTGGTGACTTGTATTTCACTGATAATAATGTCGATATGATGGGTGATGACACCCCACCAGGTGAGCTCAATGCGGCTCCTGAAGCGGGTATGCATTTCGGTTTCCCATTTTATGCTGGTGGCAAGGCACAACATCCAGATTGGAAAGACAAAAAAGTCCCACAAAAAGTCACCTTCCCAGTGCAAGAGTTTCAGGCACATACAGCGAGTCTGGGCCTTAAATTCTATACAGGAGACATGTTTCCAGCCGATTATAAAGGCGATGCTATTATTGCTCAGCATGGTTCCTGGAATAGAACCAGCCCTGTTGGTTACCAGTTAATGCGCGTCACTTTTGATGATAATCATCAGGTAACGGGTCAAGAAGTCTTTATTGATGGTTGGTTACAAAATGGAGAAGCCTGGGGACGACCAACCGATGTATTACAACTTTCTGATGGTTCATTGTTGATTTCAGATGACTACAATGATGTGATTTATCGTGTCAGCTATGGCGATGACAAAGCAGCAAAAGTCGCTACGTCTCGCTCAAATAGTCAAACGATCAGCGGCTTGGTGATGCCTGAATCAGCAATTGCTGCACCAGATGGACGTGTGTTTATTACTGAAATTGGTGAGTTTGGCAAAGCGGGTGATGGTAAGGTTACCGTTATTGATAAAGACGGTCAAAAGTCAACTTTAGCCACAGGCTTAAATGATCCAAAAGGCATCGATTTATGGAATAACGAACTGTATATTGCTGACGTCGATCATGTCGTGAAAGTCGACATGGATGGCAAGGTCAACGTTATCGCTGATAAGAAAGCACTTCCAGGAAAACCCGTATTCCTGAATGATGTGGAAATTGATGGTAATGGCACCATTTATGTTTCAGACAGTGGCACGGATGAAGGTGAAAACGCTGGTATCTATCAAATCACACAAGCAGGAAAAATAAGTGAAATTTTAAATACCAACTCGGCGATTAAACGCCCAAATGGCCTATTGATGGATGGTAATGACACACTATTAGTCGCCGACTTTGGTACTGGGGATCTGTACCGCACATCTATCAGTTCAGGCAAAACCGAGGCCTTAAACAAGGGCTTTGGTGGCGCAGATGGTCTGGTCAGAGACAGTAAAGGTTATCTTTACGTGAGTGATTGGCAGAATGGTAAAGTCTGGCAATTAGTTGAGCCTAAAGCGACACCTCAGCTCATCAGTGAAGACTTTGTCTCTGCAGCTGACATTGCACTATCTGCAGATGGTCAGTCAATACTGGTACCTGACATGAAAGCCGGCAAATTAATCTCTTTGCCAATTCAGTAAATCATTCTATCTATGCCCGGTGTTCACACCGGGCATTTTAAAATCCAGTGATCACATTATCAGTATCAGCGGTCTTCAAACTGGGTTGTTTAAAATAGTTATAACCATTTTTGTGCTGTGACTTCACTTCATACATAGCCAGGTCAGCATATTTAAGCAGTGATTCCAAGTTGTCGGCATTGAATGGATAAAGCGCGATACCGATACTCGCACTAATATTGACCGTGTTATAGAGCTCACATTCAATTGGTTCACGTAAAATACTCAGCAGTTTTTCTGCGATACGACTCGCTTCCAATAGGTCTGTGGTTAATCTGGCAAAAATAACAAATTCATCGCCCCCCCAACGTATCGCCACATCGTCAGCACGCACAGAACTCAATAATCGATTTGCGACTTCAATCAACACTTTGTCACCTGCTTCATGGCCAAACTGGTCATTAACGGGTTTAAAGCCATCCAAATCGATCATAAACAGGCCATAAGCAAAACGCTTAGTCTCAGCTAATGTGATGAGCTGTTCTATCTTATTTTCTCCAGCACCACGATTATATAGATTGGTTAAAGCATCAACTTCAGCCTGCCCTTTGAGTTTTTCTTCACGATTCCGACGTTCAGAGATATCTTGTAAAACAATCTCAAATGACGACGCTTTATCATCATCAGTCATAAGTGAAATAAGACAATATAGCCATCGAGTCTCACCACTGTCCTCAATTTTTATATCAACGGCACGTGACTCACCTGTTAATAAAACCTCAGCAGCAGCCGACTCTAAACGACTTTTTTCCTCATCAAAGACGGTGAAGAATGAAACGGGGTCTTGCTGAGAAATTTTTTCAAAACTTGGCTTACCAATAATATTTCTGAATGATGGGTTATGCAGTTTCATTTTGCCATCAATATCCACAATTGCGATGCCATGACTGGATTGCTCAAAGATATCTCTGAAACGGTTTTCGAGCTCTTCTACTTCCTGTCGTAGCGCTCTTTCAAGGTTGATATTGTCTTCAACCGAGCTCAATAAGTGGTTGATATCATGAGTTAATAAACCAATTTCATCATATTTGTGTGATGGCGTAGGAACCAGGCGTTGGTCACTACCAATACGAATACTATGCAAACGCCTGGCTAGGCGTTTAATTTCTGTAATGAGCTGTCTGTTAAGTAAAAAAATGATTAAGGTAATTAAAATAAATGTCTGCACAGCGATGAGAGTCACATGATTCATAGCCGTTTTTTTAGCATCGAATTGAATTAAGTCAATATTTGGGGCAACCAATAACTTTCCGACCGTTTCACCCGTAACAAAGGGTGAATCTAAATTAAACCGCAGAGTCTCAACGGGTTCATCAGGCATAATGCCACGCGTTGATAATGTTTCCTGGGTGGATTTTAGTACCACGGCTTTCACTAAATCACTGGCGGCAATGCCGTCAACTACCTCTTTAGCCAATGTGAGATCATCCAGATAGGCAGCAATAGCAGCAGTTTGGGACACCGCATGAACCAGTTGCCTCAGTTGTTTTTGACTCTGGGCAAACTCTTTTGAATAGGTATAACTATAAAATACATAGCCAGTACATAAGGCCGACACCAGGCCAGCAAGCAACAGTATTAGGGCTAAACGTGTTGCGATACTGGTACGAAGCTTAGTCAACATAACCAAGAATTTTTAATTTATCGTTCACTTTATCTGCTTCAACATAGCCAATAGCATCCGTATCTGTCTCTAAGTAGTTAATCAACTCCTTATCACTGACTTCTCTGGGCAAGGTCGCTCGTCCAGAAAAAAGTAATCGGGCTCGGTATGAATTGATTTCGTTAAGTGTTTTATTAACAAGATTGAGATAAAACAGTTTTCTCGTAGACGAGTTAAGTTTCTGGTCAAGTAAAATAATGCGCTGTCCCGATGCATAGAATGTGGTTCTTCCCATGAAAATATCAATGATTTGTTGTTTCGATAATTCATTTAAAGGATTATTTTTATTGGCCACAACAACAAGATCATCGGCAGAAGCCATGCTAGGCATCAATGATAACAGCAGTATGAATGATACGAATAACGTCTTCATCAGAATATAAAATCCATGGTCAGACTAAACGTATTAAAACTGTGTTGCTTATCTATAGGGTTTTTCTGCTCGAAAATAAAATCGCCATATTTTTCAACCCAGGTTCTGTCCCACTGCGCTTTTAATGACACTCTCTGTGACACATCCCAACGCGCACCAATACCAATACTTCCCTGATCGGTATACATAGCATTGCTCGCAGCCTGCGTAATAGCTTGTAGTTGCTGATAAGCGGGAATAAAGGCCGGCGCTGATGTTATCTTCTCTCTACTGCCAAGCGTTTTAAATTTACTGACGATAATATACGGTGTGATTGAACCGAAACGATGACCCACGCTGAGGTATCCGGAAGCATATTTATCTTGAACGCTGGTTTCCGCTTTCACTAAGCTGAGTTCACTTTGAATCAACCAGTTATCTTTGTCATAGCTAACGCCAGCGGCTAAATATTTAAGCCAGGTATCATTGATAGAAAATCCAGCCAGTGAAGCCGCTTCAGGCCAGCCAAATTCTGATGCTTGTATTAAAGCCTCATCAAGTGCCGCTACAGGATCTGCCTTATCATTAATCTTCGCTTGAGAATACAAAACACGAAATTGCCATGTCTGATTTTCCCAACGCAGGCTTACACCATAATTGGGCTCAAAGATAACCTCTTCTGAACCATCGCTGCTGGCATAAGGGAAATGACTACGTCCTCCCCAGATAGAGGTGGTCAGCATTCCATCAGCTAGCCTGGAGTGATGTTTTAACTCAACACCATCATATTTATCACTGGCGATCTGGCCATAGAACTCAACTGGATGATGAGCCCATAAGTTAGCAAACCCCACGTTCTTATATTCAGATGACATAAAAACGCCATTCGGCATGCGGCCTATATTCAGCTCAAAAGCATCATTTATATGGTAGGAAAAAAAAGCTGACTCAATACTTCGGTTCAGGGAGTTTTCTGGTCGTTTTTCTAATAAGAACTGCGTCGTGAATGTCAGTTTGTGGTTAAACGCATAGTCCAGCTGCATTCCCAAATTAGAAGCAGTCGTCCAATCAAACCCTTTATCGAAGCCTTCTTGTTCAATCGAATGTCGATAATAAATATCATCACTATCGTTATAGACAAGACCAAGTGAACCATAACCGTTGATGTGAAAATTATCGATACCGGTATCAAATGCAGTTGCTTGAAATGGATATGTGATTATCCACAACAACAATAGATATAAACGGTATCTGAGCTCGAACAACTTAATACTCTCACTTTCACGACTTAATTAACGAATTCCCATAAGAATTATATAGATATTTTCCTCAAATTTGTTATGCAAAACTCAATTTCAAGGTATAGCTGGTCATTACGCTAGTTACTCACAATTTCTGTGGAAAATAATGTGGATAACTTTCTAGTAAATCTGTAAGTGTTTCTTTTATGGCAACCTTTATGATGTGGTTAAATTTTAACCAACGAGAAAATCAGCCGAAAAATGTTGATATATCTAGGTTTATGAAACAGACATGATCAGTATTCCAGAAATAATCGTATTCTTTTTACTCACAATTTCAGTGGATAAGCATGTGCATAACTTTCTGGTAAATCTGTAAGTGACTCTTTTATGACAAGCTTTATGACTTGGTTATTTTTTAACCAATCCCATTTTCGCATAGCAAAGTCATCGTTGAAGATGGAAGATCAAAAAGAAGTAAACTCGATAAAGGAATCACTTATTCACCTTACTCACAATTCCAGTGGATAAGCATGTGGATAACTTTCTGGTAAATCTGTAAGTGTTTCTTTTATGACAAGCTTTAAGGAATGGTTAAAATTTAACCAGCACCTATTAAAATGGCTATGGAAAGAAACGCATTATTGAAGATGTTCAAACACTTAATAATGCCCTCTCACGCCCTAATAAAATCTGTTTACGCTCAACACCCCAGCGATAGCCTGAAAGGTTGCCGTTTTTATTCACAATACGATGACAAGGAACCAGTAATGCCAGTGAATTCGCGGCACAAGCATTGGCAACGGCTCGCACTGACGAAGGCCGACCAAGCATCATTGCGAGCTCAGTATACGTTCTGGTTTGTCCAGCAGGTATTTGCAATAAGGTATTCCATACTGACTTTTGAAACGATGTACCTTCCATCTGAATGGGCAAATCCAGCTCGCCTGTTGGCGCTTCAATATAGTTTAAAATCTGGATTAAATAATCCGTTAATAAGGTATCGTTTTCCTGCTGTTTTGCATGTGGATATTTTTCCAGCAGGTGCTCAACTAACCTGTCTGGATCGTCAGCCAGTGCCACAAAACAGATACCATTGTCATTGCCAGCCACCAGAAGACAGCCGAGGCTGGAAATACCTAATTCATAAAACACCATGAACTTGTCCTCCCTATTGAATGTATTTTTCATATAACATATAAAGCTCTGAACTAAATCGTATTCATCATTGCCAGAGACATGATTGAATACTGAGGAGTGAACCATTGAAAATTTCTAGCTCATTGCTTTTTTTATGCATGTGCCCTGCTGTATTCGCTGGTAATTTGAACTATCAGTTTAGCGGAGATAGTTTACAAAAATTATATGCTGAGCTTCATTATTTACGTGAAGTAGGTATCGAAATTCATCAAAAATACGATGTGAAAAAAAACCCAGATCAGCTTCGCTTTTGTAAGGGTGAGTACGGTTTTATTTCTACACGTGCAAAATCCACCATTGGTATTGCAAACCGTTTGACCAGTCCACACAAAGATGAATATATCGCCGCTGGCTGGAAAGCCTATGAATGCAGTCAGTGTAGTGGTAATATCGAAGCATGTGATGCAGTGCCTCCAGTACTTGAAACCATAAAAGCAGAATTCAAAGAAAAACAAAACGCGACTGAATAAACTAGTGAAAAAAGTAACGACACATTTCCTACTGCTGTGCATGACGCTGATGATGACTTTGTCATCATGGTCAGCGCACGCAGAAAAAGCAGAAATGCGTTCAGATATGGCTCACTCTTCATCGCACTCAATTCAATCTTCTGATTCTGACCAACACTGCGCAGAAACGATATCCAAAGATTGCAAGCATTGTATGAATATGGGTCACTGCCAATCCAATCATCATAGCTGTTTCAACACGGTAACTCTGCCATCAAAGAGCACTTTATCCACTAATCAGCCTCTGTTAACTCTACTCACCGTGAGTCAGATTGAAGCAAAGCCGACAGAGCAACACAACTCCCTGTTCAGGCCCCCTATAAGTTCATAACTCCCACCCCCTCATTACCATGAGGCCTTAGCACATCTGTGCTTATATCATTATTAATGATTGGTGAAGCTTATGAATCGATGGAATAGTTCCATTACTGTGTGGCTGGTTTTACTGCCACTAATTTCCCTTATACCAGCAGCTTATTCGGATGAAGATACGCCATATAGTATCGAACAGACACAGGCTGTATTGCCCTTAGATATCGCCATCACTTTGGCAGAGCAGTCCAACCCGGGACTTGCCCAGCGTCAGGCTCAGGCTGAGGCGATGTCTGCCCTTCCCTCACAACTTGGCAGCCTGCCGGATCCAATGATCAGCATGGGACTGGTTAACTTACCGACAGATAGTCTCAATACCTCGCAAGAAGCTATGACACAATGGCAATTAGGTATTAGTCAGGAGATTCCATTTCCCGGCAAGTTAGCGCTGAAACAACAAGCGGCCACTGAACGAGCCAGTGCCAGCGCGTTTATGACGACAGAGTATAAACAGCAGCTAATTAAATCTATAACAAGCTACTGGTGGCAATTGTTTTATCTGGAAAAGACGTTGTCGGTAATTTCCAGCAATAAAACGTTGCTTAAACAATTTATCGATATTGCTGAAACAAAATATCGTGTCGGACATGGTCTGCAGCAGGATGTACTGCTGTCTCAACTGGAATTATCCAAACTCCTCAACCGTGAGATTGAGTTAAACAGTCAACGTGAACAGTTGGTTATCACACTCAATACCTTACTTAGCCGACCTACGCATACGCCCATTCAGCTTCCAGCCTTTCAGAACATCGACACCACACTCCCCGATATTAAACCTATCGCGGACATTCTCCATCTCGCGAAACAAAACAGGCCGTTTCTACAACAGCAAAAACACCTGATTGCTGCAGCAGCAGAAGATAAAGCCTTAGCTGAAAAAAACGTGTTACCTGATTTTAAAGTTTCGGCAGCTTATGGTCACAGACAAGGCAATAATCTGGATGGCTCTGATCGCAGTGACATGCTGTCACTGCAAGTCGGTATTAGCGTGCCGTTATTTGCCGATCGAAAACAAAAAATGGCCATTTCACAAAAAAACAGTGAATTAAAACAACAACAGTTCGCCTATCAGGATAGCTGGAATCAAGTTCAGGCAGAGATTGCGAATTACATGACGCAATATGAGCAGGCACGTCAGCAATATAGCTTATTAAATACAGGCATCCTGCCTCAGGCCAGACAAACCATAGCGTCAATGTTATCGGGGTATCAGGTTAACAAAGTCGACTTTCTCAATCTGGTTCGAGCACAAATCACACTTTATGACTACGAAACACAATTATGGCTTAGTGTAAAAACCGCAAAAACGGCATTAGCCAATCTCGAGGCCAGTGTAGGTAAGGACACTTTTTATGAATAAAACAACGTCTGTATTTATTAGTTTAATCAGTGGTTTATTAATCGGTACCGGTGGTTTAATGGCATATCAACACTTGTTCAGCCCACCAGCTGTGAAAGCAGAAGCTACACAGAAACCCGCCAAACCATTGTATTACCGTAATCCAATGAACCCGGAAGTCACCTCGCCTGTTCCAGCTAAAGACCACATGGGAATGGACTATATACCGGTTTATGAAGACGAGGCCTCTGCACCAGTAAAAGCAGGTACGGTTAAAATTGATCCGGTCACCGAACAGAATATTGGTGTTCGTACCGCAACGGCCAAACTTTCCAGCTTATCGCACCTTATCCGTACTGTCGGTAAAGTGACCTATGATGAGGAGCGCATATCTAAACTTCATCCCAAAACTGAGGGGTGGGTTGAAAAGCTTTTTGTTGATAAGACCGGTACTCAAGTCAATAAAAACACGATGTTATTGAGTGTATATTCGCCACAACTGGTCACCAGCTCACAGGAATACTTACTGGCGATTAGCAGTGCAAAAACGCTGGAAAACAGTCCTTTCGATGATATCCGTCGCAGTGCTGAGCAAATGGTCGTTTCAGCACGGGAACGTCTGGCATTGCTGGATGTGCCAAAGCATCAGATTCACGATATGGTGAAAACGGGCAATATACCCAAGGCGCTTCATATCCACTCCCCATTCACAGGGACAGTGATTAATATCGGCGCACGTGAAGGTCAATATGTCACACCACAAACAGAGTTATATATGCTGGCTGATCTCAGTAAAGTCTGGGTGATCGCACAGGTCTATGAGTCAGATCTGCCCTGGGTCGGTGAGAACGATACGGTTGAAATGCAATTAACGGCCATTCCAGGAAAAACCTTTAAAGGCACCCTCTCTTATATATATCCCTATGCTGAAGCGGCAACCAGAACCATTAAAGTGCGTATGGCATTTGATAATCCGGATTTGCTATTAAAACCGGACATGTTTGCCAATGTCACCATTCATACCAAAAATCAGCCTGAGGCCATTACGGTACCGACTGAAGCCATCATTCGCTCAGGTGATAAAGAACAGGTATTTATTATGAGAGCAGCGGGCCAGTTTGAACCGCGTATGGTCACTACCGGATTAAGTGCCGATGGCAGGACACAAATCCTAAATGGCGTGAAGGTGGGAGAAGAAGTGGTGACGTCTAGTCAGTTTTTGATTGATTCTGAGTCTAAACTTAATGAAACGACTGAGAAAATGCGTGCAATCGACGCCCCCGCTTATGATGAAATGCAAGATCATCAACAAAACATGATCGAACAGGACATGCCAGCACCCACATCATCGTCAATGAACATGCCAGAGATGGAGCATCATCACCATGATTAAATCCATCATCGATCTGGCATTACGTGAAAAGCTACTGGTTTTACTGGCAGCAGGTTTTTTGGTCGCCTCCGGTGTCTGGAGTCTGAAAAATGTCTCTTTGGACGCCATTCCAGACCTATCTGATGTTCAGGTGATTGTCTTTACACAATATCCGGGACAAGCACCACAAGTCGTTGAAGATCAAGTGACCTATCCTTTAACGACCGCCATGTTAGCTGTGCCTAAAGCCAAGTCTGTACGGGGCTATTCCTTTTTTGGTCTCTCATTTGTTTACATTATTTTTGAAGACAATACTGATATGTATTGGGCCCGGTCACGGGTACTGGAATACCTGAATTATGTCAGTAACCGTCTCCCAGAAAACGTATCGCCAAGCCTCGGACCTGACGCTACCGGTGTTGGCTGGGTATATGAATATGCCTTAGTTGATAAAAGCGGTCGTCATGATTTAGCACAATTACGCTCCATACAGGACTGGTATTTACGTTATCCGCTGCAAACCGTAGATGGTGTGGCTGAAGTGGCTTCGATTGGTGGTTATGTCAAACAATATCAAATCGAAGTGGATCCCAATGCCCTGCTCAATTACCACATTCCATTATCCAAAGTGAAAACAGCCATTCAGCGTTCGAATAGTGATGTTGGCGGTAAGCTAATTGAAATGGCAGAAACCGAATACATGGTGCGTGGATTGGGTTACATCCAGTCACTTGATGATATTCGCTCAATTTCCGTCAGTGTGACTGAAGATGGCACGCCAATTCGTCTGGCAGATATCGCTAATATTCACTACGGCCCTGATTTACGCCGCGGACTCGCTGAGCTGAACGGCGAAGGTGAAGTTGCAGGCGGTATCGTCGTTATGCGTTATGGTGAAAATGCACTGAGTACCATTAATAACGTAAAAGTAAAACTTAAAGAACTGGAAAAAAGCCTGCCAGCTGGTGTGGAAATACAGCCCGTCTATGACCGCAGTGATCTGATTCATCGTGGTGTGAATAATCTTAAATACAAGCTGCTGGAAGAATCGCTTATTGTCAGCTTCATTTGTATTATTTTCTTATTCCATGCCCGTTCTGCACTGGTAGCAATTGTTACTTTACCCATTGGTATATTGATGGCATTTATCGTAATGCACTGGCAAGGGATTAATGCCAATATTATGTCGCTTGGCGGCATAGCTATTGCGATAGGTGCGATGATTGATGGTGCCATTGTGATGATTGAAAATGCACATAAACACTTGGAAAAAGCCGCAACTGAATTAGGCAGAAAGCTCTCTTCATCTGAACACTGGCAAGCGATAGCAACTGCCTCTAAAGAAGTGGGACCGGCTTTATTTTTCTCGCTTATGATTATCACCGTGTCTTTTCTGCCGGTATTCACACTCCAGGCTCAGGAAGGCCGCTTATTCAGTCCCTTAGCATTCACCAAAACGTATGCCATGGCTGCGGCAGCTATTCTGGCAATAAGTTTAGTACCTGTTTTAATGGGATTACTGATTCGCGGCAATATTCTTGCTGAAGCCAAAAACCCGTTGAATCGTTTATTGCACGGCATTCATCGGCCTATTCTGAAATTTTGTATTCATTATCGTTTTCCCGTATTGCTCATCACCATATTGCTGTTAGCTGTCAGTATCATTCCCATACAGCGAACAGGCAGTGAGTTTATGCCACCGCTCGATGAGGGTGATATTTTGTATATGCCGACTACCTACCCCGGCCTGTCCATCTCTAAAGCTCGGGAGTTAGTGCAGCAAACAGATAAGATTCTCCATACCTTTCCCGAAGTGGCTTCGGTGTTTGGTAAAGCTGGTCGCGCTGAAACAGCCACAGATCCGGCTCCGTTATCCATGTTCGAAACGACTATTCGTTTAAAACCGCGAGAGCAATGGCCAGACCCTAGTAAAACCACACGGCAACTGATGAATGAAATGGATGAAGCCATTCAGTTTCCAGGTCTGACCAATAGCTGGACAATGCCCATTAAAACAAGGCTGGATATGTTATCGACAGGCATCAAAACACCGGTCGGTGTAAAAATCAGTGGTCCCAGCTTAACCGAACTCAATACGTTAACGGCGCAAGTTGAACAACTGCTCAACACACTCCCTGAAACCTTGTCTGCATTTGGTGACAAAGCGACAGGTGGGTATTTTGTTGATATCAATATCAACAGAGATGAAATTGCGCGTTATGGTTTACATATTGGTGATGTTCAAGATGTCATTCAGACAGCCATTGGTGGTATGAATGTCACCTATACGGTTGAAGGCCTGGAGCGATATCCCGTCAATTTGCGTTATCCACGGGATATGCGTGATAACTTAAATGAGCTTAAGCGCACCCTGATATCAGCACCAACCGGCGCCCAGATTCCATTATCACAACTGGCCGATTTAAGTCTGAAACGGGGTGCCCCAGTCATCAAGACAGAAAACTCACGGCCCAATGCCTGGGTCTATATTGATATAAAATCCGATGATATCGGCGGCTATGTAGAGAAAGCACGTCAATTGATTGATGAAAAGGTATCGCTGCCACCGGGTTATACCCTCAGTTGGTCAGGGCAGTTTGAGTATATGCAACGTGCCGCAGAGCGACTTAAGCTGGTGATTCCTCTGACACTGTTACTTATCTTTTTATTGTTATACCTCAACTTCCGTAATATTCGGTCACCGCTTATTGTGATGCTGTCGATCCCGTTTGCCAGCATTGGCGGTTTATGGTTGCTGTATTGGCTTGGATTTAACTTCTCTGTTGCCGTTGCTGTCGGTTTTATTGCACTAGCTGGCGTTGCCGCTGAGATTGGTGTGTTAGTTCTAACCTTTATCGATCAGAAGATAGATGAAGTCAGGAAACAGAACCCACAACAAAAACTCACCAAAGAGGCTATCTGGCAAGCTGTGTTTTCAGGCAGTGCAGAAAGAGTCCGTCCAGTTGCCATGACCGCTATCGCCATTACCGCTGGCCTGCTGCCCATTTTATGGAGTCATGGTACCGGCAGTGATGTGATGCAGCGCATTGCTGCGCCTATGGTAGGCGGAATGATTTCCGTTACCGTATTAGCGCTGTTTGTTTTACCGTTAATTTATGGTCTGGTTTTACAGTTTATTGAGCGTCGAAAATAGATGTGTAATGCAAACATAAATCAGACATTAAATGCCGCCAGTATTGCACAGGGTTTGCTTTCTCCGCCTACAGCGCAGTTACCAGCTAAACGTTTGAGGCTATCACGAGCTTGCTGCATGTCGGCTATTTTGGCGTCCAGCTCTTGTAAACGTCGCATGGCTAGTTGATATGCGCGGTGATGATCTTGTGTCGAATCAAGCCCTATGAGCTCTTTAATTTCACGTAAAGTAAAGCCTGCTTCCTGTGCTTTACGTATGAATTTGAGACGGCGCAAATCATGCTGCCCATATCGACGAATACCACCAGCGCTATCAGGCGTATCAAGTAACCCTTTGCGTTGATAATAACGGACGGTTTCCACCGTCACATTGACTTGTTTGGCGAACTGGCCGATGGTCCAACTGTCTTTTTTCATAAGGATATTGACTCTGTACTATGGTACGTACTTTATAGTCTAACCAAGCTCATAAGTTTAATCATCACCATTACTGTCAATTGGGTAGAAAACAGCAATACCCTATTGATAAAACAATTATTTCAGGAGAAGACAATGGCGACTGATCCCGTATGTGGTATGCAGGTTGATGAAACCTCTGCAAAATACCAAACCAGCTATAAGCATAAAAATTATGCCTTTTGCTCTCAACACTGCTTAAATAATTTTAAGGCGGATCCCGAGTTTTATCTTAATAAGCCTGAAACAGAGTATGCAAAAAGCTGTTGCAGCGGCAAACATGATCATCAGCCTAGTTCAGATAAACACCAGCATACTCATGCCGATGCCAAAGGCGACTATATTTGCCCCATGTGTGAGGGTGTTCGAAACGATGGGCCTGGCAGTTGCCCGAAATGTGGTATGGCATTAGAACCTGAAAACCCCGTTTCAACTAACCAGAAAACCGAGTACACCTGCCCAATGCACCCGGAAATCATACAGGATGAACCTGGTGACTGTCCGATTTGCGGTATGGCGTTGGAAGCTACCACCGTTGAAGTCGAGCCGGATAACAGCGAATACAAAGACATGTTAAAACGCTTCATTATTGGTGGGCTATTAGCATTACCTGTGTTTTTAATTGCCATGTTACTGGAAATGGCCCCATCATTTTTTCCAGTAAATACCAGTATCCAACAATGGCACTGGGCTGAGTTTATACTCGCTACACCTGTTGTGTTCTGGGCTGGCTGGCCATTTCTGGTGCGTGCTGTGCAATCAGTAAAAACTGGCCACTTAAATATGTTCACCCTGATCGGACTTGGCGTGAGTGTCGCCTGGACATACAGCATCATTGCATTGCTCTTTCCTGGCGTATTTCCAGCAAGCATACAACACGACGGTGTGGTAGCCGTTTACTTTGAGGCTGCCGCCGTCATCACGGTGTTGGTATTATTGGGTCAAGTATTAGAATTGCGGGCTCGCAGCCAAACCAATACTGCCATCAAACTATTAATGGATTTGGCGCCAAAAACAGCACGAAAAGTCACCGACTGTGGCCATGAAAAAGATATCCCACTGGATCAAGTCAAAGTGGGTGACAAATTACGGATTCGTCCTGGTGAGAAAATTCCTGTTGATGGCTTGGTCATCGAAGGCGAAAGTCACATTGATGAATCCATGGTCACAGGCGAAGCCATGCCGGTGAATAAAAAAGTCGATGACAAACTGGTTGGTGGCACAGTCAACGGCACTGGCAGTCTATTAATGCAGGCTGAAAAAATTGGCAGTGACACCCTACTCTCACAAATCGTGAAAATGGTAGCTGAAGCACAACGTTCCCGGGCACCAATACAAAAACTGGTCGATAAAGTCGCCGCTTATTTTGTACCGACCGTGATTGCGGTGGCCGTTATTACGTTTATTGTCTGGTTTGTAGTCGGTCCCGATCCAAAACTGGCACATGCTTTAATCAATGCCGTGGCAGTGTTAATCATTGCCTGCCCTTGTGCTCTAGGTTTGGCGACGCCGATGTCAATTATGGTGGGCACCGGCCGTGGTGCAGCTCATGGTGTGTTGATTAAAAATGCTGAAGCCTTAGAGAGTATGGAAAAAATCGACACGCTGGTTGTTGATAAAACTGGCACCTTAACTCAGGGTAAACCTCAACTGTCTGCCATTGAAGCCGTTGATGGCTTTGAAAAAAATGCTTTATTGCAGTGGGCTGCCAGCCTGGAGCAACATAGCGAACATCCGCTGGCAACCGCATTAATTGCGGCAGCAAAAAAACAAAATCTCTCACTTGCTGAAGCCAAACAGTTTCAGTCACATACCGGTCAGGGAATCAGTGGCAGCGTTGATGGGAAATCTATTTTGTTTGGCAATAAAGCCTTGATGCAAGCCAATAAGGTTGATGTCAGTGGGCTTGAATCACGAGCAGAAGCACTACGTCAGCAAGGTGACAGCGTGATGTTACTGGCTGTAGACGGTCAAGCAGCTGGACTAGTTGCCGTCGCAGATCCGATTAAAGACACCACCAAAGCCGCTATTGATGCCTTGCATAAAGAAGGTATCCGTATTGTGATGCTGACCGGTGACAATCATGTCACAGCCAATGCTGTGGCAAAACAGCTGAACATTGATGAAGTGCATGCCGATGTGCAACCGGAACAGAAAAATCAGCACATTAAAGATTTGCAAAGTCAGGGACGTATTGTCGCGATGGCTGGTGATGGCATTAACGACGCCCCTGCTCTTGCTCAGGCAAACATTGGTATTGCAATGGGCACAGGCACCGATGTTGCTGTTGAAAGCGCTGGCATGACTCTAGTGAAAGGTGATTTAAGGGGTATTTATCAGGCGCTCAAACTGAGTCGGGCCACCATGAAAAATATCCGCCAAAACCTATTCTTTGCTTTTGTCTATAACTCACTGGGGGTGCCTGTGGCCGCCGGGATTTTATATCCATTTTTTGGATTATTGCTTTCGCCTATGGTCGCAGCCGCCGCGATGAGTCTCAGCTCAGTATCCGTTATTGGCAATGCTTTACGCTTACGCCGGTTAAAGTTATAAGCTTTTCAGAAGCTTAAACTTGTTCTTCTCTAAAGCAGAGTCATGGTCTTGTGGCTCTGCTTTTTATATCTCATGTGACCAATTACCTCTCATCATGCGTACTCATGTTAATCTCTGCCATGTAGACAAGCTTAACCACAATAAAATGGTATAACTCAGCGCTTATGGAGAGAATTATGCGATTAGAATCACTCGCCTTACATCACGGTTATGAATCTGAACCGACGACTAAATCAGCTGCCGTTCCTATCTACCAAACGACCTCATATACGTTTGACGATACTCAGCACGGCGCTGATTTATTTGACCTGAAAGTTCCGGGCAATATTTACACACGAATTATGAACCCAACCAATGACGTGCTGGAAAAACGTCTTGCCGAGATGGAAGGCGGTATTGCTGGTCTGGCCGTGGCATCCGGCATGTCAGCGATTACCTATGCTATCCAGGCGATTGCGGAAGCAGGTGACAATATTGTCAGCAGCACTCAACTCTATGGCGGTAGCTACAACCTGTTTGCACATACCTTCCCGCGACAAGGGATTACGGTGCGTATGGCCTCTTTTGACGATTACGACAAAATCGAAAGCCTGATTGACGAGAAAACCAAAGCCTTATTCTGTGAATCAATTGGTAACCCTGCCGGTAATATCGTTGATATACAGCGTTGGGCTGAGATTGCTCATCGTCATGGTGTACCGTTAATTGTCGATAATACAGTAGCCACACCTTATCTTTGCCGTGTTTTTGATCATGGTGCAGATATCGTCGTGCATTCATTAACCAAATACATCGGCGGTCATGGCACAACAGTTGGCGGCATGATTGTCGACTCAGGTCGTTTTGACTGGGTGGCGAATAAAGATCGTTTCCCGATGCTTAACGAACCTGATCCTTCTTACCATGGCGTGGTCTATACAGAAGCATTAGGGCCTGCCGCCTATATTGGTCGTTGTCGTGTCATTCCGCTGCGTAATACGGGTTCAGCCTTGTCTCCTCACAGTGCCTTTTTATTAATGCAGGGTCTTGAAACCTTGGGTTTAAGAATGGAACGTCACTGTGAGAATGCACTGAAAGTCGCTAATTATTTGCAACAACACCCTAAAGTGGAATGGGTCAATTACGCGGCTTTAGAAAACAGCCCCTATCATGCGGTCTGCCAGAAAATTACCAAAGGTCAGGCTTCCGGTATTCTCAGCTTTGGCATCACCGGAGGCAAAGAAGCAGGTGCCCGCTTTATTGATGCTTTGCAGATGATTTTACGTCTGGTCAATATTGGTGATGCAAAATCACTGGCCTGCCACCCTGCTACCACCACTCATCGTCAGTTAAACCCGGAAGAGCTGGCCACCGCAGGCGTATCAGAAGACTTAGTGCGTATTTCGGTCGGGATTGAGCATATTGACGACATTATTGCTGATATCGCTCAGGCACTGGAAAAAGCATAAAAACAGCTTTATTTATCTCAACCTGATCTCACGGTCAGGTTGAGCATATTATTTTTTTATTGCCACTCGCCACACTTATAATGGCATCTCATTAAGTTGAGAGCGCTCTTCGTGCCATAACCAACGCCCATCAAAAAAATGACTAAACGCTCACCTAACAAAGGTTTACATCCTAGAAACCTTCATAATCACGGTTATGACTTTCTTGAATTGATAGCCAGCCATCCCCCCTTAGACGCTTTTGTATTCACCAATGATTTTGATCATTTATCTATCGACTACAGTGATGCTGAGGCCGTCAAACAACTAAATGCCGCTCTGCTGGCACATCATTATCAAATCAAGGACTGGGCTATCCCCGATGGTGCCTTGTGCCCGCCGATTCCTGGACGCGTCGACTATATCCACTACATAGCTGATTTATTAGGTGTTACAGATCGCACTAGCGATATCCGAATGCTCGATATAGGTATTGGCGCCAATGGCATTTATTCTCTGTTAGCCAGTCGGTGTTATGGCTGGCAATGTGTGGGCAGTGATATCAATGAAACGTCACTCAACAATGTCGCCACCATACTCGATAACAACAAAACATTAGAAACACAGGTGACACTGCGTCATCAGCCAAATCCACATCACATATTTGAAGGCATCATTAAGCAAGGTGAGCGATTTGATGTGAGCGTGTGTAATCCGCCTTTTCATGCTTCTGCTGAAGCAGCATTAAAAACGCATCAACAAAAACAACATAATTTAAAGCTAAAAACCAATAAGCCTACATTGAATTTTGGCGGTTCAGCAGCCGAATTATGGTGCAATGGTGGTGAGAAATTGTTTCTCAAAAAGATGATTCGTGAGAGTCAGGCGTTTGCCGAGCAATGTCGTTGGTTTACGAGTCTGGTGTCAAAAATTGAGAACGTAAAACCCGCAATCAAGTTAATTCAAAAACTGGGCGCTACTGAGGTAAAACAAATTGATATGTATCAAGGTAACAAAATCACACGTATCCTCGCCTGGACGTTTAATTAAAACGGTCAGCAGTCGCTAACGAACCTTCACTAAGTTGCGACCAGCCGCTTTCGCCTCGTACATAGCTTCATCCACCTTGTTTATGGCATCGTCAACACTATAGGCGGGATCAAGGGATGTGACACCAATCGAGGCCGTTACTTGTAATGTGTTACCTTCTTTATCGTAAATAATCTGCTGTTCTGCAACCATGCTGCGAATACGCTCTGCCACATGTTCGACTTGTTCTAATGTGGTATTGGGCATGCAAATCAGGAATTCTTCGCCACCGTAGCGATAAAGCTGATCATAAGGTCTCAATACGTGCTGTAAACATGCGACCGTTTTAATCAATACCTCATCGCCGACTGAGTGCCCGTAGTTATCATTCACCTGTTTAAAGTGGTCAAGATCGAGCATAGCCAATGCGCTGGGTTGTTGGCTTCGTTTTGCCAGAGCATGCTCTTTATTCAGTTCAGCCTGCATACCGGCTCGCGTCTGAGCCCCAGTTAAGGGATCCAGGTTCTGGACCAAATCGGCGAACTCGTGACGTAATGCCTGGAACTGTGTCCGCATCTTTTCAAGCTCATCGTTAAACTCATCAAACAAGCTCACTGGAATCCCTTGATCAGACACGACAAGCTCAATCAGTTGCTTCGCTTTTCTGTGCATCTTTTCATGGGCTATTTCCAGAGACACAAAGGTGGGATGCTCCTGAATCAGCTCGATATGTGAGGTGTACAACCACTCACCAAATTCACATGACTTATGTGCATCATTTTTGAGATCTTTTTCATCAGGTGCCACGCGGGACACTAACACTCGCAAAAGCCGTTGATACCATTGTTGATGACTGTCTATCGCTTTATCTATTTCATCAATAACAAAGCGTAATTGTTGGTGAATCACCGTTGTCATGCCTGCCCATCCGATTGGTAATGAATATAGAGCCGACGATGTCAGACTCTCATTTGACTATTCCATATTAGCGTTTGCTAAACAAGCCTTATTTGATTTATCCAGTCATGACACGTTTGATACGCTCAGCAGCTTCTACCAGCAATAACTCATCTCTTGTATAGGCAAAACGACAATGTGACTCAGCTTGGTGATGGCCAAAATCCAAACCTGGTGTGATAGCGACACCGGCTTGACTTAGCAGGAACCGGGATAAAGCCATACTATCGGGTATCTGCTCATTCAGCAGTGTTGAACAATCTGCATAAAGATAAAAAGCACCTTGTGGCGTGACGGGTATGGAAAAGCCGATATCTTTCAATAATGGCAGCAAGGTATTTCGGCGGCGCTCAAAGGCTTGGCGACGTTGTTCTAATATCGCTAAGGTATTGGACTGAAACGCCGCCAGTGCGGCATATTGCGACATGGTCGTTGGTGCAAGAAACAGATTCTGGGCTAATTTGTCCATCACTTCGGTATAGCCTTCCGGCACCATTAACCAGCCCAAACGCCATCCCGTCATACCAAAGAATTTAGAAAAGCTGTTGACGACAAACACCTGATCACTCACCGATAAGGCCGTGGGCGCGTGAAAGCCATCATAGGTAAGGCCATGATAAATCTCATCAACGACGAGATGGCCTGATTTTCTCGCGACAGCAGCAGCTAACTCCTTGAGGTCTGGTTGGGTTAACACCGTGCCTGTTGGATTAGATGGTGAAGCGACTAAAGCCATCGCGGTATTATCATCCCAATATTGCTCAATATGCTGAGCGGTGAGTTGGTATTGGTTATTCGCATTAACCGGAATACTATTGACGCGTCCTTCAACAAATCTGGCAAAGTGTTTATTGCAGGGATAACCGGGATCCGCCAACAACACCTGCTTCTGTTTCTCGAGTAACGCTCCCATTACCAAAAGTAATGCACCTGATGCGCCTGGTGTGACAATAATTCGCTCAGCATTGACCTTTACCTGATACTGCTCTTCATACCAGCCAGCAATTGCTTCTCTTAATTCAGGCAAACCACACGCTGGGGTGTAATGCGTCTTACCTTGCTTTAATGCATGTATGCCGGCTTCGATAATCGGTTGAGGTGTGTCAAAGTCGGGCTCACCCACTTCCATATGAATGATGTTCTGTCCTGCCGCTTCCAGCTGTTTAGCCTGAGACAAAATATCCATAACGTGGAAGGGAGAAATTGCGTTTGCGCGACTGGCGACTTTTTTGGTCATGCCGTATCCGTTTGAGTTTTAAGGTGAAATAATTGGCGGCTAGTTTAGCAAATTCAGCTGGTTTAACAGCAGCTATTGAAAAGGCTTGCCAATGCCCATACATAGGCGTACTAATCTACTGTTGAAAAAGATAGACAGGTGCGCGTTTCGGTGCCATGCTCTCTGGTTTTTAATCAGACTGATGTCGAGACGAAGAGAAAAAGTGATGGTTTTTTATTGTTAAATAATCAATTATCACCACACCCGTTCATCGACGTTAATTTTAATTTTGCACAAGCTGGGCGCTTCTGGTATAGATTCGCCCTTGGTTTTAGAAAGTATGAGGTTTCAAGATGGAAAACACTCAAGTCGACACTAAGATTACTCCTTACCAGGAGCAAGCAGGCGAAGAGTATATGAACGATGCTCAAGTTGAGCACTTTCGTCAGATTTTAGAAAACTGGAGAGCACAGCTTCGTGCTGAGGTCGACCGCACCGTTCATCACATGCAAGATGAAGCGGCCAACTTCCCCGATCCAAATGATCGCGCCACACAGGAAGAAGAATTCACACTTGAGTTACGCACACGTGACCGTGAACGTAAATTAATCAAGAAGATTGATGAGTCACTGGTGGACTTAGAAAAAGGTGACTACGGTTTCTGTGAGTCATGTGGTACTGAAATCGGTATTCGTCGTTTAGAAGCTCGACCAACAGCAACGCTATGCATCGATTGTAAAACTCTGGACGAAATCAGAGAAAAGAACCGCATCTGATTCGTCTGTTATAAGGCGTTGTTTCAAAGCATCAGGATTGATGCTTTAAGACCTCATACGCATAAAAAAGCCCCGATATCGGGGCTTTTTTGTATCGTCTCTTTCAACCTCTAATCATTAGAGGGCTCATAGGTATAAAGTAAATCTACACCACTTTCAGTGCCCGATTCTGCTTTTAACGCCCAGATTTTACTTAGCTGATATCGAAGCTCCACACTACTGACTGAATCAAACACGCCAATCCCGTAGCTTAGATAGAGTTTTGGTGATAAATATTTACCAATCGTCAACGCTGCATTTTCTTTACTATCACCGGTAATAGCAAACTCATCCAGACCAAACGTGTTAGCAATATCGTCACCAATCATCGCCCCATTTTGTAGGCCAATACCTGTCGCCGCTGAGGCCAATAGCGCCGCATCGGTGGCGCTGGCTTGCTCAATCGGTTTGCCTAAAATCAAATAAGATAAAATATCATCCTGACTCATATCAGGATCAGAAAATAACGTTGCCTGAGGTGCATTCACATTACCTTCAATATACAGGCCTGCAGTCACCTCTTTTGTTTCTCGTACTGCTTTAATATCCAGCTCAGGATTATCAATAGGACCAGAAAAACGAATTTTGCCATTGTCGACTTTCAATAACTGTCCATAGGCAATATAGCTTCCGTCTTTAATCGTTATCTGGCCATTACCTAGCAAGACATCATTAGGGTTACCTGACACCTGCAAATTACCCGTCAAGCGTCCCTGAAATCCCATAGCTTTGATCTGAACTTTGTCACCAAGACTGACCGTGATATCCAACTGAGTTTGTGAGGAACTCGCCTGTTCCGTTTGGGTATCTGAAATGACCTTCACATCAGTACTGGGGCTCACTGATGAGTTAAACCGAGTCGGTTCAATCTGGGCGCGTGGAATCGATACTTTCCCTGTGACTTTGGTGGCTTCCGGAGTCACTGTAATCGTCATATCGGGCTCAGCAATAACTAGTGCTTCAGGTGTGTTCATCACTTCAAGCTGTGACCCTGATACATTTGCAGTCAGCGCCCAGCCCGAGTTCTGTAGCACATATTCACCTGTGACATTGAGCTGCCCTTCACCTGATTCAGCCGTTAAGGTCATCTGAACCTTGTCAAGGTTACCGTTAATATCCGCTTGGATATTTTTCACAATAATTCCGGCATCCACCACGCTAACCTGTCCATTAGCCAACTTCGCTTTACCATCAATCTCTGGTTGCTCTATGGTTCCGCTAATACCGATATTGACATCCAGCTCGCCTTGCAAGCCTTCAATGGCCGGATGTGAAAATTGTAATGCTGACATATCCGCGATATGGGTAGTGATCTTACCTTTTAGTGCTGCCTGGTTTGGGTCGGCCATTAAAGCCTCTGCACTGGCTGTTGCTATGTCTGCATTCATGGCTGATACACCCTCTATTTGAGGTTCAATGTGCAGCTGTGCTGTGGTCTGAGTCTCATCTAACTGATACTCAATAAAGGTATTTTTCAGCGTAACGGCTTGCTTTTGTTGAAGGTCTGACTGATTAAGCTGAACAGAACCATTTTCTAGAGAAATTTTGCCTGACCCCGTCATCTTATTGTGCTTATCTGCTGCCAGGTTAAAGCGGCCTTTTAACTGTCCTTGCAGCTGCTCAAGTTCCACGGCTAGTGGCTCAAACAACGTCAAAGGTAAATCCGCAAACTCGCCTGATACTTGCCACTGTTCTTGAGAATGCATTGCAGCCAAACAGAGATTTCCTTTTTCAGACTGCCAGCAGTGACGGGGAATATCTTGCTGTTGCGCACTAAGTTGAAGCTCACCTTTTTCTCTCAGTTGCCAAACACCCGCCTGTTCATTACCAAAACTGAATTGACTGAACTGTCCTGTCCATATTTCCTTGTTCAGCTGTCCGTCTGCTGCTAAATCGAGATTGATCATGTTTGAGTCAACATTAAGCTGTATTTGGTGAGACTGTTGTTTTCCTTGCACAGCAAGCTCAATACGGTTAATGAGTTGATCGGATAGCATCAGTCCAGTAACAAGAATGTGGCTATTGATATTGGCATTAGTTTGCAGACTGACATCAATATTGCCTGAGAGTGTCTCTACTTTTGTTGTTTCAAAGGCAAGGGCTTGGCCATTAATCTCCGCCAAAATACGTGGTTGTTCGACACTACCTGTTAACTCGCCTTCACCGCTCAGTTGTCCTTGCAAGCCAGGATACAGATCTTGTAGGTCAGGTGAGCTTAATGTCCAGTCAATATCCAGGATGTCATTTTGAAGCTGTCCATTTAAACTCATCTGTGAATCACATGAGTTTGCTTTGAGGGTATCAATCCAGACATCTTCAGCTTGGGTGCGTAGTTTGGCTTCAATCGCCAGCGGTTTCTGTCTCAGTGTGCCTGATAATCTCAGCGACTCTAATTCGACGGCTAGTTGCTTATTTTTCTGGCTGACTTTTAACGGTACCTGACCGGATAAGTTACCTGGCCATTCTGGCACAATAATCCCAGGGTTGAGCTGTGTTAATGTCAGCTCACCATTCACTAAGGATTCCCCCGCCCAGGCTAACCGGCCTTGATATTCAACTTTACCCTGCCCCAACTCAACATATAATTGACTTTGCTCAAACCCTATATCGGTTTGTCCATCACCTGAGGCTTTTACCTTCATGGCGACCTCATTTACCGATAAATCAGTTTCTGAGCGTAATGTCATGCTGCTGGTATTGCCTGCTAAACTTAATCGACCTTCCCTTATATCAATAGCTAATTCACTAAGCGAGTCAGGTATGGTGATATCACGCCAATGGGCCTCAAGATCATAAGTGATTGGGGTTGATGACCAGTCAATATGACCTGCCGTATCGATATTTCCCCCCAGACCTTGCATCTCGAGTTGTTCGATTTCAAGCGATGAATCATTGCCTTCCAGCTTTGCCGTGATCGCCACGGGCTCATTCTGGTAACTTGTTACCGTATCCAGCGTAGCTTCGTAATGCTTTAATGAACCGGTTAGCATGACTTCGCCTTGCTCACTTTTTATCAACACATCGTCGCCTTGTAATGGCCACTGAAGTTGTTGCCATACCGCCTTAAGATCAAAGGCTATATCAGGTGTATTAGTATTGACCTTGCCTGCGACGGTAATGATTTTTTCGTTATCAGGGCTCGCTGTAAGCTCGATATTCCAGTCAGCCATATCGTCAGTGTTAGCTTGAATAGCTAGATCAATAGCTGGCAATTCCGGCTGTTTCGCCGTCAATCGCAGCGAGCTCGTCATGGTTGACAACGTGCCTTTCGCATGAAGATTGACCTTATTTAGTTCTAATGCCTGTTCAGGCACAAGTTGACTGATATCAACCACATCGGCAGAGACTGTTAATATCCAGTCCAACGAAGAGGTCAGGTCATTAACAACCAGTTTCTGCTCGGATTTAACGGGCTGCTGAACGTGCTGAGTGAGTACGAGTTGTTGTTGATTGCCGTTTATATTGCCATCGATGATGACAGTTTCAGCTAAGACATCCGAGATTTGTGCCTGATACGCCAAATCGACCGCATGTTCTGCTGTTAAGCCTATACGCCCTTTCAACTCTAGCTGTCCATCTTCGCGTTCGATGTATAGTTTTTTGATAATGACATCATCTGCTATGGTTTCAAGCTCAAGCTGGACATCTTCCAACAACGTATTGCTTGCTTCAGTTTGAGCAACAGTGACATTTTTAACACTAAGCGTTTCCAGCTTAATGCTCAAAGGTAAATGGATATCCGGCAGTTTGAAGTCAGAACTAGACTGTTCCGTCTCCTGGCTTTGTTCTGATGTGCTCAAGATCACACCATCCACAGCCACTTGTTGAATGAATAACTGGCGTTTTAATAAAGCTGATGGCTGCCATTGCAATACCACACTCTTAATCCGAACGGCGGTTCCCTGCTCTGGTTGATAACGAACATCAGATAAAGACAACTTGCCGAATAATTGGCCATTAGCTTCTTTAACATTCAGCGCCGGCACAAATGTTTGAACGATATTGAGTGATGCTTTCAGACCTGACTGAGTCGTCAAAAGCCACCCCATACTAAGAATGATGGCCACAAAAATAACAATAACACCAATAAGAATAGGCTTACGCATGTTTATAAATCCGGGCCAATAACGATGTGTAATGCAATGGGCTCATCCTTATCTGAGAGTCCCTTTGCTAAATCAACACGAATTAAACCGACAGGTGAACGCCAGCGAACACCGACACCAACGCTGTATTCAATTGGATCACTAAAACTATTAAAAGCGTTACCAAAATCAGAAAAGATAGCCCCGCCCCAGTCTTTAAGAAACATATGTTCGAGTTCCACACTACCTACCGCAAGATAGCGTCCCCCCACAACGTCACCATCAGAGTTTTCAGGCCCAAGAGATTGGTAGTCAAAACCGCGAATACTGTTATCGCCACCAGTAAAAAAGCGCAACGAACTCGGCAGCCTGTCAAAGTCGCTCACCTGAGTCGCACCAACCGATCCTCGTGTAATAAAACGGCTATTCTCACCAAACGACTGAATGAACTTACCTCTAACGACGATCTGACCGAATGTAATATCTGATAATACGGCTTCAGATGCGCCAGACAGACTCAAAGATAAACGAGCCCCGTGTTTTGTGTAGATAGTATTGTCTGCCCAAGTTCTACTCCAAGACATGCCTGGAATAAGTAGTAGTGTCGATTCACTCTCATCAGAAATATCAAAATTTTCCTGTAATACTTTGAGAGAGCCTGTCTCGTCCCAACCCCACCTATCACGTTTGTAATAACCACCAACAGCGAAGGATTCACTTTCACTAGTATCTGTATCTTGCTGTTTAAATTCAGTATTCACACCCACCGTATTAATGGTTTCACTCCAGAAAGGCATGACATAATCAGCACTGACTGTGTTGGTGACTTGTGATAATCGGGCATTCGCTTCGAGCCGGTGGCCTCGCTTGTTCACGTAACGGTTTTCCCAGCCAAGACTTAATCTTGCACCGGTGTCAGTACCGTATCCCAACCCCGCGGTATAAAGTTGTCGAGGTTTTTCTTCCAGGCTGATATCCATAGGCACTGAACCATCATCACGCTCAGCACGATTGGTTTTTACTGAAACAGAATCAAAATAACCACTGTCACTAAGATTCTTTCTTAGCGTTAATGCTTTTGTATTCAGATAGGGTTCACCTTCAGTATATGGGACTAACTTTTCCAGTAATGGCTCACCAACTACCGTGTCTGGAAACAATGTTTGACCAAACCGGTATCGAACACCTGAATCATAATGAAGATACACATTGGCGATGTTTTTTGGCACATCGACCTCAACCTCTGATTGAGTCAATTTGCCATCAAAATAACCTCGACTGATACCCAGCGTTAATATCGATTTTTTTGCAGCTTCGTATTTTTGGTGATTAAGCTGCTGGCCTGGCTCTAAGGCAAACGACTTTTTGAGTTTTATAAATTCTGGATCCTCAGCAGCCTCTCCTATAAAAGATAGATCAACCAGAGATAGCTTAACTGGCTCACCAAGAGCAATGGTATAAATGGCTTGCCAGTTGTCTTTGTCATGATGTAATTCAGCGTTGATGTCTGGCTGGTAATAACCAAATACCGTAAGCATTGTGCGCAACTCTTCAATTGCTGAGGTATGCAGTTTTTCCAGATAACGTTGATTTAAACGATCACTGTCTTTTTGTTTTTCAATTGAAAGGCCATTGAGTAAGGTCTTACTCAAGGCTTCATCTACACCGTTGATTTTTACAGTTAATTTAATAGGATCAGAGAGCGATACTGAACTAAAAAATATCAGTATAAATATGAATAATAGTCTGTAAAGAGAGGCTATTGCAGGCAAAATAATCTCGGGTTGAAAGTAAGATAGACAGCTATTATGACAGCAGAATAATGACTTGCCGATGATAAATTGAGATAGGCGTTTTACTTTTTATTGATGAACTTCTGACGATAAACGCTTGGCGCACAGCCAAAAAAACCGGTAAAGCGACGACTGAAGTGACTTAAATCACTAAAACCAAAACTGTAACAAGCATCCGTCACACTTTTACCAGCCTGCATGGCTTCTGCTGCTGCTTTTAAACGAATTTGCTGCTGAAACTCACCCGGCGTACAACCCAATTGCTTTTTAAACTCTACATACAGTCGGCTTCGACTCATACAGGCCTTACGACATAACTGATCCACATCCAGAGGATGAGCAATATTCTGCTCCAAATAATGAATCGCTGCTGTCACACCTGTCGCATCGGGAGATTGCTGGCAATAACTTAATAGGACATCACGCCCTTGTTCCCTGAGTAGTCTAATCACCAGCTCAGTAACACTGAGATCCAACATAATCTCTTTATCTGGATCATTGCGAGTGTACAAAGCCACCATTTTTTCCAGCAAATGCTGAGTATCACCCGTGTGATGTTTATGAATGATTTTGGGCTGATATTCCCACTCGTGATTAGGAGCATCAAGCACAATGAGATCTCGCATACGCTCTGACAGTTTTTCAATTCTATCTTTAGATATTTCTATGGTCAGACACGTTGTCGGATCGGTTTCATTGGCATCCGGAAAATCAATTTCCACAAGTTCACCTGGAGGAACAACGTAAGACTCATGCGGCAAAAACAGTTCACCGTCATTCTTATGCGGGCTATGCATGACTTTTCGACCACTTACCATGCCACAGTAGAGCAATTGCTGCGCTTCCAGCCCAACTCGGCTTACGGCTCGATAGGTATCGTAAATGCTCAGTTCTGACTCAGGGCCAGCAAACTGAACTTTATTTTCAGTCAAGAATTGTCGTTTTTCACGCCGTTTTACCAGCGAGAGTTTCTCAATTTTCATCCAGATATCTTATACCAAATTCGAAAATAATTTTGGAATGCTTCTGGACTCTCAGTCAAGTGATTGAGATTTTCAGTCAAGCGAACTTGCCAGTGATGGAATTATCCTGCATCTTTATGTTCAGACTATAACCATAAGCAAAGAGAGAAAGACTATGATCTATGCAAAACCCGGTACTGAAGGCGCTGTCGTCAGTTTTGAATCGCGTTATGAAAACTTCATTGGTGGCAAATGGGTTGCGCCAGTGAAAGGTCAATATTTCACGAATACTACGCCTGTAACAGGGGAAGTGATTTGTGAAATTCCAGAATCAACTGCAGAAGATATTGACTTGGCATTAGATGCTGCCCATGCGGCGAGAGATGCCTGGGGTAAAACGTCTGTTCAACAACGTTCTAACATTCTGTTAAAAATTGCCGACCGCATTGAAGAAAATCTTGAAATGCTTGCCGTGGCTGAAACCTGGGATAACGGTAAAGCCGTTCGTGAAACATTAAATGCCGATATCCCACTCGCTGCAGACCACTTCCGTTATTTTGCTGGCTGCATCCGTGCCCAGGAAGGCACCATGGGTGAAATCGATGAAACGACTGTCGCATACCACTTCCATGAGCCTCTCGGTGTCGTAGGTCAAATTATTCCATGGAACTTCCCGCTTCTGATGGCAGCATGGAAACTGGCACCAGCATTGGCTGCTGGTAACTGCATTGTGATGAAACCGGCAGAATCAACACCTGTTTCCATTCTCAAACTGATGGAAGTCATTGGTGACTTGTTACCTGCTGGTGTTTTAAACATTGTTAATGGCATGGGTCGCGTTGCTGGTGAAGCATTAGCCTCAAGTACGCGTATTGCCAAAATCGCCTTCACTGGTTCAACACCTGTTGGCTCGCACATCATGAAACGTGCAGCGGAAAATATTATTCCATCGACTACTGAATTAGGTGGTAAATCGCCTAACGTTTTCTTCGAAGATATCATGCAACAAGAAGAAGACTATATTAATAAGTGTGCTGAAGGTTTAGTGCTGGCCTTCTTCAACCAGGGTGAAGTCTGTACATGCCCATCTCGAGCGGTTATTCAAGAAAGCATCTATGATGACTTCATTAAAATAGTTATCGAACGCGCTAAGAACATCAAACGTGGTAACCCTCTGGATACTGAAGTACAGGTGGGTGCGCAAGCGTCACAAATGCAATTTGAAAAGATCCTCAGCTATGTTGATATCGGTCGTCAGGAAGGTGCAGAAGTGCTTATGGGCGGTCAGGTTGAGCAACTCGGTGCTGAATTCGACAATGGCTACTACATCCAGCCAACATTGATGAAAGGCCATAACAAAATGCGTATCTTCCAGGAAGAAATCTTTGGACCCGTTGTCTCTGTAACTACATTCAAAGATGAAGCAGAAGCTCTAGAAATTGCCAATGACACCGAGTTTGGTCTGGGTGCCGGCTTGTGGACGCGTGATATGAACCTGGCTTATCGTATGGGCCGCGGCATTCAGGCCGGTCGTGTGTGGACAAACTGCTACCATATGTATCCTGCTCATGCCGCATTCGGTGGTTATAAAAAATCCGGTGTTGGACGTGAAACCCACAAAATGGTGCTGGAACATTATCAACAAACTAAAAACTTGTTGGTTAGCTATAGCACTAGCCCACTCGGTTTCTTCTAGAAGCCTGTTCACTCCCAAAACTCTCCCTCAATACAAATTGAGGGAGAGTTTTTTATGTCTGCTTAACACACATTGATAATCATTGTATTGTGTTAATTTAGCTAAAGAATAATTATAAAGGTGTCGCATATGGCTCAAGATAATATCGAATCAACCTTACACGAAGATCGTCAATTTCCACCTAGTGAAGCCTTTCTGAAAACGGCATCATTACTCTCAGACCAACTTGATGTCTTATACAAAAAAGCGGAACAAGATCACGAAGCATTTTGGGCTGAGATAGCGCGCCAGGAAATCGATTGGAAACAGCCTTTCACCCAAACTCTAGACGATACTAATGCCCCGCATTACCGCTGGTTTCCGGATGGCAAACTCAACGTCTCTTATAACTGTCTGGATCGTCAGCTTGAAAAAAATGCGGATAAAACAGCCGTCATTTTTGAAGGTGAAAAAGGTGATGTAGAACATATCAGTTATCGAGAGCTTCATCGTCGTGTCAGCATCTTTGCCAATGCTTTGAAAGCACAAGGTATTGGTAAAGGTGATCGCGTCATTATTTACATGCCCATGATTACTGAAGCTGTCGTTGCTATGCAGGCTTGTGCACGGATTGGCGCGATTCATTCGGTGGTATTCGGCGGGTTTTCAGCGTCATCCTTAAAAGACCGTATCGAAGACACTCAGGCCAAATTGATCATCACCGCCGATGGCGGCTTTCGTGGCGGCAAAACCGTTGAACTGAAAAAAACGACCGATCAAGCATTAGATGCTGGCTGCGAAAGCGTCGAAAAAGTCATTGTTTATCAAAGAACCAAACATGACGTACCTATGCAAGCTGGAAGAGATATCTGGTGGTCTGATGTGACAGCAGATCAGCCTGAAGAATGTGAACCGGAATGGATGGACGCAGCAGACCCGTTATTCCTTCTTTATACTTCAGGTTCTACTGGCAAGCCTAAAGGCATTCAGCATAGTTGTGGTGGTTATCTGTTAAATGCCATCACCACCATGCGTTGGGTTTTTGATATTCAGGACTCCGATGTTTTCTGGTGTACAGCTGATGTCGGCTGGATTACCGGTCATACTTATGTGGCTTATGGCCCGCTTGCTACAGGTGCCACACAAGTTATCTATGAAGGCGTGCCAACCGTTCCTGATGCCGGCCGTTTCTGGGATATCTGTCAGCGTCATGGCGTCACCATTTTCTATACAGCTCCCACGGCTATTCGTGCATTAATGAAAGTCGGTGATGAAATCCCAAACAGTTATGACTTATCTAAGTTACGACTATTAGGCACCGTCGGCGAGCCGATTAATCCTGAAGCCTGGATGTGGTATCACAATGTCATTGGTCAAGGACGTTGCCCAATTGTTGATACCTGGTGGCAAACTGAGACGGGCGCTCATATGATTGCCCCCGTACCAGGCGTTACTCATGCTAAACCTGGCTCTTGTACTCGTCCACTTCCAGGGATTGATGCTGCTATCGTCAATGATGAGGGCGAAGAAATTACCACAGCCAATCAAGGTGGTTATCTGGTCATTCGTAAGCCTTGGCCTTCGATGATTCAAACTATCTGGGGTGATGATCAACGATATAAAGACACTTATTGGCCTTATTTTGGTGGTAAATATTATTTAGCCGGTGATAGCGCCAGACGTGATGATAATGGCTTTTTCTGGATTATGGGCCGTATTGATGACGTGTTGAATGTGTCTGGTCATCGCCTGGGTACCATGGAAATTGAGTCCGCTTTGGTGGCTCATCCACTCGTAGCAGAAGCCGCTGTCGTTGGTCGGCCACATGATGTGAAAGGTGAAGCGGTATTTGCCTATGTTGTACTAAAAGGCGATCGCCCTGAAGGCGGCGAAGATGAAGAGCTAACGAAAGAACTGCGTAACTGGGTGGGTGAACAAATTGGACCTATCGCTAAACCTGATGATATCCGTTACTCAGATAATTTACCTAAGACTCGCTCCGGTAAAATCATGCGTCGTTTACTAAGAACCATTGCCAAAGGTGAAGAAATTACCCAAGACACATCCACGTTGGAAAATGAGTCTATCTTGTTGCAACTGCAAGGTAAGGCTTAATGGCACAACAGGACGCTCGTTCTGAATCTCAACGATTAGATAAATGGTTATGGGCCGCGCGTTTTTATAAAACGCGTGGTCTCGCTGTTGAAGCCATTTCAGGCGGTAAAGTACATGTTAATGGACAACGTGTTAAACCCAGCCGCACAGTCCGTATTGATGACATGCTAACCATTTCAAAGCCACCCTATGAGTTTGAAGTCATTATTCAGGGTTTAAATCTTCAACGCCGCCCTGCTTCTGAAGCTGAACAGCTTTACCAGGAAACTGAGCAAAGCCGTGAAAAACGCGAACTCTTGCGTGAGCAGATAAAGAATGAGCCACTGGGCTTTAGGCAACAGAAAGGTCGTCCTAGTAAGCGGGATCGACGAAATATCATCAAATTTACCCGTGACACCTGAGTTATGTCAGACAAAGATTTCCTTCTCACGCCGATTAAGCAGACTGAGACCGGCGCCTTTAAACTAGCCATTGCTATGCAGAGACGTGCTTCTCAAGTCGGTTTTGACTGGCCTGATTCTGTTGGTGTGTTGGATAAAATTCATGAAGAACTGGAAGAGCTCGGCCAGGAAATAAAACAACAATCTGACAAATCTCACTTGCAGGCCGAACTCGGTGATATCTTATTCGCCTGTTGCAATCTGGCAAGGCATTTGGAGATTGATCCTGAAGAAGCATTGAACAGTAGCAATGATAAGTTCTATCGTCGCTTTAATTATGTTGAAACAGCAGTGACAGCTCAGGAAAAGCAGTTTGCCGATTTTTCACTAGAAGAGCTGGATGCTTTCTGGAATTCAGCCAAGCAACTTGAAAAAGCTGAAGATAAGGATTAGCCGCCAGTCACGCTCATATGACGGAAAATAATCGGCTGCGCCTTGATATCAAAGTCGTGGCCTTTAGGTTTAATGTCCATTGAATCAACAATCGCTTGTTTTAAGGCTTGCATATCACCAGGCTGCTGCCGAATAACCTCACGTAAATCCATAGAGTGTTCCTGCCCTAAACACAGTAACAGCCGCCCTTCTGTCGTCACTCTGACGCGATTACAGCTATCACAAAAATTATGACTGTGTGGTGAGATAAACCCAACCTTGCTTGTGGTACCAGCGACTTGATAGTAACGTGATGGTCCGCCTGTTGTTTCGATACTGGGCTGCAGGTCAAATGCCGAGTTTAAAGTGGTTAAGACTTCATCGCTGGAGCAATAACTCTCTTCACGTGCATGCGAGACATGACCTAATGGCATTTCTTCAATGTAGGAAATATCCAGATCGTTATCTATAGCAAACTGGGCTAAATCAATGATTTCATCTTCATTGCGCCCTTTCATGATGACAGCGTTTAATTTAATACGCTTAAAGTTAGCTTTTTTTGCTGCTGCAATGCCGGCAAGAACTGTGTCTAAATCACCAGTTCTTGTCAGTGCTTTAAATTTTTCCTCGTTGAGAGAGTCCAGACTGATATTAATACGATCTAAGCCTGAATCAGCTAGGGTCTGTGCATATTTTTCCAGCTTGGAGCCATTGGTAGTTAATGTCAGCTCTTTCAGTGAAGTAGAGGACTTAAGCTGGCCTAGTTCATTAAAAAGCCAATCTACATCTCGTCTCACAAGTGGCTCACCGCCTGTGATACGCACTTTTTCTACACCGAGTTCGCAAAATGCGCGTAATAGAAAAACAATTTCTTCTAACGTGAGTAATTGCTGGCGAGGCATGAAGGTCATTTCTTCATCCATGCAATACACACAACGAAAATCACATCTGTCCGTAATAGACATACGAACGTAGGTCACTTTACGACCAAAACGATCAATCAGTTGTGTGGGTAATTCAGCCATTGTGTTTATTTAACTCTTTTTGCTTTCTGTATCGACCCGGCAAGATGTTTGGCATGTAGACAACCCCAACACTCGATAAGCAAGACATCGACCAGTAAAAGCATTGAATAACAAAGCGACACCTAGTAGCCACCACCAATTACTATCATAGATGGCATAGGCTATTATAACGATGCCGATAATAATACGACACCAACGATCCCAAGTAGCCAGATTTTTTTTCACCGTTCCACCATAAAAATAAACCCCGCAGTGCGGGGTTTATTAGAAAGCAAATGAACCAGATAGTTCAATTAGTCATCGCCAGAGAAGGCACCAATTAATTGCAGCAGGCTAACAAACAAGTTGTAGATACTGACATACAGTGTGATGGTTGCCATGATGTAGTTAGTTTCACCACCGTTGACGATTTGGCTTGTTTCAAAAAGAATCAGACCAGCCATTAATAGAACAAACATGGCTGAGACAGCTAATGACAGACCTGGCATTTCAAAGAAAAATGCAGCTAGGCCAGCTAAGAAGGCAACCAAGATACCAACAAACAGGAAGCCACCCATGAAGCTGAAGTCTTTTTCACTTTTTACAGCATATGCTGATAAAGCCACAAAGATGATACCTGTGCCACCCAGGGCCTGCATGACGATTTGTGGGCCATTAGGCAAACCTAAGTAGGCGTTTACAATCGGACCTAAGGTCAAGCCCATAAAACCTGTTAATGCAAAAACAGACACAATGCCCCAGGCACTGTTACGAAGTTTAGATGTTAAGAAAAGTAAGCCAAAATACCCAACCAAGGTGATAATAATGCCAGGGTGAGGCAGGTTGAGTGCCATAGATAATCCAGCAGTCATAGCACTAAATAATAGTGTCATGGCTAATAAACTATAGGTGTTACGCAATAGTTTATTGGTTTGAACCGCAGACTGCTGTGAACGAACAACAGTTGATTCAGCGTTATAATTCATCAGTGATTCTCCGTGTTTTTTCCAGTTGATGAAAAGCTTATAGTAATGACACCTATCCTACCCGATAAGTTCTAAATGGCAATAGATATTATCTATCTACAAATAAATTTATTTTTACGGTTGTGTTACCGGGCCATTATCTGTATTATTTCGCCTCTCTGGAGAGTTGACAGAGCGGTTGAATGTACCGGTCTTGAAAACCGGCGTGGTTTAACGACCACCCAGGGTTCGAATCCCTGACTCTCCGCCATATATAAAAAGCCCCTTCTCGAAGGGGCTTTTTTGTATCTGGCATAACTAGGCTTCTCCCCGCCGTCTTTTAGATATATTCTTCCTCTGAAAATCTCTTCCCTACCTACCTTTAAGCACTATATTTAAAGATAAAAAGTGTGTTCACTTTTCAATCATTCAAGCCTGCCCATTATCAAAAATAATCCTATACTTCCTATTACTGATACAGATCATTTTTGCTGATAAATCAGATTGACCAATTGAGTAAGCAGCCATTAAGCTTTGATGAGTTATTCTCACAGAGAAGAAGATGATTGATACGTCGGAATTACCTGCTGCCATCCCCTCCCTGAAGTTAAAGTGTGTCGCCATCGATACTTATAAAGAAAATGTGGCCTACTTGCACCGTAGTTGTGCCCTTTATCGAAGTGAGGGATTTCAAGCACTGAGTAAAATAGAGATTCATACAGCTGATAATGAGCAAGCTGTGATTGCCGTTTTAAATGTTGTCGATGACACCTCCATTACAGATGTCGATGAGCTGGGGTTGAGTGAACAGGTTTATGAACAACTTGGCATTCCTGAAGGTTCTGAGGTGTTTATCAATCATGCCAGCCCACCAGATTCCCTCAAATCTGTACATAAGAAGATCGCAGGCGAAAAGCTTAATTACGAACAATATCTGCACATCATTCAGGACATCGTTAATAACCGTTATTCAAAAATAGAAACTGCCGCATTTATTGTGGGTTGTGCTGAAACAGGCATGGAGCGTGATGAAATATTACATCTGACGCATGCGATGGTTGATACAGGAGAGCGGATTGATTGGGGGGAAAGTTTGGTCTGCGATAAACATTGCATCGGTGGCATCCCCGGCAATCGCACCACCATGCTACTTGTGCCTCTCATTGCTGCTCATGGCATGCTGATGCCTAAAACATCGAGCCGGGCAATTACGTCACCTGCTGGTACCGCAGATACCATGGAAGTCTTAGCTAACGTCGATTTGTCACTGCGTCGCCTTCATGAAATTGTCAGTGAACAACGTGCTTTTCTGGCTTGGGGGGGCACTGCAAAGCTGGCTCCGGCTGATGATGTGCTGATTTCTGTAGAACGCCCTCTCTCCATGGATTCGACCGGTCAGATGATCGCCTCAATACTTTCAAAAAAAATGGCCGCTGGAGCGACGCATTTAATTATTGATATTCCCATAGGGCCTTCAGCAAAAGTGCACACGCATATGGAAGCACTGAAGCTGCGTAAGCTTTTTGAGTATGTTGGTGACAATATGGGATTACACTTAGAAGTGGTCATCACTGATGGCAGCCAACCTATTGGTAGAGGCATCGGTCCAGTTCTGGAAACCCAGGATGTTATGAAGATTCTGACAAATGAACCTGATGCGCCCATCGATTTGAAAGAAAAAGCATTGCAACTCGCTGGCAGGATTATCGAATTTGATCCCGATGTCAGAGGTGGTCAAGGTTATACCATCGCCAGAGACATTCTTGAATCTGGCCGAGCCCTCACTAAAATGAATGCCATTATTGATGCTCAGGGTCGTAACAACACTCCGATGCGAGTTGGGAAGCTGCATTATGATATTTGTGCTCAATCAACGGGTACCGTCAGTGCAATAGATAATCTCAAAATCGCCTCCATTGCGCGGCTGGCAGGTGCTCCTATGGATAAAGGTGCGGGCGTGTATTTACATAAAAAGGTCGGTGATAAAGTGGAACAAGGCGAGCCTTTGTTTACTATTTATGCTGAGTTTAATGCCGATTTTACCTTTGCAAAAAATGCCGCTATGAATGATAACAGTTATCAGATCGAGCACTTATGAGCATGAACCCCACCCTATTATTAAGCTTCTCTGACTACGAGCAACAAGCCAAAGCGCTTGCTGTTGTCTGTGGCATTCCTTATGACACTGTCCAGTTGCACCGCTTTCCAGATGGCGAAAGTCAACTGACCTTGCCAGTCAATTTAGCGGAAACAGTTATTGTATGCCGCAGTCTCGATGACCCTAACCACAAATTAGTCGAATTGATGCTCACGGCACAATCATTACGTCAGCATGGCGTAAAACGAATTATTCTGGTGGCACCCTATCTTTGTTATATGCGACAAGATAAAGCTTTTCACCCAGGGGAAGTCGTTAGTCAGACCATTGTGGGTCATTTCCTGGCTGATTTGTTTGATGCTGTCATTACAGTCGATAGCCATCTGCACCGCATCTCCGAGTTGAATGAAGCCATTCCGCTGGAACAGGCTATTAATCTCACCGCCACACAACCGATGGCAGAATTTATAGAAGCGCATTTCACCACCCCACTCCTTTTAGGACCGGACGGTGAATCAGAGCAATGGGTAAAAGAGATTGCCACACATTTTGGCTTTGACTATGCCGTGGCACACAAACAACGTTTAGGTGATCATAATGTTGTCGTCACATTGCCAGAGAATGACTACGCCAGACGCAATATTATTATTGTGGATGATGTTGCCAGTACGGGTAAAACCCTACTGGAAGCAGCCAAAAAACTAATGCCATATCAACCAGCATCCGTCAGTGTGTTAGTCAGTCATGCTTTGTTTATTGAAGATGCCATAGCGCAACTCAATGCGGCAGGTGTCAAACAGATATATAGCTGCGATAGCATTCCTCATCAAACAAATAGCGTGAGTTTGGCCAATATTCTCGCTAAGGCTTTACAGGGCGTTTTACAACAATAGATTTAGTTTAAAAGGGGTAAGATTTGACATCATTATTTCAGAAAGCCACTGACGATTTTGCCCATCAACCGATTGCTAAGACTTTTAACTCACTGAATGTCGACGCAAGCCTCGGCTTGTCGGATGCAGAAGTACATCAACGCCAGCTTGATTACGGTCTGAATCAGATCATCAATCAGGAAGAATCTGCACTTCACCGTATTTTAAAACGTTTCTGGGGACCGATTCCCTGGATGATTGAAATTGCCGCCCTCTTATCTGCCGCGGTGGGTAAGTGGGAAGATTTCATCATTATCAGTATTTTGCTACTGATCAATGCCGGTCTCGATTTTTTCCAGGAGCACCGAGCACTTAATGCTTTAAATGCCTTAAAAAGCCAGTTAGATACACAGGTACGCGTATTACGTGAGGGCAAGATTCAATCAGTCCGCTCACAAGAACTCGTGCCTGGCGATATCATCCGGTTGCGAATGGGGGATTTGGTCCCCGCTGATGTGCAATTGGTGAGTGGTGATTATTTGTCCATTGACGAGTCTTCACTGACTGGTGAGTCTTTGCCAGTCAGCAAAAGAAGTACTGACGTTGCCTATGCCAACACCATTATTCGTCAAGGTGAGATGGATGCGATTGTGGTCAATACCGGTCAGCAGACACGGTTTAATAATGTGGTCAGCCTGGTTGCATCAGCTTCGGTTAATGAGCATAGCCACTTTCAAAAGATGGTATTACAGATTGGGCACTTCCTGATTCTCTTATCGCTGGCGATGGTGGCATTGATTGTTATCACAGGCTTATCTCGCCATGAAGATCTGCTGGAATTGGCCCGCTTTGCATTGGTGTTATTAGTAGCAGCAATACCTGTTGCCTTACCAGCAGTGCTATCAGTCACTATGGCTGTAGGCGCTTATAAACTCGCTAAACACAAAGCCATCGTCACTAAGTTAACAGCAATAGAGGAACTGGCTGGCGTCGATATTTTTTGTTCAGATAAAACGGGCACGCTGACCAAAAATGAAATGCAAGTCATGGAGATACTGCCGTTTAATGGAACCAGTGAGGCAGCGCTTATGCGGGCTGCTGTTTTAGCCTCGCGCTCAGAAAATACAGATCCAATTGAAATCCCACTGTTTCGTCATATTAAAGATAATTATCCTGAAAGCGACTGGTCAACATGGCAACAAACTCACTTCACGGCTTTTGACCCCAGCAAAAAATACACAGTGGCTCAATTACAAAAAGCTGACGAAAAGCTGGCGGTATTTAAAGGAGCACCACAAGTCATTATGGCGATGGTGACAAATCTAAGCGATAACGACATCAACACACTAAATCAGCAGATTAGTCTTCTGGCAAGTAAAGGCTACAGAACCCTGGCAGTAGCACAGCAATATGAAAATCAGGAACATGAATTCCTGGGACTGATTCCACTTATCGATCCGCCTCGGGATGACTCTAAACAAGTGATTGATGAGATGCGTCAGCGTGGTGTCGAAGTGAAAATGATCACCGGAGATAATATTGCTATTGCCCGTGAAATTGGGCATATGCTCGGACTAAACAAACGAGCTGTTCAATCTAAACAGATTACCGGTAAATCCGGGCAGGAAATTAAAGAGCTAGCATCCAGTCTGGCTCAGGCTATCTATAAACGATTAAATCCGGATGTGTCTTTCAAACAGGCAAAACAGTTTGCCGATGAGGTAATGACCGATCTGGAAAATATTTACGACACCAGCTTATTAGAAACGGAATTTATTCATACACATGAGTCTGCTTTGCTAGACATGCTGGAGTCTATAGAAATATTTGCCGAAGTATTACCAGAAGATAAATACATGATTGTCGACGCCTTACAAAAGTCCGATCACATTGTGGGCATGACAGGCGATGGTGTGAATGACGCGCCCGCTCTTCGCAAAGCCGATTGTGGTTTTGCGGTTTCCAATGCGACCGATGCGGCAAGAGCGGCAGCAGATATTATTCTCACCGCACCAGGTTTATCTGTCATCAATCATGCCATAGAGCAAGCGCGTTTTACGTTTGAACGCATGAAAAGCTATGCGACATTTCGTATTGCTGAAACCATTCGCATTATTTTGTTCATGACATTAAGCATCCTGATATTCGAGTTTTATCCCATAACGGCGCTAATGATTATTCTACTGGCGCTGCTCAATGACTTACCGATTCTGACTATCGCTTATGACAACACTTACCAGTCTCCAACCCCAGTCAGGTGGAATATGCATGAATTGTTTATTTTGTCGTCAGCGTTGGGGCTTGCTGGGGTATGCGCATCATTTTTATTATATTTGTTCTTACGCGAGCAGAATTTAGATACTGATACGATACAAACCCTCATATTCCTGAAACTTCTGATTGCCGGCCACAGTACTATTTTTGTGACACGAAACAATGGCTGGTTCTGGCAAAAGCCCTGGCCATCTCCACTGTTATTAGCTGCGACATTGGGTACAGAAATTATTGGTACATTGATGGCTGTGAACGGACTATTTATTACAGCAGTGAGTTGGGAATATGCCGGGTTGATGTGGCTATATGCATTGGTTTGGTTTGTTATCGATAATGCGATAAAAATGGGCATTCAACATTTTATTTTCAATCAACCCAGGACCAAAAAAACGCTCTCTGCATGAATATCATCCGTAAATGGCACACACTCAGAGTACTTAAACAGTATCCGATACCCTTTGGCTTATGGCATGAGGTGACCCGTCACTTACCTCTTATTGAGGCCAGATCTATTTCTGAACGAGCACGTATTCGACTATTGGCAACACTGTTTATTCATAAAAAAACATTCAGTGGCGCGGCTGGCGTAACGGTGACACCAGAAATGGCTGTTACTGTTGCGGCTCAGGCATGTGTTGCTATCTTGCATTTGGGACTCAACACATATGATGGCTGGCGAGAAATTATTCTCTATCCGGGTGCCTTTCAGATTAAACGTGATATCACTGATGAAAATGGCGTAGTTCATAAGCAAACACAAGGCTTGAGTGGCGAGTCATGGTCACGGGGACCCGTTATCTTTTCCTGGCAGGATATTAAACATGACAGCCAGCAGCCTTACCGAGGTCATCATGTTGTCATTCATGAGTTTGCTCATAAATTAGATATGTTATCAGGCCGTGCCAATGGCATGCCGCCATTACATCCGGATATGTCGTTACAGGAATGGACTGAAACTTTGACGGCAGCCTGGCAAGGTTTATTACATGACTTGGCCACACATAAACATACCTACATGGATCCTTATGCCGCCACCAATCCGGCTGAGTTTTTTGCTGTAATAACTGAGTATTTCTTCACCACACCGGTAGCATTAAAACGACATAACACGCATTTATATGAGCTATTAAAGGCTTATTACCGGCAATCGCCACCCGATTTAGAAAAATTTCATACTAAACATCACGTTTAAGCCGCCGTTTAATACGTAACAGAAACTGTTTCTGAAAAATCCAGTCGAATCATTATCATGCTGACAAGGAGATGTTATGCAAGAGATTCTTGGCACACTTTTATTGATGGCGGTCAACTTCAGTCAGTACGATATGCCAGAAAAAAAACCTGTTATCGAACCGGTCAATCATCAGCAACTGATCGATATTCTATGTGATGGTAAAGAATGTAATGCCTTGGCATATTATGACGATAAAAAAGATATCATCTTTTATGACAAGAAACTGACCAAAGATAGCATCATCTCTCAGGGGTATATTGTTCATGAGTTAGTGCATTTTCTTCAGGATCAACATGGAGCGATGATTGAAAAGCCTGACTGCATACAGCGCATGATTCTGGAACGAGAGGCCTTTCAAGTTCAACAACGTTTTTTGCGTGATAATCATGTCATGACTTACGATGTTGACATGGCAATCCGTTTATTAAGTGGTGTATGTCGGCGCTGAGGTCTATTTGATAGTTGTTATAATCAAATCGATAGGGATATACTCGACCTTTTACGAAATGAATGATGTTACTTAACCATGTCTCTGGTGGTGCGAAATGAAATTAGAGCACATCCTTAAGTAACGTTTCTACTCCAGTTACGGAAGTCTATGTTTTCAAGCAAAAGGCTCTATATATTAAGTTTAATCAGTGTCAGCCTGATAACTACGGTAACCAGCACTGAAGCTTCTCTCGATTTATTAGCAGGCGTTGAGGCTGGAATTGATACTGATACCGCCATGACCACGCATGACTTACAACAAACCCAAAAAATCCTTTCAACAGAAACCATTGGCAAAAGTCATTTCTGGAAGAATGAGGTCACTGGCACCGCTTACGAAATTGTGATTGACCACCATTATTCTTATGGTCACTATCCTTGTCTCGCCTATGACCTTATTATTACAAAAGAGAATAATACCCAGACAAAATCTCTCGATGCCTGCAAAAACAGTAACGATCAATGGATTTCAATTACTTCTGGAGCGACAGCACTCTAGGGCGCTTTAGCGATAAACACACCGCGTTTCGGTGCAGGGTATCCTTCAATCGTTTTTGTGACGTCATTCGGATCAAGGAAATCTTTTAAAGACTCAAATGTCATCCACTCTGTACTTCTTTGCTCATCGAGTGACGTAATAGATTCATCTACACAACGCACTTCTTTGAATCCACACTTCTTGAGCCAAACCAGCATAGTCTCAGTGCTTGGTATAAACCACACATTGCGCATCTTCGCATAACGCCCTTCAGGTATCAGACTCATACCTTCTGGTCCATCAATAATCAATGTTTCCAGCACTAACTCACCGCCCGACTTCAGGCAATTTCTTAATTCCATAAGGTGAGTTAACGGTGAGCGACGATGATATAAGACCCCCATGGAAAACACTGTATCAAACCAGGCCAGTTTCTCAGGCATGTGCTCAATACCTATTGGCACCACAAAATGTCTAGCGCTGGCAATATAACGTTGCATCACATGATATTGCATGGTGAAAACAAGGGTAGGATCTATGCCCATAACAAATTCAGCACCCTCACCCAGCATTCTCCAACCATGGTAGCCATTGCCTCCGCCCACATCTAATACTCGCCGACCAAGAAGCGGACTGATATGGGGTAAGACCCTGTCCCATTTCCAATCCGATCGCCACTCGGTATTGATCTCAATATCAAAAAAACGATAAGGCCCTTTGCGCCAAGGATGAAATGTTTTCAGACAAGTTTTTAGTGCATCGATCTCAACACCATTCAAGTCTTGTTGCTGACCTATACTGACCTCACTTTGTAACTCGATTTGACTCGGAGTAATGTCAGGTAAAGCAGAAAGTGCTTCTTGCCATAATGGCATCTTGCCATGCGTTTCTTCGGCGAGTTTCTGGTTAATTTGTTGTTCTAATGTCTGCCGCCAATGCTGAAATCCAGCAGACTCAAGATATTGATATAAAGCTTGGTACATCACTTTATGGCAACCATCGAAACAAAGTTAAAACATTGATACCATTTTTCGGTAAAACCAAAGCCAGCAGCACGTAAGCGTTGTTGATGCTGCTCTAAAGATTCAGGGATCAAGACGTTTTCGAGCGCCGTTCTTTTCTGACTGATTTCCATATCACTGTAGCCATTTGCTCGCTTGAAGTCGTGGTGAACATCAATATGAAATTGGTTGATACTGTCGTCAGGAAATGCCAGTTTCTCTGACAGAATTAATATTCCCCCCGGCTTTAAACCATTATAAATTTGATTAATTAAAGCCTGACGGTGCGCCAACGGAATAAACTGCAGGGTGAAGTTCATCACAACCACAGAGGCATTTTCAATTACCGTGTCAGCGATATCCTCGCAGACGAGTTGAACCTCAATATCAGAGGCCTTATCAGCCAGTAATATGTGTTGGGCTTTTTCAATCATCGTAGGCGAGTTATCCACGGCAATAATCTGGCAATTCTGCTTTTTTAAGCGCTGACGTATCGATAAGGTCACAGCACCAAGCGAACAACCTAAATCATAACAACGGCTATTATCCAAAGCATACTTAGCCGCGAGGATACCGATATTAGATATCAATGTGGCGTAGCCTGGCACTGAACGCTGAATCATATCCGGGAAGACATCGACGACTCTTTCATCAAAGCTGAAATCCACCATTTGTTCTAATGGCGCAGCGTAGATAGTGTCCTGTTTCTTCACCATTATTGCTCACCTTTTTTCTTAGCAACATTATCACGAAGGTAAACAGGCATCGCTTGTTCAGCTGGCAAGGTGTGTCCCTTTTCGGCTTGTTTTTCAGCCAATTTTGCAATGGCAGCAGCCGTAGGTAAGAGCTCATTATCCAGCGTACTTACTTGTTTGGAGAACTTCGCCATCATGGCTGTCTCATACTCTTTCCAACCCGTACCAGCAGCAAAAAATGATTGCTCTGAACTCAACTCGATTTGTTCAGGTAGACACACTCGTTCTTCGCCGACTAATACAGCTAAGCCATCCACGGACTGATAAAGTGCACTATAAACTTCCTGCATACGGGCATCCATTGCCACTGCAATACATTCAGCATGGTGCTCATCAATAGCACGCTGTGCCACCGCTGCTAATGTCGATACGGGCACGACTGGAAGACTGGCAGCATAGGCAATGCCTTGAGTGACACTTACCCCTACCCTAACGCCAGTGAAAGAACCTGGACCGCGACCAAACGCAATACAATCCATATCAGATAGCCGACATCCTGCCTCAACGAAAAGCGCATCCAACATTCCCAGAATTTTTTCTGAGTGCCCTCGTTGAGTCAGCAGTGATTGTTCAAACAGTTCGCCATTTTTAAGGATGGCCACTGAGCACATTTCTGTACAGGTATCGAGAGCAAGAATATTCATAGAGTGCTTATATGTTGGTCATTTGGATGTCACAAACGCGCATTATAATGCAAACAGTCAGATTCAACGGAGGAAATCATGGCTTTATTAATAGATGTACTTTATGTACTACGTGAACTGGGTAAGTTGTTATTTGTGATCGTAACATCACCGTTTGCCTTTGCAGCTGGGCTGTTAACGATGCTGGGAAGCAATTAGAATTTTCATTCAATTCAATCTGTTATAGCATAGTCATGTCAAACTTTTTTGGAGGTTTGCAATGGCTATACAGCATCTACAAGCGCTTGAATTAGCCGCACAAGGCGACTGGGACGGGGCTCACAAACTGATTCAAAGTTATGAAGACAGTTTTGCCTGCATGATTCATGGCTATCTTCATTATGTAGAAGGCGACAAAGGCAATGCTGCTTACTGGTATCAACGTGCGGGACGTTCAATACCAGCAAACAGCTTATCTGAAGAATTTGACAGGCTCTACGACCTCGCCAAACAAATCTGAATTATTGCTTAATCCCTTCAATGGATAAGGTCAGATACACAACTTGTGATGAAGGGCCTAACATATCAACGTTAATACCGTAGTCGGAAATAGTAAATTCTGTTTCACCAACAAAACCTGCACGGTAACCGCCCCATGGGTCTTCGCCTTCCCCGACTTTTTCAACCGGGAAGCTTAGTTCATGGGTTACCCCGTGTAGTGTGAAGTCTCCTGTAACAACTAAGCTACCGTCGTCCTGTTGTTTGAACGAGGTCGACTTAAAGCTGGCATCTGGAAACTTATCTGTTTCCAAGAATTTTTCACGTAAGTGTTTATCACGTTCAGCAAAGTTGGTATCAACACTGGCTACATCAATATCTACATTCACTTGTGACGCTTCTGGTTGCTCAGCATCATAAGAAAATGTGCCAGAGAAGTCGTTAAAACGTCCACTCATCCAACTATAGCCCAGATGCTGAATGCGAAAATCAATAAAAGCGTGGGCTTTTTCAGTATCGATTACATAATCATCGGCATAAGCCGGCATGAAAGCCGATAAACCTAATAACGATGTGGCAAGAATAGTTTGTCTCATTTTTTTCTCCTTGTTTATTTTCTACCAAGCATTTGCTTGAGCGTTGCGTCTTTATCAATGAAGTGATGTTTTATGGCGGCTAGAGCATGTACTGATGCCATAGCGATAAGAAAATATGCCGCCCATAAGTGAATAGCGCCTGCCGGATCGACCCAGTCAGGTTTATTTGAAATGATGGCGGGAATGGTGAACCAGTCGAAGACGGATAGACCATCACCTTTGGCTGTGACCATAATATAGCCACTTATCGCAATGATGATAGCCACTACATTCATGGACTGATGTGTGACTTTTGCAGCCAGGTGCTGCCAATGAGGAATAGAGTTAATGCCAGGCGGCGTTTGCCGGAAAAGACTCCAGCCCCACCGAACAATAATTAATAAGGCTGTGACAATGCCAATCCCTTTGTGCCACCACGGTGCTTGATAATACCAATCGTCGTAGTAGCCCAAATCAACCATCCATAGGCCTGAAGCAAAGAGAGCGATAATAAAAACAGCAATCAACCAATGTAGTAAAACCGAAAAAGCATCATAACTTGAGCGATCGGTAGATTTCGATTTCATCAATGTCCCTATTCAGAAAATGTGTGATATAGGCAGATTGACCATGGTCAATTAAAAATGTTTCTCAAATAATAATTTTTTTTATTAACGCTGGCGTCTTTTTGCTTTCACTTTGGTTTTACCGGGTCTCGTGTGCTGTGTACGGAAACTTTTGACATTTTTTGCCTTGCGAGTAATACGACGACCCTCACCATTTTCGCCGGTGCCCGCAGGTTGCCAGTTTGGAATTAAATGTTTTTTGCCATTTCCTATTAGATCCGCCCGGCCCATACTTTTGAGAGCTTCGCGTAACATCGGCCAATTTTCGGGATCGTGATAACGTAAGAATGCCTTATGCAGGCGACGTACCTTCAAGCCTTTTGGCACTTCGATATCGCCACTATTTCGTCTGACTTTATGTAAGGTGTTTTTGCCAGAGTGGTACATGGCCGCTGCGGCTGACATTGGTGAAGGGAGATAAGCTTGAACCTGATCGGCTCTGAAACCATTACGTTTTAACCAGAGCGCCAGATTCATCATGTCCTTGTCCGTCGTACCAGGGTGTGCGGCAATAAAATAAGGAATCAAATACTGCTCTTTACCCGCCTCTTTTGAGTATTTATCAAACATTTGTTTGAACTTGTCATAAGTGCCAATACCCGGCTTCATCATTTGTTGCAGCGGGCCTTCTTCTGTATGTTCCGGCGCAATTTTTAAGTAACCACCAACATGATGGGTGACGAGTTCTTTGACATACTCCGGCGATAACACAGCTAAGTCATATCGCAGACCTGAAGCAATCAGAATTTTTTTAATGCCTGGTAATGAACGAGCGCGTTTATAAAGATTGATAAGGGGGGTGTGATCCGTGTTTAAATTTTTACAAACGCCAGGAAACACACAAGATAAACGACGACAACTGGCTTCGATTTTAGGATCATTACAGGCCAGACGATACATATTAGCAGTGGGGCCACCCAAATCAGAAATGACGCCAGTAAAGCCCGGCGTAGTGTCTCGTATCGCTTCAACTTCTTTGATGATCGAATCTTCAGAACGACTCTGAATAATACGGCCTTCATGTTCTGTAATAGAACAGAACGTACAGCCACCAAAACAACCACGCATGATATTGACCGAAAAACGAATCATATCGTAGGCCGGAATCGTCATCTTTCCATAACCCGTATGCGGTAAGCGGCTGTAGGGTAAGTCAAACACAGCGTCCATTTCCGCTGTAGTCAACGGTATAGGGGGCGGATTCAACCAGACATCCTGATTGCCATGCTGCTGAACTAATGCCAAAGCATTACCCGGATTTGTTTCTAAATGCAAAATACGTGACGTATGTGCATAGGTGACGGGGTCATCTTTTACGGCATTATAGGCAGGCAGCCGTATGACGGTACGGTCAGCATTTCTGGGAGAAACCCGATGAATTTTGATAACGTTCGTATTTTCTGCGGGTTTACTTTGTTCTGTTTTGGCCTTCTCTTCTGCACAACTTTCTTCAGTCTGCATCTGATACGGATCAATGGGCGGGTTAAGTTTTCCGGGCGTATCCACCAGAGTCGAGTCTTTTTCCCACCAGCCAGCACGCTGTTCATGCTTTTTGGTGTAGGCCGTGCCACGAATATCAGTTAAATCACTGACAGGTTCACCAGCAGCAAGACGATGTGCAATTTCCACCACCTGTCTTTCACCATTACCATAGACTAGAAGATCGGCTTTTGAGTCCATAATGACACTACGACGGACTTTTTCAGACCAATAATCATAATGGGCAATACGGCGAAGGCTGGCTTCAATACCGCCAATAATGACTGGCACGCCTTTGTAAGCTTCCTGACAACGCTGACTATAAACCACCACACTTCTGTCAGGGCGTTTACCACCTGAACCACCTGCCGTATAGGCATCATTGCTACGGATTTTACGATCGGATGTATAGCGGTTGACCATCGAATCCATATTGCCGCCAGTGACGCCAAAGAACAGATTAGGTTTACCCAGTTTGGTGAAGTCATCTGTGCTGGTCCAGTCGGGCTGAGAAATAATGCCGACGCGAAAACCATGCGACTCTAATAAACGTCCAATCAGCGCCATACCGAAACTAGGGTGATCGACATAAGCATCACCAGTGACAATGATGATGTCACAAGAATCCCAGCCCAGCGCATCCATTTCCTCACGGGTCATGGGTAATTCAGGTGCGATACCAAAACGATGTGCCCAGAATTTACGGTAGGAAAACAGATCAGGCGCGGATTGCATGAGGACCCCAGCAGAGTAAAAGCGATAAACGTGGATATTCTAGCAAATTCAGCTGCATATCCGACAATTTTAATCAGGCTTTATTCCATGATTTTGACTTCAGTCCCCACCCTGACAAATGTCAATAACTCATCGATTTCTTTATTTCTCAGTGCTATGCAACCTTGCGTCCAATTAGCTATACGATGAATTTCAAGTTTATCTTTAGTTTCAACACCAATTCCGTGAATACCAATGACACCACCTAGCGCTGTATTTTGAGGTGGAATGCCGCCAAAAATGTGCGCATCAAGAATTCTTCGATATTGTGACTTTTTGATATGCCCGGCTTTTAAACCATTAATCGCATCTCTGACACTCGGATAATCGAGTTGTAAAAACAAGTGAAAGCGTTCACTGTCCTTTATTTTAACAATGTGATAGCTACCCAATGGCGTTAGTCTATCCCCTTCCTTTTGTTTTGCTTTTCTGCCGCCACTGCCAATGGCAGCATGATAAGAGCGTATGACCTTATCGTTTTTCTGCACCAATAATTTATTTTCAGATCGTTTAATAACAATCTTATATGCGTTTTCAGCCCAGCTTACCTGTTGATGTAAAAACAAACTCAACAATAACAGCAAAACCCACTTCTTCATGAAACCTCTACAAGCTAAAGACTGACCAATAAGTACACCCACACAAAGCCAATCTTAAATCGCAAATAAACGATGAATGAAATTTCGGTTTTGTCTGATGAGATTTTGTAATGAACGTGGCAAGTTAACTTGATACATCATTTCTAAATTATTAACCTGTTGACGTAATTTCTTCAGATACGCATTTTCCACATTAAACTTGGTGGCTAAAGCGATAACGTTACCTTTATTCTCGACCGGCAGAATCATAGCACGCTGTTGAAAGCTGTCATTAATTCTTTCCATGGTGGAGTTAAACAAAGCACGCTCACTACCCCATAAGTTGATGCTCAACACACCATTGTCAGTCAGAATCCCAGAACAGGCATCAAAAAAAGCCTGAACCCCCACACTGGCCGCCATCCCATTTTGGTCATAAGCATCAACCAAAATCAGATCATAACTAAAGTCTGTTTGGTAAAAGCACTGATTCACATAGAGATAACCATCACCCAAATTGATGTTTAAATTCGGGTTATCAATCGGAACCTGGAAAAAAGACTGTGCCACATCCACAACGTCGCGACGATATTCCACGACATCGACATAACAATCAGGGAAATGGTGCAATAGAAACTTGACCAATGAACCGCCACCCAGCCCGATAACTAAGACTCGTTTAGGATTGGGATTCAGTAACAAACACCCCATCATTGCTTGTGTGTAACTCAGCTCCAGATAGTGCGGCTGATTAAGCCGCATTGAACTCTGTCTGGGAAAAGTCCCAAAATGCAAGGAGCGGATATTGCCACTGTCTACCACCTCAATTAAACCATCATCAGATACGGCTTGATGGATGAGACTGCCATCACCATAAATGCGCATTAAGCATCATCCTCGGCGATAAAGTGTTTGTGTAGCCAACCACGAACGATGCCAAGAACATTGGCTTCAGCGCCATAGAAGCTGGGACTGATCGTGACGATTTTTCGTTGTTCATAATTGTTCACATTGGCTTTTCTCATATTCGCTTTGCGTTGAACCGCTTTTATATCTGTTTGTAATGGTCTCTCAGCTATCAGATCGAGTATTACTTTTACTTTAGGTGGTTCAGTCAACTCAATATCCGTATTAATCCACACGATGCCTACCTCACCGCTTGCCATTGAAAAACTCTCATTTGCCAGATTGGCTGCTTCACCAAACCCAATAATGGCCGTCGGTCCATCCTGTTTTTCTGCCAGATAACTCATCGCTGCAGCAATGCGTGCTTCATTACTGACTATATAAGGTGTGTTCTCAGTGTCTGATTGTTCACCATCACCTTCAGCAGTTTGGTTCTCTGCGTCGTCTGCTGCTGCCTCTGTCGGCTCCTCACTCTGTTCTGTTGCTGTTTCAGTTTCTGCCGCTGCTGGCTGATCTGCATCATCGCTATCGTCAGAACTCGTATTTGCAGCATCAGTGTCAGTTGTTTTTTCTGAATTCGATGGTGCGAGGTACAGATTAGGAGTGAGTTCATAGTGTAAAGCGACTGTCATGGTTGACCAGCCAGCTTTGCTTAAGCCCATCCTGAGGGTGCGAACAATGCCATCGCTATCGATATCCTGACCACGTCCGTGCAGAATCAATACTTTCCCTGCTGATTTACCCAGACTATCTGGCATGTATGTAGCATCTATCGATTGCTCACTGACGGTCAGTGCAACATAGCCTTCCACATTACCCTGCTCACGTAACATAATCGGTGAATTTTCTTCGGCGACCGTCTCATTATCATCAGCCCCGGCAGGGGTTTCTGTTTCATCAGCAGCTTGGGCCTGAGCCAGATAAACTGTCATTACCAACAAAGCGATAAATTTCAACCGTTTTCGCAAGTCTAACTCCATCTCATTATTTTCAGGTCCAGTATAATCTCAGCCTATTGATTTCAAAAGCTGAAAAAAGAAAGCCGATACGGTAAAGTATCAGGTTTACATCACGTTTTTATTATTCGATTTTAAGAGAGACAATCATGGCTGAATTCAAAATTGCCCCTTCAATCCTGTCTGCAGACTTTGCTCGTTTGGGTGAAGAAGTAGATAACGTTCTTGCTTCAGGTGCGGATATTGTGCACTTTGACGTAATGGATAACCACTATGTACCGAACCTGACAATTGGTCCATTGGTATGTGATGCACTGCGCAAACATGGTGTCACCCATGAAATTGACGTGCATTTAATGGTCAAACCCGTTGATCGCATCATCCCTGACTTTGCTCAAGCTGGCGCAACATTTATTACTTTCCATCCAGAAGCCTCAGAACATATTGACCGTAGTCTGCAATTAGTGAAAGCCGAAGGTTGTAAAACCGGTTTAGTATTTAATCCAGCCACACCACTTTCTCTAGCTGAACACGTTTTAGATAAAGTAGATCGTATTCTGCTGATGTCAGTTAACCCTGGCTTTGGCGGTCAGAAATTCATTCCTCATACGCTGGAAAAACTACGTCAAGCACGCAAAATGATTGATGAAAGTGGTTACGACATTGATTTAGAAATCGATGGTGGCGTTAACGTCAATAACATCCGTGAAATCGCTGAAGCAGGTGCGCGTACCTTTGTGGCTGGTTCTGCTGTATTTGGTGCAGCGAAAGATAGTGATCCTAACCGCTATGAAACAGTGATTGCTGCGCTGCGTGAGGAATTAGCTAAAGCAAACGTTTAATCGCTCAATGAAGTTAGATTTACCTGAGGTTGTTTTTATTGACCTTGATGGCACGCTGGTTGACAGCGTGCCAGATCTAACTTGTGCAACCAATCACATGCTCAGCAGTCTAGGATTGGCAAAAGCAAGCGAAGCTGACGTCAGAAGTTGGGTAGGTAATGGCATTCCCCGACTTATTGAACGAGCACTAACAGGCGAAATGCAACAAAAAGCAGAAACAGCATTACTGCAAAAAGCATTGCCTCTATTCTTAGATTATTATCAGCAGTTCCCCTGTGAAAGCAGTCAGGTTTACCCAGATGTATTCACAGGACTGTCCTGGCTTAAAAAGAAGCAGATTAAACTAGCTTGTGTCACTAACAAGGATGAAACGTTTACTCTGCCTTTGCTTGAAAAGCTTGGTCTGAAAGATTATTTTGACCTTGTGGTGAGTGGTGATACAACGCCACATAAAAAACCACATCCGGCACCATTACTGTATGGTGTTGATTACTTTCGGATTACCTCCGAAAAGGCATTAATGATCGGCGATTCCGTCAATGACGTAAAAGCAGCTAGAGCTGCTGGACTTGCCATTATATGCGTGAGCTACGGTTACAATCACGGTCAGCCAATTTCTGCAGCTGCACCCAATACCGTAATAGATACTTTTGCAGAGCTGGAAAGCTTATTTTAGAAAGAAGCAATGAAACAGTCAGAATTTGATCAACTTGCCACAGAAGGCTACAACCGCATCCCCTTATCAAGGGAAGTTTTAGCAGACTTAGATACACCATTAAGTGCTTATCTCAAATTGGCTGATGCGCCCTATTCCTACCTGTTTGAATCTGTTCAGGGTGGTGAAAAATGGGGTCGTTACTCGATGATTGGCTTACCTTGCCACACAATTGTTCGCGTTCATGCTAAAGACATTGTGGTGGAACTGGATGGGCAAGTTGTTGAAACAGCACAAGCCGACGATCCTCTGGCATGGATAGAACAATTCCAGACACGCTATCGTGTTGCAGAAATCGATTCATTACCCAAATTTAATGGTGGTCTTGTCGGTTATTTTGGCTATGACACTGTACGTTATGTTGAATCACGACTGGGTAATGCACCGGACTCCGATCCGCTCGAATGTCCTGATATTCTCTTAATGGTGTCAGACGAGTTAGTCGTGTTTGACAATCTAAGTGGTCGATTGCATTTGATTGTTCACGCAGACCCGAATACAGAAAATGCCTACCGTCAGGCACAACAACGTCTGGACGAGTTAACACAAACGTTGCGTCAGACAGCGATGGACTTCCATCAGAATAAAGCCCATAAACAAGTCAATGAAGAAGACTTTCAGTCTGGCTTTACTGAGAAAGGCTTTACTGATGCTGTCGAAAAGGCAAAACAATACATTAATGACGGCGATATCATGCAAGTGGTGTTGTCTCAGCGCCTGACCATTCCTTACAGTGCGCCTCCGATTGATTTATACCGAGCCTTAAGAACCCTTAACCCTTCACCTTATATGTACTACTTGAATCTTGGTGAGTTTTTTGTGGTGGGTTCATCACCTGAGATTTTGGTTCGCATGGAAGATCAGGAAGTCACTGTTCGTCCGATTGCCGGCACCCGTCCTCGTGGTAAAAACGAAGAAGAAGACATTGCCTTAGAGCAGGATTTATTATCAGATCCTAAAGAGCTTGCTGAGCACTTGATGTTGATTGACCTCGGTCGTAATGATGTTGGCAGAGTCAGTAAAACCGGTACCGTTGAACTCACCGATAAAATGGTCATTGAGCGCTATTCTCATGTCATGCACATTGTGTCTAATGTCACCGGTCAAGTGGTAGACAATATGTCAGCCATTGACGCTTTAAGAGCGACCTTCCCCGCTGGCACAGTGAGTGGTGCTCCTAAAGTACGTGCAATGGAAATTATCGACGAATTAGAACCGGTCAAACGCGGCGTTTATGCTGGTGCAGTTGGCTATTTATCTTGGTCTGGCAATATGGATACGGCCATAGCCATACGCACAGCAGTTATAAAAAATGATCTGCTGCATATCCAGGCGGGTGCCGGTATTGTTTATGACTCCGTGCCGGAAATGGAATGGAAAGAAACGATGAATAAGGCCCGCGCGATCTTTCGTGCTGTTGCCATGGCGGAAGCAGGATTGGAAGCCAATCCTCATGCAGAAAGCTAACCTAGGACTAGATACATGCTGTTAATGATTGATAATTATGACTCTTTTACCTATAACCTGGTGCAATATTTTGCTGAGCTAGGGGAAGACGTCGCCGTTCATCGTAACGATAAAATTACCATTGCAGACATTGAAGCAATGAACCCTGACAAAATTGTTCTATCACCCGGTCCATGTACACCAAATGAAGCTGGTATATCCATGGAAGTTATCAAGCATTTCGCCGGAAAAAAACCGATGCTAGGTGTCTGTCTGGGTCATCAAGCCATTGGACAGGTGTTTGGTGGTGAAGTGATTCATGCCAGCCAAATAATGCATGGGAAAACGTCTAAGGTGTATCACAATAACACGAGTGTATTTAGAGGCCTGAATAACCCTTTAGAAGCCACACGTTATCACTCCTTGGTTGTGAGCAAATATAACTTGCCGGATTGTTTCAATATTACCGCCTGGACCCAAACGGAAGATGGTGAGCTGGATGAAATCATGGGAATTGAACATAAAACGCTGCCAATAGAAGGTGTGCAATTTCATCCAGAATCTATTCTGACCGAACAAGGTCACGAATTACTGAATAACTTTCTGCAAAGATAAGGGCCTTTCATGGATATACAGGCAGCGATCAAGCAGCTCATCCTGCGCCAAGATTTTAGCCACGACCAAATGACTGACGTCATGAATCAAATCATGACCGGTAATGCCACACCAGCACAAATTGGTGGTTTTTTAATTGGTCTGCAAATGAAAGGTGAAACGGTCACAGAAATTGCAGCAGCGGCCGAAGTGATGCGAAGTCTGGCGACACCCGTTCATATCAAGGGCAAACATGTTGTTGATACCTGCGGTACCGGTGGTGATGGTGCCAGTACCTTTAATGTTTCTACAGCCAGTGCCTTTGTTGCTGCAGCAGCGGGTTGTCAGGTGGCCAAACATGGAAACCGTTCCATCAGTAGTAGTTCGGGTAGTGCCGATGTGCTTGAAGCCGCTGGCGTTAACTTAGAGCTTAGTCCGGAACAGGTAAAACACTGTATCGAAACAGTAGGTGTCGGTTTTATGTTTGCTCAAAAACATCATGGCGCCATGAAACATGCGATTGGACCGCGTCGTGAGATGGGTGTCAGAACTATCTTTAACCTACTTGGCCCGCTCACCAACCCTGCTCAAGCCGCTCATCAGGTCTTAGGTGTGTTTGATAAAAAATGGGTAAAACCGATGGCTGAAGTGTTACAAAAACTCGGCAGCCGACATGTTTTAGTGGTTCATGCTGAAGATGGTCTCGATGAAATCAGTATCGGTGCTGAAACCCATGTCGCTGAGCTCAAAGAGGGTAAAGTGACGACCTACACGATTAAACCGGAAGATTTTGGTCTTCAGCAGAATACGATTGAAACCTTAACGGTCAGCAATGCACAGGATAGCCTATCGCTGATCAAAGAAGTCTTCGACGGCAAACCTGGTCCTGCGCGTGATATTGTTGTGTTAAATGCTGGTGCAGCAATTTATGCAGCTGATATCACTGTTTCACTCGCAGAAGGAATTGCTATGGCAGCAGAGCTTATCGACTCAGGTGCCGCTACTCAAAAATTAAATGCCCTTATTGTTACAAGCCGAACTTAATACTATGTCTGAAAATACACCTGATATTTTGCTCAATATCCTACAACGCAAACAGCAGGAAGTCGCTGAGCGCTCAGCTAAAATTCCGTTAGCTATTATGCAGCAGTTGGCTGAACAAGCTAATCCCGTTCGCGGTTTTGTTGAGTCTATCAGCAAAAAAATGCTTAATAACGAACCCGCTGTGATTGCAGAAATCAAAAAAGCCTCTCCCAGTAAAGGTTTAATCAGAGAAAACTTTATTCCCAAAGACATTGCTGTTAGTTATGAAAAAGGCGGTGCGGCTTGTTTATCTGTTTTAACCGATCGTGATTTTTTTCAGGGTCATGAAGTTTTTTTACAAGAAGCTCGTAATGCTTGCTCTCTGCCAGTTATTCGTAAAGACTTTATCATTGATCCTTATCAGGTATTTGAAGCAAGAGCGATAAGCGCTGACTGTATTCTGTTAATTGTCGCGGCTTTGGATGATAACCAGTTAGAAAACTTGAGTCAGCTGGCGATTCAGCTGGGTATGGATGTATTGGTGGAGGTCCATGATCTAGAAGAGCTGGAACGTGCTTTGGTATTAAACTTACCTTTAATTGGTATCAACAACCGCGATCTTCGAAGCTTTGACACGTCACTCGACACCACCCTGTCATTATTGCAACGCATTCCTCAAGGTCATATCGTGATTACCGAAAGCGGCATTCATACTCGTGATGACGTCAAATTAATGCGTGACAATAAGGTCAATGGTTTCTTGGTAGGTGAAGCCTTTATGCGGGCAGATGATCCCGGGACGGAATTAGCCAAGCTTTTTTACTAAAGGTTTTTTATGACGATGTTCTTCATCATAGATGATCATCGTCTTTCCTTTTGCCCATAACAGGCCATTGTCTTGTAACTCTTTTAGCACACGGCCAACCATTTCTCGAGAACACCCAACCATACGGCTAATTTCCTGGCGTGTGACCTTGATTTGCATGCCATCAGGATGGCGCATTGCATCTGGTTGTGCCGCTAATTCATGTAAAGCCGCCTCGACTCTACCTGCCACATCAAGAAATGCCATATCGGTGGCTTTACGAGTCGTTGATAACAAACGTTTCGCTAATTGTTCTGCAATGGTAAATAACAGTGTTGGGTAACACTCTTTTAACTGAGTTTTTGAGAGATTCATGATTTGTTGATACGAAATCTCTTCGGTTCGGACATCCGTTCTGGCACGGACAGTGACCATACGCTCACCGACATCGGAAAACATACCAATTTCACCAATAAAATCACCCTGGTTCAGATAAGCGACGATGAGCTCCTCGCCTTCTTCGTTCTCCATACAAACACTGACAGAGCCTTCACGGATGTAATAAAGCGTGTGAGGAGGATCACCAGGACGAACAATGATATTTTTCGCCGGATAGGTTTTTGTGTGACAGCAGCGAAAAAACTCTGCTAATCCTTGCTCAATGGCCTTGTGTCTATGATAGTCCATCTATTTATCCAAAATGGGTGAGCGGGCAATAATACAGCATAAACGGGTATAATCCCTTAGCGATTTGATAAATATGTCAAATTTAAAGTGACTTATCAACTTTAGGAAACATTTAAATGAAAGCACGAGTGAAATGGGTCGAAGATGTTTTATTCCTCGGCGAGTCAGGAACAGGTCATACCGTAGTGATGGATGGCCCGGAAGAAGCAGGCGGACATGGCACCGGCATGCGTCCGATGGAGTTATTACTGATGGGTATGGCTGGGTGTACAGCCTTTGATGTCATCGAAATATTGAAGAAGTCTCAACAAGATATTCGCGACTGTGTTATTGAGGCGAATGGCGAAAGAAGCGAAGAAGCGCCAAAGGTTTACACTAATATTCATATTCACTACAAAATCACCGGTAAAAACGTAAAGGCGAATTTTGTTGAACGTGCGATCAAAATGTCGACAGAGAAATATTGCTCAGCCACCATTATGTTGGCGAAGACAGCCACAGTGACGCATGATTACGAAATCATTGAAGTCGAGTAATAAAGAAAAAGAGTAACTGATGTCTGAAAAAAAACGAGTACGGCCAGGCAAAACCGGTGGCATGCGACATGTCGCCCTCTTTGTTGATGATTTGGCTGCATGTGAACATTTCTATACCGAATTACTTGGGATGGAAGTCGAGTGGCGGCCGGATGAACAGAATGTCTATCTGACTTCAGGTAATGACAACCTTGCCCTACATCAGGCAGCTGAACCTGCTGCACCAGCGCATCAACAAAAATTGGATCATATTGGTTTTATTATTCCAGCCATAGAAGAAGTTGACGACTGGTTCGAGTTCTTAACAGCACATGATGTGAGCATTCGAAACCCACCGCGTACTCACAGAGATGGTGCCAGAAGTTTTTACTGTTACGACCCTAGTGGTACTGTAGTCCAAATTATTTATCATCCACCTATCTCATAAATAATGAAAACGTATATTTATAAAAGTCTAAAAAAAGAAGAGTTATATCTTTACATCAGCAAGAAAGATGATTTTTCAGAAGTCCCTCAGGCGCTCTATGACTCAATGGGAAAAGAACCTCAGTTCGTTATGGAGCTTGAGTTGTCACCCGAAAAACCACTCGCCCGTGAAGATGTCATCACCGTGATGAAGAATCTGGAAACGCAGGGATATCATGTTCAAATGCCTCCCCGTTTAGAAAAACTCGGCGACTTTATGAATCAGAAAAAACAGCATCTTCACTAGTGCCTGAGTAATTGGCTAAGCTCATACAAGATATCTAATGCTTGTTTTGGGCTTAGTTCATCGGGGTTTATTTGCTCTAGTCGTTTCTCAAGCGGCGAAGATTCTGCTTCTTGGGTAAATAAGTCTTGTTGTGGCTGCGCGTTTGTCGTGTCGACTGAGTAGTGGGTCTGTTCCAGTTGCTTTAATTTGGTTTTGGCGGCTTTAATTACATCAGCAGGCACACCAGCAAGCTGAGCTACCTGAAGACCATAGCTTTGACTGGCAGCCCCTTCTTTCAACTGATGAAGAAAGACAATCTTGTCACCATGTTCGATAGCATCCAGATGCACATTCCTGGCTTGCTCAAATAACTCGGGTAGTTGTGTCATCTCGAAGTAATGTGTCGCAAATAAGGTATAAGCGCCAATATCACGAATCAGTTTTTCAGCACATGACCAAGCTAAAGCTAGACCATCAAAGGTACTGGTTCCACGGCCAATTTCATCCATTAAAACCAAGCTGTGGTGTGTAGCATTGTTGAGGATAGTCGCCGCTTCATTCATTTCCACCATGAAGGTCGAACGACCCGATGCTAGGTCATCTGATGCCCCGATACGGGTAAAGACTTGATCCACGGGCCCGATAATCGCTTTGCTCGCCGGCACATAACTGCCCATATGTGCCATTAAGACGATCAATGCTGTCTGACGCATATAGGTCGACTTACCCCCCATATTGGGACCGGTAATAATTAATGTGGACTGCTCAGCGGTTAATTTCAGATCATTAGCGCAAAAAGCTTGGTTTTGACACACTTCCACAACCGGGTGTCGACCTGCTTCAATATGGATTCCGGCATCATTCACAAACTCCGGGGCGACATAATCCAATGTCTCGGCCCGCTCAGCAAGATTGGCAAGCACATCCAGCTCAGCTAATGACATAGAACATTGTGATAAGGCCATTAATTCTGGGGCCACTTTATCGAACAATTCATCGTAAAGCGCCTTTTCTAAAGCTAATGCTTTTTCGTTCGCACTGAGAACCTGTTCTTCGAAGCGTTTCAGTTCAGGTGTGATGTACCGTTCAGCGTTTTTTAATGTCTGACGCCGAACATATTCATCAGGCAATGTAATATCGTGAGCACGACTCAGTTCGATAAAATAGCCATGCACTTTGTTATAGCCTACTTTGAGGGTATTAACGCCTGTTCTATGGCGTTCTTGTTGTTCAAGTTGATCTAAAAAGCCACTGGCATTTTTATGCAGATCGCGTAAACGATCCAACTCCTCGTTATAACCTGCTTTTATGACCCCACCATCTCTGATGAGAACAGGTGGTTCATCGATAATCGCTTGTTGTAATAGCAGAAGTAATTCACTGAACGTGCCTAACTGTCGATCCAGTTGCCGCAGATGGGTACTTTGCTTCGATTTCAATAACTGATGTAATTCAGGCAACGTTTCTAAAAGACGTCGAATATGCATAAAGTCACGAGGTCTGGCTGTACGAAGCGCCATCCGTGACAAAATACGCTCAATATCTCCCAACGACTTCATCAAAGCATGACAGTCGTTGAAACTATTGTGCTCCAAAAACTCCTGAATCACATGTTGTCTATCAACTAATGTTTTGTGATCACGTATTGGACGCATTAACCAGCGTCTCAACATACGTGCGCCCATCGGTGTCGCGGTCCTGTCCAGTACCGAGATAAGGCTATTTTCAATGCCTCCTGACAGGTTACGTTCAAGTTCAAGATTTTTTCGTGATTGTGGATCCAGTCGAATGCTGTCTTTCGAATACTCAACACTAAGTTGGCGCAAATGAGGCAAAGCTGTTCTATGTGTTTCTTGTGCGTAGTTCACTAAACAGCCGGCAGCGCGAATCGCAATATCCAGTCCCTCACAACCAAACCCTTTTAGATCAGTTGTATTAAATTGTTCACATAATCGAGTTTTGGCTGCCTTTAATTCAAAATGCCACTCCGGTAGCTTGCGCAGTTGTTTTTCAAACGCCTCAAACCCCGCCAGTAATGTTTCACTTAATAAAATTTCTGCGGGTTGTAACCTGGCTAATTCGGCTTTTAACAATTCAGCATTATCTAGTTCACTGATAATAAACCGACCGCTGCTAATCTCAGCATAAGCTAATCCATATCGCCCTTTTTCTTCACAAATAGCGAGCAGGAGATTTTCATTGCGGCTGTCCAGCAGTGCTTCTTCCGTCAATGTACCTGGCGTCAGCACTCTTACAACTTGTCGCTCAACAGGACCTTTACTCGTTGCCGGATCACCTATTTGCTCACAAATAGCAACAGACTCACCCAGCTTAATAAGCCTTGATAAATAATTATCTGCCGCATGGTAAGGCACCCCCGCCATAGGAATCGGTGCACCGTTACTGCTGCCACGGGCCGTTAATGTGATATCAAGCAGTTCGGCGGCTTTATGAGCATCGTCAAAAAAGAGCTCATAAAAATCGCCCATACGATAAAACAGCAAAAATTCCGGATGTTCGGCTTTGATGCGCAGATACTGCTGCATCATTGGAGTATGATTTTGAATTTGAGTCATTTTTATAGTTTATATCATGCAAAATATTTCTGACGCATCACTGCAAGAAAAAATCATTCAAGTCGCTGAAACTTTAAATAAAAAGCATTTAATGTTGGCGACAGCAGAATCATGTACTGGTGGCTGGGTGGCGAAATGTTGCACGGATCTTGCCGGTAGTTCGAGCTGGTTTGAACGAGGTTTCGTCACCTACAGTAACCAGGCTAAACACGAGCAACTCGGCGTCAAGTTAGCTTCACTCGATAAGTATGGCGCTGTCAGTCAGTTAGTAGCCGAGGAAATGGCGATAGGTACACTTCGCCATTCGAAAGCCGATATTAGCGTGTCATTAACCGGTATTGCCGGCCCCGGTGGCGGTACAGAAAACAAACCTGTTGGTACAGTATGGATAGCGTGGGCATCTCAAACAGATAAAGTCAGCAGTCAGCTTTTTCAATTCGATGGGGATAGAGAAAGTGTCAGACGACAAGCCGTGTTAGCGGCCTTATCCGGAATCATTAAAAACGCTAGAGACTGACTGCTATCTATGGGATAATCGAAGGATTTATTAAAAACAGCTTCAGAGGTAGTGCAATGGATGACGATAAGAAAAAAGCGCTAGGCGCCGCGCTTGGTCAAATTGAGAAGCAATTTGGTAAAGGCTCTGTTATGCGTCTGGGTGATAATGTCGCAGCTCGTGACGTGTCAGCCGTATCTTCTGGCTCAATTGGGCTAGACGTTGCACTTGGTATAGGTGGTCTTCCTCGTGGTCGTGTTATTGAAATTTACGGACCAGAATCTTCAGGTAAAACTACATTGACGTTGCATGCTATCGCTGAGATGCAAAAAACAGGTGGTACAGCCGCGTTTGTGGATGCTGAACATGCTCTTGATCCTGTTTACGCTGAAAAATTAGGTGTCAATATTGATGACCTGCTGGTTTCTCAGCCTGACACAGGTGAACAAGCCTTAGAAATCACCGATATGCTGGTTCGTTCCGGTGCTGTGGATATCGTAGTGGTAGACTCCGTTGCCGCATTGACGCCAAAAGCGGAAATCGAAGGTGATATGGGTGACAGTCACATGGGGCTTCAGGCTCGTTTAATGTCACAAGCATTACGTAAGCTGACCGCTAACATTAAACGCTCCAATACGCTGGTTATCTTCATCAACCAGATTCGTATGAAAATTGGTGTCATGTTTGGTAACCCTGAAACCACAACAGGTGGTAACGCGCTTAAATTCTATGCCTCTGTACGTTTGGATATCAGACGTATTGGTGCAATCAAAAAAGGTGATGAGATTCTGGGTAACGAAACCCGTGTCAAAGTCGTCAAAAATAAAGTCGCTCCGCCCTTCAAACAGGTTGAATTCGACATCATGTATGGTGAAGGTATTTCACGTGAAGGTGAATTGATTGATTTAGGCGTTCAACAGAATATTGTCGAAAAATCAGGCGCTTGGTATAGCTACAACGGAACACGTATCGGTCAGGGTAAAGATAATGTGCGTGGCTATCTTAAAGAAAACCCAGAAATGTCGGCTGAAATTGAAAGCAAAATACGTGAAACCATGTTGCCTAAAAAGACAGCCAAAAAAGATGATAGCGCTGTTGAGGACGACGTCGAGGCGTGAAGCAATCAGCCAGTGCACGAGCCGTAAGCTATTTAGCCAACCGCGAACATAGTGCTCATGAATTGGCACAAAAGCTCAACAAAGCAGGTTTTGATGCAGAAGAAGTTGAGAAAGTTATTCAACAACTAAAAGAAACAAATCTGCAAAGTGATGTTCGATTTGCTGAAAGCTTTATCCGTTCGAGAGCAAATCGAGGTTATGGTGCGGTTCGCATCAACATGGAATTAAAAGATCGGGGTGTGGCTGCCGACATCATCACCGAATGCATGACCGCGGCAGAAATAGATTGGTTTACGCTTGCCTCAGAAGTACGTTGTAAGCGTTTTGGCGAGGAAATGCCTGATGATTATAAAAGCCGAGCAAAACAGCAAAGGTTTTTACAGTATCGGGGATTTACTCATGAACAGATAACGGAAAGTTTTAATTTAACCGACGATGAAAAGTAGCGCAGATATTCGCAAGTTGTTTCTCGACTTTTTCGCAAGTAAAGGTCATGAAGTCGTAGCAAGTAGTCCTCTTGTCCCTGCTAATGACCCCACTCTTCTATTCACCAATGCAGGTATGGTGCAATTTAAGGAAACCTTCTTAGGTCAAGAGACGCGTAAGTACACGCGTGCTGTCACGACACAGCGATGTGTGCGTGCCGGCGGTAAACACAATGACTTGGAAAATGTCGGTTACACCGCTCGCCACCATACGTTCTTTGAAATGCTGGGTAACTTCAGCTTTGGTGATTACTTCAAGCGTGAAGCGATTCAATATGCATGGGAGTTTCTAACAGAAACACTTGGGCTGCCTGCTGAAAAATTGTGGATCACCGTTTTCGAGGAAGATGATGAAGCGGCTGATATCTGGTTAAAAGAAATTGGTGTTTCAGCAGAACGTTTTTCCCGTATTGGCGCAAAAGATAATTTCTGGTCAATGGGTGATACAGGTCCATGTGGCCCATGCTCGGAAATATTCTATGACCACGGTGAAGATGTTGCCGGTGGTCCGCCTGGCACACCAGAAGAAGATGGCGATCGTTATATCGAAATCTGGAATCTGGTCTTCATGCAGTTCAACCGTTCAGCTGATGGTACCTTGACACCGTTGCCAAAACCTTCTGTGGATACGGGCATGGGGCTTGAACGTCTGGCAGCCGTGCTACAACACGTTCATAACAACTACGAAATTGATCTATTCCAACATCTGATCCAAGCGATTCAAAAACTGTCTGGTACAGAAGATCACACTAACTTCTCACTACGCGTTATCGCCGATCATATTCGCTCATGTTCATTCATGATCACCGATGGTGTTTATCCATCGAATGAAGGTCGTGGTTATGTCTTGCGTCGTATTATCCGTCGCGCGATTCGTCATGGTCATAAGCTCGGACTCAAAGACAACTTTTTCTACAAGCTGGTGCAACCTCTTGTTGATGAAATGGGCGAAGCATTTCCTGAACTTGCCCAATCGCAGGAACTTGTCGAAAAAGCACTTCAACAAGAAGAAGCACGCTTTGCTGACACGCTGGATAATGGTTTAAAAATTCTGGATCAAGCCATTGAAGACATGGGTGATAAAGAGATTCCAGGTGAAACTGTTTTCTTACTCTATGATACATACGGCTTCCCTATCGATCTGACTGCAGATATTGCTCGCGAACGCGGCCTGACAATTGATATCGCTGGTTTTGAACGCGCCATGGAAGCACAACGTAGTCGTGCCCGTAGTGCGAGTCAGTTCTCAGGTGGTTTATCAGACCAAATTACTATTGATAGTAGTACAGAATTTTGTGGTTACGACCTCACTCAACATGACAGCACCATCCTGGCAATCATCGTCAATGGCGAACATGTTGATAGCATTTCTGAAGGTCAGGAAGGGTTAATCGTATTAGACAAGACCCCTTTCTATGCTGAGTCTGGTGGTCAGGTAGGCGATCATGGTGACATCAACGCAGATAACGCGAGCTTCACGGTTACCGATACGCGTAAACAATCTCAAGCATTCACACATATCGGTCGATGTGAACATGGCCGTTTCCAAGTTGGTCAACATGTCACCGCACAGATTGATGAAAATAACCGTCTGGCGACAGCATTAAATCACTCAGCGACGCATTTATTACATGCGGCTTTACGTAAAGTTCTTGGCGAGCATGTGATGCAGAAAGGTTCATTAGTCAATCCACAACGTTTGCGCTTTGACTTTTCACACTTTGAGCCTGTGACACCAGCTCAGCTACGTGAAATCGAACGTTTAGTAAACCAACAAATTCGCCTCAACCACCCTGTTGAAACTCGTTTAATGGCCATAGAAGAAGCGAAGAAAAGCGGCGCAATGGCTTTGTTTGGCGAGAAATACGATGACGAAGTCCGTGTATTGAGCATGAGCGATTTCTCAATCGAACTCTGTGGTGGTACCCATGTTAAACAAACCGGTGACATCGGTATGCTCAAGATTATTTCTGAAGCGGGTATTGCATCGGGCGTGCGTCGTATTGAAGCCGTCACCGGTGAAAAAGCGATTGATTACATAGAGCAAATGGAATCAACCCTCACTGATGTATCCGAGTTACTAAAAGCTAAACCTGCCAATGTACAAGACAAAGCCTCACAGCTGGTGCAAAGGCAACGTGAGTTAGAAAAAGAACTGGACGTTTTAAAAGCTAAATTAGCCAGCAGTGCAGGCAATGATTTAGCAGATTCTGCTACGGACATTAACGGTATCAAAGTATTAGCTTCCACGTTGGAAGGCGCTGATGGTAAATCACTTCGAGACACCGTCGATCAGCTCAAAAATAAGCTTGGCACGGCTGCTATTGTACTCACCGCTGTCCAGGATGAAAAAATTACAATTATTGCTGGCGTTACTAAGGATATTACCGATAAAATCCGCGCCGGAGATCTGGTTGGTCATATAGCTAGTCAGGTTGGTGGTAAAGGTGGCGGTCGTCCTGATATGGCTCAAGGCGGCGGTAATGAACCTCAGAACCTGGCAGCAGCTCTAGCTTCTGTACCAGACTGGGTGACTTCGAAGTTGGAAAACTAAGCATGTCTTTAATTGTTCAAAAATATGGTGGCACATCTGTTGGCTCCGCTGAACGTATCCGTGAAGTAGCCAAAAAGATCATTGATTATCGTAATCAAGGTCATGATTTAGTCGTTGTCGTTTCAGCGATGAGTGGCGAAACAAATCGTTTAATCGATTTAGCCAAACAGCTAAGCGATAACCCGCGTGGCCGTGAGTTAGATGTGCTTTTATCAACAGGTGAGCAAGTTACCATTGCACTGCTGAGCTTGACACTTGCTCAAATGGGTATGCCCGCTGTTTCTTACACAGGCAGTCAAGTCCGCATCCTGACTGATAACGCACATAACAAAGCACGGATTATAGAGATTGACGACAAGAATATTCGTCAGGATCTCAATCAGGGAAAAGTGGTCGTCGTTGCAGGATTTCAGGGGTGTGATGAGAATGGCAACATCACCACTCTTGGTCGCGGTGGTAGTGACACAACAGCTGTTGCATTAGCAGCTGCATTAAAAGCGGATGAATGCCAGATATACACTGATGTCGATGGCGTCTATACCACTGATCCCAGAGTTGTTTCTGAAGCACGTCGCCTAGACTCTATTACTTTCGAAGAAATGCTGGAAATGGCCAGCTTAGGTGCAAAAGTTTTGCAAATACGCTCTGTCGAATTTGCGAGTAAATATAACGTCCCATTACGTGTCCTTTCCTCATTTACTGAAGGTGGTGGCACATTAATCGCGGCTGAGGACCCATCAATGGAACAAGCTTTAATTTCAGGTATTGCATTTAATCGTGATGAAGCCAAACTGACTATTCTTGGTGTACCTGATCACCCTGGCATTGCTTCACAAATTCTCGGCCCTATCGCAGCTGAGAACATTGAAGTCGATATGATCATTCAAAATACCGGTCATGACTCGACAACAGACTTTACATTTACTGTTCATCGCAATGACTATCAAGCTGCATTAACTATCTTACAAAGAACGGCTGAGGAGCTGGGTGCCAGAGAAGTTAATGGTAACGAAAAAATTGCCAAAATCTCTGTTGTCGGTGTAGGCATGCGCTCGCACGCAGGTATTGCCAGCACAATGTTCGGTTCACTAGCAAAAGAAAACATCAATATCAGTATGATATCCACTTCAGAAATCAAAATCTCTGTGGTTATTGATGAGAAATACCTGGAGCTGGGGGTTAGAACATTACATAAGGCATTTAATCTAGAACAAGCACCTGCTTAAAAGCTAAATGCTTGAGTCTCGTCATGTTTTTGAGATGATTTTATCGCTTAGATGTTCTGTTCCTGATAAAATATTATCTGAACAATGGATAAAAAAGTTTTTTTTATAGTCCATGAATAAAGAGGCGAGAAGACCTCTACATAAATGAATAGGACAAAGGCACGAGGCCTGATCAATCGAAAGGAGTCATCATAATTCTCCTGATACCTCGGCCTAATTTTTGAGAGTAAGGGGAAAAAAACATGTTAATACTCACACGTCGTGTTGGCGAATCACTCATCATCGGTGACGATGTTGTTGTAAACGTACTTGGTGTTAAAGGTAATCAGGTAAGAATTGGTGTAGACGCTCCTAAAGACGTCACCGTGCACCGTGAAGAAATCTACGATCGCATTCAGGCTGAAAAAGATCAGCCAAATGTGAGTTAAATTTACAATTATCACTAGCCAAATCGTTATCATCTGATATACTAGGCGGCTTTGATGGAGAGCTGGCCGAGTGGCTGAAGGCGCGCCCCTGCTAAGGGCGTATAGGTTTACCCCTATCGAGGGTTCGAATCCCTCGCTCTCCGCCATAAATTTATTGAAGGCATCTTTGTATGCTTGTATAATAAGCGGCTTTAGCGCCCGTAGCTCAGCTGGATAGAGTACCTGGCTACGAACCAGGCGGTCGCACGTTCGAATCGTGCCGGGCGCGCCATTTAAGTACATAATCAAGCAGTCACCGAGAAATCGGGACTGCTTTTTTATTTCAATAAGCGATCACAGATAGATAGCGCCCGTAGCTCAGCTGGATAGAGTACCTGGCTACGAACCAGGCGGTCGCACGTTCGAATCGTGCCGGGCGCGCCATCTGTCTTTGTCGTTAAACCTCTACCCCTTCTCCCTGCCTCTCCTAATATAAGCTACTTATAAGGTAGTTAAAAACTAGACTCACAAAGTTGCTTATATTTTCCAGTTAAACAATCAACGTCTGCGATATTTCTCAATTGATGCTTTATTACAGCATCCGTTTTGTCATCCAATTAAGAAGATATGGAAAAAATTGTTGGCTGCTCTCATTCTTATATAAATAAGAGTCTATTTATACTGATATGACGCGTTCAGTAAATCGTTGCAGATATTCGGGACCGAAAGGATGCTTCCTAGTATGTACTCATCTTAAAAGCTACTGTCAGCTGTTTACATAAATACTTGAACTAACATACGTAGCCCGGTTATCAGCAATACAACTGCAAACACTTTCTTGAGATTTCGAGCATTTAATTTGGCTGCCAGGGTAGCGCCAACCGGAGCAAATAACACCGTTAACGGCACAATACATACAAAGCCGATGATATTCACTAAGCCAAATGTGCCTGCAGGGGCATCTAATGGTGTGCTCCCGATAAACAACATGGTAAGAGCGCCAGGTAAGGAGATAATTAAACCTATGGCTGCTGCAGTACCCACAGCCTTGTGTGCGGGATAGTTATATAAAGTCAGTAATGGCACAGAGAGTGTGCCACCGCCGATACCGACCATAGAGCTAAAAAAGCCAATAGCCGAGCCCATCACTGATTGACCCAGCTTGTCGGGTAATTGCTGAAATAAAGCAGATTTATTTGTCCTTATCAACATATTCAATGCTGATAAGGTCGCAATAATGCCGAATAATGCTGTCAGCCACACTCCATCAACACGTGTCACCAACCAACTTCCTATTAAAACACCAACAAGAATAAACACAGCCCAGCGCTTTAAAAGAGCGAAATCGACATTACCTTTCTTACTGTGTGAATAAATCGAGCTGAGTGATGTTGGCACTATTGTGGCCAGGGAAGTGGCTGTTGCAATGACCATGGCAGAATCTGGCGAGACACCAAAGCTTTGAAACAGGAAAAACAGCACGGGCACAATGACAATGCCGCCCCCTACTCCCAGTAATCCTGCCAGCACGCCAGCGAATATGCCCGTCGCCATCAGCGCCAAAAATGTGGTGATATTTGTTGTTATGAATTCAAGCACTCTCGTTTACTTCTCTATGCGATAAAACACTCGTAATCACACCATGAGACTGATATGGCCTCATGGGTTTTACATTTACGTTTAAGACGACAGTTCATTTCTGATGATGTCTGCTCCAGCACTCAATGCCTTCAGCTTGCCAAGCGCCAAGTCACGTGGCAAAGGGGCCATACCACAGTTCGTACAAGGGTAAAGGTTTTCGGCATCCACAAATTGAAGTGCTTGTCGCAGGGTATTCGCCACCTCATCTGCCGTCTCTATGCTGCTGCTCGCCACATCGATGGCACCCACCATAATCTTCTTACCTCGAATCAGTTCGATGAGCTCCATCGGCACATGTGAGTTGTGACATTCCAGAGAAATCATATCAAGACTGGACTGTTGTAGCTTGGGAAAGATCGCTTCATATTGTCGCCATTCTGAACCTAATGTTTTTTTCCAATCAGTGTTGGCTTTGATGCCATAGCCATAACAAATATGAACAGCTGTTTCACAAGTGAGTCCTTCTACAGCTCTTTCTAGGGTTGCCATTCCCCAATCATTCACCTCATCAAAAAACACGTTAAAAGCCGGCTCATCAAACTGGATAATATCGACTCCGGCTGCCTCGAGTTCTTTTGCTTCTTGATTCAAAATTTTGGCAAATTCCCAGGCCAGCTTTTCCCGGCTTTTGTAATGACCATCGTATAAAGTATCAATCATGGTCATAGGACCAGGCAGCGCCCATTTAATTGGCTGATCTGTTTGTTCACGCAGAAATCTGGCATCTTCGACAAAAACAGGTTTTTGTCGGCTTACCGCTCCCACAACCGTTGGAACACTGGCATCATAACGGTCACGGATCTTGACTGTTTCACGCTTATCGAAGTCGACCCCATCAAGATGTTCAATAAATGTGGTCACAAAGTGTTGGCGTGATTGTTCACCATCACTGACGATATCAATACCAGCACGTTGTTGTTCGTGTAGTGACAGTTTTAAAGCATCGTGTTTACCATGGGCTAATGCATCACCTTCTAATTTCCAAGGAGACCAGAGCTTTTCAGGTTCTGCCAGCCAAGATGGTTTCGGCAAACTACCAGCTGTTGATGTGGGTAATAGTTTTTTCATAATCATAATTTCTATATTGTAAGTAGACTAGGAAGCGTAATTCTCAAACCATTTCTGCAGCACGGCCTGATATGGTTTGATGAAATGCTCTTCTGCAAATTTGCCTTGTTTAACAGCTAACTGACTGCGTTCTTCTCGGTCATACACAATTTGTGTAATTGAGTGATCAGCATGTCTCAGATTAGGCTTGTAGAGATTACCCGCCACGGCATTGGCGTTATAAATCTCTGGTCGGTAGATTTTCTGAAATGTTTCCATGGTGCTGATCGTGGCGATAAGCTCAAGGTTGGTGTAATCCGTGAGTAAATCGCCGAAAAAGTAGAATGCCAATGGCGCCACACTATTTGGAGGCATAAAGTAGCGAACTTTAAAGCCCATTTTTTCGAAATATTTTTCTGTGAGAGACGATTCATTAGCGTTGTACTCGACTCCTAGGATGGGGTGTTGATTTTCAGTGCGCTCGTAGGTTTTATTATCAGACACGCTCAGGCAAATCACTGGCGGTTTATTAAAATTCGCTTTGTAAGTATCTGAGCACACAAAATATTTAAACAACTTGCCATGAAGCTCACCAAATCTATCCGGAATGGTGAATTGAGACCGTCCTTTATTATGTTCCTGCAGTAACACACTAAAATCATAATCTCGTACATAGGATGAAAAATTATTGCCGACGATGCCTTCGATACGCTTGTTTGTTTTTTTATCAAGAATATAGGTCTTCAACATTTCAATAGATGGAAAGTGTTGTCCATTGCCTTCAATATCAATGTCGACCGAAATGATTTCAAGCTCGACAGCATAACGTTCCCCTCTAGGATTATCCCAATTCGCTAAGGCATTGAAACGACTGTCTACCATTCTTAAAGCATTACGCAAATTCTCCCGACGTCTCTCTCCTCTCGCTAAATTAGCGAAGTTGGTCGTGATCCGTGTGTTATCAGAAGGCTGATAATTCTCGTCGAAACGAATGCGCTTAATCGTATACTCAAAGTCTGTATTCATCGTGATTCGTGTCCTGTTAAATGCAATATCATCTTGATTCATTTCATACGCTGATCGCTGCTTATGCCTAATAGTTGTTTCCAGCTTCAATTAGGTCTTACAAAATCACTTGTGCTTTCAGCGGTAAGAGAAGTTATACATGGACTTACACATGAATAAAATTGATATTATTTCATATATCGATTAATTAAATTCATGATTTAGATGAACAGAACTGATTATCGAGGGTTTATGGATAAAACACAGACCGCAAATGTTGCCGAAGAGACATGACATTTATTCTCTCAATTCCATCCATCTTAGTGGAAAACGAATCTAAAGCGCACGTATGAAAGGACAATGTTGTGGACAGTCAGATGGTGGAGACACTAAATAGCGTGCTGAGATAATAAGCCTGCGGCTGTCACGAGGAAGAAAAATCACTATTACAGCCAATAGAGAAGCCAGACTTTTCGATGAGGCTATGATGTTTATTTACCCGTGTTGTTGAGCGTGACAATTTGTGTCTCAATGACAGTCAACCCTGATAGTCTCTCTGTCACCATCAACTTCATAGCATCTATATCAGCAATACAATAAAAGCTGATTATCAACCGGTTTTGACTGGACGCTGTGTCAACCTCAGTGGTTTATCAAGCCCATAGGATGATTATAACTACGCGCTAGCTCTATAAACGCTTTGAGGTAGGCAATATCCTCATCACTCTCACGCGTGCCCAAATAGATTTGTTTCGCTATACCAGCTTTACTCAAACGCACCACAGCAAGCGGTAGTTTGAGACAGTATTCTTCTGCTAACCAGCGAGGCAAGGCAGCCACACCGCGTCCAGATGCCACCATTTGCAGCATAATTTCAGTTGTCTCACTGGTTTTATGCTGTTTAGGAACGACCTCTGCCGGGTTAAGAAAATGTGTATAAATATCGAGTCTATTCGTGGCTACCGGATAGGTCAGTAATACCTCATCAGATAAATCTTCTGCCCGAGCATAATCGCGCTCTGCTAATGGATGCTGCCGAGGTACAACAAGCACTTGCTCATAATCAAAAACAGGAGTGAAACTCAGCCCTTTTTTATATAAGGGATCGGGCGTGACTAATAGATCGATTTCATAATCAAGCAGCGCCCCCACCCCACCAAATTGAAATTTCTGCTTCACATCCACATCAACATCTGGCCAGGAATCTAAAAATGGAGAAACCACTTTCAATAACCATTGATAACATGGATGGCATTCCATCCCTATTCTTAAGGTCCCACGCTCGCCATGAGCAATCTGCTTAAGCTTATCTTCTGCGTAATTAAGTAGAGGCAGCACTCTGTTAGCAATATGGAGTAAATAACGACCTGCTTGTGTTAAACGCAAGCTTCGTCCTTCTCGCAACCAGATTTCAGTACCCAGGTTATCTTCCAGTTTTCGCATGGTATGACTGAGCGCTGATTGTGTGACACATAAAGCTTTAGCGGCTGATGTAAGCGAGCCATGTTCTTCAACAGCATGCACAATTTTTAGATGGGTACGTTCGATCATAAGCTTCATGAGTAAAATTAATTGGTATGTGAAAATATACCATTTTTATTCATTGTTTAAGTCATTTAGACTATGAATATGATTAAACATGTACTGATGGATTTATTGAATGAATGATGCTGCCAATACTCGGACCTATCCGGTCGTTGAGTACTTTTGCCAAGTTAAAAAGCTAAATGCATTAACGGCAACAACCTTTGAGATAGAATTAGAAGCGCCTGAAGGGGCTGAGTTAGAGTACGCAGCAGGTCAGCACTTAGCATTGGAATTAGACGTGAATGGTGACGGTACACCACAATCACTGTCTTACACGATTGCAAACAATATTGATTCCTCTCGTCCACGCCGCTTACAACTTTTTATTCAGAACGGCAGTGAGTTCGCCAATAAGATCTTAAAAACACTGTCATCCTTGTATGAGAATAATGAGAGAGTGAAGGTCACTTTAGCAATGGGAAACGCATACCTGAAAACAGATCTAGCATTACCTCATCTATTAATTGCAGCAGGCTCAGGCATTGCTAAAGTTAAATCAATTACCGAAGAAATCATTAAACAACAGCCTGATGCAAACGTGCATATCTATTGGTCCAATAGACAAGCGAATGAATTTTACCTGCTGGATACGTTTGAGCATTGGTCCAATCAGTATAGAAACCTAAGCTTCACACCAGTATTAGAGGTGGCTGATCCAGACTGGCCGGTTCGCTTTGGTTATCTTTATCAAGTGATTCAGGAAGACTTTGACAAGCTGAATGATGTTCAAGCTTATCTCTGTGGTTCGCCGCAAATGGTCTATGGCACAATCGATAGACTTGAACCGAAAGGATTGAAAGAAACGAATTGTTATTCCGACGTTTTTGAATATATGCCAAGAGATAAGTTTACGTCGGCTAAAGGTTAAGATTAACAAGCCATGAGGGCTTGTTTTGCGTGAATCATTGAGGATTAGCCGTTTGCTCTTTGGCTAAAGAAAATCCTGTTTAGCCACTTAACGAAAATCGGGATGAAATTAGTTATCAGGGTTGATAAGAATTTTTATATCATCAGCTTTGATGGCATATGACTCATGGATTGCAAACTCGGGATGAATCGCTTTTTTGACTTTGTCTGCAATCAGTTGTGGCTCAACATTTTCTGCAGAAGAAAAGTGTAATAAAGGTATTTTGGCTGCCCTCAAGGCATTATCGATAAAGGCATTGTACTGCTTATCAGGCTGAGCATCAGAGCTATTATTCAGTTTAATTGCACATAAAATCTCTGACGTCTCTGCATCACTGAGAACAAAATCCACATACATCAACTGAATATATTGGCTTGCTTTTTGGCTGGCTGACTTAGATTTGGTGTGTTTCAACGTCAATAAATCAGAGAGACGGACTTTAGAAGCAATGTCATATTGCTCATTTACAGCAAGCTGAAGTTTGTGTTTAAACGCTCTCTCTGTGGGCGTATACAAAGATGGGCGCTTCAGATAGGGATAAACCTTCATTTTTTCAATCTGTTTATTATCCTTCTTCATCAGCGAAAGAAGCAAAACGGCAACTAATATAACAACAAACAGTGAAATGAAAACAAATGACATTGAGATATCCCAGTTGAAAATCAGATCTTAGAATATGTTGTCATCGCTCAGCAATAGATAAAAGCCTCAACACAGAATGAGCCAGTAAGAATTCGTTTTATAACAAGATAAAACATCGCTACCGACTATGAGTACTTAAACGAATAGAAGATAGAAACACGTTAGCGAAACAGTCACTCCAATCAGAGATAAGCCAGACTCATCTATCTGATCATCAGCTTAAGACACTTTAAATTGTCTCACCATATTAGTGAGTCTTTCACTTAGCTGAGCAATTTCCTGACTAGCTTGTGATACCTGCTCTGAACCTTCGGCCGTATTTTCTGATACCTGTTGAATGTTGAGAACATTGTTATTAATTTCATTCACAACATGACTTTGTTGCTCGGCGGCCGTGGCGATCAGTGTATTCATCTCAGTTATCGAACTGACAGAATTTGTTATTTCCTTCAGTGAGTTAGTTGCATTCACAGCCTTAGCGACTAAGCCCTCAATACTGGTCTTATTCAACTCCATTGAGCTCACAGCATTATCCGAACCTTGTTGGAGAGTGAGAATCAGATCTTCAATTTCTTTTGTTGAGTCCTGGGTTTTTTGGGCTAATGAGCGCACTTCATCAGCCACAACAGCAAACCCCCGTCCCTGATCACCGGCCCGGGCTGCTTCGATGGCCGCATTTAACGCCAGTAAATTGGTTTGTTCAGCAATATTTTTGATTACATCCAGTACAGTCCCAATGTTTTCACTATCAGACTTTAATGTTCTGATGACCGATGTAGATGAGTTAATTTCGTCCGCAAGATTGTTAATCGAAGCGACGATTTCTTCGACAACTTGTCTTCCAGACTCTGAGTCTTTATCGCCTTTGATTGCGGCCGCTGAGGCTTTTTCAGCACTATTCGCCACTTCCTGAACGGTCGCTGTCATTTGTGTAATCGCTGATGCGACATGCGTTGTTTCATTTTTCTGTTGTGCAATATTCTGATTAGTTGAACGACTGACTACCGACGTTTCTTCGGCTGCTGTCGATAATTGTTCAGAAGCGTCAGTGATGCCCATGACCAGTTTTTGTAATTTTTCGACAAAGCTATTGAAGGCATTGCCCATCGCACCGACTTCATCTTTACTGGCAAAATTCATGCGTTTTGTTAAATCATTATCCTGAGCCATCGTCGTCAGCACGCTCATGACACCTTTAATGGGGGTAACGATATTGCTGATAATAATTTTGGAAATGAAGATACCAACAACCAAAGATACCACCGCCATCGCAATCAGGCTGAGTAAACTCGAACTTTGCAGATCCTTGACATTAGTGACCGAACGATTGGTAATGTTATCAATACTGGCTTGCATGGCTTGTAAGCTTTCAAACAGCTTCGCTTCAATAGCCACTAACTGAGCTTGTTCGTCTTTTGAGAGATAACCACCACCTGACATACTGCCACCGCGCTTGATGATTTGAATCGCACTATCGACATACTTCTGGTAATTGGCTTGCTGTTCAACAACTTTAGCCGTATTTTCTTCCAAACTCGCCACATCAGCCTGAAGATCAGCATCTAACGCTTTGTCTTTGGATGCATTAAGAATGGCCACAATATCCTGCATAGCCTGATTAGTTTGCAGCGTGATAGCTTCGATCTTGGCAAAATGCTCTTTGATAACTTTTCTTCTGGCACCAGATTTGGCATCAATCATTAGTGTTTGTAGTTCAGAGGCCTTCTTTAGCTGGAGCTGGCGGGCTTCAGCCACATTCTTCTCAAGCGGTAACGACATTTGATAGATGACAGAAAATTCGCTTGAAATGTCATTCATTTTAAAAATAGCAAAGGCTGAAATCAGCAGCTGCGTTAGCCCAAGAATAACCACCACACTGAAAATCTTTTTCCCAATAGGAAGATTCTTAATAAACTGCATTTCAACCTCATGTATCTACAAATCGTCTGAATTTAGCCTGATATGAAAATTTCATAGCATTACCAGGAATTATATCGGCCTGATTTCCAAATAATGAAGCACTTTTAGCTCATCGTGTCTTAGTTTCTGCCTAATGAGCAATATCACTCATCATGTATCTGTCTTAAGCATCTGTTAATAAAAACAATTCAGACTGACGTCCTACTTTATATGACTAATCCACTCTCAAGTGAGGCTGGAGCAATCAATAACGCTCGGATGTTCCATGTCAAAATATAAAAACAACTTATTCTTTGATCTTTATTTTATTTTTAGTTCGGCATTCATTTTAATGCTGTTACAGACGCTACTAAGAGGCGTTCTCTTATGGCGAAACAATGATCTGACAGCCAGCATTCCCAGTCATGATCTTATTCATGCTTTTCTTACCGGGCTTCGCTTTGATTTGATTGTCACTGTTTATGCGCTGCTGCCATTAATAATTGGCTTACTGTTTAGAAAAGGTTTAAGCAACCGTAAAGCCTATACAGTCTGGCTTACCTTCGTTTCCAGCGTGATGATCTTTCTCGCTATCGTTGAGCTCGACTTTTATCATGAGTTTCATACACGGCTGAACAGCCTGGTTTTTGAATATATGAAGGAAGATCCGGCAACAGTATTAAGCATGATTTGGTATGGGTTTCCTGTCGTCACTTACCTCATCATTATCGGTCTAATGATCACGGCATTATTTTGTATCTTTACTGTAAACAGCCGGATTAACCAAGCCAAGTCCACTGATAAAACTCGATACAGCCTCAGAATGACGGCATTTCTCGTCGTATTGTTAATATCAGTCGTGGCCGCACGAGGCACATTACGTCAGGGACCACCACTGCGTTGGGGTGATGCCTTCCAGAGTAATTATCTTTTTGCCAATCATTTGGGCTTAAACGGGGTTTATACATTAGCTAAAGCCGTTATCGGTACCAAAAAAGGTGATAATAAATGGCTCAAGAAAATGCCATTAGCTGATGCCGACAGTACTGTCGAGGAAATGATTCTAACGCCATCTGATCAACTTATAGACCCCGAGTACTCACCAGTATTACGTAGTTATCATGCACGTGTGGGTTTAACCCAAAAACCATTAAATGTTGTGTTCATTCTGATGGAAAGCTTCAGCGGTGAATATGTCGGTGCTTTAGGTCATGATGAAGGCATCACACCAGAATTCGACAAACTCGCCAAACAAGGCCTGTTATTCAATCGCTTTTTCTCAAACGGCACACACACTCACCAAGGTATGTTTACTTCATTAGCGTGCTTTCCTAACTTGCCTCACTATGAGTATTTAATGCAACAGCCTGAAGGCAGTAACCATTTTTCCGGTTTGATACAAATGACAGCCGACAGAGGTTATCAAAGTATGTACATCTATAACGGTGACTTTGCCTGGGATAATCAAAAAGGCTTTTTTGGTGCCCAGGGTATGCAGCATTTTATTGGCAGACATGATTTTGTGAATCCTGTTTTCTCAGATCCTACCTGGGGCGTATCTGATCAGGATATGTTCGACCGGGCTACCGAAGAGTTACAAAAAATGCCTAAAGACAAGCCATTTTTTGCCTTTTTACAGACTTTATCCAATCATACCCCATATGCCTTACCTACCCAGCTGCCTATTGCAAAAGTGACTGGTCACGGTGAGTTGAATGAACATTTAACGGCAATGCGATATGCCGACTGGGCATTAGGTCAGTTTTTCAAAAAAGTAGCCAAATCAAATTATTTCGATAACACACTCTTTGTTTTAGTGGGTGATCATGGTTTTAGCACGCCCAATCAAGTCACCGATATTGATATGCTTAAATTTCATGTGCCGCTGTTAGTGATTGGTCCAGATGTTGTCAGAAAATATGGTCACACTAACTCAACGGTCGGCGCTCAAGTCGATATTGCACCGACAGTCGCGGGTTTAATGGGTGGAGATACCACTTATAACTGCTGGGGCCGTGATTTATTAAATATTAATGACGCCGGATTTGCTGTCATTAAACCATCAGGCTCAGATCCAACCACAGCTATCATTGATGATAATAAAGTGCTGGTTAAATCAACAGACAACAATGCAACGTTATATAACTATGAGTTATTACCAAAAGCTTCTGCAAACACGCTTCATGACGCTGTTGACACAGAGAAACTGGAGCATCGTTTAGATGCCTATATTGTATCTGCCACATCGACTTTATTACGAGGTAAAGCCGGTATAAAAACACCAGATAACCGCGTTGCTGTAAATTGATCAGCCTAGCGAATAATTGCCATCCTTTTTATATTTAGTTATGTTGTGCACTAGTTATTTGTAAAGAGGATGAATAACAATATGAAAATAAAATTCCTGATCATTCCATTGTTGATGACAGCATTTGCTGCTCATGCTGATAGCTCCACAGTCGATGCAGCAGTAGGTGGTGGCATCGGTGGTGCTATAGGCGCTGCTGTGGGTAATGAGGTGGGTGGTCGCGAAGGCGCAATGATTGGTGGTGCTGTAGGTGCAGCCACTGGTGTCGCCGTTAACACTGATGAAGAAGGTCACAGCGAACATCATGACAAACGTCATCATGAAAACCATCAGGGGCATTTCTGCCCGCCTGGCCAAGCAAAAAAAGGCAACTGTTAGTTATCTGAAAAAGCCGTCATCAATGACGGCTTTTTTATATCGCTTATTTATTCAGCAAATACTTACGCCAAGATCTGAAAGATGTAATGTCGGTCGCCTGCTCAAGGCCATAAGACTCACAGATAAACCCTGTAACCCAGCGTCCATCTTTTACTTCAAGCTTGCCCAAACCTAATGGGGCTGCAATGCCTGCCAGAAAAGAGCCTAACGTTGCTGTGGGTAAAGACCAGAGTTCAATCTCAATTTCTGCCCCATTTTCATCACGAACCAGTCCAGGTCTTTTGGGCGGACCACCCGCTAAGGCATAAAGCTTATAGGTGTTAGCTGTTACCGTTTTCTCTAAAAATACGCCACCCCGCTCTGTCAATTGATAATTGAGTGGTTGTCCTTGTAAATGCGCTCCACACACAGCGACAGTGATACGATCACCACAGCCTGAGATAGCTGCTGTTGAATCTGGACAAGCAACATCTATCGCACCTAAAGGCAACCGTAATGATTGCTGCATCAAATTGGCATAACTTAATAATCGGGCATCACTAAAAGCACGTGAAAACAAAGTCACCCCAAACGGTAAACCTGATGAAATAAATCCTGTCGGTACCGCTATCGCACTGCAATCAAGCAGGTTCATAAAGTTAGTATAATGCCCCAGATTACTATTAAGTTTTATCGGGTCAGCCAGTACCTGTTCAATGGTATAGGTGGTGCCAGCTGTTGGCGTCAGAATAAAATCATAGCTTTGCAACACGTCTCTTACCTGCTGTCGGCAGGCCTGTAACTTATATTCCGCTTTAAATAAGTCATCTGCTCGGGCATCTTCCTGTGTCGCTAAAATATCCTGAATGACTTGCAGCATAGCTTGTCTGTCAACGCCTTCTGTTGCCACACGACGTTCTGCCACCCAAGGGCCTTCATAAAGCAGTCTGGCCGCAGTAAAGAATGATTCAAAATCGATAATATACTTTTCACCACCCAGACTTTCCAGATGTTTTACCGCTTGTTCAAATTGCTCAGCATATTCTGCATCACCAAAAAAATTCAGCTGATCAGATTTTGGCACAGCGAAACTAAACGTACTCTCGGCTAACTGACCGTAATTACCTTTATTGATATCCAGATTGGGTCTGGCAAAGGCATCATTGGCATCAAACTCAGCGGCGACATTAAATACGGTATTGGCATCATCCGTAGTCAAGCTGAAAATAGATACACAATCCAAGCTACGACAGGCTGGTACGACACCATCGGTACTCAATAAACCTCGGGTTGGTTTTAAACCAATCAGATTATTAAAGGCGGCTGGCACACGTCCTGACCCAGCGGTATCTGTACCTAATGAAAAGCTGACTAAACCTAATGCCACAGCAACAGCAGAACCTGAACTGGAGCCACCAGAAATATAGTCTTTGTCAAAACTGTTATGGCATGGCCCCCATTTTTCAGGTGAACGTACGCCTACCAGCCCTGTAGCAAACTGATCCAGATTGGTTTTACCTAGGGGAATCGCTCCAGCATCAATCAATTGCTGCACAACAAAGGCCGATTTATCGGGCGTATAAGCGTAGGCTTCACAGCCAGCCGTAACAGGGAACCCAGCTAATTCGATATTATCTTTGATAGCAAAGGGAATCCCAAATAGCGGTTTGTCTTCAATGCTGCTGTTTTCCAAAGCATCCAGATAAGGCTGAAGTTGTTCCAGACTGAATAACTCGATCCAGATATTGTGATCAAGGTATTGCTGACAACGCTCTAAGGCATTCTCAATCACTTGTTTTGGCGATAAATCACCAGTCTGATACGCCTGTTGTAATGCTGTAATGGTCATATTTTGTTGTGACATTATTCAACCTCCAGTACTAATAAGCGGTCACCCATACCTACTTGTGATCCTGCTTTTCTGGAAAGTGAAGTCACTTTACCTGCCTGCGGTGCTGTCACCAGAATTTCCATTTTCATCGCTTCTAAAATCATCAAGGTGTCGCCTTCTTTCACGTCTTGCCCCTCTTCCACTTCGATTTTCCAGATACTGCAATTCAATGGGCTATCCACTGATATCGCATTGTCTGCCAGAGGCAATAAAGCTTCATCCACGTCGGCTTGTTGATCACCACTATCAAAATGCAATAAACCATCACGTTTCCAACGTTCTAATTCTTCATTAAAGGCTTTCTGACGCATGCTGGTGAACGTATCAATTTCATCTTGATGTTGTTCAATAAAGGCGTTGTAGTCTTTTAAATTGAAGCGTGTTTCTTCAATCTTGAGTTCATAGTTACCATGAATAAAGTCACGACGAATCTGCATTAACTCATCATGGCTGACTTCATAAAACTGAATTTGATCAAAGAAACGTAATAACCAGGGCTTGGTAAATTCTTTGGTTGTTTCGTAACGATTCCACATTTGCAGAGTACGTCCGATAAACTGATAACCACCCGGCCCTTCCATGCCATACACACAAAGATACGAGCCACCAATTCCCACTGAGTTTTCTGCGGTCCAGGTTCTGGCTGGATTGTATTTTGTCGTTACCAGACGGTGTCGTGGATCCATTGGCGTCGCTACTGGGGCACCGAGATACACATCGCCCAGTCCCATCACCAGATAGCTGGCATCAAACACGATCTTCTTCACATCATCTACTGAATCAAGACCATTGATACGGCGAATAAACTCAATGTTGTCAGGACACCATGGGGCATTTTCTCTGACCGATTGCATATATTTTTCGCTGGCTAAACGGCAAGCTTCGTCATCCCAGGAAATAGGAATATGCACAATACGCGTGGGTAAATCTAAGTCATCCACATGCTGGATATCTTTCTCTGCCTGTTTTAATACAGTCATTAAGTCATCAAGAGATAACACCATACTGTCATAGTGCACCTGCAGCGAACGGATACCTGGCGTCAGCTCTAAAATGCCCGTCACCGCCTGTTCCTGTAACCACAACATTAAGGCATGTACTTTAAACCGCAGATTGATATCTAAGGTTTGCTCACCAAATTCGACTAAGAGATAGTGATCCCCTGCCAGTCTGTAGGTGATATCCATCCCTGATGAAGCATCTTTGCTAATGGCATGCACAGGCGTATCAATAACGGCAGGCTCTACGGATATTGATTGTTGACTTAAACCATCAATCGCCTGATTTTGTGCACGCTCTAAGGCATTGGCTGTTTCAATCGATACAGGTATAAAGCGAACGGTATCTCCTGCTTTTAACTGGCCCACTTTCCATAAATCAGCGGTAATTACGGTTGCCGGACAAACAAAACCACCCAAAGAGGGTCCATCTGGCCCAAGAATAATCGGCATATCCCCAGTAAAGTCGATAGACCCAACAGCGTAGGCATTATCGTGAATATTAGAAGGATGCAGACCAGCTTCGCCGCCATCGGTTCTTGCCCATTCTGGTCTTGGCCCAATCAAACGCACGCCGGTACGACTGGAGTTGTAATGAATTTTCCAGTCTGTGGAAAAAAACATCTCGATATCATTATCAGTGAAAAAGTCGGGTGCACCATGTGGCCCGTACACCACATGAATATCCCAATGATGCTCAATTTCAGGCTGTAAAGCAGCTGCCATCACAGCATTATCAGCGACTTGCTGTTCAGGCAGAATATGTAATACATCCCCTGTTTTTAAGGTACGACCGACATGTCCACCAAACTGACCTAAAGTGAACGTAGAACGTGAACCTAAATATTCCGGACATTGAATACCACCAGCCACTAATAGATACGCTCTAGCACCCGTGCCTTTTACCTGACCTAATTTCAGCTTATCACCGGCTTGTACTGAAATAACTTGCCATGGTGATTGTTTTTCACCATTTAACTCAATACTCAGTTCAGCGCCAGTCACCACAATACTGGTCGCTACGTTAAAGCTTAGTTCAGGCCCAGACAAAGTGATTTCCAGACCCGCACAGGACTCATCATTACCTAATAAACGATTACCTAAACGGAATGACAGACTGTCAAATGGCCCAGACGGCGGTACACCGATATCCCAATAACCAACACGTGCAGGATAATCCTGAATCGTTGTCATAGTGCCTGGTGACAGGACATTGATCGTCGAAGGCTGATAGACAAAACTATCTAAATAACGCGTGGTGACCGCCGCGTTTAAGAATGCATCATCTTGTAAAATCTGACCGACATAATCGGCATTGGTCTCAATACCGTAAACCTGTAACTCATCCAGGGCTGCCAGTAGTTTTGTATGAGCTGACTCACGGTTATCAGCATGGCTGATAATTTTGGCTAACATCGGGTCATAAAAAGGAGAGACTTCGATACCGGCTTTCACCCAATAATCAACACGAATGGCCTCACTCTTTGGCCAGATGACTTCTGTCAGTAAACCTGAAGACGGCTGAAACTGTTTATGCGGATCTTCAGCATACAATCTCACCTGAATCGCATGGCCTTTAGGTTGAGGTGCTGTAGCAGGTAATTGAGACTCTTTCGCACCGACCTCGACCATCCAGCGAACCAGATCGACGCCGTAGACTTCTTCCGTGACCCCATGCTCAACTTGCAACCGGGTGTTTACTTCCAGGAAGTAAAACTGTTGATTATCGGCGTCGTAGACAAATTCCACGGTACCGGCACTGCGATAATGAATGGCAGACATCAGTCTGACGGCGACTTCCTGCATCTCAGCACGCACATCATCAGGAATATTAGGTGCTGGCGCTTCTTCAATCACTTTCTGGTTACGGCGTTGACTGGAACAGTCTCGATCCCCGAGAGCCAGCACATGCCCTTCCCCGTCACCAATCACCTGCACTTCGATATGACGGGCACGAGTAATAAATTTCTCAAGAAATACCCCATCATTGGAAAAGTTATTAGCACTGAGGTTTTTAACTGAGTTAAACGCCTGACGTAATGAAGCTTCATCATCACAACGGTTCATACCGATACCACCGCCACCAGCAGTAGATTTGAGCATGACGGGATAGCCGACATCATTGGCTTGGGTTACGGCATCTTCTAAAGAGGTTAATAAGCCTGTGCCTGGTAATAAAGGCACATCGTTCTCTTCTGCCAATGCCCGGGCACTGTGCTTCAGGCCAAACGACTCCATCTGTTCTGCAGTGGGGCCGAGAAAAACAATATTGTTTTGTTCACATAAACGAGCGAATCCGGGGTTTTCACTCAGAAAACCATAACCGGGGTGAATCGCTTCAGCACCAGACTGTTTGGCAATCTCAATAATGCGTTGTTGATTAAGATAAGTCTCACTGGCACGGCCTTCGCCAAGTGAGTAGCTTTCATCTGCAGCACTGACATGCAATGAGTCTCGATCAGCTTCGGCATATATAGCGACTGCCTGAACATTCATCGCATGCAAAGTGCGAGTAATCCGTGTGGCGATGGCGCCCCGGTTAGCAATTAAAACTTTCTTAAACATGATGGGTATTCCTATCTGGGTCGTCCCAGCTAATAAAGCGCTGTTTCAGGTCGTCCCGAAACATAATCCGTATTATCCCCAGATCACCACTTCAACCGGTGTCGGGTTATAAGCATTACATGGGTTATTTAATTGGGGACAGTTGGAGATCAACACAATCACATCCATTTTTGCTGTCATTTCCACATACTTACCTGCTTCAGAAATACCATCTGCAAAGGTCAAATGGCCGTCTTCAGTCACAGGCACATTCATAAAAAAGTTAATGTTATGAGTGATATCGCGTTTGCTGACACCAAAGTGCTCGTTTTCGGCTACCGCCAGCATCCAGCTATCTCGGCAGGCGTGCATGGTTTTTTTCTCCAGCGAATAACGCACAGTGTTGGACTCTGTTGCACAAGCACCGCCCAGCGTATCGTGGCGTCCGCAGGTGTCGGCAGTGATCTCTAACATGGGACGGCCAAGATTTGACAACAATGTTGTGCCTGCAGTGAGGTAGACATTACCTTGCTCACGAAGGGTATCAATCGCACTGTAGCGCTCACTGGGGTCCGCTAAACTGTAAAACAAAGTATCAGCGGCCTGATTACCATGTGAATCAACAATTCGCAGCGTTTCGCCGGCTTTGAGCTCATGCATCCAATAATCGCCTGCTAACACTTCATCACGATAGCTGGCTTGTTCAGGGTTTAAATTACTTTCTTTAATCACAACAATATCCTTCCCTAATTAATGATGATGACCGCATTGATGGTAGATACGGTTATTCTCAAAACCACGCTGATTCTCTGCACAGTGATTCACGCATTCGTCATCTTCAGTCACTGGTGCAGATTCTCTTAACTGATAGATAACGGGATGTTTGGGGTAGGCTTCAGCGGTATTCATCGGGTGTGGGCAAGTATGGAAGATAACCAGCGTATCCATCTCAAAACGTAAATCGATGAAGTCACCGGCTTTACTATTGTTTTCAACAAACTGCATATTGCCATCAGCATCGGTTTTGACCTGACTGAACAAATTCAGATTGGCCGCCATATCACGACGATTCATGCCGTATTTGGCTAACTCCACCAAAAATGCATGTTCGCCACTTAAGGTCCAGTCATTGCCCGCTTCCTGATAACTTCTATCAGCCCAACGGTTTTTCATTTTCTCAGTGGAAAGGTTTCCGCCTACAGTATCGTGCCAACCAACGCTGTCATCGATGATAGAGCAAAATACATGTCCCATATCTGAGTACAAACAATGGCCTTTCGTCAGCTTGAATGTATGTTGACATTTCAAGGTGTCTGGCGCGTTGTAACGCTCCAGCTTACTCATCGGGTTGTAGAAGAGCATACCGACATTCGCACCGCCCTCTTTATCAATCAGACGCAGTGTTGTGCCCTTTCTGACTAACATTGACCAATGCGTGCCACCAGGCAATGTATCCTCATAAATCAGATCGTTTTGTTTCTCGCTCATACTGTTTCCTGCTTTTGTTTCATTGTGTTTGAGATGTCATCCAAAGTGGATTTCCTTGTGTCACCGACGGGAATATCAAAAGTAATGGATGCCCCATATCGATTTGGGTTATCTGGGTCTTGACGGTGTTTATCGAACACCAATAAGCGAGTGCCCAAATAAAACCCTTCGGTTAAATCATGGGTAATCATGAAAATGGTGATACCGGTTTTTTGCCAGATATCTAAAATCAAGGCATGCATGTCTGAACGAATACCAGGGTCAAGCGCCCCAAATGGTTCATCCAGCAATAACACTTTCGGTTGTTTGATTAAGGCCTGGGCAATCGCTAAGCGTTGCTGCATACCGCCAGATAAAGAAGTGGGATATTGATTGGCGACATGACCAAGCCCGACAAGTTCTAACATTTCCTGAGCTTGGGCACGGACCTGTCGACGCTTGCTGCCAAAACATCTACCCAATAATTTTGATTGACCAAATTCCACACCCAACATGACATTTTCAATTACGTTCAAGTGTGGAAAAACAGAGTAACGCTGGAAGACGATGCCACGGTTAGCATCGGGCTCATCACGAATGGGATCACCATCCAGTAATAATTCTCCTCGAGAGGGTTTCTCTGTGCCCAGCAGCATTTTCAGAAAGGTGGTTTTACCACAGCCTGAAGCGCCCACCAGCGTTATAAACTCCCCTGCTTTCACTGTCAGGTTGATATTTTCGAGCACCACATTATCGCCGTACTCTTTCCATAACTTTTTCAGTTCAATATTGTTCATTTAGCCCCTCCCTCTGATTGCTGCCATGGGAAGGCATATAAGGACAAACGACGTAATAGATAATCAGTCAGAAAGGCCAATAAGGTAATCCACAATACATAGGGCAAAATCACATCCATCGCCAGATAACGTCTGACTAAGAAAATACGATAACCAAGCCCTTCTGTTGCCGAGATGGCTTCTGCGGCAATGAGAAACAGCCAAGCCGCACCCAGGCTCAAACGCACAGCATCAATCAACTTTGGTAAGACCTGAGGCAGCACTACCCGCACAATCAATTGCCAGGTTGAGGCGCCTAGGGTTTGTGCCTTGATGATGAGTTCTTCAGGTAAGGCCATAACACGTAGCTGCACATCACGAATCAGAAAAGGCGTGATACCCAGTACGATTAAAGTAATTTTAGCGACTTCACCTAAACCAAAGATAATAAACAGGATAGGTAGAATGGCTAATGGCGGTACCAGTGATATAACGGTCACCACTGGTGCAAAACCCGCACGAAGTAAAGGAATGATGCCAATAAGAATACCGACAATCAGACTGATAAGTGCACTGATACCCACACCAATCCCAAGCCGTTGCAAACTGGCCAGCGTATCAGCCCACAGAAGATAATCACCGGTACGCTTGCTCGGCTCAAACGCCATAGTGTGAATCGCATGACCGAATGCTTCAAATGAAGGCATCAGCTTGTCGTTTGGGTTCACCGCCAGGCGTTCATTCGATGCGACCAGATAGACCAGTAAAATCAGGATAAAAGGTAAAGCACCTAATAACCATTTACCGGCTTTACTGGGCTGCTGATTGATAAGTCGTTTCATAATGATTCTCGGACTGATGACGGTTACAGAGAACCGTCAGCTGCCATAGACATGAAAGACGAATCAAAACGCAGTTTTACATTAGCCGAATTACCAACCACGGTGCCATCTGGGTAAGCGATACCAATAAAACCAGCATCCATTGCACCTTCACCTAACAGCCCATGTTCAAATGAAAACTCACTGACATATTTCATGGTTTCAGGTAATTGCTTGCTTTCAGCAAAAGCGACTGCCTCTTTTGCTTCATAAAACATATTGGTCGCCGCCAGTTGTGCTTTATATCCTTCCAGATCGGTACCCGATGCTTTTGCCATAAAACTCAAAGCATCAGTATCTTCAGCCGCCATACGCGCCATGATTTCATACCAAGCGCCGGTTAATGCTTTACCAAAAGCAGGGTTATCATTCAGCGTTTGAGTGTTAACCAATAACACATCAATGATTTCACCCGGAATTTGCGAGGAATCAAACACTTTACTGGTGTTTGGCATAGATGCCACTTCCGATAACAGCGGGTTCCAGGTAACGGTTGACGTCACATCATCCGCGTTAAACACACCGACTAAGTCAGCATCTGATGTATTCACAACTCTGACGTCACGCTCGCTCAGACCAATGGTATCCAGTGCTCGTGCTAATAAATAATGTGAAACAGAGAGTTCAACGAGATTAACATTTTGACCTTCAATGTCTTTTAAGCTTTTATCATTGCCTTTAAGAACAATGCCATCATTACCGTTAGAAAAGTCACCCAGGATTAACGCTGTCGAATCGACACCGCCCGCAGCTGGAATAGTCAGGGCATCCATATTCGTCATAGTGCAGCCATCAAACTGACCAGCCGTATATTGGTTGATGGATTCTACGTAGTCATTGATTTGCACTACATCAATTTCAATGCCGTATTTATCGGCCCATTTTTTGACGATACCGGCATTTGCCGCATAGTCCCACGGCATCCATCCGGCATAAATTGTCCAGGCAATACTGAATTTATCTTTTTGTTCAGCATTCGCTGAAAAGGGAATGACCAGGAGAGAAAAAGAAAGCAGCAAGAAGCTGATAATACGAAGATTGGAGAACTTCATGAAGTTACCTCACAGTTAAGTTAGAAACACGGTGCAAGAGATGTTTTACAAAAAACAATCTCCCGGGCTTTTATCCCTCCGTGTAACCTTCACTGTGAAGGTCGGTTACTCTCGGTCCAGACATCATCGTTGATCGGAACCCTAGAAACCTTATTTCGTCGACAGTAGTTGGTAAACCACCTCAGCACTTAGCGCTGATAACGCAGATACCATGCCAGTTTTATGACTATCAGAATAATTAATGTGTGATCATTAACTTAGCTATTTATGCTAAGTCTATCTCGAACTATCAAGCTGCACCATAATGGCACACCCATGATTTCATGCTCACCGTAATGGTGCAATCAAGACTCACATGAACTTTTTAGCGAGATGAAAACCGGGTAATCATATTCAGTAGATTTTGTGACTCCTGAGCCAGATTTTCAGCATGCACATTCACCTTGTTGGCATTATTCACCACCATTTCAGCATCTGAACTGATTCTGACCACATTCTGATTAATGTCTTCACTCACCGCGCTCTGCTCTTCAACCGCAGTCGCAATCAAGGTGTTGAGTTCATTAAGTTTCTCCACACTTTCTTTAATAGAGCTCACAGAGTCAATAGAACCCTGAATATCCTGACGGCTTGAGGAGGCAGTATCTTTAGTCGTTTCCATACCCTTGACCACTTTGACGACAGAACCATCCAGTTTAGAAATCAGGTTCGAAATTTCTTGGGTCGATTCCTGGGTTCGGGTCGCCAATGAACGTACCTCATCAGCAACAACAGCAAAGCCTCTACCATGGTCACCGGCTCTGGCGGCCTCAATCGCGGCGTTTAACGCCAGCAGATTCGTTTGTTCAGCAATGTTACTAATCACATCTACAATAGGATTAATTGCACTGGAGTCAGATTCCAGTGTTTTAATATAGTCACTGATAGTATCAAAGGCTTTATCTAGGCTGGTTAAGCCTTTTACTGCTGTTTCAGATTTAGCCATACTTTGTTGCGTTAACTCATCAACATGATTCGCAGACTGGGAAGCCAAGCTAGCATTGCGTGCCACCTCTTGAATCGTGGAAGACATTTCTGTCATGGCGGTCGCCACCTGCTCAGTTTGTGAGGCCTGAGAATTAATTGATTCCATAATGGACTGTTGAGACTGATAGGTATCGCCAGCCGACTTATCAATATTCCCAGCCGAATCTTTCATTCTGACTAATATTGTATTCAATCTGGCATGAAGTAGTTTATTGACCAGAACAAGTTGAGCCACCTCATCATCCGCACCAGTGTAGACCATGCCCATCAGTGGGTTGTTGACCTCATCATTGGCTTCTTTAATCGCTCTATCGAGTGATGCAAAAATCCAGTTCTTGAGCAGAAGATACGTCGCCAGTCCACCCAACACAGCGATAAGCACTGGCAGGTAATAGGGCAATTGCTGAATGACGCTGACTTGATTCAATACGCTGGCCACAACGGCACTCAGCACTACTGATAAGGTCGTTTTACTTTTTAAAGAAAGCCGGGTGAAGACATTACCGAGTTTAGGTTTTTTCCCTTCGTTGATTTGTTTATAAAGCTGTTCTGCCCGCTTCACTTCTTGTTTTTTGGGTTTACTACGAACGGACTCATAACCTATCACTTTATCGCCATCAAAGATGGGGGTGACGTAAGCATCCACCCAGTAAAAATCGCCCGTCTTTGTGCGGTTTTTAACCATACCCATCCAGTGTTTACCTGATTTTACGGTAGACCAGAGATCAGCAAATGCGGCTGGTGGCATATCGGGATGACGAATAACGTTATGATTTACATGCATCAATTCATCAGCAGAAAAACCACTAACGTACTCAAACTCTTTGTTAAAGCTCGTTATGATGCCTTTGAGATCGGTTGTGGAAATCAATGGGTTGTCGAAGGTAATTTCTTTATCCGTTACCGGCAGATTTTTTTTCATTGTGCTTCACCCTGATGAAAGTGAATGGTAAATAAGTATTGCATTTACTGGTATCGGCAGCTCACGGTTCTAACTTAAATGTTAACAACAAATTAATGCATAAGCTTTTTAGTTCGCAAGGTATTGTTGTTTTTAGACCGTAAAAATATTTAATAGGACACAAGCCATATCAACAAGTTTTATTTAAAATATAGGCTTTATGATAATTGGTAAGTCATATGAAAGCACCTCAAGTTGGTTTTGTCAGTCTTGGTTGTCCAAAAGCCCTCGTTGATAGTGAACGTATCATTACCAAGTTACGTTCAGAGGGTTATAACATTACCCCAAGTTATGATGATGCTGACTTAGTGGTGGTAAATACATGTGGTTTTATAGATTCGGCTGTTGAAGAATCTCTCGGTAGTATTGGTGAAGCCATCGCTAAAAATGGCAAAGTCATTGTCACCGGTTGTTTGGGGAGCCGTGACAATACTATCCGTGAACAGCATCCACAAGTTCTGGAGATTACTGGGGCTCACGCGCTCGAAGAAGTCGTCAGTGCCGTCCACAAACACTTGCCTCCACAACATGATCCTTTCCTTAGCCTGGTTCCACCAGAAGGCATCAAACTCACACCCCGCCATTATGCTTATCTAAAAATATCTGAAGGCTGTAATCACCGTTGTACCTTCTGCATTATCCCTTCTATGCGTGGGGATCTAGTCAGTCGTCCAATTCATCATGTGATGACTGAAGCAAAACGACTCGCTGATGCGGGCGTTAAAGAGCTTCTCGTCATTTCTCAAGATACCAGTGCCTATGGTGTGGACATGAAATATGAAGCACACGATTGGAACGGTCGTGAACATGCAACACGTTTTTACGACCTTGCCGAAGCCCTGGGTGAGCTGGGAATTTGGGTAAGAATGCATTATGTCTATCCCTACCCACATGTCGATGACGTTGTGCCATTAATGGCGGAAGGAAAAATTCTGCCTTATCTGGATATCCCATTTCAGCATGCCAGCCCACGTATTCTCAAGCTGATGAAACGACCAGCTTCTTCACAAAATAACTTGGAACGTATTCGTGCCTGGCGAGCAGTTTGTCCCGATATCACCTTACGCAGCACATTTATCGTTGGTTTTCCTGGCGAAACCGAAGAAGAATTCCAAGAGTTACTCGATTTTCTTACTGAGGCACAACTTGATCGTGTGGGCGCTTTTGCCTACTCCCCGGTAGAGGGTGCCACAGCCAATGACTTACCAGCTCAAATTCCTGAAGCGGTTAAGCAAGAACGTCTTGACCGCTTTATGGCGCACCAAGCAGAAATCAGTGCAGCGAGATTACAATTGAAAGTGGGCCGCAAAGGCCGCGTCATCATTGATGAAGTCGTTGAAGAAGGCGCGGTGGGCCGTAGTGAAGCAGATGCGCCTGAAATTGATGGTCAGGTATTCATTGATGGCGCCACGCATCTTAAGGTTGGAGATATCGTCGACGTCGAATTTGAAGAAGCCGATGAATATGATCTTTGGGCGAAACTCATCTAAAAATCCAAATCAAATGCCTGATTGACTGCCTCCACTACCGAGTCAGCAATCATGGCGTTGGCGGCGCTAGCCTCAGCTTCGTCTTCCGGTAGAAACTTACCTGTGCGCACCAGACATGCATGAAGACCGGCATCAATCGCACCAATGACATCTGAGGCCACATCATCACCTATCATCAGAACATCACTGGCAGCCATACCTAACGATGTAAGAGCCTCATGAAAAAAACTGGATGCCGGTTTGCCAATAATCTGAGCTTCCACATGGCTGGCGTATTCCAGAGCTTGAATGAATGGCCCTGCATCCAGTTGCAATTGACCTTCACTTTTAAAAAATCGGTTGCGTCCAATCCCCAGTAACGGTGCGCCATTCATAATTAATGAAAAGGCTTTGTTTAGATTGTCATAACTAAATAAATACGCTGCATCAGTGACAATCACCGCATTAGGTTGAGACTGTTCTAAGTCACTGAACTCTGGTGTTAAGTCGGGATGAATAAGACAAAATGGTCGATACCCCTTCGTCTGACACAGGCGCTTAATAGCTAGGGGCGCTGTAAAGACTTCATCAGACTTGATATCAAATCCCATCTGTTTGAGTTCGTTCAAGACTGACTGGCAGGTAGCACGTGAGGTATTGGTCACAAAACGCATCGGAATGCCCAGACCCCTCAGTCGCTTAATGAGATCAACCGCGCCACTGATAGGCTGATTGTCAGTATGTAATACCCCACTAATATCAAACAAAATTGCTTTAGTCATAACAATGGCCTCCACTGTATGAGAGCAATGATTTGAGTATGCAATGCTTTTTAGCGGATCTCAATACTCAGACACGATCACTTATTCATCTTTATTTGGCATGATGGGCCAATCCGCTGCATCAACCGAATCAAGTGGGTACTGATTGGCCTCGCCATGCCATTGTCGAATGAAGTGATGCTCAGGATCATAGGTCGCCGTTTGTTTTTCCAGATTAAAATGACGTCCCCCACGCGGATCAGCGCCTACTCCAGCAATATATTGCCAATTGCCCCAGTTAGAGGCGACATCATAATCAACTAACTGTTGCTCAAAATAGGCCGCACCAAACCGCCAGTCCAGTTGTAGTTCATTGACCAAACAGCTGGCGACAATCTGACGACCACGATTAGACATATATCCTGTTTGATTAAGTTGTTTCATACAGGCATTAACGATGGGATAAGGGGTATTACCATGACACCATTTCTGATAACGCTCAGGATAAAAACAACACGATACGCGTTGTTTATTTATGCCTTCCGGTCTGAAGAGTTTGTGCTGATAACGCTGTGCATACCACTGGAAATATTCACGCCATAACAGCTCATAATAAATCCAATAGGTAGATTCATTGGCGACATTGTCTTTTTCATAACGCTGTAATCTGTCTATCAGTTTGCGAGGTGATAATGCACCACTGGCCAGCCAGGCAGACATTTTCGTGGAATTATCCCAACCATCTAATTCATTTCGAACCGTTTTATAGTGTTGAGGTAACTCAGAGGAAAAGTAGTCGTCTAAATGCTGAAGCGCTGCTTTTTCTCCACCATTGAAACCTTTATGTGAATCCAGCACATTCTCTGCTGTTCGTTTCAACCCTGTCACAGTATCAACAGGGGGTGCTAATTGTTGGGGCATCGCTACCGGTTTATCAATAGCAATGGTTTCACAAGCTTGTTTGAATTCTGTAAATGTCGTCGGCAAATGGTTTAAGCCAAAAGGCAACTGTTCAGGACGAAATAAGGTATGAGTCCAGATAGAATGAAACGCGATGCGTGGGAAATCAGCTCGAAGGTGATGCCACTGTCTTGTTTCAAATACCCCAACATGATGACTACGATAGACGACATCAATCTCATGATTTTTTATCAAAACAGAGATAGCTGAGACTGGATCGGTTGTCATCACAATCAGTCGTTGCCCCCTGTTTTTGAGCTCTTTAGCTAAGTCATGCAAACATTGTTCGATAAATTGTCGGCGTATTAAGCCCATGGGCTTGGCATTAAGCCCCGTTTGTTTGAACCAGGCTGAGTCAAAACAAAATAAACAGATCAGTTGTTCACAGTTCAAACTGGCTTCAAGAAGTGCCGTGTTGTCATGAACACGAAGATCATGATTAAACCAATACAAACCTGTTTTATACATGTCTTCTCCTAGAAACAGTTTCCATTCTGAAACTAGAGGGTTGGATGTCGATATTATGTGAAGTTAGTAGAACAAAAATGGACAATCAGCTTTCTTGCAACCAATAAAAACTAAAGGCCGGTATGACTAAGGCATTTTTGAATAAATCTGGACGCTGACCACTGAATAAGTCATAAAGTTGGCCATTTTGCGGATTTCCCCAGCTACCTAATTCGCTTAAATTTAAATGCTGAGGTTTATCATTGAAATTGGCAACCACCAGAACACGTTGATGTTGCTGCTGAATGCAATAACGCTCGAAGACAAACAGATGCTCATTACCTACATCAATGAGTTCACGATTATTGAAATCGGCGAACACATCAATTTCTTTACGTACTGAGATCATCCGTTTTAAGGCGGTAAATATTTCATATTGAGGATGGCCAGGCTGATTACGTAAATCTGCTTTATTCCAGTCAATAACAGGCCGATGTACCCAGCGTGAATCCCCTTTCTTGTATGGATCCTCAAGGTAAGAAACATCGTTAGTGGTACCCACTTCATCACCATAGTATAGAAGAGGAATCCCACCAAAGGACATAATCAAACTATGCAAGAGTAAAATGATCTTGATTGAATCTTCGATTGCCTCAGGATCGCCAATTTCCAAGGCGTATTCCAAGCCGACCAGAGAGGCTAAAGAACCAGAAATACGAGCATCACCTGTTTTTTCATTTTCACCGAACGGCAAACCTCTGGCGTGAGAATGGTCAAAACGCCCCATGTAATAATCAATCAGAAACTTCCGATGTTGTGCTGGTTGGTAACCAACCAGTTCAATATCACGATCATCAAAGCCCAAACCGATATCATCATGACATCGGATATAATTCAGCCAGGTTGCTCGCTCTAATTTCACAGGCAAGCTCTTGATGCCTTGATTGAGTAGCTTGGTATTTTTTGTGGCTACGGCATCCCACATCAAAGCCATATAAGTGGCGTTGTAGGCGATTTCACACTCTTTAGCAATTACCGCATCTTCACCAAAGTACTTGGTGACTTCAACCGGTGCGACAATCGCTTCAGCAATATATAAAACGCCAGGCGCTACCACTTGGCAGCAATCTTTCAGCAATTGCAAAATCAAGTGAGCTTCACGTTCGTTTTGACAAGTACTGCCAATTTTCTTCCATAAAAAAGCAACCGCATCCAAACGCAGAATATCGGCGCCCTGATTGGCCCAAAACAGGATCACATCAAGCATTTCGATAAAGACAGCAGGATTAGAATAGTTAAGATCCCACTGATAACTATTAAACACCGTCATGACCCAACGCTGCATATCCTCATCCCAGGTAAAATTACCGGGTGACGTTTCTGGAAACACTTCAGGCATGCTCTGCTCGAACATATCTGGGACATTACGATTTTCAAACGTGTAGTAATAATCCTGAAACTTAGGATCACCCTCACGTGCTTTTTGCGCCCACTCATGCTCATCGGAAGTATGATTCAGCACCACATCCATGGTCAGTAAAATATCTCTGTCATGCATGCTGCGTGCGAGTTGATTCAAGTCTTGCAGACTACCGGCACGCTCATCTATTTTTCGAAAGTCGCTCACGGCATAGCCACCATCACTGCTGCCTTTTGGGCACTGCATGATTGGCATGATGTGTACTAAATTGACGCCAAGATCCTGAAAGTAATTCAGATGGTCTTTCATGCCTTGCAGGTTGCCAGCAAAGCCCTGACTGTATAACGCCATACCTACCCAGTTCTGACTTAGAAACCAGTTATGGTCTGCTTCACGCTCAATATCTTTCTGACGAAGATCTTCTGGACGGCGAATATACTGCCACGCCATTGTTTCAACCAGTTTCTGAGACTGCTCCTTGAAGTCATCTCGATGACCGTATAAGCGCTCAAATAAGGAGTGTATAGCATAAAAATTTGCGCCCAACCGTGTGTAGAAATAGCGTAAATCCTGCTTTGAAATGCCCGCTTCAATTTCATTGAGGATATCGTTTAACAATGTATGGGCTTGCTGTTCGTACATGCTTAACCTTGTTTGAATTATTCTGAATAAGCGTTATTTGTAAAAATCTGGATTTTTACTGATGGCACCGCGTTGCGTCACCACCCGACAAGCGAAAGCTTGTGCTTTTTCTAATGTCGTTTCAATTGACCAGTCCGCTAAAAGACCGTGAATATACATGGCAGTAAATGCATCGCCAGCACCGACGGTATCGATAACCTGTTCATGTTGAGTAGGTGCGACTTCATGAAACTCACCATCTGTATCTCTCACGATAGCGCCTTTTTCTCCACGTGTCACAATCAACTGATCAAGGTGAAAGTGCGTATGCATTCGTGTCATGTCCTGATACAAATCAGCAGATTGAAAACCGAGCTCATATAGCTCACTCTCATTGAGTTTTACCCAGCGAGCCTGCTCCAGCCAATGGTAGACCACCTCTTTCTGCCACCAGGGAGACCGTAAATTCACATCAACAAAAATGTCCAGTGATGGGTTTTCCGTCAGTTTTTCCAATGTTTTATACGAGGTCTCATGTCGAGCGACTAATGTGCCATGGTAAAAAAATCCGGATAAAGCCTGACTGGCTGACTCACCTAACTCAATAAAGTCCCAGGCACTATCTTCAGCAAATGTGTAGCTTGGCTCATCATCTTTTATGGTGATATCAACGCGCCCTGTCTGGTGCTGGTCGTCAATTTGTATAGCTTGTGTATTCATGCCCCAGCTATCCATCTCCGATAAGATGGTTTTGCCTAAGTCATCATTACCTACCCGGCTGATAAAAACAGGAGAATCACCTAAGGCGTGCAGATGCCAGGCCACATTAAAGGGAGCACCACCAAGAACATTTTCTCCGGTAGGAAAACAATCAAATAAGGCTTCACCAAAAAGCGTTAGATTTGATGATGATGTCATGATGATGCCTCTTTATTGGTTTGCATAACAAAATGCGGTGCAAAGTGCGCCACGCCCTGTAATACCCCTGCAGCATAATTACCTTCATTATCTCGATGACTTTTCGCCAGGAATAAGGCTTCGGCATGACCATTATGTTTGGATAACTCTACTGCAGCCTGCTTTATTTCCGCGCTGGCATTATCGACCAGAACCGAGGGAATTTGACTGGTTAGAACAGGCAGGTCATTACCACTATCACCAGCAAAAATCACTTCATCCAATTGATAGTCTAGTTTGCGTTGTAAAAACTCAATGGCATGGAGCTTAGTTGCATGCTCAGGTAAGACATCCAACAGGCCGATATTTTTAGGTTCATCGACGCTCCAGAGAATACTGGCAGCGACATTAGCATCTTTCAAAAAGGCTTCAACACGGGCAATAATTGTATCTTTATCTAAATACAGTGGCAGGTAGTAACTCAGTTTATGGGTGTTTTGCTTGCTGCTTTCCTGTAAACGCAATTCTTTAATGGGTCGTAAAATGTGTTTCAGCTGAGCATGGGTTTTGCCATTCCAGTCTTTATCAATCTCAGCTTCCCAGTCCGCCATTTGTTGCCAACTGCCTTTACCTATCTGGTATATCTTGGTACCAACATCGGTAATCGCAAAATCAGGAACGGGTAAGGCATAGTTTTTAATCGCCCGTTTCACCAGTGATACATGACGACCTGTGACATATGCTAGCTTGACCTCATCACGTTCACAAAAGTCGGAAAACTGTTTACGTGCATCAGCTGGCTCTGGCTGAAAGCCATTAGGAATGATGGTTCTATCCATATCCGTGCAGAGTAAAACTTTAGCTTGGCTCATGATGATGCTTTCTTCGTTTTGACATGATCAAAGAACTGGTAATGTTCGAGTGATTCCAAAATGCCTGCAGCAAATGGTTTGTCTGCGAAATAAATACGGTCAGTATCAATCAATTGTGATAACTCCTCATTATGTCTGTTTGCCACTACCGCAGCGAGCGTGTTGCCCCGCATCATATCTTCATCGGCACCGGAACCGCCGGCGACAAAAATATGTTCAAGTGGTATTTGCCAATGGTCGGCAACATAGCGCAGAGCCATCCCCTTTGATGCTCTAATCGGTAATATGTCTAAATATTGTCCAAAAGCCAGCTGAACATGAACCGATTGTTCCTCCTGATGTAACAGTCGTTTTATATCTTCAACATCTACCTGTTCAGGATCGATGTAATAACTCAGTTTAAATCGACTCTGTTCTGACTTTGGCTGCTTTTCTAATCCAGGATACCCATCGAGCAACAGTCGTACTTTATGGGGCGTCCAGTGATAATCAATATGTTGAGCCCAGGACGTATCTGGCGTTAGCTTAGGTGCATAGTAGATCTCAGTGCCAGAACTGGTGATTAAAATATCAGGTTCAGGAATCTGATGTTTTTTCATCATTCTAAGGGCAACGTCCAAACGCCGGCCAGTCGCAATGGCAAATTTTGTGGTCTTGCGGTTTTCCCGAATCAGGTTAATCAATTTATGTAACGACACATCGTCGCCGATAAGGTTCAAATCCAAATCGGTGAAAATAGCCTGTTCAGCATAGACATGACTGGTTCGCTCAAGCGGCTTACGTTGAAGTAACTCAGCACGTTGAGCAAGTGGTGTCACCAAATCGATATACCGTTTAGCGTGTGCTTGCCATGAATAACACTTCGCTACCCCTTCCAGACCTTTGCTTGAATAATCATCCCACACATCATTGTCTGTTAATAATTTCAATAGTGCGTCTGTGATAGTCGATGATTCGAGTGGATCAATTAAAATCCCATTATGACAGTTACCAATAATATCTCTTGGCCCACCATCTTCCGTCGCCACAATTGGTACGCCCGAGGCTGCGGCCTCGATCAGAGTCAGACCAAAAGGCTCTGTCAGCGCCGGGTTTACAAACACCCCACCTGATGCCGCAGCAATACGATACATCAGAGGGACTTGCTCACGCTTGTGGTGCTTAGGCATGACCACTTTGCCATATAAATCGTATCGATCAATGGCCACAAAAAGCTCATGAAACACTTCCTGAGCCCCTGCTTCCAGATCATCAATATCATCACGGTTACCAGCAATAATCACTAAGTTTGCCAGTTGTTGTAGCCTTTCTGACTCACCATACGCTTCAATAAGCACGGTGATATTTTTTCGCTTATCCGGTCGTGACAGTGCCAGGATAATGGGTTTATGTGGGTCTGTAAGTTGGTGCGTCAGCTTCTGAAACAACTCACTTTCAAGTTCATTACCTTCTGGCGGTTTGAACTGCTTAATATTTGTACCAGGAGGAATGACACGCATCTGATCAGGTTGATAATGATCATAAATTTCGTATTGTTCTTCGATTTCCTGGTGAGTACTGGTAATGACACGTTCGGCGGTTGCTAAAGTAATCTCCTCTGCCTCTATACGCCGAGTCATATTGTAAAGTGACTCAATTTGTTCAGTCGTTAAACCACTGGCCAATAACCTTCTTCGTTTGACCCTCCCTAAAGAATGGCCTGTATGGACAAGTGGAATGCCTAGCAGATTAGCCACATGAGATCCCACCAGGCCCGCGTCAGCATAATGACTATGAATCAGATCAGGGACATGGTCTTGTTTTCTGAAAAAATCCGCCAGGTTGTCTGCAAACCCGTCCAAATGCTCCCATAAATGTTCTTTATAGATATATTCATCAGGACCGGCTTCTATACGCACGATCCTGAATTTATCATTTACCTTCTCAATGGGTTCCGCGTATTCAGCATCAACATGGCTATCTAACACACGGCGTGTAACCAGATCTACCTGACAGACATTGGGAAGTTCAGACAGTGCTTGAGCGAGTTCCAGAACATAGAGCGTTTGTCCTCCTGTATCGGCATCTCTGCCCAGTTCGAGATTATCAGCCCGTATGAGCCCATGCACACTAATTAGTGCGATATAAATCTGCTCAACCCCGTCAGCCATAAAACCTGCTTCTCCCTTTGTTGTGTATGTAAACGCAGATATCGTCTTACCATTGATACTATAGCATCACACTGTGTCAATAAAGATTAGCTTGGGTTAATTGCAGATTCTCTGTGTATTCGACTGAGACATAACCAATCAAATTTAAATGGATTTTCGACCTGAAATGAGTCGTTTAAGCTTGGCACTTAAACGATGAAAAAAGCGATGTTTATTGCCAGCGGCTGTACTAGTCAGGAAGTTAATCTGTATGGACTGACGCTTGCCCTCAAATGCCGGATAGCCATGCCAGCAGTTATCGGTCACTTTAAAAGCCACAAGACTACCTGGACCAGGCGTGACTTCATCCACATAGTCATTCATATCGTGACCATTTCGTAAGATTCTCAGTTTACCTGTATCAGCTTGCCAAGCTTCGTTAAGGTAGATAAGGATGGTGGCCACTTTGGTTTTAGAATCGGTATGGATGCGTCCATCTTTTTGTCTGGAATACCCTCTGAGGGTAATCATCATCGGCAAATCCATAACCTGCACATCAAACTTGTCACAAATGATTCGCCGAAATTCCGGGGTATCAATAGAGGTAATTAACGATTTAAAAGGTTCTTGTAAATCAACATCATCGATATTGTAGCTACCGCCATCTGAGATATCAGGAAAGCTCTTGATGATGGCTTGCACCTGTTCAGGATAAATAGATTGTTCTACCTTGAAATAGGGAAATGGAACCGTTTGTACGGGGGCTTTATCAAGAGATTCCAGTTGAATTACATTCGTCATTGTTTTGTCATCAAATCGTCACAAACTGCAAGATTATCACTCTCACCCAATAACATAAACTCCTAAAAATACAGCCTTCAGCGGTTAATCATCTAAAAGTTAGCTGGGTCGAGAACTTCTCACTGAGACCTGTATCTAAAAAAATCATTTACTCGCTAATCAGCACTAAGGTTTATACTGCGTACGATTCTCATTTAGAACTGCACTCAAGATAAATGATTGATACAACCACCCTCGCTGGAGCCAATAAAAACGTGTTTAGATTTGACCGTCGTATAACCACAGGCCTCATTATCAGTTTGATGATGATGTTGTCATTTATTCATGCCGCACATGCAAACGATGCACAGAGTGATACGCGACAACTCATGCAGATAGCTGAGTATGTCGGAGCAGATTACAGTGCTGCTGTGGCCAATGGTGAGGTGATCAACGAAGCTGAGTACAGCGAGATGACGGAGTTTTCTGCGCTTGCAGTGGAAAAAACCCGACAACTCGATAACGGCCAACACGCGCTTGAAGCGGCGCTTAAATTACAACAAGCCGTTACTAATAAACAAAACCCTGATGTCATTCATGCCATCACAGTGGATCTTCGGAATATCTTGATTAAGCTCTCACCGGACGTCTCTTTGCCCAGCGAATTACTGCCCATTCAACAAGTAAAACAGCTTTATCAGCAAAACTGCAGTGCCTGTCATGGTGCAATGGGTCAGGGAGATGGCACATTAGCGGCCTCTTTGGACCCCACACCGACAAACTTCACTGACAGAGATCGTGCCATGAATCGTTCACTTATCGGTTTATACGATGCCATCACCAATGGTATTGAGGGCACGGCTATGGTGGCGCTGTCTCACCTTGATGAGAAACAGCGTTGGTCACTGGCCTTTTATGCAGGTAGCTTGGCCTTTCAGGATCACACTGGTATGGCAACAGTCCCCACTGCCATGACTATTCAGGATTTTGTCAGTAATAGTCCCCAGACATTACTCAATAAATACCCCACGCTTGACGATGACACAGTAGCTCAGCTTCGCTCACATCCTGAGCCGTTATTTGCATCAAATGATCCACTTGCCATGGCCAAACAACAACTGAAAGCGGCACATACAAGTTATCTATCAGGGGACTATAAAGCGGCACAAGCGCTAGCTGTCAGTGCCTACCTTGATGGTTTTGAACTGGCAGAAAATGCCTTGGATGCCTACGACCCACAACTGCGTAAAGACATCGAAAAATCAATGATGGCATTCAGACAATTAACGGCTCAGTCTGAAAAACAAGACGACATTACCGCACTGCTTGAACAAACCAATCATCAGCTTAGTCAGGCACAAGATTTGTTGTCTGCCGATACCTTATCGGACTCGACACTGTTTACGGCCAGTTTAGTGATTTTATTGCGTGAAGGCCTGGAAGCTATGCTGGTTGTGTTGGCACTGGTCACTGTTCTAGTCAAAACGGAGCGTCGTGACGCGGTGAAATATGTGCATGCTGGCTGGGTTTTTGCCCTGATTGCGGGTGTCGCCACGTGGTGGGCAGCCCAAAATCTGATTAGCATCAGTGGTGCAAGCCGTGAAATCATGGAAGGTGTGGGCGCCTTGATGGCCGCTGTGATTCTATTCTATGTCGGTTTCTGGATGCATAGTAAAACAAACGCGGCGGCTTGGCAGGCTTATATTAATCAACACGTTCATCGACACTTGAGTAAAGGCACGCTGTGGGGATTAGCAGGCCTGTCGTTCATTGCGGTGTATCGTGAAGTGTTCGAAACAGTCCTCTTTTATCAAGCACTACTTACCCAATCGGCGGCATCACAATCCATGTCTATCGCCACAGGTTTTGTTACGGCTGTAGTGATTTTAGGCCTGTTATTCTGGGTGTTTGTTAAATACTCATTACGCTTACCTATCAGAACATTCTTCACTTTCAGTACCTATCTGATGCTGGCTTTATCATTTGTATTAATAGGTAAGGCGGTGGCCGCCCTACAGGAAGCTGATTTGATCAGCATTTCTTCATTACCCGTTGATTTTGCCTTGTCCTGGCTTGGTATTTATTCAACATGGGAGGGATTGTCAGCCCAGCTGGTAATCGTGATGTTGTCTTTGCTTATTCTGATGGGCATCAGACCTTTCGGTAACAAAGAAACCGCTTAAACATCAACATAAAAAAAGCCCGCGAAAGCGGGCTTTTTTTGCACGCTGTCGAGATTAACTCAATCTGACTTCAACCAAATTGTCAGTAAATGTTGGGGCATGGCCCATATCCACAAACTCAGCTGAACTGACACAGTTCACCGTGCCTTTGTTCAACTGTCGCCAATATCCAAGTGTCGCCACGACGATACCGGGACTGACATCATCTGTAATTTGAGCAAGTGCTTCAAATTTACCCCGGTCATTAAATACGGATACCACATCACCACTTTGAATATTTCGAAGGTCGGCATCCACTGGACTTATCATGACAAACTGTTCACCTTGGCCTTTTATTTTGTTGTCCATATTGGCGTAACAAGAATTCAGAAAGCCGTGGCTTTTGGGCGAAATGATATTCAATGGGTACTTTTCAGCTAATGCCGGATTGCTCTCGTGCGTCTCTCTTGATGGCAGATAATCTGGCAAGCTATCTAATGACTCACCAGGCTGGAAGCCTTCATACATCTGCCGGAACGGACCAGCCACAAAGTTGGTAGCCCCTTTCACTTCCAGTTCACATTTTCCACTCGGTGTAGGGAAATTCCCATGGCGATGTGGGGCACGATCATCTTTGGTACCGACTTTTAATTTAGCAAAGCCATGTTGGCGTAAATAAGCCAAATCAATGCCTTCACATGCCGGTGAGTCCCAATCAACATAGTTCTCAAGACACTCACTATCCGACCAGCTAAAGTTGGCTTCTTTATAGCCCATTCTGGCTGCTAAGCGTCTGAAAATCTCATTATTTGGTATCGCTTCACCCGGCGAGTCCACACACTTTTCATTATAGGTTAGATATAAGTGGCCCCATGACAGCACCATATCTTCCATCTCTGCGCCCATAGAGGCAGGTAGCACGATATCAGCATAAGATGCGGTATCAGAAAGAAAATGTTCAGCCGACACCAGAAATAGATCTTCTCGCATCAAACCTTCAACAATCTTGTCAGTCTCGGCGGCTTGCGTAACAGGATTGGCATTCCAGCACATCATCGATTTAATCGGTGTATCAAGCCCCAACTCTCCTGTTAGTGCGCGACCAAGTTGTATTGCATTCACGACCGGCGTGCCTTCCGGAATCAGATCCGGACGCGAAATCACATCAAACTTATAAGGATGCTCCCAGACAGGAAATTGTAATGCACCGCCACCAACATGGCGCCACGCGCCGGTTAATGCAGGTAAACAGGTAATGGCACGAATTGCTTGACCACCACCATAGTTACGTTCTACAGCCACACCCAAGCGAATAGCTGCTGGTTGGGTAGAGGCAAACTCGCGCGCCAACTGACGAATATCTTCCGCAGCCACACCCGTTATCGAGGCAGCCCATTCTGGTGTTCTGGTTTTGGCTCTTTCAGATAAGGCCTCAAACCCCACTGTGTAGTTGTCGATATAGTCTTGATCCTGAAGTCCTTCTTCAATAATCACATTCATCATGGCCATGGCTAAAGCACCATCAGTGCCGGGTTTAGGCGCAATGTGCCAATCCGCTTCTTTCGCTGTTTTGGATTTATAGGGATCGATAACGACGACTTTGGCGCCCTGCTTCTGGGCATCTTTTACAATATGCCAATGGTGGACATTGGTACTCACCGAATTACATCCCCAGAGGATGATGTATTTAGAATGGATAAAACTCTCAGGGTCGACCCCAGCTGTTGGCCCCACTGTCAGCAACCAGGCTGTACAAGAACCTTCGCCGCAAAAAGTCCGCTCACAAACGGTTGCGCCCATTTTGTTAAAAAAAGCATCGCCGCCATTTAAGCCATGCACCAGCCCCTGATTACCCAGATAGCTATAAGGCAAAATGGCATGAGGACCATACTCGTCGATAATCGCTTTCCAGCGGCTGGTGATCTCATCAAGTGCTTCATCCCAACTAATGCGTTCAAACTGCCCACTTCCCTTGGGTCCGGTACGTCGCATGGGATGAAGCAAACGATCCGGATGATAGTGACGCTTTTCGTAATCTTTGAGTTTGACGCACAAACCACCTCGCGTCATTGGATGTTCTTTATTGCCTTTAACTGAGGTCAGTTGACCATTTTCAACCTCATACACCATGGAACAGGTATCAGGACAATCATGTGGACAGCCCCCATGATGCGTTGTTTTTAATACGCTTGCCATATTGCTCTCTCCTCTCTGATATATATTTTTTTATTATTATTTTCAGACTATACACCAGTTTAAAACGGGAAATATGCCCGTTAATTTACTCAAGATAATTGATAGAAATTTTATTTAAATCAATTACTCACTCTGACATTTTCTTGTAATAGAGCCTCTATACACTTAGCCGCAGATGAATAATTAACCACTTGAGCAATTGAGTGGTTTATCACTTTCATCCATTTAATCAAAGCCAAACTCGTCGTGAGGCGGGGTCGGAAAGCTACAGGTCTTCCAAGTGAAGATGGCTGGGTTGCATTGCTTGTTTTTTCACTCTAAACATAAGGGAATTTTTATGAAAAAAGCGATGCTATTCGTCATAGCACTATTTTTCTCTGTTGCGGCTAATGCAGCAACACTTAACTTAACAAAAGGTGACTCAGCTTTCACCAACAATGCTAGTCAGGAAATTGATCTTGCTAGTGGCAGTACTGTATTAGCAAGTGGGACTACAGGTAATGGCGCATGGGAATCTTCGTTCAGTTTATTTACTAATGACGAAACACCAGTAGTTATTGAATGGTCATTTAATCCAGAGTCTAATCTTGATAATGCAACTATTGCATTTGGTGTTTTAGGTGGTGCTATTCAAAATTTCAACATTACTGGTGATTTCAGTTTCACAGCGATATTAACTGCAGGTCTGACATATGTGTTGGATATCTATGACGCAACGGGTAAAGCTTTAAATTACAGCCTATCAGTTTCAGCAGTACCTGTTCCAGCAGCACTTTTCTTATTCGCACCTGTTTTATTAGGTTTCTTAGGCTTTCGTAAAAAAGCGATTGCAGCATAACCTATCTCTAGACAATCGTCGTTCAATATTAGGGAGCTTCGGCTCCCTTTTTTTATGTATGATTCAATATTTCCAAGGAGAATATCACTTTGACCTCTCCACCATCACGCCATCGAGTAACCACCTGAATGGATTATTTTGTTAGCTTGGGTTATGCCGGTCTTTTTATCTCAGCCTTTTTATCTGCAACACTACTGCCACTTAGCTCTGAATTCGTTCTGAGCACACTCTTAGTAAAGGGACTCTCACCGGCGTTACTCATCACCACAGCCACCGTGGCAAACGTGCTTGGATCAATGGTGAATTATGCTTTAGGTTATTGGGCCAGCTCTGCAGTCATAAAAAATTGGTTACGGATATCAGAAAGCGATATTAGAAAAGCGGAAAATCAATTTAAGAAATATGGTCTTATTTCTCTATGTTTTGCTTGGTTGCCGATCATTGGTGATCCATTAACTGTTATGGCAGGACTCATAAAAATACATCTAGGCTGGTTTATCGTGCTAGTCACAGCAGGTAAGTTGATTCGCTATATTGTCATCAGTCAGGTAGCACTGTCGCTAAATTAAAAAACCCTGTTTCAGAGACTGAAACAGGGTTTTAACTGGGTTACACTTTTACTCAATGATGATGTGGATGACCGATATCCTCACCTTCACTGTTATAAAAACCGGAAGGACCATGGTCGATATACCCTTGATTAATCATCTTCGCAATAAACGGATCTGATTCACTATCACCAATATCGGCATAATCTGTTGTCTGATAATCATCACGCATTTTAAAGCTGGCATTAACAGCGCTTTCATCTTTAATCAGCTGAGTTAACTGCCATGTCTTTACATGGCCGTCAGTATCATTTTTCCAGCTTTTTACTAGGGATAGTGCAGGTAACCATTCAAGTTGCAGTTGGCTATCACCCTCAGTTAACTGATAGGTTTCCACTTTGTCACAACCTTCACCTGAGCTTGAAACCAAGGTCATATTGCTTTTCAGATTATCTGTAATTAATTCATGAACTTGCTGCCACTGACTATCCGCATTAGCATATTTCACTTCGCCTGGCTGATATTCAATAGCACGTTGCTCAGTATCAAAAAACCTGACCATTCTTAGCTGGCCATTATGCATATGTTCCCACATGTCAGTAATGCCTGACTGAGTAAATTGATTACTGACACGCTGATGTTGACGCCATAACTTCATGGTCGCTTTTTTATCAGAATCACTGTCGGTCATTTGATAACTAGCACCTAACACCTCAGGATCAATTGAACAGCTATCATTAGCCTGGACTAGCAATGGAGATGCTAATAATAGACTCACTAATAAACGATATTTCATCTCTATAACCTTAAATTGTTGATGTGTGCCAACGAAAAAAAGGGGCGGACTCATGTCCACCCCTCTCTTTTTCTGCGTTGATGTTACTTAATCGATTTTTCTGCTTTAACTTCCAAACGAGCTGCCTGGTTCATAATGTGATAAATCAAGTTTTGTTCATTCACACCTGTCACCGCATTGGCACCTGGACCAGTAGCAAAAATCGCCACATCTTCACCGGCATGTGTTTCAGAACCCAATGGAACTAATGCTTCCTGGTGATAACCTGACAGCTCTGTATTGACTGCTGTTAAGTCTTTACGACCAGTATCAGGGCCTGCGCTATAGCTCGCATCTGCATCGGTTTCATTGCCTAAGTCACGGAATCCTAAACCGTTGGTATACCCCAAAGTTGTGTATGGCTTACCATCAGCAGCTAATGTAGGCTCATCTGAACCAATGCTGACAACTTTACCCAGGATAGGATTACCACGTTTTGGATAACCAGCCATAGTAAATACATGGCTGTGATCCGCAGTCACGATAATCAATGTTTCTTCAGGGTTAGTGTTTTCTAATGCTGCTTTAACCGCATGAGCAAACTCAATAGTTTCATTTAAAGCACCATGTGCATTACCCGCATGATGAGCATGGTCAATACGACCAGACTCAACCATTAAGAAGAAACCACGATCGTTCTTGTTCAGGACTTTTATGGCTTTTTCTGTCATTTCAGATAATGAAGGTTCACCAGCAATATCATTGCCACGGTCAGCTTCATATTGCATATGTGATTCATTAAATAAAGCGAAGATTTTATCGGTATTAGCTGGCTCGATAGCATCAAAGCCTGCTTTATCGTATACATATTTACCTGTTGGATAAGTAGTCTGCCATTCTGCTACTAAATTACGACCATCCGTTCTGTCACCTTCAGTAGAACTGACGGCATCCGGGCTGTTAAATGCAGGATCTTTTGGTAAGAAATGACGACGACCGCCCCCCATCGCAACTTCGATACCGTTAATACGTTTTGCTGTTGGATAACGATTTTTCAGATTACTTTCAAATTCCACCAATTGTTTAGCAATATCTTTACAAGGTAAACCACGGCGTGTGACAGAGGCAGGCATATCTGAAACGTCTTCCCAGTCACGATCCACTGATTTTGCATAAGTCGCAGCAGGTGTAGCGTGAGTGATTCGTGCTGTTGTGACGATACCCGTTGATTTACCAGCAATTTCAGCCAGCTCAAGAGCAGTTACCAGTTCATGTCCGCTCATTGTCGAGCACACGCCACGTTGTACATCTTCACCAATACCGATGATGCCGGCATCTGTTTTAACACCACTCATCATGGCCGTCATCGTACCAGCAGAGTCAGGTGTTTGAGCATCAACATTGTATGTTTTTGCCAGTCCTGTGAATGGAAAGGTTTCAAAGGTCAGGCGGTTTTCTTCACCTGGTTTGCCATTTAACTGGCCTTCTAAAATACGGGCAGCTGTAATAGTAGAAATGCCCATACCGTCACCGACAAATAAAATCACATTTTTTGCTTTGTGTGCATTTTTATAAGCTGGTTTGTTATCCATTTTTTCAACAGCGTCTGTATACCAGTCACTGTTAACTTGATAATCAGTTAAAACAGGTTGTTTAGCATAAGCTGTTACGCTTAATGCTAAAGTTGCTGCACCCAATAATAAAGGTAGCTTGTTTGACATGTGTCTCTCCCATAAGACAATTAAAGTGTTTGGTTGGCTAACGGATACAGCGTAATTGTTATTGATGACATCCAAGTTAAGCATTGATGACAATTATGTGAACTGAGTCACATATTGGCCTGGAGCACGATTAAGGTGGGTTTTATATTTTCCCTGACACGGACGCCGGGATTTCTTCTATCGTCAGCATTTTGTTTCTTAACTCTTCGGTTACCGCCTGCGCCGATGTGCGATCTCGAATTACTCTTGGTGTGATTAATACCAATAGTTCCGTTCTTCTCACCGCATCTGAGGTTTGCCCGAATAAATGCCCTAAAACCGGTAATTTATGTAGTCCTGGTATACCGCTGTCATTATTGGTTTTGCTGTCCTGAATTAAGCCACCTAGCACGATGGTTTCACCAGAATTGATAGCAACAACACTTTCAATTTCACGTTGTTGGATGGTGGGGGCATCAATCGTCGAGGTGGTTGTTTGTACGGCATTACTGACTTCCTGCCGTATTTCCATGGTGACAAGACCACTATTATTGACGCGTGGTAATACGGTTAACGACACACCCGTTTTACGAAAATCAATTTCATTGACTGTTGGTGCGGTGGCATCAGTATTACTCACTGATTGTCGGGTGGGAATAGGAATTTCATCACCGACATTGATTTTAGCCGGTTGGTTATCCAACACCATCAAAGACGGCGACGATAAAACATTGAGTTTTGATTGCGCTGCGAGTGTATTCAATGCAAAGCGGACATTGCTTAAGCTATCAACTACCGTGAACGAAAACCCCGGTGTCTGGGCATTTATACCCGTATCTCCTAAATCCAATTGACTGTTACCCTGTTTACTCCCTATGCCATTTTTAAAAAACCATTCGACACCAAAATTCAGTTCATCAGATAAGGTCACTTCAATAATGCTGGCTTCAATTAATACCTGCATTGGCACCGTATCAAGCTGTTTGATCGTGCGTTCAATCATGTCGTAATCTTTGGCTGTGGCCATAATTACCAACGCATTCCGAACATCATCAGCAATAATGTCGACCTCGTCATTTAAAAAACGGGCTTTATTCGTTTGAGATGCAGACACGATCTCATCATTGTTGTTTAAGCTTGTCTGAGTCGAGCCCAGATGGATTTGGGTTTCACCTGGAGCCAGTGTTTGTTTTTCTGTCGCAGAATCTGTTACCTGTTGAAGACTGGCACCAAACACCTGAGCCAACACATCCGCCAGTTGCTGGGCTTTGGCATTCTGGACTTTATACACATAGAGCTGTTGCTTACCCAGATTCGAAGCCATATCCAGGCGCTCAACCCAACGTTCCACATTTAACAGCGACGACCGGTTTGCACTGATCGCTAAAATACTATTCAGACGACTAATCGCCATTAAGCGCACCGGGCCATTTTTCGACTTTTCACTATTGTCAGCTGCTGATGTCAGCAGAATATTTTCCAGCTCACGCTGAATATCGTTCACTGAAGCATTTTTTATTGGATAAATACCGACAGACATCCCCGCCAGCCAATCCACATCAAACACAGAAATCGTTTGTGTTAATGTCTGCACATCCTGCTGACTGCCGCGTAGTAAAATCAGATTACGTTTTTGGTCAATTTGGATGTCCGTATCCTTCCCAGCATAAGGCATTAAAATCTTCGCCATCTCAGGCGCGCTGATATAACGCAGTGGAATCACATGCACCCCGTAGCCAGACTGAGAACTACCCGATGTTCGGGATAATGCCTGATCAGATGCCACCACCTGATAAAAGTCATGGTTTATTATCAAACGTGCATTATTCATTGCCAATACGTTTTCCAGCATAGGTAATACTGCTTCTTTTGCGATGGGGTTTGGTGTCTGAATAGTCACTTGCCCACTTAAGTTTTTATCCATCGAATAATTCACTGCCAAAATTTCGCCTAATACAACGCGGACAAAATCAGCCAGTGATACCGCTTCAAAATTAAGCGTAATGTCGTTATGTTCGGCATTGGAGGTAAACTGTTGACTAGTCAATGATTGTGTTGGGTTATTACCGTAAACCACTACTTTTTCAAATGGTTTTGTATCCTCCGACGCAGTAATATGCTGACTAATGGGCGCCGAAGCCACTGGATTATTGCCGCTTTGTCCGGCAAGTTTGGCTGGGGGTTGTGGTTTGGTTGCTGTAAGTGGCTGACACCCAGCCAGCACAATTAACGATACGACTATTGTTGCTAGCCTAATCATGTGTTTGTAGCACTCATTTATTGAATTCATAACCGTTAATCATAAGAAATGAATGTGACATTATTGATACGGGTCATCATCCAAATGACCGCCTGGCAGTAAAAGCGTTGGATTGTCCTGTTCTGATGACATCTCTGTAGCCGACACGGTTGTCGCTAAGGACGGTGTTTTTGCATTGAATAACATCACCCGGCGCCGCTGACCTGCCTTATTAAACACGGCCGCAGTTGAGGTAATTTCTTCCAGTGTCCAGTCATCCAGCTCATCATTGAGCTGTAACCGTTTCACCTTTTTAGTTTTATCATCGGTCATTAACACCATGGATGTGTTATCCGTTATCGCCACCGCTGAAAGACGGTAATGGTTTAAAAACAGGGTGTGCTCAGTTGGCTCTGCGACCGTTTGAGGAGATAGTTCAGCAGAACGATCAGCAGTGAAAATGGACTGTTTTAACAATGCCGCTGTTGTAGAAGGTTGAGGTAAGGCAATGCCTGCTCCCTGCTGTTCTGATGGTGTCTGAAGACCATTAGACAGCTCATCACTGGCTACAGGAACAGTATGGGCAAACCTGTATTCGCTTATCATGCTCACTAACGATAAAACGATTACAGCCCATGAACTGATAGCCGCCCAACTCATGATGAATGCTCCGCATTCATCACTTGATAAAAGCCGGTCATCAGCGTGTGTACCTCAAGCTGAGTGGATGAGGACTTAGCCTTGTCATCATTAACAACAATCGATAGTTCATCTATAAGTAATAACGGTTGCTGTAATTCAATACGGGATAAAAATGCGACTAAGCCCTTCATGTCCGTCTGAAACTGCAGGCGTAGCTGAATGTGAGAAAATCCTTTTTCCTGCTCAACCACTGTGGTCTCAGCACTTATTTTGGTCAGGTCTAATTCATCGAGATGTTTAGCTACCAATGATTGCATTTGTGCCGCCATCAATGCCGTCGAATCACCATGAAATAAAAAACGATCACCTAATTGTTCAGACTCCTCTTCACTCAACGACACAGCGGGCTGTTGTAACTGACGTGATAATTTTTGTTGCATGAAGGTCAGCTGTTCTCGCTCACTGGCATAATGCTGACGTAAAGATAAAGCCGGATAAATAATCAGCAGCCATAGCATGGTAATCAACAAAATTAAACCAGCCCAGGCCAGTAATGGATAAAAACGTGAGAATTCAGTTCGCATCACTAACACGCTTCATGGTGATGGAAAAACGCTCTTTACCTAATTGTGGGTCAAAAGTCACAGGTGCCTTGAATGCCACATCGGTAAATTGTTTTGTCTGTGCCAATAATGAAAGAAGCGTCGCTGCTGATGGCGATACGCCCTGGATTTCGATGATGTTATCTCTGACCTGAAAGCGTCTTACCCATGCCTCTTTTGGTAACACATCACTTAAGGTATTCAGCACAACTAACCATTGCTGTTGTCGTTGTTTTTGTTCTAAATCACGAAATTGTGTCAGCGTGAACTCACCATGTTGTTGCCTTCGCATATCTTTCATCGCATCAGCACGCATGGCTTTCAGGCTTTGTTGCTGCTGCTTTAACTCTGTTTCATAAAATGACAATGGCAAATAAAGCGCACACAAAATGCTGGCTACAGCACAGGCTGGCAATAGATACGCTGACCAGGCATTTTTTTCAGACTGTGAACGTAACAAATTGAGCTTATCCCGATAAAGACTGTCTTCAACGGACACCCTGTCGATAGTAATACCCAATATGTTTAAACGTTGCTGATGCTGTTCGAAATCTTCACGCAGCATCACAAATAAACGGAGATAAATCAGCTCAGGATCATCTTGTTGTTCCAGCTCAACCCAATCAAAAATCACCTGCTCTGTCTGAAACGGTGTGTACTTATCCATTTCAAACCACAACAACTCGGCAATATTGTGTTTTGCAGAACGTGGCACTGACAGTTGGCGTGACAATATCTGCTGCTCATCAAGTAATAACAGGCTTTTGTTTGGATTCGACTTTTTAGGAAAAGCGATCTTATCGTCGCCATCGACATGGCTTTGCCACTCAATATCTTCACCTGACTTAGACCAGACCGTTAATTGATAGTCATGGCTTTTCTCAGTAATACATAGCCGTTGATGACGAATATCTGTCTGATACCGCCAACGCTTAGGAAGACCGGCATTAAGCTGAGACAACCACCAATACCACGCACGTGATAAACCATGTTCAATCAGCTGCCAGGACATCAGGACGCCACTCCCGTTATTTCCTGCCATGACAAAATCGCATAATCCTTGCTTTGGTCAGGGTTGAGTAATACAGCAACTTTCAGACTGGCCATTTTTTTCCTGACTTCAGCACGGCTGGTAATCACAAAACAGCGTCCAGCAGGCAGACGGGGTAATTGTTCATTAGTGAGATCACTAAGGCGCTTACGCTCATTTTCAGTGTAGAAACTCACTGGCAGTACAGATAAGTTAAGACCCGATTGTTGGGAATACACGGTCATTAACGGTGCGATTTTTTGATAATCCTGCTCGTGCATCGACAACAATAAACGTAGCTCTTCCAGACTATTAAATGCTGCATTTTTAGGTAAACCCTCGCGGCCCGCCGCTTTGTAATGTAAGCGTTCAGCACCGGCAGCAAGCTGTTCATTATCACTATCACGCCAATCAACAATCTGGTCTGCATATTGTTCAGCCGTGTGTGTCGACCAGCCTTTAGTTTTTAATAATGTGGTGATTAATCCGGCTGAGGCGTAATTCACATCAAGCAGACCATTTTGATCCTGAATCTGAATAAATAATGTGCCTTTATCCGTGTTCAGCTGATAAACAGTGCCATTGGTTAACCAACTATGCTGTTCATCCACTAAGGCCTGGATCACTCGCCAAATACCTTCGCTCGCCAGATACTTACTAGTTAAAGCCCCTTGTTGATGCTTTATTTGTTGTGTTTCGATACGCATGGTTTGGCTAAAACTCACCGCTAAAATCATCAACAGCGCGATCACCCACAGCACGATCATTAAGGCAGCCCCCTGCTGTTTTACAGAAGTCATAACCCCGTTCGCTGAACACTGAGATGATCCCGCATCCGGGTCACCTGGGCTGGTAAAGACACGACTATCGGATATTTATCACCACCACGCTGCTGCGCCACAGTCACTGAAATAAGCGGCGGTAATTGATTGTTTTTCTGCCAGTCTGGCTGCCATCTTGGTGCGTTATTTTTGTCAATGTCAGCATAGGAAAAATCGAGCGAATCCACGCTGTTTAACAACGTCAGTTGCTGACTATCATTACGATTTTTCAGCACACTTACTAATGGCTGATATTTCATCACCAGTTGGTTTTCTTTAAGCATCAACTCAATCCAATACAAGCTGTTGCCGCCAGCATGAGCAGGTAACGTTGAAACAAACCCGAGCTGATGTTTTGCTCCTGAAAATAACACCGGATGTGCGCTGCCCTGATTCATCACAATCGGTGAGGTCTGGCTGATAAGTCGTCTGACAAATTGAGTTACCAGTCGGATATCATCATTCATCTGCACCTGCTCAATGCCGGACTGAGTCTGTCCACTGAGAGTACGTGAGGCACTGAACAACAAACCCAGCATAATCGTCATTAAACTAATGGCAATCAGCATCTCCAATAAGGTAAAACCTGATTGCTTATTCATGGTGTGGTCCTACTAACAGGTACTAATGTAGAAAGATGTATCTGATACGGTTTACCCGAACGCTGCCATGACACATCGGCGCTGACTTCTTGTAGAGGTAGCTTTGACGATGCACTGCCATTTGTCGGCTGAATCGTTAGCTGCCACTGAAACTGCTTCTCAGTGGTGCCGGATTGTTGAGTGCCACTGGCTTGATATCTCGCTTGAGCAATCAAGGATTCTGCAATGCTGGTCGCCACGTTAAAATCCTGGCCCAGACGAATGACTTGCTGGCCTTTTGCATACAACTGAAACAGAATGACTAAAGACACACTCATCAAACTGAAAGCCACCAGTAACTCAAGTAAACTAAAACCTTGCTGTTTCATCACATTGGCAACTGTTTACTTAACTGAATTTGCCCGGTCACCCAGTTCACATCAATGGCAAAGGCATAATGATTATCTGCCAATAACAATCGACCACCGCTACTACTGCCATCGGCATAAAATACGATACTTCCCTGCTGGCTATTGTCAGATTGACGGCTAACCTTCGCATCAAGCTTTGTGCTGGCAGAAAGCTCAACATGTCGATTGTTGTAGGCTATTCGTTGTTTTGAGGCATCCAGTTCAATACGCTGCGATTTTTGACTCAACATAGCTTCATTGCGAGCTTGTCGCATTAACAGCACTAAACGCTGAGATTCAGAATAAAGACTATGGTGTTCCATCACGGGGCGAAATAACGGTGGTAATAAACTCATGACCATCACTAACAGGCTGATCACCACTAATAGTTCAATCAGCGTGAAACCTTTTGCTATTGCCGAAGATGACAATACCGTTACTCCCAACTGGTGATGTCTTGATCATCACCACTACCACCCTGCTGATTATCGGCACCTAATGAATATAAGTCATAATCACCATGTTTACTGGGTGAAACATAATGATAAGCATGTCCCCAGGGGTCTAAGGGTACTTTTTTCTTTTTCAGATAAGGGCCATTCCAGCCGGAGACATCAGCCGGTTTTTCAATCAGCGCCGTCAGCCCCTGAGTAGAAGTCGGATACACACCTATATCCAAATAATAAATATCAAGTGAGGCTTGCAGATCAGCAATCTGTAAAACAGCGGTATCGGCTTTCGCCCCACCTAACTGTTTCATCACTCTGGGACCGACCAGACCAACCAATAATGCCAAAATTGCCAGTACCACCAGCAATTCGATAAGACTAAAACCACGATTATTTCTTTTCATCATCAGCGGAATATAACCACTAAAAATGAAACTTTAATGACAGTGACTAACGGACCAAATCGTTTAAGCCCAACATCGCTAACATGATAGAAATAATAATGACGCCAATAATGCCGCCCAAGCCAATAATTAATATCGGTTCAACCAAACTTAATAATTGTTTGGTTTTGTCTTCTACTTGCTGTTGATAAGCTTTTGCCACTTTGCTGAACATTGGCTCCAATTGCCCCGTTTGTTCACCAATTTCGATCAGCTCGGTTAACAGGCTCGGAAAACAGGAAAAAGACGTTAATGCTTTGGCAAGTGAATTGCCGTTTGACACCTGTTTTGCTACCTCAGTTAGCGCCTGTTTGATTTTGCCATTATTGATTGAACCAGACGCCATATTGACTGATTCAATTAAACCCACACCATGAGTGAGCATTGATGCCATACTTTGAGAAAAACGGCCAATATTAACGGCGGTCACCAGTGAACCAATGACAGGCAACTTGAGTACTTTGCCATCCAGCCAGACTTTGCCTGTTTTTTGTTTTTGAAGCGTATCAATCGCCAGTGCCAGCACAATAAATATGACCAAAGGCAACCACCAGCTCTGCTCAAAAAAATCGGCAACGGCAAACACCTGTTGTGTCAGCCAGGGAATGGTTTGCTCAGCACCATCAAATAATGGCACGAACTTAGGGATAACGTAGGTCATCATCATCACAATCGATAATATCGACATGACCAGCAAGATCAGCGGATAGGTTAAAGCAGATATTAATTGTCGGCGTAATAAAGCCATCGTTTCCTGATAATGTGCTAATTCATTCATCACCTGAGGTAAATGCCCGCCAGTCTCACCCGACAGCACCATATTGATATGCAAATCGGTAAACTGCTGACCTTGTCCTGCCATCGCTTTTGCCAGACTCTCACCACCAGCCACACCTTGATGCAGTGCAGCCAGCGTGTCTTTTAATACCGTTGAACTGGTGAGTCGCTCCATCCGTTTTAATGATTGGTCGACTGTTAGCCCGGCATCCAGTAATGTCGCTAACTCACTAAAAAAAGTCAGTAAATGGGTGGGCGATAACGGCGCTTGCTGCTTTTCATGGCGTAGATTAAATATCCCTTTCAGCCATGATTGTTTAGTGACCGACACTGGCACATAACCAGAATGACGAAGAAACTGAACCACAGCCGTTTGATCTGCTTCTTCTTTACTACCGGAGATCATCTCGCCTTTAGCAGTTAATGCCTTATAAACAAACTTAGTCATGGGCATGCTGTGATTGTGTTAAACGAAGCACCTCATCAATGCTGGTCATACCGGCCAACACCAAACGCAGACCATCTTGTTTGAGTGTCTGCATGCCCTGCTCCATGGCTTTTTGCTCAATGGTCTTGGCATCGGCTTTTTGTAATATCAGCTGACGGATAGCATCGCTCACCATCAATAATTCACTGATCATGGTGCGTCCCTGATAGCCACTTTGCTGGCAATGATCACAGCCAACAGCGCGGTAAATCGTCGCCTGATCATCAAATGAAATCGTATCAGGCATCAATGACTTCCAACTCTCTGCCGTCATGGCCATTGGTTGACGACATGACACACACAAACGGCGAACCAAACGCTGCGCCATCACCGCATTAAGCGATGCCGCTAGTAAATAATGCTCCAGCCCCATATCCAAACAGCGTGTCACCGCACTGCTGGCATCGTTAGTATGCAATGTTGAAAACACCAAATGGCCGGTTAATGCTGATTGAATAGCTATTGAAGCCGTTTCTTTATCGCGCATCTCACCAATCATCAGCACATCAGGATCTTGCCTGACCAAAGCACGAAGTGCTTCAGCGAAACCGAGACCAATACGCGGTTTGACCTGGATCTGGTTAATGCCTGTCAGTTGATATTCAATCGGATCTTCGACGGTTAATATTTTTTTCTCTTCGGTATTTAATTGCTGCAAAGCAGAATATAAGGTCGTGGTTTTACCACTGCCAGTGGGACCCGTCACCAAAATAATGCCATGAGGCTGTTTGATTTGTTTCATCAGCCCGTTTAATGATTGTGGTGACAAACCCAGTTGCTGAATATCCAGCGTCACTTTTTGTTTATCAAGCAAACGAATGACAATACTCTCACCATGCAGCGTCGGCGTGGTAGAGACACGGCAATCTATCAAACGACCATCAGCATGAATTTGCAGACGACCATCCTGTGGCAGTCGGCGTTCAGCGATATTCAGCTCTGCCATTATTTTGATACGGGATATCACGGCAGCACTGGATTTAACAGGTGGAGAATCCAACTGTTTTAATACACCATCCATACGGTAGCGAACCGCCAAATGATGCTCAAAGGGTTCAATGTGAATATCAGACGCATTCAGCTCAACCGCCTTATTGAGCAATGAGTTAACCAGCTTCACCACCGGTTCTTGCGATGCCATATCTTTCAGACGATTCACCAGCAATGAATCATCATCCGTGTCTGTAAAAGTACCATCGGCATACTCGCTATTCTTGTCCTGCTGAGCAGCATGCCATTTTTCATATAACTGTTTAAATTCACTTTGGGTAATAACGAGTCTTTTAACCCGTTTTTTTGTTAACTGAGCAATGGATTGGCAAGCAAAGCTATCTTCCGGATTCACCATCGCCAGCGTTAATTCATTTTCGTCGATAAACACAGGCAAACATTCCGCCTCTTGTAAAAATCGACTAGCTATTTGATGTTCGGGAGCTTCAGCGGGCAAGGTTTTGCTGTCACATTTTTCAATATCATGAACTTTTGTATAAGCTGAAGCCATCTGCTGTTCGGAAATCAGGCCCAAACTTACCAGCAAAGAAGGGTTCTGAGATAACTGCTGCTTATGAAACGACTCGGCCGTAGTAAAAGAAAAACTATCAACCAAATGATGATCGAGTAGAAAGGGAATCACTTTGGATGAATGTGTCACACTTGCAGCTGTCATGAGTTATACATGGATGAATGATAATCTTGAAAGTCAATCACACAGTCATGTCAAAACGATGACAAAGAATCAAAAAGCATTTGATTCTAAAGTGTTACAGCAATAGGCCGATATAAAAATTATGTGAACTATTTATCGTTGGAAATGACGAAGGTCATGTAAGATGGCACAAAAAGTAGGAGGTAAGAAATGAGTATTTCAGCAACACAAGGCAGCCCAAAGATCAGTATTGATGACTATCTTATGGTGAAGAGTGCTCAAATGAGTAACAACAAAGCCAAACTCGATGGTGCCAATGCACTCAAACTTATCGATTCGGCACTACCCGCACCTACTGCCACTCAAGGTAATAACCTAAATGTAAAAGCCTGATTTTCTCAGGCTTTTTTTTTGCCTGTTATCTCAGACTGGCAACTCAATCTCAGAATAAAAATCTTTGTAAACCAGTTCTGCTCTTAATCGACTTCCCGTCATAAGCAAGGCTTCGGGTTGGCTTACCTCTTTCATCCACTGCCCTGCCTGTTCCTGTTTCACCAGGTTACACACATCCCCTATTGGCCAATGAAAATACACCTCATGTTGTTTCTTTAAGGCCAAAATGTCTTTATCTGTTGTCTCAGGTATCGGCAGATAAGAGCTGAATAGTTCTAGTCCACCCTGTTGTTCAGGATCATCAGCAAAGTACTCCACGCTGACATCCCATCCTCGAACCAATCCTTGTTCTTCATCACCTGTTTCAATACTCACACCCAACATCGCTAGTGTGCCATCATTGATTTTCGGTAATTTTTTCAGAACATCCTGTATAGCTATCACTGCTTGTTTATCATCTGCAGATAACACATCAAAATTTAATAACCAATTACCCAAACCAATGGCTGATTGAATCAATTGTTTATGTGTTTTATCGAGAAGAATATTTGCCATTATTCACTTTTACCCTGTTGAGCTTTTTCATAATTTTTTATCCAGTCGCACACTTCTTCTGCAGGCATAGGTTTAGCGATAGCGTAGCCTTGGGCCATGTCACACCCCATATCCAGCAGGTACTGGAAGTGCTCCGTTGATTCCACACCTTCAGCAATGATGTCACGTTTAAAAACCTGTGCCAGTTCAATAATGCCTTTAACGATAGCCATATCTTCATCATTTCTCAGCATATCTCTTACAAAGCTCTGATCAATTTTTAATGTCTTCACCGGTAACTTTCTCAGATAAGTCAATGAAGAGTAGCCAGTTCCAAAGTCATCTAATGCAAACGGTACACCGAGATAATTACTCGCAGCGGCCACGACCTGAGATGTCTGGACGGTTTCCAATGCCGATGTTTCCAATATCTCCAGCTCAATCGACTCGGGGGATATGCTTTCATACTGATTCAGTGATGCTTCCAGCTTCTTCAGAAAATCAGTGTGTTGAATTTGCTTGGCAGACACATTAATACTGACCTGAATATTGAGCCCTTGCTCTTGCCACGCATGCAGCTGTTTTAACGCCGTTTTTAATACCCAATCCCCCATTTCAACGCTGAACTCATGCCCTTCGACGATAGGCAAAAACTCCATGGCACCTAATAAACCTTTTTCAGGGTGTTGCCAACGTATCAGTGCTTCTACCCCGATCACTCGACCATGTCGAAGATCGACTTTGGGTTGATAATAGAGGCGGAATTCTTCGCCAATTAAAGCCAGGTGCAAGCGCTCCAATTGTGTATGGTATTCGTGCATTTGCTGATCGAGCTTGGCATCAAATATATGATAGCCATCTCGACCCGCTTGTTTAGCTTCATACATAGCCAAATCGGCATGGCGGATCAGCGTATCGCCATCCACATTATCAATTGGATAAATCGCGACACCAATACTGGCCGTCACATGGTGTTTTCGGCGATTAAGTTTGATGGGTTCTGCTATTTTCTGGCTCAATCTGGTTAAGATGGGGTCAAGCTCATCAATACTATTGATATTGCTGATGAGTACGACAAATTCATCACCGCCCATTCTGGCTGCTGTGTCCCCCGAACGCGTGACTTGACTCAGTCTTTCCGCCACAGCCACTAACAGTTTATCACCTGTTTCATGGCCAAACTCATCATTAACCGGTTTAAAGCCATCTAAATCGAGGAAACATACTGCCAAGATTTTCTCATTACGTTTAGCCACAGAGATCGCTTGTTCAAGACGATCTGAGAGCAGTGTTCGATTAGCCAGTTGCGTCAGTGCATCATAATGCGCCATGTTGACTAACAGACGTTCTGTTTTCTTGATTTCGGTAATATCGACAAATAATCCAAGATAGCTGGTAATGTCACCTTGAGGATTTCTTATGGCACTGATGGTGAGGATTTCAGCAAAAAACTCCCCATTCTTTTTACGATTCCATATTTCTCCACGCCAACGTCCTTCTGTTTCGATGCAATCCCACATTTCCTTGTAGAACTCCGAACTCTGTCTGCCCGAAGCGAGAATTCTTGGATCTTTTCCGATTAACTCGTCCTCTGTATAGCCCGTAATTTCTGTAAAGGCTTTATTGACACTAATAATCCGGTTTTCTTTATCCGTAATGAGAATCCCTTCCCAGGCATCATTGAACACGCTGGCATGTAATCGAAGCGCTTCTTCATTATTCAGTCGATCAGTAATATCGTAAAACCAACCAATATTGCAGTCTTCACCGCCGTATTGAATGGGTAGATATGAAGCCAAAGTCCATTTTATTCCTTGGCCTGCTACTTTCAGCTCAGTCAGCTGGTTATAGATTGTCTTACCTTCAATAATTTGGTTTAAGTAGCTTTTTACTACAGAGGGATCAACATAAAATGCAAATGGATTGAGTTGATGTAACTTGTCTTTACTTTGGTTAACCAGCTCTGCATAACGTCTATTGGCAAAAACAATTTTCTTGCGGTTATTGGTGACAATACGAACGGCAATTGGACTATATTCAAGTAATTCTCTGAGTTTGGTTGTATTGCTACGCAGCTCATCTTGAATTTTCTTGAAGTAAGAAATATCGGTACTGGTGCCTATCATGCGTTGTGGTTTTAAATTTTTATCACGCTTGATGATCATGCCCCGCGCCATGATCCATTTCCACGAACCATCACCACAGAGCATACGAAACTCATCTTGATAATTGACATATTCGCCTGAAATATAGCCTCTGAAACGTAGTCTAGCTTGCTCTCTATCCTCTGGGTGAATGTATTCCGAAGCCTCGGCTAGCGTGTCTGGGAAACTATCATCCATATAGCCCAACATCTTCTTCCAACGCTCAGAATACGTTGCCGTGCCGTCTTCGAGATCGATGTCCCATACACCATCACCGGTCGATTCCAATGCCAGTTTCCAGCGACTTTCACTTTCAGCTAATGACTTTTTACTCTCAGCAAGTCGGCTTAGATAAGAATCGATACGCTCAGCCATCGAATCAAACGCGTTTGCAGCAAGGGTGATTTCATCGTTACCTTTCAATTCAGTAGCCAAGGCAACCTTCTGACCCGACTCGAAGCGCGTCATTTCACGAGTCAGACGTGTAATACGTGAAATCACATTCTTATTCACAGCCATGGTGATTAACCAGCCGGAGATAATCGTCACGGCAAACAACACGGCCATCAAAATCGCTAACAACTGATTAACAGGTTCTATCAAATCATCGACAGGGATGAGCTTAAAGTAATGCCAGTCAACGGGCTTTACTAACATAGAGATAGCAATATAGTTTTTACCATCAACAATAATATCTCTGGCAGCAAGTGTCGGCGTATAGTCAGTAGGCTGTGTGAGTAGCTTTTTAAGCTCACTTTCAGTATCAAGAAAAGCGGTTACCTGGGTTTCATCAGCTGATTCAAGCTGTTTTTGCCACTGGCCGGCGAGGATAAAATTTCCTTGCTCATCAAGCAGAAAATGCTGTGTGTCGGGATAAAATTGCTGTGCGTTGAAAGTAAAACCAAGCACATTACTCAGCTGCATATCCTCACCCAGTGACCCAATCCATTGACCATTGACATAAAGCGGATATAAAGCACTGACCATCCATATTTGATTAACGGGGTCAAATAACGGCGGTGTAAAAGTGTACTGTTTCTCTGGATTTTGTGACGGTGACGTCAACCCCACCCAAGGGGTTTGTGTGTAGTCATTGGCAGCATCTTGATCAAACACGAATTGAGGATAGTGGAAATCAAAAATAACCTCGCTGCGTAAATCAGGAGATAAGTACCACACATTTTCGTATGAACGATTAGCCGATGAGCCAAATACTTCCATGACTTGCTTGATACGAAGATGCTGTACTTTTTGCTCATCTGTTAAGGTTGCTGAGTTGGGTAAGAAAATACCGGCGTGAACATGACCGTAATATTGGTCTTCTTTATTTCGCCAAATACCATCATCGTTGAGCTGCATCGCTTCAGAAAAGGTATCGATTTCCTCATCCGTGACAGGTTTGCTCAGTTCTTGCTGTAATAAACGAGCTAACCCCTTCAATTTAGGCTCTGCATAACTCAATTTCTGAGTGGTAATATCCACCTGATTTTGAGTAACGGCTAATAGATTGTTTATTTCACGATTAAGAAGCTTTTCTTTGGAATAGGCGCTGACCCATATAGCAGCGGGTATGGATGTCAGCAGAATACTGACAATCACGATTAAACTGAGTTTTTCTCTAATCTGCATCGAGCATTATCTTTTTGAATCCCCTTTTGTGTTCACTCTGGGGTGTTAATTTTTATAAAGTCAGTCTACACAACCTTATAAAAGATGTTTAGTTTTGCTTATTCATAACTGTGATTGAGATCCAGATAAAATACCAAAGAACAAAGACCATATCTTTTGTGCAAGTATTTACACTTACAAATAATATGTTTTCTATAGTAAATACTGTTTATAAGTCAATGAAAATAAAAAAGTAATTATTGATAGAACAATCGCTTGCATGAATAAGCGACATTCCATGCCACCCAATAAAATCAAACGAAAAGAGTAATGTGCATCTACGCTAATCAATCCGAAGTCCTTCTAGAAAAACAATCAAATGCGCAGCAAATGCAGACGGAGTATGATTATTCAGGCTTGTTTAAACACTCATTTTCAATCATCTCGTCAAAATGCTCGATAACCCTCTGCTATTCACCCTCTTCTGCCACAGTTTCGTTATATGCTCGCAACATCAAGCCACGAGAAAAATTACCCACCGTCATCTTCATCGCTTTATGAATAGGTGTATTGTTTTGCCGAAGCCCCATAAACTGCTTGGCTTTATTTGCCCAGCCATCACACGTTCCTTCCTTTGTGACATTATCAGCATGAACCATCACGCTAAATAACATAAAGCAAACTATCGTGATTTTTTTCATGGGGATCACCTCAGACAGGTATGGAGATACAAAAACTATAAACACTTGGAAGGAATATCACAGAGAAAGTTGGAAGGAATTTTGTTGGTAGGTTGGGTAGAGCCATAGCGAAACCCAACATTAGAGGCTTTGAGTGGTGATTCGTTTTTGGGTTTTATGTTTCAACAAACTTGAAGATTATTACAATGACCCTGAATATCTGTGAAATAGAATCCACTCCGATGAAGTCATTCAGATTAATGAATATGACGTGATGCAAAGCATCTATGGCATACCGGAATATATGGGCGGCATACAGTCCGTTTTACTCAGTGAAGACGCTGGCCTATTTCGCCGTAAATATTATAAAAACGGGGCTCATATGGGCTATATCTTCTTAACATCAGATACAGGCCTGGAAGAAGATGATCTACAGATACTCTCTGAGCAGGTATCTCAATCTAAAGGCCCCGGTAACTTCCGGTCTATGCATCTGAATATAGAAAAAACCAACGCCAAAGAACCTGTGAAAATCATCCCCGTGGGTGATATTGGTACTAAGGATGAGTTTGAACGCATCAAGAACATTACCCGTGGTGAAATCCTTTCCATGCACTGTAAGTATCCGGGTTTATCAGGCGTGATTCCAGAGAGTAATAGTGGCTTTGGGGATATGGAAAAAATTATGCGGGTGTATCACGAGCTAGAAGTGGGTGCTATGCAGCAGCCGTTTTTAGAATTGAATGAATTGTTGGGTAAGCAAGTGGTGAATTTTAGAGAGCCGGATTGGAGGTTTGAGAATGATAGTACCACCTAGTTAAGTCCGATATATCAACCTAGTTTTAAGAGCTTATAAATTATTGATCTATACTCAACGACTTACCTGTTACTTCTAAAAGGTTACGCATGGAAATTATAAATTACGTCATTAATATTTTGATTGGGCTTTTTTCAGGAGTTTATGCAGGTCTAATAGTTGCCAGAGTTGCAAAATTTGAAGAGCTAAAAAATGAAGCTAAACGAGTCGTTTGGGGTATCGACTATGTATCTATAAACGATTCAAACCCTAATGTTATATCCACAACTGACACAACAATCTTCTCAGCTATTTCTAGCGAGCTTTATTATCTTAGACACTCAAATGCTGGAGACAAAATAAATCAACTAAGTAACATCATCGATCACACTATGAGAAGACCTCCAAACTATGTTGATGATATGAACAAAAATTATCTGACTTGGCAGAAAATTATTCGTGAACTTCGTCCCGATTTTAAATCCATCTTCACTATTTCAAGGTTGGCATTGTAATCATAGGAAGTGTTTAGAACATTCAATATAAAATTGAATGGTACAGGCAAACTGAATGACGACAAACATACAAAAAATAAAAGAAAAGATAATTGGTGAACAACTGCTCCATTCTCTTGGCAAGTCCTGGACTATATCTTTCCCTCCAAATGAAGAAGAGTGGCCAGATTTAATTGTAAACGCGGGGGGAGAAACCTTTGGTTTAGAAATAAGAGAGTTTACGAATGATGATGAATTACGCAAAGGCTCTCAACGCAGAGCAGTTGAAAGTAGAAACATACAAAAACTCGGTCAATTAGCAGATGCATATTATGAGATATCATCTATTCCATTGAATGTACAAATTATAGGAAATATTGATAATAAAAATATTCTTCCAGAGCTATGTAAACATGCGATATCAACTGATGAAATGGTCCATAGCCGTTTAAAGTTGAAAGATAGAACAATTATTCATGTTACCCGATTGCCTGAAAGCCTAAAACAATATAAAAATTGGCAATATACGGATGACAGGGTTGGTTGGGTTCGTGAAATCAATAGATATTATTTAACGCCTTTTATACTTCAAAAAGAGTCAAAGCTTGATAAATATACAAAGCACCTTAATGATGTAAGGTTGTTATTAACTGCTGATCCAACATTTAGCTCAGGCATGGTTTCATACGAAGATTCTGAGTTTTGTATAGAGACAAGCTTTAATGAAATCTATCTTTTTTTATATCCTGACCAAGTATTCAAATTAAAAAATCCTCTCACATAAAAGTGATGAAGTCACTGCACCAACTCACTGTATTTGCTATTTTTTACCAAACCACAGCGGACAATTTTATCTATGCGAGTTGAATGCCCTCAGTGCCATCAAAAAGCCATTATTAGTTCAACTAATGCGCTGTCTCATACGGTGAAAGGTTTGTATTGCCAATGCATGAACCTTGAGGGGGGGTGTGGTGCTTCATTTGTGATGAAACTAGGCTACTCACACGACTTAAACCCACCGATTAATAACACTCGTCAAATGGCGATCAGTTTATTAAAAAACCTGACCCTGAGCGAAAGAAAAGCTTTGCTTCAGGAAGATTTATTTCAATCCTAATGCAAATACGATTAAAAAGACTTTGTTTATGTTATGAAACACATTACGAACTGTAGTTTCAATTCAGTATAAGATTAATTATTACTCAATAGAAAGGATTTGCTGTGTCCCCATAATGGCACCTCTAAATGCTTTATCAAATCCCGGTTCTACCTCAAGAAGCTTTTTATTCTCATTGAGAAGTAACCTTTCAGCCAAAACTGAATTTTCCTTAGAAAGTGAAACGGTCGAGCTATTTATTGCTTTGTTCAGGGCTTGTTCCGTGCTAGTCAGAGTAACATTCCCGCTTTTATTAATCCGCAACTTTGCTATTTCTAAATGCTCAATGTAGCGATCAATAACATATTGATGTATTTCTTCTATTTCTTGCTGTATCAAGTTCGGGTCAGAATTGAGAAGAGTCCGGGCTTCAAGTAGATCAGTTCTAACTTTTTCAGTTAGGTCGTCTAACTTTTCTTTTTTCGTTACCCATATAAAGTCAAAAAATGAGGTTTGAACACTTTTATATTTTGATGCCCAAGACCTAGTATGGTCATTTACGGAACTACGAACGCTATCGTAGTATCGATCGGAGACTCTTACACTTATGACAGCATATGAAACATCATTAATTGGCTTGTCATTGTATTCAAGATCTTTTCCAGTCCAAACTAAACCATCCTCAGAATACTTTTTATATGTATTTTTGTTTTCAGCAGAAAATAGGGCATAGTATCCTTCGCATAAACTGTCACCAAGAAGTGGTATATCTTTTTGAGCATTTAATAGATCAGTAGCTCGATCAGAGCCAAAAAGTAATTTATCTATGGTACTTGCTACGGCGAAACCAGTAGCTAAAGACGTAGAAATCGTATAATCGGGAATGGCGGAGGTTATTCCAGAAAAAGCCTCTATCATTGAGTCAGTACTAGAGTCTGCGGAATAACCTAATTTAATTTGAAAACTAGCATTTTTTAATACCCAAGGTATTCTGTCGAGCATAACCCACTCAACACCCATATCAATGCTACTATCCTCCCCCATAATACGGACAGGCTTTCCAACTCTTGAAACTGAAATAGGTAGAGACTGATAATCTGCTTTTAAATTAGCAACCCCGAAAGCATAACGATCTTTATTGAATATTGTTACTAAAAAGGGATCATTTTTATTTACTGTTAACTTGTTTACACCTATTGATACATAATTCTGACCATAACGAGCCTTTTTACCGGAGCAAGTTTTAATAATTTCATGGTTTTTTGAAAGATAAGGAACTTCCATAAAATTGGAGGTAGAAAGAGATTTTCTATCTTCAGCAATAGTTACTGCACAAACAAACATTACAAGTATTGATAATAAGAGCTTACAGGTTATTTTCATTTTCAAGTCCTTTCGAAGTTTGTAAAAGTAAGGTTTAGCGCGGGTTGCATTTAGACACTTAAAGTAGAACTATCCCTACCGCAACACTTCGAATATAACCCCTTGAAAATCAAAAGCAACAAAGTCGTTTACATTTATTTACACCAAACTTCCTTGACTTATTTCACAATTTATAAATTATTTTTCGTGACCCATTGAGTTTATTAGCTTTGAGGGGTGTTGGGGCTAATTAAGAAAAGTGAAAAAGCCTGCCAAATAATTGATTGGCAGGCTTTTTTTATTTAATCGGTTAGGCCGATTGTGCGGATGAGTTTAAAAGAATCAAGGGGTCAGCAAACTTGCTTTTCTTAGAACAACTCGTCGGTTGTGTTAAAGAATTAAACTCAACATGAACACCTCCGAAAGTCTTAACATGTTGGGTTTCGCTATGGCTCAACCCAACCTACTTATCAGATCGTCAGGCACAAAAAAACCACCCGAAGGTGGTTGTTTTGTATTTGGTGGAGGCGGCGGGACAGTGATTCCTGAATTTTCATTCAGGCCTGGACTATTCCTTCATCTGATAACTATCTACCAGATGGAGAGCGTTTGTGAGTATCTGTTTTACCTTCAACCCACCCTAGTATTCCATGGAGACAAGTCTCGTTAGGAACCTATGAGTCTCTAGCCGGCTTACTGGTTTCCCATTCACCGGACGGCGTTGGCATAGGACCCTTGTCCCGTAGCGTTCACCGTATGAGCTCTCTTTTTCCAATAGGGATCACTCCCTATGGCGACCATTTTACTAATCGAACCCGCGTCCGCAGATCCTCCGCCTTCGGATCTACATGCTTATTTCATCTATTAATTTAACTACCTGCTACCCGATGAACAGGGAAAACAAGTAGCGATCTTGTAAAGTTTTAATCTCTCAGTACCAAGCATACCTTGAGACGATCTTGTGAGAGTCGACGCCCGATACCAGACGCACAAGCACG
>CERE01081523.1_pt1 | contig 225005 bp, 224 predicted proteins | sample 530911 | NCBI WGS metagenome assembly CERE01 (sample SAMEA2621092, study PRJEB7988) | marine metagenome | biome: marine biome (ENVO:00000447); feature: mesopelagic zone (ENVO:00000213); material: "saline water (ENVO:00002010), including plankton (ENVO:xxxxxxxx)" | depth 800 m
GGATAACCGCTGAAAGCATCTAAGCGGGAAGCCCCCCTCAAGATAAGTTCTCACTGGGATTTAATCCCCTGAAGGGCCGTGGAAGACTACCACGTTGATAGGCTGGGTGTGGAAGTGCAGTAATGTATGGAGCTAACCAGTACTAATTGCCCGTGAGGCTTGACCATATAACCCCAAGGGAACTTGGGGAGTTGCGAACTCTTTACGCAATATCTTGTTACCGATTTCCGAGAGTCAGTTTAGAACTGACTATGCCAGTTATGCCTGGCGGCCATAGCGAGTTGGCCCCACCTGATCCCATCCCGAACTCAGAAGTGAAACGACTTAGCGCCGATGATAGTGTGGGAGTTCCCATGTGAAAGTAGGTCACTGCCAGGCTTTAATATAAAATAAGCCCATCCAAACGGATGGGCTTTTTTTATATCTAAAACATTGACATGACTTCTCTTGAACAGGGGAACGCGTCATGAGTCCACATCACCGGGACAACTCATGTGCCAGACATGGCTTTGCATACCGTCCATCCATGGACATAACAAAAACGTCAGGAACGTTTTTGGACGACCAAAGGGAACTTGCGTAGCGATTTGCACCAGGGATGGGGCAAACAAAGTAGGTCACCGATAACGGCTCCTGTTATCGCCATACATGACATCCATGCAAATAACGGCCATACTCTAGTTCATAGTTCTTAAGCCCTACACTGAGCGAACTGAAAGCAGAAAGTACTACTTTGTTCGTTATATGAGAATCCAAATCTGAATAGACTTAATGGCTGCCCGAAGCGTATTGCGGGTTTAAATTGGCCGCCGGAAGAGGGAGGACTGAACTCAGATCGCTGAAGACATTCATCTACTATCTGTAGAATGTACCCATCCGCTTAAATGCAGTATGCGTTAGAGGTGCTTTATACCAAGACTTAATTGATAATAATTCTGAGAATTAGATACTGAAATCGCGTATAGAGGTTATTATATAGAGCAAAAAAGATGGAACAGCTTTAAAAAACCATTAAGCATACTGAGACAAACATGTAGAGCTGTCTCTGATGCCTCAGATTATATTGTTTAGTGGGTTATGATAAAGTTATCTTCAGCGTGAAAATATTCTTTCATTTATTAACTAGCTGATAATTAGCCTCAGTAAATCTTGGCGAGCAAATGGCTAAAAATATCAGATCACAACCGCCGTTATTAGTAATGCGTTGTGGTGTTAGTGGTGGAATAATGACGATATCCCCTGCAGATACAAGTTCTGCTTGATTATCTCCTAGTTCGACTAATCCTTCCCCTTCTAAAATGACATAACGTTCTGTTGTCGCGTTTAAACGATGCCATTGTGTCGTGACGCCTGGACAAACTCTGGCTTGAGCTATTGATACATCAGAGTCATGTGAATCATTAGAAAGTTCGTTTATATAGCACCCTTCAAAAAAGAAATACTCTTTCTCTCGTGAGTAACGATGTATTGTGGGAGTTGTCATTTAACTGTCAGATCTCAAATCAATTTCTCAGAGTAGATGCTGGCTCAATGTCCATGGAGAAAATCATGCTGGATATATTCTAACGAACTCAGAGACGTTTAAAACATATATATCCATGCTATTGACCAACAAAATGTTGATTCGATAACTAGAAATGATTATTTGATTAATCCGCGAGTGCAGCCAACAGTAAAGAATCTCAATTAAGAGCCTTAAGAAAATAAATTCCAAATGATGAGAAAAGGGTGGCTATCAAAATCTCTCCCCTACTATTAACCTAATAACACTACTGTAGTTAGATGAATGAAGTTGCTTTGGCTATTTTTAGAATCTTATTGACCTGCTAGCCAATCATCATCGGAGCCTTCATTCATTCCTTCAAACAGATACGTTGATAAATAGCGTTCACCTGTATCCGGGAGCATTGCTAGAATTGTACTTCCAGGCTTTGCAGTTTCAGCTACTTTCATCGCGGTAGCTAGAGTACCACCACATGATAGGCCAACAAAAATCCCTTCTTCACTTGCTAAACGGTGCGCCCAAGTTTTAGCTTCATCGTCTGTGACTGAGTACAGTTCGTCATAAACATTTCGATTTAATACATCAGGAATAAAATCAGGTGTCCAACCTTGGATTTTGTGCGGAGCCCAGTCATTACCGGCTAACATCGAAGCGGCAGCCGGCTCTGTTGCAATTATTTTAGTCTCTGGGCGAGCGGCTTTGATGATTTCACCGGCTCCAGTAAGTGTTCCACCTGTACCCCAACCTGAAACCCAATAATCGAGAGGCTTACCAGCAAAGTCAGAGAGTATCTCCGGGCCAGTTGTGTTGCGATGATAAGCCGGATTAGCTGGATTTTCGAACTGTCTAGCCAAAAACCAACCATATGTATCAGCAAGTTCTTCAGCTTTTCTTACCATGCCTTTACCGCTCTCTGCGGCTGGTGTCAGGATGACCTTTGCGCCTAAAGCACGCATAATTTTGCGTCTTTCTACCGAAAAGGTTTCTACCATCGTTGCGACAAAAGGATAACCTTTTGCTGCGCATACCATAGCGAGCGCAATACCTGTATTGCCTGATGTTGCTTCAACTACTGTTTGACCAGGTTTTAATACGCCACGTTTTTCAGCATCGTCTATAATCGCGTATGCTAAACGGTCTTTAACAGAACCCATCGGGTTGAAGGACTCAACCTTTACATACATATTCACATGATCTGGGGCGATATTATTTAATTTAACAACAGGTGTGTTGCCTATCGTATCGAGTATGCTGTTGTATATCATATTATGTATTCGCTTCGTTACCTTATTGATATCGCTTTTTACTACAAGTCAGCTGCGGTGCTTTTATAGTGAATTATTTTCATAGCCATCAATTATCGCTTGAGCCGCTTCAATGTTATCTTGCTCGACAAAGACATGAGCAAAATCTGTAGCTGGGAGATCACCAACCGCGCCTTGTAGGAAGTGTCCGCCAACATGACATTCAATTTCGTGACTTTTTAATAAACCTGCGACTATATGAGCCTCAAGAATATTATTAGCGCGAAATACTAGTTGCATTAGTTTTGTCTCCAATTAATATTGAGACTGGCACTCAGTTTAAAAAACAACGTGGTAAACGTTATTTTGTCGTTACATGTATTTGTTGTTTTGTGGATTGTTTAGCGGGTTTTTTGCTGTTTTCGATATTTGATGATGTCTGCAGAGCTCGTAATATATTTTGTCGTGTGATGGAGCCCACTAAGCGGTTATCTTTTATGACCGGCAAACATTTGTATGCCGTTGATAAAAAGGTTTGTGCTATTTCGATGATAGAGTCTTCAACATCTGCTGTAGCACATTCAGAGTTCATGAATTCTCTGACTTGACCTGCCGCTTCACCTTGATATGCCGCATTAAGTGCAACTTGCATACAATCTTTTTCTGATAAGAAACCGATGAGGTTGCCATGATGATCAATGACCGGTGCACCGGATAGTTTGAATTCTACAAGTTGGTTAATTGCACGAAGTATGTCCATATCTGGCGTGAAGGTAATTTTAGTACCATTCATGTAATCTTTAACTTTCAACGGTGCTAACATGTTTACCTCCTCAAATAGGTGCTATTTTTGCTGTGCTTTTCGCTTTTCGCATGCTTCTTTTTCCTGAGCAGAACATGCGCCACCACAACTTCCGCTCAATCCAACTTGATTTAGACCGCCACAACTGCCTTTGATCGCTGAACGACCGAATAGTACACCTATTGCCATTGCAGCAGTGATAATCAGTAGTAATACAAATGCGGCGATAAAAGTTGTCATCTAACCTCCAAAGTCATCCAAGAAGATGTTTTCACGTTCAACACCTAAATCTTCAAGCATATTAATGACTGCAGCATTCATCATTGGTGGACCACACATATAGAACTCACAGTCCTCAGGTGCTGGGTGAGCCTTCAAATAGTTTTCATACAGCACGTTATGTATAAAGCCAGTGTACCCCTGCCAATTATCTTCTGGCAACGGATCGGATAAGGCTACATTCCAAGTGAAGTTTTCATTCTCTGCAGCCAGCTCATCAAAGTCTTCGGTATAGAACATCTCACGTAAACTGCGGGCACCATACCAGAAGCTGATCTTACGATCGGTTTTAATTCTGCGAAGCTGATCGAAAATATGTGAACGCATAGGTGCCATACCCGCACCACCACCAATAAAGACCATTTCCTTGTCAGTGTCTTTTGCAAAGAACTCACCGAATGGTCCTGATATGGTTACCTTATCACCTGGTTTTAAATTGAAGATATAAGATGACATTTGACCTGGTGGAATATCATCGTTATCAGGTGGTGGAGAAGCTATCCGAACGTTCAGCATAATGATGCCTTTCTCTTCAGGATAGTTCGCCATTGAATAAGCACGTACAACGTCTTCTTTTACTACAGACTTATACCGCCACATATCAAAGCGATCCCAGTCACCCCGGTAATCATCTTCTACATCGAAGCTTTTATATTCAACCGTATGAGGAGGGCACTCAATTTGAATAAATCCCCCTGCACGGAAATTAACATCTTCACCTGTAGGCAGTTCAAGAACAAGCTCTTTGATAAAGGTTGCTACGTTATGATTAGAGCGGACAGTACATTCCCATTTTTTGACACCGAAAACTTCTTCGGGTACTTCAATTTTCATGTTCTGTTTAACCGCTACTTGGCAGGATAAACGGTCACCTTCAGCGGCTTCACGCTTAGTAATGTGTGACTCTTCTGTCGGAAGGATTGAGCCGCCACCTTCAAAAATTTTGACCTTACACTGTCCGCAAGTACCACCGCCACCGCAAGCTGAAGATACAAATAGATCTGCATCAGCGAGTGCGCCTAGTAATTTGCTACCCGCTTTTGTCTTGATGGTTTTTTCATCATTGATGACGATTTCAATATCACCCGTTGAGACTAATCGTGAGCGTGCTCCTAGTATCAAAAATACTAAGGCCATGATGATAAGGGTAAATAGTACGATGCCGAGTACGATTTCCATTACAATTGAATCCCAGAAAATGCCATAAAACCAAGTGCCATAAGTCCTGCGGTAATAAAGGTAATGCCCAAACCTTGCAGTCCATCAGGTACATCTGAATATTTGAGTTTCTCACGTATGCCAGCGATAGCTGTAATAGCCATGGCCCAGCCGAGACCACTACCTACCCCGTATACAGCACTTTCAGATAGATTGTAGTCACGTTCAACCATGAATAGGGTTCCCCCAAGAATCGCGCAGTTCACAGTGATTAATGGTAAGAAAATACCTAGCGCGTTATACAGGGCGGGGGCATATTTATCCATGGCCATTTCGAGGATTTGTACCATGGCAGCGATAACGCCGATGTAGCTGATGAGCCCAAGGAAGCTTAAGTCAACATCTGGTAAGCCTGCCCAAGCCAGTGCGCCATCCTTGAGTAGATATTGGTAAATTAAGTTATTTGCCGGTACGGTAATCGTCTGAACCATGATGACAGCGATACCAAGCCCTAGTGCTGTTTCAATCTTTTTTGATACAGCAAGGAATGTACACATCCCTAAAAAGAAGGATAGAGCCAGGTTCTCAATAAAAATTGAGCGTACGAATAGGCTAAGATAATGTTCCATCTACAATACCTCCGTACGATGAACTTGATGGATTTGATAGTCGGGAGCTTCAACTTGCTCTTTCTTCCAGCTACGAACAGCCCAAATCAGTAGGCCAATAACAAAGAAAGCACTAGGCGGCAGCAACATAAGACCATTTGGGATATACCAACCACCGTCATTGGCCACTGGGATCACTTGATAGCCAAATAATTTACCGGCGCCCAAGAGCTCACGGAAGAATGCCACCAACATCAAAATAAGACTGTAGCCTAAGCCGTTACCGATGCCATCCAAAAAGCTTAGCATCGGTGGATTTTTCATTGCATATGCTTCTGCACGACCTAATACAATACAGTTAGTGATGATTAAGCCAACAAAAACAGACAACTGTTTACTCGCTTCAAAAGCGTAGGCTTTGAGTATCTGATCCACAATAATCACCAGTGAAGCGATGATGGTCATCTGGACGATGATTCGAATACTACCAGGAATATGTTTACGGATAGCACTGATACAGGCACCTGAGAAAGCTGTTACTGTTGTCAAAGCCAATGACATAATGAGTGCAGACATCATGTTAGTGGTAACAGCTAATGCAGAGCAGATACCCAGTACCTGAAGTGTAATTGGATTGTTATCAATGAGAGGATCGATAACATTATTTTTTGCTTGGCTTGCCATAAGTTATTTCCCCAATTCCGAATGCATGTTTTTCAGGTAAGGTCCAAAACCTTGGTCACCTAACCAGAATTGTAGAAGGTTGGTGACACCATTACTGGTCAATGTCGCACCAGATAAGCCATCAACTTTATATTCTGCATTAGGTGTACTAGGCTCAACATGCCCACGAATGACGCGTATTTCTACATTACCTTCTTCATCAAAAACTTTCTTGCCAATCCATTGAGCGCGCCATTTAGGGTTGTCAACTTCACCGCCAAGACCGGGTGTTTCAGCATGTTGATAGAAGCGTAAACCACGAATAGTGTTGTAGTCACTCTCCAGAGCTAAAAAGCCATATAACGTTGACCATAAACCATAGCCGTGAACAGGCAGCACCACTTGTTGAATATTGTCACCATCTTTCAGAATATATACAGGTGCGTACTTAGCGCGACGACCAATGCCGGCAATATCATCCTTGTCATCAATATTAATGCTCATTTGCGGGTCAGCTGATGCCGCACGTTGGTCATAACTAACGGGATCGATATCCTTGTCAGCATAATTACCTGTATCTAGATCAATCAATTTCACTTCAAACTGACTGAACAATTCATCAACGCTACCAGACTGATCATTTAAGCCTGTGACAGCAAGAATATTCTTTTTGATGTCAGCTTTCTTATTATCGTCTTGTATCGGCCGTAAGTATACGGCCGCTGTAGATACCAGGACTGAACAAACCAGACATAACAGAATAGCGATAAAGAGTGTTTTTTTCGGATCATCATTAGGCAAATTTAATAACCCACCTAATAATCCTTTTTTTGTATTAGTTTCAGCCATGATGTTAACTTCGCTTCAATCTGCGTTTGATATTGGCCTGAACAACAAAATAGTCGATCAGGGGGGCGAAAATATTGCCAAATAATATGGCCAGCATAATACCTTCTGGGAAGGCTGGGTTCACGACACGAATCATAATCGCCATAAAACCAATCAATGCCCCATATATCCATCGGCCTTTATTTGTCATTGCCGCTGAGACAGGGTCTGTCGCCATAAAGACCATACCAAAAGCAAGGCCGCCCATCGTTAAATGCCAGTACCACGGTACACTAAACATAGGGTTTGTATCACTGCCTATTAGATTAAATAATAGGGTTGTAGCAAACATACCCAAAAATACGCCGAGAATAATCCTAAAATTGGCTACACGGGTATAGATGAGAAAAGCAGCACCGATTAAAATAGCGAGAGTTGATGTTTCCCCTAATGAGCCAGGCATAATGCCAAAGAAGGTTTGAGACCAGCTATAGCCTGCTGACTCAACAGCATCGATGCCACCTGATGCTGCTAGTGCTAATGGGGTCGCACCAGTATAGCCATCGACTGCAGTCCATACTGCGTCACCTGACATAGCTGCAGGATAGGCAAAGTACAGGAATGCACGGCCTGTTAATGCGGGGTTGAGGAAGTTTTTACCCGTACCACCAAATACTTCTTTACCCAAAACGACACCAAAAATGATACCGAGTGCGACCATCCATAACGGTGTTGAAGGTGGAAGTGTGAGGGTGTACAGCATGGAACTGACTAAGAAACCTTCATTGACTTCATGATTCCTGACTGCTGCAAAGATGACCTCAAAAACACCCCCAGCAACGAGTGTGGTGATGTACATGGGTAAAAAGTAAAGCAGCCCGTGGAACATATTAGCGAATAGACTATTGGGATCGTAGGCAATGCCTAACGAGCTCATTATCCAATTACGCCAGCCATCTAAGTCTGTCATGCCCATCTGTGTAATAGCGTTGTTGGCTTGAAAACCTGTATTCCAGAGCATCAATAACAACACAGGGAATGTGGCTACAACAACATAGCTCATTACCCGCTTGAGATCGATAGCATCACGGACGTGGGGAGAGCCTCTTGTTACATCAGCGGGTGAATAAATAAACGTATCCACCATCTCATATAACGCGAAATACTTTTCGTATGGGCCGCCTTTCTGAAATTGTGGCTCGATACGATCAAGAAAACGTCTTAAGCGTGCCATCAACTATCCTTCTATCTCAATTTGTGTCAAATTTGTTCTAAGTGCTGGGCCATAGTCATATTTACCTGAACAGACAAAGGAACATAATGACAAATCTTCTTCGTCGAGTTCCAAACAGCCCAGCTGTTGTGCTGTATCAGTGTCTTTAACCAGCAAAGAGCGCAGTAACTGTGTCGGCAAAATATCCAGTGGCATGACTCGTTCAAAAACACCTACTGGAACCATCGCACGGGGACTGCCATTTTGTGATGTCGTTAAAGGGACATCTTTTTGACGAAAAATGCTCGAAAAGAAAACATTAAGCGAAGAAAATTTGCCTTTACCACCGGGACGAATCCAACCGAGTAACTCACGCTCAACACTTTCAGCAATCACTGAGATTTGATTATGAAAACGGCCTAGATAGGCTGCCCAGTTGTTAGCCGTATGGCCATGCAACACAGAACCAGAAATGATACGAGACTGAATATTCTGAACTTCACCAAACACTAAGTCCTGGGTGCTAGCGCCCAGACGTGTGCGAATTAGGCGGGGCTTGTTTACCAGTGGTCCGGCAAAAGAAACAACGCGCTCAACCCAGAGGCGTCCAGTTGTGAAAAGCTTGCCAATGGCGATGACATCTTGATAACCGATAGTCCATACTGATTTGCTAGCGCTGACCGGTTCAAGGAAATGAATGTGTGTACCCGCTAAACCTGCTGGGTGGGGACCAGAAAAAGTATGAACTTCGATATTATTTTTCTGATTGACTGGAAGGGCTGTGTCTGGAGCCTGGCAGACATAGACTTTTCCTTCTGTCAGTTGACTGAGAATCGTTAAACCATGTTTAAACTCTTCAGCATATTCGCTAATGATAATACTGGGATCAGCGGCAAGAGGGTTGGTATCAATGGCCGTGACAAAAATCGCATCAGGGACAGCTTCAACAGCTGGGGAGCGGCTGTATGGACGTGTGCGGAATGCTAGCCATAAACCTGAGTCAATCAAGTTTTTTGTGATATCTGCACGCTTTAGATTATCGAGATTGTTAGCATCATATTGTTCGAAAGTGATTTCATCATCACCCTCTAACTCAATTACCACTGATTGTAATGCTCGTTTCGCACCACGATTGATGGCTTTTACGATGCCTGCCCCGGGGGAGGTAAATTGAACACCTGGGTTCTTTTTATCAGTGAATAATGGCTGTCCGAGTTTAACTTTCTGGCCTTCTTCCACCATCATCGTAGGTTTCATACCTACATATTCATTACCCAATATGGCTACTGAATTGACTTTATTGCCATCATAGATAGTTTGTTCGGGTTTCCCCGAGATGGGCAAATCTAGCCCTTTCTTAATCGAGAAATGCATACTTCACCTGATCAGGAGACAACGGACGTACCTGCTATCTGTGTTACGTTAAATTCCCAGCTTGTAAGTATAAGTATTGTTTCTGATGAAAGAAAGCAGAAATCCCGATAAATATCAGCTTAAATCATTCATCTGCTTGAATGCGATCAGATTCTTTCAGCCATCTATAGGCAAGAACGAACCCTAAAAAGCTAAACACGCTAGCAATTAAAAATGTCCATATGGCGCCAGGGCTATCCCACATATAACCGCTGAATAAGCTGCCAATCACACCACCGGCACCAAAGCTGGCACTGCTGTATAAGGCTTGTCCTCTCCCTTGTGTTGGCCCTGTGAAATGGCGATGAACCCAAGCAATTGCAGACGCATGAAAACTACCATAACTTGCAGCATGTAATAATTGAGCGAGAATTAGCACAGTAAGGTTTTGCGGAAATAGGGCTATCAAAATCCAACGCAGTGTTGTAAGTAACAGGCTAGCCATGAAGACATTACGGAGTCCGAACTTGGGAAGCCAACGATGCATCACCAGAAATATGGCCACTTCAGCTAAAACACCGAGCGCCCATAATTGTCCAATCAAGCTGCTACTGTAATCATACTGTTCAAGGTAAATGGTATAGAAGGTGTAGTAGGGACCATGACTTGCTTGCATCAATAAGCAAACCAGCAAAAAAGCAATCACGCTGGGTCTTTTTAATAAGGTTCTTAACGACGTTGTTTGGTGATGAGCGGTCTTTGCTGATTCAGGTACTGTAAGGCTAAATAACCAGATACCAATGACACTAAAGAGCAGTGCTGTAGGGACAATGTCAGGTTCAAAATGCTCCAATAAATTGCCTAAAATCACGACAATGGTGATAAAGCCAATTGACCCCCATAAACGCACTTTACTGTAATAATGACTATCTTCACCGAGATGTTGCAGTGTAGTGACTTCAACTTGGGGTAATGATGCATTCCAGAAGAAGCTGAATAGCATCAAAATTATGGCTACGGCAAGGTATGATTGCTCGATGAATATTGCCGAAAATACGATGATGGTGGCAAAGCTAGCGAGTCTTACAATACGCATTCGGCGATCGTAATGGTCTGCTATCCACCCCCAAATATTAGGTGCGATAATTCTTGAGCCCATCAAGATGGCTGTCAGCTCACCAATTTGACTCGGACTAAATCCTTCCCATTTTAGATATAGACTCCAGTAGGGGACTAAGATCCCCAGACAGGCAAAATAGAAGAAGTAAAAGCCGGACAGGCGCCAGTATGGCAATTGGGATAAAGGCACCTGAACGATTTATGCTTGGCCTGGAATGATCGGCGTATCAGTTACGACATCCATATTTTGTGCACGATGACGTAAAACGTGATCCATCAGAACTAGTGCCAACATTGCTTCTGCAATAGGCGTGGCTCGAATACCGACGCAAGGATCATGGCGACCTTTAGTCACAACTTCAATCGCATTTCCTTGAGTATCAATACTACGACCAGGCAAACGTAAACTAGAAGTTGGCTTTAAAGCAATACTGACAAGTAAGTCCTGACCGCTGGTGATGCCACCTAATATGCCACCTGCATGATTACTGAGAAACCCATCAGCCGTGATTTCATCTCGATGTTCAGTCCCTTTTTGAGTAACGGCATCAAAGCCAGCGCCGATCTCAACACCCTTGACCGCATTGATACTCATCATTGCATGGGCGATGTCGGCATCAATACGATCAAATATGGGTTCGCCTAGACCAACAGGAACATGACGAGCCACAACATTAATTCTGGCTCCAACAGAGTTCCCTTCTTTACGTAAGGCATCCATATAGGTTTCGAGTTCGGATTCTTTATCTGGGTCAGGTGAAAAAAAGGCACTTTTTTCTACATGCGACCAGTCCAATGTGTCGATTTTTATCGGCCCTAGTTGTGATAAATACGCCTGTATTTCAATACCATAACGTTCACGAAGATATTTTTTGGCAATACCGCCGGCAGCGACACGCATTGCAGTTTCTCGTGCCGATGAACGTCCACCGCCACGATAATCACGCACGCCATATTTTTGGTGATAAGTGTAATCCGCATGTGCTGGTCTGAACTGATGCATGATGTTGCCGTAATCTTTGGATCGTTGATCAACGTTTTCAATCAACATTCCAATAGGTGTACCTGTTGTTTTGCCTTCAAATACACCAGATAGAATCTTAACTTGGTCAGGCTCACGGCGTTGTGTTTCATGGCGCGATTTACCTGGGCGCCGACGGTCTAAATCTCTTTGGAGATCCGCTTCTGTGAGTTCAAGTCCTGGAGGACAACCATCTACGATACATCCCAAAGCTTGTCCATGACTCTCACCAAAAGTGGTCACAGTGAAGAGTTTTCCAAAGGTATTACCTGACATATCTCATTCCGATTGGCGTTAAGGTTAAACAATAAATAATTTGGCAAAGCCTAAAAAGGCGACAAAGCCAACAACGTCTGTAACGGTCGTTAGCAAAACACTGCCAGACAGAGCCGGATCAATACCAATTCGCTTCAGCCCCAGTGGTATGGTGACCCCAGCTAATGCGGCTGCGACTAAATTAATAACAATGGCGCTACCTATAAGCAGACCCAAAGACAGGCTATTAAACCAGATCACAGTCACGACTGCGATAGCCGTCGCCCATATCAAACCATTGGTGGCGCCTACTAACATTTCTTTGCGCAACAGCCAGCGCTCATTTTTGCTGTTCAACTGACCTAATGCCATCGAGCGAATAACGAGTGTCAATGTTTGACTACCGGCTATCCCCCCCATGCTGGCAACGATTGGCATCAGAACAGCCAGCGCGACTTGTTTTTGGATAGTTGTTTCAAACAGGCCAATCACCCATGAGGCAAGAAAAGCCGTAATTAAGTTAACAGCAAGCCAGATGGAGCGGCGATTGACGCTTTTTTTCACTGTTGCGAAAGTATCTTCATCTTCGCCTAAGCCCGCCATGCTTAACATTGAGTGCTCTGCTTCATCACGAATAACGTCTACAACGTCATCAATGGTGATACGACCAAGTAGACGGTTATCTTTATCTACCACTGGTGCAGAAATCAGGTCATGTTTTTCAAATCGTCTTGCCACATCACGATCAGTCATATTCGCTGGAATAGGATCCACCTGATGTGACATGACTTCACTGACCAATAATGAGCGACTTCGACTGACTACCTGAGAGAGTCTTAACGTGCCAAGGTAGTGATCATTGTGGTCAACAACGTATAAGCTGTCGGTATTTTCCGGTAACTCACCGAGCATACGTAAATAACGTAAAACGACTTCTAAGGTGATATCCGTCCTGACGGTGGTGACGTCGGTGTTCATCAAACCACCGGCGCTATCTTCGTCATAGGCTAAAACGGCTTCAACACGACGCCTGTGTTGAATGTCCATCGCACGTAATATTTCATGCACAACATGATCGGGGAGATCCTGCAGAATATCGGCGATATCGTCTGTATCAAGGTCTTCGGTGGCATTGATGAGATCGGCCGTGTCCATATCCGTCATCAGATCGGTACGGACTTCTTCACCAATATAGGATAGAACCTCACCACGCAGATCGGGATTAATCAGGGGCCAGCAGATTTTTCTTTCGTTAGGTGGTAAAGATTCAAGTAAATGAGCTGTTTCTGCCGGATGTAGGCCCGCCAGTAAACGACGCATTCTGACAAAACGTCCGCTTTGCAATGCATCGGATAAAGCATTGATTGATTGATTAAGGGCGTGGTCGTGGTCCAGCTCAGACATATCCAGTTCTCAACGGTGGAGGTGTTTAGGATTGTGATTAGGCTTTATTTTAGCTTGCTTAGCCTTTACTGGATAGCGTGAGATAGCTCGTGGCTACTGAAATACTCTGTTTTAGTGAGATTTTTTCCTATCAAAATCATTCATTACAGCCATGCTAATGTTTATTACCTTCTAACTTAGTGGTTGGGGCCATTAATATTTTCTAATAACAAATCAAGGGCTATGGGATCCGTTGTATTCATAATATCCAATGTATTGAGTGGTAACTCACTCAAATTGGTTTCATTGATCACCTGTTTCACTTCAAGTATTGCATTGGGATGCATACTGAAGTTTTCCAAGCCCATGGCAAGTAAGAGTCTGGTATAGCGTGGATCGCCAGCCATTTCACCACACATGGATACATCGACATTGTGCTGTTTACCCGCTTGCAGCGTCATATAGATTAGTCGTAATACGGCAGGGTGCAGCGGGTCGTAAAGGTAGTTGACGTGATCATCTATACGGTCTATGGCAAGTGTATATTGGATGAGATCATTGGTACCAATCGAGAGAAAGTCGACATGCTGTGCGAAAATTTCGGCACAGACTGCACTCGCTGGCACCTCAATCATAGCGCCTACCTGAATATGATGATCGTATTCCAGATGCTCTTTATCTAATTCCTGTTTACATTGCTCCAGCATGTTTTTGGCTTGAACTAACTCATTCAAGGTGGAAATCATTGGGAACATGATTTTGATTTTGCCGTAAGCCGAGGCGCGCAAAATGGCTCTTAATTGGGTACGAAACATAGTTGGTTGAGTCAAACATAGACGAATCGCACGCATGCCCAGTGCCGGATTGGTCACAACCGTCTGGTTCAGGTTGCGTCCACCATCGACTGTTTTATCTGCGCCAAGGTCAAAGGTACGTATGGTGACTGGCTGATTATTCATACCTTCAACCACATCACGGTATGCTGACAATTGCTCTTCCTCCTCAGGAGGGGACAACCGGTTCATGTATAAGAACTCAGTACGGTAAAGCCCAATACCTTGAGCGCCGGCACTACTAATAGTGGTGACATCCTCTGGCAATTCGGCATTAGCTAACAGCGTGACGGATTTGCCATCCCGTGTTTTAGTGGGTTGAGATTTATATCGACTGAGCGAAGATATATGCTCACGGAAAGCAATCAATCTGCCTTCATATTCAAACTGGGTGCGTTCATCTGCCCCCAATAGCATCACACCTGTCTCGCCATCGACAATCAGCGGTTCGTTATCCTGTACATAGCGTCGGACTGACTCAACCCCTACGATGGCAGGAATACCTAAGCTTCTCGCTAAGATAGTTGTGTGAGATGTAGCGCCACCGTGTTCGGTGACAAAAGCCACAATTCCCTGATGTTGCATCAGTACGGTATCTGCCGGGGTCAGATCTTCAGCGATAATGATGTGGCCTTTGAGTCGGCCATCAGGAATTTCGTGATCAGCGACTTCCTGATCCGCCAGAATACGATGAATACGGTTGACCACATGATCCACATCATCACGGCGCGTACGGAGGTAAGGATCATCCATTTCATTAAAGACATTGATCAAGGCGTCACGCTGCAATTGTAAGGCCCATTCGGCATTACAACGGCGCTGACGGATCATATCGACCGGAATCTTATTCAGCGAAGAGTCGCTTAACATTAATAGATGTGTATCAATGAAAGAAGTGACATCAGCTGGGGCATTTGCTGGAATATGATTACGAATGGATTTTAATTGTTGTTTTGCTTGATCAATGGCATCAAGAAAACGATCCACTTCCTGTTCAATAGCAAAAGCCGGTATGAGATATTCACGAACATCTGGTTGATTATGAAAAAGAATATGGGCACGGCCCATAGCAATGCCACGAGAGACGCCAATACCTTGCAACTCAAGTGTCATTCACCTTCTCCAAAATAATCATTTATCAGGGTATCTAAGGAAGCTAATGCCTGTTCCGCATCTTCACCTTCAGCAGTGACTGTAATTTCTGAGCCTTTTGCGGCTGCCAGCATCATCACACCCATAATACTTTTTCCATTCACCGTTCTGTTTTCTCTTGAGACGGTAATGTTAGCTTGGTGAGCTGATGCCGTTGTGACGAATTTAGCTGCGGCTCTGGCATGCAACCCTAGTTTATTAATTATTGTGAATGTTCTTGTCATCATTTTCTTGAGTAGCCTGTGTGATGACAGCGAACTACGCCCTCTTGTCCACCACTTAACGCTTTTATTTCGAGCTCTTCTAAATTAAGGGCTGGGTAATTTAAAACACGTATCAACATAGGAAGATTGAGACCCGAAACCACCCGGATATCTGTTCTATCAGATACGGCGCACGCTATATTACTAGGCGTTGAACCGAACATGTCAGTCAGTATGAGAATACCGTGACCTTGATCAAGTTTTTTTAAGTCTTCATCCATTTCTAATCGAATGGCTTCCGGGTTATCTTTGGTTTCGATAGAAATGACTTTCGTCGGAAGAGGGCAGCAAGATAACATTTGACGAGCGGTATTGATGAGCTCTGTACCGATGTTATTGTGCGAAACGAGTAAAACGCCTACGGTCATATTAGTTCTCTATAAAAACAGCCATGGCTGTAGATAGACAAATTGGCTCAGCCTCTGTCTTTAAACGATAATGAATGTAATAGATATATGACATGTCATCAAGTTAATGTGAAATGCTCATTGCTGAATTTGCTGTTGTTGCCGGTATTTTAGCTGTTCATTCGCATTATTTGTCATTCTTTGCATTTTTAACCAGGTCAGCAACCGTACACTGAACGAGGATGGATTTGATAATGACAGGTGTAGCGTTGGTGCGGCTATGTCCAGAATCCGTTCCTTACTCTGGTTTCCTTCAAGTTGACTCTCCTGCTTTAATGTCTCATGCAGGTTTAGCTGAAAGTGTAATGGGCAGGTATCCAGCACGTGCGCGCTGCCAAAATGTTGCCTGATATTGATTGTGCCGAGCTCTCTTGTATTGAGGAGATCTTTCAGTATGGACGGTGCAGTCGCTATCAATTCATGTTTGTGACGATGAATATCAACCACATCATCAGCAACAAATTGATGACCTTCACTAATCAGTTGAAGAGCCAGACTGCTTTTGCCTATGCCTGGTGGGCCTTTGATGAGAACACCTAAACCATCAACACAGACCATCACTCCATGAAGTGAGAGGTGTTGGCTAGTTTGAGGCACGATTAATCTTCGTCGATGGAGAGAAGTAACTCAAAAATCTGTTCTGCGCTATTTGCATTGCGCAGTTTCTGGCAGATTTCCGGATCGCGAAATAAAGTCACTAGGCGTGACAAATGTTGTAGGTGATGGTCGGTATCTTCTTCAGGTACGAGTAGACCAAAAGCAATATCGATAGGTTGGTTGTCAACGGATTCAAAAGGAACGGGTGTTTCGAGTGTGAGCATAGCGGCGATGGTATGAGTCAGTCCGGGGACTCGGGCGTGAGGTATAGCCACGCCCTTGCCCAGTCCTGTACTGCCTAGTCTTTCTCGTTCTAATAACACCTGAAATATTTTTTCTGCTGTTGTCGCATTCGTATTACTGGCTAACTTCTGACTTAAGTTTTCCAGTACTTTCTTTTTGCTCGTAGCATTGTCATGAAAGCTGATACTGTCAGCGTTAACCAATAATGCGGCAATTAGCATAAAAAAGAATCTCTTATTAGTTGACGTTGTGCTTCATTTCGGCACCGACTGACTGATGATGATCGGTGATTTTATCTTTGTGTTTAATGATTTGACGGTCCAGCTTGGCAACCAGATTCTCAATAGCAGAATACATGTTTTCATTTTCATCTGAGGCGAACAAGTCTGCGCCGCTGACATGAACAGTCGCTTCCGCTTTCTGACGTTGTTTTTCTACTGATAACACAACATGAACATTGGTCATGTGATCAAAATGGCGAGTCAGTTTTTCGAATTTTTTGTTGACGTGATCGCGTAAGCTGTCAGTGATTTCGATATGTTGTCCGCTTAAATTTAACTGCATAATGTTGGACTCCTTTTGAGTGATGATAACTGGTTTTACACCAGTCGTTTACGCTCATTCGATGGCGCAATTGCCAACGTTTCACGATATTTTGCAATTGTTCGTCTGGCGACATTAATACCTTGTTCTCCGAGGATATCGGCAATTTTACTGTCGCTCAATGGTTTTCGTGGATTTTCAGCTGCAACCAGTTTTTTGATGATAGCGCGAATCGCTGTAGCTGAGCATTCTCCGCCCGCCTCAGTACTGACATGGCTGGAGAAAAAGTATTTCAGTTCAAAAATTCCGCGAGGTGTATGTAAGTATTTGCGCGTTGTGACCCTGGAAATCGTTGATTCGTGCATTTCCACGGCTTCAGCAATATCGGCCAATACCAACGGCTTCATCGCTTCCTCACCAAAATCAAGAAAGTCTTTTTGTCTGTCAATAATCGCTTCGGTGACTTTTAATAAGGTTTCGTTGCGACTTTGTAAGCTTTTCAGAAACCAGCGTGCTTCCTGCAGATTATTTTTCAGATAGGTATTTTCGGCGCTGTTATCAGCCCGATTGATCAGTTGCGCGTAGTGTTCAGCTATTTGCAAGCGTGGAGCATTATCAGGATTAAGAGATAAGACCCACTGACCTTTTGATTTTCTGGCATACACGTCTGGAACGATATATTCCGTCGTATCAGTCTGGATTTGACTGCCGGGGCGCGGGTTTAAAAGCTGGATAGAGCGAACCAATTCGGTCAATTCATCATCCGACACTTTCAAAGCACGCTTAATTTGGGCGTAATCGCGTTTGGCCAATGTATCCAGATGTTTATCAATTAACTCTCTCATCAGATCAATATGAGGTAGACCTGAGGCTTCATACACCCGAAGTTGAATCAGTAAACATTCTCGTAAGTCCCTGGCTGCAACGCCGACAGGATCAAAATGCTGTATACGGTGAAGCACGGTCTCGATTTCATCTAACTCTATTTCAGCAAATTCTTCACCTAAGCTTGCTTGGATATCGTCGAGAGAAGTTTTCAGGTAGCCATCATCTTCAATTGAATCAATAATGATAGTCGCGATAGCTTCTTCGATTTCAGTGAAATGAGTCAGCCGCATTTGCCAAAGCAGGTGTTGCTGCAGCGAGTCAGTGCTCTCGTCCTGATTCTCGCGTTCCATATCACCGTCATGAATAACATTGCTGTTACTGGTACTGACGGGTTGATAATCGTAGGTATCTTCCCACTGGCTATCTACAGGAAGATCTTCGGGAATATTCTGATTGTCGAGCTCACTGATTTCGCGACTGGTCTGATCTTCGGTGTTTGATTTGCGTGCGTTCTCGTCAACTTCAAAGTCTTCTTCAACTTCGAGCAAAGGGTTGGTTTCGAGTGCTTCCTGAATTTCTGTTTGTAACTCAAGCGAAGACAATTGCAGCAAACGAATGGCTTGCTGTAATTGCGGAGTCATTGACAGACTCTGGCCTACACGCAGCTGTAATGAGGGTTTCACGAGAATTCTTTATGTGTTTTGACGACCATGTAAATATGTTACCGCAAGTCTTATGCCATTGCCTACAGCTACATACAAAATCTTAACTGTAGATTTATTTAATCAGGCCTAAACGATCACAAATGGTGAGTGTCGGGTCAACCTTATTCATGGTGTAGAAATGTATACCCGGTACACCTAAATCGATTAATTGCTGAGTAAAGTCAGTTAAAAAATCAACGGTGAACGCAGTCATTGATGCCGTATCATCGTAAAAAGCTTCGAGTTTCTTGCGAAGCCAACGAGGGATTTCGGCACCACAACCTGCTGAAAAACGAGCTAGCTGGGCATAGTTATTGATGGGCATAATGCCCGGAATGATAGGAATATCAATGCCTTGTTGTTCACAGGCATCAACAAAATAACGATATGCATCAATATTGTAGAAATATTGTGTAATCGCACTATTCGCACCTGCATCCACTTTACGTTTGAAGTTGATAAGGTCATGTTCAGCAGACTGTGCTTGCGGGTGTACTTCAGGATAGGCGGCTACTTCGATGGTAAAGAAGTCACCTGTTTCTTTTCGAATAAACTCAACCAGCTCACTGGCATAACGAAAGTCACCTGGTGCTTGCATACCTGATGGCAGATCACCACGAAGTGCGACAATGCGGTGAATATTATTATTGCGATAGGTATCCAGTAATGCACGGATACGTTCCGCGGATGAGCCTACACAAGAAAGGTGGGGGGCGGCATCAATGTTAGTCACTGCATGCTGCTTTTGAATGTCTATTACCGCATCCATCGTATTGTCTTGTGTTGAACCGCCTGCGCCAAAGGTCACTGAGAAAAACTCAGGTTTAAGAGGGGCAAGCTGTTCTCGGACACTACTTAAATTGGCAATGCCTTTTTCCGTTTTTGGGGGAAAGAATTCGCAGCTTAAAGTGAGATTTTTGGCCATATCCATTAACTTTGATTAGAAAAATGGGCTGAAAACTCAGCCCATTTTTAGATTGATTAAAGATTAATATCTGTAGTGTTCAGGTTTGAATGGACCTGTTTTTTCCAGCCCCAGATATTTTGATTGCTCGTCTGTCAGCGTAGTCAGGTTGGCACCAATCCGACCCAAGTGCAGTTGTGCGACTTTTTCATCCAGTTTTTTCGGCAATACGTAGACTTTATTTTCATAATTGTCAGTATTTTGCCATAACTCGATTTGTGCCATGACCTGATTAGTGAACGAGGCTGACATCACAAAGCTTGGATGACCGGTTGCACAGCCAAGATTCACCAGACGACCTTCAGCTAACAGAATGATGCGTTTACCATCAGGGAAGATAACGTGATCAACTTGCGGCTTGATGTTCTCCCATTCATATTTACGCAGGGAAGCGACATCAATTTCTGAATCAAAGTGACCAATATTGCAAACGATGGCTTCATTTTTCATCTTCAGCATATGGTCATGGTTGATAACATCGATGTTACCTGTTGTGGTGACGAAGATATCGCCCATTGCTGCCACATCATCCATAGAAACAATGCGGTAGCCTTCCATGCTGGCTTGAAGCGCACAGATTGGATCAATTTCAGTCACCATAACGGTGGCGCCCATGCCACGGAATGCCTGTGCACAGCCTTTACCCACATCACCGTAACCTAAAACAACGCAGATTTTGCCGGCGATCATCACGTCCGTGGCGCGTTTAATACCGTCGAGTAGTGATTCACGGCAACCATAAAGGTTATCAAACTTGGATTTAGTGACAGAGTCATTGACGTTAATGGCTGGCACTTTCAATGTGCCTGCTTTCATCATTTCATACAGACGGTGAACACCGGTGGTTGTCTCTTCTGACAGGCCTTTCACGTCATTTAGTAACTCTGGATACTTGTCATGCATTATCTGAGTTAAATCGCCACCATCGTCCAGAATCATGTTCGGACGCCAGTTGTCTGGACCCATGATCGTTTGTTCGATACACCAAACCGCTTCTTCTTCTGTCTCACCTTTCCAGGCAAATACTGGAATACCTTGATCAGCAATTGCGGCTGCGGCATGGTCTTGTGTCGAGAAAATATTGCATGATGACCAGCGAACTTCAGCGCCGAGTTCGACTAAGGTTTCAATCAATACGGCTGTCTGAATCGTCATATGTAAGCAGCCGGCGATACGAGCACCTTTCAGTGGCGCTTGGCCAGCATACTCTTCACGTAAGGCCATTAGACCTGGCATTTCGCTTTCAGCAATTTTAATTTCTTGATGGCCCCATTTAGCCAAGCTGATGTCAGCAACTTTATAATCAGGGGTTAAATTTTCGATTGGTGATTCCATTGTTCGTTTCCTCAAATTCTTTTATAAACCGGCAGCGTCGCGTAATACATCTGCCATATCTGTTCTTTCCCAGCTAAAATCAACATCTTCACGGCCAAAGTGACCATAAGCCGCTGTTGGTTGGTAGATAGGTTTGATTAAATCGAGCATCTTAATTAAGCCAACTGGTCGTAAATCAAAGTGTTCACGAACCAGGGCGACCAGTTTTTCTTGAGAAATTTTTCCGGTACCAAATGTCTCTACACTGATAGAAGTCGGATCAGCCACACCAATGGCATAAGACACCTGGATTTCACAGCGATCGGCTAAGCCTGCGGCAACAATGTTCTTCGCTACATAACGACCTGCATAAGCCGCACTGCGATCGACTTTTGATGGGTCTTTACCAGAGAAAGCACCACCACCATGACGAGCCATACCACCATAGGTATCAACGATGATTTTTCTGCCTGTCAGACCACAGTCGCCGACAGGACCACCGATAATAAATTGTCCGGTAGGGTTGATATGGATTTTTGTATCTTTAGTTAGCCATTCAGAGGGCAGTGTGGGTTTGATAATGCTTTCCATCACCGCTTCATGAAGACTGGCTTGTGAAATATCCGGGCTGTGCTGTGTGGATAATACAACGGCATCAATACCAACAGGTTTTCCATCTTCATAGATGAATGTCACTTGGCTTTTAGCATCTGGACGTAGCCAGCTTAACTCGCCATTTTTACGAACTTCTGATTGGCGTTTTACCAGACGGTGTGCGTAGGTAATCGGTGCTGGCATGAGAACATCAGTTTCGTTACTGGCATAACCAAACATTAAACCCTGGTCACCCGCGCCCTGATTTTCTTCTGTGTCTCTATCAACGCCCATGGCGATGTCAGAGGATTGTTTACCAATAAGAGACATAACCGCACAGGTTTGGCCATCAAAACCCACATCTGAGCTGTTATAACCGATATCGGTGATGGTTTTACGAACAACATCTTCGAGATCGACCCATGCTGAAGTACTGATTTCACCAGCAACGATGGCGGTGCCTGTCTTTACTAATGTTTCACAAGCCACGCGAGCATGGGGATCTTGGCGAAGAATTTCATCCAAGATGGCATCTGAAATTTGATCGGCAACTTTGTCTGGGTGGCCTTCCGATACAGATTCAGAAGTGAAAAGATAATTGCTACTCATAGTCAACTTCCTCATTACAATGAGATTGTGGTAATGATAGTTGTGCTATTTGAGGGGGAATAAATCTCGCTCATTACTATCAGTTACCTGTTAATAATGAACGCAGTTAAATAATGGAGTATTGAATAAGCCTAGCAGGTTAACCACCTGTTGCAGCGTTCCTTATTCGAAATGACATATTAATCTATATAGAGAATTTTTCAAGCTTAATTATCTTCACAAAGTCGTCACACAGCGTGGTCTAGAGCGTTAATCGGTCTCCATTTTGTTTCATCCATAGCTTGTGTTCTTTGTATGTAGGACAGATGTCCGCTACCAACTGCCAGAAAGCCTTTGAGTGGTTATGATGCCTGAGGTGACAAAGCTCATGAAGGATGACGTAATCAATGACTTTGTCAGTGGCCATGATAAGTTTCCAATTTAGCTGAATATCGCCCGAGCGATAACAGCTTCCCCAGCGAGCTTTATAGGTTTTTATGGTAAGACTTTTAGGAAAGAACTGATACGCTTCTGCCAATTGAAAAAATCGTGATGTCAGAATTTCATTAGCCTGTTGCCGGTACCATTTTTCCAGTTGACGTTTAATACCTTCTGCCGATATATCTTTTTTCTTGGTATAGAGCTGTATGCGATTGTCGATGTGTTTAATGGTATTTTCAGCGCTGCTGGTATGAATATCTAATTGATACATGTTCCCTAGAAATAAAAAAGACTCCCCATCTGCGTAAACGGTGTCTCTGGTGACTGGCAGTTGTTCAAGTTTTTGTTTTATCCACGCCCTTTTTTTATCCACAAAGTCTTGTGCTGTTTTGACTGCAAGTGTCGTTGGTATCCGCACAATGACTTCACCTTGCTTAATAACCAACGCCATACTTTTACGGCGTGAACTGCGAATAATGGTGTAATCAAAGCCTTCAGGGTGTGTATGTGTCATAAATAATCGTTATAAGCAGATTTTTGTCAGCTGATTTGAGAAAATGTCCCATTAATCTACGTCAATTGAATCATGTCATCATCATTATCTTTTATAGACTCCAGAAAATTATCCGTTGCACCCATGTTGGATTGGACCGACCGTGATTTTCGTTATTTGTTACGGCTTATTTCGAAACATGCTTTGCTCTACACAGAAATGGTGACCATAGGGGCGTTGATTCATGGTGATAGACAGCGATTTTTAGCACATGATGCCGCTGAATATCCGTTGGCACTTCAACTGGGCGGTTCTGACCCCGCTGCTTTGGCTGAGTGTGCCAGGATGGGCGAAGATGCTGGTTATAGTGAAATTAATCTGAATGTCGGCTGCCCAAGTGACAGAGTGCAATCGGGCAGTTTTGGCGCTTGCTTGATGGCTGAACCGAATTTAGTCGCTGAAGGCGTAGCGGCGATGAAAAACGCGGTGACTATACCAGTGACTGTTAAAACCCGTTTGGGCATAGATGAGCACGACAGTTATGAGTTTCTGACTCATTTCGTTGATGCTGTATCAGCTGCAGGCTGTAATATTTTCATTCTACATGCCCGTAAGGCCTGGCTTAAAGGCTTAAGTCCAAAAGAAAATCGTGATGTGCCACCCCTGGATTATGAACGTGTTTATCACATCAAAAAGGACTATCCACACCTACACATCGATATTAATGGCGGTATTCATAGTTTGGTAGAAGCCCAGCAGCATCTGCAATATGTGGATGGCGCCATGCTGGGTAGAGCGGTTTATCATGACCCGTACCTGCTTATCGATGCGGATGAACGCATTTTTCTGCAAGCGGCTACTGACAAGCCAAGTCGACATGATGTCATTGAAGCTATGTTGCCGTATATCGAGCAAAGAATGAAACAAGGACGACCGCTGAAATCTATCACACGACATTTACTAGGTTTATTTCAAGGCCAACCAGGTGCTAGACGCTGGCGGCGGCATTTAAGTGAGAATGCCCACTTAGGAGACGCAGGCATTCACACAGTTCAACAAGCCTTAAGTCTGGTCGACAAGGTTTAGTTTCTGAGGCCAGTGCCTTTTTTCAACAGATATAAGGCATATACGGTGAGTGCTACGATGAACAGCATGATGATGCCAAAGGCTGCCATGATAGGGATATCTGAAATACCCAGCATACCGTAACGAAAAGCATTGACCATGTACAAAATAGGGTTCAATAGTGAAACGTTTTGCCAGAAGTCTGGCAATAAATCGATAGAGTAAAACACTCCACCCAGATAGGTTAGCGGGGTTAGAATGAAGGTCGGGATGATGGCAATTTCATCAAAACTGCGTGCATAAATCGCATTGATGAACCCACCCAATGCAAATAAAACCGCACTGAGAAATACCATGCTGATGGTAATAAAAATATGTTCCACCGGCAGGTGAGTAAAGAACAGTGATACCAGTGTCACGATAATCCCCACACACAGCCCCCGAGCCGTACCACCTGCGACATAACCTGCCAAAATCAAGTAATTCGGAATGGGTGCCACAATCAGCTCTTCAATGTGATTTTGGAACTTGGCACTGAAGAACGAGGAGGCCACATTTGAATAGGCATTATTGATCACGGCCATCATGATAATGCCGGGCACGATATATTCAATGTAACTGAAACCACCCATTTCACCAATACGGCTACCTATGAGATTACCGAAAATGATGAAATATAAAGTCATCGTAATGGCTGGGGGCAAGATGGTCTGCGGCCATATTCTGAAGAAACGACGGATTTCACGATATAGCAATGTGGAAAAGGCGACCCAGTGTCTTTGGCGACGAGTTGGTGTCATAGGTATTACTCCGACTTCTCAACAAGGTTGAGAAATAATTCTTCCAAACGATTTACTTTATTTTTCATGCTGGTGACTTCAATACCTGTATGACTCAGTTGTTCAAAAACACTGTTTAACGATTCACCACGGTGAATTTCAACCTCTAAAGTGGTGTTATCGATTTGTTGATAATCGAATCCTTTGAGCTGGAATGTATCGTTTAGTGGTTCTTTGAGGTCTAAAACAAAGGTTTCTTTATCAAGGCGATTGAGTAGGGACTTCATATCGGTGTTTTCAATTATCTGCCCTTTATCGATAATCGCGATGTTGCGACATAGACTCTCGGCTTCTTCAAGATAATGTGTCGTCAATATAATGGTGGTGCCTTCGGCATTAATTTTTCTCAAAAATGTCCACATGGAACGACGAAGCTCAATGTCAACGCCAGCAGTTGGTTCATCTAAAATCAATAATCTTGGATTGTGAACCAACGCTCGGGCAATCATCAGTCGACGTTTCATGCCACCTGACAGGGAGCGAGAAGGGGTGTCTCTTTTTTCCCATAAACCCAGCTGTTTGAGTAACTCATCTGCTCTTGGCTCAGCTTGGCTTGTGGGCATACCATAATAGCCGGCCTGGGCGACAAGGATATGCTTAACCTGCTCAAAACCGTTAAAGTTAAACTCTTGTGGGACCAGTCCGATATAGCTTTTAGCTTGTTCAGCATCGATGTCCAGGTCCGTATCAAAAACCTGGATAGATCCTGTACTTTTAGTCACCAGTGAGGTGATAACACCGATAGTCGTTGATTTTCCCGCACCATTAGGCCCGAGCAAAGCAAAAAAATCACCTTGCTCTACATCCAGGTTAATTTCTTTTAAGGCTTGCATGCCATTGCGGTAAGTTTTGCTTAGATTCTTGATAGATAATGCTTTCACTGTCTCTCTCAAGCGTGATAAAGGTGGCTAGGTTATCATGCCAACAGCGAGATGAGAATTTTGAAAAATATGTTTAGACAATCCCCTCCCAAAACAATAGATGAATTAATGCGGCGCTGTCAGCAAATCGCTGGAAAAAGCTTAGGTCAGATTGCACAGGAGTTGAGTTGCGCTGTACCTGCAGATCTCATGAGGAATAAAGGATGGGTTGGTCAGCTATTAGAGGCCTGTCTTGGTGCTGATGCCGGTAATCAGGCTGAACCAGATTTTATCTCCTTAGGCATTGAATTAAAAACCTTACCTTTAAACGCCAATGGTGAACCGAAAGAGTCGACCTATGTTTGCACTGTTTCAACAGGCGAATACGAAGCCTTAAGTTGGGACAATAGTTGGGTAAAAAGAAAACTCTCACATGTATTGTGGATACCCATTGAGGCTGACTCATCTATTCCGCTTGCTGAGCGTTACATTGGGAGTGGCTGGTTATGGCAACCTGACCCGTCAGAAGAAAATTTATTAAAAGCTGACTGGGAAGAATTGATGGATCGTTTAACGATGGGAGAGCAGTCTGAACTGACAGCCAGAGAGGGGCAATATTTACAAGTCAGACCTAAAGCAGCACACAGTCGAGTTCTTGCAAAAAGTTCGGATAGTGAAGGCGAAACGGTTTTTATGAATCCTCGCGGTTTTTATCTAAGAACCGTTTTTACCAAGCAGTTACTCGCGAAGGCGTTAAATTGATGGTAACGTTGCAAAATTAATGGACTAATTTTGTTTTACTCGGAAAAGTAGAGAGACATGCTAAACGCACTAGTTATCGATAGCTCACCAGATTTTTGTGAGCATATGTTCAATTTATTAGAGTCGGCTGGTTTCAACGTAGATACCGCCAAAACAGGTGGCGAAGGCTTGGTAAAAGCCGCGGCAGGAAAGTATCGTTTAGTGTGCTGTTCTGACAATCTGTCTGACTATGCCAGTAGTGAGTTTTGTAGTCAGCTCAGAGCTTTGAAGGGCTACGATTTTGCCACGCTGTTAGTGCTAACAGAGCATGATAATTCAAAGATTCTTAAACAGGCACTGTTGGCTGGTGCGACTGATATCTTCAGTAAAAGTGATATGTCAGAAATGGATACTTATCTTTGTCGAATCAGCCAGCGTGAGACACGACAATTAAGTGGGCGAGTTCTATTTATCGAAGACTCCCGGGTACTGCAAACCATTATTATCGATTTGTTGACAGATATGGGGCTGGATGTTGACGCCTACAACTATGCCGAAAGTGCATGGGAAGCCTTCAAAGGTGGTGACTACGATCTGGTCATTACAGATATCATGCTTGAAGGCAGTATGAGTGGCATTACGCTGGTACGAAAAATTCGGCGTATGCAAAGTGAATATAGCAATGTGCCCATTATTGCTACGTCTGGTTTTGACAATATGTCTCGCAAGATTGAACTATTCCATCTTGGCGTTAATGACTATGTGTCAAAACCGATTGTGCGTGAAGAGTTGAGACAGCGTGTATTTAATCATGTCACCAGCTACCAGACGACACAGGAACTGCGTACCCAGCAAAAGTCTTTACACAGTCTGGCTATGCTGGATGATACGACGGGCTTATTTAATCGTCATGCACTTCGCGAATTCGCAGGTAAATACTTCAGTGAGGCTTACCGCTTTAGTCGTTGTTTATCTCTGGCTGTGATTGATATCGATCACCTCAAAGAAATCAACGAACATCATGGTTTTGAACGTGGTAATCAGATGTTAGCTGAGCTTGGTTCATGGTTGAAACGTCATGTGCGTGACGTGGATCTTGTTGCTCGCTGGGCTGGTGATGAGTTGGTTTTACTTTTGCCTGAGTGCGACCTAGCTTCAGCAAAAAATATGATGGATCGCATGGTGCAACGTTTGAGAAAACTCAAACCAGCTGACTTAGACGTGACCGTCAGTGTCGGGATTGCTCAATTACGGCCAACAGATAACGATAATCTCAACAGTTTGTTTGAGTTAGCAGATAAAGCAATGTATCAGGCTAAAATGGCGGGACGTAATTGCGTTAAAGTGTATACAGAGCCTGAATCCATTCCCGAGTTGAGTGATAACGATTAGCCGTAAAGCTGTTTAAAGAGTTCACACTGGTCTTTGTCCAGCATGAAGATACCGTGGCCACCGTTTTCTAACTCTAGCCAGGTAAACGCAATCTCCGGCCATTTATCATCCACAGCGAGATCGGTGTTACCTACTTCAATAAATATCAGACCATTTTCTGTCAAATGATCGGCCGCACCGGAAAGAATTTTTGTGACTAAGGCTAAACCACTATCATCTGCTTCAAGTGCTGAGTTTGGCTCATGTCGATACTCTTCAGGCAAAGAAGCCATTTCCTCTGCTCCCACATAGGGCGGATTACTGATAATCAGATCATATTTTTCATCGGTAGATATCTTTTGCCATATATCCGACTCAAGCAACGTCAGTTCATCCTCTAATCCATATTTCTGACGATTTACTCTAGCGACATCTAAGGCATCAGAACTGATATCACTGGCTGTGACTTCAGCTTGCTCAAAGGCCATTGCCAATGCGATAGCAATACAACCACTACCAGTACACATATCTATAATTCGTGTGATGGAGTCAGGTGCAGCGACCCATGGTTGGAACTGTGTTTCTATTAATTCAGCAAAAGGGGAGCGGGGAATAAGGACACGTTCATCCACAAAAAAAGGTAAACCAGCAAACCAGGCTTCATTGGTGAGATAAGGTAGTGGAATACGTTTCTCAATCCGCTTTTCAATAGCGATGAGTAGGGTCCGCTTCTCATCCTGCGTGAGTCTGGCGTCGAGAAATACATCCGGAAGCGTATCGACAGGAAGATGCAAACTACTCAGTAACAATTGTGATGCTTCATTAAATGCATCCTCATTACCATGACCAAAAAATAATCCCGCTTCATTGAAGCGGGATGTAGACCATCGTAAAAAATCACGAAAAGTATTTAATTCAGATTGAACAGCTAGGTAATCAATCATACGTTTTGTGTGATATCAACAAAGTGACCAGCTATCGCAGCTGCTGCAGCCATGGCGGGGCTAACTAAATGTGTTCTTCCACCTTGCCCCTGACGGCCTTCAAAGTTGCGGTTTGACGTCGATGCACAATGCTCACCTGCTTCGAGACGGTCCGCGTTCATGGCCAGACACATTGAGCAGCCCGGGTCACGCCATTCAAAACCGGCTTCGATAAAGATTTTATCCAAACCTTCTTGCTCTGCTTGTTGTTTAACTAAACCAGAGCCAGGCACAACCATGGCCTGTTTCACACTGTCAGCGACTTTACCGCCCTGAATGGCTTCTGCAGCTTCACGCAGATCTTCAATGCGAGAGTTTGTGCAGGATCCAATGAATACTCGGTCTAAATAGATATCTGTAATCGGCTGATTAGCTTGTAGCCCCATATATTTGAGCGCTTTTTCCATGCCGTTGCGTTTAACTGCATCTGATTCTTTGACAGGATCGGGAATAGACGAGTCAACTGAAACAACCATCTCAGGAGACGTGCCCCAAGTGACTTGAGGTTTAATTTCTTCTGCTTTGAGTACCACGACTTTATCAAAATGAGCACCATCATCTGAGTGAAGTTCACGCCAGGCGTTGACGGCTTTATCCCAGTTTTCACCAGAGGGCGAAAAAGGACGGTCTTTCAGATAGTTAATCGTGGTTTCGTCAACCGCAATCATCCCCGCACGCGCGCCAGCTTCTATGGTCATATTACAGACCGTCATGCGACCTTCCATACTCAAAGCCTGAATCGCTTCACCGGCAAATTCGATGGCATAGCCTGTACCACCTGCAGTACCGATTTCACCAATGATAGCCAGAACGATGTCTTTCGCTGTGATGCCGGGTTTAACCTGACCCTCGACACGCACTTGCATGTTTTTGGACTTACGTTGAATCAGGCATTGAGTAGCCATGACATGTTCGACTTCGGAAGTACCAATACCAAACGCTAGCGCACCGAAAGCACCATGAGTTGATGTGTGAGAGTCACCACAAACTACCGTCATACCAGGCAGTGTTGCGCCTTGCTCGGGGCCAACAACATGCACAATACCTTGCCGTAAATCATTTAATCCAAATTCAGTGATACCAAATTCGACGCAGTTGCTATCGAGCGTATCTACTTGCAAACGTGAAATAGGGTCAGCAATCCCTTGTTCGCGATGTGAAGTAGGGACGTTATGATCTGGCGTCGCTAAAATTGAATTTAGGCGATAAGGTTTACGTTCAGCTAAACGGAGCCCTTCGAATGCTTGGGGGGAAGTCACTTCATGAACCAGGTGACGATCAATGTAGAGTAAAGCTGTCGTGCCATCTGACTCAGAACGAACGACATGTTGTTCCCAAAGCTTATCGTAAAGTGTTTTTGCTGACATATCTCTATTAAAACCGATTAGTGAGTTATAAGTATCCTGGCATTATACAGCGTCAGAGATGTAAGCTCTATCTGAACTGATGGCAAAAAAAAACGGGTAACCCGAAAGTTACCCGTTTCATTTTTACTGCTAAGGAAAAGTGATTATTCCATATTAGCGTGTCTGTATCGCATTTCTTCTTCTGGAATACCTTTCTCATGGATAAGATGAGAAACGATGGCTTCCAAGAAAATCAATGTCGATAATTCAAACATAGTACCCATAGGCATGCCCTTTGTAGGAGCAAAGCTATCATCGTTACCAATTTGAATTGTCTTGTCCGCTATATCACCAATCGTTGAACTAGCTTTAGAGCAGATTAATACTACTTTAGCGTTCTCCGATTTAGCTTTGTTCGCGAATGAAACCAACTGAGTTGTTTCACCTGAACCTGAGATAACGATTAATAAATCGCCTTCACGGATGCTAGGTGTGCTGATTTCACCTTGAACGTATACGGTGTAACCACTATGCATCAACCTCATACCCAAGAAGTTACCAACAAGACGTGAACGTCCGGCACCTGTAATGAAGATGCGTTTAGCACCATCACACATGGCAACGAATTCAGCTTCAAGAGAACTGTCAGTAGCCCCTAAAATATCAGTGATTTTGTTTACAACTAGATCACGATGCATTGTCATTTTTCTAATCCTTATGCTGCGTCAACTAATGCACGCAGTTCTTTTGCAGATTCAGCTGGAGATGGAGCGCCGTAGATAGCCGCACCAACAACAACGATGTCAGCACCAGCTTGAACTGTGCTTTGGATTGTATCTTTGTTGATACCACCAGCAACAGAAACTTTAACGTTCAGACCTAAACCAGCGATAGTTTTCAGATCTTCAAAAGGTGTTTGACCAGCAGCTTGTGCGTCAAGACCAGTGTGAACACCAATGATGTGTGCACCGTTAGAAGCCGCTTCTTTAGCAACAGCCGCTTTATCTTCAACACCGATTAAATCGATTTGAGCTTCAGCGTTGTTTGCGTTAGCAGCTTTGATAACGCCTTTCATTGTAGCCATGTCAGAAGCACCTAAAACTGTAGTGATGTCACCACCAGCTTCAAAGAAAGGAGTCGCTTCGTATTCACCAGCGTCCATTGTTTTCAGGTCAACCAGGATTTTTTTGTCTGGGTGAGCTGCTTTCAATGCTTTAACCAGTTTCAGACCGTTGTATTTGATACAAGGTGTACCGATTTCAAGGATATCGACATATGGCGCTACTTGTTCAGCCAGAGCCATTGTTGCGTCAAAGTCCAATGAGTCAAGAGCCATTTGGATTTCAGCCATGTTACATACTCCTAATTTATAGTAAAAATTATTGTTATCACGCTTGCTTATGTGAAGCGGGACTATATGCAGAAATCAGTGACAAGTCAATTTCACTGACCCTGCTGCATTCGGGCCCACTCACCAATGGAGTGGGCTGAATACGGGGAAATTTAATTCTGACGAATTAGCTTTCCAGTTCTGCAAGACGGTTAGCCAGTAACTCTTCAAGTGTTTCAAGAGCTTTAGCAAAACCATCAATACCTTCTTGTAATTTTTCAGTCGCCATGCGGTCTTCAGCATGCATAGCTTTGAAGGTTTCTTCTGTCATGTTGATGCGTTCAACATCCGATGCTTTCGCATCTTCAACATTTAACTTACGTGGTAAGTCACCTTCTGTTGAATGTAATTCATCCAGTAGGGCTGGAGAAATAGTGAGAAGGTCAACACCTGCTAACTCAGTGATTTCACCGACATTACGGAAGCTCGCGCCCATTACTTCGGTTTCTAAACCAAACTTCTTGAAGTAGTTATAGATTTGAGTAACAGAAACAACACCTGGATCTTCAGCTGGCTCGTAAGAATCACGGCCTGTGTCTTTTTTGTACCAGTCGAGAATACGGCCAACGAAAGGTGAAATCAGTTGGATACCATTTTCGCCACAAGCTACCGCTTGGTGCAGACCAAAGACTAGAGTCAAGTTGGTGTGAATACCTTCTTCTTCCAGAACTTTAGCAGCCATTACACCTTCCCAGGTTGCTGCGATTTTGATAAGGATACGCTCACGTGAAACGCCTGCTGCTTCGTATTGAGCAATCAGGTCACGACCTTTAGCGATAGTTGCTTCAGTATCAAATGACAAACGCGCATCAACTTCTGTAGATACACGACCTGGAACGATATCCAGAATTTTCAGACCAAATGAAACAGCTAAACGGTCAAAAGCCAGAGAAACTACTTCTGACGCGGGTGCATCTGCACCTAATGTTTCACGAGCCGCTTTCAATGTGTCATCAACAATACCTTGGTATTGTGGCATTTGAGCTGCAGCAGTAATCAGTGAAGGGTTAGTTGTAGCATCACGAGGTGTAAATTTTTCGATAGCTTGAATATCACCAGTATCGGCGACAACAACGGTCATTTCCTTAAGCTGATCAAGTAAAGTAGCCATGTTTCGTACCTTTAATTTTTAAGTTAAAAATTAACAGTCAACGTGATATCACGCAGACTGTATGGTTGATTTTTTTGATTATTATGTCGGCAAAGCCGGACTACTGCCCGGCTTTATTCCGTAAATCTTGGGTGCAAGCTGAAGGTTAACTTAACCTTTGCTTTGAATGTAACGTTCAACACCTGTCATTGGTTTAGCTTGTGCTTTGTTACGAATATATTGTTCAACGCTAGTGATAACGGTGACGGTTGTTGCTTTATTTCTGATGTATTTTTCAACACCAGTTAGTTGTGAGCCACTATTCGATTGGTTTCTGATATAACGCTCAACACCTGTCAAACCATCATTCGTTTTTGCTGCTGCTGGGCTGCTTGGCTTAGCACTGCTGGTTGGAGCAGAACTAGGACTTGATGAAAACAGGCTTTTAAAAAATCCACAAACTGATGCTAAGAAACCTTTGTCACTCATAATATTATACCCCTGTTACATTTTAACCCCATCTGCCCAACAAAACGAGGTTGGTGCAACGGGTAAATTACTATTTTAGATTAATCGTGGCAAGTCGGAAGAACCTTAGCATATGCCTAAAAGTCGACTTGATTTGTGACTAACCCATCCTGAATTATTGATATTGGTCAATTAAAATCGTAATTATTATCAATACACATTGACCAATATCTTACCTCATTATTTAAATTAATAAATCAACCAGGTAAGCATGAAAAAAAACGAGCGGTCATTGACCACTCGTTTTATTTTCTTCTTTAAGCAATATTTGCTTATGCTGCGTCAACTAAAGCACGTAATTCTTTAGCTGCTTCAGCTGGAGAATCCGCACCGTAGATTGCTGCACCAACAACAACGATTGTTGCGCCAGCACGAACAGTGTCTTGAATAGTGTTTTTGTTCAGACCACCGGCTACTGAAATACGCACGCCTAAGTTTAAGCTAGCGATATCTTTCAGATCAGCGAAAGGTGTTTGACCAGCAGCTTGTGCGTCAAGACCAGTGTGAACACCGATGATTTGAGCACCGTTACGAGCTGCTTCAGTTGCAACTGCTTTTTTGTCTTTAACACTGATTAAGTCGATTTGAGCTTCAGCGTTGTTAGCGTTAGCTGCTTTGATTACGCCGCCCATTGTCGCTTTGTCAGAAACACCTAATACTGTACAGATGTCAGCACCTGCTTCATAGAATGGAGTCGCTTCGTATTCACCAGCGTCCATTGTTTTCAGGTCAACCAGGATCAGGTTGTTAGGGAATTTGCTTTTCAGTGCAGTAACCAGTTCAAGACCGTTATATTTAATGCAAGGTGTACCGATTTCTAAGATATCGACATAAGGAGCAACTTGCTCTGCAAGCGCGATTGTTTGATCGAAATCCAGAGAATCCAGTGCCATTTGAATAAGTGCTTTTGCCATGCTGACATGCTCCTAATTAATTTAATTTATGAGTTATTACGTTGAAAATACGCTCGCAGACTATAAAGCAGATTTGCAGATGCTGTCAATTTTTGACTTGATCTCAACATTTAGCTTCTTTTTTATTACTGGACACAATGATTTGCATTATGCGACTCTTTTTGACCAAATTACATAGTTGCGAGGATCTATTTTGAATACAGAATCTGCGGTCTGTTTGGATAATGTAGCTGGTCTGATTATTGACATGGATGGGGTGCTTTGGCATGGCAATAAACCCATGAAAGGAGTGGAAGCGTTTTTTCAACTATTGAGAAAAAAACACATACCTTTTGTTTTGGCGACAAATAACGCCAGTTTGACTCAGCAGCAATATATAGAAAAATTAGCCTCAATGAATATTGATGTCGCTGCGAACGAAATTCTCACTTCCAGTATGGCCACAGTTAGCTATTTGTGTGAACACTTATCAGCAGATAAAAAACGCGTTTTTGTAATCGGGGAGGATGGTCTAAAACAGCCCCTGCGTGATAATGGATTTGTGCTGACAGAGTTATACGAAGTAGATCAGCCTGAAAAAGGTATCACAGGGCGAACAGCAGATATTGTTGTGTCAGGACTCGATCGCCACTTAAGTTGGGATAAATTGGCAACGGCAACCCTAAATATCAATGCGGGTGCTGTCTTTTATGCAACAAACTCAGATGCCACATTACCTACTGAGCTCGGTGAAGTTATGGGTAATGGGGGCGTACTTGCTGCACTAGAATCTGTGACCGGTGTCAAGCCGATATCAATTGGAAAACCAGCGCCTATTTTGTACGAACAGGCTTTGAAAATTTTAGGTACAACAAAAGAGACAACCATTGCGATAGGTGACCGTCTTAATACGGATATTTTGGGTGCTGTTAATGCGGGTATCCGCAGTGTCTTAGTATTAACCGGTGTGTCTTCTGCTGAGGATGTTGAGCAGGTTGATTATCAACCCACATGGATTCTGGATGATTTGGCGGCACTCACCAAGGCCTTGGAAAACTAGCTAGATATAAAAAGGAAGCGAGAGATGAAAAAATTAATCAATGCTGTGGACAGTGTGCTTGAGGAGAGTTTGAGTGGATTTGCTAGAGCACACAGCGATATTATTCAATTCAATCAACAACCCCAATTTGTTAGTCGAAAAAATAAGTCTGAAAACAAAGTCGCTCTGATTTCTGGTGGTGGTGCTGGTCATGAACCATTACATACTGGATTGGTGGGAAAAGGCATGCTAGATGCGGCTTGTCCTGGACAGGTGTTTACATCACCTACTCCTGATCAAATGATGATGGCTGCTCAGACTGTTGAAGCTGGTGCTGGCGTGTTGTTTATTGTTAAAAATTATGCCGGTGATGTGATGAATTTTGAAATTGCGGCCGAAATGTTGGACTGCCCACATGAAACTGTACTGGTGAATGATGACGTATCCTTACCCAAAGATCACAGTACTGGCCGTCGAGGTGTCGCAGGGACATTAATTGTAGAAAAAATCGTCGGTGCGGCTGCAGAAGCAGGCGCTGATCTAGCCACTTGTAAAAAGCTGGGTGACAAAGTCGTCAATGCCACAGCGTCGATGGGATTGGCTTTAACGAGTTGTACGGTACCTGCCTTGGGTCAACCCACTTTTGATATTACAGATAATGAAGTCGAAATGGGGGTTGGAATTCATGGTGAGCGCGGTCGTGAAATCATGAACTTAACGACTGCTGATGAGTTAGTTCAGATACTGGCTAAAGCGATTGATGAGGATTTGCAGCCAGCGAAAGGACAGCGCGTGTTACTACATGTGAATGGCTTTGGGGCGACACCATTAATGGAGCTGTACCTAGTCTATGATATCGCTTCTCATTTTTTTGAGGAGCGTGATATAGAAATTGTGCGTTCACTGGTAGGCAACTACACCACATCACTGGATATGGCGGGTTGCTCTGTTACGCTAACATTGATGGATGACGAAATACTGCAGTATTGGGATGCACCTGTACATACGGCGGCATTACGTTGGGGGATTTAGTTTTTACTTAACTCATCAGCAATGACGCACAGAATAAGTTGTGATGTACGAGCGCCTGCATCGATGTGACCGCGGGCGCGTTCACCCAAAAATGATGCTCTTCCTTTTGTGGCCAGCATGTCTTTAGTTGATTGCATACCATGTGTAGCGGCTGTTTTCATATTACTTAGAACCGTCGCTTTGTCTGCATTTTGTTCAGCATCACTTTGCAATGATTGCATCACTGGAATCAGGGTATCCAGCATGGTTTTTTCACCGATATCGGCTTTTCCTCGTGCTTTTATTGACTCAACACCTACTGAGTAAATAGTGGAAACCGCTGTCAGATCCATATCTTGATCTTTAGCGGCTTTCCCCATACTCACAAACATGGAACCCAGCAATGAGCCTGATGCGCCACCCATAGTAGACATTAGAGTCATACCCATTTTCATGAATGCTGCTGACCAATCAAGTTGAATCAGTTCATCATTTTGCTTAGTCAACCCCTCAAGTCCACGTAATAGATTGGTGACATGGTCACCATCACCAATGGCTCGATCCAACGCAGAAATCTCCGCTTCATTGTTAAGTATTTCAGATTGAATTGCAGCGAGAAGAGTGGGGAGAAAAGTGGTATCAGTCATGTTTAGGCCAATGAGTTTATCGCAGAGCATAAAACTACTGAATCCATAGCATCAGGTCAACTGACAACCATCGTTTTATGTTTGCTTCGGAGGTAACGGGTGGATGGGTGGAATGATGTCGGCGTTCAATAATAAGCGTCCATACACCACACCTCGCAAGGTAATCATTTTGTCGGCGATCATGTTCAGGCGATTAGCTGGGCCTTGAACCAGAATGACTGACAGTGTGTTGGTATGGGTTAAATTGACATTGAGGTTACTGATGACCTCATCAATGTATTCATATTGCAGATCATGAAGACGTTTTTGCAGGCCGGGTACGGAATGATTGTAAACCAGATTAACGGTGCCGGTCATGACTGTATCACCCTGCTGGGCGCGATGTTCATTGATTTGTAAATTTATCATGTCACAAATAGCCTGAGAGCGACTTTCAAACCCCCGTTTACTGACCATTTCATCTAAACCTTCCAGCAGACTTTCAGGTAATGAGATACTGATACGACTGACTTTTTCTTTGCTCATGCGAACTCCTGAAGTTTGTCATCATTATTGTCTGGATGGACAAGACTATCACCCCGGCTAAAACCGGGGTGATGTCACCTTATTTTTAGAACAAGTGGCTATAGCGCTCCACTTCCCATGCACTAACCACAGTGTGGTATTCATTCCACTCAGCTTGTTTGTAACGAATAAATTCGTTTCTCAGCTCACTACCCAGGACTTCTTCCATAAACGGATCAGCAGCAAATGCCTGAATGGCTTCGTCCAGCGTTCTGGGTAAGAATTGAATGCCTAATTCCTCACGTTCTGCTTCAGTTAATTCATACAGATTACGTTCCTGAGGTTTACCAGGATCCAGGCCTTCTTTGATACCTTCTAGACCAGCTGCGAGCACCAGAGCGGCTGCAAGGTATGGATTGACAGCGCCATCGGCATTGCGTGATTCACAACGACCACCACCCATCGGCACCCGAACTGAGTTGGTACGGTTATTCGAGCCAAACGAGTTAAATACCGGTGCCCAAGTGAAGTAAGGCATATCACCCTGGCGAACCAGTCGTTTATATGAGTTTACAGTTGGCGCAAACACCGCACATAAAGCGGGCCCGTGTTTTAATACACCGGCAATGAACTGATAGCCTAATTTGGTTAAGCCGAGGCCATGCTCATCTTCTTCAGGTTTGCACTGGAAAAGATTGGCTCCAGTCTCCAAATCATAAAGCGACATATTAAAGTGAGCGCCTGTTCCAGTTTTATTTGAGAATGGTTTAGGCATGAATGTCGCTAATAAATCTTCTTGTTTAGCATACTCTTTTGCCATCATCTTCAAGAAAGTAAAGCGATCGCAGCTGGTAATGGCATCAGCGTAGTTAAAGTCGAACTCGAACTGTGCATTGGCATCTTCATGATCGAAGGAGTAAAGCCCCCAACCCAGATCATCAATGCTGGTGGCCATTTTGTCTAACCAGCTAAAATTACTTAAAAAAGCGCGAGTGTCATAACAGGGTTTTTTCAATTTATCATCTGGATCAGGCACAGACAGGGTGCCATCTTCATTTTTCTTCACCAGGTAAACTTCTGCTTCAATACCCAGATTCATGCCATAACCGAGCTTTTTTGCTTGTTCCAGTACAGATTTGAGTAAAACACGAGTACTGAGCATATACGGTTTTTTGTATAGGGTATTATCGGCTGGCATCCAGGCAATTTCTGGTTGCCATGGTAGTTGAATAATATGATCTAAATCTGGCACAGAGGCGATTTCATCATCATTTGGCTGCTGTCCCAAACCATCGACAGCATAACCGGTATAAAGCTCTGAGCCATGTGCCATATGATGTAAATGCGAGAGCGGGACAACTTTACCTTTCGGTACGCCATGGATATCCACATACGTACCCATGCAGTATTTCACGCCTTTGCTTTTTAATTCTTCTTGTATTTTTCTGATTTCATCATCAGTTTTGATGTTAATCATGAGATTACCCTTCTTTGGTTAATGATTTATAAGAGAGACTGGTGGTAGCTTTGATCAAGCGGCGGTTGTTCCTTAATTGCTCTCATCACCAGTTGAGATAAGTCTTCACACATCCATGAAAAAAGTGCTTCACCCTCAGCTTTTGTTGCAGTGGAGGGTTTACCTGTCACGCCATTTAAACTGGTGCGATTGACAGGATGACTGAACACACAGCCATCAGTTCGGTCCGGATCATCTGCGTCAACTAATTTATCTTCACGCACTACCTCCGGGTGTAAGGCCATCATCAAAGCGGTTTCGGCTTGATTGGCATGCCAGTCTTCAGCATCGTCGTGATGGGCTTTGCGAACACGTTCCGAAATTTGAGCGGTGTGAACCAAGCCGATCATCAAATCATCATGACGTGCTCTGAGCATTTCCAAGGCGCAACGAAGTGGAGCGGCATTGGTCACATGGCCATTGATCAGTAACAGGCGTTTAATACCGGAAGAGGCTACCCAGTCACCGATATCGGAAATCACATCAATCAATGTTTTAGGATTGAGTGCCATCGTGCCTGGCCATCTTTTAGAATGACCGATAGAACAACCATAAGGCTGGGTGGGTAATAAAATAACCGGTGTCTGCTTTGCTACTTCTTTGCATAAGGTGTCAGCAATAGCCGAATCCATACCACAGCCCATATGTGGCCCATGCTGTTCGGTGGCACCTACAGGCAGTAAAGCGGTATCAACACCTTTTTTTACTGCCTCGGCAACTTCTTCCCATGTCATTTGTGCTAATTCATACATTAGAAAACGCTCCCAACTTCATCATTTACTGGCACCATGCGGACAAGGTTCAGGTGATCTTCATCATCATCCTGCTTGGGAGGGTGAATCAGTTCTTCCAGTCGTTTTTTAGTGGCGATAAATTCTGGTGATAAAAATTGATCTGGATTTCTAGGTTGAGGTACCGGTACTTCAATCACTTCTTGTACTTCGCCTGGATTGGCTTTTAGCACCAGAATGCGATCAGCTAGATAAATGGCTTCATCCAGATCGTGGGTAATGAAAAACACCGTCACATCAATGTTTTTCCATATCTCCATCAGATAAGCTTGCATTTTGCTGCGAGTTTGAGCATCAAGGGCTCCAAATGGCTCATCCATCAATAGCACTTTAGGTTTATTGGCTAAAGCTCTGGCAATGGCAACACGTTGCTTCATACCTCCTGAGAGTTGATGGGGGTAGCTGTTTTCAAAACGTGCTAAACCAATTAAGTCTATCCACTGTCTAGCTTCAGCTTCTGCTGTGCCTTTGTCATAGCCAGATTCACGTAGACCAAACATCACGTTCTGCTTGACGGTTAGCCATGGAAATAAGGTATAACCTTGGAATACCATGCCGCGTTCTGGCCCCGGTTTATCGACGACTTTGCCATCCAGTTTGACTTCACCTTCGGTGGCTTGCTCAAGGCCTGCCAGAATGCGAATCAGGGTGGATTTACCACAGCCTGATGGCCCAATCACACAAACAAACTCACGTTTATGAATGCTCAGATTGATATCTTTTAATGCGGTCACCGTGCCATGTCGGCTTTGGAAGGTTTTACTTAATCCTGTCACTTCCATGGTGACTGGACGTTTTTTGATGCGGGCAAAACGGTCTCGAACAGCATCTGACTGAACGCGATAATCGGGTAAGGTTGGTTCACTCATCTCGTGCTCCTAATTCGCTTTCTGCCAAGGGAAAAGACGACGTCCAAACCAGGCTAGTAATAAATCAATGGTCAGGCCTAAAATGCCGATCATCATGATGGCGGCGAAGACGTTGTCGAAGTTTTTGTAGCGTGCTTGTTGGGTGATAAACCAGGTAATACCTGAGCTGGTGCCAATTAATTCCGCCACAATCAAATAGGTCCAGGCCCAGCCAAGCAGGATGCGGGTGTCGCGGTATAAATCCGGCAAAATGCCAGGTAATACGATGCGAAATAGCATGGAGCGATTATTTGCGCCCAATGTTTGACCCGCTTCCAGTAAGGCTGGGTCCAGTTTTCGGGTGGTATTGGCGACGATCAAAACCTGCTGGAAAAAGGTACCGATAAAAATAATCGCAATTTTTGGCGCTTGATAAATCCCAAGAATCGCCACCGCCAATGCACCAAATGCTGGCGCAGGTAGGTAGCGGAAGAACTCGATAAAGGGTTCAAATAATCGAGAGAAAAAGTCATAGGTCCCAGCTAAGACGCCAAGGGGAATGCCTATGATGGATGACAAAAGGAATCCATAAAAAATAACCTGAATACTGCTCCATAGACTTTCGTGTAACCACAGCTCACTGCTACGTTTGGGTTCGGTGGTAAACGACGTATAGAAAGCGGTGACAACTTCATGTGGCGCGGGCAAGTAAATAGGGTTGGCCGGTATGCCTTCTGGTATGGCCTTGCCTGCTGCGGAAGCTTTGTCGAGTTCAGCATTAAAAACCGCTTTATCAACTAGCATTCCTTCACGAAAGTAACTCACAGAGCCGGATGAAGTGACTTCTACTTCCGGGTGCCAAATAAATGGGACATAGCTGACCAGACACCAAAGAAGAATGGGTAATACAAAACTGCTGATAGTCACTAATTGTCGACTACGTGGCTCAAGCGGTTTATTAACTGAAAAGAGTGACATAAACAGTACCTTTGCTATTTTCAGACAACACGATCCCCTGCCTGGTCATGACATAAAATTTCAGGAAGAGGGGGAGGCACCGGTTGATGACCGGTGCCTATTAGTCTTTTACTCGCCTAATAAAAGAGAAGGATCGATGTAATTATCGACAGTCTGTTTATCGGCATAGACCTTATTGTCGACATTGAATTGATCCGCAATTTCTGTTGAACCATAAAGCGAACCAAAGCCGTCTGCTTTTTTCATAAAGCCTTGAGCTTCTTCTTTAGTCAAAATCTTAGTACCATCGATAAAGGCTTTATACGCCTCGGGTTCAATACCAACGCGAGCAGCCATGATGCTGATGGCATCATCACGTGTTTTTGGATCATTGAGGTAATCAACCGCCATATACCAGGCATCGATAACTTTTTTCCATTCATCGCGATGAGTTGCCAAGCTTGATGGAGAAACAGCTAACACATCATAAATAAGACCAGGTTCATCGGCACTGGTGTAAATAGGTTTCGATCCTGGCACTAAATCTAATGCCTGACCTGAGTTTGGTTGCCAAGCCCCAATAGCTTCGACCTGGCCTGATGCCAAGACTTGTGGTGTTTCATTTGTGGGCACATTCACTAGTTCAACATCACTTTCAGTCATGCCGGCTTTTTCTAAACCGTTCAGCAATAATAAATGGTCCACAAAGCCGAGTTCGACGCCAACTTTTTTGCCTTTCAGATCGGTAATGGAGTTAATGCTGGGCGCACCCACAATCATATCGTTACCGTTACTGTAGTCATTGATCAAGATCATGACATTTTGGGCACCTGTGGCACCTGTGACTAGGGCGTCACCATTAGTCATCGTCACCGCATCTAACTGACCCGCAGCGAAGGCGTCCATGCTAGCGACGTAATCAAACCATTCAAACTGCACGTCCACTCCAACTTTATCGAACATTTTCTTTTCGATGGCGATTTCCCAAGCCACCCAACCTGGCCAATCGCTATAGCCAATTTTTAGTGGTTCTGCACTGGCATTAGCTGAAAGTAATAAACCTGCGAAAGCAGAAAGAAATAGTCTTTTTTTCATTTTAGATACCCCGGTTAGTATTACGATTTACCAATTTGGTAATACTCAGTTTTGCAGTAACTGTGCCAGACCATGGGGCCTTGTATGGTTAGGATAGAAAAGTTGCAATAAATGGATGAGGCAATATTGAAGTAAAACCAACAAAAATAAGGCTTTCAGCGGGTGATAGAAAATAGTAAGTGAAATGGTAGTAAGTGAAGATCTGATCTTATTGCAGAGTTTTACATCGGCTAATACCAGATGCTTATGCACTAAAAAGACACGTGAATTGATAAAAAGCCCCAAAAGTGCGCGCTGTTGTAGAAGCTAATTTGGAAATGATGTTATTAAATAGAAGAGGAGGTTGTGATCGCGAAAAGAAGAGTATAAAAAAAGCCCCAACCCGAAGGTTGAGGCTCTTTTATTAAGCTTTGAATCAATTCAAATGAATTGTTTCAGATTAGCTTACCAGCTGATGAAACCACCAACAGATAATACATCAACTTCATCATCAGATGATTGGTTGTGGTATTCAGTTTCCATTTGTGAGTATTCAGCAACCAATTTCAAGTTAGCTGTTACATCATGGTAGATACCAATAGTTGCCATAGAGTTAGTATCTAAGTCAGCAGCATCACCAAGGCTAGCGTTGGTGTTGTCTCTATCTAAAGTAGATTCACCGTAAGAAGCGGCAACAAATGTTTGGCCACCAAAACGGTAACCTAACTGTGCGTAGTAACCATCACCGTCACGTGCGCTACCATTTGTGTTGAAAGCGCCAGTGCCTAAACCGTTAACGCCTTGACCTTTGCTGTCATAGTAAGTAGCAACTGCTTCAAAACCACCGAAGATTAATTGACCACCAACAGTGTATGCATCAGAAGTTTCGCTACCTGTAGCATTGCTGTAACGAACGTCTTGAGTCATACCATCTAACCACAGTTTCATAGAACCGCCGTCAAATGCAGTAGCGTAGCTTAAAGATGCTTCATAACGAGCGTCTTTTTCAAAACCAGTACCAGTCGCTTGTAAAAAGTCATCAGAATCAGCAACAGCAATCGCTGCTTTGAAACCATTCATATCAGGAGTGGTGTAACGGATTTGTGAGCGCCAGTTAGCGTACTCATAACCCCAACCGATACGACCTAAAGAAGTTGTTCCAGTGTTTTGATCGCCAGCTGCTGTGACGCCAGTCGCACCTACACCGTATAAAGTTTGGTCTAACAGGATGTTGTTAGCTGCATAAAGGCCTAGACCTTTACCTAACATGATTTGACCAAATGAACCGTCAACAGTTGCAAATGCTTCACGTTGTTCCATAGCGTCGTTACCGCCTTGGTTTTCGTTGAAGTAGCTGCCATTGTTAGTTGATGGTGAGATAGAAACACGTGCTGCAACTTTAAGGCCATTGATTTCAGGCATTGCCACGTTAAAACCAAAGAATGTAGGTAACAGACCGTTAGCTACTTGTTGGTTGTTTTGATCGAAACCACCGTTAGCGCTGTCTTGGTCGCTAGCGATGAAGAACTGGTTGATGTTACCGTCAACGCTGAATTCGTAGCCGTTTTCACCACCGACAACGATTGTTGCGTTAGCTGCACCAGCAGCTGTTAATGCTGCTGCACCGACTAAAGAAGCCAGTGTTGATTTTTTTAATAATTTCATTCTGTTTCACCTTCTAATTGTTAACAGATTACTTTAAGTCTCTCTCGTAACCGGATATGTCTCGGTTGTTAGCTATTTTGCATATAAAAAAATCTAATGCAACACTTTTACAACAATTTTTTTTATTTTGACGAGAAAATCACATTTCTGTGTTTTTTTTACCACAGCGTTGGTGATGTCTGCTATGCGAAATAGCGGAATAATGCGTGATAGGTGTTGCTATGGGGATAAGAATTTATTGTGGAAATTATGCAACAAAAGTGACAGGCAATAAAAAACCCAGTTTCTTTTCAGAAGTCTGGGTTTTTTATAATTCGTGGTGGCTCGACCTGGAATCGAACCAGGGACACAGGGATTTTCAATCCCTTGCTCTACCAACTGAGCTATCGAGCCGATAAGGGTGCGTATTAAACCTTCTGACAGGTGTGATGTCAAGGGGAAATCATCATTAATTCTATTCCATACTTGTCCGCTTCAGTGGGGCATGCTCTAATGACCAGCTATTTTTATTGATTATTCAATGGATAACTGAATGTCGGCATCAAATAAGAAGTGGTTATGGGCATTGATCATTCTAACTGCTCTCGCGGTTATTTTCGTCGGGTCGTTTTGGGATAAATCGTGGAACGAGCGACTCGAAGAGTTGGTTTCCAGTCATCAGCAGTTTGAGGATGATGATGACAGTGAAGAGGAAGAGAATGCTAACCAGCCGCTCATCGTCACGCTAGCGGATGAAACGATTCCCTACGCGGGCATTGACACGCTCACACTACACAAAACGCTCTTGTTTCCTGAGTTTAAGGCTTATGCAGAAGTCGTGGATATCCGCGAACTGATTCAATGGCGTGCGCGATTAAATCAGCTACGATCGGCCGTCACGATTGCAAGCGTGACTGAAAAGGCAGACCGATTGGAGTGGGAAAGACTGAAGAAGCTGGCAAAGGGAACCGGCAGTGTGGCCAGTAAGAATGTGATCTATGCGGAAACCAGCTGGCGTGAAGCCAAGGCCAATCTTGACTCTGCGGCATTTCAGCTTGAAGACGCAAAAACAGAGTTGATTCAAAGCTGGGGTGAATCCATTGCGAACTGGGTTATGGATAAATCTTCGAAAGAGCTGGAAAGATTAATTAATCGTCATGACACATTATTAATGGTGACACTGCCTATCGAGTCATCGTTGCCAGCAGATGTGAATGTGATTCGAGTCTCTCGTGCGGGGGACCGCGCTTCTGCAAGAAAAGCTTATTTCGTTTCCCCAGCCTATGTCAGTGCAAAACAAATTCAGGGTGAAACGTATTATTTCCGAATTGCGACCGGCAAGCTTCGTTTAGGTATGCGTTTGGATGCCTGGATTCCAGAAAATAGTGATCCTGATTCAGGCTTTCATATTCCAGACGAGGCTATTGTCTGGTATTCGGGACAGCCTTGGGCTTACATCCAATTGAATGAAGCAAGCTACAAACGTATACCTTTAAGTGAGGGCAAGTTGGTCGCTGGCGGTATATTTACACAAAGCGAATTTGAGGAAGGTAATGAGGTCGTGATTTCAGGGGCTCAAATGTTGTTATCAGAAGAGTTCCGCTGGCAGATTCATGATGAGGACGATGATGATTAAATGCCGCTTCTGTTTTAGTCAGCTGATTAAGGTGAGTCTGCATGCTATCTAAAGTCGTTGCTTTTTCGGTACGCTTTCGTGGCGTGGTGGTCGCTCTGGCTTCGATGTTACTTATTTATGGTGTCTATAAGTTATCTAACTCCAGCTTAGATATTTTTCCAGAGTTCGCCCCTAAACAGGTCATCATTCAAACAGAAGCCCAAGGCCTAACGGCTGAGCAAGTAGAAGTCTTGGTGACGCAGCCTTTAGAAAACGCGCTGGGTGGTCTAGTGGGGATGGAATCAATCCGTTCTCAGTCTATACCCAGTCTTTCGGTGTTGACGCTAACCTTTTACGACAATACGGATATTTATCTGGACAGGCAGTTAGTATCTGAGCGCTTATTGGGGTTAAAAGAAGTCTTACCGGCTGGCGTGGGCGCTCCATTGATGGTGCCATTAGAATCCTCATCCGGCACGATTATGACCATAGGACTGACGTCTGATTCGCAAGACTTGATGACATTGCGCTCGCTTGTAGACTGGACATTGGCTCCCAGGTTGCTGAGCGTCGATGGCGTGGCAGATATTAATGTGTTTGGCGGTCATGAGCGTCAATTACAAATTCAGATAAAACCCGACAAATTAGCGAAATATGGTATTTCGATCGATGAAGTGACGACAGTCGCGCAGCAAGCTACCGGCATTATGGGCACCGGCTTTGTTGAAAACCAGAATCAACGAATGACCATTCAAGTCAGCGGACAACCGCTCAATGCCACACAGCTAGCCAAAGTTGTAGTGAGAAAAGAAGGTAATACTGTTCTGCGACTGGGTGATATTGCGTCTGTAAAAGAAGCGCCAGCACCAACCATTGGTGGTGCTGCTATCAGTGGTAAACCTGCCGTTGTGTTAATGGTCATTGGTCAATACAAAGCGAATACACTGGCAGTAACCGAAGGCATTGAGGCTGCTTTAGATGAGTTCAAAGATGGTTTCGGTGCTGAAGGCATTACCTTGCATGATGATTTATTCCGACCTGCAAACTATATCCAGACATCACTCGTCAATATCCAAGAACATTTGATGGTCGGTGGTGGACTGGTCATGCTGGTGCTGATTTTATTTTTATTTAATATCCGTACCGCTGTCATTTCAATGACGGCCATCCCTTTGTCTTTATTTGCAGCCATGATTGTCTTGCTGGAATTTGGCATCAATATCAATATTATGGTCCTGGGGGGGCTGGCCATCGCTCTCGGGGAAGTGGTCGATGATGCCATCATTGATACCGAAAATATTTTTCGTCGATTAAGGCAAAATGCCCTGCTAGCAGCACCTAAGCCCACCATGGAAGTGGTGTATGAAGCGTCAATGGAAGTAAGAAGTTCAGTGGTTTATGCCAGCTTTATTGTGATGCTGGTCTTTGTGCCATTATTGACATTAAGTGGGGTTGCCGGTCGTATGTTTGAGCCATTGGGTGAAGCTTATATTCTGGCCATTTTTGCCTCACTAGCCGTGGCATTGACGGTCACGCCAGCGCTTTGTCATATCTTGCTGACCCGAGCAGGAGATGTCAGTCATGACGAGCCACCCTTGATTCGAATGATCAAACCTATTTATGGTCGTGTGCTATCTGCGATAAGCCACTTTCCAAGACTAACCTTGCTTGGTGTTCTGGGTTTCTGCGTAGCGGGCTTATCGATATTACCCTTCTTAGGAGGCAGCTTTTTACCGGAACTTCGTGAAGGTCATTATATTATTCATACCGCGAGCGTACCAGGTACATCTATAGAAGAGTCGTTGCGAATAGGTGGTCGTATAGAGCAGCGGGTGGCGGAAATACCCGGTGTACGTTCAACCTCACAATGGGCGGGAAGAGCAGAACGTGGTGCCGATACGTTTGGCACACACTATAGTGAATATGAAGTGGATCTTGAGCCGATGGACGGGCCTTCTCAGCAGCGGATACTGGATGAAATTCGTGAAATATTAGAAGCGTTTCCCGGCGTGAACTCGGAGGTGAATACGTTTTTAACAGAACGTATTGATGAAACTATTTCTGGTTATACCTCACCCATTGTCGTCAATATATATGGCAAGAACCTAGATGCGTTGGACCAGACTGCACAAGAAGTGGCAGAAGTTATGAGGGATATTGATGGCGCCGCTGATGTTCAGCTTCGAGCCCCTCCCGGCGAACCACAGCTTGAAGTGCGGCTGGATTTAGACAAGCTGGCTTATTGGGGCTTGCGTCCTGCAGAAGTGATGCAGGCAGTGAGAACGGGGTTTGATGGGGCTGTTGTAGGCCAAGTCTATGAAGGCAATCAGGTGTTTGATGTGGTGGTTGTGTTACCTGAAGAACTGCGTAAACAACCTCAGCAGTTAAGAGCCTTACCCATACAGACGCCAGAAGGTGTGATGTTACGCTTACAGGACATTGCGGTGATTCAGCAGGTCTCGGGACGCCATATGATTCAGCATCGTGGGTCACAGCGTTTGCAAACGGTCACGGCTAATGTCACTGACCGTGATCTGAGTTCTTTTTTTGCTGAGCTGAAACAACGTGTACATGATGAAGTCGCTTTCACCGCAGATATCTATCCTGAGTTTACTGGTGCGGCAGTGGCACAAGCGCAGTCACGTGAGGATTTGATTGTGCATTCCACCTTGGCAGGCCTGGCTGTTTTGTTATTGCTTTACGTGGCCTTACAAAGCTTTCGCAATATGATATTGGTATTGATTAATTTACCGTTTTCTCTAGTCGGCGGTGTGCTGGCCGTGGTTTTAACCAACGGCGTGTTGTCGATTGGTTCATTAGTCGGTTTCGTGACGCTATTTGGTATCACATTGCGTAATGCCATTATGCTGGTGTCACATTACCAATACATGGTGACAGAAGAGGGCGCGGCCTGGAATCTGGATACTGCCATCCGAGGGGCACAAGAACGCTTACCATCAATACTCATTACGGCTTTGGTCACAGCGCTCGCCATGTTACCCATAGCGATAAACTCGGATAGCCCTGGCCGTGAGATTATGGGGCCGATGGCCAGTATTATTATCGGTGGTTTGATTTCTTCCACGGTATTAAATTTATTGGTATTGCCAAGTGTCATGCTTCGCTACGGACGATTCAAAACCAGCAGAGAAGCGCAGCTCTGAGCACCGATTAATCAAATGGAATTAAAAAGGCGATACCAATAATCAGTAACACCACGACAAAAAAAGCAATTTCTATAATCATCAGTGAATAGCAAAGGTTTGTGCTTGCTCATTGCGTTGATCGGCAAAGAACTGATAAATGTCTTTTAGCTCCTTAGAGGAGAAATGAATCAATATCAGTTGCTGTCCTGGGTAGATTAAATCTGGATTATGTCCCATCGTGCTGGTGGTGTAGTTATAGATATAGCTAGACTCCACTTTATTGTTTAACACCTTGCCAAGAAATGAGCTCAATCCGGTAGGTAGCGGTTCATCGGCATCAGCAGGAATGGTGACTCTGACTAAATCTTTATTGATACCTTCAAGTGCCAGACCCTGACGAAAACGTTGGATCAAGCCAGACTGAATAATCCCCCATAAACCTTGACGATCGGCCTCAGTCACACGATGCAGATAGAATAGAGCACTGTCCTCTAAACCACCCGATTTGACGATGTCGTTAACTGACAACTCGATAGAGCCTTTATCTATTTCCGCTTCAAGCAGGCGATCTTCAGGTAAATCTGATTGTGATAATTGGCCAATGGTCGTTTTCTTCTGTACATCTTGCTCAGTAATCACCGTAATAGGTGCACTTTTGTCGACATTATCAGCGTTGAGCAAATCAATAAGCGGCCGCTGTTGTCGACTGCCATCGGCTTGTTCAATAGTGACAAAGGTATTTTTATCTTCAGTAGTGTCATCAAGCGCTTGTAATGTCGTTTGTTGCTTTTCAGTTTCTGTGTATTTTATGGTGACTGGGGTGTCTGCGCTCAGACTTTTATCAGCAAGTAACTGACCGATGGTCGTCTCACGTTTTTCTATTTTGGGGATCACAATAGTGCCATCTTTCCGCACGAACTCACCTTGTTTGTCATTTAACGTCACGGCTTTACTACCCAGATGATCCACAAATTGTTCTGCTTCTTTTTCTATGATGGCTTGCTGATCTTCGGTAGGTGAGACAGGTTCAATAGTCACTTCTTCTATTTCTGGATCTTCGATTTCTATCGGTGGCGAAACCGTGTGTTCCGTGCGGGAGGGTTGTAAGTCTGCAAAGAGTAAATAGGCCAGACCCAGCAGTACCATTAAAGCTAGGATTGCAGGGACAAGGGATGGAACTGATCGGGCAGACTTAGCCATAAAATTTCTCTCTGGATTAGTGTCATTATTATTTAAGACGAGAATAAGCCAGTCAGTAAGGCGGGATCAAGTTTCTGATAGCAGTCTGTTTTATCGATTTTATTATTTAACACGCATTCAATAATAGATTTCGCCTGTTCAGGACTATGAACCGGGTTATCTGGTAATAACTGCATTAATGCATCTGTTATTAATGAGGCATGATCACTGTTTTCAGTTTCAAGTACAGTGGCTAAACGATGAACCAATTCTGGAAGGCCGACTTGTGATAACAGAAAGGGGATACGTTTAATGGTCAGAGTCTCATTGTCGGTTTCAAACTCAATACCGAACGCAGATAAATCTGTTTTATAGCGTTGGAATTGGCCGATTTGAGCAGTAGAAATAGGCAAGCGTACAGGCACTAAAATCGGTCTGGAGGTCAGGTTTTTCTGATCAATCGCTTGTTTAAGTTGTTGCTGGCGAATCTTTTTGTCTGCTCGTTGAAGATCAATCAATGCTGGCTCTGGCGTATTCAGAACCATAAACCGGCCATGTAAGATTGAGGCTGATGACCAATTAATGGTCTCAGGTAATGACTTAACAGCTTTAGCCTTGTCTACAGATGTGCTTTCTGCCTGATAAGTTGACGCCTGCTCATTCACCTGTTCGGAATCTGGCAAACTTAACTCTGTCTGGAGCTTATCTGGTGCCGGTGTTTCTGCTATAGCCTCCTGAATGGCTTTGTTTATCAGGCCGTGAATCAAACGTGCATCTCTAAAACGGACTTCATGTTTAGTCGGGTGTACATTGACATCCACTCGGTCCAGAGGCATGTTCAAATACAGCACGTATGCCGCCTGACGTCCGGGTGGAAGCCGATCTCCATAGGCTTGGCGTATGGCATGATTAATCACCCGATCTTTGATGACACGACCATTAATAAAAAAGTATTGCACATCAGTTTGAGCGCGATGGGCGGAGGCTTTACTCACCCAGCCTGATAAATGAATATCTTCAAAGGATTGTTCTAGATAGTTGGCCTGACGAACAAAAGCCTGACCACAGATTTTTGCCAGTCGTTGAGGATATAAATCGGCTGATTTGAGTGCGGGTAGTTTGATATAACTTTGCTCATCAAAGCGTGCACTGAACCCAATATCAAATCGACTCAAAGCGAGTCGATAGAAAGTTGTCATTAGATGATGAAGCTCTGTTTTATCACTTCGCAGAAAGCGGCGACGCGCGGGCAAATTAAAAAAGAGCTCTGCTACGCTCACGGTTGTCCCATCAGGATGAGCAGCAGGTTCCGGCTCTAGCTTATCGGATCGCACTTGCCAGGCACATGGCTGTTCTGCTTGTTTTGACGTGAGACTCAAACGTGTGACAGAGGCAATACTGGGTAAGGCTTCACCGCGAAACCCCAAGCTGCCAATCACACTGAGTTGTTCGCTACTATGTAATTTACTGGTGGCATGCCGGCTTAAGGCAAGTGCTAAATCATCAGGATGAATGCCAGCGCCGTTATCAGTGACTTTTATAAGCTGATTGCCCGCACCCTCGATCACGATATCTACTTGAGTTGCACCTGCATCAATACTGTTTTCAACGAGCTCCTTAAGTACTGAAGCTGGACGCTCAACTACTTCGCCAGCAGCAATTTGGTTGGCTAGGTGAAGAGGTAGGGCGTGAATTCTGGTCGCGTTCATACGCTAAAGTTTAACGTATGAGCGGCAAGAGGTTTAGGGGATTTTTAATACATCGCCAACGTGAATTTCGGAGGAAGCCAGATTATTCACCGATTTGATATCGGCCATCTTCACGCGATAACGCTGAGCAATCATGCTCAGAGTATCACCGCGACTGACAATATGTTGTTGTGGCAGGCTAGTGCCGGGAATCGGGTTTTGTTGGAAATAATTACGAATGCCGACCATCATGGCGTGAGCCAATTTATTCTGATGACTAGCATTTTTGAGTTTCCTTTCCTCTTCTGGATTAGAAATAAAGGCTGTTTCGACCAGAATAGAGGGGATATCAGGCGATTTGAGCACCACAAAAGCAGCGGATTCGACGTGTTTTTTGTGAACATGACCGACACGTTTAAGACCTGACAAGACAGTCTGACCGACTTCCAAACTGCCCTCCAAGCTGGCTGTTTGAGACAGATCAAGTAAGACCGACGCCAATAAATCATCCTTATCTTCCAGGCTGATGCCTCCGGCTAAATCAGCCGCATTTTCTCTGTCTGCAAGAATCTGCGCTGCTTCACTACTCGCACCACGACTGGATAAAACATAGACAGACGATCCTCGGGCTTTGCGATTGGTGAAAGCGTCAGCATGGATGGAAATGAACATGTCAGCACCGTTTTCCCGAGCGCGGCGGATACGCTGTCGCAAACTGATAAATACATCACTGTCTCGGGTTAAATACGAACGCATTCCAGGCTCTTGATCCACTAGTTTGGCCAGTCGTTTTCCGATAGCGAGCACCACGTCTTTCTCTTTAGTGCCGTGAGCACCTACTGCGCCAGAATCCTGACCACCATGTCCAGGATCAATGGCTACAACAATATCTCTACGCGGTAGAATTTTATTGGTTTTGATGACTTTTTGTTCTTGTTCAACCTTATTCTGAGCAGCCTCCGAAGGCGTGTTCAAGGCTTCTTCTTTGACTTCAGCAATAGATTGTTTGAGCTGTTTCTGTGTGTACAGAAGATCAACCACTAAGCGGTTAGGGTAGTTTTTCTGCGGTGGTAGCGTTTGGGTTTGGTATTTCACCTCATGGGCTAAATCCAATACCACGCGTAATGTATTTTGATCATAGGCGGCATAGCGCACGGCTTTTATTGGGGTATTTATCAACGATGGAATCGTCAACTTATCACGTTGTTGAAAGCCTTTTAAGTCAATGACCAGACGATCGGGGTTGGCTAAAGTAAATGCGTTGTAACTGACTTTGTTATCAAGATCAAATACTAAGCGTGCACTCTGATTATCTGAAGACACGCGCAGACCTTGAATGGCATCAGCCCATGTTGGCGCTGTAAAAAATAGCAGAAAAAAACTTAGTAGGAGACGGACCATCTCAACACCCTTATGATCACTTGGCCGTTATTTTCTCTTTGCTTAAAATTAAAATCAAGTTTTCTTTCTAAATAAATGAGATACAAGGGAAAGTTGAACTATTTGTGAAGTTTTCCACAGACTTCTTCACCCAAAGCTGTCATTGCTTGAATCTCTACCTGTCTTCCGGTTGATTGGTACGATAAGTGAATCATCAGGTCGGGCGCTGGTAAAAAATCCTGACCGCGTTGCGCCCATTCAATCAATGATATGGCATTGTTATGAAAGTAATCATCGATACCCATAAATTCAAGCTCACCGGGATCGCTGAGACGATATAAATCAAAGTGGTAAATATCCCTGTGATCAAGCTGGTAGTGTTCAACAAGAGTATAGGTGGGACTTTTGACATTACCCTGATGCCCAAGCGCTTGCACAAAGCCTCTGGTGAAGGTCGTTTTTCCTGCGCCCAGTTCACCTTCTAGATGAATGGTGAAGAGCTTGTCAGGCATCAGCATGGCAAGGTCTCTACCCAGGCTGAGGGTCGCTTGTTCGTTATCAAGATATCTATGCACGTTCTTTTCTTATTTTAAATTCAACAGATGACGAAGATGAGGTAATAAGTCTAATGCGAGTAATCCCCGTTCTCCATGTTCTTTGGCTGCTCTGTCAGCGGCCATGCCATGAAGTATGACACCAAGACTGGCAGCATCAAAGAGTGACATTTTCTGTGCAAGTAAGCCACCGATAATACCGGTCAATGCATCGCCCATTCCCCCACTTGCCATACCAGGATTGCCTACCGTTGATACTAGTGTGGTGCTGCCATCACAAATCAATGACCCTGATCCTTTAAGCACAACAACTCCCCCGTATTTTTGCTGAATAAGTTTCACAGCATGAAAGCGGTCTGCTTCTATTTCACTGCTGCTCATACCCAACAATCTGCCTGCTTCACCAGGATGAGGCGTCAGAATCCAGTTTGATTTGTAAACAGGACGCTGACTGAGTAAATTTAGGGCATCTGCATCCATGACCATCGGTTTTTCTACTTCGAGAAGTGAATTAAACATGGGGGTAGACCAAGTATCTTGACCTAAACCCGGGCCAAAACTTATTACTGAGGCTTTCTCTAATAACTTTGCTAAATCAGTCGCTGAATCTATTGCGCTCACCATTAATTCAGGACGGTCAAGATTCAGCCAGTGAGCATGCTCAGGATGTGTAGCAACACTGATAAGTCCTGCTCCAGTACGGGCTCCAGATTCAGCACAAATTCTCGCAGCACCTGACATGCCACGATTGCCACCCACGACCAGTAAATGACCAAAGTCCCCTTTATGAGCTGAACGCGCTCTTGGTTTTAATTGTGGTTTATAGTGCTCGAAGCGGGCGAGTTGGCTTGATGTAGGTAATGTTTTATATAGGCTCTCTGGTGTTTCTAAATCATCAAAATAAATGCGTCCGCTATAGTGTGGACCGTCTCCCGTGAACAAGCCTTGGTTCAATCCCAGAAAGCTCACGGTGATATCCGCTTTCACAGCGATGCCCATGACTTTTCCGGTATCCGCATTAAGGCCTGAGGCGATATCGATCGATAAAATGCGAGCCTGAACCGTGTTATTGATGGCGGCGATAGCTTCTGCATAATGACTTGTTACAGGGCGATCCAAGCCTGTACCGAACAGCGCGTCAACAATGACATCGGTCTCCGCAACTTGATCACTAAAAGCTTGAGGCTTATGACCTGTACTTAAAAAGCCTTGTCTCGCATGGGCGGCTTCATCACTCATTTTATCAGGCTGACCCAGCTCGATAAGGTCGACAAGGAAACCTTTATTAATCGCCTGATGAGCAAGGTCATACCCATCCCCACCGTTATTCCCTGCTCCGCAAAATACGGTGATATGTTTGGCTTGTGGCCAAGACCTCATCAAAATATCCAGTGCGGCTTTTGCTGCACGAGACATGAGTTCGCTACCGCTAATGTGATGGTCTTCAATGATGGTGCGATCAATTTCACGTGTTTGCGCGGCAGTATATAAACGATCCGGCAAGATGTGCATAAGTCGATCCCCTCTAATTCAATCCCGACAGCTTATAATAGGTTTATGGACAAACAAAACACTGACATCGAATGGCAGGATTTTATCTTACGTATGCAACGTTGGGCGCGTTCGCTGGGATTTCAGGCGCTGGGTGTCACTGATCTTGATTTGTCAGAGGCAGATCAGCGATTACAAAACTGGCTGGAAAAAGGCTTTCATGGTGACATGGGCTTTATGGAAAAGCATGGTAGTAAACGGACTCACCCAGCCCAATTAGTTGAAGGCACAGTCAGTATTATCAGTGTCAGAATGGATTATTGGCCGGGAGAAGCAGCCGAGCCCTGGTCCGTGCTTGATGATGATGAGAAAGCCTTTATTTCCCGTTATGCTTTGGGTCGTGATTATCATAAATTGATGCGAAAACGCCTGGCCAAACTTGCCCAGCACATTCAAAAAGAAGTCGGCGAGTTTGGTTATCGTGTTTTTACAGATAGTGCACCGGTGATGGAAAAAGCAATCGCGGAAAAAGCTGGGCTGGGGTGGATAGGCAAACACAGCAATGTGCTAAATCGTGATCATGGCTCATACTTTTTCCTGGGTGAAATTTATACCGACCTACCATTGCCACCAACACCGTCAGTAACCGCTCACTGCGGTAGCTGTACCGCCTGTATCGATATTTGCCCAACACGAGCCATTGTAGCGCCCTATGAAGTCGATGCACGTCGATGTATTTCTTACTTAACCATTGAATTGCGCGGTTCGATTCCGGAAGAGTTCAGACCTTTAATGGGTAACCGGATTTATGGCTGTGATGATTGCCAGTTGGTCTGTCCATGGAATAAGTATGCTCAGGCGACCACAGAGTCAGACTATTCACCCCGAGAGGGCTTAGATGCGCCGCAGCTTGTTGATTTGTTTCTGTGGTCTGAGCAAACCTTTTTGTCACGCCTGGAAGGGAGTCCTATCCGGCGAATTGGCTATGACTGCTGGTTACGAAATATTGCTGTTGCTCTGGGTAATGCCAAAACCAGTCCGTCAGTCATTGAGGCATTAATGACTCGTTCAAATCAGGTGTCAGATATGGTCCAAGAGCATATTGATTGGGCATTACAGCAGCATAAGATGTCATAAAGCTGTCATTGATACACTTTACACTCAGCGTGTTTTTGACTGCTGAGAAGTTAAGTGAAGTTATCGTTTGTATCCCGCCTGATTAGTTTTGTTATTGTTTTTGCACTCATATTATCGGCTGTTGTTGCTGTCTGGGGTTGGTATCAACTCGATAAGCCTTATCAAATCACTCAGGAATTTAAGCAATATCGAAATGTGTTTGATATTGATACACGTATTTTGCTGGAACGTTATTTAGCCTCGGGCCAGGCCAATTTACTTCAGGATGCAGAAAATCAGCTCGATGCAATGAAAACAAAAACGTTTGACTGGCTGAGTGAGTCGGATAATACAGCCATACAGAGTGGTATCGATGCATTGCAGTCAGAAGTTCAACAAGTGCGCTCTGCAGGCAAACTTTCAGCTAATCCTCAAACCTTGTTAATGAATAACGAGCGGGAACGTAACGGTGACTTACTGAGCTTGAATCGTTATGCAGAAAAAGCACAATCTACCCCAGCCTGGCAGATTGCGGATTTTCTTCAGAAGCTGGTGGATCTTGAGCATAGCCTGAATCAAATCTCTTTATATCGACAGCGATATCTTGAGACCCAGGATAAAGCGATTGAGAAAACCTTATTGGACGAAAATCAGCATTTCGCAGAGTTGGTTAAGCAACTGGAAGCCATGCCGCGATTTGGTATCTACACAGAGGTAGATGAAGAGGCATTAATCCCACAAGAGCCCGATGAGATCGGCGATCTCAGTATTGCTTCTTTACATAGCCTGACTCAGCGTTACGAAAAAGAAATCCGCAATACCCAGGCCATGCAGCAACAAGTCATGGCAAGCAGAGAAGACTTGAATCAAGAAATGCTGGCTTTTCAAGCGATGCTGGCTGACTATGAGAGCAAAATTAGCCAGATAAAGGCGGATATTACGCAACGCTTGCAGTGGTTAGTATTGCTGGCACTTGTCTTTATTATCCCTGCGCTTTGTCTACAGTTTGTCATGCAAAATCGTTTGATGCGTTTTTTGCTCAAACTTGATGGCTTTTTTAAAGCCATGCTTGGTGGTCATTATCAGCAGAGTTTGACTTCTGAACTGGCTTTTAGTGAGACCAACTCCGTTGTCGAGGCAGCACTTCACTTGCAGCAGTATCTCGGCGATTTGATTGATAAATTAGACCATCAGGCGCAAACGTTGATTAACGCCAGTCGAACCTTGCAAGAGGAGTCCGAAGCTACTTCGACACTGACGCAACAGCAACAACATACGACTGATCAGGTGGCTACCGCCGTTATGCAGTTATCATATTCATTTAAGGAGGTCGCCAATAACGCGACAGATGCATCAGAGTTTGCTGGGCAAGCAAACGAAGCCACATATTCTGCTCGGCATAAGCTCAGCCTGGCATCAACGGCGACACAACAACTTGCTACGGATTTACTTGATGCAGAAACGGTTATTCATCGTCTTGAACAAAATAGTCAAAATATTCAGTCTGTACTGGAAGTCATTCAGGGTGTGGCAGAACAAACCAATTTATTAGCATTAAATGCGGCTATTGAGGCCGCCAGAGCCGGTGAACATGGCAGAGGTTTTGCCGTTGTGGCAGACGAAGTTCGATTGTTGGCATCGAGAACCACTGAATCAACGGAAGAAATTAAAGCGATTATTGAGCAACTCGCTACTTCCGGTGTGGAGGCGACCAGTATTGTTGGTCGCCAAAGTGCTGCCGCAAAACGTTGCGCAGCACAGACCGATGAAGCGAATCTCGCCATGGCACCCGTTGTTTCGGCAATGGATAATATTACGCAAATGAATTCATCGATTGCTACGGCTACGCAACAGCAAACGGCGACCGTTGATGACATTGCCCGCGCGGCAGAGCAGATTAAATCAAGTTCAATTGATGTGAATCAACATATTGTGGGTATTGGTCAGTCTGGAAGAGGCTTAACGACTATCAGTGAAGAGCTGAAACTATTAGTGGTGGCCTTAAAGCAGTGATCAGGATATAGGTTGAGCAGCCAATGGCAGTTCAAACCAAAAGGTTGAACCAAGCTGTTCTTTACTTTGATAACCAATTCGTCCACCCATTGCTTCAATGAGTTTTTTGGTGATAACCAGGCCTACACCACTGCCTTCTGTTGTCGAATTTTCTTGCCCTAATCGAGAAAAACTAGAAAACAATAATTGCTGATTTTCATGGGAAATACCTGGCCCGGTATCAATCACCAGCACACGAAGTGAATCTGTCTGCTTTTTATATTCCAACATTAAACTGCCTTCCGGTCGGTTATATTTGATGGCATTACTCAACAAATTAATCAGGATTTGTTTTAAGCGCATAGGATCAGCATTGACATAAACCTTGGGATCGTCGGCGATAAAGAGTTTGATTTGTTTCTGCCTCGCTAAGCTATCCACCAGTGACAGACAATCTGTGACGGTGTTGCCCATATGGGTGGGCTTTAATTTTAAATCCAGGTGACCACTTTCCACTTTTGCCAGATCAAGCACCTGATTAACTAATGTTAGTAGGTGCTTACTTGCTTTCATGATGTGGTCAAGGCTCTCGGCCTGTTGCGAATGCGGGGGCGATTTTGGATCCGTTCTGAGTAATTGTGTAAAACCCAATATGGCATTCAGAGGGGTTCTTAACTCATGGCTCATACTGGATAAAAACTCTGTCTTGGCCCGATTGGCCGTTTCAGCGAGTTCTTTTGCTTGTTGAAGCGCAGAGGTCTGTTGTTGAAGTATTTTGGTTAAATAGAGTGACTGCCAATACTCTGCGTTAGCACGAGATGCTTGTATCAGCAAAAAAATCATATACGAAATCAGTCCAAATAAAATACTCACTGTACTCAGGTTCCATTTGAGCATGGTTGATACGATGATGGGCAGAAAAATCATGCATAAATACATTCGAGCCAGCTTTTTCCAGATAAACAGGCTAGTCAATGCACCTGCACCTATACCAATGGTAAACATCAGTACGACCATATTAGTAAATAAGGTTTGATACAGGTAGAGGCAAACCGCGACGTAAATACCCCAAGTCAGAGCTGAGAAAAAGAACACCACAAAAAGCTGTTTTAGTTTCATGTCTACAGCATGTGGTGTGTTCAGGATGGAGAAGACAACGTACAGGCGGCATAAAAAGAGGAGGCCCATCAACCCAAATAAAAAATAGGTAAAAAAGGGGGCATCATTCATGATCGGCGAATAATAGGCGGAAATAAGCAGAGCTAAAAACACGATCAGGCCGCCGGATATAGTGCGTTTGGCCAGATCTTTTGCCGCTTGTTGCTTAACTTGTTTTAAGGCATCTGAGTCCAGCTCTGGCAGAGCGGGATCAACATAGCCGTGTGATTCGCCATAGAACATCAGCGAATCATATGTCAATTTCGACGAATTTCAAATACTTAAAAAGCGTCTCCGCTGTCTACTTCAATGAGTCGAATGCAGAGATCGCCTCTTGTCTGGCTTTTTTGTAATCTATGATTGGTTCAGGGTAATCACATTCTTTTCGTTGTGCCGAGCTTGGTGCATGTATCTGTTTTGCTGAAAGAGACTTTAACTCTGGTACAAAGCGTCGAATAAATTCACCATCAGGATCAAACTTTTCAGATTGCCGCTGAGGATTAAATACTCTGAAATACGGGGCAGCATCACAACCTGTGGAGGCACTCCATTGCCAGCCACCATTATTTGCCGCAAACTCACCATCAATCAGGGTTTGCATGAAATATTTTTCCCCTTTGCGCCAGTCGATAAACAAAAGTTTGGTTAAAAAACTGGCCGCAACCATGCGTAAGCGGTTATGCATCCAGCCGGTTTGATTTAATTGGCGCATGGCCGCATCCACAATCGGAAAGCCCGTTTTGCCTTCACACCAGGCCTCAAATGCCGATTCGCTGTCATTCCAGACCAGATTTTCCGTTTCTGGTTTGAAGGGCTTTTCTTTATTAAGATCGGGGAAATGCGTGAGTAATTGTCGGTAAAAGTCACGCCAAGCTAATTCTCTTAGCCAGTCATTATCCTGCCAGTGCAGATTCTGCTCCGCGCAATAATATTGAATAGTATGTAGAAGGCGTCTCGGACCCAAACGACCCATCGCTAGATACGGTGACAGAGTGCTGGTCGCCGGTGTGGCTGGCATGTCACGCTTTTCTGGGTAGGCTTTAAGTTTTTTCTGACAAAACTGCTGTAGCTTTTGCAGGATGTCTGATTCTTCAGCCAGCCATAGATCTTCGCGATAGTCGCCAGCCCAGTCAGGCTTTATATCGTTGACTTTTATCGGCTTACCTTGCTTTTCTGGTTCATCAAATGGAGGGCGTGCCCGGTCTTCAAGAATCGTACGCCAACGACGATAGTAGGGAGTAAATACCTTATAAGGTTCGTCCTGTTGAGTCAGTACTGGAATCGGTACAAGCAGATCAGACTCAAGGGCATGACATTCGATATGGTTGGCTAATAAAGTCTGTCCAACCTGTTCATCACGTCTGCACTCATCCAAGGCGGTTTCTTGCTGAAACCAGACAGACTCAATCTTATTTTCTTCACAAAACTGACTTAAAGCAGCGGGGACATCAACAAAATAATCCACCTCTAACAGCGTGAATTGAATGCCTTTCTTGGCGAGGCTTTGATTTAAATCATTCAGTGAGGCTGCTTTCAAACCAAGTTTGGCGTCAGATTCATTATGTTGCAGCCATTGTTTGGGTGTCGCAATAAACAAAACCTGAATATCGCCACGCTGCTGTGCTAAAGCGAAGGCAGGATTATCATCTAAACGTAGAGCATTTCTTAACCAGACTAAATGTGATGCTGACATTAGGTGTCCTTATGCTTTTTGTCGATATGCTGAAATAACCATGCGGCTCGTTCACGGATGGCGTGTTGTTCTGTGTGTGATTTTTTTTCCCAGTTTTTTGCTTGCATCGCCAGACGTGGGTTGTGACTAATGAGGTCATTATGCTGATCGATAAAATACCAATACAAGGTGGTAAAAGGGCAGGCTTTATCACCAGAAGCCTGTTTTGGGTCGAATGGACAATGCTGACAGTAGTTTGACATGCGGTTGATATAAGCACCGCTGGCAATATAGGGTTTACTGCCGACAATACCGCCATCAGCGTATTGACTCATACCTAGCGTGTTCGGCACTTCTACCCAACTGACGGCATCAACGTACATGCCCAGATACCATTGATGAATGTGTTTGGGGTCGACTTGCCACAACAGAGCAAATAAGCCCGTTACCATAAGCCGCTGAATGTGATGCCCGTAACCATAATCAATGACTTGTTTTAAGGCTTGATGCAAACAATGCATATCCGTATCTGCTGTCCAGTAAAACGCAGGTAAATCACGTTTGGCGTTCAGCGCATTAAACTGAAGCCAATCTTTTCGATGTGCCCAATATAAGCCCCTGACATATTCTCGCCAGCCCAATATTTGTCGAATAAAACCTTCTACCGCGTTGAGAGGTGCTTTGTTTTTTTGATAAACCTCTTCTGCAGCATCGATCACTTCCTGCGGATCTAACAGTTTAAGGTTTAAGCTGGCCGATAAGCGCGCGTGATATAAAAAAGGCTGATCCGTCCACATGGCATCTTGGTAATCGCCGAATGAAGGCAGATAGTGGTCGATAAAATGACGTAATTGAATCAACGCCTGGCGACGAGTAACTGGCCAGTTAAACGTATCGAGCTTGCCTGGCAGTTGTGAGAAGTGTTTCTCTACGATGTCGATAACATCCTGTGTGATGTCATCGACAGAATAGTTTGGATTCTCTTTGATTGGGTCTGGACCATGTTTCGCAAAGCTTTGCCGGTTCGATTTATCAAAATTCCATTGCCCGCCAGTGGGTTTGTCCTGCTCCATCAGAATGTGGCGTGACTCACGTAAATGGCGATACCAGTATTCCATGGTGGGTTTTTTACGTTGTTTTAACCACTGACTGAACTCGCCACGTTTGGCGATGAAATGTTTGTCTTCTAACCAGTCTATCTTTAAACGATGTTGTTTTACGATGTGTTCAATTTCCTGCATAACCAGATAATCGCCAGGTAATACGCAACGTATTTCCGTAATGTCGTGCTGATTAAATGTATGAGTTAAAACCTCGGAAAACGAGTTGAAGCCATCCGTGATGCGATAATAGATGACATCAAACGCTTTTTTTTCTATCTCTTTAGCAAAGTGCCGCATGGCAGAGAGGAAGATAACGGTTCTGTTTTTATTCGATGCTGGCTGCAGAGAGGCTTGAGCGACTTCTGCCATCCAGAAAATATCAGTGGTTTTATCAACACCTTGCCAGATAAGGCTATTCCAATTGAGTTGGTCGCCTAGAATGATATTCAGCCTCACCCGTGTTACCCCCAACTATTCATGGAAACACTGGCTGAATTTTCCAGAGGATGAGTCCTGAGATAGGGAAAGTGACTCAGTTTCGTAGGGGCCAGGAAGCGTAATAAAATTTTATAGGTATCAATATCAAAGAAGATCGAATCCTGCGGCTGCTTCAACAACCGGGTGTTTGGCGTGTTATGACTGTCTACCTGTCCCAGATAACACCATTGATCGATAAGATGAAAATGACTATCGACGCCGTTGTTCATTGGAGATTGTTCTTCCACAATAATTGGCGTTGACCATGGCCATTGCTGATTTTTGATGTGGGTCAAGGCCATATCGACACGTAGATTATAAAGCTTTGCTTGCTCTTTACCACAACAGGCACCGAGACATTTTTTTAGCTGATAACTAAAACAAGGGCCGGATGCTTTCTTTTCTATGTGGCAGAGACGTTGGCATAGTTTGTATTGAGAGATGAGGTCTAATAACTTGGTTTGTGCTTGTTTTTTACTGCGAAACAGCCCGTATTTGCTAGTAATATCAGAAGCATCCCTCATATCAGCCAGCATAATATCTAATTCAGCATAGCCGTCTTTGTTAAGCGTTTTGTTGATTTGATACAGTTTTTTTATTTTGGTTTGGCGTCGGTTGTAACGCGGCGAAGTTTGTTTGATGTAGCTGTTTTCCAATAACTGAGCGCCAAAATCAGAGGGTGTTTCAATCCAATCGATATGATGTAACTGCTGGCTGATATCAAGTTCTTTGTGATGCCGATGATCTGCTGAAAAATGGCTGAGTACACGCTCCTTAATATTGACAGATTTACCGATGTAGAGCAGTGTGCCGCCTTCATCATAGAACTGATAAATACCCGGCTTTTCGGGTAATTTCTGTATAAGCGTATTATCAAGATGGCTCGGTAGGCTGGGTCGTTTTAATATATCGGCAATTGTCTGCTGGATGACTGCTGCATCGATTTGTTGTTGGATGAGAGTGAAATACGTCAGAATAACTTCCGTATCAGCCATTGCTCGATGCCGATCTTTCACGGCAATCTGATGGCGCTGGATGATTTTATCCAGGCTATGCCCTTGATGTTGAGGGAAAAGTCGTCGGCTGAGTTTTACCGAGCACAGTGTTTTGGCTGAATAATCATAGCCTGCGCATTTAAATTCCTGCTTGAGAAAACTGTAGTCAAAACGGGCATTGTGAGCAACCAGAATAACGTTTTTCAGACGTTGGTATAAGGATTCTGCTATATCCTCAAAGGCGGGAGCATCAGCCACCATCTCATCATCGATGCCTGTGATTTTGTGAATCCATGGTGGGATGGGACGCCCAGGATTAATTAAGCTTTGCCAGCGCGACTGAACTTCACCGTCTTTAATCTCAATCAGTCCTATTTCAGTAATGCGATCCCGACTGGCCCGACCACCGGTGGTTTCACAGTCCAATAAAATCATGTGCTCAGGGAAACAAGTCAACTTAGTCATGATGCGAGACGGATGAACGGGTATGTCGACGACAGCGTTGTGAACAATAGACGACATTATCCCAATTTCGCTGCCATTTTTTACGCCATGTAAACGGCCTTTGACAGATAGGACAAATTTTGACGGGGAGTGTGGCTTTGGTGTGTGTCACAACTATTCACTAAATAATTTCACAGATAGCTTGTCGTGCTATCTGTGAAATCAATGTGAACAGCTTATTCTGCTTCAGGAAGCTTAATAAAGAGTTCGCGGTAATGTTCTAATTCGCGAATAGAGTCTTTGATGTCATCCATAGCAAGATGTGATGAACGTTTTTTAAAACTTTTTTCGACCTTAGGAGCCCAGCGTCGAGCCAGTTCTTTAAGGCTGCTGACATCAAGGTTGCGGTAATGAAAATAGGCTTCCAGATCAGGCATGCATCGAGCCAGGAATCGGCGATCCTGACAGATGCTGTTTCCGCACATTGGCGAGACACCAGCAGGAACGTATTTTTTCAGAAATTCAATGGTCTGTTGTTCAGCATCCGCTTCATTAAGTGTGCTGTTACGAACACGCTCAACCAAACCGGATTTGCCATGCTGGCGGGTATTCCACTCATCCATGCCATCAAGAATAGCATCGTCTTGATGAATGGCTAATATCGGGCCTTCTGCTAACACATTGAGATGTGCATCTGTCACAATGGTGGCTATTTCAATGATATAGTCATTATTAGTATCAAGACCGGTCATTTCCAGATCGATCCAGATGAGATTGTTTTTACTTTTGGCCATGGGCTCCGTCTTTTTTTTGAGTTGGACTTAGACTGGTTGAACTTACTTGCCTGTGATTGTATCAAAGGCTACTCTGCATGACATTTTATAAAGATTCAAATTGGATAGATATTTATGAACGAATTTAGCTGGATATTTTTAGCGGCTTTGTTTTTGATGACAGCAACTGAACTCTGGTTATCAATGCGTCAAGGTAAACATGTTCAGGCGCATCGTAATAAAGTGCCAAAAGCATTTGAAGAACAGATTAGTCTTAGCGCTCACCAAAAAGCGGCAGATTATACTGTGGCAAAAGGTCGCTTTGGTCGCAAAGAAAATGTCTATGGCGTGATTATCCTGCTGGCATGGACATTTGGCGGTGGTCTGTCCTTACTCTCGACAGCTTGGGATGGACTGGGTCTATCGCCCATGCTGACCGGCATATTATTCCTATTGAGCTTTATTGTCATTGGTTCATTATTAGACTTACCATTTTCTTATTACAGAACATTTGTTTTAGAGGATAAGTTTGGTTTCAACCGTAATACCCCGGCTCTGTTCTTCTCTGACTTTATTAAACAAACATTGTTGACCCTTATCATGGGTGCCTTATTGATTTGGATCGCCTTGTGGATGATGCAAAGTACAGGTGAATTCTGGTGGCTGTATCTTTGGGCGGCTTGGATTGGCTTTGCCTTGTTTATGATGTGGGCTTATCCTGCCTTTATTGCCCCTTTGTTCAATAAATTTACGCCACTGGAGGATGCCAATTTACAGCAACGTGTGGAAAATTTATTAGCCCGGTGTGGTTTCAAAAGCCAAGGTATTTTTGTGATGGATGGTTCACGTCGCAGCGGTCATGGCAACGCTTACTTCACAGGACTGGGAAGTAATAAACGCATTGTTTTCTTCGATACTTTACTCAACACCTTAAATGAAGACCAAATTGAAGCTGTATTAGCGCACGAGTTGGGCCATTTCCGTCGCAAGCATGTGGTCAAAAATATGGTGGTGATGGCTGTGATTAGTTTGATTGGTCTGGCATTGCTGGGCTGGGCATCAAATCAGACCTGGTTCTATGAAGGCTTGGGGGTTAGCCAGCAGTCGAATGCTATGGCACTTGCCTTGTTCATGTTAGTCATCCCCGTATTTATGTTCTTTTTACACCCACTGATGACATCCTTGTCTCGTAAATATGAGTATGAAGCCGATGCCTATGCTGCCTCGGTATCAAGTGCAGATGATCTGATCGCGGCATTGGTGGCGTTATATAAAGAAAATGCCAGTACCTTAACTCCGGATCCACTGGTTTCTGCTGTTTATGATTCGCATCCTCCGGCGGCTATGCGGATTGCTCACTTACAAACGAACTCTGCCTGATATGTTGCAAAAAACAGTGACCTTTTTTGGCGGACTGGTGTTATGCACTATCGTGCATGCCAATGGTAAACAGTTGCATGATGCTGCTTGCTTGCAGTGTCATGCATCATTGAGCGGTGGTGATGCATACCAGTTATACAGCCGAGATGAGAAAAATATTAAAAGTATAGCCGCGCTTGAGAAGCGTGTTTCGTATTGTGCTAAAGCAGCTGATGTTAGCTGGAATGAGCAACAAAAACGCGCGGTGGTTGATTATTTAAATTCGACTTTTTATCACCTTAAATAAAATTCACTTGATTACGGCCGTCTGCTTTTGAACGATAAAGCGCCTGATCAGCACGTTCAATCAAACTAATCGGTGTATCGTTGTTTTGATAAGTGCTGATGCCTGCAGACACTGTCACTTGTCCGATAGACTCATGGCTGCCTTTTTTCTTCAGGCGGCTTGCCGCAAATTTCTCACGAATCTTTTCCGTGATCATAAAGGTCTCTTCGAGACTGCAATGAACAAATAGCATAGCCAATTCTTCACCGCCAAAGCGAGCCGCAATATGAATGTCATTAGAGTGACTTTTTAATAGTGAGGCAAAAAACTGCAGGACTTTATCACCCAGTAAATGTCCAAAACTGTCATTCAGCCGTTTGAACTTATCGATATCGAATAAAACAAGACTAAACGCATGACCTTTGCTACATAGCTTTTGAAGCTCATTATCAAAAGCTCCCCGATTAAGCAGCCCCGTTAGACTATCTGTTCTTGCCATTTCTTTAACAGCTTCCAACTCTTGTCTGAGTTTCATTATCTCTTCTGTTGAGCGCGTCAATTCAGTCTTTAGCTCACCACTGCTATTGGTAATTTGTTGGGTATTGGTCAAGATCTGGCTGACCAGCGTTTTTAGTTCATCAATATCATTACAGCTTTCAAGTTTTACCTGGCTTTGAGTGAGGCCTTCATTACATTCTGAGGCTGCAGCTTCAACTCTACTGATATTTTCCAGCGTATTATCAACAACCAGCTTCAGCCCATTATTCGTATTACTGAGACGTTCAGGCATGCCCATCAGCACATATTTCTCATAAAGATATTGTGTCACTTCCGGGGTAATGGGGTCATTTTTCTTTAAACGGGTATCAATGCTGTTCACCAAATCCTGATTGTCACCTGACACATATTCGTACCAGACGGCATAGTTCACGGGGGTGATCGGCGTCTGGTAACGATTAGCCAGTAATAAGCTCTGACGAAGATTTTCTGAGGCTTGTTGAAACGCGTGTTGATAAACAGGGGGGAACGATAAAGTTTTGCTCACTTGCTATATTCCATGTTGGCAACTCTTTAGAAGAATTCACTAATTTGTTAATTAAATCAAGTATCTCGTGGTCGTTTACTGCACCACCAGACAAAGCACGCCAGTAGAACGGTGATGAAGGGTAAAACAGTTAAGATCGTTTTGCTGGATAACATTAGCTGAGCTGCGATAAACGTCACAATCAGACAAGCTATCATCACGAGATTTTGGATCCAATTATTACCTGCCAATACAGTGCCGAGTATTCGCTTAGGAGAATGTGACTGTATAAGCGCATTGAGCGGAATAATAAATAGGCCACCAAATAAACCAAAGCAGAAAATTGAGACTGCAAATGCCGAGACGGAACTCAGTGTAGGGATAATAAAAAGAATAATACTCATACCTATCGCACCCAAAGGTATGAGAGAGGTTTTTATCAGGCCATGCTTGCCTGTACCTGCCAATAACGAACCGACGACAATGCCAATGCCTGAGCAAGCCAATAAGCCTTGAATTATCATCGTACTATTTTCAGCCAATACCATTTTTGCAAAGGCAGGAAATACGGCGAGAAATGTTTGCGAAATTCCCCAAAAGAATGACAGCCCCAATACGGAGTACCAAATAACCGGATTGGTATATAAGTTTTTCACATTTGTTTTTAGCAAATAACCTTTGATGTAATCTTTCCAGGGAAACCGTGTGAAATCAGTCGACTTATTTCTATCAGTCAATCGGCAAGCGAGGCGCCACTCTACAATAGATAGAATCACCAACAACCAACCTGCCGGGGCGATATGACGCAGTAACGAAACCTCATCATGATATGGCTGGTCTATCAACAACCATTCAAACAACACGGTAAAAACAATAATTCCACTCAAGATGGCAACAATCGTCGTCGCTTGAATAAAGCCATTGGCTGCGGATAAATGCTTGTCACCACCAAGTTGCCGTATATAACCATACTTGGCGGGAGAATAGAGCGCACTTTGAATGGCCAGTATTAACGTCATGAAAAAGGCAAATAAAAACCAGCCCTGATAGTAAGCTAGCGTAATCAACAAGGTAATGATGATGGCTGAGAAAGCCGATGCTTTCATGATGAAAGGTTTGGAAAAACGATCAGAAAGATAGCCGGCCGGGCTGAATAAGAAAATAAAGGGTAAGAGAATGAGTCCATTCACAATCGCCGTCAACGCCACCTGCGTTTGATCATCATATATCTTAAAAATCGTGTTCTGAATGATGATTTTATGGCCCAAATCCACCATGGCATTAATAAAAGCGACGGCAATAAAGCTCATAAAGCCCGGTAATTTTACCGTGCTTAATAAGGAAGAATGTTTCAAATGGTTAGTCGTCCTTTAACCTGACGGCAAGGACATCACAATGAGCATGATGTAATACGGCATTAGCCGTTGACCCTAATAGACGCTTAAAACCATGTCGGCCATGTGAGCCAACAATAATCAGATCAACATTATTCTCATCAGCCACACGGACAATATCATGTCCCGGTGTTCCCAATTCAACCCACTGTTGTGAAGCCGGAATGGATAATTTTTCAGCCAATGCCGCCAGTTGTTTTTTCCCTGATTCTAACAAGGCATCACGCATATCAATATCAACACTGATCATCGGTTCATAAGCAAAATCAGTTAAAGGGAAATCTTCGATAATGTGGCAAATACTGAGCTTTGCCTGATGTTGTTCAGCAAGTTCTTGTGCTTTTGCACTAATCAGATCTTTTTGTTTTGAAAAGTCAGTTGCAATCAAAATATGCTGATATTTCATGTCTATTCCCTCATGAAAAAGGGGGCTGGTCAGCCCCCTCATCGTATTATTTAATCATTATCCAAAAAACGTTCGGCATCTAATGCCGCCATACATCCAGCTCCCGCCGACGTAATCGCTTGACGGTAAATAGGATCGGATACATCACCTGCAGCAAACACGCCTGGCACGCTGGTTTGTGTTCCTTTTTTAAGGATGATGTAGTCATGTTCCATTTCTAACTGGCCTTTGAATATGCCGGTGTTAGGCTGATGACCAATCGCAATAAAGACACCAAGTACAGGAACCTCCTGTGTTGAGCCATCTTCCGTGCTTTTCACACGAATACCGGTGACACCAGACTCATTACCAATGACTTCGTCCAACGTGTGATTCCACAAGATTTCTACATTACCTTCTTCTGCTTTTTTCAGCAGTTTATTGGACAAAATCTTTTCAGAGCGGAACGAGTCACGGCGGTGAATGACGGTGACTTTCGAAGCAATATTGGACAGGTATAAAGCTTCTTCAACAGCGGTATTACCACCACCGACAACAGCGACGTGTTGACCTTTATAAAAGAAACCATCACAGGTTGCACAGGCAGACACACCACGACCTTTAAAGGCCTCTTCCGACTCCATACCTAAATATTTGGCTGATGCACCTGTCGCAATAATCAAGGCATCTGCCGTATATTCACCTGCATCACCGATTAAACGGAACGGGCGCTGACTTAAATCTGTGGTGTGGATATGATCAAAGATAATATCTGTACCAAAACGTTCCGCATGGCGCTGCATACGCTGCATCAGTTCTGGGCCCTGTACACCTTCATCATCACCTGGCCAATTGTCGACATCGGTAGTGGTGGTTAGCTGTCCACCTTGTTCGATACCGGTAATTAATACAGGCTCTAATGCTGCTCTAGCAGCATAAACCGCGGCAGTATATCCCGCTGGACCTGAGCCTAAAATCAGTAAACGACAGTGTTTGCTGTCTGCCATAAGTGGAGCCTCCAAGAGAGTTATCAGATATCTATAGTTAGAGTAACCATTGCGATGATTTTGGACAAGCATCTAACTTCAAAAGCTGTGTTAAAATCAAGCGTTAATTTATTGGCAGGGTTGGAAATATCACAGTGGCACAGTCGACACGTGTAAATGACAAGCAGAAACAAGAACTCAACTCTGGCGCAGTCGGCTTCCGTCTGCGTGAGGCAGCACTGATTTTGTCAGTCGCATTAGCGGCATACTTACTCTTGTCTTTATGGTCATATCAACCTACCGACCCTGGTTGGTCAACGACCGGAACAGATGACATCATTGCCAATAGTGGTGGCATAGTTGGCGCTTGGTTAGCTGATGCTCTGCTCTATGGCTTTGGTTTTCCCGCCTATCTATCACCATTAATGATTGGTTTCAGTGGCTGGTTATTGTTTAGCTGGGGAAAGCGCGCTGATACAGAAGATGCTCTGCATTTCTGGGTATTAAAAATGGTCGGCTTATTGATGGCTCTGGCTGCAGCCAGTGGTCTGTCTACTCTTAGTCTGAGCGACTATGCCGCACTGTTACCTCTCGGGGCTGGTGGTGTGTTAGGTGAAGTGGTTGGGCATGGTTTTGAGTCGGTATTTGGCGCTTCTGGCACCAGTTTGTTATTGCTGGCGGTCCTACTCACTGGGGTCACGCTTTTCACCGGGCTATCCTGGTTGATGGTGATTGATAAGTTAGGAGCGATGGCCATGATCGTGGCTATTCATGTGGCCCGCTGGGTGCGTGAAATCAAGGAAGAGTTGGAAGCCAAGCGTACTCGTCAAAAACGGGAAGAGACTTTTCATCAGGAAAAAGAAAAGTTACAGCACAAGGCAAAAGTGCGCATTGAGCCAGTCTTAGAGAAAAAAGAGCCAAGCAAGCGCGAAGAAAAAGAAAAACAAGTGCCATTGTTTGAAACACCAGATGCGCCAGGTATGCCAGCATTAGCTTTATTAGATATGGCTCAACCGAGTAAGCAGGCCTATAGCGAAGACGTCTTGCAAGCCATGTCTCGACAAGTCGAGCTGAAACTAAAAGACTTTGGCGTAGACGTTCAGGTTGTAGAAGTTCAGCCGGGCCCTGTGGTCACCCGGTTTGAATTGCAACCGGCTCCTGGCATTAAAGTCAGTCGTATCAGTGGCCTTGCTAAAGACTTAGCAAGAGCGCTATCCATCAGTAGTGTTCGTATCGTTGAAGTCATTCCGGGTAAACCTGTTGTGGGTCTAGAAATCCCTAATGAGAGTCGTGAAATTGTTCGTCTTCGTGAAATTCTGGCCTGTGATGAATACGAGAATAGCAAATCATTGCTAATGATGGCGCTGGGTAAAGATATTGCTGGCCGTCCAGTAGTCGCTAACTTAGAAAAAATGCCTCACTTACTGGTGGCAGGGACGACTGGCTCAGGTAAATCGGTGGCCGTAAATGCGATGATTCTGAGTTTGCTGTACAAGGCAACACCAGAAGATGTACGTATGATCATGGTCGATCCAAAAATGCTGGAGCTGTCGGTTTATGAAGATATTCCACATTTATTAGCGCCAGTTGTAACGGATATGAAAGAAGCCGCTAATGCTCTGCGTTGGTGTGTTGCTGAGATGGAGCGTCGTTATCCATTAATGGCTGCTTTAGGCGTGCGTAATATCGCTGGTTATAACAAAAAAGTCAGAGAGGCGATTGAACGCGGTGAGCCAATTAAAGATCCAACAATTGAGGTGGAGCCGGGTGAAGTTGGGCCCACTTTAGAGCCACTCCCTTTTATCGTTGTGATTATCGATGAGCTTGCTGACATGATGATGGTGGTTGGTAAACAAGTTGAAGAGCTGATTGCACGTTTGGCGCAAAAAGCACGGGCATCAGGGATTCATCTTATCTTGGCGACACAACGACCTTCTGTTGACGTTATCACCGGGTTAATTAAAGCCAATATTCCGACACGTATGGCTTTCCAAGTGTCTTCGCGAATTGATTCTCGAACCATTCTTGATCAAATGGGGGCTGAGCAGCTGCTAGGGCAGGGCGATATGCTCTATTTACCTCCGGGGAGTGGACTGCCTGAACGTGTCCATGGTGCATTTGTGGATGACCATGAAGTCCATAATGTTGTTGAGCATTTAAAGAAAAATTCACAGCCTAACTATCTTGAAGAAATTACCCAAGATCAGAGCAGTGATGACGGCGATGGTGGTATCGGTGACCCAAGTGATGCAGAGTCAGATCCGCTCTATGATCAGGCTGTGCAAATCGTCGTCGAAAGTCGCCGGGCATCGGTTTCAGGAATCCAGCGCAGACTGAAAATCGGTTATAACCGGGCTGCACGTATCGTAGAGGCTATGGAAGCAGCTGGCGTTGTTTCTGCCATGCAGGGTAATGGTAGCCGTGAAGTTCTGGCACCCCCGCCACGCGATTAAATCAGGAACCAGGCTGACAAACTGGAGTCAGTAAAACATGCAATTTATCTTTCGGAGTCATTGAATGACCATAAAAAAATTAGCACAAGGCTTTTTGCTGTTGTTGCTTCCTGTTGTTGCCATGGCAGATATGAGCGGCACAGAAAAGCTCAACCATTTTGTCAAACAGGTGAATACATTTCAGGCTCACTTTGAACAAACCGTTTTGGATCCTGATGGCAATTTAGTTGAACAGGCCCAAGGTCAGTTTCAATTGGCAAGACCTGGCAAGTTTCGTTGGGATTACAATGACCCATACCCTCAGCATATCGTGGCTGATGGTATGAATGTTTGGTTCTATGATGTGGACTTAGAACAAGTTACCGTGAAGGCGCAAAACGAAGCGTTAGAAGATACGCCTGCAACCTTATTATCAGGACAAGCTTTACCCGAAGATAGCTACAATATTCGTAACTTAAAATCGGATGATGGCTTAACCTGGGTGGAGTTAACGCCAAAACAGAGCAGCAGTAACTTTCAATCCGTTATGCTGGCTTTTAATCAAGATGAATTACAGCAAATGATCATGCGTGACAGCTTCGACCAAAGAACACGTTTGATGTTCACTCAGGTGAAAATTAATCCGACATTTAAAAAAGACACGTTTAAATTTAGTGCGCCTGAAGGCATAGATATTGTAGGTGAAGCGCAACAGTGAGTTTGTTTGATCAAGTTGATGACTTAGCTGGGCGTCCGTTAGCGGATCGTATGCGTCCAAAGACGCTTGACCAGTATATCGGGCAGACACATTTGTTGGGAGCGGGTAAGCCATTGCGTCAGGCGATTGCTTCAGGTCATCCGCATTCAATGATCTTCTGGGGGCCACCCGGTACTGGTAAAACCACTCTAGCTAAACTCATCGCAGGTTATTGTGATGCTGAGTTTATTACTATCTCAGCTGTGTTGGCGGGGGTGAAAGAGGTCCGAGCGGCAGTTGCACGTGCTCAGCAGTTATTGCAGGAGCGTGGTCGTAGAACCATGCTGTTTGTGGATGAAGTGCACCGTTTTAATAAATCTCAGCAAGATGCATTTTTACCTTATGTTGAAGATGGTACTTTTACCTTTATTGGCGCTACTACAGAAAATCCTTCCTTTGAATTAAATAATGCCTTGCTCTCACGAGCCAGGGTGTATGTGCTCAAATCCTTAGAGGCTGAAGATTTACGCCAAATCATTGATAGAGCCATGTCAGATGAGGAGTTAGGGTTGGCCGACAGAGGCATTGAGGTGGGCGAGACTTTGCGAGATCAATTAGCACAAACTGCTGATGGTGATGGCCGCAGAGTGTTAAATCTACTTGAAATAGCCGTCGATTTGGCCGATAGCAAAGGTCAGAAAGCCGTCGATGAGCATGATCTTGCTGAAGTGTTATCCGGCACGATTCGACGCTTTGATAAAGGCGGTGAAGCTTTTTACGATCAAATTTCAGCACTTCATAAATCCGTGCGAGGCTCAGCGCCTGATGCTGCACTCTATTGGCTGTGCCGAATGCTGGATGGCGGTTGCGATCCTGTTTACCTGATGCGAAGAGTGGTTAGAATGGCGGCTGAAGATATCGGTAATGCTGATCCCAGAGGCTTACGTATCGCTCTCGATGCCTGGGAAAGCTTTGACAAACTCGGTAGTCCGGAAGGCGAACTGGCGATAGCTCAAGCAGTTGTTTATCTAGCCTGTGCCCCCAAAAGTAATGCGGTGTATACCGCCTTTAAAGCGGCCATGCATGATGCCAAAGCACATGGTTCGGCTGAAGTACCGGTACATCTAAGAAATGCGCCCACCAAATTGATGAAAGAATTAGGGTATGGCAGAGAATACCGTTATGCTCATGATGAACCCGATGCTTATGCTGTGGGGGAAACCTACTTCCCAGAATCAATGCGCGAACGTGAATACTATCAACCCGTGAATCGTGGTCTTGAAATAAAAATAGCTGAAAAACTAGACAGGTTAAGAGCCATGGATAAGCAGGCCCGTCAAAAATAATCTAGCTGTTAACGTAAAGATCATAGCGAGTATTTTTACTCTGAATACTGGCACTTGGCTTCTGATTACCAACAAACTCAGCACCTTTGGGACGTTTCACTACGACTCGTCGTAGAGCTACGTGTCTGGCCACAGTGAGTAATTCTGCACTATGTGTATCCGGTCCAATTAGTTGGTGTAGTGCCTGCATCTCTTTTTTAACTAATGCCGATTTATCCCGACTGGGATACATAGGATCCATATAAATGACATCCGGCTGCTCCTGCACTGTCGATAAAAAATCAATAGCATTAGCATAATGGATGGTCATTCGTTGTGTAATAACTTTTACTTCGGGAGCCATCTCCTGCTGTTGTAAGGCATCTTCGATGAGCAAACTTATCACCTGGCTTTGCTCAAGCATAGTGACCGTGCTGCCTAGGGAGGCTAGGACAAAAGCATCTCTGGCAAAGCCTGCGGTAGCATCAATAATGCTTGGGATATGGCCTTGTTTCATGCCAACAGCTTTGGCTAGTGGCTGACCTTTACCACCACCAAATTTACGCCGGTGATCATACTTGCCTGATGTGAAATCGATAAAAACAGGATTACCGATATCAGGTATCTGAAGACTCAAACGGTGCTCTTCAATCAATAATTGTACTAATGACTTATCAATAACCTTGATTGGAACGGAGAGTCTTTTTTCGAGGGACTGTGCTCGTGGCAGTGCTTGCGTGTTTACTGCCACGAGACTATCTAATGCGTTATTCAACGGTCGTAATAAATTGTCCAAAGGAACGAGGGCCTTTGCCTGTTTTGATTGAATTGATAACTTTTTCTGTTTTAGTGTCAATGACAGAAACGGTGTTATCACCCCAGTTGACAGCATAAAGCTGTGAACCATCGGCACTAATATCAATGCCTTCAGGTGTGTCTTCAATGTCGATTGTGTTGCTGACGTCAAAAGAGGTCGTGTCAACGACAGAGATGGTGGCCTCATCTTGGTTAATAACGTAGAGTTTTTTATTATCTTTGCTGACAACAGCGCAGTATGGCCAGTCACCGACTTGAATTGTCTCAACAACTTTTGCTGTGTTGGTATCGATGGCTGTGACATTGCTACTTTTGACATTCACACTATAAACGCGTGAGCCATCTGGTGAAATCGCCAGCCCGAATGGTGACTCTCCAACCTCAATTGTATGCGTCACTTGATCATTGCTCAGGTCAATAAATGACACTGTGTTATCGTCACGATTGGAAACGTAAAGACGCTGGTTTTCTTCATCAATAACCAGGCCGGCAGGGGATTTGCCTACTGCAATCGTATCTATCAACTCGCCAGAATCAGGATTAATGATACGAATATTATTTTCATACCAGTCTGCTACATAGACGCGTGTACCACTTTTAGAGGCGGTTACACCGACTGGTCCAGGTCCGACTTTGATTTGACGTGTTTCCGTTAATGACTTTAGGTCAAGCACTGAAATCGTTTGTCCATCGGGATTGGTAACAAAAGCCATATCATGGTGCGGGCTCACACTGATGCCGGCAGGGTGCTCACCTACTGGAATCGTTTTGATAACCGTCTGAGTGCTTAAATCTATGACGCTGACAGTACTGGAGAGCTGATTAGTGATTAGAGCATATTCAGTCTTATCATCAGCACAGGCAGATAAAGTGAAAACGACTGTAAGAAAAAAGGCGACTCTAAGAGCCGCCTTTTGAATATTTTTGAAACACATGATGGAATTATTTTTCCAGCATTGTTTTCAGGTTGTTCAGACCCGATGTGTAAACACCTTTAACAGCGTTAACCGCATCTTCATCACTTTGGCCTTCTGGAACAGGTGGGTTATCCATGAAAGAACGGTAAAACTTACCTTTCCATGTGACTTCTGAACCACCATCTTTTGCTTTAACTGATAACCAAGATTTGTAGTTGTTTACTGGTAGTGTGTAGTAAGGTGTATCTTTACTATTGTATGTAATTGTTTTGATAACGCTCATATCTTCGATCTTGTAGATCATCATCATTTTTTCGTTATCTAGTTTTTGCAACTCTTCAGTGATGGTTGGGTGACCTTCACCTTTTAAAGTCAGCTTACGTTGCTTATCACTTAACATTTCAACGCTCGCAACAGCTGGATGCCACTTGTCAATTGCTGTGAAATCACCCAGAACAGCCCAAACTTTTTCAGGAGAGGCGTTAATAAGTACTGTTTCTTTAACTGACTGTCGTGTTGGACCATGAGCGCTGGCTACCATTGGTAACAGTGCAACTGCTATGGCAAAAAACTGCAATAATTTTTTCATTATTTCTATCTCCGTTTTTTAATAAATCCGACAGTGACGTTAACAAAGCCATCCTGAACACAGTCTGAACAAATGTCATCGAACACATATCACCATAAGTTGGACTGCACACTCTAGCGGAAGTATCTAATATTTTCCACATGGATATTTGACTTAGTCATACATATTAATGAAAATTAACCCCCTTTATGTCTAACTCAACAAGCGGAGAAGCCTGTGCCACTGATAAAAATCAGGGACTTGCACTTTTATCGTGGTGATCGAGCCATCTTTGATGGCGTGAATATCGATATCGAACGCGGTAAAGTGACTGCGATTATGGGCCCGAGTGGTACCGGCAAGACAACGTTACTTAAGCTGATTGGTGGCCAACTTCGACCAGATAAAGGCACGATAGAAGTCGATGGTCAGAATGTTCACAAGTTGTCACATTCTGAACTCTACGAACTCCGAAAACGAATGGGAATGCTGTTTCAAAGCGGTGCGCTACTAACAGATATCAATGTATTTGATAATGTCGCTTTCCCACTCCGTGAGCACACCAACCTGCCAGAGTCCATGATTCGCGATCTTGTTCTGATGAAGTTGCAAGCTGTAGGGCTTCGTAATGCACGTCATCTTTCGCCTAATGAATTATCAGGCGGTATGGCAAGACGCGTTGCCCTTGCTCGTGCAATCGCTCTCGAGCCGATGATGATTATGTATGACGAACCTTTTACCGGTCAGGACCCTATCTCAATGGGGACGCTGGTGAATTTGATTCATCGTATGAATGACGCCATGAAGTTGACGAGTATTGTCGTCTCTCACGATGTAGCCGAAACGGCTGAAATTGCTGATTACATCTATCTTATGTCGGCAGGCAAAATTATCGAACATGGTTCACCGGCACAACTGGAACGCTCAGGTTCAGAATGGGTTAAGCAGTTTATGCAGGGCTTACCAGATGGGCCCGTACCCTTCCATTACGGCGGCCCGGACTTTGCTGAGGACTTACTCAACCCTGAGGACAATGCATGATAAATTATATTCGAGGCCTTGGTCGTTGGGGACTAGGTCTATTCGAGCGGCTGGGACGTGCCCACATTTTATTGGCTTCAATGATCGCTGGCATTCCTGGTTTGTTCTTGCGGTTTTCCCTTGTTATCCAGCAGCTGTTTTCGATTGGCGTACTCTCTGTCATGCTCATCGTCATTTCTGGCTTGTTTGTTGGTATGGTTTTGGGGCTGCAAGGGTATAATACGCTTGTTGATTTCGGTGCCGAAGAGTCACTGGGTGTCATGGTTTCTCTGTCTCTAGTGCGTGAACTCGGTCCTGTGGTGACAGCATTACTCTTTGCTGGACGTGCAGGCTCAGCCTTGACTGCAGAAATAGGCTTAATGAAAAGTACAGAACAGTTATCAGGCATGGAAATGATGGCTGTTGATCCTGTGAAACGAATTATTGCTCCCCGTTTTTTTGCCGGGGTCATTTCAATGCCTTTACTGGCTGCCATCTTCAGTGCCGTCGGTGTACTAGGTGGTTTTCTGGTTGGACATGGTCTGTTAGGCGTTGATGACGGCGCTTTTTGGTCGCAGATGCAGGCAAAAACAGATTTATACGAAGATATTTTTAACGGCGTTATCAAAAGTATTGTTTTTGGTTTCGTTGTGACATGGATTGCCTTATTTGAAGGGTATGATGCTATGCCCACATCAGAAGGTGTGGGGAGAGCGACAACTCGTACAGTAGTACATTCAGCCTTTGCCATTTTGGGGCTGGACTTTGTACTGACTGCGTTGATGTTTGGAGATTAGAGAGAATGATGCAGAGTAAAAGTACTGAAATTACTGTTGGAATGTTTGTCGCGGCGGGTATTGCAGCATTGTTTATGTTGGCAATGAAAGTCAGCAATTTGGGAGATTTAACAGAAGAAAGTGGGTATGAACTCATCGCTGAGTTTGAAAATATTGGTGGTTTGAAAGTGCGTTCCCCTGTCACTATGGCGGGAGTCAGAGTGGGGCGTGTGACCAACATTACGCTTGATCCTCAAACGTTTGATGCCAAAGTGACGCTCAATATGTATCCACAGTTTGATAATATTCCACTCGATACCTCTGCCAGTATCTATACGTCTGGTTTATTAGGTGAGCAGTATATTGGTCTCGTTGCCGGTGCTGAAGATGAATCTTTAAAAAATGGTGATGTCATAACCCTGACTCAACCCGCACTTGTGTTAGAACAGGTTATCGGCCAATTTTTGTACAGTAAAGCTGAAGGCGAATAAATGAACATTTACAAAATCATGAGCAAATCACTGTTATCTCTGATCACATGTTTTTTCTTGGCTACAAGTTTGCTTGTTTCAGCGGAGAATATGTCTGAACCTCAAACGCTAGTAAAAAATGCATCCGATAAAATGCTCAAAGCGTTAGAAGATAACCAAGCTGAGCTTGAGAAAAGTCCTGAGAAAATCTATTCATTGGTTGAAGATATTCTCATGCCATATTTTGACTTTGAAAAAATGTCTAAATTAGCTCTAGGAAAAAACTGGCGTCAACTGGATAAAGAACAACGCGTTCAATTTGTTGAAGAGTTTCGCCTGCTATTGATTAGAACTTACTCGACAGCCATGCTTGAATATACAAACGAAGAGATTCGTTTATTACCTTTCCGTGATGATGTATCCAGGAAACGTGTTACTGTTCCTATGGAAGTCATTCAGCCTGCCGGTCCATCCATTCCAATGGCGCTATCACTTTTTCAAAATGATAGCAGTGAGTGGAAAGTTTACGATGTGAAGATTGATGGCATCAGTTTAGTGACCAATTATCGTTCAAGCTTTGCTACAGAGATTCGTAACAAAGGCGTTGACAGCCTTATCAGTGATTTAGCTGAACGTAATGCAAAATTGAAATCATGAGTAAACCGTTCGCTATCAAATATGATGATGCCAGCAAAGCTTTCTTGGTATCTGGTCCAGTCACACTGGACTCAGCAAAAGAAGCCTTAATAAAAACAAAAGGTGTTTTTGATTCGGTGTCAGACATCGAAGTCGACTTGCAGGGAGTCACCGAGTCAGACAGTGCAGGATTGGCACTTCTTCTTGATTGGATGAGAGCCGCAAAAAATGCCAACAAGCCCATCACATTCAAGCACCTGCCTGAACAGATGGACGCGATTGCCAAGGCCTCAGGCCTGGATGAATTGTTGCCCCTAAAATAAAGTTGAAAGTTATAACTCATGAAAGCATCTGATATTAAAGAAATGATTGAAGCGGGTTTATCTGATGCTGATGTACAGGTATTTGGTGACGATGGACAGCATTTTGATGCGCGCGTTGTGTGCCCGTCATTTGCTGGAAAGACCTTAGTACAACAGCACAAAATGGTGAAAGAAACACTGGGTGATAAATTTACCAGTGGTGAAATTCACGCCTTATCACTAAAAACTTCTGCAGCCTAGCAGTAGACAACACAAAGACTGTTATGGACAAATTGATTATTAGTGGCGGTGTAGCGCTTGATGGTGAAATACGAATATCAGGTGCAAAAAATGCTGCGCTTCCGATTTTAATGGGCGCGTTACTGGCCGACTCTCCGGTACGTATCGGGAATGTGCCACATCTGCATGATATCACCACCACTCTAGAGTTATTAGGTCGCATGGGTGTCACACTTACTGTCGATGAACGCTCAGGTGTCGTGATTGATCCCACGACACTAACCGATACCGAAGCCGCTTATGATCTTGTGAAAACTATGCGTGCTTCCATCCTTGTTTTAGGTCCTTTATTAGCAAAATACGGTAAAGCGGATGTGTCACTCCCTGGCGGTTGTGCGATTGGTTCACGTCCGGTTGATTTACATTTGCGTGGCTTACAGCAAATGGGTGCAGATATACGCGTAGAAAATGGTTATATCCGTGCTACCAGTGGTAAGGGTTTAAAGGGGGCTCATATTTTCATGGATCAGGTGACCGTTACCGGTACAGAGAACCTGATGATGGCGGCTACACTGGCGCAAGGTACAACCACGATTGAGAATGCTGCCAGAGAGCCTGAAGTTGTTGATCTAGCAAATTATCTCAACCAGATGGGAGCGAAAATATCTGGAATTGGCACCGCTACCCTGGTGATTGAAGGTGTTAAATCGCTTTCAGGCACCAAATACCAGATATTGCCTGACCGTATCGAAACCGGCACTTATCTCGTGGCTGCGGCCATCACGCGGGGTCGTGTCAAATTAAAAGATACAGATGCCAACCAACTGGAATCTGTTCTGCTGAAGCTTGAAGAAGCGGGCGCTTCTGTCAGTGTCGGTGATGACTGGATTTCTCTGGATATGCATGGCAATAGACCTAAAGCGGTCAATATCAGAACTGCTCCATATCCCGCTTTCCCAACTGATATGCAGGCACAATTTACTGCGCTAAACAGTATTGCTGAAGGGCAGGCTACTATCGTTGAAACCGTTTTTGAAAATCGCTTTATGCATGTTCAGGAAATGCAACGGATGGGTGCCAACCTTCAGATCGAGGGTAATACGGTGGTATGTAAAGGTCATGATTATCTAACGGCTGCTCCCGTCATGGCGACGGATTTACGTGCTTCAGCCTGTTTAGTCTTGGCAGCTTTAGTTGCTGAAGGCGAAACAGTCGTTGAACGTATTTATCATATTGATCGTGGTTATGAATGTATTGAAGAAAAACTGCAACAATTAGGTGCGAAAATTCGTCGAATTCCGAGCTCAGCGAGGTCTGCAGATGTCTGATACCTTAACGCTAGCTTTGTCAAAGGGACGTATTTTCAAAGAAACCTTACCCTTGCTCGCCGCTGCCGGAATCGTTCCCGTAGATGATCCGGAAACCAGTCGTAAGCTCATCCTAGATACTAACCTGCCAGATGTAAAATTGATTATTGTCAGAGCATCAGATGTCCCAACCTATGTGGAATATGGTGGTGCTGATATTGGTGTCGCGGGTAAAGATGTATTGATGGAGCACCCTCATGCAGAGTTATATGAACCTGTTGATCTAAACATAGCTCGTTGCAAATTGATGACAGCTGGTAAGCCTGATGATGAAATGCGTTCTGGCAGGTTACGAGTTGCTACAAAATTTGTTGAGAGTACCCGTCGCTTTTATGCTGAAAAGGGTGAACAGGTCGAAATCATCAAGCTTTATGGCTCTATGGAGCTGGCGCCATTGGTTGGGCTGGCAGATCGTATCGTGGATGTTGTCGATACAGGTAATACCTTACGTGCGAATGGGCTGATTCCGATGGAACATATTGCGGATATAAGCTCAAGATTAGTGGTCAATAAAGCATCAATGAAAATGAAACATAAACGAATGCAATCTTTTATTGAACACATTAGAGACGCAGTCAGAGAACAAAATAATGATTGAAATAAAACAGCTCAGTGCCTCACAAGCTGAATTTTGGAGCGCTTTGGAAGATATCCTCGCTTGGGAAGGTGTGTCAGATGACAAAGTGACAGACATTGTCAAAGAAATTCTTGCTGAGGTGAAGTCTCGTGGTGATGAGGCTGTGCTTGAGTATAGTCGCCGGTTTGATCGCGTGACTGCTGAAACGATGTCTGATCTTGAGATTAGTTTGGATCGTGCTAAAGCCGCATTAGAAAATATTCCGTCAGAGCAAAGACAAGCCCTTGAAGCCGCTGCTCAGCGCGTACGTCAGTATCACGATCATCAAAAACAGAGCTCATGGAGCTATACCGAAGAAGATGGCACCTTACTTGGTCAACAAGTGACGCCTTTAGATCGGGCAGGACTCTATGTGCCTGGTGGTAAAGCGGCTTATCCATCATCGGTATTGATGAATGCGATTCCAGCAAAAGTGGCTGGTGTCCAAGAGTTGATTATGGTGGTCCCGACGCCTAATGGCGAAGTGAATGAGTTAGTACTCGCCGCGGCGGCAGTTGCTGGCGTTGACCGTATTTTTGCTGTGGGTGGTGCCCAGGCTGTAGCTGCGTTGGCCTATGGTACAGAAACGATTCCACAAGTCGATAAGATAGTCGGCCCAGGCAATATCTTTGTCGCGACAGCAAAAGGCATGGTTTTCGGTACCGTGGGTATTGATATGATTGCTGGACCTTCCGAGATTTTAGTTATTTGTGATGGTAAAACCGATCCAGATTGGATTGCGATGGACCTGTTTTCGCAAGCCGAGCATGATGAAGACGCACAATCGATACTTATCTCACCTGATGCAGATTTCCTGGAAAAAGTGAACGCCTCCATTGTTAAACTTTTGCCGACAATGGAACGCAAAGATATCATCACGACATCATTGCAGAACCGTGCTGCGATGATTCATGTTGAAGATATGGATACCGCTATAGAAGTCGCCAACTTTATTGCTGCTGAGCATTTAGAATTGTCTGTTGATGAGCCGATGGAGATGGCTAAAAAAATCCGCCATGCAGGTGCTATCTTCTTGGGCCGTTATACGCCTGAAGCACTAGGTGACTATTGTGCCGGACCGAACCATGTTCTTCCTACATCAAGAACAGCAAGATTTAGTTCACCATTGGGTGTTTATGACTTTCAGAAACGTTCTAGTCTGATTCAGGTATCGGAGCAGGGTGCACAGAGCTTAGGTAAGGTAGCATCGGTATTAGCTCGCGGTGAAAGTCTCACAGCACATGCTAGATCAGCAGAATATCGTCTTAAGGATTAATCATGAGTCGCTTTTGGAGCGGTTTTGTTAAAGAGTTAGACCCTTATGTGCCAGGTGAACAACCCAAACTGGCCAATTTAACGAAGCTCAATACCAATGAAAATCCGTACGGCCCATCACCAAAAGTGATTGAGGCCATTCGCATGGCGGCAAGTGATCGCTTGCGTTTATACCCGGACCCGACATCAGCCGAGCTACGGCAAGCAATCGCTGATTTTTATCAGATCGATAGCGCGTATGTGTTTGTCGGAAATGGCTCTGACGAAGTTCTTGGACATGTGTTTAATGCGCTGTTTAGGCATGAATCGCCTATCTTATTTCCAGACATCAGCTATAGCTTTTATCCGGTCTATTGTCAGCTTTATCAGATAAGCTTTGACAAAGTACCGTTAAATGATGCATTTGAGATTGATGTGGATAACTATAGCAATACCAACGGTGGGATTATTTTTCCTAATCCCAACGCGCCTACAGGCTGTTTATTAGCGCTTTCTGACATCGAAAAATTACTACGAAAGAATACCGATTCAGTTGTAGTGATTGATGAAGCATATATTGATTTTGGTGGTGAGTCTGCCGTCAGTCTGGTCAAAGATTATCCTAATCTTTTGGTTGTACAGACAATGTCAAAGTCGCGGTCCCTAGCTGGTCTCAGGATAGGTTATGCGATTGGTCAACCTGAACTGATTGAAGCATTGATTCGGGTTAAAGACAGTTTTAATTCTTATCCCGTTGACAGTTTGGCCTCTGCTGCTGGAATTGCAGCGATGAAGGATAAAGCCTATTTCAAAGACACCTGTCAGGCAGTCATTGATGAACGAAATAAAGTGGTAACAGGGCTTCAAGAGTTAGGGTTTGATGTGCTGCCTTCAGCTGCCAATTTTGTTTTTGCTTCGCATAAGCAGGCCAAGGCCGCTGATATTGCGGCTGGACTTAGAAAAGAAGGCATTATCGTTAGACACTTTAACAAACCGCGAATTGAACAGTTTTTACGGATTTCTATTGGCACTGCAACTGAAAACCAGCAATTATTATCGGTTATGGATACGTTAGTTTAACTATTGTTTGTTAGGTTTAAACAGGTATTTCAGTCGTTTGAGATCATGATCATATTTACTTTCTAACTGTGTGATCTCGGCTTTCAGATCATTAATAGCTTGCTGTCTTACTTGAATTTCTTCTTTTGCTGCATCTAAGCGTTTTTGCATATTAGCAGTGATTTTGGCGCCACTTAGCTCACGTTGAGCAGCTTCATTTTGTAGTTGATAGAGATACTGTTTGAGATCAGGTAGCTTTTGTTGATGCATCTCAATCTGTTCTTGTCGATAAGCTATATCACTATCACGTGCGCGAATAAGATCAGCTTCCGAGCGATACGTAATCAGTAATGTTTTATCATAAGCCTGTTGTGCCTGACGGGCTTCCTCTGCCTGTTTGGCTTGTGCTTCAGCTTGCAGACGCGCTTCTTCTTCGACTTTTTGCTGTGCAGCCTGCTCGAGCAATTCTTGCTCTGTTAGGGCCGCTGGTACACGCTCAATAAGACGCATGGTTTCAGCATCAATGATGTCGTAGCCTTTCTGTGCTGCAGCAGATGGCAGCGAGGTACTTAATGTCATCACACCATTCTCGTCAGGGAAGCGGTATAGCTGACCTGCTGAGACGGAAAGGCTGAATAAGCAGAAGAATAAGAACAGGAATAATTTACGTATCATGATAATGTCTGTGTGATTGGAGTCATCTTTGAGTTTTCTCGATCAATTTATCTTGTTTTTGGTTTCATTGGTAGCCAATACTTTTTCTGCCTTCTCAGGTGGTGGTGCCGGGCTTATCCAATTTCCCGTATTAATCTTTCTCGGATTAAGTTTTTCTATTGCATTAGCGACTCATAAAGTCGCTAGTGTGGCTCTAGGAATTGGCGCTGTTTTGCGCTATTTGAAAACAAGCCGATTAGAACGCCAATTTGTTTTATTAATGTTACTAACAGGACTGCCGGGAGTCGTACTGGGTGGAAATATTATTTTGCTGGTCCCTGATCGTTGGGCAGAAATAGCATTGGGCATGTTAACCGGTGGATTGGGGATTTACTCCATTCTCAAACCACAGTTAGGTCAACATTACGTGCCTGTACACAGAGATTGGAGCGGCTGCATCATGGGGGGATTGGTTTTATTTCTGATAGGCTTCTTAAATGGCTCTCTGACCTCAGGTACCGGGCTTTTTGTGACATTATGGCTGGTAGGCTGGTTTGGTATGGATTATCAGCGTGCAGTCGCTTACACGTTGATAATGGTCGGGTTGTTTTGGAATGGTGCAGGTGCTATCACTCTGGGGCTGCTAGGTGATATTCGTTGGGATTGGTTGCCAGCATTGCTACTTGGCTCATTACTGGGCGGTTATCTGGGATCTCATCTGGCAATAAAACATGGTAATCGTTGGATTAAACGTGCATTTGAAATCGTGACTTTGTGTATATCTGTGAAATTAATCTACGGCTAATGTTTAAGCCACACCAAATTGTTCTCGATAAGCCGCCACGGCTGGCAAAAACTCACCAAAATCAGGATTGTCTTTCAAATAACCTAGAAGATCGTTGAGAGAAATGATATTCAATACAGGAATATTATGTTCGGCTTGAACTTCTTGTATGGCTGATAATTCACCCTGACCGCGTTCCTGTCTATCTAAAGCGATAATCACGCCGGCGGGTTCTGCACCTGCGGCACGGATGATCTCAACAGACTCTCTTACGGAGGTTCCGGCAGAAATGACATCATCGATGATAAGTACTTTGCCTTTGAGTTCTGCGCCAACCAATTGACCACCTTCACCGTGATCTTTGATTTCTTTTCGGTTAAACACATATGGCATATCTTGATTATGCTGATCGGCCAGCGCAACAACGGTGGTAGAGGCGAGAGGTATGCCTTTATAGGCGGGGCCGAATAACACATCAAATTTCAGTTCAGAATCAGCAATAGTTTGAGCGTAGAATCGGCCGAGTTTAGCCAGGCTGGCACCACTATTAAATAAGCCGCTATTGAAAAAATAGGGACTTTGACGGCCTGATTTGAGCGTAAATGAGCCAAATCGTAAAACACCTGTGGCTAAGGCAAACTCGATAAATTCTTTTTGATACTGTTTAATCATGTTGTTTTTGAACTCGGTAAATCGCGACCTGACCAAATAAGTTAGGCAGACAACGTATTCCTAGACTGTCTTTATTGTTGTGATTAACAATGCTTCTGTTAAGCACGTTAAGGTGATAGTCATCACAAAGATTTTCAAAATCTTTAATCGTACATAAATGGATATTCGGTGTTTCAAACCAGGCATTCGGCAGTGTCTTTGAGACCGGCATTTTGCCGCCCAGCGCTAATTGCATTCGACATTGCCAGTGTCCAAAGTTTGGAAAACCAATAATGCCATTCTTGCCAACACGGACGATTTCCTGCAGTAAGAAGTCTGGGCGTTGAATCGCTTGTAAGGTTTGCGACAAGATAACAAAGTCAAAACTCTGATCGGCAAATTGCGCTAAACCTTGATCCAAGTCTGCCTGGATAACGTTGATGCCGGCCTGAATACATTCTGCAAACTTACTGTTATCGATTTCCAGACCGTAGCCAGTGATATCTCGTTGTTGCAAATGCTTGAGCAGGCTGCCATTACCACACCCTAAGTCCAGAACTTTGGCACCATTAGGAATCCAGTCACTGATAATTTGCTGGTCAACACGTAAGGCCATCACTTCGCCCCCTCAGCAGCAATTTGTTGCATATAGGTACCAAAGATTTCTAAGTAACGAGGTATTGGCATCAAAAACGCATCATGACCCTGGTGAGCCTCGATTTCGGCATAACAGACGGATTTACCGGCAGCCAGCATCGCATTAACAATTTCTTTTGAGCGCTCTGGTGAAAAGCGCCAATCACTTGTGAACGAGATAATGAGCGATTTCGCCTGAATCTTATCAACAGTCGCGACAAGATCATGGTTAAAGTCCTGTGCCGGGTCAAAATAATCCAGTGCTTTGGTCATTAATAAATAGGTGTTGGCATCAAAGCGTTCAACGAAACTGGTACTTTGATAACGTAGGTAACTTTCAATTTGAAACTCGACGTCGTAGCCATATTGAATGGCACCATTACGTAATTCGCGACCAAACTTTTCACCCATGGCCTCATCTGACAGATAGGTAATATGTCCTAACATACGAGCTAATCCCAAGCCATGGCGTGGCAGGGTGTTATGTTTTATGTAATAACCATCATGGAAATCAGGATCAGATTTTATTGCCGTTCTAGCCACTTCATTAAACGCAATATTTTGTGCTGAAAGTTTAGGTGCAGCCGCGATGACGATAGCATGGCGAACACGTTCTGGCAGGCTGATTGACCACTGCAAAGCCTGCATGCCACCTAAGCTGCCACCAATGACGGCTGCCCATTGCTCAATGTCTAGACGATCAGCCAGCATTGCTTGACTACGAACCCAATCAGGCACGGTCAGAATAGGAAAGTCAGGGCCGAAGAGTTCACCTGTTTCCGGGTTGATGGTGTTGGGGCCTGTGGAACCTTTACAGCCACCCAAATTATTCAGACACACAACATAAAAATGGTTGGTATCGATCGCCTTACCCGGACCAATAGCCGTATCCCACCAACCGGGTTTGCGGTCTTCCATCGTATGGTAACCGGCGGCATGATGATCACCCGAAAGAGCGTGACAAATCAGTACAGCATTGCTGCCATCTTCATTTAATGAGCCATAGGTTTCATAGACTAAGTCATAACTTGACAACGTCTTACCACAGTCCAATTGAAGTGGTATATCGATATGAATTGTCGATGGTTTCACCAGACCAACAGAGTCAGCTGGTATAGATTCCGGCATATATGGTTGATTCCCGTAAAAAGCGTTAAGTCTAATCAGACTGCCGTTGTAGCGCAATCTGGATCATATATAGCGACCTGCTAATAATGGCATGACTAACATTGATAAAACTTGTAACCCCAGTAATACAAACAGTGGAGATAAGTCTACTCCTGCAATAGGAGGGATGGTCCTTCTGACAGGTCTAAGTAATGGAGCATTCATCTTACTGACTAATGGCGCGACAGGGTTGTACGTGCCTGCCGGGGTTACCCAGCTTAAAATCACTTCGATGATGATACTGACAGTAAAAATATTGATGAATAGTTGAAATAATTCTGCCAGGAGAATGGTGAGCCATAAAATACCTTGAGGCATTATGCCAGCGAGTAAACCCACAGCGATCATTTTTATTAGTGTCACACTGATGAGTAATACCAGCGTGGCTGTATCCCAGCGACCTGCAGCAGGGATAAAGCGGCGAAGAAACTTCACCGGTACCTGAGTGAGTTTGATAATAAACTGCACCATTGGGTTGTGATATTCCCAATGTGCCCATTGCATGATCAAACGCAGAGCAACCACCACCATGTATAGATAGATGAGTGTATCAATCAGGAAAATCAGAGGGTTGCTTATATAACCACTAGTCATAGTCTTGTCCTAATTGTTCAGCGAGTTCATCAGCGCGTTGAGCTGCTGCCGTGAGTGCTTTGCTAAATAATCCGCGTAGATCGCCTTCTTCAAACACATCGAGCGCTCGCTCTGTTGTGCCGCCAGGCGATGTCACACGTTGACGAAGGACGCAGGCTGACTCATCACTTTCCAATGCCATTTTAGCTGCACCAAAGCTGGTTTCCAGCGCGAGTAATCGTGCCGTTTCTTCTGGAAGCCCTAATTCCATTCCTGCTGTTTGCAGCGCTTCCAGCACCAGGAAAAAATACGCAGGGCCACTGCCAGATAGAGCTGTTACGGCATCCATCTGTTTTTCATCGCTAATCCACAAAGCAAGGCCAACCGCTCTTAACATGGATTCCGCTAATTCATGTTGAGCGGATGTCACGTAATCATTGGCACATAGAGCGGTAGCGCCCGCCTGAACCAAAGAGGGTGTATTTGGCATGGCTCTGACAATCGCAGCTTGTTCAAAGTCTAACCAGCGAGTGATGTCATCCAATCGAATACCTGCCGCAATAGAAATGAGTAATTTATCTTGTTGCCAAGCCGGTGAGATTTGGCGAATGACGGATTGCAACTGCTGCGGTTTTACCGCCAGAATCACTACATCAGCATCAGCAATCGCAGCCAGATTGTCAGTGAATGTTTTGACACTGTAGCGTGAGGTTAAATTATCCAGTGCTTCAGTGTTTGCATCAGAAACATGAATGTTATCAGCGGCAAAGTCATTACTAATCAGCCCGCCTATCAGGCTGCGCGCCATATTGCCGCCACCAATAAATGCGATTGTGCATTGCTTCATTTGTTCACCTTTGTATCTGTATTCGTTGGAATTTGATGCATTAAATGCTTAACGTTTATCACGTTGTCCAAATAATGCTGTCCCGATGCGTACCATTGTACTGCCACAAGCGATGGCTGTAGACATATCTGCACTCATTCCCATAGATAGAGTATCAACCTGCGGGTATGTCTGACGTAATTGCTGAAACAATTCATAAGCACGTGAGAAGCTGTCTTTTTCTTCGTCGGTGGATTGTTTGGGAGAGGGAATAACCATCAATCCTCTTAGGCAAAGCTTATCGAGAGTGGCGATATAGTCAGCCAATGTCTGTAGCTTTTCCGGACTGGTGCCTGATTTGGTGTCTTCTTCATCAATATTGATTTGTATGCAGACATTGAGAGGCGCAAGTGAATCCGGTCTGTGCTCATCTAAACGGCGGGCAATTTTTTCTCTATCAACGCTCTGAACCCAATCAAAATGCCCGGCGATATCACGGGTTTTATTCGATTGGATAGGACCAATGAAATGCCATTCCAGATCAAGATCAGCTAAAGCATCAATCTTATCCAAGGCTTCCTGCAAATAGTTTTCACCAAACTGGCGCTGACCGAGTAACGCCACTTCACGCAATGCCTCTGCAGGCCATGTTTTGCTGACGGCCAATAATTGTATGCTTTTCGGATCACGTTGTGCGGAAGATGCCGATGTCGATATTTCGTGATGAATTTGTTGGAAACGTTTTTTTACATCTGTCATGTTGCAAGCCTCATAAGGGCGCGATACCTTTATACACATTGCTTAAATTTTCAATTAACTAGACTACACCAAACCGCATAGGAATCGTTGATGGATATTACTGAATTGCTTGCGTTCAGCGCAAAAAACAATGCTTCGGATTTACATGTTTCATCAGGTGAGCCGCCAATGATCCGTGTCGATGGTGATATCAAGCGCATTAACCTGCCAGCGATGGAACATAAAGATGTTCACGCGATGATTTATGACATTATGAATGACAAACAGCGCAAGGACTTTGAAGAGTTCCTGGAAGCTGATTTCTCATTTGAGGTGCCGGGCTTGGCTCGTTTTCGTGTCAATGCTTTCAATCAGAACCGCGGTGCAGCGGCTGTTTTTAGAACGATTCCATCCAAAGTACTGAGTCTTGAAGATCTTGGCGCTCCCGATATTTTTAAAACCATAGCGGACAATCATCGCGGAATTGTATTGGTCACCGGGCCAACCGGTTCAGGTAAATCCACCACGCTGGCAGGCATGATTAATTATCGAAATGAAAAAGATAATGAACACATTTTAACCATAGAAGACCCGATCGAATTCGTACATCAAAGTAAAAAATGTTTGATCAACCAACGTGAAGTGCATCGTGATACACATGGTTTTAGTGAAGCGCTTAGAAGTGCTTTGCGTGAAGATCCAGATATCATTCTGGTAGGTGAGTTACGTGATCTGGAGACAATTAGATTGGCGTTGACAGCCGCTGAAACCGGGCATTTAGTCTTTGGTACCTTACATACCTCGTCTGCAGCAAAAACCATTGACCGCATCATTGACGTGTTCCCTGCTGCGGAAAAAGATATGGTGCGTTCCATGTTATCTGAATCATTGCGCGCGGTTATTTCGCAAACATTAATGAAAAAAGTCGGCGGTGGTCGAATTGCTGCGCATGAAATCATGATTGGCACGCCTGCCATCAGAAATCTAATACGCGAAGATAAAGTACCGCAGATGTACTCTGCTATTCAGACGGGCGGCGCTATTGGTATGCAAACGTTAGATCAGTGTTTACAAGATTTGGTCAGAAGACAAAAAGTGACAAAACAGGAAGCATTACCACGTGCTGTTAATAAAGACTTATTCCGTTAAAGAGGTGTGATATGGAAATTGTCACAATTTTAAAAGCCGCTGTGAAACATGATGCTTCAGATGTGTTCATCACCGCTGGTCGGCCCGTCACCTTAAAGGTCAATGGGCGTATGGCGACACTCTCACAAGATGCACTGCAGGATGATGAGGCCAGGGATTTAGTATTAAGCACGATGTCTGATGCTCAGAAAAAAACATTTGAGCGTGAAAAAGAGTGTAACTACGCACTGGAGACTAAGGGCGCAGGTCGTTTTCGTATTAGTGCTCTTTATCAACGCAATAAAATTGCCATGGTGATGCGTCGAATTAAAGACGAGATTCCTACTATTGAAGACATCCATGTGCCTCAAGTCATCAAAGAATTATCGATGACAAAACGTGGTTTAGTCATTTTTGTTGGTGCAACAGGCAGTGGTAAGTCAACGACATTGGCTGCCATGATCGGTTACCGTAATCAGAATAGTACGGGTCACATTTTGACGATTGAAGATCCTATTGAGTTTGACCATAAACACGCTGGCTGTGTTGTTACACAACGAGAAGTTGGAATAGACACTGACTCGTATGAAATCGCGCTTCGTAACTCTTTGCGGCAGGCGCCGGATGTGATCATGATTGGTGAGATACGTACCCGTGAGACGATGGATTACGGTGTCGCATTTGCCGAAACCGGTCATCTTTGTTTATCCACCTTACATGCAAATAACGCGAACCAGGCGATGGACAGGATTATCAACTTTTTTCCTGAAGAGCGTCATCAACAGTTATTTTTAGATCTTTCCTTAAATCTGAAAGCCGTTATCGCTCAGCGACTAATCCCTAAAAAAGATGGCTCGGGCAGGGCTGTTGCGGTTGAGGTGCTTCTGAATACGCCGCTGATTGCTGATTTGATCGAGAAGGGCAAGGTTTATGAAATTAAAGAAGTGATGAAACGCTCTAAAGAGCTGGGTATGCAGACATTTGATCAGGCCGTCTATGACTTGTACAAAGCCGGTGAAATCAGCTACGAGGAAGCCTTACGTAACGCTGACTCAGCTAACGAAGTACGGCTAATGATTAAATTGGGTATGGAGTCGGGGGAACTGGCTAAAGACAGTGCTGTTTCCAGTTTATCCTTACAAGCTGAACCTGAGGATGTAATAGGGCGTATGTAGCTGTTGTTTTTTTGACACAGCATTCACGCAATCACTAATAAGATCTATTAGACGTCAAGCAAATACTGGTTTAATATGTAGCGAAAGTACCACACTCGGTATTGAGCAAATCAAAATTTAAGACGTGTTCATTTATTTTTCTACGGAAAAGGAAGGCAATATGAAATTATCAAAACTCCTGTCAGCAGCGTTTGCAATAGCTTTGCTGGCTGGTTGTGCGGGTAATCCGAAAACAACTAACCAAAACATTATGTGTGCAGTAGGTGGTGCTCTAGTTGGTGGTGCCGCAGGCGCTGCCGCAGGTGATTCTGATGCTGCAGCTGGAAGTGCTGTAGTAGGTTCAATGCTCGCACTATTACTTTGCCCTAACGGTGAAGAAGAACAAGAAGCAGCAGTAGAAAAACCAGTATGTGCTGTAGAGCCACCTCCAGGTGCCTTAGTTGATCAAAATGGTTGTGCATATGACACAGATAAAGATGGTGTGTACGACGGTATCGACATGTGCCAACAAACACCTCCTGGTGTGACTGTTGACCGCGTAGGTTGTGCGCTCGATTCTGATGGTGATGCAGTGCCTGATTACAAAGATCTGTGTCCTAACACACCTAAAGGCGTCATCGTTGACCAAGATGGTTGCCCATTAGCAGGTGAAAAAGTGCTGTCTTTAGAAGGCGTTAATTTCGCATTTGATAAAGCGACGTTGACTGACGATGCGAAACAAATTCTTGAAGAAGCTGTTTCTGTTCTGAAAGATACTGATAGCGTTGTTGAAGTACGTGTTGAAGGTCACACTGATAGCATCGGTACTGAAGCATACAACAAACAACTGTCACAAGAACGTGCTCAGTCTGTTGTTGACTACCTGACTTCTCGTGGTATCAATGGTAGCTACCTGATCCCAGTAGGTATGGGTGAAAAATTCCCAGTTGCTACAAATGATACAGACGCTGGAAGAGCGAAAAACCGTCGTGTTGATTTCGTTGTTAACGAATAAAACAAGACAACATCACAAGTGATGATAAAAGGCCCTGCTTGCAGGGCCTTTTTTTTATCCTTATCCAGGAGAATGATTAAATCGTTATAGTAGCCATCAGCCACTGCAGAGTAGTTAAGCACTCATGCAGACTTGGTTTGCAATGGGTATGGAGAACACTAGGCGAGTTATATCTGTTTGCTTTGATCTGTAAGCCCTCTCTCAGTGGTCGATTCTTGACTACAAGTACTCCTCTAAGGTTTGAGTGGAACAATTCTATTATCTAATAGGAGAGAAAAAACTGACTTGAGCTGAGAGATAAAAGGAGTTTTTCCTATATTAGAATAAGCCCTGTTTATCTATTATTAATTTCAGCTTTACGGCTTTCATTGGTTTTCCCTTCGCCCTTTCAGTTTTCTGATGAGGGCTTTTTTTTGCCTGAAGAAAATCCATTTAAAAAGATTGAGGATTAATAAGGTCACCTCAACGTGCAAGCTGTTTTCTTTGGAAGCAGAGAAAATAAATTGATCCTCCATAAAAAAAGACTCCGATGATATGTCTATCACCGGAGTCTTATGCACTGTGTCAATCTATAGTATAAGGATGATCTTATAGGCTGAACACGCTCAGAACGCCACCTAAAGAAGTCCAGCTTGATAAAGATTTGTAGGCGCCGACAGCACCTAAGCCATCGGTGTCATTTTCCAGGTTGTTGGTCATGCCGATACCAGCCCAGCCACCTATGCCTGACAAGATAGCAATATATTGTTTGCCATCGTGTTTATAGGTGTTCACATTGCCCACGATGCCTGATGGGGTTTTGAAACGCCATAGCTCACGTCCAGTTTGAGCATCAACTGCTTTTAAATATCCTTCTAAAGTACCGTAGAAGACGACATCACCGGCTGTCGCTAAAGCGCCTGACCATACTGAGAACCTTTCTTTATCAGACCAGACGATTTTACCTTCACGTGCATCCCAGGCAATAAAGTTGCCCATATTGTCTTTTTCAGCCGCAAACATATTGACTGAGGCGCCTACATAAGGTTGACCCGCTAAATATTCCACCTCAAATGGTTCCAGGTCCATACAAATATGGTTGGTTGGCACATAGAACAGGCCCGTTTTTGGTGAGTATGCAGCAGGTTGTTGATCCTTAGCACCATGTGCTGCCGGGCAGATTCCAGTCGTGTTTGTATCTTCACCATTATGTTCAGGAGAGAACTGTTTATTACGGTCGGGTAAGCCTGTTTTCAGATTAACGCTATTCGCCCAGTTAACCGAAGGATCAAACTTGTTGGCGACTAATAATTCACCTGATGCACGATCCATGGTGTAGCCAAAACCATTACGGTCAAAATGCACTGCTGTTTTGCGCATTTTGCCTTTGACTTTTTGATCGGCAAGAATGACTTCGTTGACACCGTCGTAATCCCATTCATCATGTGGCGTCATTTGATAAATCCATTTCGCCATGCCTGTATCTAAATCACGGGCAAACAATGACATAGTCCATTTGTTATCACCAGGACGTTGCAGTGGATTCCATGTCGATGGGTTACCCGTACCATAGTAAAACAGGTTCAGATCCGGATCGTATGAATACCATCCCCATGTAGTACCACCACCAATTTTCCATTGATCACCTTTCCAGGTGTTTAATGATGAATTTTCACCAACAGGTTTCAGCATCGATGTTGTTTTTTCAGGATCCACCAACATCTCTGCATCAGGACCTGTGCTGTAGGCTTTATATAAAGACTTACCATTTAAATCGTAAGTCTGAACATAACCACGAACACCAAACTCACCACCAGAGATACCAACGACGATTTTATCTTTAAATACATGAGCAACCCCCGTGTTAGTTGCACCGACTCTGGGATCATCGCGTTTATCAGACCAAACCATTTTGCCGGTTTCCGCGTCTAAAGCTACCAATGTAGTATCGGCCTGGTTTAGGAAGATTTTGCCATCACCATAAGCTAAACCACGATTGATGACGTCACAGCACATAACAGGTACGGTGTCATCATAGTTTTGTTTGGGTTCATATTTCCATTTGATGGCACCGTCATTGTTTAGGTCTAATGCATACACAATGTTTGGAAATGGCGTATGAATGTATAAGGTATCGCCAATAACAAGTGAATTACCTTCATGACCCTTTAATACACCTGTTGAAAATGACCAGGCCATATTCAGATCTTTAACGTTCTCTTTATTGATATCCGTTAATTCACTATAGCGATGATTTTCATAGTTACCTGCTGACATCACCCACTCATTCGGGTCTTTTTGCATAGAAAGCAATTCATCTGCATAACTTGTCATGGGTAGAGCAACTGACATTAAAGCCAGAGATATTGTTGTTTTTTTCATCATTTTTCCCTTCAAACTTAAGATATAGAAGTAAGCGGAAGCTGAAGTCGCCACTTCTTTACCAAACGCTGACGTATAAAAAAACAGAAGGCTTTTCTATAAGTCATCATTTACCAAACACAAAATCATGTTTGATAATCCCCGAGGGGTAGGGAAAGACTAACAGTCAAAAAAAGGAACTAATTGCACTTGTTTCCAAAAATAATGGCCGATTGGAATCTCAGACAAGTAACGATGGTAGGGGGAGTATCTTAGAGCAAACTATTTACAAAGAGAGCGAATGGGGAAATGCTCCCAGCTAACAATCATTGGACTTGTGGATGTAAAAGGTCGAGTGGCATTGCTTTGGGGCGCAACTAAATAAGCATCCATCATTTCTATTGTGGATGAGAAAAAGACTGCGAGCTGATATTGCTCAGATGTGAATGAAGATAAAGTACAGTTAGGAGACTGGCTCAACCTCCCAGTATCAATAGTATGGAAAGGTGTTTTGAATTGTGTTGATCTCGGCAGAGATTTATAAAACGCTTCTTTTATGCACCAGCATTGGTAAAAATAATCTTGAGATGTGTTTGAGGAGTAAAGTTCATATTCTCGCTTAGACATAAAACTTTTGGCCATGCCAATCATATTGTTACGTGGTTTCTTAATTTCTATATCAACACCACATGGTAAGTCTGCAAACACAATAGCTACCCAGTCATGGCTATGGGACAGGCTACAAAAGAAGGGGCTGGTTAATTGGGGGAGTTTGGGACAGGTATCCGTGTTGTCATCAATAACCACATCCTCAAAGTGAATACCAAACAGATGATTAACGGCGTATTTAATTAACCATCGGCTTAATAAAAATTGTTGTCGCTTTTTGGGGGAGGATAGTCGGTGATATCTTTGAGTACTCGATTCGTCTAAAAAATCTGAATTAAGAGAATCTGAACTGCCCTCAAGGTTGGCTAACCAGAGTTGAGGGCAGTGTAGGTGTTTATTCAGCAAGTTTAACGACATCACCCTTCAAAGCGACGCCAGCGATAATAGCGCCTGCATGGCACTCATACTCGCTTGTGCTGATAAATGCGTTCTTTTTGTAATAGCTCTCTATATTTATAACGGCATTACCACCTTCAGCTCGGACTCTATCTTGGAATGAGAGTAGTGCACTGAGGAGAACCCATTCACACGCCTCTTTGTCGGTTTTATTAAAGGCGTTCGTTTTTTTATTGCTTACGAAGTTACCTTTGTCTTCAAGGACTTTTGTATCTGCTGGTTGACCAAAAATAAAGCGAATGGTGGGGTCCAGCTTTTCTTTGAAGTCAGCCGATTCCATTGCCTCTTTGATTGAAAAAAGGTGTTTTGTATCTCGAGCAAAGGCTTGGCTAGATAACACCATAGTGGCAAGAATCAATATCGAAAAGACTTTTTTCATGAGATAACGTCCATGTGTAAAAAGCGGGCAGTATAGTTCATCGGCTGTTTTACTACAATTTCCATGTTTTTTCTTGCATATATCAATGATGAAAGTAGAATTCTTCCAATACTTGATTAGTTTATGACAAACGTTAGACACAAACGCTAACCGAACGGACTCGCATGACATCACAGAGGTTGACTCATTGATTAAGCTGAAGTTGGAGTCATGGTCTGCCTTGGCACCTGGCATGGATGATACAGACGCATGGATGAAGTGGTTTGATGATATTGATAGCAAACCATCCGAAAATACACCTATCCAGATAAAACAGGTACCAGCTTTGTTGCGTCGTCGTTTTACGACGCTGGGTAAAATTGCTGCGAAAGCCACGTTTAACCTGATGGAGAGCAAACAGGGGATTTCTACGATCTTCGCTTCCCGTCATGGTGATACGCCGCTGACATTATCATTATTAAAAGATATTGGTAACAGTGAGCCTTTATCACCAACCAGTTTCAGTCTGGCTGTGCATAATGCGGTAGGTGGATTGTTGTCGATCGCTCGTCAGGATGTTGCTCCTATTACAGCGATAGCCAGTACTGAAAATTTAGTACTGAGCACATTGCATGAGGCTGCTGCACAGCTAGAAGTCTATGGCAAGGTGTTATGTGTTATCTATGACGTACCATTACCCGATATTTATCAATGGTTTTCTCAAAGTTTACCTTTTCCTGTGGCCGTTGCCTTTATTGTCAGTCATGATGAAACCCTTGATTCAGCCATAGAGTTTGCACGTGAACCCACATTTGATTCTTCATTCAGTTCTGAGCAAGGACTGTTTGATTTTATTTCGCTGTTAATGAGCTATCAGCAAGAGATTAAGCTCACCACATCAGCAAGTTGTTGGCGTGTTAGAAGGTTAGAACGGTGAGAAATGTGCAGCGACTTTGGCGATTATTAGCAACAGCTGTTAGTTTCTTACTCTTTGGCTTGGGCGGAATTATCATTCCGTTGGTCGTCATTCCTGTTATTTATCTGTTGCCTGGAGATGTACAGCGCAGAGAAAGACGAGGCAAAGCCTTTATTCATCATAGCTTTCGGGTTTATATTCGATTAATGAAAAGCATGGGCATCCTTTCATATGAGCTTGAAGATATTGATCGATTAAAGGAAGCCAAGCTTGTTTTAGCCAATCACCCGACTTTGATAGATGTCGTTTTTCTGATCTCTCTGATCCCACAAGCAAACTGCGTGGTAAAAAGTGCGTTGATGCGTAATCCGTTCACGCGAGGCCCACTGAAAGCCGCTGGCTACATTGTTAATGATGATAGCGTGGACGATGTGATTGCAGCGGCTGAAGCTGCGTTTAAACATGGTGATGTGCTGATTATTTTTCCTGAGGGAACACGTTCAATTCCTGGAAAAGTATTAACCTTAAAGCGTGGTGCAGCCAATGTTGCAGTTAGGACTCAAGTTGACGTTACCCCGGTTTTAATTGATTGTCAGCCTGTCACGTTGACCAAAGGACAACCTTGGTACCAAATCCCTGATAGCAAGCCACATTTCAAGATTACAGTGGCAGAGCCGATAGCTATTACCGATTTTATAAAACAGGATAAACCTTCTGTTGCCGCAAGAAACTTAACCTCTGCGTTAAGTCAGTATTTTAATGAGGAGATAGGATTGCGTGAACGCACTGCATAATGAAATAAAATTAATGATTATCAACAGCCTCGATCTGGAAGATATCGATGTTGAGGATATCGACAGTGACGAACCCTTATTTGTGGATGGACTTGGACTCGACTCGATTGATGCACTGGAGATTGGTTTAGCGCTACAAAAGCAATATGGCATTAAACTTAAGTCAGACTCGGAAGAGACAAGGCAACATTTTGCCAGTGTGAGTGCTTTAGCTGCTCTGGTTGAAGAACATAGAACAAAATAGAACAACATCATGAAAAGTCAGCAAGAAATATATGAAAAAGTAGTGGCGGTTTTTGAAGAGCTGTTTGAAATCGATCCAGCAGATATCAGCCCTGAATCGAATTTATATGAAGACTTGGATATCGATAGTATTGATGCGGTTGATCTTGTTATCGAGTTAAGAAAAATGACCAAGAAAAAAATTCAGCCAGACGATTTTAAAATGGTTCGTACCGTTCAGGATATTGTTGAGCAAGTAGATAAGTTATTGAATAACGAGCAATGAAGACTGCTATCAGGCTGTTTTCTGTCCTGTTATCTATCGCCTATCCGTTTATTGTCTTTTGGGGCTTACACAGTAATCACTATCAAACATTAATTGTTTTTTTGGGGCTCTTATTACTGAGTCGGTTCTGGCTCGCCACTTTGTGGCAAGAGCGACTCATGCTTACGCTTATGGTGGCATTGCTCGTGAGTCTTGTCTTATTCAGTGAAACGAGTACCGCATTAAAACTATATCCGGTGATGATCAACCTGAGCTTATTTACCGTATTTGTGATGAGTTTACATGCCAAGGAGTCAGTGATTGAAAAACTGGCGAAACTCAGAGAACCTGATTTACCGGCAGAAGGGATAGCCTATACTCGGAAGGTCACTATCGCTTGGAGTGTCTTTTTTCTTTTAAATGCGACAATCGCTTTTATCACCGTCTTTTTTATGTCATCCCAAGCCTGGATGTTATATAACGGCGTGATTGCTTATGTGCTTATCGCTGTCATGTTCAGTGTTGAATGGCTTATTCGACAAAGAGTAAGGCGACAATGACGATTCCTTATAGTTTGTTTAGCTGGTGGCAAGGTAATGATGATGTCGTGATCGCTATCGATGGTGACAGAAAGCGGGATTGTGCAGAATTAAAACGACGTGTTACCGCCTGGATAGCAAGTATTAAAGAACATGAAGGACAATACTGGGCCGTCTATCACTCAGATGCGTTTGAGTGTCTGGCTATCATGCTAGCGCTATGGCAATTAGAAGGGACGGTATGCCTATCTGCTGACAAGCTTCCTGCAACGGTTGCCAGACTTCAACACCATGTCGATGGCTTTGTTGGGGAGTTTGAGCAAAATACGTTTGCCCAGCCAAGCGATGAGCATCACGAGGTATGGCAGTGGCAGAAAGCCAGTACTGACTTGATTGCCTTACAGGTATTTACTTCCGGTTCGCAGGGGCAGCCGAAATGTATTGATAAATCTCTACAGGCGCTGGATAGAGAAATAGCCGCATTGGATTGTCTTTCATGCGAAGACGTTGAAGTGGTGCTTGCTACAGTCACACATCAGCATATGTATGGCGTGATATTTCGTTTATTAAGACCTTTTTGCTATCAGCAGGCATTTAGCGCGAAGTTACATGAGTATCCTGAGGAATTGATCCGTTCTGCTTCGTTGTACGGACGATTCTGTTTGATTTCCAGCCCGGCGCATCTAGCAAGAATGAATGCCGAGCAGGACTGGAATTTAGTAAAAAATAATTGTGTTGAGGTTTATTCATCAGCCGCACCATTAACCCGAACCGAGAGTATGAATGTGTCTGCTTATCTCGATGTGCGAGTTAAGGAGATATATGGCAGTACTGAAACCGGGGCCATCGCTTGGCGCTGTCAACAAGATACTGAGCACGATGCTTTGTGGCATAAACTTTCTCATGTTCAGTTAAAGACAGTGGAGACGGGTGGGCTTGAAGTAAGATTTGTTCAGGGTGGAAATTCATATGTATTAGCTGATCATATTGAATTTGATCCTCAGGGTGATTTTGCTTTGCTAGGCAGGCATGACCCTATCGTGAAAGTCGAGGGAAAACGCCTCTCATTGACTGAATTAGCCAATGCAGTAATAGAGCACCCATGGATTGCTGAAGCAAGAGCCATACTCTTGAGCAGAAAGCGTACAGAAACAGCCGTGGTGGCCGTGTTATCTGAGAGCGGTCAGCAGCAGCTCATCACTCAGGGAAGAAAAGCACTTATAAAAAGCATGAAACACTCATTAGCCGATCAGTTTGAGCCTGTTTTATTGCCGAGACGCTGGCGTTTTATTGAGGCGATGCCAGTGAATACACAAGGAAAATTAACCATGAATGCGCTCACAGCATTGTTTGATAAGCCCGATACAGTTTGGCCTATCATTGAAGCTGAAACTGTGAGTGAACAGGCGGCGGATTTCAGCTGTCGCATACCTGAAGAGCTTCTGTATTTTGATGGGCACTTTCAACAGCAGGCTATTTTACCTGGCGTTGTGCAATTGCACTGGGCAGCCAAGCTCGGACAAAAATATCTTAATATTTCAGGTCATTTCCATCGACTGGAAGCGATTAAGTTTCAACAACTGATCCTGCCCGGAAGTGTAGTCAGCTTATCGTTAAGTTATGACCACTCCAAGCAGAAATTGAGTTTCAGTTTTTCCTCTGAGAAGGGCGTTCACTCAAGCGGAAAGGTTTGTTATGCCTGAAAATATCTTTAATCCTGCCATTGTGATCCCAGTGTATAACCATGAACATGCGATTGGGACGATTGTGGCCCAAGTCATGGCCTCTGGATTGCCTATTCTATTGGTGGATGATGGCAGTGATATACCCTGTCAGCAAACATTGATTGCTCTTGCTGAACAGTTTCCGCATCAGTTAAGTTTGCTTCGCCTAGAAGTGAACGGCGGTAAAGGCGCCGCGGTGAAGGCGGGTCTGCGATGGTTGTTGGATAATGGCTATTCACATGGATTGCAAATCGATGCGGATGGTCAACACGATGTGGCAGATATTACCCGCTTTATTCAAGCAGCAGAAAGTGAGCCAGACTCGCTTATCACTGGCTACCCTCAGTATGATGAATCAGTGCCTAAAATACGTTTATACAGTCGTTATCTGACTCATATATGGATCTGGATTAATACCTTATCCTTTAGCATTAAAGATAGTATGTGTGGGTTTCGGGTTTATCCGCTGCAACAGACTGTAACGCTGCTTTTTCACTGTGGTAACCGTATGGACTTTGATCCGGAAGTCATCGTCAGATGGCTATGGCGTTATCAGAAAGTCACTAATTTACCGACGAAAGTGCATTATCCGCTGGATGGTGTTTCTCACTTTCTTTTATGGAAGGATAATGGTTTGATTACGCTCATGCATACACGGCTGTTTTTTGGCATGTTGTGGCGTATGCCGTGTTTATTATGGCGTAAACGTGATGGTCAATAATTCGCATTGGTCGCGTGTGGCCGAGTCCGGGACGGTCATCGGCATGCAGATTCTATTATTTTGTTATCGGGTCTTTGGTCGATGGGCTTTTCGTCTCTGCTTATTTCCGGTGATGACTTACTATTATTTAACCCGTCGAGAAGCTAGAAAAGCTTCACAACATTATTTATCACGACTAACCGAGACCTATCCTGACTTAGGTAGGTTATCGTCATTTAAACACTTTCTTATGTTTGCTGACATTCTGCTGGATAAATTACTGGCATGGATGGGACGTATTCAACTCAAAGATGTACGCTTTCATAGTGACGGTCAGTTTGAAGCGGCTATTGAACAAAAGCAGGGCGGTATTATTGTGGTATCCCATCTGGGTAATACCGAAGTCTGTAATGCATTGGCACATCAACAGCCGAATTTGAAATTGACCTTGCTGGTCTACACCCAACATGCTGAAAAATTTAATGCCTTAATGAAAAAGGTAGGCAATACGACACAGGTTAAGATGTATCAAGTGACTGATATGAGCCCGGCCTTTGCCATGATGATGGCTGAACGTGTTGAAGCTGGAGAGTTTCTTGTTATTGCTGGTGATAGAACACCGGTCACTGGTCAGCAACGAGTCTCTGAAGTCACCTTTTTAGGTGAACAAGCGGCTTTGCCTCAAGGCGCCTTTCTATTAGCGAGTTTATTAAAGTGTCCGGTCTATCTGATGTTTTGCCTTAAGCAAGACAAGATGTATCACATCTACACAGAGTTATTTTCTGAAAAGTTATCTTTCACTCGACAGCAACGGCAGGCTTTATTAACAAATACTGTCCAACAATATGCTGATAGATTGGCTCATTATTGCCATATTGCCCCTCTGCAATGGTTTAATTTTTATCCGTTTTGGCAAAAAATGACACCACAAACTCAGCAAACTGAGGAGAAACAGTGATTCAGGTAGAAACGATTATTGAAGTCCCTTTTCACGATGTTGATGTGATGCGCGTTGCCTGGCACGGTCATTATGTGAAATATTTTGAAATTGCTCGCTGTGCCTTATTGGATAAAATTGAATATAACTATCCGGAAATGGAACAGTCAGGGTATGCCTGGCCTGTGATTGATTTACGTATTCGTTATGCACACCCACTAAAGTTTCAACAAAAAGTGAAGGTGATAGCAACGCTGGTGGAGTGGGAGAATCGTCTGAAAATAAACTATCAGATTGATGACTTGGTTACAGGGCAAAGACTGACCAAAGGCTATACCGTACAAGTCGCCGTGGATATGTCAAATAATGAAATGTTATTTGTCTCACCCGCTATTTTATTTGAAAAAATTGGGGTGACAGCATGATCAGACTCTCTATGCTCATGATGCTGTTCATTAGTTTTTCCGCACAGGCAGAATTATCTTACGACTTACTTGCCAAACTCACAGATTCTCCAGCCTCTCTTCAGGGGCGGTTCGAGCAACAGAAGCAGATTGTCGAGTTTGATACTACCTTAACGTCCCAAGGGAGATTTGAATACCAACGTCATCAGTTCATCCATTGGATGACTGAAACACCGATAGAAAATGAACTGACAATGACACCTGATGATATTGTCAGCCGTCAGGGAAATAATGAAATTTTGCATATCAAAACGGATAAAAATCCCTCAGTTCAGATCCTGAGTAACATCTTTTTTGCTGTGTTAACCGCGCAATGGCACGACTTAGCCGAGTTTTTCTATGCCAATGGTGAACAGCATGGTGAGCAGTGGCATGTGACCTTAACGCCCAAAAAACAGACCTTAAAACAAGTTGTCAGCAGTGTGGAGTTATCAGGAGATAAATGGCTTAGAGAAGTCACATTGAACGAACATAATGGTGATAAAACACATATTACATTTAGTGAATTATCGCAGTCGCACTGATGAACAATTTCTTTAAATTCTTGGCATGGGTTTGGCTACTTGTTGTCCTACTGCTAATAGGTATTACAGCCTCTAATCGGCCAGTATTAGATACCAGTATGATGAGTCTGTTGCCACAATCTGAGCAGCAGCCTCTCGTTAAAGCCGCTTCTGAGCAGATGGGACGGCAGTTTTCTCAGCGACTACTTATTCTGGTGACAGCATCGGATAAAGAAATCAGACAAGCGTCTTCGACAGCTCTGGCGGATTCTCTTCGTGCATTGCCACAAGTCAGTTCTGTGCTGTCACAATTTGAAGCTTCCACGCTCACACAGTATCAACAGACGCTTTACCCTTATCGTTATGGTTTGCTGACAGATGAGTTAGTCACACTTATTGATACTGACAAAAGCGATATCGTTAAACAACGAGCATTGTCACGCATTTTGAATCCCGTGAGTCTTGGTGGACATTCGCTGGTTGATGACCCTTTTGGTCTGATGTCATCGTGGTTAGAGCAGTTGGAATCACCCATTAATGTCACTTCAGAAGATGATTATCTAAAGCTCAGAGGAAAAAATGATACCTATCTCGTGATAGTGAATTTAGCGGATGATGCTTTTTCAATGGCAACGCAGAAAGCGGTTTTAGGTGTTTATCAGCAGCAAAAAGACAAGCTGGAAGATAAAGGTGTCTCGCTGCAGCTCTCTGGCTTACTGGTTCATGCCGATGCTGGTGCCAAGCAAGCACAAAAAGAAATGTCGACGATAGGTATCGGTTCGCTGCTCGGCATTGTGCTGCTGATGTGGTGGGTTTTTAAACGATTTTATAGTGTCACTTTATTATTACTCCCTGTCTTTATTGGCTTAATCGTGGCCTCATCTGTAGCGTTTTTGATGTTTGAACGCGTACATATCGTGACGTTTGCCTTTGGAGCTGGCTTAATCGGTGTGGCGATTGATTATGCCCTGCATTTTTTATGTGAACGACAACAACGGCGAGATGTTATATCGCATATCTTGCCAGGGTTAGCATTAGGTCTACTTTCAAGTGTTTTGGCGTATGCTGCTCAAGCGATTACCCCTTTCCCAGGGCTGCGACAGATGGCACTTTTTTCTATTGTCGGACTAATTTCAGCCTGGTTAACAGTCGTATTATGGTTGCCATTAATGACAAGACGCTTGCCGATCACGACGCCACGATTAAGTGATAGGATTTATCGTTGGCAACAACAGCTACCAAGTGTTGGGCAGAGTCTCTCTGTCCGTATTCTCTTAATTTTCCTTACTATTGCCGCTGCAATCAGTGTGTTTTATGGCGAAACAGAAGATGATATCCGGCTATTACAAACATCTCCCCCTGAGTTGCTAGCTCAAGAGCAATATGTCCAACACGCTTTAGGTCTTAACAGTAGTACACAGTTTTTGTTAAACCCCTGCGAGCAAATAGAACTCTGTCTACAACAAGAAGAGCAACTCAAACCCGTATTAGAAAGGCTACAGCAACAAGGTCAAATTTCTCATTACCGCATGCTTTCGGAATCGGTGCCATCGAAGAAAACACAGACTAATAATAGTCAACGAGTGGCACGCTTATACCAGCAAGAATTGAGTTCGCTATATAAATTGCTGAACGCTTCCGAGCAGATGACTGGGCAAGCTTGGCATAAACTTGATAATGACAAACTGAACCGCTTAACACCTGACAGAAAAGATGAGCAGGGGGGATTACTGTCCTCACCGATTATTGAGTCAGAACAAGCCGGTTTAGCGACAGTTATCAGTCTCGCCTCCTCGAACTCATTATCAGCACAGGCATTAGTGCAGTTACAAGCGACGGTGCCAAAACTGATTTTAGTGGATCAGGTCGATGCCATTTCAAACTTGATGCAGGATTATCGACAACAAATTATGTTGTGGATGTGTTTGGCCTATATTGGTGTTTTTGCCATTTTATTTTGGCGCTATAAAAACGCCACTTGGCGAATTATTTTGCCGCCCATGTTAGCCTCCTTCTTTACGTTAGCGATATTAATGGCTGTGCTACCTGGCGTGAATTTGTTTCATTTTATGGCCTTAATTCTGGTGTTAGGTATTGGCATTGATATGGGAATCTTTTTGACAGAAACCTCAGGGGCGACTCAAACCTGGTTAGCGGTCACATTGTCGGTGCTGACAAGTTTAATGGCTTTTGGTCTATTAGCGTTGAGTCAGACACCAGTATTGATGCATTTTGGTTTGACAGTATTGTTGGGATTGTCATGGGTGTGGATTTTAGCGACCTTTTTTCGTCGTATAACTCAAGGAGAGAGTGTTGAAGGCAACACAAAGTCAGTATGACATTATCGTCATTGGCGCTGGGCCAGCAGGTGCAGTTGTTTCTGCGTTATTAAATCAGCGTGGTTACCGAGTAGTAGTATTGGAGAAGACGTATTTCCCGCGATTCTCCATTGGTGAAAGTTTGCTGCCGCAGAGTATGCGTTTTCTTGAGCAGGCCAATATGTTGGATGCCGTTCATGCGGCCGGTTTCCAATTTAAAAATGGCGCCGCCTTCAGCTGTGCAGAACGTTATGAATCATTTGATTTTAACGAGAAGTTCACTGAGGGGTGGGGGACGACATATCAGGTACAACGCGATAAGTTTGACAAAATTCTGGCTGATACTGCTGAGCAGCAAGGTGTTGAGATTTGTTATGGGCAGACCGTCACTGCATTTGAATATCACCAGAAAACGGCGTATGTCACCGTAGCGGATGAAGATGGCGATGTCTATAAACTGAGCAGTCAGTTTGTGTTGGATGCTAGCGGTTATGGGCGTGTATTACCTCGCTTATTAGGCTTGGATAAACCGTCAAACTTTCCATCAAGGACATCGTTGTTTACACACATTGAAGACCGAATACAGGATGAAACTTATGATCGCAATAAAATTCTCATTACAGTGCATCCCGACTTCCAAGATGTCTGGTATTGGTTGATACCGTTTAGTAATGGCCGTTCATCCGTTGGTGTCGTTGCTACACAGGCATTTATTCAGCAACTGGATGGTGAGACTGAGGATAAACTCAAACAGCTCATTAATGAGTCAGGCTGGATGGCGACGTTACTAAAACAGGCAAACTTTGATACTCGGGTTGGTGAGCTTACCGGCTATGCCTGTGATGTTTCACAGCTTTATGGGGATGGCTACGCCTTATTGGGCAATGCGGGTGAATTTCTGGATCCTGTGTTTTCTTCCGGAGTAACGATAGCACTCAAGTCCTCCAGTTTGGCTGCTTCCGTACTTGATAAGCAGTTACAGGGGGAAGAAGTGGACTGGCATAACGTCTTTGTTTTGCCGCTACAGCAGGGGATTCATACTTTTAAAGAGTTTGTTGAAGCCTGGTACGATGGCAGGCTACAGGATGTTATTTTTACCCGAAATAAAAATGCACCTATAAAACGGATGATTAGTTCTATTTTGGCCGGATACGCTTGGGACACGCACAACCCATACGTGAAAGATGTGAAGCGGTTAAGTTCTCTGGCAGAGTTATGCAGAAACAGGTAATGCCGCGCATCCTATTCTTAGGCCTCCTATTTTTTACGCTGACAGCGTGTAGTCTGTTTCGGCCATTACTGATGCCAGAAAATACGTTGTTATTATTATCACCCGCTGAGGGACCAAAGGCGGGACTGATGAAACAAAAAGTCACCGTGATTCAAGATAAGCAGCCACAGTCGTTTATTGCCTTGAGTCGGTTTACAACGTTGGATTTTCGTGTGGCTGTGATAACACCAACTGGCCAGACTCTGCTGAAAATGAACTATGACGGTAACCATTTTCAAGCGACTAATCTGACGGATATGACATTACCTCTCGAAGAAGTGATGTCTGTTATGCAATTTGCGTTGTGGCCAGAAAAAACGGTGCACAAGTATTATAATGAACGGTTGAATTGGCAAGTTGAACTTACTACGAATTATCGCCGTTTATATAAAGGTAATACACTTATCCTTGACGTAAGGATGTCTGATGATAACGTTGATATTCACCATAAACAGCATCATTACCGTGTGATGATTTCGCCCTTACAGAGTTGATAACAGTGTGACTGATAAAAAAAATGTTTACCTGAATCAGGTAGGGGTAGTGTGTGCTGCCGGACACAATATACTGGAACTTAAGTGTGGACTTGAGGCTGAACCAAACGATCTCATGACCCTGTCTGGTGCCTATGGTACAGAGCCTGTGCCTGTCGCTATGTGTCAACAAGTATTACCTGATATTCCAATGGAAGAGGCATGCTGGCAAAGTCGAAATAACCAACTGGCTTTGGCGGTATATCATCAGATTCAGGAAAGGGTTGATGAGGCCATAAAAAACTATGGTGCTGAGCGAGTCGGTGTGGTGATTGGAACCAGTACATCGGGTATTTCTGATGCTGAGAACGCTATCCAGTCTTATGTCGAAGGAAATGGCTTACCTGAAAACTATCATTACAGGATTCAGGAAATGGCCAATACGGCCGAGTTCATTGCAACACTATCTGGCGCTTTAGGTCCGGTCTATGCTGTATCTACAGCCTGTTCATCAGGTGCCAAAGCCTTGGCTTCAGCCAAGAGGCTTATTACTGCCGGGCTTTGTGATGTGGTTATTGCGGGTGGTGTCGACACACTGTGTAAGCTCACTCTACAAGGCTTTTCAGCATTGGAAGCGGTCAGCAAATCGATTTGTAACCCATTTAGTCAGAATAGAAATGGCATCAATATTGGGGAGGCTGGTGCGTTGTTTATTGTCTCTGCTAATCCTGAAGGTGTTAAGTTATCAGGTGTTGGTGAAAGTAGTGATGCCCACCATATTTCTGCCCCAGAACCAGAAGGAACTGGAGCCGAACGAGCCATGAGAATGGCATTGGCTGATGCTGGTCTGAAAGCTGATGACATTGATTATGTGAATCTACATGGCACAGCGACGCCGTTGAATGATCAAATGGAGTCGCGAGCTGTTAGTCGTGTTTTTCCTGCATCGGTTTTATGTAGCTCTACCAAGCCCATGACAGGACATACACTAGGTGCTGCGGGTGCAGTAGAAGCGGCTATTTGCTGGCTAACCTTAATGGACAATGCTGTGTTGCCAGTTCATCACTGGGATGGCAATGCTGATCCTGAATTGCCAGAACTGAATTTTGTGACGCGTCAGCACACATCAACACCTGTACGACGCGTATTAAGCAATTCCTTTGCTTTTGGCGGTAATAATGTGGCCTTAGTGATGGAACGAGCAGAATGAGTATTGAGTATTCTGTAGACGAACTTGTACCCCATTCAGGCACCATGTCATTGTTAAGTCGTGTGACAGCCTATGGCGATGACTGGTTGGAAGCGGAGGTCGATATCTCCTCAGCCACGTTATTTGCAGAGGAACAGGGCGTGCCGGCATGGGTTGGTTTGGAATACCTTGCTCAAGCCATCGCGGCTTTTTCAGGTGTGCAGGAAAGAAAACAAAATCAGCCACCCAAGCTTGGGTTTCTACTCGGCACACGGCGTTATGAATCGAACGTGCCATGGTTTGCTACTGGACTGACGTTAACGGTGAGAGTCGAGCGAGACATGGTGGCTGAAAATGGATTACATGTATTTAAAGGCATGTTGACGGCATTCAATGTGGAAGCCACAGCGAATTTAAATGTATTTCAACCAGACGATGCCAGTCAGTTTATTAAGGAAGCAAAACAATGAGCGAAACCATATTAGTAACAGGCTCAAGCCGAGGTATCGGCCGCGCTGTTGCGATTAAGCTTGCGAATGATGGCTATGACATCGTGCTGCATTGCCGTAGCAAGCGGACTGAGGCTGAAGCCGTGGCTGAAGAGGTTAAAGCCCTTGGTCGGCAGGTTCGCATATTACAGTTTGATATTGCTGATAGAAAGCAATGCCAGGCAGTGCTTGAAGCGGATGTTGAAGAACATGGTGCGTATTATGGTGTGGTTTGTAATGCTGGCCTTGCGCGAGACAATGCTTTTCCTGCTATGCCTGGTGAAGAGTGGGATCTGGTATTAAGAACGAACCTTGATGGTTTTTATAATGTATTACAGCCACTCACCATGCCGATGGTGAGAAGACGTAAACCCGGTCGGATTGTCACTATGTCATCCGTTTCTGGCGTGGCTGGTAATCGTGGACAGGTTAATTATAGTGCTGCCAAAGCCGGTATTATCGGTGCGACCAAAGCCCTCGCTATTGAATTAGCTAAACGTAAAATCACAGTGAACTGTGTCGCGCCGGGGTTAATTGATACAGAGATGACAGAAGATGTTTTCATGGATGAAGCGATGAAACTAATACCGATGCAACGTGTTGGTAAAGTCGAAGAAGTCGCAGCGACGGTGAGTTTTTTAATGTCAGAAGGTGCTGCCTATATTACGCGCCAAGTCATTTCAGTGAATGGTGGAATGGTCTGATGAAACGCGTAGTTGTAACAGGCGTAGCGGGTTTTTCGCCTATAGGAAATGATTGGGCCACTATTCGCCATCACCTGGAAACGATGACAACGGGGATTTGCCGCATTGATGAGTGGGATAAATATGCTGAGTTAAATACGCGCCTTGGTGCACCGGTACGAGACTTCGAAATGCCTGCGCATTATAAGCGTAAGGATTTACGCAGTATGGGGCGAGTGGCTAAATTAGCCGTTTTGAGTACCGAGCTCGCACTAGAGAAGGCTGGTCTTCTTAAAGATCCTATTCTTCATAGTGGTGAGGTTGGTGTGGCATATGGCTCTTCGGCTGGTGATACCGGTGCTGTCGCCGATTTTGGCAATATGCTATTGAATCACTCATGCGAAGGACTGAATGCAAACTCCTATATTAAAATGATGGCGCATACCTCTCCCGTGAATATCGGTATCTATTTTGGTTTGCGAGGTCGTGTATTAACAACATCAAGTGCCTGTACTTCTGGGAGTCAGGCCATTGGCTATGCTTATGAAGCCATCAAAGCCGGCCAACAGACAATTATGATTGCGGGTGGCTGTGAGGCGTTATGTGCTACTGAGGCCGCAGTCTTTGACACTTTATATGCCACCAGTATTAAGAATGATACACCGCATTTATCTCCCAGACCTTTTGATAAAGACAGAGATGGTCTGGTAATTGGCGAAGGTGCCTGTACCTTGATTTTAGAAGAGCTGGAACATGCACAAGCCAGAGGTGCGACTATTTATGCTGAGCTGATTGGTTTCGGCACAAATTCGGATGGCAGTCATGTGACTCAGCCTTCAGCTGCTACCATGCAAAAGGCCATAGAATTAGCGCTACAAGATGCCGCTATTGAGCCTGAAAATATTGGCTATATCAGTGCTCATGGAACGGCTACCGATCGTGGAGACATTGCTGAAACCACGGCAACCGAAGCCGTGTTTGGTTCCAGTACGCCGATAAGCTCATTTAAAAGTTATACTGGTCATACATTAGGTGCGTGTGGTGCATTAGAAGCCTGGGTCGCTATTGAAATGATGAACAGTGATTGGTTTCATGCGACGGCAAATCTGGATGAAGTCGATCCCGATTGTGGCACGCTGGATTACATCATGAATGCTCCCAGGCAAATTCATACCGATTATGTGATGTCTAATAACTTTGCATTTGGCGGTATTAACACGTCACTTATTTTTCAACGATGGAACTAAAAGGATAACTCATGACTTTAGGGAAGAAGCTTATTCCATTACTATTCACCGCACTTTCAATGAATGCTGTGGCTTATCAGAGTAAAGATGAGCAGATTGATGCAGTATTAAATGTGGTGCAAACAGGTTCACAAGAACGCAAAGAGACTGTCCTGGAACGTTTACAGTGGTCAGGTATTTCAGATCCTCGCTTATATGATGTGTTGGAAGCCGATTTATTGGCAAATTACCAAGAAAAGCTATATGACTCAGATAAGCGTAATTTGATGGCCTATGAGGTAAGAGCGCTGGGATACAGTGGGAACCCAAAATACACATCGACGCTTGAACTGTTAGCAAAAAAAGCGGCGGAGTCAAAAGTTAAACGACATGCCAAAAAGGCCTTGAGCGACTTAAGTACTTATATTTCGGTCCAGCGTCAGTTAAGTCATGTGGTAATCGAACAACCGGAAAAACCGTTTGAAGTTCAGATGTATATGCGGATGATACAAACGGGTGATAGCTACACACAGCGACTGGCCGCGCGAGCTTCTTTTCATGAAAATATTCATGACCCTGAACTTATGGCTTTATTTACTGAGCAGTTAGAGAGCATGTACATGAACCCTGGTTTGGATGCCTTGGGGCAAGATACGGCCGCCTGGATCTGTAAAGTGCTTAAACAAGACTCTGGACATGAAGCTCTGTTGGCGGAAGTAGCTGAGAAGACGCCACATCGAAAAATTCAAAAATATGCTAAGTAACTGGAGTAAGCCCTTTTTTCTACATAACTGTTTGCCCAGAGACAACTTCATTTAAAGAGTGCTGAGATGAGTGACAAAGATTCTGAAGAGATGGTTGTAGAGTTCACGCCTCTGGAAAAGATCGAAGAGCTCTATAATGAGCTGCTTGATTGGTATGGTGAGGCTGATAGTAAAGAACTTAGAGTGGCAGCCAAATTATTGTTAGTTGCTTTGGAAAAGTTTGCTATTCATGGTGGTAATCAGTGGCATGACCTGGTCAGTGAATATATCGATATTCTTCGTAAAGATCCGGAGAAGTTTCAAAGAATTATTGAATCCAATCGCGGTGAATTAAAAGAAAAAACGTCTACGACCCGTTATCACTAGCTAATTTTTCAAAAAAGATTGTCTTTTTTGCTCGTCTTTCAGCAACTTGGCAAATTTACGTGTTTGTTTTGGCAGATAAATAAAATCGTCGACTAATGATTTCTTACGACGTTTTTTGGTCAGTTCAGCAGGCTCGAAAAAATGTCTGGCATTCTCGTAAGACAACACAAACGGCTGATAGCCCTCATGCATCAGTAAATAACTCATGATGAGTGAACCTGTACGATGATTGCCTTCCAGAAACAGTTGAGGCTGACTCAGTATATTGGTGAATAAACCGGCCGTTCGCTTCCAAATATTGGTGTGTTGATTGAGTGCCAACCAGTCCATAAGCTGACCAATACCACCATTACGTGCTGCGTAGAAGTGGGCTTTTGTTGCTTTAAATTGATGTTGAGATTCTTCTTCAGATATTGATGAAGTGTGATAAAGCACTATGTGATTAAGTTCTAACAGTAAATGTGAATTACCCATGGCGAAAAGATCAATGTCATTCGCCAGATAAAAATCTATCTTGGCGTAGCCGGCAACAATGTTTTCAATCACTTCATTAGATGGTGGTGTTCTCTGAACGGTGAGGGTTTTATTAATCTTATCAAAGTGTTTTTGCGTATCAAGCAGACGTGATCTGACAGCGCTAATATTGAGTCGAGCAATATTGCCTGTCAGATCATGTTGTGTCGCACTGTGAACAGCATTAAGTGATGATGAACCCATAATAATGGTTTAGATTAACTAAACTCACCTCGCACATACTGTTTGGTTAATAACTGTTGAGGATCTTCAAAAATCTTTTTGGTGTCGTCCATTTCAACCAGATAACCAGTACGGCCACCTTGTGAAATATCTACACCCAGAAATGCTGTTGTATCAGCCACACGCATGGCTTGTTGCATATTGTGTGTGACTAAAGCCACGCTGTAGTGTTGTTTCAGTTCTACCATCAACTCTTCGATCTGACGCGTGGCAATCGGGTCTAGAGCTGAACAAGGTTCATCCATTAATAACACATCAGGTTCTGTGGCAATGGCCCTGGCAATACACAAACGTTGTTGCTGACCACCTGATAAAGATAATCCGCTGTTTTTCAATTTATCTTTGACATCATTCCAGATAGCCGCACGTTTTAGTGCTTTAACGACCATCTCTTCCTCATCGCCTTTGTAACCGTTTAGTCTCAGGCCAAAGGCAACATTATCGTAAATGCTCATAGAAAAAGGATTAGGTAACTGGAACACCATGCCGATATAACGTCTGACGATGACTGCATCGACCTTTTTGCTGTAGATATCATGTTTGTGATACTGGATATGACCTTCAAAACGAAATGAGTCGATCAGATCATTCATACGATTCATGCTGCGTAGAACGGTACTTTTTCCGCAACCTGATGGACCAATAAAGCCGGTGACTTTATTTTTTTCAATAGGAATAGTGGTGTCTCTGACCGCTCTGAAGTCACCATAGTAGATATTTTTTACATGGCAATCTAAAACAACAGGGCCTTTTGGCACGTACTTTTCAGCAATAAATTCAGCGGTATCGATTTGCATATTCATAGGTTTTCCTTACGTTATTCTTTAAATTTCGATCTGCCGACAACGCGGGCCAGAATATTGAAAAAGAGGACGAGTATTACAAGTACCAGAGAGGCTGCCCAGGCAAGCTCAATCTGATTCTCAAACGGCATGCCGGAGAAGTTGTAAATCAAAATGGATAAAGAGGCTGTTGGCTCTGCCAGTTCAGCCATGTAGTAATTACTAAACAAGGCAGTAAACAGTAACGGAGCTGACTCACCCGCGGCACCTGCTACAGCCAATATCACACCGGTCAAAATGCCGGGTAATGCTGTAGGTAAAACCACTTTTAATATGACTTGTGTACGCGTACACCCCATGCCAAACGCAGCATCTTTCATTTTTTGTGGTACTTGTTTCATGGCTTCTTCTGCTGCCAAAGTCACCGTAGGTAACATCAGAACAGCTAAGGCCACACCACCCGCCCAGGCAGAATAAGTGCCGGTTGTAATAACGATAACGGCATAAACAAAGACACCCGCCAGGATTGAAGGAAAGCCTGTAAGTACCTTGGCTAAAAAGCGTGAGATGGTTGCTATTTTGCTGGAAGGGTTAAGTATTGATAAATACAGTGCTGCCATGATTCCAATTGGAATACTGATGGCCGAGGCAATACCCACCATAGTTAATGTACCGACAATGGCGTTACCAAAGCCACCACCCATTTCAAAACCAGCGGGTGGTAGGGCGGTAATCGCTTCCATATCCAGTCTGGCGCCACCTTGAGCGAGCAGCATATAAATCACTGAAAAGAGGGGAATACTGGCTAAAACAGCTAACAGCCAAACTAAGGTTGTCAAAAAATAGTTTTTTAATGCTCTGACTTCAAAAATATTTTTTTCCAGAGCCGGTAACTCAATTCTTGGTGGCAACACCTGCTCTTCTAATTGTATTTGACTCATTTTTTACCCTCAAACTTACGCATGGTGTATTGCTGTACTGCCAAACCGACAACGTTGACCATAAAGGTGATGACCAGTAGAACCAGTGCGGCATACATTAAAGCCTGTATTTCGATTTCACCTGCTTCAGGGAAAGTAGAAGCAAGAAGTGACGCTAAGGTATTGGCCGGAGCAAACAGTGAGACATCGATATTGTTGACGTTACCAATCAACATGGCGAGCGCCATGGTTTCACCAAGAGCGCGACCGAATCCAAGCACTAAACCAGCCAAAATGCCGGAAGAGGCTGTAGGGAGCATTACTTTTAAAATGACTTCCCACTTGGTAGCACCCATACCGTAAGCGGCTTCTTTCACTTTGTAGGGGATACGGCGGAAAGCATCTGCAGAAATCGCTGCTACGGTAGGTAAAATCATAATAGCGAGTACCAATGCCGCAGGAGCAAGACCTGGACCACTCAACTCTGTGCCAAATAGGGGAAACCAGCCTAAGGTGTCATGTAACCACTCAGCGCCAGGTCTTATCAATGGAATCAGTACATAAATGCCCCATAAACCATAAACAACAGAGGGGATAGCTGCTAACAATTCGATGACGGTTCTGAAAATCATTTCGAACTTAGCGTGTACAAATCCTTGAGTCAGGAAGATCGCTATTGAAACACCTAATAAACCACCCAGAAGTAAAGCTAAGAGCGAACTATATAATGTGCCCCAAATTTCAGGTAACACACCAAACACCCCTTGGTTGGTATCCCATGTAGTACCAGTAATAAAGCCAAGGCCATGTGTTTTGATGGCCGGTAATGCCTGTGAACCTAATTCAAAAACGATATAGGCAACCAAAAGGACAATGGATAGGGCGCAAAAATAAGCAAAAGAGCGAAATACCGAGTCTTTTAAGTAATCCGTCGATGATGGCGGAGCAGACAGTGTTTTATCACTACTGGCTTCTTTAAATGGATCGTAAACCATGTGCGTTCCTATCAATTATTCATTCGTGTTTTTAAACATGTTTTATGGCGTGTAAAAACAGAGAAAATGCTGCAAGGACTTTCCAGCCTTGCAGCATTTTTTATCTCAGTTTTCAACTGATGTGATTACTTGATCATTTTCGCTGCGTTGCGAACTTTCTCAACCACGTTTTCAGGTAGTGGGATATAACCCATTGCTTCAGATGATTCTTGACCTGTTGTTACCATGTACTCGATTAAGTCACGTAAAGCTTTTGCTTTATCATCTTCTTGATCTTTGTAGACCAACAACCATGTGAACGAGGCGATTGGGTAAGCATCTTCACCAGCAGGGTCAGTAGACCAAGCACGTAAATCAGGTACATCACTACCTGGTAAATTACCTTCTGGGAAGGTTGTTGTTGCTAATGCGGCAGCACCTGTTTCACCACCGGCTTCAACGAATTTACCTTTTTGGTTTTCAAGAATAGCGGTTGGCATTTTGGTTAATTTTGCAAAGCCATATTCAATGTAACCAATTGAACCAGGCGTTTGTTTGATAGTCGCTGTCACACCATCATTTTTTGGCGCTTTAACGATTAATGCAGAAGAAGGCCAGTTAGGTGATTTAGCTGCACCGATAGTTTCTTTAAATTCTGCATTGATGGCAGACAAGTGATTGGTGTAAACATAACTTGTACCACTTGAGTCAGAGCGAACGACTACAGTGATTTTTTCGTCAGGTAATTTAACACCTGGGTTGGCTGCTTGGATTTTTGGGTCATTCCATTGAGTGATTTTGCCCATGAAAATCGCTGGGTAAACATCACGTGGCAGTTTTAATTCTTTAACACCTTCCAGGTTGTAAGACAGAACCACTTCACCGGCTGTCATTGGTAACAGAATTGCACCTTTTTTGACTTGCTCGATTTCGCTGTCTTTCATCGCGGCGTCACTCGCTGCAAAGTCAACTGTTTCATTGATGAAATCACGAATACCTGCGCCACTACCTTTAGATTGGTAATCTACACGCACACCATCAGTTTGCTTGCTGTAATCTTTAAACCATTTGTTATAAAGAGGGGCTGGAAAACTGGCACCAGAACCGTTCAACTTCAGTTCGGCATGTGCAGCAGTTGATGACATCGCACCAACAAGGGCAGTGATAAGAAAAACTGACTTTGCATTTTTTGCAAATAGTTTCATAGAAACTCCTGACTAGTTAATTAAGCAATAAAAATCTTTAACTCGAACAGAGTATCGGTCTTAAGTTAAAGATTTATGACAAAAGCAAATTTAGTCAGAATTTTTTATATCAGTAGAAGGTTGTATCTAATAATTTATATTAAAATCAATTATCTATAGATCTTTTTGCTTATTAATAATGTATCAATGTCAGTTTTTTTAATTCGTCTCTTTTCACAAAATGGATAAATTAAAGTGACATTATGACTAAATAGAGCGTCATTATTAGGGACTCTATAGTCTTAATAGCAGTATTGTTACTTCTACTGAATTGCAAACATAAGTAATCTGAAGGCAATCCAGACAAAGCCAATAGTTGTAATAATAAAGCTCAATGCTGAGAATATTTTCCAGATAGTTTTATTCCAGAAATAGATATCAAAAGCGGCAATCACAAAAATGGTTGGGTTAGTGAATCCGCCAATGGCGACACAAAGACAGGCGAACTTTGATAACTCAATATCGGCCCCAGTCGCAGCACCATAAAAAACCTAAGCTGAATAATGCCATGAGTGCATAATCTACGTGAGCCCTGATCATGGTTTTGTAATCGACTAAAAAGTCGCCGTCTATCCCTTTGATGGGAAACCATCTGGCAAATGTCATTAACCATGCCGATAGAATCAATGCTGCAATCATAGCAACAGCACCTATTAATAAAACATTCATTTCTCTCTCCTTTGTATTGGAGAGCATATTAAAAATGATTACATAGCTGGCTGCAGCTGATAATTACCCCAGATTTTCAGGTAAATAGCCCATTATCTCTACATAGCGGTTAGTCGCATGCGATTGGAGCTTTGTGTCGCTAGAGGAGCGGAGGGGAGTTTAGTAGAAAAAGTAGCACCATTAGCTCTCTCAATTTGAACGTCGAAAATAGTTTTGTTTCGGCTTTTATGATGGTGGGATTCAAACATTCGCTAAGAAACATGACATGACTCGAACAATGCCCATTTTTGCTACTGAGATATAAACGCTGCCATTAAACTTATTGCTCACATTGTGATTTTTTTCATGGAGTTAATATGCGTTTTTCTTATTTTTTTATTCCTTTAGCATTTGCCTTACCTAACTTAGCAAGTGCCAATACTTGTGAAGTAGAAATTACTGCGGGTGATTCATGGTCATACAACACTAAGACAATCACTGTGCCATCTGATTGTGATGAATTTACTGTCAATTTCACGCATACAGGTAAGCTATCTAAAGATGGGCTTGGTCATAACTGGGTATTAGCCAAGACTTCAGATGTGAATGCCATTGCTCAAGCCGGTGCACCAGAAGGGCTCGAAAATGATTTCCTTCCAAAGAATGATGAGCGTGTGCTCGCATTCACACCGATCATCGGTGGCGGTGAAAGTGCCTCAACAACCTTTAAAACGAGTGTGTTAAATAAAAATGAGGACTATAGCTTTTTCTGCTCATTTCCTGGTCACACATTTATGATGCGCGGCACCGTGAAACAAGCAGAATAAAAATACCTTTCAGCTTCCTCTTGTATCCCCTGTTATAAAGGTGTGGTGGTTTGCCGCCCACCTTTATCTTTTTATTTAATCGTCAGCTTTTCTATTTGCCATCCCCACTAAGTCAATTTTCATTGACAGAACTCCTTCGCTACATTCATCAAGACAAGCACCGCAACGAGTACAATCACTTGAAGTAACGGATAAGGCTTGTTTTGACACTACAGGGGCCAGTACATGTGGTTCAGGACAAACAGCAACGCAACGTGAACAGCCACGGGTATCACAGCTTTCTGTTGGTGTGGATGTCACTTTGAGTCGACCATAGCGTCCTAAAATGCCATAGAAAGCACCTACTGGGCACAGATGGCCGCACCAGGCACGACGACTGACAAATAAATCAAACAAAAATAAAGCGCCGAGCAGCATCGCTCCACTTAAAGAAAACCATATTAACTCTCGCTGGAATCGTGTAATAGGGTTCACTATTTCCCACGCCAAGGTCCCGCCTAAAAAAGAAAGCACCAGAGATAAGGCTAAGATCCAGAGTCGTAAATGACGCGATAAATTCATATTGCCTTTAATATTGAGACGTTTACGTAACCAATAGGCTAAATCAGTCAGTAAGTTGATGGGACATACCCAGCTACAGTAAAGACGACCGGCTAAGAAAGCATAAAACCCTCCGACCAGTATCGCCCCCATAAGCGCGGGCAAGGCAATAGGGGAACCTGCAAAAAAAGACTGGAGAAGAATAAAAGGATCGGTCAGTTTGAGTTGTTCAAACCAGAGACTAGACGATAAATTGCCATCAGCAATCTTGCCATAACCCGGTATTGCAACAATAAAGGCAAGTAAAATGGAGATTTGTACGATACGGCGCATCAACAACCAGCGATGCCGATAGAGGCCACGCTTCAGACGATGTAACATACTTAGCTCCTCCCAACGGCATTCCTGCCAGACAGGCCTAAGCCCAGTTCGCGTGGAAGTACGCGAATGGCCGCTTCAGACAAGACACAATGTTTTTCACAGGTGCCGCATCCAGTGCAGATGTCTGAATGCACGGTAGGAATCATCAATTTTCCTGCCTCAGTCTGGATAGGTTCAATGGTGATGGCTTCATCACGAATGGGGCAAACTCGCCAGCAAATACTACAGGTCAAACCTTTGTAATTGAGGCAGGTTTCATGGTCAACAAGTACAGCGACGCCCATATCCGCTTTTTTTATATCGGTCATATGGCGATCAAGTGCACCGGTCGGGCAGGCCTTGGCACAGGGAATATCGGTGCACATCCGGCACGGTTCTTCTCTGGCTACAAAATAGGGCGTGCCTTGTGGAGCAGGATCGGCCCAACTGGCTAACTTCAGAATATCGTAGGGGCAGTCTTCAACACATAAGCCACATCGTATACATGATGAGTCGAAGTCCAGATCCGGCAATGCGCCTGGTGGGCGAAGCGCTTCTGCAGCGCGTGCTGGACGGGATAGAATCATGGATTGTCCAATGATGGAACCCACCAGTACCACTCCAAAACGTTTGAATAGATGACGAAAGGTTTCCCGCTTTCCGGGATCGTCTAATTGATGGTTAGTGTCTCGTTGATTTTCTGCCATTAGTACCTCCAGCAGATAAACAGCAAATATCAGGGAGCTACCGTCATTTCGGCTCTGATAACCGGATGTATCCAGCATTGCAAAAGGTAATCACCGGCTGCTGGAATAGTCAAGCTGACGGTTTCTCCCGGAAGCTGTACGCCTAAGTTCACCACTTTGCCATCGGGGTAGGTGACATAAATACTGTGTGCGATATTCGCTTTGTTATGAATCAGTAGTTTGTCATTGACTTGCGGGGTAAAGTGCCATTCATCGAAATCGTGATGGGTCAGCGATAACTCTCGAATAATCTGTTCTGAGTCGCTTGCTTGTTCGGCACTGGCAACGGGTAGAATGAGCGTACTCATAATGCAAGCTATAGTCATGAGCCAAAGTGTTACTTGTCTGTTCACGTATGCTACTCCTCGGGTAATTCGGGTGGAGAAAGTGCTAATGGACCACCATTTAAGGTTTTCAAAAAGGCAATCAGATCGGCTTTTTGTTGTTCAGTTAGTTCAAATGGCGACATTTCTTTAGACAGGCTGGGACGTTTGAGACCACCGTCTTCATAATGTTTGATCACTTGCTCCAGATTGGTCATGGAACCATCATGCATAAAAGGTCCGTTTTCTGGCAGATCACGTAAGGTCGGGGTTTTAAAAGCATGCTGCATAATCGTCACCTCGACAGGGATGGTATTGCCACGACCCAGATCCGGGCTATCCAGCCCAATGTCATGGAAACTATCATCAGTAAAACGCCATGACTTATGACAAGCGGCGCACTGGGCTTTATTGTTAAATACTTGAAAACCACGTTGAGCACTGACACTGATAGCTTCATCATCACCTTCTACCCAACGATCAAAGCTTGAAACATTGGAGACCAAGGTACGTTGAAAAGTCGCTAATGCCATCGCAATGCGCTGTGTAGTGATTTCTGCATCACCATAGGCAGACTCAAATAAGGGGCGATAACCTTTAATTTCACCTAGTCGCTGAACTAATTCATCCATGTTGTAGTTCATTTCGTGTGGCGTGGTGATGGGAAGCACTGCCTGCGCTTCCAGTGAGTTGGCTCGGCCATCCCACATTAATGCTTTAAGCCAGGCGCTGTTCATGACAGTGGGCGTTCGTCTCGGCTGCTCAAGTTCTTCCGAACCCAGCGGCACAACGCGGCCATCGCTCCAGCGATGATCCGGTGAGTGGCAGGTCGCACAGGACATACCTTTATCTCGGGACAAACGCGGGTCAAAAAACAGGGCTTTACCCAGCGTTGTTTTTTCTATAGTAAGCGGGTTGGAGTCCGGCGCCGGAATGGCCTCGGGACGTTGATAATCACTCCGCTTGATTGTGTCATCAGCCAAACTGGCATGCACGGAAAATACCGTGCATGCCAACATGACGAGGATTCTGATCTTCATGATGTAAGAATGCCTCAGGCCAACTTAGCTGGCTTTACCAACGACTGGTGAGATGGTGCAGTGATAGGTCATATCATCATTTTCTGCACCGAAGCACCATACGATGTCGTTGGAGAACTCAGGACGGTAAACCGGCAGTTCACCTTCTGTGTTCAGACACGCACATTGACCACAGGTTTGCTTACCACAGCAGTCACGGTAAGCGATCAGGTAAGTCTGACCGTCACCCGGGTTGTAACAGCTGGCCACCCATGAGCTCGGTGACAGGCTGGTGCCCGGAGGACAGGAAGTCAGCGTACCACCACAGCAGTCACAGACGTTCCCGTCGATAGAACAGTGCCGCCAGTAGTCACAGGCTTGTGGATCCTGATCCTGTGGTTGCCAACCTGCTCTGGCCGCATCCAGGTCACTGGCGTCAGCGGCATGGGCGCTGTTCAGACGACCACGGCGATCAACTGGCAGCAAGGGAAGCAGTGTCGCACCTACCAGGAAGCCACCCAGTTTACCCACGAAGCCACGACGACCGGTTTTGTTTGCGGTACGACGGCTCAGTTTCTCAATAGCAGCGTCAAATCCTAATTTCTTTGTCATTTGCCTTCTCCGTTATGTTTTTTGGTTCTACTCTCAAATCAATGATTAGTGCAGTTGCTCGCCCACTGTCACTTCCTTGGCAGTAGAGCTGTCTTTGAGGTAGCTCTGCAGTGAAGCGTGACCCAGTCGTACGGTTTCAAACAGGCTTTCAACATGCTCACGTGTGTTGCACAGACCTTTGCCTTTTATCACGCCATCGGCATCCAGCAGTACACCGTAAGGGACTTTGGAAACCTGGTAGCGCATGCCAATTTCTGGTGAGTTCACGTAATACTCATTTTTCAGTGGGTGGTTGCTCAGGAACTCACGGTGTTCAGCAGCCGTACCGTCACTGATCAGAATGACATCTGCGCCTTCACTTGCTGCGACATCACGAATAATTGGCAGCAGCTTGGCACAAACAGGGCAGGAAGGACCGGTGAACATCAACAGGCTTGGACGTCCAGGCGTGATAGCGCGACCGACCAGCAAGTCTTTTTCATCGGTGAAGGTTTTCACGTTGAACACAGGTGATTTGTCACCAATATCGGGTCCGTGATCGACCATCATGGCACCCAGTGGTGCTGACCGTTCGTGTAGCAGACCAATTTGGCGAATAACACCTACCATAAGTGCAGCCAGAGCCAGAAAAGCTGCCCAAAGCAACACATTTGAAGCAATAAGAATATCGAAACTCATTGTAAATTTTCCTTACTAAAAAATTAAGTTCTTGATTCACGGGAATTTGGCAATCCCACCATCACATCTGCAGCTATATAAAGCATGGCCAGCAGTGCTGCTGAGGCCATACCAATCAGCCACGATGCGAGGGAGATATTGGCTATTTCCAGTGAACTAAAAGCGATGTAGATGCTGACGCCGGCAAGAAAGAGCGCACGCAGCACATGGAACATGCCGATTCGGCTCCGACTGGTCGGACGTCTTACACAACCGCAGTCAATATGGGTTCGGCCCCTGCCGACATTGATGGCCAATGCCAGCGAGAACATCACGAACAGTCCCACTGCTACCCAGGCAGCTATTTCACGTACAGGCGGCACCATCAAAGCGACGGCACATGCCAGTTCAATCCAAGGCAGAAGCTTGGCTACCGGTTTAACCAGAAAGCCCGGCAACAAACGGTAGTTGTCGACCACACCCTGGAACTCGTCAGGGCTACGCAACTTGGAAATGGCTGCTACCGCCAGTACCAGCCCCACAAAAAGTGTGGCCAGTACTGACAGGGCAGGATCGTTAGTAAGCCAGTTCATGTCTTACTCGCTATCCTGAGGCAGGGTGAGAATGTGCGGATAGCGGCCGAGTCCTGCCGTTTCGCCGATTTTCTTACCTGTCTTAGCATCAAAGGTGTACAGAGTCTGTTCGTTAGCGGATAAGGCGAACAGATACGGTTTGTCGTCCTGGCTGACAGCAATGGAATCGATTTCATGGTTCAGTTCCATCTTGCGCAGGCGTTCACCGGTATCGGCGTCGACTACAAACACGTAACGGCTTGGTGTTTTGTGGGTGAATTCACCACGCTGATCTGCCAGCAGGTACAGTTCATTACTGTCGTTATGAACAGTGACCAGCTGCCAGCCACCTGGACGCCATCTGTCTGCTTTCTCTTCTTCAGTGAAGACTTCGATAGGCTCCTTGAATTCAGCGCCATCAGCAGTCAGGGTTGCCCGATAGATACGGCCTTCGTAATCCGGCCATACCAGACGGTTAGTGACATCCGAGTAGTAAGGCTCATTGACCAGATAACTGTCTTCCGGATGGAACACTTCGCTGTGAGTCTGAGTGGAATTACCCTCATCGTCGTAATTGATTTTCAGCATTGAACCGTCACGGCAGTGCATATACACGTTCTGTTCCGGTGCCGGGAACAGGTGGTAACAGTCCGGGGTATCCATCATTTTGACGAACTTGTTTTGTTCCAGATCAACCAGACCCACTGCCGGTATCGGTGAAAACTGCTGGAACATCATGTGCTTGTCATCAGTGCTCAGCGTTGCCATGTGGGTAAAAACAGCGGTCAGGAAGCGACCTTCAGGGATATCAATGTCTGCTGTCACATCGTGAGTCTGTGTATCAAAGACTTCGATGTAATCATCACGGTTACCCCGGGCGATGCGGTCATACCAGGTGTTAGCAATCGCCATGAAGTTACCCTGGTCACCGAGCAGCACATGAGGCAGCTTACCGGCATCAGACATACCCAGGATCTTGTTGTTGTTACCGTCGATGGTGAACACCTGAGAGGTCATCTGGAAATGGCCAGGGTCAGTGACATAAACACGCTTTGAGTCACTGGCTGGGGCAACTTCAATGGTCTGTTGTTCAACAGCAATATCAGCTAGTGCTGGATAAGTGGTAGCCATCAGCGCTGCCGTAGCAATGCCCCCTGCTAGACTTTTTTGTCGCAGCTTTGATTTAAGGTTAAATAGTGTCATATCTTCTCCAAACTATTTTGGTTTATTATGAGTTAAGGATGAGGTCTCACCTGTGTTTACAGCGATAACATGGTTAATGCGGCTGCACCGATTGACAGCAGAAGAAACCCATCCAGTTCAACAGCACGCTCCTGCCATTTCGCTAGCCAAGCTTGAACGGACTGGTTGGAAATAGGCAGAAAGTTCACCGCAACAGGCAGACAGCGCCCGATGTTGAAGATGGCGATGATAGTGATTGCTGTAGTGACATCAGCACTCAGCAACGCAGCACCGGTCACGATGTAGAGGATCGGTGTCTGTACGTAAGTCAGGTAGTTCATCCCCAGCGCATAGCCATAAAGCAGGCCAATTGTTGAGGAGCGAAAACGAAAACGAGCATCATGTGGAACCTGAGCTCGACGCTGTGGGTAGGGCATTTTTAGAAAGCCAAGTTGATGTGCCCCATAACCAATTGCTAGTATCGCCAGTCCCATTATCATATGACTGAAAGCTAACTGTTCGAATAATAAAGCACCCACTAAACCTAGTGCACCACCCAACATGAGTGCACCGATGGCATAGCCAATCGCATGAGTAATGAAGGTGGGGGTCCAGCGAGCGACTGAACCAAAAGAATATTTCCCGGCTGGTCGCAGCAGGCTCAGGCTTGAGTACCCACATGGAGACCAAGTGGATAACAGGCCACCAACAAAAGTTAAAACGAAAAACATTGCCGTCAGCATCGATGACGCTTGTGTATTCAGTGCAATGCCTGTTGCAACACCTATGGTTATTGCCGATAACATAATGGCAAATCGCTGTCCTGATGATTTTGACTCAGAAAAACTAATCGCATCAGGCACACATGTTGAGCTGTTCTCAACAGTCGATGTCTGGCTATAATCACCAGCGTGTGTATCTGCTCTCACTCTCTACCTCCTCGGACCTGCCGGTCACTTGTTGTTGATGAAATAATTTCGTAACAACTATAGCCAGAGGGAAATCCCTGCCGTATCAAAAACTGGCATTGAAGTATCAGAATGGGGATAACTACTATTGATGTTGCCGATTCTTGCTAGTCAAACGCTATTTCAATTGAAACTTTGTGTTAACGGCATAACACAGTGAGGATGTTATCTAACATGTGAGTGGATGAGTGATGATTGGGCTAACTGTCTGTTTTACCTTCGATAGTCTGTCATCTGCTCAATTCTTCGCTCATGCCATGATGGTTCATCGATGGTCTGAGTGATGATACTGGTCCTCTCCCTACAGCCATGATCAAACTCAGTTCATTATTCAGACTGACATATTGCCGATTTCTACTATTAGCTATCCCAGAAAAGGCCTATTATCGTAAGTGCCAGTTATCAACCTGATAAAAATAATAAGACAGGTAAACCAATATATTCTTAATAAAAATAAGAAGTTATGGTTTGTTTGATGGCTTGGTTCCGAGGGAGAGAAATATGAATCAAGAAAAGATATGGGTAGATGACGACCTAGCTAAAATTGAAATAAAAGCAGTACGCTCTAAATTAACTGATGTCTTAGAGCAAGCAGCAGCTTTGCCAATGTGGTCACAAGATTACACGCAACTAGATAAAGGGCAGTTTTCAGGTACGGTGACCAGTGTTGCTTGTCAGGGAGTACAGATCTTTCGTGAAGCGATGAATCGTTCTGTGGATGAGCTTGCCAGTCCACCACCAGGCAGTTATGTGATTGGATTACCAACTATTGTTGAGGGTGAGGCTTTATGGTGTGGCAGTAAGCTAGACAAAAATTCGCTGATTACTCTGGATAAAAATGATGAACTCTTATTCAGGACTTCACATTCGTCTGAAATCAATGTTGCCGTCATTGCTGAGCAAAGGCTAGAGGAATATGCAGAAAGAGTAGAAAAGGTGGATCTTCGCCCCATTATGGATAGGGCAAATCCAGTAGAGGCGCTTCCTCCTGCTATACAAAGCCGTTTGTTGGCAATCTTATACATCGGCACAGAGCATATGGCGAAAAATCTTGATGATGGCACCAGTCATCCAAACAGTTGGCGACACTTTGAAGATACCGTTTTCAGTGTGTGTGTGCAGGCACTGTCAGCGGTCAGCAACAACAACGGCCGACGACATGAGTACAGAGTACATCGCTATATCGTCAAAAGTGTACGTGAGCTCACGCTAGCCCAGCATTGTGATCCCATTACCATTGGTGAAATTTGTACCACTCTGAATATTAGTCGCCGGACATTGAACCATGCTTTTCAGCAAGTGCTTGGCATCACTCCTGTTGCTTATATGCGAAATATTCGTCTTCACAAGATTCGGGCTGAGCTTCAATACAAGTCGGAGCAAATCAGTAATATCGCCTGTGTGGCATCGCATTGGGGGTTTTGGCATATGAGTTTGTTCGCACGTTATTACCGTGAGCTATTCGGGGAGTGTCCGAGTGAGACACTGGAGCGATCACGGCTTTGATTACGTACGCCCAATCATAATTATAGAAACTTAGTATATCCACATCATTTAAGGAGACAGTTAAATGGGGTCTTTTAGTATTTGGCATTGGCTCGTTGTTCTGGCGGTTGTAGCGCTTGTTTTTGGCACCAAAAAATTACGGAATTTAGGTGGAGATTTGGGCGGTGCTGTCAAAGGATTTAAACAAGCGATGAGTGAAGAGCAAGACATCAGTGTTATCGATCATGCTGTCAATCAAACTGACAGTGTGAATAACAAAGCCAGGCATAAACAGTAACACCAGCGTATTTGGCTATGTTTAATATCGCCTTCCCCGAGCTTATCGTCATTCTATTGGTATCGCTGGTTGTTATTGGTCCCGATAAACTTCCAAAGGTAGCGCAGACTCTAGGTGTGATGGTGGGGCGTATTCAACGGTTTATGACGGCTGTTAAAGACGATATCGATCAAGAAATGAGATCTGACGATCTTTTACGGTTGCAGGAAGAGCTAAAACAACAAAAAGAAGGCTTGAATGATGAGCTTCGTAAAGGCATGCAGCCGGTTGCCGAAGTGATTCGCCGCTCTGAAACGCCTGCTTCAGAAACAGCCAGGGAAAACCCTAGTGCTACAACAACCAAAGTCGCTGAGCATAAAAAAAGTGTGACCCAACAGAAGGAATCGCTAAGTGAGTAGTAAAGAAGAATTTTTCAGTCACTTGTTAGAACTTCGACAACGATTGCTGAAAATTGTGGCTGGGATTTTCTTCATCATGCTCGCATTATTTCCCTTTGCAAATGATATTTATCAGTTTTTGGCAACCCCTTTACTACAAGCTTTGCCAGCAGGGGGACAAATGATTGCCACTGAAGTGACTACCCCTTTCTTTGTTCCTCTCAAGGTGGTGATGTTAGCCGCCTTTATCATTTCATCTCCCTATACGCTTTACCAGATCTGGGCTTTCATCGCGCCTGGTTTGTATAGCAATGAGCGCCATCTTATTGCACCTTTAGTCATCACCAGTGTTTTTCTATTTATTTGTGGGATGGCTTTTGCTTTTTTCTTGGTCTTTCCTGTCGTGTTCGGTTTTATCACCAGTACAGCTCCCGAAGGAGTCGCGGTGATGACTGATATTGGTAAATATTTAGATTTCATCATTGTGCTTTTTATTGCTTTCAGCCTGGCATTTGAAACACCTATCGCGGTGGTACTGATGGTCGCGGCTGGGATGGTAAGTGTGACGGCATTGAAGCAAGCGCGTTCCTACGTCATTGTTGGTGCGTTTGTTATTGGCGCTATTATTACGCCGCCTGACATTATTTCTCAGTTTATGTTGGCTATTCCCATGTGGGTGTTGTACGAAATTGGCATATTAGTCGCCCATGCCTTACAGCAAAAAAAGCATCATCAGTATGAGCATACATCCTGAAAGTTAATGATTAGCCTACTCTTAAAATGTCTTTCATGTGCTCCTTGCTGAATGGGGTTTAAGAGCAACACCGTTTGATTGAAGCGTATGTGATTCCTTTGGAAAAAAGGGGGGGGATAATTGCGCTGTAATAGAAAATGTGACAGATTTGTCCACCGTAATCAGAGTGCTCTGAGATAGCTCTGGCATCAGCCAGTGTTCGGTATGTGACATGTCGGGAATAAACAATGCATTTTTCCATTCAACAACGTTTTAGCATCTGGGCTGGACTCGGGCTTCTTAGCGTTGTTTTGATGGCGGTCTTGGTCGGACTATGGCAGTTTGACAAGATAAAACAAACGCTTGCCGCTCAGAGTTATGAGGTGACACGTGGTCAGGTTGAAGACTATCTTCAGGTACTGGCTAGTGATACAGCCGGGGAATTATCTACACCGCTTTTATCTGCAATGCATTCAATACAGGGTGTTGCCTCTGCAATGAATGCTGTTGTGAAGTCCGAAGGCAACCATGATAGACGAGAGTTGGCCATTCGCATGCTTGAGCAAACTTTATCGGACCACCCAAACTTTCTGGCGACCTACGTGGCTTTTGAACCCAATGCACTTGATGGGGCAGATAAACTGGCAAAACAGACAAAGGGAAGTGATGCTGCAGGTCGCTTCATGCCCTATGTGACGAGAGACAATAATGATTTTATGGTGGCTTTGCTGGAAGGGTTGGAGGACAAAAACCTGGATGAGAACGGCAACAGAGTTGGGGAATATTATCTCTGTTCAAAAGAGAGTGGCAAAAGTTGTGTAATTGATCCCTATCTTTACCCTGTAGATGACAAGGAAGTCTTATTGAGTAGTCTTGTCGCTCCGATAAAAGTTCATGAGCAATTTATCGGTATTGCTGGTGTGGATATCTCTGCCAGCTTCTTGCAATCAGTGATCAGTGACGTTGAGTCACGACTATACGATGGCCGGGGAAGGACATTATTGGTCAGTCCCAGAGGTGTGATCTCAGGGCATAGTCAACATCCTTATTTAATTGGTCAGAACTTGAGAGTGTTGGAAGCATCAATACGCGACAATCTCAGAGAAGTGGCGGCCAGTGATGAAACCAGAATTCTACACTCCAAGCAACAATTCATCGTCATGAAACCTTTCCATCTGCCGGGCAATGAGCAACGTTGGATTGCATATATGGAAGTACCCGAAGAAATTGTGATGGCTGATGTAATCAAGCAAAATCAGTTCCTTGAACTCGCACAAGAACGGTTTATAACGACAACAACAATATTAGGCTTATTTCTTTCACTACTTGGGGTGTTTACGATATGGCTAGTGGCTCGCAAAAGTATCCGGCCACTGACAGAAATGACCACACTGGTGACTTCCATAGCTGAAGGAGAAGGCGATCTCACACAGCGATTAAATATTAATTATCGTGATGAAACAGGCAAACTATCTCTTCTATTAAATACCTTTATTGAAAAGCTACAAAATCTGGTTAAGCAGTTGCTTCCAGTTGCCAGTGATGTCAGTGAATTATCTTCGGAAGGCCGACAGATCAGTGTAGAAACGAGCATTCAGATGTTAGAACAAGAAAGCCTGATCGAGGATATGGTACTGACGATGAATGAGATGGCTGCATCAGCACAGCAAATCGCTGCAAGTGCTGAACGAACATCACAATTTGTGCAATATGCTAATGATGCAACAACAGTAGGGACAGAAGTTCTTCAAAAAAGAACTGTAACCATTGATCACATCAGTCAGTCGGTTCGCCAGTCGGAAGTTGCCGTGCAGAGTATGGCAAAAAATGTCGATAATATATTGAAAATTATCTCAGTTTTTGATGATATTGCACTAAAAATCAATCACCTGACGAACCAATCCACAGATAATCCTACGGTCAGCAAGAATAAAGCTGAGCCTGACCTCGTTACAGAGCAGATTAGAAACCTGGCGAGTCAGACTCACCAGGCTGTGGCTGATATGCGTAAGCAACTAACCATCATGCAGCAAAGTAATCAGCTAGCATTAAATACAATAGATCTAAGCGGTCAACACGTATCAGAAACAGTAGAGTTGGCACAACAGGCAGAATCAGCGTTAAATGATATTAATCAGGCTATCGAAGAAGTGACTGAAATGACGCTGGAAATTGCTGCAGCCACAGAACAACAGTCAGCCGCTTGTGATGAAGTTAATCATAATCTTTCCGAGGTTTCGCGACTGGTGCACCTGACCTCAAAAGGAGCGCAACAATTGCGTGGCGTGGGGAATGAACTGGATCTAGCTGCTGGCAGACTGCAAGAGAAACTGGCGTTATTCAAGGTTTAGGTTTTTTCCAGCTCTGATATGCTGGTATGGATTCATAACCAAGCCGGCTTTCTTATGATTGGGAGACGATGTTTGATAAATAAAATGGCGCGCCTGACAGGAATCGAACCTGTGACCCCCAGCTTCGGAAACTGGTACTCTATCCAACTGAGCTACAGGCGCGTGAAGTTGAGCCGAAGATTATACGGACTTTGCCCGTAATCTGCTACGGCTCACAGTGTCTTTTACCAAGAGAGTGATAACACTCTCTTGGCATCAATCAATTAATAGCGTGGGTTAATTTTTTCCAGCTTCCAGATATCGTTGTTGTACTCTTCCATGGTTCTGTCGGTAGAGAACATACCGCTGTTGGCACTGTTCATAATACTCATTGCAATCCAGCGTTCTTTGTCTTGATAAACTTCTGCGGCGCGTTGTTGGGCTTCGACATAGCTATGGAAATCGGCGACGGTCATCCACGGATCATTGGGGCTGGTAAAGGCAGCAATGATGTCATCAAAACAGCCTTCTTCACATTGGTTGAAGTGTCCAGACTCCAATAAGTCGACAACACGTTTCAGGTCAGCATCGTTATCAATAATAAACCGTGGATTATATGTTGGTTTAAGCTCAGTTACTTCATCTTCAGTCAGGCCGAACAGGAAGAAGTTTTCTGCGCCGGCTTCATCACGAATTTCAATATTGGCACCATCGAGCGTACCAATGGTCATTGCACCGTTCATCATAAATTTCATATTGCCTGTACCAGAGGCTTCTTTACCGGCAGTAGAAATTTGCTCAGATAAATCAGCTGCAGGACAAATCACTTCCATGGCTGAGACCTGGTAGTTTGGCAAAAACACGACTTTTAACAGATCACCCACATCCGGATCATTATTTACTGTACTGGCGACATTATTTATCAATTTAATGATACGTTTTGCCATGACATAACCCGGTGCGGCTTTGCCACCGAATAGGACACAACGTGGCGTCATGTTTTTCGTATCGCCACGTTTGATACGGTCATAGAGATGAATAACATGCAGGATGTTAAGTAACTGACGTTTGTATTCGTGAATACGTTTAACCTGAATATCAAACATCGCTTCAGGATTAAACTCGACGCCGCAGCTATCTTTCACTAATTTTGCCAAGCGCTGTTTATTAGCAAGTTTAGCCGCATGCCATTTCTTCTGGAACGTTTTGTCATGGGCATACTCTTCCAGTTTTTTCAGCTCGGTGAGTTGAGTAATCCATTTATCACCAATGGTGTCTGTAATCAGTTCACTTAAGTCCGGATTACACCAGGCTAGCCAGCGACGTTGGGTTACACCGTTGGTTTTATTATTGAATTTATGCGGCCAGAGTTCATAAAAATCATGGAATAAGCCTTTTTTCAGTAACTCAGAGTGCAAGGCGGCGACACCGTTTATCGAGTAACTGCCGATAATGGCAAGATGGGCCATGCGCACTTGCTTTTCATCGCCTTCCTCAATAATCGACATTCTTGCTAATCTGGTTTTATCTCCCGGCCAGCGTCTGGCGACTTCACGCAGGAAGCGGGCATTAATTTCGTAAATAATTTCCAGAATGCGTGGCAGCAGACGCCCAAACATATTGACCGGCCAGCGCTCCAAAGCTTCTGGTAACAGAGTATGGTTAGTATAGGCCATCGTGTTGGAGGTGATGTCCCAGGCTTTATCCCAGCTCAGTCCATGTTCATCCATTAATAAACGCATGAGTTCGGCAACTGCCACAGTAGGGTGAGTATCATTTAGCTGGAAACAATTTTTCTCGGCAAAATTATCGAATGACTCACCATGGGTGGTGACCCAGTAGTCGATAATGTCTTGCAAACTGGCTGAGGCTAAGAAGTACTGCTGGCGTAGACGGAGCTCTTTACCATTCTCGCTGGCATCATTCGGATAGAGCACCATGCTGATATTTTCAGCTTCATTTTTAGCCGCCACGGCTTCTGTGTAGGAGCCGGAGTTGAAGTCTTCCAGGTTGAACTCATCAGTGGCACCGGCTTTCCATAACCGCAGCACATTAACAGTGCCATTTTGATAACCGGGGATGGGCAGATCAAATGGGATAGCTAAGACATCATTGGTGTTTACCCAGTGAACACGCATATCACCACTATCACTTGGATGATACTCGGTATGACCCCCAAATTTAATGCGCTGAGTAAATTCAGGCCGCTCCAATTCCCACGGGTTACCATCTTGCAACCAGTGATCAGGTTTTTCTACCTGAAATCCATTTTCGATGCGTTGTTGGAACATGCCATATTCATAACGCAGACCATAACCTGTTACCGGTAATTGTAACGTGGCACAACTATCTATGAAGCAGGCGGCTAAGCGACCCAGGCCACCATTACCGAGACCGGCGTCATGTTCCATTTCAATCAGGTTTTCAAAATCCAAATTCAGCTCATTCAATGCTTTGGTCGTTTCTTTTTCCAGGCCTAAGTTGAGCACGGCATTACCCATGGCTCGGCCCATCAGAAATTCCATTGATAAGTAATAAGCATGTTTACAGTGCTTTTCTGCATAGGTGTGCTTGGTGTGTTTCATTCGGTTGAACAGGCGATCTCTTAATGTCAGTGCTAATGACGAATAGAGATAATGACCCGAAGCACAGCCTTTATCCTGAGCTAAGTGTGTACCGTAATAACGTTTGAAATCTTTGATGAGAGCATCGCTATTCATTCCCAGTTTTTCAGTGTCGAATAATTCCGGGGCGGGGTTAGCAGTACATGCGTAACGTGGGCTCATAGACAGATCCTTAAATTATTTCAGCGTTTGTTTGGATAGATGGGAGAAAACCCATCCCGATTAGGCATCTTTACCTGAGGTAGTGTGACTTCATTGAGTTCCACATCGTTCTCGAGTATATCATCCTGATTTAAAATATAAGCGCAAAGTGCGTAGATTTCATTACTACTCAAAGAAAAAGGTGCTGAGGGGGGCATGGCTCGCCGAATGTAGTCATAAAGTGTTGTTGCATAAGGCCAATAGCTATTTACGGTTTTCTCTGGGTAGTCATCCGTGAGCGAGCCAACGTCACCGACCAGCGGCATAGCGCTGGCGCCGATGGCACCAAATCCATGACAGCTGGCACAGTGCTGATTAAATAGTTGTTTGCCTTGCTCTGCAGTGCCATGTCCCACAGGTAAATTTTTGCCATCAGGGGTTATAGTAAGGTTCCATGCTGTTTGCTGTGATTGTTGCACAGCATCTTTACCCAATGGCTGGACTAATGGCTCGGCGACAAGTGCTGGAGAAAACAGTAAAAAGAATAGAATGTGTCTATACATAAATATGACTAATCTGACCGTCTTCATTGATTTCCCAGCTGACAATCGCGTTGTAATGAAAAAAACTATTGTCACCGCGCTCTGAAATGAGCGTATTTCGAGATGGTTGCTGATAACCCGTTTCATCGGTAGCTCGGCTTTGTAATATTGCGTATTGACCTTGCCACTGCCACGGCAGACTAAAACGAGTAAAAGCTTTATCTAAAACAGGATCGCTTAGTTCTGCTTGGACCCATGTATCACCGCCATCTGCTGATACCTCGACTTTGCGGATTTTGCCATTACCTGACCAGGCAAGCCCGGTGACCTGATAAATGCCGGGGTTATCCGGCAGTGTCATCCCAACTGAAGGACTGGTAATAAGTGACTTGGCTTGCATAGTGAAGCTGAATTGTCTTGCTTTACCTGTAGGCAGTAAGTCAGTGTACTGGGCCGTTTCATCCCGGGTCATCGCAGGTTGTTCAACTAACTTTAACTGTCTTAACCACTTCACATTGACGATGCCTTCCCAACCCGGGAGTAACAATCGAACCGGATAACCATTTTCAGGTCGCAGGCGTTCGCCGTTCTGGTATAGGGCCAAAATTGCATCATTGAGTAATTTTTCAATGGGAAGGCTCACATTTAATGCGGCACCATCCGCTGCTTCAGCAATGGCCCATTTCGCTTCAGCTTGAATGCCACATTCATTTAAGAGCAGTCTGAGTGGAACACCAGTCCACTCGGCATTAGAGACAAGGCCATGCACATAGCCTGCAGCTGATTGAATGGGAGCGCTACGCCAGCCAGCATTACTATTGCCTCCGCACTCGATAAAGCAGATTTTTCTTATTTGCGGGTAGCGTTTTAAGGCATCAATCGAAAACGTTAGTGGCTTGTCTACTAAACCATCAATCATGATTTCATGTGAGGATGGATTTATATCAGGCACACCATTATGGTGTCGTTCATAATGCAAACCATTAGGCGTAATAGTACCTTGTAACTCTTCTAATGGTGTCCATGACACACCATTACCGGGTACGTTTGGGTTGGCAGATATCCAGCGAATAATATCTTTTTCGTAAATAGAAGGTTGACCATAGTTACTGAAATTCGATCCCGCTTTCAGCATAGAGTCGGGGAGGGTTTGCTGTAATTCTTCTGAGACTGGCTGTGCTTGCACAGGTAAGCTGAAACCGAGAAAAACACTACTCAAAGCCGTACCTTGTAGAAACTGGCGTCGGCTTTTAAGTAGTGATTTATTCATTTAGATATCCTTCAGTCACCTGGGGAAAATTCTATTCCCTGATTCACTTCGAACCAGTCATCAAGCTTTTGAGTGGCTTCCTCTTTGCCCGATTTGTTCAAGGATGAAAATAGCTGTACAGAGGCGTTTAAGGAGAGCTTTTTAAGTTCATTGCGTACAGATAACAGACTTTGTTTACCCGCGCCTTTTTTGAGTTTGTCAGACTTAGTGAGCAGTATATGTACTGGCAAATCAGCTTGGTTAGCCCAGGTTAGCATCTGTATATCGAATGGTTTTAATGGGTGGCGAATATCCATCATTAACATCATTCCCCGCAAACACTGCCTGGTTTCAAGGTATTGAGCCAAAGTATGCTGCCATTTTAGCTTCATTTTCTCAGGGACTTTGGCATAGCCATAACCAGGAAGATCGACTAAGGCTCGCTCATCGTCGAAGCTAAAAAAATTAATCATTTGTGTACGGCCAGGCGTTTTACTTGTCCTGGCGAGCGCGCTGATTTCCGTTATGCAATTGATCGCACTGGATTTTCCGGCATTGGATCTACCAGCAAATGCCACCTCATAACCTTGATCTTCAGGTAACTGGGACAGCTCAGTAGCACTGCCGTTATAATAGGCTTTTCTATATAGTTGTGACATGGAACCATTTTGGGTGAAAAATTATCCTAACAAGAGTAGCATACCCAAAGTTCTCGATGATGATTTAGCTTAGTTTTCAGGTAATAAAATAATGAAAAAATTAGTGAAGATAGCCATGCTCGGTGTGGCGGTTACGATGAGCACTCAAGTGATGGCGGCCGGCGATATCAATGCTGGTAAGAAAAAAGCGGCTGTATGTGCAAGCTGTCATGGCGCAGATGGAAATAGTCCTTCTGATGCTTTTCCCAAATTAGCCGGACAAGGTGCCGGTTACCTCGAAAAACAATTAGCCAACTTCAAGAGTGGTGAGCGCCAGAATGCGTTGATGGCACCGATGGTGGCCAACTTATCAGAACAAGATATGGCTGATTTGGCGGCATATTTTGCGAGTAAAAAAATGGCACCAGGTGCTGTTTCTGAAGAACTAGTCAAACAAGGCGAGCAAATCTACCGCGCCGGCAACAAAGAAACAGGCGTGCCCGCTTGTATGGCTTGTCATGGACCAAATGGTAATGGCGTGCCTGCGGCGAAATGGCCTAAGTTATCATCACAATACAGCACGTATGTGGAAGCACAGCTTCATGCTTTTGCTAAAGGGGAAAGAGCCAATGACCCTAATAGCATGATGCGTGATATTGCCAGCAAAATGAGTGAAGCCGAAATTAAAGCGGTTTCAGCTTATGTCTTTGGTTTGAAATAATCGTCACACTTTCTCTACATAGCTAATCATTCTTAGCTATGTAGAGAGATTAAAATCGAGTAACGAAACTCGTTTTAAGGCTCACTTCATGTCACAAAATCAGGATTCATCAGTTTCTCATCGCAGTTTAGCTTGGCGAGTTTTTCATTTTTTAGGCACGATGGAATTGGCAATTACATTGCTAATTACCTTAGCTATCGCCTCTGTCATAGGTACTGTTCTTCAGCAAAATCAACCTTATCCTGATTATCTAATCAAATTCGGTCCTTATTGGTTTGAAGTATTTGAAAAACTGGGTTTGTATGATGTTTACAGTGCTTTGTGGTTTTTAGCCATATTGGCATTGCTGGTGGTTTCCACAACTGTCTGTGTCATCCGTCACGCACCATCCATGTTCAAAGATATGTTTAATCTGAGAACACATGTGCAGCTTAAATCTTTACGTTCCATGCATCACCGTAGTGAGTGGGAAACTCCGACGTCACCAGAGCAGACCGTCGATGCTGTAAACGCAGCGCTCGCCTCTGATGGCTTTAGGACACGAGTCACTGAGAAAAGTGAAGGAAATACTTTAGTTTCAGCAATGCGTGGCGGCATGAATCGCCTTGGCTATATTCTGACGCACGTTGCGATTATTGTGATCTGTGTTGGTGGCCTGTTTGATAGTAACCTGCCACTGAAACTTGCTGAATGGCAGGGCCGAATTCAGGTTGAAACCCGAAATTTACCTCTTCCCCAGGTTCCAAAAGAAAGCCGTCTTCCTGTCGGGCCACAAGCCTTTAGAGGCAGTGTCAGTATCCCCGAAGGAAGAGCGGCGAGTGTGGCTTATCTGGCCATGCGCGATGGGTATTTAGTGCAAAATTTACCTTTCACTATAGAAGTAAAAGAATTCCGTATAGAGCACTATCCAACAGGGCAGCCGAAATCATTTGAGTCAGATTTAGTGATTCATGATACAGATTTGGAGAAACCGCTTGAATCTACCATCGCGGTGAATCATCCACTCATATATAAAGGTTATGCCATTTATCAAGCTAGTTTTGGAGATGGTGGCTCTGAACTGACTTTGAAAGCCTGGCCTTTATTCTCTGATAAAGGCGAGCCCGTTAGCTTAGAAACAAAAGTCTTTAACACACAGCAGATGCTCTGGGGTGATAAAGAAATGCAGTTAGAAATCACCGATTTCAGACCTTTCAATATTAACCCTGATCCTACGGATGATAATCCTAACAATGTTCGTAATTTTGGTCCTAGTGTGACTTTTAAGCTACGTCAACCTACTGGTGAGGCACTTGAATATCAAAACTATATGAATCCGGTTGAACGGGATGGCCGATATTATTTCTTGAGTGGTGTACGTGGCTCGCCATCTGAAGAATTTGCTTATTTGTATATACCTGCTGATGAGAATGACAGCATTGAGGGCTTCTATCAGTTTTTGAAACGACTTCATAATAAAAGTGTTGTGAAGGATATCGCTGAGGAAATGAAACTCGCTACATTATCTAGCTTGCAAACAACAGACGATGTTGTTTTGGCTGATAGCCTACAAAAAACCTTAGAAACACTCATCGAGATGTTTAATCGTGGCGGTTTTGGTGAGGTCAGTGAGTTCATTGAAAAAACGCTACCGGAAGCTGAACGTGATGCTTTAGCTCCGGCATATCTGGCCATGCTCAGAGAAATGCTTGGACGTATTTATTTTTCAGGTTTAGAGCTCAAGCAGGGGGAAACGGTTGATCAATCCGAGGTTCTGTTTTTACAGGATGCGATTGATGCGATTGGCACATTACCTCGATATGGCTCTCCTGTGTATTTAGAAATGACTGATTTCACGCAAATCCAATCAACCGGCTTGCAAATAGCACATGCACCAGGCAAAAGCATAGTCTATCTTGGTTGTGCATTTTTAATTGCCGGTGTCTTCTTATTGTTCTATCTGCCTCAGCGGCGTTTCTGGGTCTGGGTAAGAGAAAAAGACGGCAAATCACAGGTTTATTTGGCGGGGATGACGAATAGAAATCCTCGAGAATTTGATAATTACTTTGAGGATATCAAAGCAAAACTACAGTCAAAGTCACGGAACTCTGACGAAGGATGATGTTCTTAGTTTCTGCTATGCGATGAGGCATTAAAATATGACGGCACACCTCTCAACAATGAAATCAACACTACAGACACCTTGGTCTGTTTGGTTCTGGCGAATCTTAATGTTGGTCACAGCTATTGGGCTTATTGGTACGTATTACGATATTCTCGATTATTATGAAATTACTATCATTGTATTAACAGCGATTGGAATGGGATTCCTGGGCCAATACTGGCCAGGTTTCCGCTGGCATAGTCTGGCTGTCGCCGTATTCAGTTTGTTTGCTGTTTCTTTGTATGGTCAAAGTTTAGACGCCGCTGAGTCGAACTTTTGGCTCAACTATATTCTGGCGAGTCAATCTGCCTTTATGTGGATGAGTGCCTTATTTGTGATGGCGACATTGACTTATTTTGCCGGCACCGTTTTCCGCTCGAGTTTCACAGAAAAAGTAGGCACCGGGTTAACCTGGGCCGCTGTCACTATGGGCATGATTGGTCTAATGGTGCGTTGGCGTGAAACCTATCTACATGGTGCAGACATTGGATACATTCCTGTCAGTAACTTATACGAAGTCTTTATACTGTTTTCTGTTGTAACAGCCTTGTTATACCTCTTTTACGAACGTCGTTATCAGACACGTAGTCTCGGTGGCTTTGTTTTACTGGTGATTAGTGCAGCGGTAGTATTTCAGCTTTGGTACAGCTTTGAACGCAATGCTCATGAAATCCAACCTTTAGTACCTGCGTTACAGAGTTATTGGATGAAAATCCATGTGCCAGCCAACTTTATCGGTTATGGTGCTTTTGCTATGGCTGCCATGATTGGTGTGGCCTACGTGTTGGTCGTCTGGAGACAAGAGGTAAACCCTGATAGCCGTTGGGTTAAAGCCATGCCAGAGTTAAGTCTGATGGATGATTTGATGTACAAGACAATTGCTCTTGGCTTTGCCTTTTTTACCCTGGCAACCATTTTAGGAGCATTGTGGGCCGCAGAAGCTTGGGGTGGTTATTGGTCATGGGATCCTAAAGAAACCTGGGCATTGATCGTTTGGTTGAATTATGCGGCCTGGTTACACATGCGCTTAACCAAAGGCTGGAATGGTAAACCTATGGCCTGGTGGGCAATAGTCGGATTATTTGTGACGCTATTTGCCTTTCTTGGTGTCAATATGTTCCTGAGCGGCCTTCATTCCTATGGTACGTTGTAATAATTAATTGAAAGTAAAGGATACTCAACGATGATGAGATTAGTGAAAACCCTTGCAACAGGACTCTTTCTGGGTCTGATTTCAACGGCAGCATCAGCTGTTCCGATGAACTTCGTTGAAGGAACCCATTATTTTCCAACAGCTGAGAAGTTAGCAACACCTGACAATGGCAAGATCGAAGTCGTAGAAATGTTTTCTTATACCTGCCCACATTGCTTTAAGTTAGAGCCAGAAGTGGAAGCATGGAAAGAAACACTGCCAGAGAATGTGCATTTTGTGAAGGTGCCTGCTATTTTCAGAGACAGTTGGTTAGAGTTAGCAAAAGTCTATTACGCTGCTCAAGCCATGGGTAATTTTGATAAAGTTCATTCAAAATTATTTAACGCTATCCATGTCGAAAAACGTCGTCTTAGTACAGAAGATCAATTACTTGATTTTGTGGCTGAGCAAGGTATTGACCGTGATGAATTCAAAAAAACCATGAATTCTTTCAGCGTAAAAAGCAAAGTGAAAAAAGCGCTGGTTATGAGTCAGACATCAGGCATTACTGGTGTACCATCATTTATTGTGAATGGTGCTTATCGCACCGATGCCAGCACAGCAGGTGGCGTGCCTGAACTGTTTAATGTGATTAACTTTCTTATTGAAGAGTCATCAGACAACTAAATAAAAACGCCGGGTTTAACTGCAATGCTGATCAGTTAAGAAAACTTGACTGATTCAGTAAACAGATAAGACTCCAGTGATAGTCATATCACTGGAGTCTTTTTATTTCCATTCATGCCTTCCTATCAGATACAGCAGAGTGATGATGATCTCTTTTCGGTCACTGCCGCTCAGTCGGCATTTTTTACAATGCAGCGGGTAACTTTTCATCAACAGCCGGAATAGATTGTTCTATTGGTGTGATGATATCTTCATGATGCAAAATAATATTTAAATAGCGTCGAGTATTTTGTACATACCTCACGGGTTCATTGCCACGTGCATAACCATGTCGAGTCTTTGAGTACCATTTTTTCTTAGAAAGTAAGGGCAGGTTTTCTCTAACATCTGTCCAGGAATCAGGATTTTTGCCACGAGTCTGGGTGATGACTCGTGCATCTTCAAGATGACCGAGCCCGGTGTTGTATGCAGCCAACGCAAACCAGGTGCGGTCAGGATCTTTAATACGTTTAGGCAGTCGACTATACAATGAGGCTAGGTAAGCCGCACCTGCAAAAATACTTTGCTCAGGATCTTCCCGGTCAGTGACGCCCATCTGCTTGGCTGTGGCGCGCGTAAGCATCATCAATCCCCTCACACCTGTGCTGGATACGGCTTCAGGGTTCCAATGGGATTCTTGATAAGCCATCGCAGCCAGTAAGTGCCAGTCGAAGCCATACTCATCCGCTGCTGCTTGGAATAGGTCTTTATAGAGTGGTAAATGCGTCTGGATACGACGATGGATGGCACGAGTGTCGACATAATCAAAGCGACGGATGTGCCCATAGTATTTCTCAATCAGTTTATCGAGCTCGCCTGATGCTTCCATATCATGAAAGAAGTCCACGACTTCGAGATAGAGTGACTCGTCATTTGTTGGCGACATGGCCCATGCAAGCGGTTGCGGTTCAGATATATCAAAGGCAACACGTAACTCAGGGAATAAAGACTGGTTGGCAGACATCTCATTTGAGTCAACAATCGTGTAATCAATCAGTTCTAGCTGAACCAGTTCGAGTAAGCCTCGACTATCTAACTCTTGATTTTCACGCCAGCTGAGTTCGGGTATTTCTTGCTGTAATTCATGTAATTGTTCGACATGACTGCTATCTGCGACCACTTCAAGTGTGCCAGTGATGATGTCAGTGATGTCTTTTGGTTTTTTGCTGCCGTGTTTATAAACAAGCTGCTGTGTGACTTCGTGATAAACCGGGCCAAAACGTAATAATTCTTTACGCTGCTCTGTGACAGTTAAACCGGCTGCCGCGATATCTGCTCGACCTTGCTCAATCATATGCAGCATCGTGCCAAGGTTATCCGGCACGATAATCTTGAGTTTGACACCGAGGCGATCGGCAAATCGCTCAGCCAGCTCGTATTCAAAACCTGCCAGAGCTTCATTGCCCTTAACATAATAGCTGGTGAGACTATAGCGACTCAGTACACGCAACTCGCCACGCTCTTTTATTTGCTCGAGTTGTGGTGGTGTTTCTCGACATGCCGTTAATAGAACGGTTGCTAGTAGAGAAATGATCAATATTCTCAAAGAGCTTCCTTAATGTATTACCTGGCGATGATTATTACCTTATATTGAATTGAATGCATCCATGCGTGAGCTGTATTTGTGATGAGACTACTGTTTTTATTGGTTTTTTGTAGATTTAGATTATAATTACCCACTTTTTTTATATGGGAAATCATGCGATGAATGCGCCGGAATTACTATTACCAGCAGGAAGCTTGCAACATATGCGTTATGCCTATGCATATGGTGCCGATGCCGTTTATGCCGGTCAGCCGCGCTATAGTTTACGAGTGCGTAATAATGATTTCCATAAATTACCCGTCTTGCAGCAAGGTGTTGAAGAAGCACATGCCTTGGGTAAGCAGTTTTTTGTGGCAAGCAATCTGATGCCACATAATGCAAAAATTAAGACCTATATGGCCGACATGGAGCCGGTGATTGAGATGAAGCCTGATGCGCTTATCATGGCGGATCCGGGGTTAATTATGATGGTGCGTGAGCGTTGGCCGGAAATGCCGGTTCACTTATCTGTACAAGCCAATACAGTCAATTACCAGGCAGTAAAATTCTGGCAGTCTATGGGCTTGTCCAGAGTTATCTTGTCTCGTGAATTATCGTTGGATGAAATTGAGGAAATACGCCAGCTTTGTCCAGACATGGAACTGGAAGTGTTTGTCCACGGTGCATTGTGTATTGCGTATTCAGGGCGTTGTTTATTGTCTGGTTACTTCAACCATCGCGATCCAAATCAAGGTACCTGCACCAATGCTTGTCGTTGGGATTATAAAACACACGCCAGCGATAATAATGATGATTCGCCACAAAAAATCGAATTTAAAGCCTTTGATGCCATGAATCAGCATAGTTTCTCTGACTGCGGTCAGCAAGAAAGACATCCTTTGGCGGATGATGTGTATTTAATAGAGGAAGCTAACCGCCCTGGCGAACTCATGCCGATTTTTGAAGATGAGCATGGCACTTATATCATGAACTCCAAAGATCTCCGTGCTATTCAGCATATTGAAAGACTGGTCAATATCGGAGTAGATTCATTGAAAATAGAAGGGCGAACGAAGTCAGTTTATTATGTCGCCCGCACAGCACAGATATATCGTCAGGCGATAGAGGATGCTCTGGCAGGACGACGCTTTAATCCAGCACTTATCGGTCAGCTTGATAACCTGTCCAACCGTGGTTATACCGATGGTTTCTATCAGCGGCATCCCACACAAGAACAGCAAAATTATTTACACGGCTACTCCAGTAATGAACAACAACAATATGTAGGCGAAGTATTAGCTTATGATGAAGATAAGCAGTGTCTGGAGATTGATGTAAAAAACCGGTTTGCCATAGGAGATAAGTTAGAATTGGTAATGCCTGAAGGAAACAAAACCTTAGTGTTGGATAAGTTATTCGATAAGGAGCTTCATGATATTCAACTAGCGCCAGGTAGCGGCCACAAAGTCTATATTCCATATCATGGACACGCACCGGAGAAAGCACTGCTGGCTCGCTATCTTTAACGCCTGGCTTTAAAAAACTGTTTAATCAGTTGGCTGCTTTCTTCTTGTAAAATACCGGTTTTACATTCCACTCGGTGGTTGATATTAGGCAGAGAAAAGGCATCGATACAACTCCCTGCGGCCCCTGTTTTAGGCTCTGGTGTTGCATAAATACAGCGAGCGATACGGGCATGTATCAATGCGCCAGCACACATGAGGCAAGGCTCGAGTGTGATATAAATATCTGCTCCCGGTAGGCGGTAGTTTTGCATTGTTTGGCATGCCTGCCTTAATGCCATTATTTCTGCATGTGCTGTTGCATCCTGACCGGCTATAGGTTGGTTCCAACCTTCACCAATAATACGATCATCTAAAACAATGACAGCCCCAACAGGGACTTCGCCATTTGCTTCTGCATTACGGGCAAGCTCCAAGGCTCTTTGCATCCAATAATGGTCTTTATCAGACATGGATATTGTATTTGATTAAGTTAAGTAAGCGCTGGCTTGCGCCCTGGCTTTGCTTAATCAGTTGTTGTCCGGCTTCACCCATAGAGGTGCGTTTGGGTGGGTTTTTTAATAAATCAGTGACTGTTGTCGCTAGGCTTTCAGCGTTATCTACCTGAATCACTGCATAGGCATCAATAAACTGTTGTGTAATTTCAGCGAAATTAAATACATGCGGACCAACAATAACGGGACGAGCTAATGCGGCTGGTTCAAGGATATTATGTCCACCAGTAGGTACCAAACTCCCACCCACAAAAGCAACATCAGAACAGGCATAGAATATAGGTAGCTCACCCATGCTATCAATCACAAGAATTTGAATATCACTTCGGCATAAGCCATTTTCACTTCGTCTGAGAATTTTAAAGCCAGAGCGTTGGCAAAGCGCTGCCACTTTGTCAAAGCGCTCAGGGTGACGAGGGACAATAATCAGCAAGAGATCGGGTACCTGTGCACGAATCTGGCGAGAGGCATTCAGAATAATCTCATCTTCGCCTTCATGTGTACTGGCGGCAATAAAAACCGGGCGGTTTCCCCACATTGAACGAATCGCCTCAGCCTGTTCGACAATACTTGCCGATAAATTCACTTCGAATTTAAGGTTTCCGACAGCATGCACTTTTTCTCTGTTGGCACCAAGCGCTATAAAACGCTCTTTATCTTGCTGAGCTTGAGCGGCTATCAAGGTAAAGCTTTGCAGAATGTCGCGTGTTAAGTTAGGAATGCGTTGATAGCCTTTTAAAGAACGCTCTGACATTCGAGCGTTGGCCAGCACTAAGGGAATGCTTTTTTTATGACAATGATGGATAAGATTAGGCCAAAGTTCTGTTTCCATAATGACAGCAAATGCAGGCTGAATCGCATCGATAAAACGCCGCATGAGTATCGGCAGATCATACGGCAGATAGCAGTGCAGCACATCATCAGCGTAAAGATCTTTTACTCGAGCACTTCCCGTTGGTGTCATTGTGGTGATGAGTATCTGATGGCCTGGGAATGACGATTGAATAGCGGCCACTAAAGGTCGGCAAGCTTCTACCTCTCCCATGGAAACAGCATGAACCCAGATAAGCGATTTACTTTTCTCAAGCTTGGGCAGGGTGATAGCGAACCGTTCATTCCAACGTTTGAAATAGGCACTGGCTTTTGTTCCTCGCCATATCAACCGCAGCAGGATCAGAGGCACAGCCAAAGTAAAGACGATATTATAAAAAACTCTCAAATCAGACTCATAAAGCAGCGAAAAGTAAGCAGGAATGATAGCATAGGCGCTACTTTGTGAAAGCAACATAGCCTGAATGAATATTTTCCAGAAACAATTTTTACACCCTCGTTATTGGCCGAGCTGGCTTGGGCTGTTACTCATGCGCTTATCAGTCTATTTGCCGGCTAAATTACAGTATCGTCTAGGTTTGTTGCTTGGGCAGATGATGCAACCCTTTATGCGTTCCAGAGCAAAAGTGGTGCGAAGAAATTTAGAACTCTGCTTTCCTGAAATGAGTCAGGAAGAAAGAGAAACCCTGGTCAAAAGCATCCTGAATAATACGGGCATGATGATGATCGAAACAGCTGTAAGCTGGTGGGCATCAGACAAACAACTCTACCCACGCGTGACTTACGATGGGCTGGAACATTTGGAAGCGGCGAAACAAAAAGGCAAAGGTGTTATTTTACTAACCGGACACTTCACCAGTATGGAAATAGGTGGGCGATTAATTATGCTACAAACCCCTGCCTATGTGATGTTCAGACACCTTAAAAATCCACTCTTTAATGCTGTCATGATGCGTTCGCGGATTTATCATAGTGAGGGTATTGTGATGCGAGATGATGTCAGGGCGATGTTACGTGCATTACGAAAAAATAAGGTCGTGTGGTATGCACCCGATCAGGATTTTGGCCCGAGAAATAGTATTTTCGCCAAGTTCTTTGGCGTGACCGCGGCGACTGTTCCGGCGACAGCACGTATGGTCAAAATGACCGGTGCACAGGTTGTCCCTTTTGTACCTAAACGCAACGAAGATGGTAGTTACCATATTCAAATATTCCCTGCGTGGCAGGACTATCCATCAGATGACGATGTTGCCGATGCTCAACGTATCAATGATTGGCTTGAGTCCCAGATTCGACTCATGCCAGAGCAATATTTCTGGCTTCATCGCCGCTTTAAAACACAACCTGATGGAAAAGGGCGTTTATATAAGAAAGTTCGATAATCAGAAACTGTAACTCAAAATCAATGATTCTGCACCCGGATTATTTTCACCAATATCGCCATTAGATAAATGATACAAGCCTAGACCAAGTCGGCTTTTATCATTGAATTGATACGCTAATTCGGCGCCTGTTCTAAACTCCATATCGTATCCTAAATCAACGCCGCCACCTTGCTCGTAAGCAGCAATAGCGAAGTTAGGAGTGAGTATCCAGTTGGCATTAAGATAAATGTCATATTTCACACCAGCGTAGCCCCAATAACCACCATCAGAAGTCAATGTTGCCCCAAGAGTAGGAATTAAACCAAAAATGGATGACTGCGGTGCAAAACGATACTCTACACCGACTTCAGCAGCGGTATTATCGTCGAATACCTCAAAGGCACCTAGAGATAATGCGATTTGAGATTCTTGTTCTGCAAGAGCAATGGAGGGGAAAAGAAAGGCGAGAGCAATTGAAGCATAACGAAGATGTCTACTCATTGTCAGGTTCCATGACATATAAAATAAAAACGTTTTATATCATGCTGGATATTTCGCAGGCAATAACTTCAGACATAAAAAAAGGCCACCGAAGTGACCTTTTTTTGATCCTGCAAAGCAGCCAACAATTAACGTTTTGAGAACTGTGGACGTTTACGTGCTTTGTGAAGACCAATTTTCTTACGTTCAACGGCACGAGCATCACGAGTGATGAAGCCAGCTTTACGTAACTCTGCTTTTAATTCGTTGTCGTATTCGACCAATGCACGACTGATGCCGTGACGAATCGCGCCAGCTTGACCATTGTTACCACCGCCACGAACGGTGATTTTAAGGTCAAATTTTTCAAGCATGTCGACTAGCTCTAACGGCTGACGAACCACCATGCGAGAAGTTTCACGACCGAAATAATCTTCAAGTGTGCGAGTATTAATTGAAATGTTGCCGCTGCCTGGTTTCAGGAAAACTCGAGCTGTTGAGCTTTTGCGGCGACCTGTAGCGTAGTATGAATCTGCCATGACAATATCCGATTAGATTTCCAGCACTTTAGGCTGTTGAGCTGTGTGAGGGTGTTCTGCGCCAGCGTAAACTTTCAGTTTGCCGAACATTGCGCGACCCAGCGGGTTTTTAGGAAGCATACCTTTGACAGCCGTCTGGATAACACGCTCAGGTGCTTTATCGAGTTGTTTTTCCAGCGAGATAGACTTGATACCACCGATATGACCTGTGTGGTGATAATAAATTTTATCTTTCATTTTGTTACCAGATACACGCAGTTTTTCAGCGTTGATAACAACAATGTAATCGCCAGTGTCGACATGTGGTGTGTAGATAGCTTTATGCTTTCCACGTAAACGACGTGCGATTTCAGTAGCCATACGGCCTAATGTTTTGCCGTCAGCATCAATAACGAACCAGTCACGACGAACTTCTGCTGGTTTTGCACTTATGGTTTTCATCCGCGAGTTGCTCCTGATAATTACGCAGGCGGGCTAAATAAAGAGGGAGAATATTACGCATTAAGGAAAAAGCTGTCAACCTTATTTAAGTAAACAACCAAAACAATATTGCGCCAAGCACCAAACGATATATGACGAATGGCCACATCCCTATACGATCAAGCATTTTAAGAAATAAGAAAATGCACAGATAGGCGCTAACGGCAGAAAATAATGCGCCAGCACATAAAGAAAACCAGTCTATCACAAGTTGTGACTCTATTAGTTCAATAATTTTCAATCCACCCGCTAGAACGATAACGGGGATGGACAATAAAAAGGAGAAACGGGCAGCAGCTTCGCGCGTTAAGCCGAGCATCAAGCCTGCTGTAATTGTAATTCCAGAGCGTGATGTACCAGGGATGAGTGCAATCGCTTGAGCGATACCGATAAACAAGACATCAAACCAATTGAGTTTATTTTCACTTCGAATACGCTTTCCTCGCCAATCCGCCCAACCTAACAGTAAACCAAACACAACAGTCGTAGTGGCTATGACAAGAGGACTACGTAAGCTGGTTTCAACCAAATCACCTAAAAGTAAGCCTGCCAAGCCAACAGGAATGGTGCCAAACAATACTGCCCAAGCTAATTTGCTGTCCCCTACGGTTTGTTTTTGCGCAAGGGATTGAAACCAGTCAGCGATCAATGTTTTTATGGTCTGGCGAAAATAAATCATGACAGCCAACAATGTACCGACATGAACGGCCACATCAAAAGCAAGTCCTTGATCCTGCCAGTTAGCAATAATGGGTAATAAAATAAGGTGAGCTGAGCTGGAGATGGGCAAGAACTCAGTCAGACCTTGTAATAAGGCCAAGGCAATAATATGTAGCAAATCCATAGAGAAACTGTCGTCCAAAAGCGTAATTTAGAAAAGGCTTATTTTATGTGGGTCATATTATAGTCGCGCCCGTGTTAAAATTGCCGCTCTTAAAATCACTCTTATTTAGAAAGAGGCTTATCAGTCAACATGTCTAACCGAATTCGCGAGATTCCGTACAACTATACCTCATTTTCTGATCGTGAAATCGTCATTCGTTTCCTAGGGGAACCAATGTGGGAGGTTTTGCAGCAGCTAAGTGAGCAGCGCAAAACTGGCCGCTCAGCAAAAATGCTGTTTGAAGTATTAGGTGATATGTGGGTCATTCAACGTAACCCATTTATTCAGGATGATTTAGTTGAAAACCAAAAACGTTGGGGCTCACTTCGTCATGCTTTGCATCATCGATTGGACCAAATTCGCAATCGCGCTGAAGAAAATAACAATGAACTGGCTTTACAGTTGGAGAAAAGTGCTCGACAAGCTGTAGAACGCTTCGAACGTAACTTATTAAGCACTGCTGAGCGCAGAAAAATGGTGATGCGTCGTTTATCGAAAACGACAAAAAAACATAACATCCAGTTTGACGGCCTAGCACGTGTTTCCCACGTCACTGATGCGACCGACTGGCGTGTTGAATATCCACTTGCGGTAGTCACGCCCGATTCAGAAGAAGAGATGGCAAAAATTATTGCTGCCTGTATCGACCTAGGTCTGACAGTCATTCCGCGTGGTGGTGGTACTGGTTATACCGGTGGTGCTATTCCATTAACGGCAGAGAGTGTTGTCGTCAACACCGAAAAACTGGAAGGATTAGGTGATGTTGTTTACCGCCATATTCCTGGTCGTGAAGAAAAAGTACCAACCGTCCGCGCTGAAGCGGGCGTGGTCACACGCCGCGTATCTGATCTAGCCGATCGTAATGGATTAGTGTTTGCTGTTGATCCCACCTCGCAAGATGCCTCGACTATCGGTGGTAATGTCGCGATGAATGCAGGCGGTAAAAAAGCTGTGATGTGGGGCACGGCGCTCGATAATCTATTGTCATGGAGAATGGTGACGCCTGATGCTACCTGGATGGAAGTCGAACGGCTTAATCATAATCTGAGCAAAATTCATGATATCGAGTTCGCTGAGTTCAAAGTGACGCGTTTTCAACCGGATGGTAAAACAGTTATTGGCGAACCCGAGGTGATGAAAATTCCAGCCAAAGAGTTACGAAAAATTGGCTTAGGGAAAGATGTCACCAATAAATTCCTCGGTGGTTTGCCAGGCATACAAAAAGAAGGCTGTGATGGCTTAATCACGTCTTCTGTTTTTGTTCTGCACCGCATGCCGGATTATATCCGTACCGTTTGTCTGGAGTTTTTTGGTAACGATCTGAGTAAAGCTGTGCCAGCAATTGTGGAGACGAAAGACTATCTCGACAATAACAAAAACGTGCTGCTGGCAGGGATGGAGCATCTTGATGAGCGCTATGTCAAAGCGGTTGACTATTCAACTAAAGCCCCACGCTCTGTCGCACCGAAGATGGTCTTGCTGATTGATGTGGTTGGTGATGATGAAGATGCGGTAGCAGAAGCATGCTCTGAAGTGGTTCGACTGGCTAATGCCCGTGATGGTGAAGGTTTTGTGGCTGCCAGTCCTGAAGCTCGCAAGCGTTTTTGGGCTGACCGTTCACGGACTGCAGCGATTGCGCGTCATACTAACGCCTTCAAAATTAACGAAGATGTGGTTATTCCTCTGGACCGCTTGGCTGAATACAACGACGGTATTGAACGTATCAATATTGTTCAGTCCACACGCAATAAGCTGAAAACAGCAAAAGCCGTGAAAACGTATTTGAGTTCTAATCCAAAAGAACTGAAAGACTGTGGCAATAAAGATTTGGGTGATAGCGCTGAAAACGATGCCATCGTCAATTCCAAGAATGAAGCCGCATGTAAACATGTTGATGTGGTCATGGCTCGCTGGCAGAAAATATTAGATAGTCTGGATACACCTGCTGTTGAGCTGGCTGACTTACTATCGGATACAGCAAAAGCAAATATCGTTGATGGCGATACCTTATTTGATGTACTGCAACGTCGTGATTTACGCATTTCATATCGCGAGGAAATGGAAAAACCCTTAAAAGAGTTATTCCAGGGACAAGCGCTGAGTGTATTAAGGAATAAACTGGATAGTATTCACAAAGAAAACCGTTCAGGCCGTTTATTTGTCGCCACGCATATGCATGCTGGTGATGGTAATGTTCACACAAATATTCCGGTTAACTCCAATGACTATGAAATGATGCATGATGCTGAAGGTATTGTGGATGAAGTCATGGAGCTGGCTTCACGACTGGGTGGTGTTATTTCTGGTGAGCACGGTATAGGACTGACCAAAATGCAGTATCTGGATAAAGCCACGATCGATGCATTTGCTGGTTATAAACAGAAAGTCGACCCGAACGGTCATTTCAATGCGGGTAAATTATTGGCAGGCTCTGGTCTGGATAATGCCTACACACCGTCATTGCGTTTGTTAGAACAGGAAGCTTTGATTCTTGAAGCCAGTGATCTGGGTGACATCAACAATGATATTAAAGATTGTCTGAGATGCGGTAAATGTAAACCTGAGTGTACAACACACGTGCCTCGAGCCAACTTGCTGTATTCACCACGAAATAAGATTCTTGGTACTGGTTTGATTATTGAAGCCTTCCTGTACGAAGAACAAACACGTCGTGGTATCTCTGTACGTCACTTTGAAGAAATGAATGATGTGGCGGACCACTGTACGGTGTGTCATCGTTGTCTGAACCCTTGTCCGGTCAATATCGACTTTGGTGATGTCAGTATTAAGTTACGCGAAGTGCTGAAGAAACAAGGCAAACGTCGACCCAATATTGGTACCTGGACGTCAATGGCATATCTGAATGCGACTGATCCACTCACCGTAAAAATCATGCGTAAAACCATGATTGAATGGGGGTATCAGGCTCAGAAAATGGCACATGGTGTTGCCAAAACGCTGGGCTTATTGGGAAGTAAGAAAAAACGACCCATGCCGACGACGGGTAAAACACCGATTCGTGAGCAAGTCGTTCATTTCATGAAAAAACCGATGCCAACTGGCTTACCAACGCAAACAACACGTGCGATGTTGGGCGTCGAAGATGAGAAGATGATCCCGATTCTCCGTGACCCGAAAAAGGTCAATGATGAATCAGATGCGGTGTTCTATTTCCCAGGTTGTGGTTCTGAGCGCTTGTTCAGTCAGGTAGGCTTGGCTACTTTAGCTATGCTTTATGAAGTGGGGACTGAAACCGTGTTACCACCAGGTTATCTATGCTGTGGTTACCCACAAGCATCAACGGGTGATCAGGAAAAAGCGACATCGATTTCGACATCTAATCAGGTATTATTCCATCGTCTGGCTAATACACTGAACTATATGGATATTAAGACGGTTATTGTGTCTTGTGGTACCTGTATGGATCAATTGCTGAAGTATCAGTTTGAAGCGATCTTCCCTGGCTGTCGTCTGTTGGATATTCACGAATATCTGATGGAAAAAGGCGTGAAGCTAGAAGGTGTGGAAGGGGTACAGTATATGTACCATGATCCTTGTCATACACCAATGAAGACCTATCAGCCGACTTCGGTAGCGAGCACCTTGATGGGACAAGATGTGGCATTGAATGACCGTTGCTGTGGTGAAGCCGGCTCGTTTGCTGTGGCGCGTCCAGATATTGCGACTCAGGTGCGTTTCCGTAAAGAAGAGGAAATCACTAAAGGGATTCAGGATCTGACTGGTCAGGATAAAGCGAAAAATGGCAATGTAAAAATGCTGACCTCATGTCCTGCCTGTCAACAAGGTCTGAGCCGTTATAGTGAAGATACTGGGATTGATACTGACTACATCGTCGTGGAAATTGCCAAGCATCTGAAAGGGGATAACTGGCATAAAGACTTTATCGACAGTGTGAAACAAGGTGGTATCGAACGCGTCTTACTTTAATGCGTGATGACATAACCAAAAAAAGGGAGCAATTGCTCCCTTTTTTGTTTTTGCCGGGTGAATATTAAAGAGCAGTTAATGGATCGCCTTCAAAGATGACACCATCCCAACCCGTCTTCATAAAATGACGAATATTTTGATGATCATCACCTGTTGGGTTAGCTAATACATCCTCTCGATAATACTTACCAAAGCAAGCCAAAGTGTCGTCAACGCTTAGCGAATGCTTTTTGCCAAATCCAAGAATTTTGCATGAGCCGTTATTTTGTCCGGCTTCATTCGTGGTTCCACCATTTTTAAATGCGGTAGGCGTAAAGACATAATTTGCATCGATGACTGACATTGTGTCTTCAAACTCTATACTTTCTGGTTGAGTTTTTAATTGCGTGATAAAAGACTGCAATTCCATATTATCTCCATTGTTCGTTAATAAAAGCGAGTGAAAATTTCTCTAATTTGGTGCTCTGATCGAACTTAATTAAGGTCGGTATCGTCTCTTTCATAGCCATCTGTCATGTCTTGTATATATGAGTCCGGGCACTGTATCAGACAGCTGTATGAGCTTCATATCGCTCATGTTTCAATTGGATTCCTTTATACGAGAAAGACAAGCTAACAGAACCAGCCCTATGACAAACAACATGAGCTGCAACCAGACATGACCCCAAACAGCACCGATTGAAATAGCGAAAGACAAAACGACAATTAGATAGACTTTCTTTTTTACATCACGACGCATGCTATGAGTATGTTGCCACTGCTTCAAAGGAGGGCCAAACCACTTATGATCGAGCAGCATTTGGTGAAAACGAGGTGAGCTTTCGGCAAAACATCCCAGCGCTAAAATCAGAAAAATCGTGGTTGGCATCAAAGGTAAAATAACGCCAATGATGCCAAGACCGACAAACATCCAACCCAAGCAGATTAAAATGAGATGTTTGATGCGTGTCTTCATATTGCTCGGTTTACGCTCTCGACATAAATTTACCTGTGTCAGTATTGACCCGGATAATTTCACCATTCTCGATATACTCTGGCACTTGAACTTCCAGTCCTGTTGATAATGTGGCTGGTTTAGTTCGCGCCGCAGCAGTAGCACCTTTTATACCCGGTGAAGTTTCAACGATAGTCAATGACACCGCGGCTGGCAACTCAATAGCAACGAGTTGTTGTTCTAATAAAACCGCCACAATATTGTCCAAGCCATCATGAATAAAGCCTAGCGCATCTTCAATATCAGCAGCATTAATCGCATATTGTTCATAACTTTCGTTATTCATGAAAATATAACTGTCGCCATCCTGATAAGAGAACTGCACTAGCAGACGCTCACAGTCGACTTCTTTGAGGAAGTCCTCCCCTTTGAAAGATTCATCACGTTTTTGTTTGGTTTTAAGATGGTTAAAACGAACTTTATAAAGTGTGGATGCGCCGCGTGAAGATGGGTTACGAATATCAATATCCTTAACAACATAAGGCTCATCATGCACTTCGACTACCATTCCACGTTTAAGATCACTGGCCTTGGGCATATTTTTGTTCCGGTTATCATAGAAAAATCCGCATTATACGTTACCCAAGTCACAGCGGAATGCGTCTTTATCTAGAAGTCATTAAAGCAAATCGGCGTTATTGCGGCTTTACGTTAGAATGTTACCTATTGTTTATCGATAATTAAAAAGGAACATGAATGGCAATTCAGTGGTATCCCGGCCATATGCACAAAGCCAGTAAAGAAATGAAAGAGATCCTGCCTCAGGTGGATCTGATTATTGAAGTGCTGGATGCCCGAATTCCTTTCAGTAGCCAGAATCCTATGCTGGCAGAGATTCGCAAGGATAAACCTTGCATCAAATTATTAAATAAATTTGATCTCGCGGATGTTTCTCTCACTGAGCGCTGGCAGCAGTATTTTGAACAACAGAGTCATACCAAGACATTAACCATGGTGGCTCAGCAATATGACGGTATCGCTGATTTGCTCACACTATGTAGAAATATGGTGCCAGCAAAAGCAGAAGCGGGTAGACCAATCAATACGATGATTATGGGGATTCCCAATGTGGGAAAATCAACATTGATTAATAGCTTGGCCGGTAGGCAAATTGCTAAGACAGGAAATGAACCTGCTATTACCAAAATGCAGCAGCGGATTCGCCTGGAGCAAGGTGTCGTTTTGCATGATACCCCTGGCGTCTTATGGCCAAACCTAGAAAATCCGCATGGCGGCTATCGTCTGGCAGTCACAGGTGCAATCAAAGAAACAGCAATTGATAATGATGATATTGCCCTATATGCCGTTGAATATCTAATGAAAGCCTATCCGGCTCAACTCAAAGAACGATTTGGCTTGTCTGAACTTTCAGAGCATGCACTTGAAAACATGGAAACTATCGGCACAAAACGCGGGTGTTTACGATCTGGTGGCCGAGTGGACTTAGATCGCACAGCGAAAATTATTCTGACAGAGTTAAGAGCCGGTATGTTGGGTAGGATAACGCTGGAAACACCTGAGATGATTGAAGCTGAATGGCAGCAGGTTTTAGTGGCTCGGGAAGAAAAAGCAGCAAAAAAAGCAGCCAGAAAAAATAATAGAAAGAAGAGATAAGCGATGTGTGTTGAATCACATCGGCATCGCTTACAAATAATAGGAGAACGACCTATGATACGTTTATTAACAAGCATACTGTCTTTATCCTTATTGGTGGCTTGTAGTTATATGTCACCCTCGATAAAACCACCCGCCGAGGGGGATTTATCACTTCAACAAGTCGCTATGGATATTCAGGCTAATAGCGGTAAACGTGTACGTTGGGGAGGCAAAGTTATTGCCGTCGAGAACACCGACCAGCAATCAGAAATACTGGTTGTCCAATTTCCTCTTAATCGCGCTGGACGACCTGATGATAGCCTTAACAGCGATGGTCGGTTTTATGTGCGGAGTGCCAACTTCCTTGATCCGGAAGTCTACAAACCAGATAGTTTTATTACCGTTTTAGGGCAGGTCGTTGACGAGAAAAAAATGATCGTTGATCAAAAACAACTCACTTTACCTGTGATTCAATTACTCAAAGATCAGCGTTGGCCTGCCAATAATCCCGTTTCAGGTCTGCCATATAATCCGAAACATGACTGGCCATTTGTCGGTTATGGCTATTATGGAACGGGATCCTACTCCCCATAAAAAAACGAGTGAAATTTATTTAATTAAATAAGAATGATTTGCATTTAGATTTAAATGTATCTATACTCACCTCCACATTGTCAGGACGAGGTGAGTTATGAAAACGGCACAATTTAATACACATGGAAGACACAGCATTCATCTGGCATTTGATGAGACGACACTTGAAACCCTAATCCGCGAGGGTAAGCTCCACGCAGCAGACTTCAATTGCCTGGATAGAAGCTCAAAGAAAACAGTTTGGAATATGTTGCTATCTGCAGCAGCAAGGAAATTAAAATCATGAATATGCCACTTAGTAGACCCGAGTGGCAGCGTGATTGTCTGTTAGTCGCCATCAAAGAACTGGTGGCTTACTATCAACTTAGCCCATCAGCATGCTTGGCATTACAAATAAGCCGTAACTACCGTTTATTGATCACACAAGACGATCGTCTTTCTATCAAAACACTTTGGCAATCTTATGCGAAAAGTTGGTGGGATGTTTACTGTCGTCACCGGAACCTCAACCAGCGCACAGCATTTTCCTTTTCTTAACATTTTAACGGAGTCACCATGGCCAGTAGAGCGTGTAAACCAGCGACCATTTTCGAATCAAAAACAGTCGATATTCAACATTGTCCTGATTGCAAAATGGTTCATCTCACAATGGGCTCGATTACAGTCAGAATGAGTGAACATCATTTTTCTGAGTTTGCTAAAGACCTTAGCCGCGGCTTATTTGAATTCAACACAACGATCAATGAGCAACCAAGTTTGCGCGTGATGATGTAGCAATTTTGCAACAATAGTCAGAAATTTATTAAAAAAACAAGAAGAAATAATGATAATCATTATTAACTAGTGTATGTTTCCCCTCTGTAAAGTTTTGTAAAGATTTAACATTAGGGGAATATAAGTGAAATCAAGACTGACTGTGTTGGCAAGTAGTGTAGCGCTTGCGACTTCTATCGGCCTTTATTCATCATCGTCAATTGCTGAAGGTAAGGCTGCCGAGTTAGATACTGTAACGGTTATTGGTGACGATGACGCTGCACGCAAATTACCAGGTTCAGCAGCTGTCGTAAGTCATGAACAATTAAGGACCGAAGCGACAACAGATATTCATCAGGTGTTGAAAACGGTACCGGGCGTTTATATTCAAGAGGAAGATGGGTTTGGGCTTCGTCCTAATATTGGTATTAGGGCGGCATCGCCAGAACGCAGTCAGAATATTACTTTGATGGAAGATGGTGTGCTGATTGCGCCAGCTCCATACTCAAATCCCGCAGCATATTATTTTCCTACCACATCAAGATTGCACTCTATTGAAGTGCTTAAAGGGGCGCCATTACTGCGTTACGGTCCTCAAACCGTGGGCGGTGTTGTCAATTTAGTATCCACTCCGATTCCTGAAACTAATCAAGGCAGTGCGATGTTTATGATGAACGATCGCGGCTCTGCTGATTTGCATCTCAATTATGGCGGTAAAACTGGTCCATGGGGCTACTCTATTGAAACAGCTCAGCGCCATTATCAAGGGTTTAAAGATATTGACCGTAATGATGATAACAGTGGCTTTCAACTTGAAGATTACGTCGCTAAACTCTCATGGGAAGGTGAACGTAATAAGTTCTTATTTAAAATTCAACGTTCGATGGAAAACTCTGATGAAACTTATGCCGGGTTGACTGATGTAGATTTCCATCGTGATGAAAACCGTCGCTATGGGCTGACTCATATCGATGAGATGGATAACCAACACACTGGTATTAACCTGACTCATGTGTTTGACTGGAGCGATAACCTTACCTCTACCGTCACAGCCTATCGTAATGAGTTCAAGCGTAACTGGTTTAAATTTGATGGTCGTAACCCGGAAACCGGTGACAATATTCTTGAAGATGCTAATAATGGCAACACTAACGCACAAGCAATTCTGGATGGGACTCGTGATGTCACTGGCTTACGTTACAAGAATAATGATCGCACCTATGATTCATATGGTGTGCAGGCTAACCTCAACTGGCTGGTAGGTGAGCATGATGTCAACTTTGGTGCCCGCCAGCATTATGATGAGACGGATCGTTTCCAACCAGTAGAAGTGTATGACCAGGTTAATGGTCAGCTTGTCTATCAGGGCACAAATGCAGTTGGCTCCAGTGACAACCGTCTTGAAGAAGCTCAAGCACTCAGTCTCTGGATTACAGATGACTATCAAGTCACAGACCGTCTGTTATTGAACTTGTCATTGCGAATGGAAGATGTTGAGACCAAAGCGCGTCGGTATGCTGGTGGTGCGGCTCGTTCATCAGTGACCGATAGAGTGGATAATGATTATCGTGAATATCTTGCCGGTATCTCTGGTACCTTTGATTTGACCGATAACTGGCAGGTGCTCGCAGGTTTTCACGAAGGAATGATTCCACTTAGTGCTGGTGCAGAAGATGGTACTGAGCCGGGTAAGAGTGACAATTATGAACTTGGTCTGCGCTTCAACCATGGCGTATTCTATGGTGAAGCCATTGCTTTCTATTCAGATTTCAGCAACCTGGTGGAGCAATGTTCAGTCGCCGCACCATGTAGTAATGATGCTGAATCAGGTTCTTTCAGTGTTGGTGGTGCCGAAGTTAAAGGTCTTGAATTTCAAGCCGGGACTTTATTCACTGCGGGTGACTTCTTGATTCCTGTTGATCTGGCTTATACCTATACCGACGCCGAAACCACCTCCGGTGATGAATTTGCCAGTGGTCAGCAATTACAAAATATTCCTGAGAATATTCTCAGTTTGCGGGTCGGTATAGAACATAATAGTGGCTGGAATAACTATGCCGTCCTGAAGTATATCGATGAGACCTGTGTATCGATTGGTTGTAACAAATCTGACAGCCGCCTAGATAAAAATGATGCATTGACTACAGTGGATCTGATTAGTCGTTATCAGTTTTCCAGGGGACCTGAAGTGTTTGTAAAAGTGGAAAACTTGTTTGATAGACAGGAAATCATTTCACGTAGCCCGTTTGGTGCTCGTCCGAATATCGAAAGAACGGTTTGGGCAGGATTAATAGTAGACTTCTAGTCTTTCACTTAAACCAAATAAAAAGGCAGTTTCGACTGCCTTTTTCATGTCTGCTATCAGCGAAACTACAAATTTAAGTTCAATGCTGGCAAACTAAAAAATATTCTCAATTAAAGACTTCTCTCATGCACGGTAAAAGAAATATTGTCAGTGTCATCGTAATGACTATTTTGGCTATCATAATTTTGCTGAAAGTAATGAGTGGCTCACTTATCAATCATGCTGCACAACTCAAGCTCGACGAAATATACATTAATGAAGACTGGCTAATGTCTCGTTACGGTATGGGGAAAATACAACCTGATGTCTCATTTCTCATTGATAACAAGATGTTTTCTCAGTTTGGTCATCAACTTTTTATTGATGCCAAACCATTAACGCATTTACAACGTCCTCTATTAGGTGGCATCAGCATGGAAGATATCATTGTTTTGACCACTGATGACGCATTGATTCTTCTGACTCGTGAAGGGGAGTTCATCGAAAAAATGGGCGCTGAAGCAGGCATTCCTGCCCCCATTCAAAATATCGGTCTTTATCATGGTGAGCCTGTTTTACAAACACGCCAAGCAATGTGGCGTAGTAACTTTATGCTGGATAAGTGGGAACCGATTTCATTACAAGGCGTCTCATGGAGTATGCCGCATCCTTTACCACAATCCGTGCATGATGCACTCAAACAATTTTTCTATGGTAAAGGCATCAGTGTTCAGCAACTTCTAATTGATATACATAACGGTCGTATCCTTGGCGATCTGGGTATTTGGTTAATAGATTTACTGGGACTCATGATTGTTTTCTTATCTCTGACAGGTTTATGGATGTGGGGTAGACGACAGGGGTAGTTTCTTGTCATGATGCCTTTAACAAAGGAGCCCAACATACGATGAGACAGGCAGATTTTCCCTATTTGCCAAAAGACTTTATTGAGACTGCTGAAGGTCTTATTTTTGCTGTGGTCAGCTATCACCCTCATCAACAAAAGATTGGCTGCTTTCTGCGGTATGTTCAGAATGGAGGTCAATGGCAAAAGATTGATACTGAACAAGCTAACCGTCTTTTGGATCGTCATTACCCACAGTACTTATTCAAATCCAAGCAGTTTGATGCAGAGTTTCATGCCGTCAAACCCGCTGATGTCACGGTTCATCATCAACCAGAACGCTGTTTAAAAACGCTTCTTGAACGTCCAGCTCACGATGAAATAGAAGAAAAATGTCACCGCCTGATCGAGATATTGTCGGGGTATGGAGTTGATACTAGCGCCATAGGACTGACTGGATCAATGTTGATTGGCCAGCAAAAGAAAGGCTCAGATATTGATTTGGTCGTTTATGGGCGTGATGCTTTTTATAAAACTCGTCTCGCAGTAAAGCAAGCCATTGCAGAGCAGCAATTGTCCTCACTAGATATTTCATTGATGAAAGATAATTTTCAGCGCCGGGGGGGATCGCTTAATTTCGATGAGTTTGCTTGGCATGAGGCACGTAAATATAACAAGGCAGCCATTGATGGAACCAAGTTTGATATTGGTATGGTCAGTTTGCCTGAAGAAGTTGTGGTCGATCACCATCACTACATGAAACAGGGTATTTCTACCCTCAAAGCGGTGGTGATTGATGATAAGCAAGCATTTGATTTTCCAGCTCGTTACCTTATAGATAATGAAATGACACCAGAGGTTATTTCGTTTACTCACACGTATGTTGGTCAAGCACAAAAAGGTGAAACGATTGAGGTTGCAGGAGCTGTAGAGTGTGATTCGGCATCAGGACAACGACGTTTAGTTGTCGGTTCAACCCGTGAAGCAGTTGGTGAATATATAAAGGTGTGCAAAGAATTATGAGTGAAGTAGATAATCCCGCAATAGCAGATATCGGTGTCGTTGGACTGGCCGTAATGGGTCAGAACCTTGTCCTGAACATGAATGATAAAGGATTCAAAGTCGCCGTATTCAATCGTACCACCAGCAAAGTGGACGAGTTTCTCAACGGGCCAGCCAAAGGTACTAATGTTCTTGGCTGTCATGATTTGAAAAGCTTTGTCAGTAGCTTGAAGCCACCGCGTCGGGTGATGCTTATGGTGAAAGCTGGCCCCGTTATTGATGCTTTTATTGAGCAATTGGTGCCTTACCTTGAAAAGGGAGACATCATCATTGATGGTGGTAACTCGCTATTTAATGACAGTGATAGAAGAACGCAGGAGCTACGTCAGAAAGGGATTCTATTTATAGGCAGTGGTGTATCAGGAGGAGAGGAAGGAGCAAGGCATGGACCTTCTTTGATGCCGGGAGGAAATAATGCGGCATGGCCCGCCGTTAAGCCTATTTTCCAGAAAATATCAGCACAGGTGGATGGTGAACCCTGCTGTGATTGGGTAGGAAATGATGGGGCTGGTCACTATGTGAAAATGGTACATAACGGAATTGAGTACGGCGATATGCAACTCATCTGTGAAGCTTACCAGATGATGCGTGAAGGTCTCGGTATGAGTGGAGAGGAAATTCATCGCGTCTTTGCCGAATGGGATGAGGGCGTTCTGGACTCTTATTTGATCGAGATTACACGTGATATTTTGGCTAAGCGTGATGAGAATGATGAGTTACTTCTCGATCATATTCTCGACACGGCCGGACAAAAAGGCACGGGAAAATGGACAGGGATGAATGCGCTGGATCTGGGGATTCCTCTGACATTAATCGGTGAAGCTGTGTTTGCGCGTTGTTTGTCCTCTCTAAAAGACGAGCGTGTGACGGCGTCAAAAGTTTTACCTGCCATCACAGCACGTTTCGACGGTGACAAGGCGGAGATGGTTAACGCTATCCGTGATGCTTTATATGCATCAAAAATAATCTCTTATGCTCAAGGGTATATGCTGATGCGTGAAGCGGCTAAAACGTATGGTTGGCAGCTCAATTATGGTGGCATAGCGCTAATGTGGCGAGGTGGTTGCATTATTCGTAGCCAGTTTCTTGGCAAAATTCGTGATGCGTTTGATATTAACCCTGATCTACAGAATTTATTACTGGATGATTTCTTTATTGACGCTATCACCCATGCCCTGCCTGGATGGCGTAAAGCTGTGGCTACAGCGGTCAGCATAGGTGTTCCTGTCCCTACATTTAGCAGCGCCCTGTCATTTTATGATGGGTATCGTAGTGAACGCTTACCTGCCAATTTACTACAGGCACAGCGAGATTATTTTGGTGCTCATACATATGAACGAGTGGATAAGCCACGTGGCGAATTTTTCCATACTAACTGGACAGGACATGGTGGCGATGTTTCAGCATCTAACTATGATGTATAAGCAACGACAGCCATAAATAAAAAAAGCGGTCAAATGACCGCTTTTTTTATAGGCCCTGATTGAGTTTGCTATGTCTTGTTAAGGTCAATAATTGATTAGGCTCACCCACAATAAATATATTGCCATCATTATCAACGGTCACTCCTTCAGGTTGTTTCATAATGGGCCATAGATTAAAGATCCCTTTTTTTAGACTCTGCTTTGAGAGTGTATTGCCACTTAAGTTAATTAGATTCAACTCATGCGAAGCTTCACTGAGTACTAATAGGTAAGGTGATTGTTCTATATAAAATAAACTGATACCAGCGAAGTCCTTTACCAGCTCAGGTAAAGTTTGATTTAACTTCTCTACATCCACTTGGGTAATATCTCTGTCTGTTTCATCAGTCATATGATTCAGAATCATAGGGGGCTCTTCCTGTAAGATAAAAAATCCATAATGGGGGGACCAGGCTAATCCCTCCATAGCATGGTTATCTAATCTTGCCCAATTCATATGTAAGTGTTTACTGTCTGAGTAATTTACTCTTTCTGTTTTTTCATCAATAGTGAAGAAAACCAGCTTTTGTCTTCTCTCCTCGGTGACTACAAATTGGTTCTGACCAAGGTAGGCGACACTCTCTGTATCGATAAAACCATCCAGATCAATTCGACGGACAATATCGCCTTGTTTTGTGAGTTCGATGAGTTGTTCAGGGTTATTGAGAACAGCAAATAAATGATCTGTTTCTGGTTGGTAGCTTAAACCAGACAGATTATCTTCGATACCAGCAATAGTGATCGGTTTACCAACTGAATAATGGGCGTTGAGATCCCAAGGATTAGTCTCTTTGATTTGAGCTTCGGTGTTTGTGTAACTCAGCAATAATATGAGACTGAAACAGGCTAATGTTAACGTTAACCAGTGACCGGAAATGCGTTTCAGCTGTTGCATGTTTACCTCATTTATTGATGACAATAAGTTGAGCTTAGTCATGCAATCTTAATCAAAGCTGAAAATGGGTAGGCTTATATGTAAAACATGAATGGGTAGAGCAGGGTAGTCAAAAAAAAGCGGAACTGTTGCCAGTTCCGCCAAACAAGCTGTTCATCGCGTTATTTATGATCAGCTTTCAACTTTATCCTGTATTAATTGTTTACAGTAATGAATGATGATGATCGATGCTCCTATTAATAAAATAGAAGAAGCGATTCCCAGAATCCGCCATGTATCAATATTTTTCATATCAAGAATCAGATAACGGGCTAAAGCAACAATCGCTATATACAACGGTATCTTGATAGGAAGTTCACCCGACTCGTAATAAACCGCTACCATCGTCAGAACCTCTAGGTATATGAACATAAGTAGCAGATCAGTGAGTGATACATAGCTGTTGGTAATCATGATGTTGACTTCGATACCAATGGCTACCATGGTGGCAATCGCAACAAGAATCAAACCAACATCTTGTGCAAACAGCAGTGATCGACTTACAGAATTCTTTATTCGGTGTTGCATCGTTTTTTCTCCATTAAAAAAACACACCACACAAGAATGACTGTTTTTTAAACATGCTTTTGTAAGTTGTTTAAGAAGCAGAGATCCAAATTTGTGTGGATGGTCATACTAACAGCCATGAAAAAAAAATGTTTTGTTTTTGTGTCCAAAAAATGGCAATAAGCAGGACTACGAGACAAGTTCTCAAGACATTTTGAGATAGAAAGAAGGTAAGATTCACGCATCATAAAGTCGTTATGATGCGTGATGATAGCCGTTTAACGGCGACGACGGCCAGTTGGAACTAAGAGTAACAGTGTGCCCAAACCAATACTGATGGCACCGAGCCATTCAGGTACATGGTAAATTTCTTTTTCATCAACTTGCAGCTCAATGATACCGAGATCCGCTTCATGGGTTTTCTTGGTAAATGGAATGTCATCGATCACTAAGCCCGCTGTACCTGCAGCAATAAATAAAATACCGAGTAATTTAAGCAGCATTATTTATTCCTGTTTATTTGTTATGGCCTGGCGCATTTTCACTATTGCCCGGCTCATTGGGATCATGGCCTGGTGGCATTGTTTTATGTGGGTGGTAGTGATGACAGGCACTCAGCAATAAGAATGCGCACAGACTTAGCAACTTTAAAACATGAATAAACATAGGTTTCTCCACAATAAACATATGCGCATACTATCATTGGTGCTCATCAAAGGCTTGTGAAAAGGAACTTGATGGCGGATCAATGGCTCACGGCATCGATATATTGATGTGAGACTGTTTCAGGTGACTGATGATATCGATCGGATTCTATTAAGTATCGGGTTGCGCAGCCAGTCAGGGAAAAAAATAAACCAGTAAAAATGATGCAGTTGAGTGTTTTTGAAAAACGAATAAACATATCAGTCAATCCAATCAATCATTGATGATTAGATGCTATATCAATTTAATTGGATTGACTGATTATTTTTAATAATCAAAGCATAAAGTTGAGAAAAAGGCGTTCTAACTCAACTAATCTTTTTGTTTTAGTTCTGTTGATACTTGAATATATTGGTCAAAATTCTGAATATAATCATCCATATTCATTTCTAACATTTGTCGATATTCTTTTACAAAAAATTCGATAGTTTCATCTCTTGCATCAGCCATATCCTGACTTTTAGTCCAGCCTGATGCGCTGAACCAGGCGGTGTATCGGGCCAGAGAATACATAAATGAAGCACTAACTTCGCCGGCCGCTACTCCTTTTTCCATCTGTTCATTAGCCAGTGCGATAAATGCATCCGCACGGTTAAAAAAGGCATTATCTCTCTCACTCATAAGGTTTCGCTTTTATTTTTTATGGTTTGGCGGTATCACCAAGACTAGAAAACTAAGCATAAGCAATGAGTGAAAACTTGGCTAAGGAATCATCCCTGTATATTGATATGAAAGAAGCTTTTTATTGTGCTTCTTTCATCAGATAGGCCGGTAACATGGCTAGAAAACTCATCAAAGCAAAAATCAATAGAACGGTTTGTTCACCATACCAATGCGAAATGAAGCTAAATAATCCCCCTAGCAATAAAAACAGTCCAATGATGGTATTTGAGAGAGCCGTGTATATAGCCCGTTTATCCTGATCCGCGATATCGACTAAGTGAATTGAGCGTCCCATTCGAACACCTTCATAAGCGATCATCAGCGCGAATAATAAAAAGGGCAATATCCAGTTTGTCTCTAGTAGATGATAGTTGGCCGCAATCACCGTGAAAACAAGAGCAGTACCCGCACTAAAGCCTGAAAAGAACAAGACTTTCCGGCTGGAAATATCGGCGAGACGACCCCAGACATAACCGCTGATCAAACTGGCTAATGATGAGGCAAACAATAAGCTGCCTAAACCACCGATAGAGTTATCCATTTGCTTTGCATTCAATGCCAGCATGAACGGTGGTGCAAGTGCCGTCGCTATCAGTAATGCACGAGTCAGGATAAATAGTCCCAACTCACGATCAGTGTATAAATATGAAAGGTTCTTTCTGGCAACGATAAAAAGATTCTTACCCCCTTCTGTCGCGCCTTTTCGTTCTTCTAATGTTGAAAATAATGCACAGGCGAGAATCCAGAAGCCTGCAGCAAAGAACAGCCCTATGGTTACCAGCGTTAATTTATCAACGACTTCAAGAGAAATAAGCAGCGCATAGGTAATCACTAACCCGGCTGATAAAGAGGATGCTGCGCCAGTCGCTGTGCCTCGCTTGGCCTTACTGACTGTTTTGCCCAGAACATCTTTATAGGATACAGAACACAAGCTTCTTGAAAGTGCCAGCACGCCTAATAGTGAAACTATAACAATACCGAGCAGCGTACCGTCTAGCGTCATCACCGCTATGCCCATGCCTGCCGCACTCAGACCTTGAATCAAACTCCCCAATACCCAAACATATTTACGTAGAGCCAGAGAACGTACGGTATCAGCAATAAATAATTGTGGTAGAAGCGATCCGGCTTCTCGAATGGGCACGAGTAAACCGATGAAATAAGCAGGTGTCCCTAGTGTAGTAAGAATCCAGCTTAAGATGAGTTTAGGATTTACAAAGGCATCAGCCGACTTTGTTAGTGATAAAGAGAGAACATGCGTTGAAAAGTTTCGTGGTTGTTCGTCACAGGCTTCTTCCGGTATGTCTTTACAAGCTCTGCCATCATCTTCTGCAGTTAGGGTATTCCACGCTAGTTCAGCCGCGCTTTCAGTGAAATCATTTTCTTGCTTTGGCACAATGCAAAATACCCTTAATGTTCAGCTATATCCTAATCTTCATCCACATCGTCTGTATCAATTTGCCCAGAGATACGGCGACGGATGTGCGACCATGACATACCGACGGCTAACACCGCTGAGATAAGGAATAGGGCGATGTAGCTGAGAATAGAGAAATCATCAATGCCCAGTAAGCCAAGATCAACCAGCCACCAGATAATAATTGCAAAGAACGCCAGTGCGAGTAATAAGCCAAATCCACCTAGCGAACGAAACGTCGCTCTCAGATAAATCGTCCAGCCGATCATTAATAACACCGTTGTCATCGCAAATGGTGGTGTTTTAAACGTTCCCTGGCCAAAAAACGCATCCTGAGCCCAGTGATAATAGCTATAACCACTCGGGTTGTAACTGACAAAGACCAGAAGTAAAGCAAACAAAAAACGTACAAAAAAACTCTGGGAGTTGAAGCGTTGGGCCATGTGGTGTCCTTCTTATTTATCGTATGCAGACTGGGAATACATCATAGCGTTTGTTTTATGTTTAGCAATGCTCTCCACTAGATAGTAGACAAGTGAAACATTAATTAGCGAATCTCAAAATCAGTGAATGTTTGGTCTGGTGATTGCTCACTGATGTCAAGTGAAGTGACTTCAGCAAATCGTGGGCCTTGATTAGCCCACTTGAGCATGCATTCCAGTTGCTCGGTTTCACCTTGAATGAGTAGTTCAACTCGACCATCAGTCAGGTTTCTGACCCAGCCCGTTACGCCGAGTTGATGAGCTTGTTGCTGGGCCGAGTAGCGGTAACTGACGCCTTGAACCCGACCACTGATGAAACAATGTTTTTGTTTTATTCCCATTCAATCGTGGCGGGTGGTTTGCCTGAGATATCATAAACAACCCGAGAAATACCGGCTGTTTCATTAATGATACGACGTGAAACCAGATCCAGAAAATCATAAGGCAGATTGGCCCAGCGGGCTGTCATGAAATCAATCGTTTCTACAGCGCGTAGTGATACGACATAGTCGTAACGGCGACCATCACCCATCACACCGACTGATTTCACAGGAAGGAATACAGCAAATGCCTGACTGGTCTTATCGTACAGGTCGTGTTTACGCAACTCTTCGATAAAGATGTTATCGGCTTTACGTAGTAAGTCAGCAAATTCTTTTTTCACTTCGCCAAGAATGCGCACACCTAAGCCAGGGCCTGGGAACGGATGACGATAAACCATATCAGATGGCAGACCGAGTTCTACACCTAACTTGCGCACTTCATCCTTGAATAATTCACGTAGAGGCTCAACCAGTTGCAGTTTCATATGCTCTGGCAAGCCACCGACATTATGGTGAGTCTTAATAACGTGAGCTTTACCGGTTTTGGCTGCTGCAGACTCAATGACATCTGGATAGATAGTGCCTTGAGCCAGCCATTTCACATTTTTTAATTTGGCGGATTCTTCATCAAAGACTTCAACAAAGACACGGCCGATGATTTTACGTTTTTTCTCAGGATCGGCTTCACCCGCTAACTCATTCAGGAAACGATCTTCGGCATCGACACGAATCACTCGAATACCCATGTGTTTAGCAAACATCGCCATAACCTGATCACCTTCGTTTTCACGAAGCAGACCATTATCAACGAAGACACAGGTTAACTGGTCACCAATGGCTTTATGCAGAAGAGCAGCCACAACAGATGAGTCGACGCCACCTGATAATCCAAGCAATACTTCGTCATCACCGACCTGTTCACGGATAGCTTTGATGCTGTCTTCGATGATATTGGCTGAAGTCCACAAACACTCGCAGCCACAGATATCTACAAGAAAACGCTCAATCATGCGCTGGCCTTGTGTGGTATGCGTGACTTCGGGATGGAATTGAACACCATAAAAGTGGCGCTCTTCATCGGCCATGCCAGCAATAGGGGCGCTGTCGGTGCTGGCGATAATTTTAAAACCTTCAGGCAATTCAGCGACGCGATCACCATGGCTCATCCATACATCGAGCATACCCCAGCCTTCAGCGGTAGTATGATCTTCAATATCGCGAAGTAATTCAGAATGACCTCGAGCACGAATCTGTGCATAACCGAATTCACGGTGATTGGATGATTCTACCGCCCCACCAAGTTGGGCAGCCATGGTTTGCATGCCATAACAAATGCCTAAGACGGGTAAACCCATCTCAAATACCGCTTGTGGTGCGCTAGGTGCCGCTTCTCCAATCGTTGAGTCTGGTCCACCCGATAAAATAATACCTTTGGGATTAAACTCACGGATTTCGGCTTCAGTTATTTCAGGATTGCGCAGTTCGCAATATACGCCGGCTTCACGAATACGTCGTGCGATAAGCTGTGTGTACTGAGAGCCAAAATCAAGAATAAGGATGCGGTGGTCGTGGATATTGCTGCTCATTGAGGTATCTTCAACTCTGTTAAATAACAACTGCCCCAGAGAGGGGCAGTTGTGAAAGGATTAGTTAACGCGGTAGTTCGGCGCTTCTTTGATGATGGTGACATCATGTACATGACTCTCACTCATCCCGGCAGAAGTGACTTTTACGAATTGCGGTTTGGTGCGCATATCTTCAATAGTCGCTGAGCCGGTGTAACCCATACTGGCACGGATACCACCAATAAGCTGATGAATCACGGCGCTCAAGCTGCCTTTGAACGGTACACGGCCTTCAATACCTTCTGGAACAAGTTTGTCAGCTTCGCTGGACTCTTGGAAGTAACGGTCACTTGAACCTTGTTTTTGCTGCATGGCACCCATTGAACCCATACCACGGTATGATTTGTACGAACGGCCTTGATAAAGTTCGACTTCACCCGGCGCTTCTTCCGTACCGGCAAACATGCCGCCAATCATGATGGTGTGTGCACCAGCAACTAAAGCTTTAGCAATATCACCAGAGAAGCGAATACCACCGTCAGCAATAACGGGAATACCCGTACCTTCTAAGGCTTTTGCGACGTTACTGATGGCGCTGATTTGAGGAACACCGACACCGGCAACAATACGTGTAGTACAAATTGAGCCAGGACCAATACCTACTTTAACCGCGTCTGCTCCCGCTTCAACTAAGGCTAGAGCGGCTTCAGCTGTGGCGATGTTTCCGCCGATGACTTGTACTTGTGGGAAGTTTTGTTTGACCCACTTAACTTGATCTAAAACACCCTGAGAATGACCATGTGCTGTATCCACAACAATGACATCCACGCCAGCAGCAGCTAAGGCTTCAACACGGGTGTTACTTTCAGCACCGATACCCACTGCAGCACCCACACGTAAGCGTTCTTGATCGTCTTTAGAAGCCAGTGGGTTATCTGTTTGTTTTTGAATATCCTTTACGGTAATCATGCCTGTAAGATGAAAGTTGTCGTCGATGACGAGCACTTTTTCAATGCGGTTACTGTGTAAAAGTGCCAGGACTTCGTCACGTGATGCGTCTTCTTTGACGGTAACCAGTTTGTCTTTTTTCGTCATAATTTCTGAAACAGGATTGCTGTAATGTGTTTCAAAACGCAGATCACGACTTGTGACGATACCGACCAGATCGTCCCCATCTACCACAGGTACACCAGAGATGTTGTGTGAACGGGTCAGCTCGACCACTTCACCAATGGTGGTATTCGGTGAAACAGTGATGGGGTCACGTACAACACCGCTTTCAAATTTCTTGACCTTACGAACTTCATTGGCTTGTTGTTCGATAGTCATGTTTTTATGCAGAATACCTAAGCCACCTTCCTGAGCCATCGCAATGGCGAGGCGACTTTCGGTGACGGTATCCATCGCTGACGAAAGCAGTGGGATATTGATGGTGATGTCACGTGTTAACTTGGTGGTTAAATCGACATCACGAGGGAGAACGTTTGAGTACGCAGGTAGGAGTAATACGTCATCAAACGTCAGGGCTTCTTGAGCAATTCTCATCGGGCACGTTCCTGAAATTACCTGTAATATGATCCTGCAATTATATCAGGAATATCTAGCGTTATGGCAGTACAATCTACATCTAATCAGAGAAGCGCAGTAGCAAATCGCGCGGTGAAAGATGTGTATCCAGTTTCTCGTTTAGTCAGAGAAGCCCGTGTGTTGCTGGAAGGCTCATTTCCATTACTCTGGGTGGAAGGCGAGATTTCTAACTTGGCCATGCCTGCCTCAGGGCATATTTATTTCACGTTAAAAGACGAAGCCGCGCAAGTTCGCTGTGCGATGTTTCGTAATCGCAATAATCAATTACGTTTCACGCCTGAAAATGGCATGCAGGTTTTATTGCGTGTTCGTGTCAGTTTGTATGAGGGGCGTGGTGAGTTTCAGCTTATTGTTGAGCATATGGAAGAGGCGGGAAGTGGTGCATTACAGCGAGCATACGAAGCCTTAAAACACCGGCTTGGTCAAGAAGGTTTATTTGACCAGGCGCACAAAAAAACACTACCGATATTACCTAAAGCTGTAGGCATTATCTCATCGCCAGATGGCGCAGCTGTGCATGATATTGTGAGTGTGTTGAAACGTCGTTTTCCTGCCGTGGATGTGATCTTATATCCCGTAGCCGTACAAGGTGAAAGTTCAGCGGGGCAATTAATTGCTGCAGTGAAACTGGCTGATCAAAGACGCGACTGCGAAGTCATCATCATTGGTCGTGGTGGAGGCTCTTTGGAGGATTTGTGGAGCTTCAATGATGAGCAATTAGCACGCACTCTGTTTGCCTGCGAACTTCCCATTATCTCAGCCGTCGGGCATGAGATTGATTTCACGATTTGTGATTTTGTCGCTGATGTCAGAGCTCCGACACCATCTGCCGCAGCTGAGTTAGCAGTGCCGGATGCCCAGCAGTATTTGCTCAATTTTCAACGCTATCAGCAGCAAATGACACACATTATTCGTCAGCGTCTCACTTCTGAAAAGCGACATTTGCAACATTTACATCGCGCCCTTCCTCGGCCTGAATTGATTTTACGACAACAAACACAATGGCTTACTCAACAAAAAAGACTATTGGATTCAGCCTGGCATCGACAAATACTGAATTGCCAGCAAAAACTTGATTATTTATCGGTCAGGTTAAAACATCCGAAAGCACAGATCGAAAAGCAACGCGCGATGTTAGAGGGCTTGTCTCATCGTTTGCAAACTGCGTTCAGAACTCAGCAAAAAAGCATGCATCAGCAATTTTTGTCATTACAGTTCAGGTTACAGAGACAGGTGCCACTGTCTCGATTACATGAACAACAAAACCTGGTACATACATTGAATAAACAGCACCACCGTTTAATGCGTCAGCATCTCGATAAAGCAAGACAATTTCTGGCACAACAGGTGCGGACGCTTGCAGCGGTAAGTCCCTTGAATACACTGGATAGGGGCTACAGCATTACCAGTAGGGCGGATTCAGGTGAAGTAATCACCTCGGCATCAGCCGTTGCTCCAGGTGATAAGGTCTTAGTACGGTTGCATCAAGGGCAGCTAAGTTGTGAGGTGAAAAACGTTGATGAAATTTAATGGCTGGATATTGTCTTTTCTCTTGTTAATTTGTTCAGATGTCTTGGCAAAGCTTCCAGAGCAATCAGCTGTTCCCGGTGGGGTCGTCATTTTGCCTGTTGGTAGTATCGAAGAAACGAAACCTGATGTACGTTTTGAAGACAAACCTGTCATGGTGGTGAAAGCAGATGGTCTTTGGCAGGCAGTTGTTGGAGTTCCATTATCAGCAAAAGCGGGAACGTTGCGTATCGTTGTAAAACGTGGTGAAGAAAAAAGTACGCAGTTATTTTCGATTAAAGATAAACAGTACCCGACACAGTACATTACGGTAAAAGATAAGCGGAAAGTGAATCCCAACTCGTTGGATATGAAACGAATTAATCAGGAATCAAGCCGTATTCAACAAGCATTAACCGCATGGACTGACACTGATAGTGAAACAGTGAATTTTATCTGGCCTGTGAAAGGACGCGTAAGTGGTTTATTTGGTCGCCGCCGTGTTTTTAATGGTGAGCCAAGAAAGCCGCATAGCGGCATGGATATCGCTGCTAAAACTGGCACGCCTATTCAGGCACCAGCGTCAGGTATTGTCAGAGGGACAGGCAATTACTTTTTTAATGGCAATACGGTCTTTATTGATCATGGTCAAGGTCTGATCACTATGTTTTGTCATTTAAACCGTATAGACGTAAAGGATGGTCAGACAGTCAATCAGGGGGATATTATTGGTACTGTGGGGGCCACAGGCCGGGTGACTGGGCCACACTTACATTTGGGTGTGAGTCTTAATGACGAACGAGTAGAGCCACGCTTATTTTTCCCACCTGAGTCAGAGTTAAAATAACTCAGAGGTAAGGTTTCAGTAATTGTGTTAACTGGCCGAAATCAATCGGTTTAGTTACATAAGCAGTAAATATGCCTGCCGCGGCGTCCTTATTTTCCTGCATTGCCGCTGCGGTTAAAGCTATCACCGGTATGGTCTTCATCTCATCTGAGGCTTTGATCGTTTTGGTCGCTTCTATTCCTGACATGCCGGGAAGGTTGATATCCATAAGTATTAAATCTGGACGTCGTTCCTCAATAAATGCCAGCCCCTCTTCTGCGGTGGCACAACTATGAAAGCTAACATTCGAATAGCGTGAAAAAAACACTTCAATTAAACGAATATTTGCCGGATTATCTTCAATATAAAGTACATGACGTGATGAGGTTTCAATCTGCGTGTCTGTTCGACGGGTTGGGGTTGACTTATCACTCATTTCTGAAGATGGGCGCTGAGCTGAATGCCATGCCGTTTGTTGTGTGGATAGTGGCAGTTCAATCCAGAAGCTGCTGCCTTGACCCTCAGTGCTGGCGAAATCGATTTTACCGCCCATTGCTTCAATCAGGCGTTTACTAATACTCAGCCCTACGCCACTGCCTTCGATATTGGCATACTCTTGTCCCAGTCGCTCAAAAGCAGTAAATACATGGGCTTGTTTATCAGCTGAAATACCATGTCCTGTATCGGTTATGGTCATTTTTAGACAACCGCTTTGCGGCAGCAGGCGTGTTGTAACGATAACTTGACCACCGGCTTTGTTGTATTTGATGGCATTACTGACCAGATTAATAAATACCTGTTTTAGTTTGGTCAGATCAGCAATCACGACCGTATCATTTTGTTCAGGGACAGTAACCTTGACATCATATTTTTTTGCCATGGTTTCCAGCATTGGCAGGCACGCATCAAATATACTTTTGATGGAAATATGTTCAGTTGATAACTGGATATTACCCGATTCAATTTTAGATAATTCCAGCACATCATTAATTAAGTTAAGTAAGTGCTCGCCACTCTCAATGATTTGTTTGATTTGATGTCGTTGTTGTTCTGAAGGACTGGGATCATTATCTGATAGCAAGAGTTGAGAAAAGCCCAGGATGCCATTTAAAGGTGTGCGAAGTTCGTGGCTCATGGCAGATAGAAACTCAGACTTCGCTTTATTGGCTCGTTCCGCTTCGAGCTTGGCTTGAATCAAGGCCTTTTGTTCTGCCTTTTGTTTAGAAATATCGCGTGCAATACCAGTAAAAAAGTGTTTGTCATCCCATTTAAAATGACTGATGGTCAGCTCGATTGGAAACAGATTCCCACTTTTATGTAAAGCTTCTAGTTGAACAGGTTTGCCGATAATGTGACTATCTTCTGTTGATAGGAAGCGAGCCATACCTAGTTTATGCATATCACGATAACTGGCTGGCATTAATTCAGTAATGTTTTGGCCTATTATCTCTTCTGGGGCATAACCATAGAGTTGTGCTGAAGCTTTATTAAAGCTGACTATAACGCCATAGGCATCAATCGTGATGACGCTATCGATCGTGGTGTCTAGTAACGTCTTTAGTCTGAGGCTTTCTTGTTTGGCCTTGGCTTCCAGCGCTGAGCGATTGGCCAACTCTTTTTTTATCGACTCTGTTTTTTCCTGGATTTCCTTGGTCAATATTCGGTTATGGTGACGTTTTACCAGGTAAAAAAAGATAATAGTCAGACTCAATCCGCTTAATATAAGTACTAACCACTTGAACAGGACGATCTCACTATCAGATGCTGTATAAATGAACTCATCCAGATCTCGGGACTGATCATTGATACCTAACTTATTATAAGTCTCAGCAATTTGTCTCCAACGGCTGAGGGTGACATGACCAAATTCTACGGTAGGGTAGAGACTGAGTTTTAATAATTGTTCCGCTTCATAATTGACGTGTGCAGGTGTTTTGCGTTGCGTATTATATTTTTCTAATACGAGATCAATAATTTCGTCGGTATGTTCTGCCGTGTATGTCCATCCTTGATAGGTTGCTTTTCGAAAAGCATCCACCAACTCTGGATTATTTTGAATATAGCTTTGCGTTGTAAAGAGAATGTCACTATAAAAATTGATGCCGTAGTCCCTGGGGGAAATTACTCTGTAAGGCTCATTTTGCTCTTGCATGTAGAAGGGTTCATTCGAAATATAGGCTGTGACGCCATCAATGCGACCACTGATCAAATCATTGAGATAGTGTTTGCTGGGGGGAACAAAATTAATCTTTGACGTATCAACATGCTGTTGAAGAAAAATGGCCGTTAAATCATCAGCCTCAGATTGCCGGTTGATTGTCCTACCTACAAAATCTGCTGCAGAATAAATGCCGGAGTCAGCTTTGACCAACCACACATATGGACTGCTTTGAAAGGTAGCGCCTAATGCTACAAAGGGACGACCTTTCATATATTCCATGACTATCCCGGTGCCGGATATGCCAAAATCTACATTTCCATTCTCAACTTCATCATAGGGATGGTTGAAACCGGTCAGAATCTCAACATCTAATCCTGCCTGGCGATAAAACCCTTTTTCTTTGGCGGCATAGATGCCCGCAAACTGAAACTGATGTTGCCAGTGTAGTTTTATGGTGACATGCTTAAGATCGGTATTTTTTGAATTTTCTTCGGCATGCGCTGTGCTGCTGAAGAAAAATACAAAAAATATGAAAAACCATCTTACATTCATAGACATAGCCAAATCAGAACAGTGTCTATGTTAACTGAACAGATGACTCTGCCGCCAGTAATGTCACATCCTGAAGTCACGGCCCAGATAGACGCTTAATACATTTTTATCTTTCAGAATATCTTCAGGGGTTCCACGCGCAATCACTTCGCCTTCGTTAAAGATATAAGCACGTTGGCATACCTTCAGGGTTTCTCTGACATTATGATCCGTGATCAATACACCAATACCACGTTGGGCCAGCTCTTGAATAATGCCCTGAATGTCGAGAACAGAGATGGGATCAACACCTGCAAAAGGTTCATCTAACAGAATAAACTGAGGATCCATTGCCAGAGCGCGTGCAATCTCCACGCGCCTTCTTTCTCCACCTGATAATGCCATACCTTTCGAATGACGGATGTGTTCAATGTGGAAATCTTTTAGCAGTTGTTCCAGTAATTGTTGTTTGGAAAGATCGTTCAGTTCTGTCCGTGTTTCGATGATGCCGTAAAGATTATCTTCTACACTGAGTTTGCGAAATACTGAGGCTTCTTGTGGCAAATATCCAATCCCCAGTTTGGCACGATCATGGATTGGGTAATGAGTCAGTTCCTGCTGGTCAAGATAAATATAACCATGATCAACCGGTACCAAACCCACAATCATGTAAAAACTGGTGGTTTTGCCTGCACCATTTGGCCCTAATAGACCAACGATTTCTCCACTGTTTACGTCCAGTGAAATATCTTTAACGACTTGCCTATCACCATATTGCTTAGCAAGCTGATGCGCTGAAAGAATACTCATTACTCGTCGATCGCTTGTAAATAATAGTCGTTAACCCAGCCAATAACTGTCTCGCCGTTAAGCATTCCTCGGATTTGTGCCCAGCCTTGTTGGCGAGTAAGCACAAGCACACGAAGATTTTGATCAAGCGTGCCTAGACGCTGATAACCGGTTCCTGGTCCAGTTCGTACATTTAAACGACTTGTGGTGATGACTTCTGGATACTCTTTTGCAGGTAATGGTGCTTCTGCAGCAGGTTTTGGTGTGGTTGGTGTCGCTGTTTCAGTTTGAGCGGCGGGTTTGGGCTCATTAACTGCCGCTTTTGGCGCGTCAGCTTTCTTAGGTTTGGCTTGACTTGGTTTGTCTTTTTTCTGCTGCGTCATGGGCTGAATAATCATATGAATACGACCCGAGTCGTGCGTTTCACCGCCCACATTGACTGGTGCAGAATTGGCAGTGACTACATTTCTGGCTATGTCATATTCAATACGATTACCAATAAACTCATCACCATTTTGCCAGACATGGCCTTCACCTATCAGATAGATCTTTTGCTTGTCGGCATAATATTCCATGCGAATAGCTTTCGCTTTAACGGGGGGCTCTCCGGGTTTGTGAACTTGTTTGTATGTAGCTAATTTACCGACAGAAACAGCTTTGGTGAGCTGTTTATTTTCATCGTAGTGGAAAGTGATGATATCACCTGTGATTTTTAATGTGCCCTGCGTGAGAATCGCATCCCCTTTGTATTGGGTGACGCCTTCCTGATCGTCCATCTGTGCATGGTCAGCTTCAATATTAATCGGTTTTTCACGGTCACTCGGCAAGGCCCAACTGATTGCTGGCAACATCAAACATACCGTTAATAATTTAGTTAGCAGGTGCATCGTATTGTCCTTTCACCCTGGAATGCAGGTTAATGGTTTCATCATTCATATCTGCATGTAGGCCAACTGAGTCAGTATCTCCGTTCGGAGTTTTAATCGTGACAGCATGGTCGGTATATGCAGTGTTATATTGTGTATCAAGCGTGAGCTCATCAGTCAGCATTTTAAATGCCGGGTTATTTTCATTAGTGATAATAACATTTCCTGTTAGGAGGATAGTTGTGTTATCGCCTTGAGTGTGGCCGTGATCTGAAGTGATGACCCAGGAATCTCTACCTGGCTTGAGGAATTCTGCAATAGGATCAATGATTTCTGTGCTGTCATCAGCCGGGTAGTGGGCCATTTCTTTACCTTTGATGACCCTTGCTGGTGTGCCATTGATATCCATGATTGTCATTGTGAAGTCTGTCATTGCGTAATCACTGCTACGATGAATCTGATTATTTTCAGGTTCAACTGGTTTGCTATCATCAGACAAGAGCAGCCAGATGCTTAAGATAGCTATCAGAGGCAGTAATATACGTAGATATCGAGGGAGATTAAAAATGGCGTTCAATTTGGTCTTGCAGGTTTCCCTGTCCTTCCATAATTAGCTCACACACTTCACGTGCAGCGCCATGACCGCCATTTGACGTGGTGATGAAGTGAGCATGCTTTTTGACAATAGGATCCGCGTCTTGCACGGCTATGGCTAATCCAACACGGCTCATGATGGATAAGTCTACCCAGTCATCACCGACATAGGCGCATTCTTCTGGTGATAATTTGAGTTCTTTTATTAATTGTTGAAAGACGGGTAGCTTGACTCGCTGACCCTGATAGACATATTTGATACCTAAACTCTGCATGCGATGTTCGACCGTGCGCGAGGTCCGGCCAGTGATAATGGCGATTTCAACTCCGGTAAATTGCAATAACTTCATACCGTGACCATCGCGTGAGTGAAAAGCCTTGTACTCTTCACCATCATCACCAATGATAATTTGACCATTAGTTAAAACGCCGTCAACATCAAATACGACAAGTTTAATTTTCTTTGCTTTTTCTAAAATATCCTGCATGACTCTCTCTTAGACCACTCCGGCACGAAGCAGATCGTGCATGTTGATGGCACCACATAGCTGTTGATGTTCATTTTCTATCAGTAAGGCATTTATTTTGTAGCGTTGCATTAATTCTAATGCTTCAGCCGCCAGCATGTCAGCACGCCCCGTTTTACATTCACGTGTCATAAAGGCTGACAGTTTTTCAGTATGAATGTTAATTTCTTGTGATAACACTCTGCGTAAGTCACCATCAGTAAATACGCCTAAAATGTGATACTGATCATCGACCACTGCAGTCATGCCCAAGCCTTTGTTAGACATTTCTATCAATGCCTGGCTAATCAGGGCCTCTTCATCAATGGTCGGAATGGCATCGCCGGTATGCATAATGTCAGAGACTCGAAGTAACAGACGGCGACCTAACAGCCCCCCTGGATGTGAGCGAGCAAAGTCTTCTGCAGTAAAACCGCGTGTTTCGAGTAAGGCGACGGCCAGCGCGTCACCCATGACTAATGCTGCTGTAGTACTTGAGGTGGGGGCGAGACCAAGTGGACAGGCTTCATTAGCGACACTGACATCGATATGTGCAGTTGCACACGTCGCTAATGTCGATTCCGGTCGGCCCGTCATGGCAATAAATGGAATGCCGAGGCGTTTTATCAAAGGTAAGATAGTCAGTATCTCACTGGTCTCGCCTGAGTTGGATAAGGCGAGCACTACATCTTTATCAGTGATCATGCCCAGGTCACCATGGCTGGCTTCTCCGGGATGAACAAAAAAAGCCGGTGTTCCTGTACTTGCTAATGTGGCAGCGAGTTTACTGCCAATATGACCTGATTTTCCCATACCAATGACGACAACGCGTCCCTGACAATGCAGCATAAACTCACAGCCCTGCATAAAGTCATCATTAATACGCTCGTGAAGCGCTTTAACGGCTTCGATTTCTGTGTCAATGACAGCGTGGGCGAGCGCGCTGAGTTTGGCTTTATCAATCACAATTAACTGAGTCCAGGCGTATTTTGATAAACAAGTAATCCGTTGTAGGAAACGTAGACAAATAGCATCAATAAACCAGCAACGCGGCCTATGCGTCCATTCGCACTGTAGCGAGCAAATAAGTATAAGCCTACAGACAAACCAATCATGAATGGAAGATCCCTGTACAGTAACATCGGATCAATGTGCGAAGGTGCAATCAGTCCAGGCATGGCTAACACGGCAAGAATATTAAAAATATTCGATCCAAGAATATTACCGACCGCAATATCGTGTTCATTTTTTAATGCAGATATCACAGAAGCAGCAAGTTCAGGGAGGCTGGTACCTATAGCTACAATCGTCAGTCCTATAATCAAGTCACTCACACCAAGCAGGTGAGCAATGCCCGTTGCACCCCAAACGAGTGATTTCGAGCCAATCAGTAAAGAGAAAAGGCCAATGACAAAATAGAACGTTGCCTGTTTGGCGGTCATTTTGGCGCTGCCGTATTCTGCTTCAAATTCCGCTTCCATGGGGTCTTGCTTATTGCTACCTTTGATTGCTAACCAAGCCATCCCAGCTAAGGTCAGCATAAAGCCACTAAACAGAATAATGCCATCGCCCCGGCTGAGATCATTGTCTAGTAATAACAATAGCGACAACACCATGACAAACAGTAATACCGGAAATTCACGTTTTAACGTATCTGAGTGGACGGTGAGTGGGGCAATGAGCAGGGTAATAGCCAGCACCAGACCGATATTAGTGATATTTGACCCAATAGCATTACCAATCCCCAGTGCTGGCGCACCATCGATTGCTGCTAATGCTGACACCAGCATTTCAGGAGCCGAGGTGCCAAAACCCACAATCGTTAAACCAACGATAAGGGGGGATACACCAAAATTGGTGGCAATATTCGCTGCGCCATCAACAAATCGATCTGCTCCCCAGATTAAAATTCCGAAACCCGCGATAATGGCTGATATAAACAGAATAGTTGTCATTAGCTTCCACGTTGATTAAATGTGAGATATGAAAAAGCCGGGATATACCCGGCTTTTCATTATAAGGATTCGTTTGTGAGTTGTCGTTAGATCATTCTTCAAACAAATCGAATTCATCATCGTTACTTGGCGGATTGCCGTCATGAACGAGATATTCACGATGCTGAAGGTAAGCATCACGTACATAACTGTATTCGTCTGTAGCAGCCTCGTTTAACACTTTTTCAGCACGTAATAAGTTAGCACGAGTATCCACTAATCTGACTCCACGGAAAGCATTACGAGCACCGGGTCCCTCAACATAAGTAACGGGGTCGGTGTAATAGTCACCCACTAAACCAAATGAGTCACGCACTGTTCTGGGACCAAAGAAAGGTAGAACAATATAGGCACCAGGCTCTACGCCCCAGGCTCCAAGTGTCTGACCGAAGTCTTCGTTATTTTTGTGGTTCCCACTCAGACTGGCAACATCAAAAATACCGGCAACACCCACGGTAGTGTTGAGAACAAACCGACCTGTATCGTTGGCTGCTTGTTTAAATTTGAACTGAAGAAGATCATTGATAATGACGGTGATGTCGTTCAAGTTGCTGAAGAAATTACTTACACCTTGACTGAGGGGGGCTGGCATCACTGTGTCATAGCCCTTTGCAACGGGTTTGAGGATAGCTTTATCGACCGTGTCGTTAAATTTGTACATTGCACGGTTGTATCCTTCAAGCGGATCCTTAGGATTATTGCTGGTAGCACAGCCAGTTAACAGCAATACTGCCGCCAAAAAACCGAGTTTGAAAACTGAGCGCAGGGTAGACATCGAATTATGATCCTTTTAATTTTATTCTTATCGACCCGAGAAATAATCGCACGCCGAGTTATGGCAATGCAAGTCATCTGTTGCGTTTATGACATGGGAATGTGAACTAAGTGGCAAAAAAACAACATGGTGATTATTCACAGACACCAAAAAGATTGATTGGTAATGTCTGTGTCTTTTAACTTTTTATTATGTCGGTTGTTAAACATAAAGTCCGAGAAGACTTTGGTGCAGGCTAACCAACTATGATTTTTTGCGTATTCAATACACTTGTCTCCAGACAAGTTAAGTGCTTTTTCTGCTGCTATCGTGAGGTCTTCATCAAGATAGCCTGTAATGCCTTCTTGAACGATATCAGCAGGGCCGGTAACAGGATAGGCAGCAATAGGAACGCCGCAGGCCATCGCTTCTAATAAAACTAGACCAAAGGTATCTGTTTTACTTGGAAACACAAACACATCCGCTGCGGCGAGATAAGAGGCAAGCTCCTTGCCGAATTTGGCTCCGGTAAAAATGACATCAGGATACTTTTGGCGAAGATGTTCAAGATCGGGCCCATCACCGACAACGACTTTATTACCCTTGATATCTAATTGAAGGAAGGCTTCAATATTTTTCTCAACGGCGACCCGCCCCATGTTCATAAATACGGGGCCAGTTAATCCCAGCTGTTGAGGGTTTTCAGGAGTGAAAATTTCTGTCTCTACACCACGCCCCCAAACCTCAATGTTCTGGAAACCATGTGAAAGCAAGCGCTGTTTTTGTGAGGCTGTAGGGACCAAAGTGTGTACGGCTTTACCATGGAAGCGTTTAAGCCAGGCATAACTCCAGCTCAAAGGAATAGGCAGCCTGAGTCTGATATATTCAGGGAACTGGGTATGGTAAGACGTTGTGAACTGAATACCGTTTCTAAGACACCATCGTCTTGCTGCCATACCCAGCGGGCCCTCAGTGGCGATATGGATGGCGTTGGCTTGATAGCTATCGAGTAACTTTTTGACTTTCCTGCCAGGTAATAAAGAGAGAGGAATACTCGGATAGGTGGGACAGGGGATAGTCTTAAATTGTTGTGGCGTAATCAGATGGACATCATGCCCCAACTCGATTAAATATCGACGAGTCTGTTTCAGGGTACGTACAACCCCGTTGACCTGAGGTTCCCAGGCATCGGTGATGATGACAATCTTCATTAGGCTGCCTGAGCAATAGCGTGAGGCTGCTCGATAATATCGGCCCAGTATAAAATTTCCATTTTACCGTTAGGGTGTTCAACAAGTGCGGTGCAGCTTTCTACCCAGTCACCGCAGTTGAAGTAATCGACATTGTTGATGCGGGTGATTTCAGCGCGGTGAATATGACCACAGACGACACCATCGACCCCTTGTTTCGCCGCTTCATGTGCTACGGCCTCTTCAAAATTACTGATGTATTGCACCGCATTTTTTACTTTGTGTTTTAAGAATGCCGCCAGAGACCAGTATGAAAAACCCATCTTACGACGAACATAATTAACAAGTCGGTTTGCTCTGAGTAAGTAGTCATAGAGCCGCCCACCAATTTTGGCAAGTAGTGGGGAAATTTTGACGACACTATCAAATTGATCCCCATGTAAGATTAATAACTTTTTACCTTCAGCGGTGGTATGGACTATCTCGTTCTGAATTTCGATATTGCCAAAAACGGCTCCGTCGAAGTCACGGAGTAACTCATCATGATTGCCTGGTACATAAATAACCTTGGTATCGTGTTTAGCTTTACCAAGTAGGGTTCGGATAACATTATTATGTGCCTGAGGCCAAAACATGCGTTTTTTCATTTCCCACACGTCAACAATGTCACCGACAAGATATAAATAATCGCATTCAACCTTATGCAAAAAATCGAGTAAAAAGTCAGCACTGCAGCCTCGAAACCCCAGGTGGATATCAGAAATCCAGACGCTGCGAACTTTTAACTTCTCTTTGTGACTCACTTGTGTTTGCATAATGTGTCGTTTCCTTAGTATTTTGAGGGCACACTAACGAACTTATATTGCAGCATCATGAATATTTTGTTGCAGAATGATGACGATAACTTATTGAATTAATTGTCGTATCATTAAACAATAGCCAAAATGAGACGCCCAATGAGCAATCCATTATTAGAAAATTACCCATTACCGCCTTTCTCTGAAATCAAACCTGAGCATGTAGAGCCTGCTGTAACACAAACGATAAGTCAGGCTAGACAAGCAGTAGATAAATTACTGACACAGGTGAGCCATCCCACATGGGAAACCTTGGTTGAGCCAATGGAAGACATTGATGTGTCAATCGATCGTGTTTGGTCTCCAGTCAGTCATATGAACTCTGTAGTGAATTCGGATGAATTAAGAAAAGCTTATAACGCTTGTCTGCCGATGTTGAGTGAGTTCGGTACAGAGCTGGGACAAAATGAAGACTTGTACCGTGCTTATAAACAGCTGGCTGAGAGTGCGGTGTACCCGTCGCTGGATACTGCCCAGAAAAAAGTCATTGATAATGCCGTCAGAGACTTCCGTTTATCCGGGGTAGAACTTAATCAGGCTGACCGTGATGAGTATAAAAACATCACGCAAAAACTGACCGAACTGAGTGCTAAGTTCGAAGAAAACCTGATGGATGCGACACACGGCTGGAAAAAGCATATTACGGATAAAGACATGTTATCTGGATTACCTGAGTCGACCATTGCCATGGCAGAGCAATTTGCCAAACGTGACAATGTTGAGGGCTGGGTATTTACGCTGGATTTCCCCTCATATATGCCGGTCATGTCTTATGCAGATAATCGTGAATTTCGCGAAGAAATGTACACCGCCTTTGCGACTAAAGCTTCTGATCAGGGACCGAATGCCGGCCAGTGGGACAATACTCAGGTCATGGCCGATATTCTCAAGCTTCGTCATCGTTTAGCTAACTTACTTGGCTTTGCTAACCACGCTGAACGCTCTTTAGCGACAAAAATGGCACAAAGCCCAGAACAGGTGATGGATTTCCTCAATGATCTGGCTGAGCGTAGTAAACCGATAGCCATTAAAGAATTTGAAGAATTAAAAGCCTTCGCAAAAGAAACAGCAGGCATGGATGAATTACAAGCATGGGATGTCACTTATTTTGCCGAGAAACTACGCCAGCAACGCTATAGTATCTCTCAGGAAGAGCTCAAACCATATTTCCCAGAAGATAAAGTCGTGAATGGTTTGTTTGCTGTGGTAAACCGCTTATACGGATTGGTTATCAGTGAACGGACGGATATCGATACCTGGCATAAAGACGTACGTTTTTTTGAAATCCGCGAATCAAACGGTAACTTACGTGGCCAGTTTTATCTGGACTTATATGCTCGCCAACACAAACGTGGCGGCGCATGGATGGATGAATGTCTGGTGCGCCGAAAAACAGCCAAAGGTCTGCAAACACCGGTGGCTTTCCTGACTTGTAATTTCTCTGAGCCTGTCGGTGATAAGCCGGCCTTATTCACTCATGATGAAGTCACGACCTTGTTCCATGAGTTTGGTCATGGTCTGCATCATATGCTGACAAAAATTGATTATGCCGGTGTGTCAGGAATTAACGGTGTTGCTTGGGATGCGGTCGAGTTACCCAGTCAGTTTATGGAAAACTGGTGCTGGGAAAGGGAAGCACTAGATCTGATTTCAGGTCATTATGAAACCGGTGAAAAACTACCTGATGACCTTTATGAAAAAATGATCGCGGCACGTAACTTCCAGTCAGCGATGATGATGGTGCGTCAGTTGGAGTTTTCTATTTTCGATTTCCGTTTGCATTTGGAGTTTGATCCAGAAGGCGGCAATCAAGTGGATAAAATTCTGGCCGAAGTGCGTGATCAGGTAGCTGTCGTTAAACCGCCAAAATTTAATCGTTTCGCTCATAGCTTTGGTCACATCTTCGCTGGCGGTTATGCGGCTGGTTACTATAGTTATAAGTGGGCAGAAGTGTTATCAGCCGATGCGTTTTCTAAATTTGAAGAAAAAGGTATCTTTGATCGTGAAACCGGGCTGGCGTTTTTGAATAATATTCTGGAGCAGGGTGGTTCAAAAGAACCGATGGAATTATTCATAGCCTTCCGTGGACGAGAGCCTGAAATTGATGCTCTGTTAAGACATTCAGGAATAGCCGCATAACAAAAAAGGGCCGAAAGGCCCTTTTTTATTTGTGTGGTGTAGGTGAATCAAGAATTCGCACAGATTTGCACAGCTTGCTGTGCTGATTGAATAATGGTCATGACTTCATCTTTTGAAATTTTGCCGCCATCAATATCTTTTTTGAGTTCTTCATTCAAAGCTTGCGTCGCTTGAGCAACATCACCGCCTTGTGCGACAGGTAAAATGGCTTTTTCACGATACTGTTCTGGAAAAATCGCTAAGCCTTCGAGTTGGCAGCCCGCCATTTTTGCAACATAAGCATCCGCTTCTCTTTTAATGGCACCGGCAGTCAGATCGGGTCTATCCATGCCCAGTTTTTTCATCACCATTGGACGAAGCTGTTCACTGTAATTTTTTTTGTAAGCCTCTACGTCATTAGCGTCGATAGCAAAAGCGAGTTGTGCAAAGAGCGCTAAAGGTAGTAATAAAAACGTTTTTCTCATTATATGTCTCTCTTAGATAACTTAATTTTTTGTTAATAGCTCTATCAGGCTGAACAATAGATGACTATCAGTCAACTTTATCTGTGTAAAGATAAGTAATCCAGAGTTAATAATGAAATTTGTCGCTGTCAGTCTTAGTACTTAAAAGCCGCTGTGATTTACATCCTTTAGCTTTACATTCTTATGTTTTGGGGTAATCGAAAAACCTTATTTCTTTGTTTTCCTTTTGTTTTTAGCTTTCTTTTTGTCTTTTTTAGCGGACTTTTCTTTCTTGGACTTTTTGTCTTTCTTGTTGCCCTTGTCAGCTTTGGTTTTTTTACGGTCTTTCTTTTTGACTTCTTTGGGCGTGTCTTCCACAACCGCTTTTTCTAGTGTTGATTTTTGTGAGGTGACTTCACTTGCTGTTTGAGGAAAAGCCTTCATGCCCAATTGACGAAAACGTGCCGCCCAGTATCGTACTTGTCCGATACTTAATCCAGTTTGTGTCGCTGTTTCTTTTTGAGTCACACCATCATGAAGAGCAAGCAAAGCACTGGCGCGGGTACTAAACTCATTGTCAGAAGCGGCGATGGCTTTGCAGAGTTTAACTTGAGCTGGAGTGAGTAATTTCTTGCGAGGGCTGTTTACCTGTTCTTTGCTTGTCATTGTCAACTCCATCAACGGGTATAGAAAGAATGTAATAATAATTACATTAAACCTTTTGATTATGTATGAGGAGTATGACGGTTTTGTGACACTGGCGTCAGAATAAAAACGGATTTGTACACACACATAAAAAAAGGGCGGTTCGCCCTTTTTTGTTTAATAGTTTAAGCGTGGATTTAGCGAAGCTGACTATCTTTGCTGCCCCGTCGATTAAACATACCAGCTGCTTTGTTTTCATTATCTATCTCTTCCTGACATTTCACACACAGGTAAACACCAGGAATGGCTTTACGTCGGCCTTCGGGAATTTCAGCATCACACTCTTCACAATGCGTCAGGCTTTCACCTTGAGGTAAACGTGAGCGTGCTTGCTGTATCGCGTCATCCACACTGGCGTCTATTTGATCTTGTACCGCCCCGTCACGGGACCATCCTCCAGCCATAACAACCTCCAACTGACTGTTTTAATACTATTTCATTATAGGCTTAAAGTCAGCTTGGACCCAATAGTCATGATTTAAGGTAGCTTTTTACCTAACCGTTGTTTCCAGCGAACAATGGGGTACCAGGTCTGTCCCCAAATCTGTCGTGGTAGACGAACGGTTGTGCCATATTCGGCAGGCCAGTAATTTCCGGGCAGATGATAAGTACCGAAGAGTCGATCAAACAAAACGGTGTGCGCCGAGTAGTTAGTATCAATGGCCGGCTTTTCTGAACTGTGATGCCAGTGATGAAACTGTGGCGTGACAAAAATAGTTTTGAGCGGGCCAAAGGGGATATCGACATTACAGTGAATCAGAATAGCCTGAAGCGCGGCAAAGGTGACATATATATTCAATGCAGACTCATCCGCACCTAATAAATAAAGTGGGATCATCACCATAGCGCGTTCAGAAAATACCTGTACAAAATGGCCACGGGAGCCAGCTAACCAGTCCAAATGTTCAACAGAATGATGAACGGCATGAATAGGCCATAGTGTTTTTACTTCATGATAGGCACGATGCTCCCAATACAACACAAAATCTGCTGCCAGAATAATCAGTATGACTTGTAACCAAACTGGCATGGCTTGAACGGTGGATTGCACAGAGGGACTAACAGCCCAATCAAAATGGCTGGCATGATAATTTGCAAAAATAAGAATGGCGGATATCGCGAGGTGGTTAAAACAAAAGTAGAACATATCCACCGCCCACTCTGGACGAGTGATGACTTGGTCCCGATATTTGGGAAATAGCTTTTCCAGTGTCATGAAGATGACGACTGATCCTAGAAAGGCAAGAATTAACCAATCGACCCCCAACGATAATTCTCTGGGCTCTACCTGACCTATCGGAATGTTGTAACCACCCAGAGCAAACCCAATCAAGGTCAATGAAATAGCGACAAGGCCATAAAGTTTGTACTTGCCTTTATTCAAACCAAACGTCAATGCAGCGAAGAATAATGAAAAATACATGGCATATTTCAATAGCAATTGTAATTGCTCAGCATCATAAACTTGGCGCAGCTCAGCCGTCGTTAAATAGGCTGGGTAAAGGTAAGCTAGCACCGCTAGCAGGCTCAATATGCTGAGTGTAAGAGACAAATAACAACTTATTCTGCCCTCGCCAATACGAAATTCTTTTGCTGGATTCTTTTCAACATGTCGAGGCTGATATTGATAAGGTTCGGTCATGATTGGTATCGATATAGTGAAACTTGGTCGACATAATGTCTGTGTTAAAGGGTTTCTTCAATAATAATATCGACTCGATAAGACGGATGAGCTCAATATTCTTACCATCAGCCTTATGGATTATGGCTTTAGCCTGCCTTGCTTATCCAGTAATATTCAAACCTAAGTGATGACATAACTGAGTGGTTGAATGAAATACACCGATTTACGTGACTTTATCGAAGGCTTGGAAAAGCAGGGTGAATTAAAACGGATTAAAACTGAGGTCGATCCAGCTCTGGAAATGACGGAAATTGCTGATCGCGTGTTACGTGCTGGTGGTCCGGCATTATTGTTTGAAAATCCTAAAGGGTCTGAAGTACCCGCTTTATTGAATTTGTTTGGAACGCCAAAACGTGTAGCAATGGGGATGGGCGAAGACTCTGTCGAAGCCTTGCGTGAAGTCGGTAAATTACTGGCTTTTTTGAAAGAGCCTGAGCCACCTAAGGGCATGAAGGATGCGTGGGAGAAGCTTCCCGTGTTTAAAAAAGTCCTGACGATGTCACCCAAGTTAGTTAAAAAAGCAGCCTGCCAAGAAGTGGTGCTGGAAGGCGATGACATTGATTTGAGCAATTATCCAATACAGCTATGTTGGCCTGAAGATGCTGCCCCTTTAATCACTTGGGGACTGGTCGTCACAAAAGGTCCTCATAAAGAGCGACAAAACTTGGGCATTTATCGTCAGCAAGTCATCGGTAAGAATCGCGTCATCATGCGATGGTTATCGCATCGAGGTGGCGCACTTGATTTTAAGGAATGGCAACAGACTAATCCGGGAACTCCCTTTCCAATCAGTGTTGTACTAGGCTGTGATCCTGCCACGATACTGGGTGCCGTCACACCTGTACCGGATACGCTGTCAGAATATGCGTTTGCAGGCTTGTTGCGCGGTAGTAAAACAGAGCTGGTGAAATGTATAGGCAATGAGCTACAGGTGCCCGCTAACGCAGAAATTGTACTCGAAGGTTTCATCTATCCTGATGATATGGCGTCGGAAGGACCATATGGCGATCATACCGGTTACTATAATGAAGTCGATAGCTTTCCTGTCTTTACTATCGAACGAATTACACAGCGACAGAATCCGATTTACCACAGCACCTATACCGGACGGCCGCCAGATGAACCTGCCATACTCGGTGTTGCCTTGAATGAAGTATTTGTACCGATATTACAAAAGCAATTTCCAGAAATTATCGATTTCTATTTGCCCCCTGAAGGGTGTTCGTATCGGATGGCTGTGGTCAGTATGAAAAAACAGTACCCAGGTCATGCCAAGCGGGTGATGATGGGTGTCTGGTCATTCTTGCGTCAGTTTATGTACACCAAGTTTGTGATTGTGGTGGATGATGATGTCAATGTCAGGGACTGGAAAGATGTAATTTGGGCTATTACCACTCGAATGGATCCCGCACGGGATACCACGCTGGTGGAAAATACGCCGATTGATTATTTAGATTTTGCCTCACCTGTCTCTGGACTCGGTTCCAAGATGGGGTTGGATGCGACCAACAAACTCCCAGGTGAAACTGATAGGGAGTGGGGGAGACCCATCGTCCGAGATGCGGATGTGGTTAAGCGTATTGATGCTATTTGGGATGAGCTGGGATTGGAGAGCAAGGAACCTAACTGACAGGCATTAAATATGCTAACGCAAAATAAACGATATTTAATATCGACAAAGCTATAATCAGATAAAGCGTGATTTTCATGCCGAGAACACGCTTTTTCAGATCATGGTTTTTGATACCTATGGCATGGATGAGCCTACCCGTGAGCAGGGTGATACCAGCGAGATGAATCATCCAGTTGTATACAATGATGTTTTCAAGAAGAAACATCAGAATCAAGGTGATAGGAATGTATTCAGTGGCATTACCTTGTGCTCGGATGGCTAACTGTAATTCTTCATTGCCACCATCACCCAATCCGATTTTATGTTGTCGGCGCACAGCAATAACACCCAGTGATAACTTGACGATAAATAAGGCGCAGAGGCTGGCATAGAGAGCTGTAATCATAATGACTATCCTCGTTTAATGTCCGTCGGTATTACCGCTTACCCAGTGTTGGCCTTGTTCGGTAAATTCTTTTTTCCAGAATGGTGCCTTGTACTTTAATTCTTCAATTAACCAGTCACAGGCATCGAGTGCGGCACGGCGATGGGCTGACCAGCAGGTGATAACGACTATGGCATCGCCGGGCAGCACTTCACCCACACGGTGAACGATCAGGCAGTCCAATAATGGCCAATGATCTTTTGCTTTATCTTCCAGTTTTTGCAGGTAACGTGCAGTCATCGCCGGATAGTGTTCGAGCAGCATCTTGGTAATATCCGGACGATCACTAAAGTCGCGCATCGTACCGATAAAACTGGCCGTGGCGCCAAATTGACCTGCTATGTCCTGAGCACGTTGTTGCTTGGCTATGATTTCCCAAGGCTCAATACGCTGTTCACTCACCCAGCTCGACATATTAACCTCCGGTCACCGGTGGGAAAAAGGCCACTTCATCACCATCTTGGACGGGAGTGTCCAGCTTGGCATAGTCCAAGTTGATGGCGACAAGCAGATTATCTGGTACGGGTTTATTTTGAGTCGCTTGATTCCAGGCATCCAGAGCTGTGCTGGCGGCAGCAAGTTCTATATCAGATTGACCTAGCTTTTCACGAAGGCTGGCAAAAAATTTGACTTGAATACTCATCTGGTTGATCGTTTCAGCTAAATTTAAAGCTAGAGGATAACATTTGCGATGTCAGATTTGACCCATTTTAATCAAGCCGGTGAAGCACATATGGTTGATGTTGGTGGAAAAGCAACCACAGAGCGGCTTGCCATCGCAGAGGGGAAGATTTTGATGCTGCCTGACACATTTAAATTAGTGGAGCAAGGCGGACATAAAAAAGGCGATGTTTTGGGGATTGCTCGCATTGCCGGGATTATGGCGGCGAAAAAAACAGCTGATGTCGTACCGTTGTGTCATCCTCTGGCTTTAACAAAGGTTTCAGTAGAATTTGAATTAGATAATAAAAATGCATCCATTCACTGCCGGGCAACGGTCGGGACCAGTGGTCAGACTGGCGTCGAAATGGAAGCTCTTACTGCAGTTCAGATCGCCTTGTTGACGATTTATGATATGTGTAAAGCAGTGGATAAAGGCATGATCATGACCGACATTGGTTTGCTGGAAAAATCAGGTGGTAAAAGCGGTCATTGGCAACGTCTTTAGGTAAATATTTCGTCAAAACTAACAAGCTCACCTGAGCGTGCGGTATCGTAGCCTTTGAAGTCTCTGACTTTTCGATGGAAAGCATCGCTTTTTAATAAGCTGATAATGGCTTGAACCCGAGGGTCATCCACTAATAACTGCGGTACGACCAAGCAGTAGTGTTCCCATACCAAAGGAATGAATTCCAGATTAAACTTGTCGGCAATGGGAGCGATACCGAAACCGATATCTGCTGCACCACTGGCAACCATGGCTGCAACGGCCATGTGCGTAAACTCTTCATGCGAGTAACCTTTAATCTCGTCACTGGAGATATGATGAGCGGCAAGCAGTTGATCAAACAAGGTTCGAGTAGCAGACCCCATTTGACGGTTGATAAAAGTGACACCATCCATTGTTAGAGAGCGGATATCATTTATCTGTTTTGGGTTATCACGGGACACCATCAAGCCTTGGTTTCGTCTGACAACATAGATTAACTGATGCTGTTTTTCATCCAAAAGTTTGAGGTAGTCGATCATCAAATGACGTTTCAATTCACCGATAGGGAGGTGAAAGCCGGCAATGTGACAATCACCGGCTTTGAGTGCTTTCAGACTTTCCTGACTGCCATGAAAATGTAAATCCAATAAAAAATCAGATTGCTGATCAATTAATTCTTTAAGAGCCCCTACAGCTAAGCCATGACTGGTAAAAATCTTAAACGTATCACGTGGACTATGATCGAGGATGGCTTCAAATTCTCGTTTTAGTTCTGTAGAGAAGTTATCCAGTTCAGGAGAAAAAGAGGCACTGAGGTGTCGGTTCGCATGCATCAGTTTCTCCCCGACAACCGCTAACCGAGCTCCCCGGCCTCGCTCAAGAATAACTAATGGCTGGCCCAGTAGTGCTTCCCATTTATTCAGTAAACCCCAGGCAAAACGATATGACACACCAAGTTTGTCTGTTGCTTGTTTTAAAGAACCCTCTTGCTGAATGGCTTCAAGCATCTGAAACAGAACGTCATCGATATGATGTGGTTTTCCATGCTGGGTCAGTTGCCAGTGAAAGTCTATTTTAATTTCCATGATTCACATCGGGTAAGTGTTGTAACAAAACTGTCATGATAAACGCCTTTTAACCGCTAACTAATATTACAAGCTGTTTTGCAGCTACGTAGTGTTAAAAATTCAGACAAGGAGAACAACATGACGATAAAGAAAAGCCTGCTGGCTGCCGGTCTTTTGGCTGCATTATCGGGCCCTGCCTATGCGGGATCTGAAATTGAAACTCTGATTAATATGCTGCATGAAAACGGTATGGTCAATGATGATCAGTATGGCCGTTTGATGGCAGAGTTAAAACAAAATCAGGCTCAAGCACAACAAGAAAAACAACAAGTTGATGCTAAGCTTGCTGAAGCGACAAAACCCTCCGATGTTGAAGTCACTGTCAAAGGTGGGATTGGGGTGAAAACCCGTGATGGCAAGTTTGAGAGTAAGTTAGGTGGTCGTTTACAAGCGGATGCGGCAACATACAGCGGTCAGCCAGAAATGGGTGACGGTTCTGAGTTCAGACGTGCACGGATTTCTTATGCAGGCACAATGTATAACGTTTGGGACTTTAAGCTCGAATATGACTTTGCCAGTACAGGATCGAACGGCAAAGGTATCACCGATGCCTATCTGGCCTACACCGGATTTGAACCATTGGATATCACGGTGGGTAATTTTAAAACACCATTCAGCTTAGATTATCTGACCAGTGCTAATAACACATTGTTTATGGAACGAGCCCTGCCTAATGCTTTTTCATCAGGAAGAAAGATGGGGATCATGGCCAGTAACGCAACCAACCATTGGTCATGGGCGACAGGTATCTTTGGTGATTCCATCAATAATAAAGGTGGTCAGAATGATGAAGGCTGGGGGGCAACGGCTCGTGGTACTTGGGCACCGATTAATGATGGTGTGCATTTTGTTCATTTAGGACTCGGTCTTGACTACCGTGATACCGGTGATAGTGGCGATGTGGGTTTTGATAGTGAAGCCGAGTCACATGTGTCCGGTGTGAGTATTATTGATACAGGCGACATCAGTTCCGTAGCAGACTATTACAATATTGGCGCTGAACTTGCGGCAGGTCATGGGCCATATTCTGTCCAAGGTGAATATATCACCACCCAGGTGAATCGTAATAACGGTAAAGATGCGGATTTTGATGGCTGGTATTTGCAGGCCGGTTATATATTGACGGGGGAGACTCGCCAGTACAAAAATGGTGTTATGGGTGGTGTGAAACCCAGTTCCATTGTTGGTGACGGTGGTGTTGGCGCATGGGAGCTGGCATTGCGCTATAGCTCACTCGACTTGAGTGATGCCGGAATCGATGGTGGCGAGGCAGATGCCATGACCTACGGAGTAAACTGGTATCCCACACCCACATTACGCTTTTCTGCAAACTATGTGGATGTACTGGACGTTGATGGTGGACCGAATGACAATGATGAGCCATCCGTATTTCAAGTGCGAAGCCAATGGGCTTTTTAAGATAAGTTAACAATGAGGGCTGCTTGGCAGCCCTCTACTTTTTTATTGAGTATAAAGCTTATTTTTCTGGTTTATTTAGCTTTTTTTGGTTTTTCTTCACCAATTGCGCCATCAGCTCTGGCTTTGAGGTAGTTGTAAATATTTTCCCGACCTTTCATGACTTTCGGGTTCGATGCCCAAGCTGGCATACTACCAATCGTTCCAGTTTTTCCATGTTCAACGGTGTTAAAAAACTCTTCTTTAGAGATCACATTGAGACTTTCAGCTAAATTAGGTCCGACCATACCTTGCCCGTATGTACCATGGCAGCGAGCACAGAAATTTCTATAAAGTTTGAAACCGGCGTAACTAGCGGAATCAAGCTCATTACCATTGGTTACAGTATAAGGTTTGTCATCAGCAAAAGCGGATGTGGCAGACATAAGTAGTAGCGCCGCAGAAATTGCAACTGGTTTAATTGATTTAAGTTGAAACAACATTGATATCTCCATCAAATCTGAACAGCCAGCCCCAATTAGCGGGGCCGGATAGTTCGATCATAGGATGTTATTTTGCTGTCAGGTTGGGTGATTTGCCTTATTGTGCAGGTTAAATGCCCTGCTTTGAGAGGGGTTTATCCTCGATTCAATAAATCTCTCAAATCAATTAATGCGGCATTGGCCCGTGACACATAAGAAGCCATCACCAATGAGTGATTAGCAAATAGGCCAAAACCACTTCCATTCAGAATGACCGGACTCAATACCGGTTCCTGTGTGGCTTCCAGCTCTCGAATGATCTGGCGTAGACTCACCAGCGCATTTTTCTTTCTTAATACGTCTGAAAAGTCATATTCCACTGCTTTCAGCAGATGGATTAGGGCATAGGTTGTGCCTCGTGCTTCGTAAAACACATCATCAATTTTATTCCAAGGTGTTTTTGTCACCACTTCATCCGCCAGTGGGGTTGACTGTAAGGCTTCTGCATCGCCTGCTAGATCGGTATTGATACGCACCTGTCCTACACTGGCCGTGAGACGCTGTGACAAACTGCCCAAGCGTTTTTCAGCAACAGATAACCAAGAAACCAGGTTGTCTGCTCGGGCATAAAACTGAGCATCATCCTCATTACTACTCAGTCTAGCCAGATAGGACTTGAGAGATTTAATGCCGGCACGATATTCACGTTCTGTCGGTGGGAAAAGCCATGAGTTGGAATTAAAGTTGAACTGAGGTTCGGCAAGTGCCAGATCCTCATCTTCTCTGGACTGGGATTGGGAACGGCTGATGTCGTTGCGCAATACACGAGAAAAATCACGAATCTGTACCAGTACTCCGAACTCCCAGCTAGGCATATTGTCCATCCAGACGGAGGGTGGCATGACATCATTTGTGAGGTAGCCACCAGGTTTATCTAGAAGGTTTTCAGCGAGGGTGATTAGTGTAGCTGTTGATGTATAACCGGTGACGAGATGTTGTTGCTGTTGCGATGCCATGATTCTGGCATTTTCAGTGGGTTCAAACTCACTTGGGGCGAAATTCCACCATATCATCAAGGTCATCATAAAAATAGCAACAATACTAAGAATGATGCCTGCTGTCTTAATGATACGTTGACGGGTCGTGGTATCAGCGAAACTGCCGCTGACTGACCAACCTAAATCACGGATTTTATCTGTTAAGCGTTTCATTGACATCTCATATCTGATTAAGTGGGAATGTTCTGTGACAGCTTATGCGCTATGAATCTTTAAGACAATGGGGTTAATGAAAGACAATTCAAGCTTGACTTAAATTGCTTCACCTCAGAATAATGACGGGTTTGCAAAAATGATTAGGAAGCGGGGGACGCTTTTGTTATGACATTGAGAATTGAGATCGATGATCTGGCCAAATACTTTGGTGCGATCAAAGCCGTTGATGGTGTGTCTTTTTCTGTCAGTAAAGGCGAAGTGCTCGGGTTTTTAGGCCCAAATGGCGCGGGTAAATCAACGACGATGAAAATGATTACCGGCTTTTTAACACCGACTAAAGGCACGGTAAGAGTTTGTGGTTATGATGTACTTAATGACCCTATTTCGGTAAAAGCGCACTTGGGATATCTTCCTGAGGGCGCACCAGCGTATGCTGATATGACGCCGGATAGTTTCCTGAAGTTCATTGCGGAAATTCGTGGAATCAAAGGGGCAGACAGACGGCGAGCTGTCGATAGTGCAGCAGAGCGGGCACGTATCACCAATGTCATGTATCAACCCATCGAAACGCTCTCAAAAGGCTATAAACGTCGTGTAGGACTAGCGCAGTCTATATTGCATAATCCGCCTGTGTTAATACTCGATGAACCTACCGATGGTTTGGACCCTAATCAGAAACACGAAGTCAGAACCTTAATTAATGAAATGGCTGAAGATAAAGCCATCATTATCTCTACCCACATCCTCGAAGAAGTGCATGCGCTATGTACCCGCAATGTGGTGATTGCCAACGGTAAAGTGAAGTTTGATGGTACACCACAGGAACTCGAGTCGAGATCACGTTATTACAATGCGGTGGTCGTCAATGTAGCGGATGTCGAGCAGAAAGCATTCGAAAGCTTCCTGAATTCATTAGCCTTTGTTGCTCGTGTTGAACCTTTGGAAAGCGCTGGATTTAGAGTGTATCCGAAACAAGGTCAACAAATTACTGCAGAATTATCAGAAAAGATTCGTAAGAATGGGTGGAGTATTGATGCCCTTCATGCGGAGTCAGGACGTTTGGACGAAGTCTTCCGCAGTATCACCATGCCAAATACGGGAGCCAAAAACTGATGAATATTCGTAATATCTGGTTCATTATGAAACGTGAATTCAATGGCTACTTTGCTACACCAGTGGCTTACGTTTTCATCATCATATTTTTGCTGCTTACCGGTTTTTCAACGTTTTATGTCGGTAATTTTTTCCAACGCGGTGAAGCGGATCTTTACCCATTCTTTTCCATGCATCCGTGGCTGTATATTTTACTTATTCCTGCTATTTCCATGCGTTTATGGGCTGAAGAACGTAAGAGCGGGTCAATTGAACTATTAATGACCTTACCTGTTTCTGTGTTTGAAGCTGTTATCGGTAAGTTCCTCGCCGCATGGGCATTTACGGGCTTAGCCTTATTCTTGAATTTCCCTTTATGGATTACGGTGAATTATCTCGGTAACCCGGATAACGGCGTCATTGTGGCAAGCTTCTTGGGAAGTTTACTCATGGCTGGTGGTTTTTTGGCGATTGGTTCATGCATATCCGCGATTACCAAAAACCAAGTGATTGCCTTTGTCATCAGCTTGATTATCAGCTTGGTATTTGTACTAAGCGGCTATGGCATCGTCATTGACTTTTTCAGCGGCTGGGCACCAAAAACACTGGTAGAAACAGTGAGCTCGTTTAGTTTCTTGACCCATTTTGACGCTATCAGCAAAGGGGTCATCGATATGCGAGACATGATGTATTTCATTTCACTAATCGTTATCTGGCTATTTGCGAATGCCCTTATCGTCAATGCTCGTAAGGCAGACTAGGAGAGAATTGCGACGATGAATAAACAACTTTTATCTGCAACCGGCCTGATTTTGGCCATTATTTTGTTTGTATCTTTCAATGTTGTCGTTAATGGCAATTTCAAATCTGCTCGTGTGGATTTAACAGAAGATAATCTTTATACCTTGTCAGATGGCACCATCAATATCCTGCAGTCAATGGATGAGCCGATCAGCCTGCGTTTCTACTACACTGAAAAAGCAGCTCAGGCGTTGCCCAGCTTAAAATCGTATGCTCAGCGTGTACAAGAGTTATTGCTTGAGTATCAGCGTGCCTCAAACGGCAAAATTCGCCTGTTTATTATGAATCCTGAACCTTTTTCATCAGATGAACAGCGTGCCGATCAATATGGCTTACAGTCCGTGCCTATTGATGGTGAGTCTGATCCTCTGTACTTCGGTCTGGCTGGTACCAATGAAATTGATGGTGTTGAAACCATACCTTTCTTTCAACCAGAGAAAGAAGACACACTTGAATACGACCTGACAAAACTGATCTACAAACTTTCAAACAACAACAGAAAAGCCGTAGGTGTTATCAATTCGCTTGAGGTGGATGGTGAGCAGTATGACCCACTTAAAGGCGAAGTCGCTTCTCCTGATGGAGCCAAACCCTGGGCAGTGATGGCAGAATTGCGTCAGATGTTTAATGTATCAATGTTGCCCACTGATATCCGTCGTATTCCATCCAGCATGGATGCGTTAGTGGTGATTCACCCGAAAGAATTATCTGAAAGCACGTTGTATGCGATTGATCAGTATGTTTTAGCTGGAGGTAAATTAATTACCTATGTTGATCCTTATGCAGAAGTGGATAAACCGAAAAAAGATCCGGACAATCCGATGAGCGCCATGCTGGCACCACGTAGCTCAAATATGGAAGAACTGTTTACAGCATGGGGATTCAAACGTTCAAATACGGATGTCGTGGCTGATAGAAAAACAGCAACCAAGGTAGATTTTGGTGCTAAGACAGACTATCAGCCTATTGATTATGTTCTATGGCAAAAGTTAGTAAAAGATAACTTCAACAAAGATGAACGTATCACCTCAGCATTGCGTCAACTCAATGTCGCCACGCCAGGACGTTTTGAAATTCTGGATGAGCATACCACTAATATCACACCGCTTTTCTCTTCAAGCAATGAAGCCATGCTGGTTGATAAAAGGGTTGTTCAGTTTCGTAATGACCCTGTCGCATTATTGACCAAATATCAGGCGGGAACCATTAGTTACCCTATGGCAATACGTGCGCAGGGCGAAGTGAAAACAGCTTTCCCGGATGGAGCAAAAACTGTATCAGGAGACATCAAAAAAATGCCTGGGCATTTAGATAATGCAAAACAAGCTATTGATGTCATTGCGATCGCCGATGTGGACATGCTTGATGACCGTTTCTGGGTGGAAACGCAGGATTTTTACGGTAAACAGTTGGCATTTAATACCTCTAACAATATCGATTTCTTGATTAATGCGATCGAGGATATGACTGGCAGTGAGGGCCTAATCAGCATTCGTTCTCGTGCTGGCTTCTCCAGACCGTTCCATAAAGTCATTGCACTCCAACGTGATGCAGAGAAGCGTTTCCGCACCAAAGAACGGGAATTGCAAAACAAATTAAAAGAAACGCAACAACGCATAGCTCGTATGCAGGTTCAGCGAAGTGGTTCAGGGGAGCAGATTTTGTCTCCTGAACAACAAAAAGAAATTGCTGAGTTCCGCCTGACAGCCAATAAAACTCAACAACAATTACGAGATGTGCAAGCTAATTTACGTAAAGATATCGATAAACTGGATGCACAGTTGAAGTTTTTCAATATTGGATTAGTACCGATATTAGTCGGGTTATTAGCGGTTTTCACTGGCTGGATGCGTATCCGTAAACGTAATAAAGCCCGTAGCCAACAATAACGATACTGTTTTAGTCGACTAGAAAATAGGTTTATAAAATGACAAAAAAATTCAACAGTTTGACTATTCTTTTCATCGTCACAGTGTTGATGGTACTGCTGATGCTGGTAACCATTTATCGCACTGATGATAATGATGATGACTATGGTTTATTGTTTCCAGACTTGTTCAGTGAATTAAGTCAGGTTGATTCGATTGAGTTTAGTAGTGGTGAAGATCAGTTTTCTTTACAACGACAAGGCGAAGATTGGTTTATTCCTCAGCACTATAACTATCCTGCTAACTTTGATGAAGTGAAGCGGATGTTAATCGATCTGTCAGAAGCGAAACTGATGGAGAAGAAAACCAATAACCCCGAACAGTACCCGATTTTAGGTGTGGATGGCGCTAAACCTGAAACGCCAGATGGTGACTCGATCAAAGTCATATTAAAAGAGGGCGATGAAGCCATTGCCGGTTTACTGCTGGGTAAACAACGAGATGTGACCGTGGCCAGTGCCGGGCCCAAACAGTTTTACGTGAGACGGGTTGGTGATGAGCAGAGCTGGTTAGCAGAAGGTTATTTATTAATCAGTCCGGTCATGCTTAACTGGATTGATAGTCAGGTGATTAATCTTGCACGTGAACGAATTGCTCGTGTGGAAATTATCCAACCTAATGGTGATATGGCCACTTTGGTCAATTTAGGCAAAAAAGATAGATTTGGCACACCCGAATCAGGTGAGAAAACGGTCTTCAAATATCCTCAGCTAGGCTATGACATTGCGGGCTCTTTACATCAATTGCGCATGGAAGATGTTTTGCCTAAGAAAGAGTTTAATCGTGGTGATGCCGATGTGGTTATTGCCCGCTTTATCACTTTTGACGGTTTAGTTGTCACATCAAGAACGTCATTTATTGATGGTTTCTATTACACCACCTTATCAGCAGATTATCAGTCAGACCTTATTTCTGAGGCACCAGATGATATTAAAGCGTTAGAAGTCTTGAAGTCTGATGAACAAGTGAAGGCTGAAGTTGAACAGCTAAATGAGAAGCTATCTGATTGGGTCTACCGTGTCAGTGGCTTTACTGGCACCAATCTGATGAGAGCTAAGGCTGATATCGTTACGGAAAAAAATAATGTGATTCCGATGCCCTCTGATTTAAATGGTTTTGGACCTTTAAACTAAATTAAAAAAGGCTCCCTGAGGAGCCTTTTTTATTTCAGCATAGATTGAACCGCTGCTGCCAACTCATCTGCTGAGAACTTAGGTATAAATTTATCTGCACCGACTTTAGATACCAATGCCTGATTAAATGTGCCACTCATTGAGGTGTGCAATAAAATAGGCAAACTTTTCATTGCTGGATCCAGCCGAACTTCTGATGTCAGTGTGTAGCCATCCATTTCAGGCATTTCAATATCCGAGATCATTAATGCAATTTTCTCGTAGATATCTTCGCCCGCCGCTTCCCACGCCTTAAGCATGTCTAGCGCTTCTTTACCATTTTTAGCCAAAGTAATTTCTAGACCGATTTGTTCTAGTGTACGTTTTATCTGGTTTCTAGCCACACTGGAGTCATCTACAACCAATATGTGTTGGCGTATTTCTTGGTTATGCTCAGAGTAGTTATTCACTAACTCTGACGAGACATCTGCCTCAATACCCATGACTTCTGCTAATACTTGTTCGACATCAATAATCTGAACTAGCTTATCCTCGAATTTAGTAATGGCTGTCAGATAGTTACTTGCCCCTGACGCTGCCGGTGGTGGTAATACGTCTGACCAGCTGATATTGATGATGCGTTCTACAGAGGTGACTAAAAAGCCCTGAACAGAGCGATTGTATTCGGTCAGAATAACAAAATTGTCAGCCAGATCCTCGAGAGAGCGTCGCCCTATACTCTGTGATAAATCGACGATGCTAACCGTCTGACCACGAATGGATGCCATACCTTTTATATTAGGATGAGACTGTGGCAATTTCGTTAGATTAGGACAGGCTATCGCTTCACGTACTTTAAAGACATTAATCCCGTAAAGTTGAGCTGTGCCCAAACGAAACAACAATAATTCCAGCCGATTGGTCCCAGCAAGGTTCGTGCGTTGGTCTACACCATCAATAATACTGCTCATATTGACTCCTGTTTACTTAATGAGGCTATCGGCAAGGCTTGTTAAGTCTTGAGTTTTTAAAATCATGTCTAGGCATATAACTTGCAACAAACTATTCAGAAAGTTTTTTGATCTTACTGTTCAGGTGAACTCTCATGATTCGTAGATTACTTTTATCATGTTTAAGTGCCGTTTTATTGACACATTCTGTCTATGCAGATTCTTTACAGTCTTTAGCGGGTATTGAACAAACGGCTTATGTTTTTGCAATGAATGATGCACAAGCTTATTATGACAATCCTCAAATTACTGTTGATGCTATGGATAAACGTTTGCGACTGCAAGCGTGTGATGGCAAGCTGAGTGCATTTTCATCATCCAGTGCTGATACCACTGGAAATAGAACAATTGGAATACGTTGCAGCACACCAACAGAATGGACTGTTTACGTCTCTGTCAAAGTGAAAGTTTTGCGTCCTGTTGTCGTGGCAGCAAGAGCGCTCAGCGCCAACCAAGTTCTGAAAGCATCTGATGTCAAAACAGTGATGCAGGATATCAGCGATTTGCGACAAGGTTTTATCCTTTCGCCGGATAATGTTGTAGGGCAGCAGTTGAGATATTCACTCGCGATGGGAACAGCATTAACTCCACGTAGTCTCAAACAGCAGAAAATTGTACAGCGAGGCGAGCAAGTTATTCTTGTTGCACAAGCTGGCTCAATGGAGGTCAGGATGAATGGTATGGCAATGGAAGATGCAATCTTGGGTGACAAAATTAAAGTGAAAAATAGTTCTTCGAACAGAGTGGTTGAGGGTGTCGTGCAAGCACCAGGGGTTGTTCAAGTAACAATGTAAAAAGTTCTCAACTTTCATTATTTGCTGCCGATACAACCAATATAAAGTAAATGGAGACACGTTATATGTCTGAAATTAATAACATTAAGCCACCATCGCAGGCTGAATACAGCTCGTTGCGAAACATTGGTGAGCGTAAAGAGACTGCAGAAACATCGCCGTCAACCACAACATCGAGCCCAAACACGGAAAGCGATAAAGTGAGTTTAAGTGATACGCTGTCGCAAGTAGAAAAAAGCTTAGCTGATGTTCCCACTGTAAATCAGGCAAAAGTTGATTCTATTAAAGCGGCAATTGAGGATGGTAGTTATCAGGTAGACAGCCAACAGTTGGCACGAAAAATGATTGATTTTGAGGGTAACTTTTAAGAAAGGATAACCCCATGTCTATGAATGCCATGCAACAGCTGAGTACTATTCTCCAATCTGAGATTAGCAGCAGTACAGCAATCGCAACGCTGCTAAAGCAAGAGCGTGAGGCATTGAAGGCTTCAGACGTGGATAAAGTGTCTGAAATAACTAAACAAAAACAACCTTTTCTGTTAAAACTTGAGCAATTAGCAAGACAGCGTGAACAGTTGCTGACCGCTGTTGGCTTTCCATCAGGCAAGTCAGGTCTAGAAGCATTTATTGCGAATCAGGAAGAAACTGATGCCAGCCGCATGACTGCTCAAGTAGTACGGCTTCGTGAGGTGGCAAAAACTTGCCGTGAATTTAATCAGATTAACGGCGGCATCATTAATGTAAACCGGCAATATTTGACCAGAGCATTATCTATACTGCGTGGACGCGATCCCGAAACAGGTGCTTATGGTCCTGGTGGCGAATATACAAGCCAAATTGTTAGACAACCTTTAATTGGCCGAGTTTAGTGCTTGCACCAACCGGCTAAAACATCCACCCATGCTGGATGGTCATTCATGCATGGTATCAACGTCAATTTTTCGCCACCCGCTTCTTTAAAGACTTCTTCACCACGAATAGCGATTTCTTCCAGTGTTTCCAAGCAGTCAGTCACAAAAGCTGGACACAAAACCATGACATGTTTTGCGCCTTGTTCAGCTAACTCACGTAACGTGTCTTCTGTGTTAGGCCCAAGCCATTTTGCACGACCCAACCTTGACTGGAAGGCAACAGAATAGCGATCCGTAGCCAAGCCTGCTTGCAGTGCAAAGCATTGTGTTGTTCTCATTACCTGATGGCGATAGCAAGTTTGGTGAGCGGGATGACTGCCCTGACAGCAATTGTCTTGTTTCAGACAATGAGTACCTGATGGATCCAGTTTCGTAATGTGGGACTCAGGTAAACCATGATAGCTGAATATGATGTGGTCATACTCTTGCTCTAAATAAGGTTGTGCGCTGGTCACCAATGCTTTTATATACTCGGGCTGATCATAAAAAGGTGGAACAATCTTGAGCTTGATATCCAATTGATGCTTGCTAATCACGCGTCTGGCTTCTTCGATAGAAGTAGTGACTGTGCTGTCAGCATAGTGGGGGTATAGAGGTATGTAGAGAACTTCTTCTATCGATTTATCAGCCGTGATTTTTAATAGTTGTTGTTCTATGCTCGGATTGCCATACCGCATAGCCATTTCAACAGGATGCGTTACTTGTGTCTTAAGCGCATCTTTTAATTTTTCAGATAAAGCGATAAGTGGTGAACCTTCCGCTGTCCACACGCTTTGATATGCCTCGGCAGAAGCTTTCGGCCTTGATGGCAACACAAACAGACTGACAATCATGCGTCGAAGTAACCACGGTAGTTGAATCACATAGGGATCCATTAAAAACTGGTTAAGGTACCGACGTACAGCGGGTGTGGTTGGGGCATCCGGAGAGCCAAGGTTGGCTAATAAAATGGCACGTTTTGTCATAAAAGTTACGATTTATTCAGAAGATTGTTAAAGGCATCATCAAGGTCAGTATATTGGAATTGATATCCAATTGCTGTGGCTTTTTCAGGATATGCACGCTGTCCTCCCAATAAAAGCTGAGACATTTCTCCCAGTGCGCATTTTAATAACCATTCGGGTGCTTTGAAAATGGCTGGGCGATGCAGATGTTTTGCCAATGTTGTTGTAAATGTGGCATTGGTCACAGGGTGAGGAGCTGTGCCATTAAAGACGCCTTTTGCTGAAGGTGTCTGACTGAGGTAAATAATGAGATTGACGATATCCGATATATGAATCCAAGGCATGTACTGATCCCCTTTTCCAAGTGTGCACCCACCACCAAGTTTGAAAGGTAGAAGCATACGTTGTAAAACGCCACCCTCGGTGCTTAGAACAAGGCCGGTGCGGATAATACACACTCTTACTTCATCGGCTGCTTCAAGAGCCGCTTTTTCCCATTTTTCACACAGTTCGTGGGCGTAATCATGCTGATAATCACTTAATTCCGTCAGCGGCTGCTGTTTTTGGTCGCCATACCATCCGACGGCAGAGCCACTGATGAGTGCATGAGGTTTGGCTTGCCGCATTTTTATCCAGTTGACTAGTGCTGCAGTTAGACCAATTCGACTTTGTTCCAATATGTTTTTTTGTTGCTTGCTCCATTTCTTATCAGCGATAGGTTCTCCGGCAAGATTGATAACAATATCGATTTTTTGATCGTCACTGATCTCATCCAATGATTGTATGGCTTTAACATTTCGGCCGCATTGCTTGTAGACCTTTGTCTTATCTCGACTGAGTACGGTAATGTTGTGTCCTGCTGCCAGCAGCGTTTGACACAAGGAGCGGCCAATAAGCCCAGTACCACCAGTAATTAAGTAATGCATATTGATACCCTCAATAAACTTCACCGACCTTCACATTTTTTAGTCAGTCAATTGTTAAGATAATTAGTACAGCATGAGGCGGATGTGAAGATATGAAAATAAAAGTGGGTATCAGTAGTTGTTTATTAGGGCATGAAGTACGTTACGATGGCACGCATAAACATTTACGACTGGCAACGGAGAGCTTATCTCGCTATTTTGACTTTGTAGCTGAGTGTCCTGAAGTGGGCATCGGAATGAGTATTCCAAGAAAACCTATCCGCTTAATCGGTGATCCTGAAAAACCCGAGGCCGTTGCTGTGCACGATGAAAGTATCAACTACAGCAAAGCACTAACAGAGTATGGTGAAAACAAGGCAAAACAGTTTCACGACTTATCTGGTTATATTTTTATGAAAAATTCGCCAAGTTGTGGATTATTTCGGGTAAAGGTTTATCAGGAAAATGGTTATCCATCCCATACCCCGGGGCGAGGCTTGTACGCCAAAGCATTAACAGATGCACATCCTTTGCTACCTGTCGAAGAATCAGGACGCTTGTGTGAACCTCTTTTGAGGGAAAATTTTGTTACTCGAGTTTTTGCCTATGCCAATTGGCAAGATATGCTAAAACAAGGGCTGAATACGAAAGCTATTTTAGACTTTCATGTCCGCTATAAATATACCTTGATGGCACATTCTCCATCAAAATATGCTGAACTTGGGCGAATGCTAGCCGATGCGGGTAATCATGATGTTGATGCGCTGGCTGAGCGTTATTTCACGGAGTTAATGACTACACTGAAATCATTAGCATCCAGAAAAACGCACACGAATGTATTAATGCATCTACAGGGATATTTGAAGAAAAAAATTTCCAGCCAAGAGAAACAAGAGTTAGCCGGCATTATTGATCAATACAGAACAGCACAAATCCCACTTATTGTGCCTATCACTTTGCTGCGACACCATTTTAATAACCATCCAGACCCCTATATCAATAAGCAGGCTTATTTGCAGCCTTACCCTGATGACTTGAGTCTTAGAAATGCCATTTGAATGACATACCTTCCATGCTGGGGCTTAACAGACAGCTCTTTTGATTGAGTGTGTAGGTTGTTGCTTATTATTGGAAAACTGACATACATAGGTGATATTCTCATCCAATTGTGAACTTATAGACAGATTAAGATGAACATGGATGATCAAGAGATATTAAGAAAACAAGCGGATCGCTTATTTGAGGAGGCCTTGTTTTCAAACCTGACGGTCATCGGTGTTTCGATATTAATCGTGACAGTTCTATTTGATTACCTGCAATCACAATCGCTTCTGTTGGTCGGATGGAGTTCAGCCATCTGTTTATTATCAATCTGTCGTTTAGCCGTTTTATTCCTGTATAAAAAACACAATGCTCTTTTTGGTCTGAGCGCTAAGGGCTGGATGACGCTTTATACCTTTTTGACGGGTTGTGTAGGCACTGTTTGGGGGCTTGCGAGCATTTTCTACATCGTGATTGATGATATTCAAATCAACACGCTTTTCTATATATTGATCAGTACCGTTGTTGCTGCGGCGGTACCTGTATTAAGTGCATGGTTTCCGACGTTTCTGGCTTATACCATTCCACAGTTAGTGTTATTGACAAGTATGTCTTTGTATCAAATTCAGACGGTAAATGTGGATAAATTAGCTTACATACTCACCGTGGGGTTCATTGCTTATTATTTATTAATGTTCTCAATGGCCAGACGAGCGAACCAAAACCTGATTAAGAGTTTGAAGTTACAAGAGAGTAATCAATATCTGCTGACAAAGCTGAATGATGAAATGTTGCAGCGTGAAGAGCTGATAAAAGAGCGAACAAAAGAGCTAAGCTTGAGTAACGACAAGCTAAAAGCCAGTCAGGAACACATGCTCAAATTATCACGTGCAGTGGAGTCCAGTCCCAATCCTATTCTGATAACGGATGCAAATGGCACAATTGAGTACGTCAATAAACGTTGTGAAAAACTCTCTGGCTACACCGCTGTGGAAATGCACGGCCAAAGGCTGGAAACCTACAAATCTAATAAGCTGCCATCGGCATTTTTTGATGAAATATGGCATCAGACGGCTTCTGAAGGACAATGGTCTGGTGAAATTGAGAATTGCCGTAAGGATGGCAGTCACTATTGGGTCAAGCTTTATCTTGCTGCGGTATATGATGATCAAAAAAATATTAATCACTATGTGGCTATCTATGAAGATATTACCGAGTCGAGAAAACTCGCTAAGAAACTCTCATTTCAGGCAACGCATGATGATTTGACGGGATTAATTAACCGTACTGAGTTCGAGCGACGCTTATCTATGTTGGTGAATGATGCACAGCGAATAGGGACTCAGCATGCCTTATGTTTCCTCGATTTAGATCAGTTTAAGGTAATCAACGATACCTGCGGCCATATTGCTGGTGATGAGTTGCTTAGACAGTTAGGTAGTTTGCTTGGAGGTTCGACACGCAAGAGCGACACACTGGCCCGACTAGGAGGAGATGAGTTTGCCATATTAGTCGAAGACTGTGAGCTGGAAAAAGCGGAGTTTATTGCTAATGAGATAAAAGAGTTGGTTTCCCAGTTCCAATTTATCTGGGAGACGCAGGTCTTTACAGTGGGTGTCAGTATTGGGGTGACAACCATTACTTCTGCTACCAGAAATCGAACTGAGGCACTTAAACAAGCCGATAGCGCTTGTTATGCCGCCAAAAATTCTGGTCGAAATCGAGTTTATGTCTACCAGGAACAAGATCAGCAATTGACAGCTCAGAAAGGTGAATTTAAATGGGTCAACGAAATTAAAGAGGCCTTGATTGAAGACCGCTTTGAGCTATACGCACAGCCTATTGTCAGTACAGAGACTGAACATCTGGCAATGTATGAAGTTTTAGTCAGACTTAGAAGCAAAGCAGGGCAGTTATTTCCACCAGGCGCATTTTTATCCTCTGCAGAGCGCTACAATTTATCAGACAGGATTGATAAATGGGTTGTCAGCCATGTCTTTGAATGGCTGGAGCAGCACTATCATTCTTTACCCCATTTAAACTATTTAGCTATCAACCTCTCTGGAGCAAGTATAGGGGATGAAGGCATGCTGGCTTATATCAGAACAAAATTATCTGCAGCTTCCTTTAATCAGGAAGTGATCAAGTTTGAAATCACCGAAACAGCAGCGATTGCTAATCTGAAGCAAGCACATCATTTCATCAATAGTGTGTTAGCTCTGGGTTGTCAGTTTTCTCTGGATGATTTTGGTAGTGGTCTGTCTTCATTTGCCTATCTCAAAAACTTGCCTGTTCAAAGTATCAAAATTGATGGCATGTTCGTGAAAGATATGCACGTCGATCCACTTGATTATGAAATGGTTAAATCGATTAACGATATTGGGCATGTCATGGGGTTGGAGACCATCGCTGAGTTTGTCGAGAGTGAAGAGATATGGCAAAAACTCAAAGCGATAGGTGTGAACTATGGACAGGGATATCACCTAGGTAAACCGGCGCCTATAGATCAAATCCTGCAGTATTCAGAGAATAGAGCAGCCAACGCAGAGTAAAAAGCGATTTTCAGTGGTTTAATCGAGTCAACAGAGTCAGATAATTGACATCATATTTTGATTGCTGATAGAGACTGAATTTACTCATCTTGTTGATTTAAAACAAATAAAAGTTTTTCTTGTTTTTCCGTATTTGGGCATATTTCCTGCAAAGACTTAGATATCAAGGTTAGTTTACTTTTTTGATGATTAAGTCTGTATAGGAGATGATTTATGAATGCCCTGGCAAAAATGGATGATGCCGCTCGTTTACAACACGAGCAAAAGCAATTTTCACAACTATCAACCCACTACGACAGAAAATACCGTACAGGCTGGTTTCGTATGCATGGTGAACCGAGACCCTGTTTCACTCCAACATTGTTAAGTGAGATTGCGAGTTATTTTTCAAGTGTGAAACAAGACATGCGACTGACTCAAGGACAAAAATATGACTACCTTGTCTTAGCATCTGATGTGGAGGGTATCTTCAATTTAGGTGGAGACCTAGGTCTATTTTCACAGCTTATCGAGCGACAAGATGCTGATGGTTTATTGGAATATGCTGTCAGTTGCATCAATGTTCTGCATGCCAATATGTCACATCTTGATAGTGATTTGACGACCATTGCTTTAGTGAAAGGTGATGCATTAGGTGGCGGGTTTGAATCTGCTTTATCAAGCAACGTGTTAATTGCTGAAAAGGGCGCGAAACTTGGCCTTCCAGAAGTGTTGTTTAATTTGTTTCCAGGTATGGGCGCTTTTTCATTGTTATCCAGAAAAATTGGCGCATCAAAAGCAGAAAAGATGATTCTGGAAGGAAAACTCTATTCTGCTGAAGAGCTTTATGAGATAGGCGTTGTCGATATTCTTGCTGAAAAAGGTCAAGGTGAGTTGGAGGTCTATCGGTATATTGATAAAGCCAACAAAAATGCCAATAGTCGCCGAGCCATGAGACAAGTTAAGGATGCCTGTAATGCGGTAAGCTATGACGAATTATTGACGATCACTAAAATCTGGGTAGACGCCGCATTGAAATTAGAGCCTCGCGATTTACGAATGATGCAGCGTCTGGTGCAGCGTCAAACAAGTAAAGTGGATCTTGGCGCCTCAGTTAATGCTTAGTCTCATAGTGATGATCTGATAGGGTTTGTTTGAGTGCCGTTAATGCCTCATCAAATGCCTGTTTGATATCGCGCGCGACTTGCTTGATTTCAGGACTGTTGACGTGTTCTGGTTTGAGTTGTTCTGCCTGACGAGCTAATTCAGCTAATTTGATAGCACCGATTTCTGTTGAAGAACCTTTTAATGCGTGGAGGCTTTCACGAAATTGATAATAGTCATCAAAAACGGCATTGTTGATGATGTCAACATGTTTACGACCATCATATTCAAAGCCACTGACCAGACTTTTGATGAAGTCTTCTCCGCCCCCTAACTGTTCTAGTTCATGGATGAGGTGGCGATCAAGGACTGGCTCCTCGTTAGTCTCCGCCTGAGAAACTGATTGTTGTAAATTGGTTGATGCACTATCTGAAGAGTATTTCTCAATTTTAGCTACCTCGGACAGCAGCATTTTTGAATCGATGGGTTTAGTCAGAAAAACATCGGCCCCAGCATCAATACAGTTTTGTCGAGTTTCTGGAGTGGCATCTGCAGTGAGAATCATTGACGGTATTTTTCTTGATGTATTGATAAATTGCGCTGCTTTAATGATTTCAATGCCAGAGTAGCCAGGCATGTTCATATCCAACACCATTAAGTCTATGTCATCAAAGCGAGTACTGATCATATTTATCGCTTCTTCGCCTGTGTTGGCAATAATGAGTTTATGTCCTAATTGCCCAAGCAGACCGGCTAATACACGCTGATTAACATTATTATCTTCCGCTATCAAAATGGTCAGTTTTGTCTCGCCACTGGCTTCAGCCTGATAAAAATCATTAAGCTTGACGACTTTATCAGCGTTATAAACGACTGACTCAGCAGAGTGGATAGCGTTAAATAAGGTGCGTTTATCATTGATATCACTGACCGCAGAGCGATAAAACTGATTCAAGTCATCATCTTGTAATACATTGGCTTGATGATTGATGAGCACAAGAGACAGGTGTTGAAGGCGTTGCTCCTGGCCTAACAATTTTGCATATTGGACAGGACTGATTCCGGCCAGGCATTCATTATCAATGATTAATGTTGAATAAGGGGTTTCTTGCTCGGCTGCGTTCATCAAGACTGACATTGCTTGTGCAGATGATTGGACGAAGTGATAATCAAGTTTCCATGTGTCAAGGCTTTGACGTAACGATGATGTCGTGGCCTCCGTGGCCAGAATGAGTACTTTATGTTGGTTTAATTCCAAGTCATATTCAGAGTGGGTGTCAAAAGGCAATTCAAACCAGAATGTTGTTCCTCTGCCTAATTCACTTCTTACACCTATCTCTCCTCCCATGAGTTCTACGAGTTGTTTTGATATGGTTGTTCCAAGCCCTGTGCCCTGATACTTCGAGGTGTTCGACATATTGGCCTGAGTGAAGTTTTCAAAGATCTTATCGAGATACTCTTCTGCGATGCCTATGCCTGTGTCACGAACTTCAAAACGAATTCTTGTTTTTTTGCTTATTGTATCAGTGGTTTTTTGTTCTAACAGTAATTTTACAGAACCGGAATCAGTAAATTTAATGGCATTACCCAACAGATTAATCAGGACTTGTTGCAAATGCTGAGGATCGCCAATTAGGTGATAGTCGATACGTGAATCTATGTGATAACTCACTCGAAGCGCTTTTGACTCCCCCATAATAGCCTGCAGTTCAATGACATTGTTTATCAGCGAATGTAAATCAAAGCTCTCTCTGGCGATATGAATCTTACCCGCTTCAATTTTTGAAATATCCAGCACATTTTCAATCAGACCAGACAAAGTTTGTGCTGAGTTTCTCATGATGTTGACGAACTCATATTGCTGTGGACTGAGTTTGGTTTCTCCAAGTAGATCAGCAATGCCGATAACACCATTTAGTGGTGTACGGAGTTCATGAGACATATTTGCCAAAAAGCGGCTTTTTGCCTCATTCGCCAACTTTGCTGTTTTGATAGCAACGTGCAGTTTGTTGATTAAAAATGCAGAGTATAAGGGGATAACGATCAGTAAGAGTAATAAGCTGTAACCGATAAGTTGATGTTGAGGTAGTTGCCAATAAGGGCCATAAACAACGGCAACGCTAAAACCAATCAGACCGACGGATAACGAGAGATAAAGATATTGTGTGCCGTAGCGAAACCCATTTCCGAGAATCACCCACAAATAGAGAATAAAAAGAAATACACTCTCATCCCCTGAATAGAACATGAGTATCGACAATGAGCCTAAATCCAACAAGATGCCGGCAAACCGTCTGATAGGAGAGGGGCGTGGGTTACGTATGAGTGCTATGGCAATGGCCATGGCACCAGCATAATAGGCAAGCGTTACCAGTGTTGGATGAGACAGTAAGGTGTCTTGAAGGCGCTCACCATCACTCCATGGCAAGGCAAAATAAAAAAGGATACCCAAGCCGATTGTTAAGCGAACTTTAATAGCTTGTTCAGGCTCACTATCACCTGTTTTGCTCAATAGTATGCGCAAGCGTTCTAGGGTGGCTGAAAAGAACGTTTTATTTTGCAGTGTTGCCTTAGGTGATTCGTTCATAGGGGTCATCTGCATATTCAGCCTGAATCGTTTTTATCTTATCAAGGCTTTTGATAAATGCATCAACGCAGTCGGGGTCAAAATGACTGCCAGCTTGGTTTTGTATGTAATCAATAGCCTCTTCAGTACTCCATGGAGCCTTATACGGCCGGGCAGAAACTAATGCATCGAATACATCAGCTACGGCTACCACGCGTGCAATGAGGGGGATATCCTGTCCTTTCAGACCATTTGGGTAGCCTTTTCCATCAAAACGTTCATGGTGATTCAAGGCGATAACGGCACCTGTTTGCATATACCGGGATTGACTGTCAGAAAGGATGGCATGACCAATAGTTGTGTGAGTTTGCATGATCTCCCATTCAAACTCATTCAGTGGTCCTGCTTTGAGTAAGATACCGTCTGGAATCCCAATTTTGCCAATATCATGCATCGGAGCCGCGTACTCTAATTCCTCACACTCTTGTTGTGTAAACACATTCAATGCTGCGGCAATTTCACGTGCGTACTTTGCCATACGAATGACATGGTTGCCTGTTCCTTCATCGCGGTATTCTCCGGCACGGGCTAATCTTAATAATGTTTCTTTTTCACGGTCGACGACTTTCTTTGTAGCGATTTCTACCTGTCTGGCCAACCAATCAGCACGATCCTGAATGATCAGATGCTGTTCTTGCATTTGTAACAGGTTACGGCAGGTTGTTCGACACTCGATTTGGTCAATGGGTCTGGTGAGAAATGCGGTTGTACCGGCTTCAAGCGCCTCATAACGCACCGACTTCTCACTCACGACTGTAATCATGACAATGGGAACGGTCTGGCAGTGAGCTAAAGCACGAACCTTTTTGATAAACTCCACACCATTCATGTTTGGCATGCGGTAATCAGTAATAATGAGATCTGGTTCATGCTCGTTAAGCCAGCGCAGCCCTTCTTCTGGGCTACTCAATGACGTGATATCGATATTTTCTGCCACCTGCTGAATAACGCGCTCTAGAATGGTACGACCGGTTGATTGATCATCAATGATCAATATCTGCTTTGATTTTTTCAGAATGCTTTGCCTCCTTGCGTTTGCATATGAACTTTGAATGATGGATTTATCTTGCTGAATCAAGGTAACGGACCTGATTGTCTTTGCTTTTTTATAGTGCATCCTGCAGTAAAGCCACTAAAAAAATAGCTCACGGAACCTGTAAGCTGACAGTTGGATAGCTATGGCTCATTGAAAACGTCAGTTTGATACATAGCCTAGCCCATTATGCGTATAAGCCTATTGTTAGTCTAGTCGATAATGTTACCTGTATCACGAAACGTCAGGTTATATCGCGTTTGTCCAGTTTGTGGATGATGACCAAGTTTCAGGGGTTGTATACCATGAAATCGTAAGCGGTCAACGCCACCCCAGATAACCACATCGCCATGTTCGAGTAGATGATAGTTCACTTGGTCACTGCGTTTAAAACCACCAAACTGGAAAATTGCAGGCACGCCCAGTGATAATGAAACGATAGGTTGTGACAAGTCGTGTTCATCCTTGTCTTGATGTAAGCCCATTCCGACTTTGGGTATGTATTGGTTAATCAGACACACATCTGGTTGAAAATGATCAAACCCAACGGATGAAGCCAGCTCCATTGCCAGAGCTTTAAACATCGTCGGCATTGCTGGCCAAGCTTGATTGGTTAATGGATCAAGACGGCTGTATCGATAACCTTTCTTATCACTTACCCAGCCCCATTCACCACAGTTGGTCATTTTGGCGCCGACATAGTGACCTCGTTTTGTCTGCATTTGTCTTAACGGAGATGAGCTGATGATGCGATCGATTTCTGTTAATAGCTCGTCGGCTTGTGTTTTGATTGCTCCTTTCACAAGGTAGCTTTGATCAGAAATTTTAATCATAGAGAGGTAAAGGATTGTGTCGAGCTGTCAGCCGCGGGAATTTCACACCAATAATCAAACGGATGCGTTCATTTTACTTAATGAATCGGTAAGAAACCTAGTTAAATCATTCTATAAAAGATAGAATATGGAAATCGTCTTGGGGGAGTAGTCTACTCACCTACCGGTGTTTGAAGCTGTCAACATAATTGAACCCTCAAGGTTCATGGCAGTTTCGTACCAGCTTGCTGGTATTGACAAGACCTAAGACAAATAATGATCGCTCAGGCGGGAGGTCGTTGTTTGTCTTGGTATTGTTATCCCGCCGGAGTTATATCATGGATGCTTTTCTTACCTCTACTTTGACTGTTTCACTTGCTGAAATAGGCGATAAAACCCAGCTTTTATCCTTAATGTTAGCAGCACGATTTAGTCATAAATCAGCGATCGTTGCTGGTATTCTAGTAGCTACATTATTGAACCATGCTGCATCAGCCTGGCTTGGCACGTGGCTGGGACAGTATATTCTTGGTCCTACAGGGCAGTGGATACTAGGCTTAAGTTTTATTGTGATGGCTGGTTGGTTACTGATTCCAGACAAAGAAGATGATGATGCCATCAAATATCAGAAATATGGCGCTTTTCTTGTTACGACTGGTTTATTTTTTATTGCTGAGATTGGTGACAAAACACAGGTGGCAACCATTGCTTTAGCGGCAAATTATCAAGATATTGTCATGGTAACGCTGGGAACCACCATCGGGATGCTACTGGCAAATATACCCGTCGTTTATGCTGGCGAAGCGATGTTGAAGATTATCCCTCTCAAAGTGGCAAGGTGGGTAGCCAGTTTGGTGTTTATGATTATCGGCTTAAGTATCATGCCGTGGTAAAAGCCTGAGATCGTATCAGCGAAATAGAGAGCCACATTAATGAATGTGGCTCTGATCATTGAGCTGTAATTAGCGAAGATTTGAGAAGTTTTCTACCACTTCAACCACTCTCTGAGCACCACTTCTAATCTGACTTATCGTATTCCCAGCATTGTTAGCTAGCTCTACACCAGACTCTACGCCGGACATACTACCTGACATGCTTTTAATCACTGAATCACTCTTGGATTGAATTTTATTAATCATTGTTGCGATTTCAGCTGTCGACTGAGATGTTCTTGTAGCCAGTGAACGAACTTCATCTGCAACAACAGCAAATCCACGTCCACTGTCACCAGCTCTGGCTGCTTCAATGGCGGCATTCAGAGCAAGTAAATTTGTTTGTTCAGTGATATCACTGATCGTTTTGACGATAAATGATATTTGAGCTGTTTCAACACCTAATTGCTCCAATTCTGTTGAGGAGTGACTGAACTGTTGTTTCAGTTGCTCAAGCTTATCTATGGTTTTGAAAATAATTTCTTCACCTGTGGATGACAGTTTCTCTGTTTCCTGCGAAACCGTATAAGCCGTGTTAGCTGCAGCTTTTTCTTGCTCAGAACGCCGAACTTTTTCCGTAATGTCAGTTGCAAACTTTATGACACGGTACGGCTTGCCATTACTGTCAAAGATGGAGTTGTAGGTCGCTTCAAGCCACACCTCTGATTGGTATTTGGTTATCCGTTTAAAGTTATCAGCAACAAAACGACCCTCATTTAAGCTTTCCCAGAATTTCGTGTATTCGGCGCTTTTGACATAGTCTGATTCGCAAAAAATCTTATGGTGTTGTCCTTTCACTTCATCAAGTGTATATCCCATAAGATTAAGAAAATTCTGATTCGCATGGGTGATGCGGCCTTTCATGTCAAACTCAATGATAGCCATTGACCGATCGATTGCGGACAGCAAACTATCATTACTACGAGCATGCTCTACACGCGCGGTGACATCATTCGCTATCTTAAAAATTTTAACGACGCGATCCTCACTGTCTTTTATTGGGAAATAATTCGCTTCCAGCCAAATATCATGACCATTTTTATGCTTGCGTAATACTTCTCCAGAAAAAGATTCACCATTGTTGAGATGTTTCCAAAAGTCTCTATATCTGGAAGATTCAACTTCGGATTTATCACATAGAAGTTGATGGTGCTGTCCTATCAACTCTGCTGAGGAATAACCTGTCACGCGTGAGAAATTATCGTTCACTTTGGTTATTACTCCCTCAGGAGTAAATTCAATGAATGCCAATGAAGATTGCATAGCTGTGAACATTTCTAGCAATGGCTGTAACTGTTTTTCCAATGCTGCGTTTTGATCTGCTAATTGTTTTGACTTACCAAACATGATGATATCTCTTGTGTGTTGTTCGCAATGTTGTTGCAAACATCATATGTCGGCGGTGATGAAGAAAAGATGAATTCGTTACTCGATAAATATGAGCTGCATCACCTTTCTAAGGAATCAAATAAGTAAAAAGGGAAAATTTGCGAATGAGTCAAAATAATGGGGTGACATTGAAAAAATGCTAGATGCTTCATGGTAGAAAAAGATACAGATAGAGGTGAAGCATATTCGGCGCGCTTGAGCAGGTTATTTCAGCAGCTATTGATACCGTATGAGTAGCGCTGCTGAGATAGTTCTGTGTTATGTGCAAAGTCTCAAATATTGATATGCCGAGCCAATGAGCCCATTGCTTAATAAACTTGTATCTTCATCTACTTTTTGGATGAGTCTGAGGACGCTATCTGCGATGCTTTGATGGATTCGATTTTAATAGTGTTTCTGTTTATCTAATTCACTCCTAGAGCACGCGTAACAGTGCCCACATAGTAGCAACAGTCAAGATAGCACTAACTTTGACTGGCTTACTACGCTCAGTAATCCCTTTGAACAAAATCATACTTTTGGACGATATCTTTATTAATTCCAGTTCAGTAATCTGTGAATAACAGATTTTTATGAATATTCATCTGTTTTGAGTTACCCGAAGCTAACTTCATTTATTAAATTTATTCAATACATTAACGCCAAACCTGATGTGAGTCAGGGACGGAAAACCGACAGCTGTACATTATTGGTATCAGGGCTGGGCTGCATAACATGGACATTTCTTATGAAAAAAATAGTGTGGATACTATTCAGTCTGCTTTTATTGACGCTATCACATAGCACATGGGCTGCGACTGTCGTTAAAGCTGAGTTTGTTGCTGGATGGCCAGAGTATGATGGTGGAGAGTTTCAGTTTTCTGGAAATTTTGTAGGTGAAGATCTGAATAATGACGGTCTCTTGTCTTTCGGAGAGTTTTCCGTATTTAATTGGCGCTCAACATACGAGTCTTTCACCATAGCAGACTTGTTTGATACAGGTGATATCATGATTAGTACGCAAGAATGGTTGAATAATGGCATAAGTTGGATTGGGGCCTCCGACTTGGCTTACATCACATGGGATGACAGAGGGCAATCAATAAATACTATTCTTAAGGGTGAATATCGCTTTACCTCTTTTGAGGTGTCGGCGGTGCCATTGCCACCAGCAGCCTTGCTATTTGCTCCTGCGCTACTTGGTTTCATGGGCTTACGTCGCAAAGTAAAGCTCGCTGTTTAACGAGGTAATATTATTTGGAATAATAAAGCCACCATCACATGGTGGCTTTATTGTTTATTTAGTGTTTGATAGTCGTTTTGGTGGCTATTGCTCAACAAAAAAAGCATTTAGTCTACGAGCTTCAGGCTTAGCTGCTGTGCTAATGTTTAACTATTGTCGTAATGGCTTGTCTGAATAGAGCGCCCCTCTCTTATAAGTCTCTTTCATAGCACCGCCTATCATGATACTTAGCTTATACAGAGTGATTTTATCAATCATTTCCACCTATTCGAAGCCGATGCTCAGTGTCAATGCTGTTACAAATATAAAGATGACAACAGCTTTGACAGGGTTATTAATCTCATTAATCTTTTTGAATAGGCGTTTAATCGCTTTTCGCCCGAACTTACGTTTCATACTCACTTTGAAGTCATATAGATAAAACGGGACTTTATAGGTGAAAGTAAAGTTTTTACTTTTTCGCATACCGCTCAGGTAAATCTCCACAAATCTGTCCCTGCCTTCCGGATGCAGCTTGTATGTAATTCGCGTTAAGTCTGATAGACGTTTAGGCATGCTAACTGGGTGGTTGTAGAAGCGTGCTCTATTGATATCAATTAATGTGAACGTCAAGCCAGGCTTTCTTTTCTTAACGAGTATATTGCCGCCAGCTAAGTCACGGAAAAATACACCTCGAGCATGCATTTGTTGAAGAAATTCTGACAATGCACGATAGATTGTTTCCTCCGCTACTCCCTGATAACTGTTTGCTCCTTCACGAAGCGCATTGAACATGTCCCGAATATTGAAATCATGATCAACTTTTTCACAAATAAACACATTTTCCAACATGCTTTTGTCACCACTTTTTTCAAAGTAAGCAATAGCTCGTGCCGTTGATATATTTCTACGCGATAATTCAGCTGCTGCATTCCAACTTCTACGGGCTTTACTTGGTTTGAAACGATCAACGATAAGCTTTTGAACTGCTACCTTAAGTGGTTTCTTTGCTACAACTTCTTCGTCATTAACGCCGGGAACTCTCCAAATGATATTTCGGGCTTTCCTGAAGGTATTTTCTTTTGTATAAGCGGGAAGTAAATCGGGGTGAAGTTGTTTAACTATCGCCTCAGCATGCATGTCATCCTGAGCGCAGAGCATACCAACCCAGCCATTTTCATTGATGGGGAAGTATTGCCCATAACCTGTGTGAGCGAACAGAGAAGTTGTCGTTAAATTGTGGTCTGCAGAAAGTGTCATTTCATCAACGCCTTCCCAGAGGAGGAACATCGGTGACTCGTTAACGAAATGTGCTGAGGATCCTAAATCATGACCATCACGATTTTTAAACTCAGCTTTTTGCAAGTCTGACTCATCATAAAGGTTAGCCAGATCACAAGCTTTACCGTTAATGGTCCATGCGATGTGCACCACGGAGTCGTCTTTTTTAAAGGCATGTATTTCAATATTTTTTGTCGTTGCCAGTGCGCCTTTGTATTCAGCACCGGAAATAGCGGCAATGACTTGTTTTAATGCATAGAAAGATGGACGAGCACGGAAGCTTTCTAATGGACCAATCACGCTGGCGTAATGGGTGATACGTTCAAGCTTAGGATATTGTTCGCTACCATCATCAATTAGCCCCTCTCTTGCGCAGAGTAAAGGTCCCCAAAATGCTTTCTCTAGCGAACCTGATGCAGCGAGTAAAACAAAATATCGACTCAGATAATCAGCTTGTTTTTGTTCTTTCTCAACTAAAACTCGCTCGATTCTGGGTAGTGTCCAGAAGGCGGCGGGTGACACAAATCGTGACACGCCATTTTCATCTCCCGCCTTTCTCATTAAACGAGCTTTTTTAACTAAATTATATTTAAGTAATTTTGCCCACTTGAAGCCCAGTACACGATGATCATAGCGCTCCGACTCACTAACACGTTCTGTAAATAGGTTATTAGTATGAATGTCAGGCAACATTGACATGCTACCTAATTCATCGAGGAGTCCAAATGAATAAAAGGGCTCAAAATCAGAAATATTAGGTCCGGCTATTGTGATACCTCTTGCTTTGAGTTCAGTGTAAGCGATTTTCCAGGCGGCAAAAAAGCCTGGCTTACTGTAGCCAGCCCATCTTCTACGATTGATCGTCGTACCGATCTCTATTGCTGATACATCTGAACCAAAATGCTCACAGACTTCTATAAGAAATTGTTGCCATGTGTCCTGTGCGTCCTTGGTCTCCATCTGATGCGCTTGATCAAATGGTTGAACGAGATGAAGAAGCACATCAAAATCTTCAGCGATGAGTTTTCTGAGTAATCTACCTGCATTACCAGTCACATCACCGTAACTGAGATCAATACGCACTGACTTGATATTAAGTTCGTGTAGATGATTGATGATGTAATCATCGACGCGAGCATCATCAGATGCAGCGACACCAACGCCAAGAAAGTTTTCAGGCACGACATGACCCGCTTGAGGGATGTGACCTTTGCGAAGCAAAAGACCGCCTTTTAAAGTGTGCTTAATTGTTTTTAATAAGAACCTTCCATCCACCATAGAAGGTATGTTTGCCGCTTCGCTTTTTCTCGGTAAGCCAGTCATTTTCGCTCAATCTTGTTATAAATGCGACAGGAATGTTACACCAGATGGATGAGTGATAACTATGATGAATGAGGATGACGTTAAGCTATGCTAAATGCTCAACTACACTAACTGATTGAATTCATAATAACTTAGACGAACAGGTTGATTTCGTTATGCAGGGTTAAGGTTGACTAAATAGTTGTGGCAGATTGGCAAATTTTTTATATTTTATTGTCAACAGCTTTAATTTTGGGTTGACTAAAAACACATATTACAGACTCACGCTACCAGTTGTGGAACGCATACTACCAACTGTTACCTTGCTATCTTATGCTGCATGACCTGGCTTCATGGGCTTAGCTAGCTTAACTAACAAGAAGCTAATTGATAAACAAGGTTTAAATATTAAAGCCGAGATAATACGGCAGCTTTTTATTTGCATTGCTCACACTTCGTTGCAGATTAGCAACTAAACAACATACGGTTTTCGAGCTTCAAACTTATCACTGTTATAATGCCCGACCATTGCCCCCCGATAGCTCAGCTGGATAGAGCATTGAATATTTATCTGTCTACAATGAGAAAAATAGGGCGGAGAATCCATTATTAGCTCTGATAATTAATATCAAAAATTTATTAATTAGTACCGAAGTACAATAGTTTTAATGAAGATCTAGTGTGAGAATGATTGAGTGATTAAATCATTCTCTTATTATGCCAAACTTGGCGTGAGCCTGGGACGGAAAACCACAGCTGTGCTTATAAGGACAGGTATCAGGGCTGGGTTGCATACCTTTAAGGAGTTCACCGATGAATAAGATGATCGCTACAATAATATTCTCATTTTTTTCTTTACCTACCTTTGCCGCTCCCGTAGATATTGATTTGAGTGGGGCTGCCTCTTCCACTCTAATTGATGCTGATGGGGCAAGTTTTTCACAAACTTTCACAGGTCAGACTGCATCTGGGGCAGGAATTTCAGGTTCCCCTACAGGGCCATTGTCACTCACACCAAGTGGAACAATGAGTGTTGCATTCTGGAGTCCAGGTTGCCCTGGTTGTGATTCTGGCAATTCACTGCTTACACCCTCAAGTTTTCAGGGCCCATTGTCGATATTGTTTGATTTTAATGCCGACAGTTTTTCATGGGTGATGGGAGGCTCTGTTGCAGGATCCAACGTTACTGTAGATCTATTTTCAAATAATGGTAGTTTAATCAACACAGTCCTAATCAGCATGCTGGAAGGGTATTACAAATACTCTATCTCCGGCTTGGGTGCTTTTGCAGGACTTACTTTTAGAGACAATAACGACCCAGCTGGAGTACGTTACATGGACATGTCTTATAATAGCGTGTCTGAAGTTCCAATCCCTGCCGCCGCTTTTATGTTTGCACCTGCACTACTAGGATTTATGGGCTTGCGTCGTAGAACCAAGCCAGCTGTTTAGCTCATTCCACAGCATTTAAAATTAAAGCCGTCACTCTTTGGCGGCTTTTTTTATTTGTATTGCTCACACTTCGTTGCAGATTCGGTGGGAATTAAAAGCAAACAATATTCAGTTTTCGTGCTTAAGGCTAATCGCCGTTATAATACCAGCCCGATGTCTTCGTAGCTCAGCTGGATAGCGCGTTGATATGAAAAAGCCCCAACATTTTGGGGCTTTTTTATTGAAAATATATGGTTAAGTTAAAACACATATTCCAGACTAACACTGCCGGCGGCATAATTTTCATCACGGTCACCGCCATACTCAATATCGGCCACCAAGCTAAGGTTGTTGTTATCCGCTACGCGTAATGTGGCACCGGCAAACCCGCCTGTGACACTTTCATCACCGGCAGTCGCAAACTTGAACTGACTACCGGCGATGCTGACTTTGGTATCGTCATCATCGGTATGACGTGAGTTCAGGCCTACTCGGAATTCAAATTCACTAGCCTCATCAAACTGATAAGCAGCCGCTAATTGTGCTCTTGCAGTTAATGCCTTGGCTTTGCGGTCATCTACACTCAGATTAGAATTGGTGGTGCCCGATTCACGGTAACCATCCAGCCAGGCCATGCTGTAATTCACACTGACAGAAGGGCGCAGCTCAAGACGGTCATTAACGCTAAAGGCTGAACCAAGAGTGATGCCGGGGCTGATAAACCAGCTATCAAAATCAGACTTGGCTGTTTCAAAACCATTCAGGTTATCGACAACAAGCCTGTCATTTTCATGGTCGCCGTAACCGGCAATCAGTGAGCCTGTGATATTAAGACCATGGGTTTTACGGTTGGCATAAACGCCGATGTAATAATTATCTGCTTCTGTTTCAAACGACGCGGTCTGGGTATCTGTCTTACTTCGCACAACACCACCCATCAAGCCTGAACGGTGACCACTTATATCCCACTCATAACCGAAGTTCACGCCGACATGGTGATGGTCATAAGCAATCGCGCCACCTTCGGCATCACGGTCAAACCTGCCACCAAAGACTTGCGCCCAAGCCACCGGTTTATGCTCTTCAAAATACATACCGGGAGATAACTCAAGCGACGCTAGCTGTACCTGTTTCAGTGGTGTGGTCTGCGCCATACGCTGCCCAATCACATTGTGGATGGATGAGGTCATGCCGGCTAACGCCACCCCGCGGGTGGATTCACCTGTCGGGTCGAGCGTGATCACTTGAGCGCGGGCAGTGTCACCCACCACCACGCCCGGCGTGAATAGATTGATATTCTCGGTATTCAAAATAGACAAATTGGCAGAGGCGCTGCCGCTGTAGATATTGACGGTGTCGTTATCGCTGCCATTTTGGCCTAAATCAATCCCGCCAATAATTTGTGAGCCAGATAGCAGGTTGACAGTGGTATTGCGATCCGAAGAAAGGTCGCCGGAAATAGCTAAGCTATCCGGGCCGGTGGCAGAAATCAGGCCGCTGTTGTTGATGGTCGCATTGTCTCCTGTAGACCTAATGCCATCAGCGTTTTCACCTGTTGTTGAAATACTGCC